>LNFM01000384.1_pt1 | contig 133851 bp, 114 predicted proteins | sample 596031 | NCBI WGS metagenome assembly LNFM01 (sample SAMN04254537, study PRJNA301005) | activated carbon metagenome | isolation source: dual media filters at the Ann Arbor, Michigan drinking water treatment plant | place: USA: Ann Arbor | reverse complement strand
CTCATGTTCCACTCCTCAGGTGGTCACGATGAGCCCGAAATCCTCCGTTCCTCAAGCCGCTAGTTTTGTCTCACAGGTGTTGATGTCGGACACGCGGCAAGCCGCCCGCCTCAAGGCGCGGCTCATTGCCTATCGGGCGCTTGCCAGTCGCACTGGCACGCCGCTCTCACTCATGGCGTTGATCCACGAAATCACCGACTCCGATGCCGCCCAGAGCTGGCTCAGGACAGCGGCAGACGAACCCGACGACCCGCGCTGGCTGGCAGGCGATATGCCCCTCCGGCAGGAGCGTGCCGACAAAGGCGCGCCCATGACGACCAACGTGCTCCAGAAATGGTTTTCAGGCGAGCTGGTCACAAGGGGACGGGGCGCAGCCCGCATGCGCGTGCGCCATTTCACAACGCCCTCGCCATCCAACTTGATGGCCATCTATGCCTTCCTTCAAGAAAAGGGCTTCATCACGAACGGTGATCTCAGGGAAGATCCATGGCCGCATGCCGTCCTAGCCGCCAGTTATCGGGACTATCTCGCGGCCTCTTGCGATAGCGCCGGCGCAGACGGCGCTCCGGGCGTTTTGGGAGAATTCTACAGCGCCGTCACGGTCGGACGAGAGATCATCATCCGCCGCCTTTCTATCACCGAACGGGGGCTCGGCTCAGCCGTCGCCGTAGAAGAACGGATCATGGTGTTCGAGCGGAGCACGCTCACAGCCGCAACATCAGCCACGACCATCGACCTTCACCGGCCCCGTGCCGTCGCGGTGCTGGAAGGATGGGGCTATATATGCGGCGGGCAGGTCTCGCTATTCACGACCGGGATTGTCGAAGCCGACGCCACATCTCACGAATTCAAGGCGCTTAAATGCGAGCAGGACGAGGGTGGCAGCGTCGTTCTGGAGCTGGCCATGATTTCAAACCGCGCGGGCGAAACCGCCCAGCTCACCCAAGATATTGCCACCAACAACCCCTCGGCCTTCATCGAGCAAACGCTCGCCACGCTTAAAGCACAAGGCACGCGCGTGCAGGGCCCGAAGATCAAGCTCCTGCGGCCAGCACATCTGCCGGACACCGACGCCGAAACCTATGCGCTACTGGCCCGCTGCTTCTCCTATAGCCCGCCCTATCGCTTCGATTGGGAACGCTTTGGCCTGCTAGCTACCATCATCCCCAACATCAACGCTTGCGATTCCCAGGGTGGCGGCTCGCTCCTTCACCTAGCAGCGCGCACACTCAACCGCCCGGCCATCAAGGCGCTGATCAAGCGCCAAGACCTCGATGTGCTAGTGCTAGATCAAGGGGGCTATTTGCCCTCACAGATTGCGCTAGAAGCAGACTCTAGATCGCCGATTGGGCATCTCTTGCTGCGGAAGGAAATGGCGGCGGCGCGAATGCGTGGCCTTGATTATGCGCGCGAAATCGCCCGCCTACCGAATACGCCGCCATCCTAGCATGCCAGGAAGTTCTCCTAGTGCCAGGCCTTTCGCCGCTGGGCTGTTGGCAGTAAGTTGACGATGCGGATCAGCGAACCGATTCGAGAGGGCACCGTGGGCACTGAGATCGACGCCGTTATCGCGGCATTGAAGATCGAGCTGGATGAGGCCGAACGCGACAGCAGGGCATTCTGCAAAACTATTCGGTGTAACCGCTGGATCAAACAATTGCCGGGCGCGTGGACACGGCGATGGAAGAACCTCAAGATCCGAGGCGATATCGACGGTGAGGTTTCTCGAACGGACTTTGTAACGCATGTAAGGGCGACGTTGGCCTACCTTGAAGCGCATCGCGACCAGATCAAGGCCATGCCCACATGGAGCTGGCCCTTCACAGCGCTCAGAAAAAAGAACGAGCTTGCAACTAGCGTCCGCGATCAACCCATCGACGCCGAGTTCACCGACGTGCCAACGCCATCAAAACAGCGCAAGCTACCCAAACCGAAACTCGTCAAGTAACAGCGCTCGAAAATGCCCGCACCGCGCAACCAAATCGAACCACCACGCAACCACGAAATGATATTCTGAAACCGGCCTTAAGTTGGTGCGCAAGATGTGTGCTGTAGGACAGCACCATCTTGTCTCGGCATCTTGCAGACGCCTCGGCAAGGGGAACCCGCTGCGCGTTCCCCGTTGCATCCCCTTCGGCAAAAAGTAGCCGCCACGTACTGCCCAATCATCCCGCCCAAGCGCAGAACAAACAGAGTCCACATGCGGCACGAATCGCGTCATGCTGGTGGTCAAGCTGCAACTTATAGGAGGGACAATATGGCCCGCAAACGCAATTCCGAAACCACAAGCCCTCGCGCCGCTTCGGCTGCTGGCAGGACCCTTGGTAATCCGCGAGCAAGTGCTGCCGCAAGATCAGCCGCCGCGTCAGCCTTGGCTCAGCACGAGAGCAAGGGAGTTACGAGCGAAAAGGCAGCGACCGCTGCCGCTAAGACGCTCGCTAATCCTCGGTCCGGCGCTGCGGCCAGGACGGCTGCCGCCTCTACGCTTACGCAGCGGCCGGGGAAGAAGCGTTCTTGACCGTCTACAAAATTGGCGGGCTGCGTTCTGTGTCAGACGTTAATCTAGCGCCTCGGCAGCACCATGTGCAGGGGTGATGTGAGCTATGCCAGGATACAATCACTATTCGTGGTGCACGTGCGGCTGGTGCGTGAAGTATGGCAGCAGTCGATATGAAGCGGCTGATGGGCAATCACAGATATCCCTGCAAACGTTCTTCGATAAGTATTCTGCGCGGCGCTTTCTAAATGAACATGGAGCCCTTCGAAGCAGTACGGCCTGCTTCGTAAACCCCAATGCACGCTGCCCCGTCTGCAAAGAGCCGGTCTACTACTATCAAAATGCCGCCGGCAGCCGCGTTTTCTTCGATGAGCTTGGGCCGCCCTGGCCCAAGCACCCCTGCACAGACAATTCCCAGTCTAGAGCTTCTGACGGGACCTATACTGCGCCGACCCGACGTGCTCGGGGGCTGACGCTCGAATTGCTTGAGGCCGCGCGGAAACTAGCCGAGGAGGATCGTGCACCAGGGCAGCCAGATGATACGTCGGACACTTGGATTTTGGCTGAAGTCATTCGCGTCAATAGGAGCGGCTGGCGCAATGACGTGCTCGCTGAGTACGTTGGATCAGCTGATAGGATGCGCACCACCTTCGAATTCGACTCCGCCGACGAAGTTTTAAAGCCTGGGGACATCTTCAGCATTAAAGGAGATGTGATCTCGGTCTTCGATCTGACGGCCATGAAGCCCAAGAGATACAACATTCGGTCAATCAAAATTCGAACCGACGACGATGCCGATGAAATATAGCTGCGATGTTTCGTGAATGTTGAATTGATCCATGCTCTGACGGTAAGGTAATGAATGCGCAAATTCGGGGAGACTTACCAACTTAGTGCTACGGATCTAGTCGGACATTTGAACTGCCGACATCTCACGGCATTGGATCGTTCTGTTGCAGACGGTACGCTCGCCAAGCCGCAGGTCTGGGATCCACTTCTCAAGATCCTCTCTGAGCGCGGCATGGCACATGAGCATGCCTATATCGAGCACCTCGAAGCTGGTGGATTTAATGTAACCCGTATCGACGGCGTTGAAGTAAACGATAAAGCTGTCGCCGATACGCGCGCTGCAATGGCTGCTGGCAGTCCCGTTATAGTGCAGGGAGCCCTCAGTTGCGATGGATGGGTCGGGCGCGCCGATATTCTTCGCCGTGTTGACGGGCGCGCAAGCGACTTTGGTGCCTGGTCTTACGAAGTCATCGACACCAAGCTGGCCCGTGAAACGAAGGCGGGTGCTGTTCTGCAGCTCTGCCTTTATGCCGACCTTCTAACGGCTGCTCAAGGCGTCGAACCGGAGTACATGTATGTTGTTGCGCCCTGGTCGGACTTTGTCCCGCAGCGGTTCCGCTACGCTGATTGTGCGGCCTACTTCCGCAAAGTAAAGCGCGGGCTCTCTGGTGCCATTGCCTTGGCTGACACTGGCGATGTCTACCCCGAGCCAAAAGAGCATTGCGATATCTGCCGCTGGCGGCAGACTTGCGATAAGCGGCGAAGAGATGACGACCATTTGTGTCTCGTAGCCGGCATCAGCAAAATTCAAACGGCGGAACTCAAATCGCGCGGCGTTTCAACCCTGGCCCAACTAGCGGCCGTTCTCCTTCCTCTGGGGTGGAAGCCCGATAGAGGCTCAGCCGAAAGTTATACGCGCATCCGTGAGCAGGCGAGTCTTCAGCTGGATGCACGACTGACTGGTGAGCGCCAGTTCGAAGTGCTGCCGGTCGAAGCAGGGTTTGGGCTCACGTGCTTGCCGGAACCATCTCAAGGCGATGTCTTCCTAGACTTCGAGGGAGATCCGTTTGTTGGCGAGCATGGGATCGAATACCTGTTCGGCTATCTCTACAGCGACGATGGCGTTGATCACTATCAGTGTGATTGGGCGTTCTCGCGCGCTGATGAGAAGAAGGCCTTTGAAGATTTTGTCGATTTCATCATGGCGCGCCGGGAACAGCACCCTGGCCTTCACATCTATCATTACGCGCCCTACGAACCAGCCGCGCTCAAGCGGTTGATGGGGCGTTATGCAACGCGCGAAGAAGAAATCGATCGGATGCTCCGCGCCGGGCTCTTCGTCGATCTTTATCAGGTGGTTCGCCGCGCACTTCGCGCCAGCGTCGAGAGTTACTCAATCAAGCAGCTGGAGCCCTTCTTCGACTTTGTACGCGACATGCCACTGACCGACGCCAGCACCGCATTAGCAACGCTCCAAGCCGGGCTTGAACTGGGTGACATACAAGGCATCCCGGAGGATACCAAAGAGGCCGTTCGCGCCTACAATAAGGATGATTGCCGCTCTGCTTCCAGTTTGCGTGATTGGCTGGAGCGCTTACGGTCTGAGCAGATTGCCAATGGTACTGACGTGGCTCGGCCGCCCCCCGGCCAAGATGGAGCGCCACAGGAAAAAATAACCGCTTGGTTGCAGCGGATTGAGCCGCTGATCGAGAGCCTAACCGCCGATGTGCCCATCGACCCGGCCGAGCGAACACCCGAACAGCATGGGCGATGGATTCTGGCCAATATTCTCGACTTCCATCGGCGCGAGGAGAAGGCCACGTGGTGGGAGTATTTCCGGCTTCGCGATTTGGATTCTGAGGATCTGCTGGATGAGCGTGCCGGATTGGGCGGTTTGCAGTTCGTGATTACTATTCCACACCCGCCGGGCAGCAAAGCGCGCAATCCCATACATCGCTACAGCTTCCCGCCACAGGACACTGATATCCGAACAGATAAGAAGGTCTCGGCTCCAGGCGGTGGTCAGGTCGGTGAGGTTTGCGCAATCGATTTTGAGAAGCGCACGATCGATATCAAGAAGAGTGGGGCCTTCGCGGGAACCCATCCGCCCGCTGTCTTCGAACATGATCACGTCGGCACCGAAGAGATTTCTGAAGCGCTGGCCCGCCTTGCTGAATATGTAGTCGAGCATGGCCTCTCCGGCAGTGGCCAATATCAGGCCGCGCGGGATCTCTTGCTCAAATCTCCGCCGCGCACAGGCGGGCAGCCGCTCAAATGCGATGGCGAAACAGCCACGGAGGCTGCCGTCAGACTGGCTCAGCATCTCGCCGGAGGCGTTCTGCCAATCCAGGGACCACCGGGAGCCGGCAAAACCTTTACCGGCGCGCAAATGATCTGCGAACTGGTCCGTCAGGGAAAGACCGTCGGGATCACGGGTAACAGTCATAAGGTCATTCGCAATTTGATCGATGGCGTGATCAAGGAAGCCACCAAGCAGAATATGACGATCGACTGCGCTCACAAAACGCCCGATCCAAGCCCTGCGCTGCCGATGCTGACTCTCGTGAAAGACAATCCCGTCTTCTTCCAAGCGCTGGGCTCAAACATCCAGGTTGGCGGCGGCACGGCATGGCTTTGGTCGCGGCCAGAAGCGCTTGAGCGTCTCGACGTGTTGTTTGTCGATGAGGCGGCCCAGATGTCGCTGGCCAATGTGCTGGCCGTCTCGCAGTCGGCGAAGACCGTCGTTCTCCTCGGCGATCCGCAGCAACTTGATCAGCCCATGAAAGGCACACATCCCGAGGAGACCGATGTTTCGGCGCTATCCTACATTCTCGATGGTGCGCATACAGTGCCGGCCGACAAGGGGCTGTTCCTCGCTGAGACCTGGCGTCTTCACCCGTCCATTACGGCTTTCACGTCAGAGCTGTTCTATGATGGTAAGCTGGCCTCGAAGGATGGGCTCGATATTCAGACGGTAAAGTCAGATGGGCCGGTCAGTGGCGCGGGCCTTCGATTTCTTCCCGTTTCGCATACCGGAAATCAGAATTGTTCGCCCGAAGAGGCGGAGGCTGTTCGTTCGCTTGTTGCAAGCATCCTTGGCACGAGCCCTCAGTGGATCGATAGGGACGGCCACGAGGCCGCTCTCACCTTGGACGACATTGTCATCATCACGCCCTACAACGCGCAGGTCTTTGAGATTCAGCAGCGCATTCCGGGAGCTCGCGTCGGAACCGTCGATAAATTCCAGGGGCAGGAAGCTCCCATCGCTATCTACTCCATGGCCACATCCAGTCACGCCGATGCGCCGCGCGGCATGGAGTTCCTCTACAGCCTGAATCGGCTGAATGTCGCGACGTCGCGGGCAAAGTGCATCTCGATTGTCGTGGCTTCCCCTCAGCTGCTCGAAGCCGAGTGCCGGACACCGCGCCAGATACAGCTGGTGAATGCGTTCTGCAGGTTTGTGGAGCTCGCTCAGGGAACTCGAATTGGAAATTCAAGCAACGATCAAATCAAAGTACTAACTGCCCCGGCGAACTTGAACGCCTTGCCAATATGACCGCACATGGAGCAGCGCCGCGTCATTGCGCTACAGTCGAATGCTCGTCATTTCAAAAGCCTTGCATGGACGGAACTCTTGCATTCTATTGGCGAGGCTGAAGGTATCGTTCATTTCGTAGCGCTGAAATACGTCCAGCCCTCGATCCAGTGAGATCTTCCACCCCGTATCAGTCACAATGTGCCGAGCATGAATTGTCCCGGAGTTATCGAACTCCCATGTGAAGGCAATGCCTGCCGACCTGCTCGCCTCTTGAATACGTTCAAGCTGCTCGCGTTGCTGGTCCGGTTTTGATACGTCTTCGACTGTTACGACGTGAACGGCAGCTTCATCTTCCGGTGCTTTTCGCTTTGCTACAGTTTCGATAAACTCCATTAGGTTACGCAGCTGGTAGAACAGGCGAAGATAGGGATCGGTCAGGGTGATCTGCCGGGCACCGGTCAAGTAGGGACCGAGCAAACCATCATAAGAAACGCCCTTCTGGTTTTCAGAAAATGTGAAGTGTCCCGGCTTGGGAGTGCTAGCAGACGACTTCGAGTCCTGGCTCAACTGCCGATCGCCTTTGCCGCTGGGCGCTACCGAGGAATGTTCTTCTGGTCCACTGTCCAATTCCTTCGACATCGCTCTACGGTGATAATAGCTCGGATACTCCGCCTCTTCGAGTGTGGTCACACCCACTTTGTTTCCTTCGACATCCTGATAGTAGAAATCGGTGTCAGGGTATGTCGCATCAATGCGCTTTAGCTGATCCTTGACCCGCTTCCGACCCTCGATTGCGAATCTGAGCAGTTCTTCGAGTTCCTGAGGTTCGGCGTCCCCAGAGGGGAACAGAGTCTTCATGAGACCGGAGAAGGTTTTGTTAATGCCATCACGGTCACGCGTCGAGATATCAGACGACAGTTCGAACGTGCCTTTGTAGCGATCTGAAAAATCCTGATTGCGCAGATGCCGCAATATCTCGGCTAGGTAGTCGACGACGAACCCATATCCGGTGGAGAACATTTCACCGCGGATCACTTCGGTTTCCCACCCGGGAATGTAGGCGTGGAGACGATCGATGAAAGCGGAGTCGTAGTACTTGTCTGGGAGTTCATCGAAGAAATCAGAATGCTTCAGCATGTAGGGAACGTTGTGCTTCGTGTTGCCAACAAAGACCATTGAAGCTTCGGCACCGAGTGTTTCCACTCCACGAGAAAACGTCTTGTTGGCCATATAATTCTTCATGATGTCGACAAGGGCTTTATCGACGCGCTTTTGCTTGCCGGCAAACTCGTCAAACGCAACAACGTCCCAGTAGCCGACTAGACCGATCTTGCCGCTACTATTGTTGACGAATAGCTTGGGAACACTAACCTCGCCGCCCGAGATCAGAATTCCATGTGGTGAGAACTCGGAATAGATGTGTGACTTGCCCGTTCCTTTCGGGCCAAGCTCAATGAGATTGTAGTTGCGCTCGACGAACGGCACGAGCCGCATGAGTTGGATAAACTTACTTCGCCTCCCAAACAGCTCCGGGTTGAAGCCGAGGCTCTGGATCAGCAGATCAATCCACTCATCGGTGGTAAACGCGGAGCGTGCCTGAAGATAAGCGTCGAAGTCAAAGTGCGACAGCTGGATCGGCTTGAGGCTGCTTAGAATCCACGGGGTGACATTCTTATCTTCGCTGGCCTCGTACTCAATGTCTGCTATGCACCAGACGCCACTCACGAGAAGCTTTGGGTGAGCCTTGACGGTGGTGGCATCGACAAGTACTTTTTTTATGCCAAGATTGGCAAAGGTCGCCTCGTAGGTGTCGCTTTTGTCGTTGAGCGCCACACTGATATTGTCGATGACTTTGTAACGTCCTTTTTCACGGATGTTGGAGCGGACCAGCCCGGCTTCGTTCCGGTGGACGTAGTGACGGCTCAGGATTTCCTTGACCGTCTCAATGCCAGACTTGATGCTCGCTTCATCGTTCGTCGCGCAGTATTGCCCGAGCAGATACTCCAGCACGTAGGTGGGAACGATGGCATTGCCCTTTACGGCCTTCACGAGGTCCTTGCGGACGACGAGCCCTGGGAAGCGTTCATTGATTTTATCGTCTAGTGTGCTCATGATTCCGCTCCTCAGAAGTCAAAGTCGCTTGTGAAGCTGCGGCGTAGCATGTAGCGGCTGCTTCGATACTCTTTGTAGTGTGATGTTGTTCCGTGCTGCTCCTCCAGCTTTAAGATCACCTCCTGCCCGTTGTACTGGTCGGCTTGTTTGGAGAGAAGAAGCCGGATGCGCACTTCCCTTTCACGGGCGTTATCTGAACGGAAGTCGAATGCCATCTCGTGACTGTCCGAGATTAGGTCGCCCGCCTGGGAATAGATGCCGACACGCAGACGCCGAGGCTGGATCTTGTCTGTTACTGGTATGGACTGGTAGAGCATGACCGTGTGCTGACCCGACGTTATGGTCTGGTTGGAGCTTCCAACGATCTCCACATCGACGGATGCTATATCGCTATGCCGCTTCTTGTTTATGGTCACCACGGGGACGACCACTTCCTGGAGCGAAACGCCACCATGAACGTATCTGCTCCCGGAGCCTTTAAGGCGGAGTCGATTGATCGATTTGGGGAAGAGAAGATCGACATCTCCTTCTAGCCCAAGGTCGCGTGCCGAGAACCTTTTGAAACCGGCTTGATCCCTGAAGCTACGCCCGATAACGAAGCGTCTGTCGCGAAACAGTGTTTGCCCTCCAATCGCATCGGAAGAAGAAAAGTCGCTCTCTTCGAGAGGTCGATTCTGGTATATGAACCCGTGATCAGCCGTGACAATGATGTTATTGGCGTTTGCGCCCGTCAGTTTCTTGATGAGCTTAATCAACTCCTCCAGAGTGTCGTCTACGGCTTCGAATACTCTCTCCTCCGAAACTAGCTTGTCGCCGGTGGCGTCGATCCGGTTGTGATAGATGTAGAGAATGTCGTGTTCTCGAACCAGTGAACGCGCATCGTCACCCTTCAAATCCATAAAATCTTCTGCCTTCAAGGCGGCGGTGGCATCCCCGCGAGCCCCGGCCTCTAATAACTTTTGCCGATTGGCTAGACCTTGTGAGCTATTGCCGTCGACTAGAACCGTACCAGTGTCATTGTCCGCAATAGCAAGGGAAGAATTGGGAAGCAGGGATGCCATGCCCAGCTGCGTGTAGCTCGGAAGACTGCCGAGCATTGGAGATAATTCGGCGTCGTAACGATCCAGTGCTCGAACACTTGCGAGCAACTCATCAGCGATCTCGTAACGCAGAGCGTCCGAGATTATGACGCAGATCTTATATTCTTTGCTGCGGAACGGCCGCACGTGCTTGGCGAAAAACTGCCGCTGCGAGGGCACCCCATCGCACGTCCACGACGGACTGTCGTCGACATGCTTCTGCCAAGCATCGTTCAGCTTCAAGAGGTAGTTATTGACATAGAGATTCTCGATACGTTCAAACAAAGCTGCCATCAGCGAAGCCTGTGCCGATCTTTGCATGTGGAAGACGAACTTCCTGTAAAGCTGGTCGATCCGGTACCAAGTGCTGGCGTAGCGATTGATGCCCTCGGCCAAGCTGGTCATGCCCAGGATGACCTGTGTCATCGCCTGTAAGAACTCTGCTGCAAACCCGATTGCCCGGTAAAGGTGCTCGAACTCTTCGAACCAGTGGCTTGCTTGACGTTGCTTGATGATCGTCTGAACTTCGGCCCAAGACGCCGTTTGGGTCGCGATAGCCTGCACAAGTTGACGTATGATTTCGCGGTCAATCTCGCGGAAAAAGTCAGTATCGCCCAACTTGCGGTAATCGCGCTGATTGACATCGCTCCTAACGTTCAGAATGTCACTGTAGACATCGGATAGCTTCTCGAATGCGAGTTCATGGTGACGATTGTTCTTCCAGCGCCGGAAGAAAATGAGCGCCTCGGCACTCAGCCGTGAATTCTCTCCGGATACCATCGCGTAGCAGGACTTGAAAAGCTCGATGGCGAAGTCGCTCAGATCCGGCTTTTGACTCTTATAGCCAAAATGCCGTTCGATTTGCTGCCACAGATGGCTATCGAGTCGGCAGCGCTGGATGAGCTTTAAACCGTCATCGCGCTCGTCGGCGAGATCTGCCAGCAAATTCTCGACAACCGAGTCGAACGTTCCTTCAGCTGCGACGCAGACGAAGAGCATACGCATCCGCAGCGCACCCGGTGTATCCTCCGGCTTCATAATGCGCTTTAGCGCTTCGATACGCTTGGTTGCCCGGAAAAACTCCTCGTGAGCCTTCACCAAATCAGCGAAGGGCATGCCGAGGCCCAGCTCACTGAGCCAAATCGAGCTTTGGTCTGTGCGGAAGGTCCCGTGTGACAGTTGGATATCGAGAAGCCAGTTGTCGATGTCGCGATCGGGCTCAGGACCGTATTTGTAGACCAGAAACTTCTGATCTGGTTCTCGCCGTAGCAAGAGGTGCTTCAGGCCAAACTCGTTGTTGTTAATCTCAACCTTTTGTACGTCCTTCAGTTTCAAAGCTTCAAACTCGTCTCGCAGCTCACGCTTGCTATCGAACCAAAATACGATCCGATGTTTGTCGAAGAGGTTTGTCAGTGCTTTGGCGATGCGGTCGGTCATGGTCAATCCTCCGCATCGCCGAGGCCCTTGATCGTTGCCAGGGCTCTGCCGAATTTCGCGTAGTTGACCTTTACGCCATCGTCGAGGTCGATTTCGATCTGCTTCGTCGCCAGCGGATAAAGAGTGTTGCGCTCGTAATCATCGAGTTCCTCAATCACCCGTCCGAGCTTTTCAATCTCCTTCAAGGCTCGTGTCTTCTCGCCCTGGCTGGCCTCGCCGCTGATGCTCGCGGCTTCGAGCTGTTTGCGATGTCCGATTAGCTTGTTGCGGAACTCGCGGAGATAGTCGTTGAGCACGATCGAGACGGTATCCGGGCGATAACGATGCATATATATGAGGGCGTTGAAGCTTCCCTTCGGGCTGGAGAACATCCAGTAGATCGGGCGCTTCTTGTAACGCTTCACGTGGTCGTCGTAGAAGTTGCGCGTGAAATACTTCCGAATGTCCCCGATTTGCGCCTCGATGAAGGCGAGGTTCTCGCGGAAATGCGCCTCGCCGAAGGTCACGCGCAGGAACTTGCGGAAGCGGTTCACGATGTCGTCGGGGAACCAGTCGGCATCCAGCACGGGGACGACGTTGTCCTCGTCGGGTAGGAAGCTGGGCTCCGGCACGCGGGCAAGGTAGTCGGCCAGCGTTTCTCCCTGATTGGCGAGGATCAGGCCCGGCGCGTCGAGGCTGTAGCGGCCGAACATGCAGCCCACGGCATAGCTGAGGAACTCGGCCATGGTGTCGGCGCGCAGGCGGGTTTCGCGGTCTTCCTCGGTTGCCTTCACGCCATAACGATAGGCGGGGTTGCAGGTGAGGGTGATTTCCTCGAACGGTACCTCGGGGATAAGCTCGTCTTGCAGGCCATAGGCTTCGATGAAGATGCGGTTGTTCTCTTCCTCCAACCGCTGAATCTCGGACGTCATGCCCTGCCAATGGGTGCGGAGGGCGGTGTAGGTATCCTCCAGCGTCTCGGCGCGATGGTGGGGTTGGAGCAGCGGAAGAGTGGTGAAATCCCAGGAGGTTTCATAGGCGTCCCAGTCTGACTTTGTTGCAGAAATACAGGACTTGGTGTTCGCTTCAATTTCTGCTTCCTTAAGATCCGAAGCGATTGGAATACTGGCAATGTTGCCTGCTTGAAAATTCAACGTTGGGTTTAGCGCTTTCAGAAGAGAGCCAGTAATTTTGGAGTTGAGTAGCGCAACAATAACTTCAGGCGCGCAGCCTTCCGGGAAACACGCCGATCCACCAGCATCGAAGAGTTCGCCGCCGAAGCTCAATCTTGCAGAAAACTCAGCAGAGGTAACTGCGCCCCAGTTCACATTAGATTTGAAGATGTAATCCAAATTGAAATTGGTGGCCCAAACTCGATTTTCTTTGGGGTGCATTGTGGTTTGAAGGGCGTGGCCATCATCCTGCCAGTTCACAAGGTCAAATTTGTTTCCATACCATTTCTTGAAGCCGCCACCCTTCAAATAGGAGAACCATTTCAAACCCGATGCTTTAGCTGCTTCTCGTTCCTTGAGCTTGTCCAGCCCCGACTTATTGGACGAAACTTCATGCCAATCTCGCACATAGACTTCGTTCCGTGCGGTTACCATGCCCTTACGTGTAGTCGCCAACTCATCAAGCCTCTTTCCTTCTTCAAAAGCCTTGAGAACTCCATCGCTGACCCAATAGGCAATTGGGCTGCCTGGAATTTTGCTAAAATCTTCTGTAGATGCTTGCGTCCGTCTCTCATTTTTTGGCGGAAACTCTAACGGAATGCCAAAGTCGTCTGTCTCAAAATAACGAACGCAGCAATACTCACCTTTGCTTGCTGGATCGTAATTCTTCCGAAGCACGAAGGCAGCGGTTCCGAAGCTGATACCCATGCTTGTTCCGCCTTTGCCGAGATAAGGCATATGCAGCAGAGTGTTAAGCGTGCCATTTGAAAGCAGCCAGGATCGGAAGTTTAAATAAGACGAAAGAAACATCCAGCTTTCCATGGTAACCATGGAAACGAATCCGTCGCTAATTGATAAGCCGAATCCACGTTCAATGAATGCGGAAAACATATCCGCTTTCCCTCGTGGATAATTAACTTGCAGCCAAGACGATAGGGTATCGTTAAGCCCCCTTGATCCGGCATACGGTGGGTTAGCTACCACCACATGATACTTGGGCGACAGCGCCTCGCCCATGCGCAGCACGGATACGAGGCGCGCCTGCACCTCTTTCAGCAGCAGGTCGGAGCCGAAGTCCCGCGCCTCAACCACCCGAAGCGTCTCGGCGGGGTCGCGCAGTTTCGGCACGATCAGCGAGCCGAAGTTCTTGGCTTGCTCGAACTGCATCAGCGTCTCGCGTAGCGCGTCGGTGAACAGGTCTTTGCCGACCACAGCGGCGACGTCCTGCATTTCGGCCGGGGTAAAAGCTACGTTCTGCAACACGATGATGGCCGGCTTCACCTCGATCCGCAGAAATCGACGACGCCCAAGCTTTGCCGCTGCCTTCATGGTCAGCGCGAAGGCTGCGAGAGCCCCCGCCCGGTCATCAATCTCGATGCCCGTCAGGTTGTGCTTGAGGATAAGGACCGGGATCTCGCTAGCTTCATACCCCTCTTCTTCGTAGATCGCGTGGAGAAGATCGAAGGCATAGGTCAGCATGTGCCCTGATCCGCACGCTGGATCGCAGATGCGGATATCTTCTGGCTTGCTGACGTGGAGAAAGTCCATCTCAGCTTCTTCCGACGCGATGTAGTAGTCCATCCGCCCTGCCAGCTTTGAGCCCGGCCGGTTTAAGAGCCAAAGTCGTCCCAGCGAGTTTTCCACGAGGTAACGAACGATCCAGTGCGGCGTGAATAACTGAGTTGCGGCGGGGATGTTCTCGGGCGTGATCTTCACGTTCTTCTTGAGACCCGCGAAGACCTGGTCCTTCTTTTCGGAGATATAGAACTGGTAGAGCCAGCCGATGATCTCGACATCCTGGCAGGCCTCATCCGTCATCACCTCGCGCATTTCAGCGAGCACGCTATCTGGGGCCAATAGACCCTCGGGCATCAAAAGTTCGGTGAAGTCTGCAATCTTCTCGAACATGAACGGCATCGCCGCATGCCAATGGTTGCAGACCGCAACAAGAAGGAGTCGGTAGGCTTCACCCTGCGGGTCTCGGCTCGGAGTGCGCCCTTCGAGTAGCGCGGCCACGTCCTCGCGGATACGCTCGGGGACGATGTCATCATCGACGACCCCCGCAGCCGCCTCTGAAAGGATCTCTGGCCGCGTCTGATCTTGCGCTGGTGACACAGCGCGTACACGGTTGAGGCCGTTGGCATCCATGAAGCGAAGAGCCGACAGACGGTTAAACCACGTGTAAGCTACGCGCTCGATCACCTGCTCTTTACCGTGGGTCGCGATCTGGCCTTCGAGTTCTTTGACGGCCTTTGGCTGTTCGCGCCGTGCGGCGCTACCGTTGGTCAGCACCTGTCCGAGCTTAATGGCGGTCTGCTCCATCAAGGTGCGCCGTGCAGACTGTGCGAATTTCTTGAGCTTGCCGGTATCCATCAAACGGTGATCCTCTTGCCGATCCGGATCTCGGCAATCAGCGCATCGCGCATCGCATCGAGGTATTCGGTCACATCGGTCTCGGTTGCGAGGTAGGGCTTTGCAAATGGCACTTTGACCGTGGCGCTTGACACATAAGTCGGCTGCGCCGCAGCCTTCGGCTTGGGCTTGATTTGTGTGCCTTCGCTTAAACCGCCCATGGAGGACGAGGGCGGTTCTATGTAGTCGTCAGACGCTGCTGCCGATGTCTTGGGCTGCGCTAGCTCAGCTACCTTTGATAGAAGCTGTGGGTAAAGAGCCGTCTTGAATGCTTGCTCGCGCTCACGGATGAAGGCGATGGATCTGCCGGTCTTCGCGGTCGCGGCTGCCTCCACGATCGCCGCAAGAATGGTGGCTTGATCAGCCTCACTGAGCTTGCTGAAATCGTGCAGGTTCTCGATCTTCGCTCGGGCGTCGCCGACTTCCGCTTCGAGGCGCGCCACCTCGCCGTCGATGTACGTGTTGATGGCACCTTCGAGCGCGTCCGCTTCGGATTTGATCTTCTGAATCGCCTGGCCGCGAATGCAGCTTGGATCACGTAGGAGATCGCGAAGCCGGTCGCCTTCTTCGCGCCCGATGTAGGCGAGGTTTTGTGCCTGCTGTTCCAGCACCGAGAGAGCCCGATCATAGATGCCCTTCTGCGGTCCATTCATAAACTTGCGGATGGGATCGAAATCTTTTTCCTTGGCTTCCAAAAGCTCGTCCGTCATCTTGGGCAGATCGCTGAAGTACCAAGCGTGAGGCTTGCCGGCGATCTCCTGGCATTTGTCCAGGATCGGTCGCAGCTGGCTCAGGAATGGATAGCGCGCGGATTGCCCGACCATCGACTTTAATTCAGCGGCGAGCTGGCCAATGCGTTCCGCTGTTTCCTTGGCAAGTAATCGTCCATCCGAGTTGGCCGGCTGCGCGTCGAATAGCTCGGAAAAGAACTCCTTGAGCTGCCGGATCTGTGCAGCAGAATATTCGACCTGCGGCTCCAGTACGATGTTACTCTGAGCGTGGGTGTTGCGAAGCGCCTTGTCGAGATCGCTATTTGACAGGACGCTCCCGTCTGCTCTTGCTTCCAGTTTCGCCCGCCCGCATAGGCTCGCGACATTGCAGATGATGGCGGCGTAGGGCCAGCCATATGGCTTGCGCTCGAACTTCTCGATCATCGCCTTGACGGTCGTTCGAATGCCGGTCCGGTTGTTGGACTGTGCGAAGTTGAGAAGTTCCTGCTCCGCCTCAGTGAGCGGTGCAGCGTGGTTGCCGAATAGCCCATCCTCTGCCTGCTTGAGGAAGCGCCCAACGTCGGTTTCAGCGTAAGTCACGCCCTTCAGCATGCCGAGATTAACATAGGTCTTGTCGATCAGTGTTTGGAAGCCGCGCGCTAATCGCTCCTGCGCATCTTCAGAGCGAATGTCCAGTTCATCTCCTCGGACGAATAGCTGGGACTGTGCAATAAGACTGGCGGCCCTGGCAGCAAGCTCCCGCTGCCGCATGGCGTTCTGGCTTCCCTTCTCGCTGACAATACGTTCTATGGCGGGTAGCTGTGTAGTCGAGCGGCTTTGTTTAACGAACTTGTCCGTGCGCTTGTAAGTCAGGAGGTCCGCAACGAAGCGCGCATCAGCAGGCAGAACAACAGCAAGCTCGTCGCGGGACATGCTTTGCATGCGAATATTGTCTGGTTTGCCGGCATGCTCGTGGAACGGCGTAATGATATTGACGGTGAGCTCATACTCCCGGCCGACTAGCCTATCGTCGAGCTTCCGGGAGTACGCGTAGTCGTGGGCCAAACTGTCATGTCGGATTTTCCGGCTCTTGATGACGCTATCGAAGATCAGCTGCTCCAGCTCACGATCGATGTCGGCGCTGTCGACATCGATCGCCTTGATTTCCTCTTCAATGTCTTTCTCTTCATCTGTGAGAAATTCGTACAGGTCGCCATTTCTCTGGATGTAGGTCTGCTGTTCCAGCATTGCGAGGGATTCCTCGATCCGCTTCTGTAGCTTGCCAACATCCTCATCAAAATCATCCAGCATGAGAACAGAGATGTTGCGAACGGTCGCCTTAAACGGGCGCACGTACTTCAGCAGGAAAAGTGCCTTAAGCACCCGCACCGCAAATTCGTTGTTCAAGTTCCGCTCGGCAATTTGCACAGACTGCTGAACCGTGGATTTCAGAGCGGAGCGTATGCCCTCAAACATGAGGTCAAAGGTTGCAAGTCGACCGACCGGCATATCGGCAATATGGATGGCGACGTCTTGGAAGACGCCAAGCATCGACCGCTCTCCGACCGAACTATGCTGCCCTTCAAATGCGCCATGCTGAGAGAGGCCCTGGATTGCCATCTGAAACAGCGTGTACTGGTATGGAATGAACGGGTAACTCTGGATAAAGTGTTCACGATCCTTGAAATTCTGGAGGCGGACCGATCCGTCGGAAAAGTCAAAAAGTGTTTTGAGGTTGTTCGTATGCGCATGGTAAAGATCTGACAATTCAGCGACCGCCTCATCAGTCTTCATTAGCAATCGCTTCTGGATGACCTCAGCAACATCAGCGCTAGTAAGCGGCATTCGGTTGGCGAAGCGAGCTTGAATTTTGGAGAAGTCGTGGGCTTGGCGGCTCGACATAACTCCAATGACGGCGTTCATGTCCTCCTGGGCTGTCACAAAGATCCATGAACGGCCACGACACTTCGTGTTGAGACTCTCTGCTATGGTTTGTAGGTTAGTCATGAGCTTGACGTTATCGGCGATGTATTGCCCGACTTCGTCGACGAAGAAGTTGAGTCGGAAATTCTGCCCCTGGCGATCAATGTAGTCTTTGACCTGCTGGGCGAAGTCCTCAATCGAGACTTTGTAGTCGTTGCGATAGCCTGAGAGCAGTCCCTGCGCGGCAGCAACATCAGTGCCGCTAACCTCAGAATAGGCACTCGCAATACTCGGCCCCTCAAGTAAGGCTTGCTCGCGGCCGCGCTCCCAGGGTTTCCCTGCTATTCGGGCATAGGCGTCTTTGAAAGCCGCGAGCTGACCGCGGCTATCGAGATCACGCTCGAACTTAGCGATGTGGCCCTGCTTGCCATAGTAGCCACACATTTCGTCAAAGACCTTTTGGAAGACGCCTAACAGGGCGTCTATTTGGTCTTTGCTAATGACGTCTGCCTTCTGATCTATGTTGAACAGAATGCTTTTCGACTGAATTCCTGTTGATCGTTTAAGGTCGCCCCGGAGAATTTCATTCTTGTCGCATTTTGCCATAAATGCGTCGGCAGCGTTTATGCCATCAACGCCCTTATTCTCCAGGGTGAGGGAAAGCATCTTTAATAAGTGCGATTTACCTGATCCAAAGAACCCCGAAATCCATACCCCATTTGCACCTTCATAATTGTTGTAAGCGTCAAGAAGCCCCTCTAGCCGTTTCTCGATCTCATTCGTTATAACGTATTCTTCAATCTCACCGCGAAGGCCTGCATCGTCGTCGGCCTTAATGACGCCCTCGATATGACGGTTTATTGGTTTTTCGAACAGGGCTTTAAGTTGGGTTGTCATATCGCTAGACCTCATAGTGGAAGATGTTGAAGGCCCGGTAATACTTGTCGTCGTGGAGCCGACCGAAAAGGTCGAGAGATGCTCCAGTGGCGAGCCCGTGCGTGTAGGTGCCAGGGAAAAACATCACGGTAGGGAGACGGCCAGCTACGCGCTGAAGATTGTTCAGCACGTTGTGGGAGCGAATAAATGGAAAGACCTCTCCGACTCCCGATATGATCAGAACGTCAAACCTACCAGATGCGATTTTTTGGCCGATGAGCGGCACCAGATGTTTCTCGGGGTCCAGAACACCCTGTAGTAGGTCCTTCAATTCTTCTTTTGCAACTCCTGCTTCCGTTGCCAAGACTTCGGTCCAGATGCCACGCTCCGTCAGCATTTCTATTGCTAAGTCGTACAGATCGAGCTGGAGGACAGACAGGCCGCGGTTGCTGAGTTGGTTGATGAGCTGCGATTGCTGCCGGCGCATCTCAACAGCGTCTTCAGCTGGAAAAGGGCAGATGAAAAAGGGAAGCTCTTTGCCGAGCCCTCGCATGGAGAGAAAGCGCTCACTCGATATGACCTTGACTAGATGGTCGAAGCGGCGCTTGGGAGTGGATTCTGCTGGAGCCGGCGCCATTATCGAACTCCACGGTCTGTTTTGGGCCCGGGAAAATAGGACAGGCCGTCTGGGTCGTGGCTGGCGATGCTGATTTTGATCGCTGGAGGCAAAAAGATCGGATGAAGCGTTCCGTCTTTCGAGAGAATTCCGGACTCGCGCATCATGCGAAATAGGACTTGCCGAAGCTTTGCTCGCGTTGACGGGCTGATCTGTGCGAGAGCATCATTCCACTCGGCTTTGGCATCATAGAATTTATCGAAGTCGTCATGAGCCACGGCCATGCGGAGCGACAGAAAGTGCTCCTGCAGGACCTCAATCGCAAATTGCGCGACGAAGAGATAGGTTCGGCATACAGCCAACCAAAGGAGCAGTGCTTGCTCCTCTTTATTTGCTTCTGACAAAAGCTCCAGCTCAGCATTGGAGAGTTTCTGCAAGCGAGCTATAAGCTCCCGCACAGTCCTCTTTGAAGAGCTTTGTGTCCGGAAGCCGAGGACCTTTTGGTCGTTGGCAAAGTCCTTCACTTCTTCCCAGTCAAGTTTCGCTTGGTATAGCTTCGCCAGCGCGACGCTCTCAGTCACGAAGAGTCCACCAGTGGAGAAGGACATGCGATAGGACGTTGAAGAGCCGGAGAGCAAGGTTCCTTTATGACTAAAGTCTTCGACGTTAGCCTGATTTCTCACAGCTGTTATGGACTTGCTGCGAGATATGCCGCCGGAAGCTTTCACTGCAGTCTTTGCCGTAAGACGAGGAGCAATAATAGAGACTTCTCTATTTGATTTTGGTTTTCTCTTTCGTCCCTGCACGGTTCATTGCTCCTTCGCTAGTCATTGTTCCTTTTCTTTCTTTTAGCCTTTCATATTCTTCGATCGCCAATACGACGACAACCCCTCGGCCGTGCTTCTCAATAGTAACGGGCTCGGCACGGGCCATATCCATCAAGCGCCCAAATCCATTCTTGGCCTCGCGGGCAGATATAGTTTGCATCTTGCCACTCCACGAATCGACGATGGAGCTATTGTGGCTACATTGTGTATTCTGTTGCAAGGGTCCCGCATGAGAAGTCCACAACCTCGCTGCTATTCTAAACTTCCGCTCCAAGACCCACCTAAAACCAGCCCCTTGCTTCGTGCGGGCCTTCGGCCCCTATCGCTCTCGCATCCTGCCACCTTCGGGCGGCTTGCCGTGTCAACCCCGCTGCGCTGCGCTTTGGGGGTATGACACCGCCGCCACTCCGGTGGCCTTGATGCGGCGCGACAGGCAGGCTCCGAAAACCAGCACTACGAACGCTTGGACAATTGACTGGAATTCTTCAGAGCACCGGGCGTCTCCCGGCCGATTGCCGGGACTGGGCTGTCGTGAACCGAGCCCGGCTGCGGGCCGGTCTCGGCCTTGCGGCTTCCATCCCGGACGCAAACACGCTGTCCGACGCTATGGGATGCGCTCGGGCTTTTGGGCTCTTTCACCCAAGCTTGCTGCCCTCGCTTGGTATTCTGGAAAATACTGGAACAAAGCTATGCGACCCGAGCCAATAGCGCATTGAATTATATTGATTTATTTGCGTTCTGCCGCTTGGAAATCTTGCTTTGTTCTCCTGCGAACACTAGAATGGGAGATATCTGAATGCCGCGAGACGCTACGCGCAAATCACAGGATCGGCCAACGGCTCGGCAAAAGCCCGAGAGCCGTGCTGATGCCACCTTGATCGCGATTGTAAGGCTTCTCGCACGGCAAGCAGCTGAGAAGGACTATGCCGCCTTGGTAAAGGCGCAGGAGGCCGCCAACGACAACGAATAGAGAAGACAAGCCATGATTAGAGCCGCTATTTACGCCCGCTACTCCTCCGACCTCCAGCGCGATGCCTCCATCGAGGATCAAATCCGCACCTGCGCTGAGCGGGCCACGGCTCATGGATGGCACGTCGTCCAAACCTACACCGATCATGCCCTCTCCGGCGCAAGTATGATGCGCCCCGGCCTGCAGATGCTTCTGCAGGACGCCCAGGACGGCAGGTTTGATGTTGTGCTGGCAGAAGCGCTCGACCGCCTATCGCGCGATCAGGCCGACATCGCGACGATGTTCAAGCGCTTTCAGTTCGCCAGCGTTCAAATGCACACCCTCTCCGAAGGGGAAATCTCAAACCTTCATATCGGCCTCAAAGGCACGATGAACGCCCTGTTCTTGAAGGATCTGGCCGACAAGACGCGCCGAGGCCTTCGTGGTCGGATCGAGAAGGGCAAATCCGGCGGCGGCGTCACCTATGGGTACGACGTTGTGCGGACAGTTGGTGAGGGCGGCCTCGTCACGACTGGCGAGCGCGCGATCAATGAAGACGAAGCCGAAATCGTGCGCCGTATCTTCAAAGAGTATGCAGCAGGGCGCTCGCCCAAGCAGATCGTTCTGCGCCTCAACGCCGAGGGCGTTCGCGGCCCCTCAGGGCAGGCCTGGGGGCCTAGCACCATTTACGGGAACCGTGAGCGCGGCACCGGCCTGATCAATAACGAGCTTTATATCGGGAAGATGGTCTGGAACCGGCTCCGTTACATCAAGGACCCGGATTCTGGGAAGCGCGTCTCGCGCATGAACCCGCGTGAGCAGTGGATCATCAAGGACGTGCCCGAGCTTCGCATCATCGATGAAGAACTCTGGCAAGCCGTCAAGGAACGCCAAGGCGTCTACACCAAACAGGACACGAATTTCTGGGAACGGCGGAAGCCGCCCTATATCTTTTCGTATCTGATCAAGTGCGGCGAGTGTGGCGGGGGATGCTCGATGATCTCCCAAACCCACGTAGGCTGTTCAACAGCGCGCAATAAAGGCACGTGCAGCAACCGGCTCTCGATCAAGCGTGAGGCGCTTGAAGAGGCCGTATTGGGCGCTTTGCGCACGCATCTTATGAATACCGATCTGTGCGAGGAATTCTGCAAAGAGTACACCGCACATATCAATCGTTCGCGGCTCGACCATAACACCTCTCTTGCACGTTATGAGAAAGAGAAGGCGCGGCTGGAGCGCGAGAAGGCCAAGATCATCCAAAGCATCAAGGACGGTGTTCCGGGCGTGATGGTCAAGGATGACGCGATTCGCGTCCAAACCCGGCTTGAAGAGCTGGAGCACATCCTCAGCAGCACAACCGAAGCGCCCATTCTGTTCCATCCGAACATGGCCAAGCGCTATCAGGAGCAGATCCAGAACCTGATCGGGGCTCTCACTGAGGAGCAGTATCGCAGTGAGGCGGCTGAGCTTCTGCGTGGGCTCATCGACAAGATAGTTCTCGTCCCTGATGCAGAGCGCAAGGAGCTGGGGATCGACTTGTGTGGGGACTTGGCTGGAATTCTATCGCTCGCGACCGGCCGGAGTTTGCCCGCAGGTATCGGCGTACCAGCCGCCAATCATGGTGCTTTACTAAACCGGACGCGCAAAGCGCCGGATTTGGCTGAACATGAAATTCAGCAGGTAAAGCTGGTTGCGGGAGTGCGCAACTGGCCAGACCTACGAGACGAGAACAATCAGCAGGAGAAAACGACCTTCAGGTTATGAGCCTGACGAGCTACCGGGCTGCTCCACCCCGCGTCACCGACGGAGCCGAAACGAGACGCGATCTTGCGAAAGATCCTGTTCGCTCGGAGATAACGGCGTGGCCCCGATCGCCACTGCCGATGCAAAAGCCGCCCAGGTGGGCGGCTTGTGGGGGGTCTATAGCATGTTTTTTGGCCGTGTGAAGTCCGGTGTGCACAGGTGGTTGCCGTTGGGCCGCGACAGTTGAGCCCTCTGTCCGCTGCTCCCGATGATCCTTGGCCGGTTGATCGGGGTCGACACCCTCGAACGCGGCTTTCCGGCAGTCACGGCCTGCGCTAGAACACGGCCCGACGGCCGAACCAATGGCGCCAATGCCCGTACTGAAGACGGGCGCGAGGGTTGCCCCATGGCCGGAGCATTCGGGACGAAGACAGATGAATAAAGACGAACCGGGCGCACGCAACGGGGTTCGGCCGACGCCGGCTCATGTGCGGCTTGAGGAGGCGTTCGTACTCCTCGACAACAGCTCGGGGCGGGGGCCACCTTCGCAACTCTTCACGGCGCCGAAGGAGATCATCACCGCTGAGACGCCCGAAGAGGTGACGGAAGCATTCGCGCGGCTGGAAAAAGGACGCGCGGCCGGCCTGCATGCGGCGGGGTTCTTTTCATTCGAGCTTGGCTATGTTCTGGAGCCTAAGCTGGCCGCGCTACTGCCGGCCGAACGGCACGTGCCACTGCTGTGGTTTGGGCTTTACGATGCGCCACAACTGCTGTCGGAAGCGGAGGTGGATCGCTGGCTGACGACGCACACGAAAAGCGGCAGCTATCAGTTCAGCAATGTCACGCGCGCCTGGACGAAGGATGAATACATCGCGCGGTTCGAAAAGGTGCAGGAGAAGATCCGCGCCGGCGATATTTACCAGCTCAACTTGACGTTCAAGGCCCGGTTCCGGCTGTCGGGATCACCGCTGACTTTTTACCGCGATCTCAGGCAGCGGCAGCGCGTGGCCTATGGCGGCATCGTGGATACCGGCGAAGTGACGGTGCTGACGGCCAGTCCGGAATTGTTCGTCGAAATGATGGGTCGCACGATCGAGACGCGGCCCATGAAAGGGACCTCGCCACGCGGCGGCACGCCGGAAGCGGATGCCACCGCAAGGCATGTGCTTTCGAGTGATGTAAAGCAGCGGGCCGAGAACCTGATGATCGTCGACCTTATGCGCAACGATATCGGGCGGATTTCGCAGATCGGGAGTGTGCACGTGACCGACCTCTTTACGGTCGAGACCTATCGAACGCTGCACCAGATGACGTCCGGTGTGCGGGCAATACTGCTTGAGGGTGTTACGCTGATCGACTTGTGGCGGGCGATCTTCCCGCCGGGTTCGGTCGTCGGAGCGCCGAAGATTCGCGCCCAGGAACTGATCGCCGATTATGAAACGGAACCCCGCGGCGTTTATTGCGGCGCCATCGGCTCATTGTCGCCGGATGGTGAGGCGTTGTTCAATGTCGCTATCCGGTCGCCGATCATATTCCGCGACGGCTCGGGCGAAATGGGGATTGGCTCGGGCGTCGTCTATGACAGCGTCGGGGGTAAAGAGTACGATGAATGCCTGCTCAAGATGAAGTTTCTGACCGATCCGCCGAAGACGTTCGAGCTGATCGAGACATTGCTTTGGGAGCAGGACGGCGGATTCTGGCTCGCAGACCGGCATTTTGAGCGGCTAGGGGCGTCGGCACAGTATTTTTCATTCAAACTCGATGAGGCGGCGGCGCGAACCGCGCTTGAGCGCGAGGTCGCCACGGCAGGTCGTGATCAGCCGCGGCTGCGCGTGCGACTGTTGCTGGCGGAAGATGGCCGCGTCACAGTAGCGTCGGCTCCATTGCCCGCGGCGCGGCCGGATGCCGTGATGCACTATGTGGTTTCGCCGACGCGTCTGGACAGCGCCGACGCTTTCTTGTTCCACAAAACGACGCGACGCGAACTCTACGATCAGGAGTGGAAGCACTACTCCGACACGATGGGCGCCGACGAAGTCATTTACCTCAACGAGCATGGCCAGCTGGCCGAGGGTAGCCGGACAAACATTTTCGTCGACCGGGGGGATGGCCAACTCGTTACGCCACCCCTGCCCGCTGGGTTGCTGCCGGGCGTGCTGCGGGCTGAACTGCTCGCGACCGGGCGCGCGGTGGAAGGGATACTCACGCTGCAGGATCTCGTCGCGGCGAAGACAGTCTATCTGGGCAATTCAGTGCGCGGATTGCTCGTCGCGCGGGCCATGACTTAGGGCAGAGACCGTCTATTGCTGTGCGGGTATGGCTGTGTTGTCAGCCGGTGGCGCCGAGGCGTACTCGGTTTCGTTCCGGGACAGGGCAAAGACGAAGATCGCTGCCAGCGTAATGGCGCTGGCCAGAATGATTTCCCCCGTAACCCGGCGGGCGCGGTGGGACGAACTGGAAATTTCGATCCGTGTCTTCATGGGAACGATAGTGGCGCTGCGAAACGCGGCTCGCCAGACACCTGCATGTCGCGCGTCAGTTGCGCACAGATGACCTTGATTGATCGCAACTGCGTGGAGTGGCCGCGCCTATCCTGCCGGCCCTGGTGTGACCGTCGAACGCAAGCCAATCGGCTGGACACCCGGTCGTCAGAGGCCGCGCATCGTGCAGCCTAGAATGAGAACAAGCTGGGCCAGCAAGAGTGCCCAAAAGCCATTATCTCCCGACAATCCGGGAACCTCGGCTTTGAAGAAAATCGTGAAAAGGACGGCAACCGTCAGGATCACGGAGATCATGAACGTCAAGATGCCCGGTGCCTTCAATCCCATTTTCGTCTCCCCTTGCGTCCGGATTTTCATCGCCTTCGCCATGCGGTTCCCCCACGGCCGCTCATTCCTAATGCTGGCCCAATGCTGCAGCGCTTATAGCAGGACAGGTCGGGCGCTGACACGGGCGCGGCAACAACACTGTGCGTAAAAAGAATGTCGGTCGACCGTCAGGGCCGTGGGGATCGCGCCGCCGGATCAACTCTCGACAGGTTTAGGTGAGGGCGGGGCGGATGCAGATGTGGGGCCGGCCTCAGATCGGCGGCATGGACCGGAACCGGCGCGGGGGCCGCTACCGCGAAAAATGCGCCGCAAGAGCAGAAGCAGGAGGAGGGCCGCGAAACCACTGAGAACGACCAGAATCGGGTGGCGATGCCACAGGATTTCTGGGGCGATGTCACCCTGCCACGCCAGGCGAACATCGTTCTGGAGCATTTGCGGTGTGTCGCCCTGGCTGTTTCTGAGGAGAATTTCCAAAGCCGCGGCCTGATCGCGGCTTGCGAGCACGGCGGCGCGCACACGCGGGCGGGTCAGGATTTTGATCGACGTCGGATCGGTCGCCACCTTGTCGAGCAACTGCTGGCGCGTTTGTGACGATAGACCCGTCAGGTACCCGCTAAAAATTGTCAGTTCCGCCGCGTCGAGGCTGCGCGCGACAGTGGTCAGGATTTTCGGATCGAGGTCGAAGAGGGCATCGCGGGTTTGCGGCGGGACGGCGGCTAGGCGTTTGATAGCCAGCGGGTCATCGAGCGACACAATCTGTTCCAGCGATCGAGCCGTGAAATCCGCAGGCTTGGCACGCTGAAAAATGTCATGCTCCAACACCTTATCGATTTGGACCCCAGCGACCGCACTCCACGCCAGCGCCGTTTCCAGTGAACGGGTCTGGCGCGCGATCTCCATGGCCGGCTCAGGCAGTTTGTTGACGGCCTGATCCAGGGTGCCATCCGACAGGCGGCGCATTACGCCGGCCTCGCCTTCGGCGGGAAGCAAGAGTGCCGTTACTTCGTCGACGCGCGGCAGAACGTCGGGGCGGACGCGATCGAGAAACCCGCGAAACTCGGGCTGGCGCTCGGCGAGGTCCAGAACCAAAGCATGGGCGGCGCGGTATTCTTTCCAGATGTCGACGATGCGGTCAGAGGCGTGGCGGGCAATCTCGGCCACGTGGTCGCGGATCTGATCGGAGATCGATGTGGCGAGTTCGTCCTGGACCTTTTCCTTACTTTCGGCCGACTTCAGTTCCGTGGCGATGATCGGGAGTACGCCGTAGCGCAAATCCCAGACATCCTTGGCGATGAGCACGAGGCCCACTCCGCCGGCAACGACGGACACCAGCCGGGACAGCACGCTGCCGACGAGGCGTTGGCCAAGGCGGCCGGCCATGTTGGCAAGCTGGCGGCGCATGACCAGAATGGCCGCGCCGGTGATGCCGCCGGCGGTCTGATTAAGGACGCCGCCGGCGGTCACATCGCCACCGGCTGTATTCGCGCCGACTTCGAATTCCTTGCCCGCCGTGCCGGTCACGACACCGGCGACCGTGGACCCATACCGTGGACCGAGGAAGGCCTTCATGCATTCGATCGCGGGGCCCGCCGCATCCGACGTTGCAATCTCGATGCGGCTGCCAATGCTGCGGCCCACTCCGGTGGCCAGCTCTTCGATCGCCGTTTTCATCGCGGGCGAGCGGTAGACGCGCTCGGTCAGAGCCACGGTGAGTTCGCGCGCCTTGTCTTCGCTGCCGAGTGATTGCAGCAGACTACCCCAGCTCTGCTCGTCCTTGACGGTGGCAAAGGCTTTATCGACTTCGGTGTCGATGGTGTGACCTACGTCCAGGCGCCGCCATTCGTCGGTAACAGCGGCTCGGTAGTCGATGTTGGATGTGCCGCGTGACAGGCTCGTGCTGGTGATATCGAGGACGGCCTTGCGGAAATCGGCTTCGCTCGTTGTCTGGCACGCCGCATAGTTGCCGGAGGAAGGCGACGCGGCGAGGGCCGGAGCCCCCGTGCTCGCCACGAGGGACATGATCAGCGTTATGGAGACGGTGTGCCTCGCCACTTTCAATGCCGAATTCAATTGCTCCGAACTCCCGCCGATTGGCCATAGCTGATGCGTGCAATATTAATGCACAATTATAGCGTGTGTTTCGGCCTCACGTAGGCGCACTTTCTTGCAGCGCAAGAAACACTTTGACGACGCGTTGCGATTTAGCCGCCAAGCGGGCGGACCTCAAATTGTGAGGCAAATGTTCAGACTTATCGGGAATCGTCGCTGCTGAAGGGGCCGACCCGCACTCACAACCGTTAACCTCGGCTTCGCAGTTCGAGTTTGCCGGCAGTAAATTCGGGTAACTTGCAGCACTTGGGAATGGCAACGTGAGGGGGCGAATTTGCAGCTGACATCATCTTTTAAGGTGCCAAGCGCTTGAGAATGCCAACCAAACAGCACCCCTACATGTGCCTGCTCGTCTGGCGCGGTCATGATTTTGCCCCACTGGAGCGCCGCGCGGCGCTCATTTCTAAACTCATCCGGGGGCAGAACATCCCAGCTAACCGCTCTATTTCGTTCAGTAATTTTCCCCGGCCTTCCCGATCACTTGATTGGATTGGCCGTTGCGGCACACTGACCCATCGTCAGAACCCTCAAGCCGGGCGAAAACCTACCGATGGAATTGCTGCGGCGCAGCAAACGTATGGACGTGACGGCGCCCGCTGTCGCGGAAGCAATAGAAACGAATCGATCGCCCGGACGCTTTGGACCGGTGGTGGACAGCCTGAAGCAGCGGCACTTTATCATGATGTGCTTGGCTTTGGCGGCGCGATCGGTTTAATTCGGATTGTGCGGAGTGCGAGCAGTCGTGGCTAACTTAATGAAACCTAAAGAAAAGTTTACCGGATTTCGGGGAAGCCTGGTCATTCCCGGCGGTCGTGTGGGCGTGCTTCTCGTGCATTCGCTCGGCGGAAATCCGATTGAATTGCGCTTTGTTGCGCAGGGCCTCGCGCGGCAGGGTTACACTGTTTATTGCCCGTTGCTGCCAGGTCTGGGAGGCGGCACGGACGTGTCGGGCTTGTCGACATGGATGGACTGGTACCGGGCTATCGAAATCGCACACGATGAACTCAAGGCTCGCTGCGACACGGTTCTCGTCGGCGGTTTGTCGGCCGGAGCGATGATGGCCCTGCGGCTTGCGCGCGAGCGTCCGGACGAGGTGCAGGGCATCATGCTGTTTGCGCCGACGCTGTGGCCGAACGGCTGGGCGATTCCGCGCAGCTTCTATTTCTTCAAGCTCGTGCACCAAAAGTGGTTTGCGCGGCTATTTCACTTCCGCCAGCGCGCGCCCTACGGCATCAAGGACGAGCGCATCCGCAACTTCGTCATCGAGAGCTTCAAGAGCGATGAGCGCCCAATCGAGGATCTCTTCGGTCGGGGCGGCGGTCTGGTGTTCGAGTTCAAGCAACTGGCCAAGGATGTTCGCCGCGGGCTGTCGCGTATCAAACAAGATGTAGCTATTTTCCATCCGCGCGAGGACGACCAGAGCGGATTGTGGAACGCACTGACGCTGCAGAAGAACCTTGGCGGTATGGTCGAATGTACGGTGCTTGACGATTGCTATCACATGGTAACGCTCGATCGGCAGCGTTCCGTGGTGGTCGATCGCGCGGTTGAGTTTGCAGTGCGCCTGACGGCGAAGCTGCAGGAGAAGGCCGCAGTCAAGCAGCTCGTCAAGGGCCATGGCGTCGGCGAGTAGCGCCGCTTTCGTAGTTGAACCCAATCAAAGCGCCTCGACGGTGGACCGGCGGGGCGCTTTTTGTTTCGTGCCGCCACGAATTATCGATTGGCCCACGGCAGGGCTTCGCCGCCAGGTGCTGTCTCGGCTCCTCCCTCCGTCGTGGAACAGCGCGGAAGATCGGCCGGGGCACGCTTCCAGATAAAGCTCTTCGAGAGCAGCTTCATGCCCTTGTAGCCCGTGACCTTGAGCTGATCGGGGCCTTGAAGCAAAAGCGCGACGCTATAAGACGAGCCGGTCTTGGGATCGTAGATCCATCCTGAGTCCCAGGAGCCTGCAGCCATCTTTTGCGCATCGCCGATGACCTGGAGACCGCAGATCGGTGTCGTGCGTCGGCCAGCGTTGGGATTGTAACGATCGACGAGTGGCCGGCCTTCGGCATTCACCTGTTCTCTGAGCCAAGCGATGCGCCCGCAGAGCTTGGGTCCGCAGGGCAAAAGTTCCACAGCGCCTCTACCGGTCTCATCGTACCATAACCCGACTTCCATCGGTTGGGGTTGCCCGGCAGTCGCGGGCGAGTTCATGAGCCCTGTCACGACCATTGCCATGGCCGCGGCTGCAAATTGTAGGTGGCGCGACGAGCGCGTCGTGGTGCCGCGTAATGAAACAGTCATGTTCTTTGGCCCGGTCATGACGAAGAATTAAAGTCAGATGGTGGAACAGGAAAGCGGCAAAAACAGGAACTTAACACGTGCTCCTTGCCTTTGACTAAAATTGGGCTGTCGAACGGTCGCGGGCCCTGAACACTTTTTCGCCAAAGCGCTTTGCACTTAACCTATCCCATCATTGGTAGTACAAACTCGACGATAAGTTTTGGCCCAATGCTAAGTTCTGGTGGGTTTTTGGGACGCGTTACATGTTCGACGCCGTTCGTGCCCCACGGTATTTTCCGCAAAAGAGATCGACCCCGGCTGGCCGCGTCACGGCCCGCGCTCATGCCGCCACTGGCGCGGACCCAAACCTGGAATTATTGCTGCGATGATCCTGACACTCGCGTTTCGCAATCTGTTTCACGATCGCATCCGATTGGCGGTGACGCTTGTCGGCATCCTGTTTTCGATCGTGCTGGTGGCTGTTCAGCTCGGGCTGTACCTTGGTTCCAGCCGTATGATCACGAACATGATCGAGAAGACGAACAGCGATCTATGGATCACAACTTTTGGTGCCAAAAGTTTTGAAGAAGGTGGCATCCTGCTGACGCCAGGGCAGCGCCATCAGGCGCTGGCGACCCCAGGCGTGAAGGCCGTCATACCCATGGTCTCGGCCTTTGCCGAATGGCGCAAGCCTGGCGGCGGATCAACGCGTGTCGCCCTTGTCGGTATCGATGCCGAGGATGGTGGGCTTGAACCCTGGAATCTCATCGAAGGCACGTGGGACGATATCCGCGCACCTGATGCGATCGCGGTCGATCAGTCGTATTTGCGGGACCTTGGCATCGAGGGGATCGGCAGCACGGCGCAAATCGCGCTCGGACGGGTGCGGGTCAGGGCCCTGACGGACGGCATTCGGTCGTTCACGCAGTCGCCTTACGTATTCACGCCGCTGCAACGGGCGCGAAACCTCATGAATCTCGACGGCGAAAAAGGCGACAAGAGCACGTTCTTCCTGGTCCAGCTACAGCCGGGTGCGAACCTTGAAACGGTCCGTGCGGCGCTGCGTGAGCGGCTGGAGGGCACCGACGTCCTGACGAAAGCAGAATTCCGTGACCGCAGTCTTGGCCAATGGCTGTTCAAGACTGGCGCGGGCATCGCCCTGATCGGCGGCGCACTGCTGGGCATTCTGGTCGGCACCGTGATCGTCGCCCAGACGCTTTATTCAAGCACGAAGGACCATATCAACGAATTTGCGACCTTGCGTGCGCTCGGCTCATCGGCTTCCTATATCCACAAAGTGATCCTGGCACAGGCGGGTCTCAGTGCGGTGATCGGCTATAGCCTCGGTATGATTATCGCCCTGATCATCCTTTATGTGAGCCGAAACTCGCCGCTGCCGCTCGTCATGACGCCGGGATTGGCCGTGTCTCTGTTCGCACTGACATTGTTTATGTGCGCGATCTCGGCGGTGTCGGCGATCATGAAAGTTACTAAAATCGATCCAGCAACGGTGTTCAGCAGATGACGAACGAAGCCCCCGTTCTCGAAGCAAAAGACATCGTCAAGGAGCTTGGCAAAGGCGCCGGAAAGGTGATGGCCTTGAAAGGCGTCAGCCTGACGCTTGTCCCAGGAGAGCTGACGCTGCTGATGGGGCCGTCGGGCTCAGGCAAGACGACATTGCTCTCCATACTCGGCTGCATCCTGTCGCCGACGTCGGGAAATATCCGCATTGCCGGCCTCTCGACCAGCGGACTGGGTCCGGAAGAGCTCGCAGAGCTGAGGCGCAAACACATCGGCTTCATCTTCCAGAGCTACAATTTGTTTCCAACGCTCAATGCCGTCGAGAACGTGCGCATCGCACTCGATGTGCTGGGTCAGAAGGGCTATCCGGCGGCGGCGCGGGCCGAGGAGGTTCTGCGCGAGGTAGGCCTTGGGCATCGCCTGCAAAACTATCCGAGCAATCTGTCAGGCGGTGAACAGCAGCGCGTCGCGGTCGCCCGTGCCATCGCCGCGTCACCCTCGATCGTGCTTGCCGACGAACCGACCGCGGCTCTCGACAGCGAAAACGGTCATGCGGTCATGGCGCTGCTGGCGCGTATTGCAAAAGAGCAGCACCGCAGCGTGCTTGCCGTGACGCACGATCCACGCACGCTTGGTTATGCCGATCGCGTGGTGCGCATTGAAGACGGAAAAATCGTCGGCGAAGAGCGCCGGCCGGAGGGCGTGAACTCGCCCGAAATCACCGATTTGACGAAAAAGAGGCGTAAGGCAAATGCTTAGAATTGATCCAACCGTTCAGACCCTGACGGTTGCGGGCATCCTCGCGATTTCGATCAGCGTGCTTGTCAGCGGCACTCTATCGTCGCACAGCCAGGACAAGCCGCCTGTCAAAGTTGCGGAGTTGGCGAAGGGAACGTGGGCCGCATCGGCGACGGGTCGCGTCGAACCGAAGGAAGGTGAAATCCGTGTCGTTGCGCAAACGCCCGGTGTGATTCTCGAGGTGGCAGCCAAGACCGGAGACAAAGTGCAGGCCGGTGACCTTCTGGTGCGTCTCGACGATAGCGACGCGCAGGCCAAGCTGACCGCTGCGCTTGCGGAAGAGGCTGTGCGCGTTCTGGAGCGCGATGAAGAAATCGCAAAGGGTCCAGCGCTCGACCGGCGCAACGCCGAGGACGCGGCTGCCGCCGCAGAGCGTGCGGTCTATGCAGCGCAAACAACGATCGACGAGACAGCACGTAACATACGCGCTGGAACGGCGGCGGCGGGCGAACTGACATCGGCCCGCACGAAGCTCGCTGATGCACAGGCAAAGTTCTTCAGCGAGCGTGCGGCTTTGGCCAAGGTCGCGGCACGCAGCGACATGCCATTGCCGACACGGCTGGAGTCATCATTGACACTAGCGCGATCGGATGTGACGCAGGTCTTGAATGCGATTGATCGGGCTCGCGTGCGCGCTCCCGGCGATGGCAGCATCCTCAACATCTGGGCCAAACAGGGTGAAGTTGCGGTGACGTCGCCGGATGCCCCGGTGGCACTGTTCGGCGATCTCGGCGCACTACGCGTCAGGACCGAAGTTGAGGAACGCGATGTTACGAAGATCCGGATTGGGCAGAAGGCCATCGTCAAAGCCGATGCGTTCGGCAATCAGGAATTCACCGGCACGGTGACGTCAATCGCACCGGCGCTTGGACCGCAACGGATTACATCGCGTGGACCGCGGCGTCCCAACGACGTCGAAGTCCTCGAAGTGATGGTGGCGCTGGACGGTCAGCCGCCTCTGTTGACGGGCATGCGCGTTGACGTGTTCTTCAAGTCGGATACGGCGTCGTAGGCCATCGTTTCACGAGTGATCATAAAAGCGCGGGATTTCTCCCGCGCTTTTTTGTTTCCGTCGTTCGTGGTTGCTTCAAGCGGCGGTGCTTTTCGCTGTCGCATCGACTTGGCGGGCGAGATCGGCGTCGATGCCAAGTGTGGACGCGAGTTCGGCGAGGAAGCCTGTCTCTGATGCGTTGTCGGCGTCCACCGCGACACGGGCGGCGGTGTAAATCTGTAGCGCTTCTTCGGCCGAGGTGACGGAAGCGGCAAGCGACGCGGCCGTGGCGGGGCTGCGTAATTCGGCTTCGAGAAAAGCCTTTGCCTCCGGACTCGCCGCCACGCCGCCGGCCGATTCCAGGATGCGCCCATATTCGCGATCGTCGATGCGACCGTCGGCGGCCGCCGCGGCGATCATGGCGCGGATGATAAGTGTTGCGGCCTCGTTGCTGATCGCGGCCGGTTCAAAACCCGAGCCGGTCGGTGCTTCAGTGGCGGCATTCTGCGGCCCGGTGATTAGCGGCCTGCCGGCCTGATGGTTTTGATAGGCCTTGTAGGCAAGGCCGCCGATCAAGGCCAACGCGCCGAGTTTGACGGCACCGGTTGCCATGCCGCGGCCGGTCCGCGTACCAAACAGAATGGCGCCAAGCCCGCCGAGGACGGCGCCGGTTCCGAGCTGGTTTTTGGCCATCAGATCCTTGACCTGGGCGATCAGTTCGTCGGCGGACCTGCCGCCGGTGGCGTTGGAGACCGCGTCACGTGTACCCGTCGCGTCGCCGATCCTGGTGGCGCCCTCTTTGACGCCTTCGGTCGCTTGGCCGAACGCCTTCGTCAACGTGTCGACGAGGTCGGCGCCCGATGCACCGCCGTATTTGGCGGCCTGCTCTTTGACTTGGGCCAGGATCTGATCGAGGCCAGCGCCGCCGCCCGCGCCACCGGTGATATTGCGCATAAGATCGGACAAATTACCCAGATTGGTTTGGCCACCCAGGTTACTTTGAGCGCCCAGGTTACTTTGAGCGCTCTGGCCCGACGACTGCACGGCGGCTGCGATCTGGCTGAAAAGGTCGTTCAATCCTTCGCCTGATGCGCCGGATGCGGAAGGTGCGGCAGAGGGGCGTTGAACGTTACCGGCGATCTGCTCCAAAAGTGCTTTCGCGTCGAACATGATCAATCCCTTTCGGTGGAATGCGACAAAAGTCTGCGAGCGATATAGGAGCTCAGTGACGTGAGCACAACGCTTGCGCGGTGCGAAGGTTATTCCGCAGCGATCCGGCCTGGCGGTGATGGCGCGGCTTGGCGTGACGGCTCCTGCGTGGCACGGGGCGGGACGCGAGGGGCTGCTTCGACCTCATCGGCCTCTTCGTCGGCGGCGTTCGTTTTGATGACAAACGAGGCGAGCCACGTCATGAGGCGCGAGAGGTCGTCCATGACCGTGAAGAACGACGGCACGAAAATGAGGGACAGGATTGTCGACACAAGCAGGCCGCCAATCACGGCGATGGCCATGGGGGCCCGGAATTCGCCGCCGTCGCCGAGTGCGTAAGCGCTGGGCAACATGCCAGCTGCCATGGCGATGGTGGTCATGACGATGGGGCGGGCACGTTTGCGGCCAGCTTCCAAAAGAGCAGCGGTCCGTTCGGTGCCGCGGGCAATTTCCTCCACCGCGAAGTCGACGAGCATGATCGCGTTCTTGGTCACGATACCCATGAGCATCAGGAGGCCGATGTAGACCGGCATGCTGATCGGATTGCCGGTTGCGATTAGCGCAATGACGACGCCGCCGAACGACAGCGGCAAGGACAAGAGGATGGTGATCGGCTGGACGACGCTGCCAAAGAGCAGGATCAGCAGGCCGAACACGATCATGAGACCGGTGCCCATGGCGGTGATGAAGCCGGTCGCCACCTCGTCCTGGATTTCGGCGTCGCCCGTTGCCTGCAGGCGCACGCCCGCGGGCAGGCCGACTTTGTCGACTTCGGCGACGAAGGCTTCGCGCGCGCTGCCGAGTGCGTAACCCTTGACGAGGTCGCCGCCGATCTCGGCGCGGCGCTCGCGGTCGTAGCGGTCGATGGCGCTTGGCCCGCGCCCAAATGAGATGTTGGCGACGGCGGACAGAGGGATCGACTTTCCGGCAGCGTTGGTCATGCGCAGGTTGGCGATGCGCTGCAGATTTTCGCGAGCGCTCTCCTCGACCTGGACACGGATCGGGATCAGGCGATCGCCGGATGTAAACTTGGCCAGATTGGCATCGACGTCGCCGATGGTGGCGACGCGCACCGTTTCGGCAATTTGATCGGGCGTGATGCCAAGGGCTGAAGCCTTATCGAGTTCGGGTACGATGCGGATCTCTGGACGATCGAGAGCCGACTTGGAGGCGACGTTGAAAAATCCGGGCAGCTTGCGGACGGCGGATTCAACTTTCGATACGCCTTCGGCAAGGGCATCGCCGTCGCGGGCCAGGAGCGAGAACGACAACTCACGTTCGCCGCGTTCGTTGACAAACCAGGCGCGCACGTCGGGAATGTCGGCAATAACGGCAGAGACAATCGCCTTCAGCTCCTTTTGCGGCTTGTCGCGTTCGGTTTTCGGCACGAGGCGCACGTTGACCGCGGCCCGGCGAACTTCGAGCGCGCCGGTCGGCGATACTCCGCCCAATGCAAAAACACTCGCAACCTCGGGCACCTGCTTCAAGCGGCGAGTGATCTCATCGGTCATGAGGCGCGTGTCATCGAGCCGTGCGCCAGGAGGAAGCTCGGCCGAGATGACGACGCGCGAGGTGTCCTCGTCCGGGATAAAGCCTGTCGGCAGAATGCTGGTGGCGTAGATCGAGCCGGCAAAGATGCCCAGGCCAATGATCAGCGTGACGTAGCGCCAACGCAAGGTCGTCGCGAGGAACGCCACGTACGCCCGCATAGTCCGGCTGTTTTCGGTGTCGTGCGGTTCCACCGGTCGCATCAGGTAGGCCGCCATCATCGGCGTTATCAGGCGCGCGACGAGCAGAGAAAATAGTACCGCGACGGCGACGGTCAGGCCGAACTGGCGAAAATATTGACCGGCGACGCCGCCCATAAATGACACGGGTGCGAAGATCGCAACGATCGTCAGCGTGATGGCGATGACGGCGAGGCCGATTTCGTCGGCCGCCTCCATGGCGGCACGGTAGGGTGACTTGCCCATGCGCATGTGGCGCACGATGTTCTCGATCTCGACGATGGCGTCATCGACGAGAATGCCCGTCACGAGCGTGATGGCGAGCAGCGATACAAGGTTCAGCGAAAAGCCCATCAGGCTCATCGCCCAGAAGGTCGGTATGGCCGACAACGGCAGGGCGATGGCCGTGATGAGCGTTGCCCGCGCATTGCGCAGGAAGAGAAATACGGTGATGACGGCGAGAATGGCGCCTTCGATCAGCGTCGTCATGGCGGCTTCGTAGTTGCCGCGCGTATACGACACGGCGTCATCGATCTTGCTCAACGTCACGTCGGGGTAGCGCTGCTTTAAGTCAGCGAGACGCTTTTCGACAGCTTCGGCAACGGAGAGTTCGCTCGAACCCTTCGAGCGGAAGATGGAAAATGAGACCACCGGCTGGCCATCGAGGCGTGCGAAAGAACGGGCCTCCTCGGCGTCGTCAAGCACGCGGCCGAGATCGTTCAAGCGCACGTAGCGGCCGCCGGTAATGGCGATTTTCGTTTCCGAAAGCTCGGCGACTGTCTTGGCACCGGCCAGAATACGGATCGCTTGCTCCTGGCTGCCAACTTCACCGCGACCCGAGCCGATGTCGACGTTGGTGGCTCGTATTTGTTTGCTGATGTCGGCAGCGGTCACGCCGTAGGCCAGCAATCGGTCCGGATCGAGCAGGACGCGGATCTCGCGCTTGACGCCGCCATAACGCTCGACGCGGCCGACGCCCTTCACAACTAGAAGGTCGCGTTTGATCACATCGTCGACGTGCCAGGACAGCTGTTCGAGCGTCATGCCCGGTGACACGGCGGCGAAGGCGAGGATCGCCTGACCTTCGACATCGATGCGCTGAACGATCGGCTCGTCGATGGTGCGTGGCAGATCGGGCCGGATTTTTTCAATGGCATCCTTGACGTCGTTCAAGGCGCGATCGGTGTCGATTTCGAGCCGGAATTCGATGGCCGTCGTGGAGGACCCGTCACTGAGCGTCGAGATGACATGTTTGACGCCGGTTATGTTGGCGACCGAGTCTTCGACAAGTTTGGCGACCTGTGTTTCCAACTCAGCCGGCGTGGAGCCCGACTGATTGATCGTCACCTGAACGAGGGGAATATCGATGTTGGGAAATCGCGTGACGGGCAGCGACTTGAAACTCATGATGCCGAGAAACAGCAGCACGACGAACAGCAGGATCGCGGGCAGCGGCCGACGGATCGAGTAGGCCGAAAAATTGATCTGCGATGTCGAACTCATCGGGCGTCGCTCACGGCACGGGGTTCGATTTCGACGGCGCGGACAACGTCGCCGTCTTTCAGGAAGGTCCCGGCGCGCGCAATGACCCGATCGCCGTCGACGAGGCCGTTGCGCACCTGTACGAGGCCGCCGGCACTCAAGCCCAATTCAATCTTGCGCTCACGGACCGTATCGCCATCAAGCACCAACGCGGTCGAAATGTTGTTGGACGTGCTGACGGAGGACACCGGCACGGCGAGGCCGGTTTCGCGCGCGGTTTCGATGCGGCCGCTGGCGAATGTGCCGACGCGCAGACGGTTATCGGCGCCGATAAAAATTCTGACGCGGCCAAGGCGTGTGGTGTTATCGACTTCTGGCGAGACGAGGCGCACCGTGCCCGTCGTCGAGATACCGTCGGCCACGGTGATGGTGACCTTCTGTCCGGCCTTCAGTTTGCGAACATCGGTTTCGCCGACGTCGGCATCGAGTTCGATCTCGCCGTTCTGGATAATGAGGAACATCGGGTCGCCGGCCGCCACGCCGACGGCTGTTGCGATGCCGCCGGTCTTTGCGGAGCGACGGCTAATCACGCCATCCACGGGCGCGCGAACTTCTGAGCGAGATAGGCGCCATTTCAGTTCGTGGCGGGCGGCTTCAAGTTGCGTCTTCTCGGCTTCGGCGGCTGTCAAACCGCTTTGCGCGGAAATCAGCAGCGCAGACAGCGAACGCTGCGCGGCGGTGCGAGCATCGAGCGTGCTCTGCGAGAGGTAGCCTTGTTCGGACAGCGGCTTGGCGCGCTCAAGCTGCGCCTTGGCTTCGGTGAGACGGGCTTGAACCTCGGTGATCTGGCTGTTCGCCTGTGCGATTGCAGCGGAGGCGCGTGCAAGATTAGCTGCATTCTGGGCGAGTTGGCTGTCAAGGGTCTCGGTTTCGAGCACGGCGAGCATGTCGCCCTTCTTGACCCAGTCGCCTTGATCAGCGCGAAGTTCGAGGATGCGCAGTCCTTCGACTTCAGGCGCAACAAGCACGTCTTCGCGGGCGACGAGCGAGCCAGACACGAGAACGGTTTCGATGAAATCGGAAGGCTTGACGCGCGCGACCGTAACAGAGGGCGGCGCCACTGCTGCCACTTCTTGCTTTTGGGCAGAGCGGTGAGCAAGAATGTCGATGATCGGCTTATAGGCGCCTGTCGCCCACAACGCGGTGGCGGCAGCGGCGGCCAAGCCGTATTTGATGAATTGCGATCGGGTCACTCTGCGGCCTCCTCGATGCCCGGCGCTGCCAAGCGGCGTGCTGCAGCTTCGGACACGGGGTTCAAAAGTTGGCGGATGACTTCCACGACATCGGGAATGGTTTTGGCCATATCAAACCCTGCGTCGATGGCGCTGCGCCAAAACAGGCCATCACCGATGACCATGAAGATCCGTGCGAGTGCCTGAGCGTCGTGTGACGGACGGATGCGGCCCTCATCGATCATGCGCTGGAACAGCGTTTCAAAACTTGTGCGCACGAATGAATCGACGGAGCGGTGCATCTCGCCGACCTGTTCGTTGCGTGTCGATTCCAAGCCGATCTCGATGCACATGCGGCGGCGATACGATTCGTCCTCGACGAAGTAGGCATTGCCGATCGCTTCGAGTGCGGCGAAAAAATCGGACGCTTCGGCGAGTTGAGCGAAGCGCGATTGAAAATTCTGCCGGTCGCGTTCGACAAGGCCTGCGATGAGTGCTTCCTTGGATGCAAAGTAAACATAGAGCGCGCCGGGAGAAACGTGGGCCTCGCGGCAGATGTCCTGCATGCTTGATGCGTGAAATCCTGCGCGGGCAAAGCAATGCTCAGCGGCGTCGAGGATGTGTTCGCGGCGGGCGCGCTGGGTATCGGGTTTCAATCTCGGCATGATACTTCAAAGGTAGATTTGGGTTTCAGACTTGTCCGGACGGCAACTCTAGTCGTCCTTGGATTGTAGGGCAAAACGAACGATCGTTATTTTTAGATCAATCGCTCGCCACGGTAAACACGTCAAGCCGAACAATTGTTCTTTTTATGACGATGTTAGTGCAACTCGAGGGAGGTACGCCGGACGAGGTGCTGAAGGAATGCGGCGATGCTGGCGCCGGCTCAGTACTGCGTCATCCAATTGACGGTGCCAAAAGGCTCTGGGTTGGCATCACCGGACGACATGAAACTGCCGCCGGAAATTCCGGCAGAGGCAGAGATTTCGCCGCCGTCCCACTCGTGGCGAAGGAAGAGGCCGGCGCGGGTGTAGTCAATCAAGCTGGTTTCTGCATCCGAATAGCAGGCGGCGCTGTTGTCCCAGCCGAGATCGCAATCGCTTTGCGCATCAAGGTTGAGCCAGGCTTCGAGACCCGCCGACAGCGATGGTGCAAAACGGGCTCCAAGGCGCGAACGGGCCGCGCGGGTTTCGTGGGCTTGCGACCACGACAAATCGAGCGAGGCAAAACCGATGTCGCCGATGTCGAGCCAGAGTTCGAGGACGCCTTTCAAGCCGACGTCATCGCCGATGACGAGATTATCGGGATCGAACGGTGTGATGTCGTGAGCGCTGTAGGCGATGCCCGCGAATGCTTTGGCGGTGAGTGGGCCGAAGCGATCGAGATAGCCGATCAGCGCATCCCCATAATAGGTTGAGGCGTTGAACGATTGCACGATGCTTGCTGCGCTCGTCGTTCGATTGCCGGTGTAGGCATACTGACCGTAGCCGCCAGTGAAGCGTAGCCGCAGGCCTTCCTCGTGGATGTGGTTGAAGGGGGCAATGGTTACGCCGGTGTAGGCGAGCCAGTTGTCTTCAGCGACGTCGACGCCCGACCAGACTTCGCGCCACTTCCAGATTTCGCGCCACGAGGGGTGCTGGTCATCGGCGACGGCCGGGGCGGTGTTTGCCAGAGCAGCCGCGAGAGCCAAAACCGCAAGGAATGCGGTTCTGAACTTGGCCCAGACCGGCCTTTGCAGGAATTCCCGCATACGCAAACTCAACGGCAATTACATAAATGAACACATCTAACTTCGGCGGCCACAGTTACGTCGTCAAATCACTTTAACCAAATTTTGGTAATTACATCATATGGTTGCTTAATTCACCTCGTCACAATTTAAGGTTGTTGCGGTCGTGTGAGAGCGGATGTGGCTCGGTTGGCGTCACGGAGCGTGATTGAAAATCGCGAAGTGGATTGAGATTGTTGCCAAACGTATGGAAAGATCGCCTATACCGTTGCCACTTAGACACTTCGTAGAGGTCGTGTAGACGAGAGTATCGCGTGTCATGGACAAGCCCTCCCCGAACAATCCGCATATGCACGATTGGCTGAGCGAGCCAAAGATGGCGGCCAAAGCTTTCGATGCCAACGCCTTCGATCCCAAACAGATTTTGGAGACCTTATCGGCCGGCTTCGGTCCGATGAAAGTGCTGACCGTGCAGCAGATGGAACTCATCACGCTGGCGAGCCGCAGGGCGCAGGCGTATTTGGGAATTCCGCAAAGACTGGCGCGGTGCCGGACGCAGAGCGATGTGGTCCAGGAACAGATGCGCTTCTGGCAGACGGCCTCGTCACAATATCAGGACACCACGTCGCGTATCGCGAACGCATGGGCCGAGCTGTTCGCCCACTTGCCGCAAGCCGCCAGTCCAATGTCGAATGTCGCCGGCATCGCGTTTCCAAAGCCCGGCGCTTCGAGTTGCGCGCCGCCAAAGCCGGCTGACAAGCGATCCAGCGAACTCATTCGCGTTCCGGCCAGCCGTCGCCGCAGCGACTGAGGGCAAGCAAGGCCGCTGCGACGGGTCGCATCCCGCTCAGGGCAGGGCAGCCAGCGCCTGACCGAAACCATTGAGTGACAACGGGATGCCGATGCCCGCCTCTTCCGTCTGGAAGATGATGAAAATGGCCGTCTTGCCATTGGTGAACTGGCTGATCAGCTTGTCGTCAAGCGTTACTTGCGCGTAGCAGGCGAAGGTATGACAGCGCAGGAATGGCGCGTGGCCGACGTCGACGTTGTCGATCTTGAGGCCGATGCCGGGCGGTAGCAGCACCCCGACAGGTGCGAAAACGCGCAAGACGCGAATGCCTTGCGAAAATTTCTGGAAATAGACCGTCAGGCCGACGTTGGGGCGATCCTCGGCTGTGACGCTTTGCACAAGCGCGCAGATTTCGTTCTTTGCGCCGGCGGGCGGCGGTTTGCAGACGACTTGCCAATCGCCGTGTTGGGCTTTGACGGTGCCATCGGCGAGTTCAGGGGCCTTATTTTCCTGCGCCTCGGCCACGCCAGATGCAATGAGCAGGGCGCATGCAGCTGCAAATCCCCATCGAAGAAGCACAGCGCAAGCTTGCTGCGTTGCAACACGGCGGTGCACTTGGACGGGCATGGGTTTTTTCATCTCAGGATTGGCTGTGCAGAAGACGCGACAAGGGCGCACAGTTGTGACCCCCGCCGCGGCGTCGTGCGGTCACCCGGGAGGCGGTCCTAGCACGCTGCGGTGTTGTCGTTCTCCCACGAAAGAGGCCGAAACGAGACGATTTCAACAGATTGGAACATGCAAATTGAACTCGGCCGCAGACGGACGATGACTTGCCGGGAATGGATGACTTCATGCGAATATTTGCCGCAAAAAACTTGACTTAGTTACGGGTTGGCGGTTGATCTGTGCGCGACGAAGGGGAAGATCGTCGCAATTGGCTGAGAGGCATCTGGACATACGATGGTCGGCTTTCCATATGCGCCGATTGCCTGGACGCCAAGGGCTGCAACGGGTCACACGCGCGGCTGATTTTGCCGCTTCGCGATGTCACGGCTGCGCCCGAAAACCGATCTCGAGGTCGATCCTTGAGGCGTTGGCACCTCCCCTTCTCGAAAGCGATACCCGGCTTGATCCGGGAGGATCTGGGGAGCGATTGGAATGATGACACGTCGATGGACACCGGGAGCTGTTGCAGCCGCGGCTGTGATGTTCGCCAGCGCGATCGGCTTCGGCCTTGATCCGGCGCTGGCTGAGAGCTTTGGCCAGTCGGTCCCGATGCAAACTGGCCTTCAGGGCGCCGTCACAGAGGTGGCGCGCGACATCAGCTGGTTTTATGACTTCGTAAACATCATCATCATTGCCATCACGCTCTTCGTTCTGGGCCTCATGCTTTACGTCATGTGGCGCTTCCGCGAATCGAAACATCCCGTTCCATCGAAGACAACTCACAACACGCTTCTGGAAGTGGCGTGGACGGTCCTGCCGATTCTCATCCTGGTTGCGATTGCAATTCCGTCGTTCAAACTTCTGATGCTGCAGTATTCGTATCCCAAGCCCGATGTGACGATCAAAGCCATCGGCAACGCATGGTTCTGGGAGCATGAGTATCCCGGCGCCACGGCCGAAGACAAAACGTTCACCGTCACTTCGAACATGCTGACGGACGAAGAAGTGGCTGAAAAAGTGAAATCCGGCATTCCGACGCCGCGCCTGCTGGCTGTCGACAATGAAATACTCGTGCCCGTGAACAAGGTCGTGCACATGCTGGTCACGTCCAACGACGTGATCCACAACTGGACCATCCAGTCCTTCGGTTCGAAGATCGATGCCGTGCCGGGGCGTCTGACCGCGACGTGGTTTCGTGCCGAGCGTGAGGGCATCTACTACGGGCAATGTTCGGAACTATGCGGCATGAATCACGCTTTCATGCCGATCGCGGTGCGGGTCGTGAAGCAGGACACCTACGATCAGTGGACCACGGCCATGAAGGCCGGCGACCGCAAGAAGGCCAAGGAAATTAACGATCGCGTGGCTATGGAGCAGGCGGGCATCAAGTCGGTGGCTGAAGCCGGAGTGACGCGCTGACCAGCTCTTTCCACCACAGCCAATCGGCTTTGGTGACCAACGCGCACCGAATGACGACAACCCGAGACGAGAAGGTCGAAGACCATGGGTAGCACTGCGGCACATGCCGATCATCATGACCACGCACCGACCGGCATCAGCCGTTGGCTGTTCTCGACGAACCATAAAGACATCGGCACGATGTATTTTATCTTCGCCATGATCTCCGGCATCATCGGCGGCGCGCTCTCGATCGGTATTCGCCTCGAACTCGCCGAGCCGGGCTTGCAGTACTTCGGCAACGCGCATGTCTACAACGTGTTCGTTACCGGTCACGGCCTCATCATGGTGTTTTTCATGGTGATGCCTGCAACCATGGGCGGGTTCGGCAACTGGTTCGTGCCGCTGATGATCGGCGCACCGGACATGGCCTTCCCGCGCATGAACAATATTTCCTTCTGGCTGCTGCCGATGGCGCTGACGTTGCTCGTCATCTCCATGTTCGTCGAAGGTCCGACGGGCATGAATGGCGTCGGCGCGGGCTGGACGATGTATGCGCCGCTGTCGACGTCTGGGCATCCTGGTCCGGCGATGGACTTTGCAATCCTGGCGCTGCACATCGCGGGCGCGTCGTCGATCCTGGGCGCGATCAATTTCATCACCACGATCTTCAATATGCGCGCACCGGGCATGACGCTGCACAAAATGCCGCTGTTCGTCTGGTCCGTGCTGATCACCGCGTTCCTGCTGCTCTTGTCGCTGCCGGTTCTTGCCGGTGCGATTACGATGCTTTTGACGGATCGCAACTTCGGCACCACGTTCTTCAATCCGGCCGGCGGCGGCGATCCAGTGCTGTACCAGCATCTGTTCTGGTTCTTCGGCCACCCGGAAGTCTACATCCTCATCCTGCCCGGCTTCGGCATTGTCAGCCACATCGTGGCGACGTTCTCGCGCAAGCCGGTATTCGGTTATCTCGGCATGGCCTATGCCATGGTCGCCATCGGGCTCGTCGGGTTCATCGTGTGGGCACACCACATGTATGCAGCCGGCATGAAGGTGAACACGCAGGCCTACTTCGTCTTCGCCACCATGGTGATCGCGGTGCCGACGGGTGTGAAGATCTTCTCGTGGATCGCAACCATGTGGGGCGGTTCGATCCAATTCCGCCTGCCGATGATCTGGGCGCTTGGCTTTATCTTCCTGTTCACCGTCGGTGGCGTGACCGGAGTGATGCTGTCGAACGCCGGCGTCGATCGCGCGCTGCATGATACCTACTATGTCGTGGCGCACTTCCACTACGTGCTGTCGCTCGGCGCGGTGTTCTCGATCTTTGCGGGCTGGTACTACTGGTTCCCGAAAATGACCGGCTATATGTACTCCGAGTTCTGGGGCAAGCTGCATTTCTGGACCACGTTCCTCGGCGCCAACATTCTGTTCTTCCCGCAGCACTTCCTGGGTGCCGCCGGCATGCCGCGCCGTTACGCCGATTACCCGGACGCCTACGCTTTCTGGAACCAGATCTCGTCGTATGGGTCCTACCTCACGGCGGTCGGCACGGTGTTCTTCTTCATCGGTCTTGCTGTCGCCTTCGCCCGTAAGGAGAAGGCCGCCGGCAACCCGTGGGGTGAAGGCGCCACCACCCTCGAATGGACGCTGCCCTCGCCGCCCAACTTCCATTCGTACGAAACGCTGCCGCGCATTGCGGCAACGTCCGAGCGTCACTAACGCAAAGCTTGGATCTCGGGTGGTTGCAGCCGCCCGAGACCTTTCCCGTTCGCGCTGCGAAATCGATCCGGCAAAAAACGGACACGGCGCGGGCGGTACTGAAGTCGAGGAAATGCCCAGGGATGGGTTTTCAACCGGGAGAGCCGCAAAGGCCGCCGGTTTCGCGCAAGGGAAGTTCACGATATGACGACGGCCGCATCCGACGCCGGTGTTGGGCAATCGCTCAAGGTTCTCGAACCGGGCGTCGGTGATTTCGTGACGCTGATGAAGCCGCGCGTGATGACGCTTGTCATCCTGACAGCGTTGGCGGGGATGTTGCTTGCTCCCGGTGCGATCCATCCTGTGATCGGACTGATCGCCATGATCGCAATTTCGGTCGGCGCGGGCGCGTCCGGTGCGCTCAACATGTGGTATGATGCCGACATCGACGAAAACATGGCCCGCACTGCCGCGAGGCCCATTCCGCGCGGCCGCGTGACGCCGGACGAAGCGCTGCAGTTCGGCGGCGTGCTGTCGGTCATGTCGGTCTTGACGCTCGGTGTGCTCGTCAATTGGGTGGCCGGTGCGCTGCTCGCCCTGACAATCGCCTATTACCTTTTCATCTATACGATGTGGCTGAAGCGGCTGACGCCGCACAACATTGTCGTCGGTGGCGCGGCCGGTGCTTTTCCCCCAATGATCGGTTGGGCGGCCGTGACCGGAACGGTGAGCCTGGAAAGCATTCTGCTGTTTCTCATCATCTTCATGTGGACGCCGCCCCACTTCTGGGCGCTGGCGCTGCTGCGCTCGCGCGACTACGAGCGGGTCGGCGTGCCGATGCTGCCGGTCGTGGCGGGGCCAGCGGAGACCCGTAAGCAGATCTTGCTCTATTCCATCGTGCTCGTGCCGCTCGCAATCCTGCCGGCCTTCATCGGGCTCGGTGGACTGACGTACGGCATCGCCTCCGTTGGGCTCGGCGCGATCTTTCTGTGGTTTGCGTTCAACGTCTGGCGCATAACGGAAGGGCGCGAAGCCGATAAGGCCTGCAAGCAGCTGTTCTGGTTCTCGATCTTGTATCTTTACGCTCTGTTCGCCATCCTCGTCGTCGAGGGTGCGATGAACCGCCTTTTGGCGTGAAAGGTTCTGATGTCATGAATGATATGTCGAACACGGTTGCCGAAATCGATGCGGCCGCGGCGGCCGCGGAAGCCAAGCGACGGCGGATCCGTTCGATTGCGATCGCGCTCGGGCTTGGGTTCCTCGTGATTATGTTCTATGCGGCAACGATTGTTCATCTGGGCGCCAATGTCGCCAACCGGGCTATCTGAGAAAGTCGGAGCAGAGTGACCGCAGACCTTCAGATGCCGGCGCCTCGCGCGCCCTTATCAAACGACACGAAGGTGGCGCTCCTGTGCGTTGCCGGCGCGGTGGGGATGGCGGGCATGGCATACGCGGCGGTGCCGCTGTACCAGATGTTCTGCCAAGTGACCGGGTTCGGCGGCACGACGCAACGGGCGATCAAACCATCCGATACCGTTCTCGATCGCATCGTGAGGGTGCGTTTTGACGCCAACGTTTCGCCCAAGCTCGGCTGGGCGTTCGAGCCGGTCCAGCGCACTGTCGACGCGCACATCGGCGAGAACATGCTCGTATTCTATCGCGCCACGAACACCACAGACCGCAAGATCACGGGCACCGCGACGTTCAACGTGTCGCCGGACGCCGCGGGACTCTACTTCAGCAAGATTGAATGTTTCTGCTTCAAGGAGCAGACGCTGGAGCCGGGGCAGAGCATTGAGATGCCGGTATCGTTTTTTGTCGATTCGGCGCTGGTGACGGACCCAGAATCTTCGCGGATCAAGGAAATCACGCTGTCCTATACGTTCTATCCCGTCGAGGGAGCGAAGGTTGAGGGGCAGGTCGACGCCGGTACGGGCAAGGATAACAGAAGCTAGGCTGCCGGTGCGGGTTCGTGACGGAACCTTGCGGCAGCAAATCTTCCCGAGGACTGGATGCAACAAGAGACTACGGGGAAATCGGAGACGACTATGGCCTCATCGCATGCCAATCAGCACGACTATCACCTGCTCAATCCGAGTCCGTGGCCGATCCTCGCCGCGTTGTCGGCATTCGTCACCGCGGTCGGGTCCATCATCTGGATGCGCTCGACGGGCGGCGGCACGGGTCTTTTTGGTGTGCAGGGCCCCGGCATTTTTGCCGCCGGCATACTCGGTCTTTGCATCATCTCATTCATGTGGTGGCGCGATGTCGTGATAGAAGCGCAGACCGGCCAGCATACACCGGTGGTGCAGATTCATCAGCGATACGGGATGCTGCTGTTCATCGCCTCGGAGGTGATGTTCTTCGTGGCCTGGTTCTGGGCCTACTTCGATGTCGCGCTGTTCCCCAACGGGACTTATTCCTACGAGAACATGCAGACCGCCGTTGGCCTCGTGAAACGCAACGAACTGTTCGGCGGCCAGTGGCCCCCGGTACCGGTCGAGATGACGGAAGCAACAATTCCCGCAACCGGCGCGCCGGCGGAGGGAAACTTCTCGCACACCTTTGATCCGTGGGGCCTGCCCCTCGTCAACACGCTGATCCTGCTGCTCTCGGGTTGCACGGTGACGTGGGCGCACCACGCGCTGCTGGAGAACAAGCGCGGCCAGCTTATTGCCGGCCTCGCCGCCACCGTCGTGCTCGGCGCGACCTTCACCGTGCTGCAGTTTGTCGAATACAGCCACGCCGGCTTCACGTTCGCCGGCCATTCCTATGGCTCGACGTTCTTCATGGCTACGGGCTTCCATGGCGCGCATGTCATCATCGGCACGATCTTCCTGCTGGTCTGCCTGTTGCGGGCGATGAAGGGCCATTTCAGTCCAAAGCAGCACTTTGGTTTTGAAGCGGCCGCCTGGTACTGGCACTTCGTCGACGTCGTTTGGCTGTTCCTGTTCGCCTGCATCTACGTTTGGGGCGCCGGCAAGATCGTTGCTGCCGCCGCGCACTGATCGAGGGCCGGCAAGGTTTGAGATTGGCGGGGGCGGTCCGACGAGGCCGCCCTTGCCGTTTTCGAAACGCCGGCTGGAGGCCGCGATGACCGAACGCAAGGCAGCCGTCATGAACAGCGCGGCACTGGCGCGCTGTCCACGCTGCGGCAAGGGCGCGCTGTTCAAGCAGGTGCTGGTGCTGCGCGATACTTGCGGCGCGTGCGGTCTCGACTACGCATTCATCGATACGGGCGACGGTCCGGCGGTGTTTGCGATTTTCATTCTGGGCTTCGGCATCCTCGGCGCGGCGCTGTGGTTCGAGTTCACGTTCAATCCGCCGGTCTGGCAGCACGTGGTGCTGTGGGGACTTCTCACGCCGCTGATTGCACTGGGGCTTTTGCGCTTCCTGAAGGCGCTGCTCATTGCCCTGCAATATAAACACAAGGCCGAAGAGGGCCGGCTGGCTCCGTAAGGGAGCGGGGCGAAGGAAGCTCAAAATCATGCTGGCACGTTTGCGCGAAACAAAGCTGTTGCTGCCAACGCTGATGGTTGCCGTGGCGCTGCCTCTGCTGACGTGGCTGGGGTTCTGGCAGCTCGATAGGCTGGCCTGGAAAGAAAGTCTGTTACAGGCGATCGCCGACCGCAGCACCTCGGCCCCGGTTCCGATCCGGCAGGCGCTCGATCAGGCTGCGGGCCACATGCCGGGCGGGTGGGGCGACCTGGAATACAAGCACGTCTCCATGCGCGGGCGATTTCTCAATGACAAGGAAATGTATTTGTATGCGCCTAGTCTGGAAATCGGGCCGGGCTTCCAAGTGTTCACGCCCTTTGTTCTTGCGGAAGCCGGCGAAACCCTGATCGTCAACCGCGGTTTCGTGCCGGAGCAGTTCAAAGATCCTGCTTCGCGCGCCCAGGGGCAGATCGCGGGAGAGACCGACGTGGCCGGCCTGATCCGGTTGCCGGGACAGCATGCGCGCTTCGTGCCCGACAACGATCCGAAGGCGAACCTTTGGTTCTGGCGCGACTTTGACGGCATGATCGCAGCGTCATATCCCGCGAATGCGGAACCGGCGAAACTCATCCCGCTGTTCGTCGACGCTGAAGGCGCCGCACCCGGCGGATGGCCGAGAGGTGGTACAACCCTGCTGGCTTTGCCGAACCGGCATCTGGAATACGCGATGACGTGGTTCGGCCTCGCCGTGGCGCTGGCGGCGATCTATATTCTGTATGCCATCCAGCGGATCAACCCGCCCCGCCCGTCGGATGATCGTGCGTAAGCCGTCGAAGCCTGGAGGACGTGGACTTGTTCGCGCCGGAGCCGGGGCTTAGGGTCATGCCACGCCACCGAACCACGGGATCGGGGGCCAATTCTTGTCGGACGAAAGCTCAAATACCCTCGTGAATTACATTTCCACCAGAGGCCGTGCGCCCGTTCTCAGCTTCGAAGACGTGCTGCTGGCCGGACTTGCCCGCGATGGCGGGCTCTATCTGCCCGAGACGTGGCCCGTGATCGACCCGGAGACGATCGCATCGTTTGCCGGCCGCCCATTTGCGGAGGTGGCCGTCGAGGTCATCGGGCCGTTTACAGGCGGCTCGCTGACGCATGCGCAGCTGACGGAGATGGCGCAGGGCGCCTATGCCACCTTCGGCCATCCGGCGACAACGCCCCTCGTGCAGATCGATCCGCAGACCTTCGTTCTTGAGCTGTTCCACGGTCCGACGCTGGCGTTCAAGGACGTCGCCATGCAGCTGCTGGCGCGGCTGATGGATCACGTGCTGACAAAGCGCGGTCAGCGCGCGACAATCGTCGGGGCGACTTCGGGCGATACGGGCGGGGCGGCGATTGAAGCGTTTCGCTCCTCGGAGCGCGTTGACGTTGTGGTGCTGTTTCCCGACGGGCGCGTCTCGGACGTGCAGCGGCGGATGATGACGACGCCGACGGAGACGAGCGTACATGCCGTGGCGGTGAAAGGAACATTCGACGACTGCCAGGCTCTCGTGAAGGCCATGTTCAACGATCATGCGTTCCGCGACCGGGTCAATCTGTCGGGTGTCAACTCCATCAACTGGGGCCGCATCGTTGCGCAGGTGACCTACTATTTTGTGGCCGCCGCGGCTCTCGGCGCGCCCGATCGCAAAATCGTGTTCTCGGTTCCGACGGGCAATTTTGGGGATGTCTTCGCTGGTTACGTGGCGCGGCGGATGGGGTTGCCGATCGAGCTGTTGGTCATCGGATCGAACCAGAACGACATCCTGCCGCGAACGCTGGAGACCGGCGTGTACGAGATGCGCGATGTTGTGGTGACCTCATCGCCGTCGATGGACATTCAAATTTCGTCAAATTTCGAGCGCTTTCTGTTTGAAGCGTCGGGCCGGGATGGGGACCTTGTCGCGCGGCAAATGCAGATGCTGGCGCAGGGCCGTCGATTTGTTTTGACGGAGGCGCAGGCGGCCGCTTTGCGGATGGAGTTCGGGGCGGCGGGCGCGTCAGAAGTCGAGGTTGCGGCGACGATCCGCGACACGCTTTCGGCGAGCGGATACCTTCTCGACCCGCATACCGCGTGCGCGGTTCACGCGGCCAAGGCCGTGCTGGAAACCCGCGGTTGCGGTGACACAGCGCGGGTGATCCTGGCGACAGCGCATCCGGCCAAGTTTCCCGATGCGATGCAGCACATCACCGGAGCGCGGCCGGGCCTGCCAGAGAGGCTGTCGTCGCTGATGTCCGCACCGGAACGATATCCTGTGCTCAACAACGATCTGAAAGACGTGGAGAGTTTCGTCGAAAAGATATCGCGCGCCGCGGGGGCGACTGCATGAGTGCCGAAGTCACGCGGCTCGCCAACGGGATCACCGTCGTCACGCAAACAGCGTCGCATCTGGAAACCAGCGCCTTGGGCGTGTGGGTCGATGCCGGGGCACGCCACGAGCGGGCCGACGAGCATGGGCTGTCGCATCTCCTGGAGCATATGGCCTTCAAGGGCACCGGGACACGGTCGACACGCGACATCGCCGAGGAGATCGAGGCCGTCGGTGGGGAGCTGAACGCCGCGACCGGGCTGGAGAGCACGGCCTACTTCGCGCGCGTTCTGAAGGGCGACGAAGGCGTCGCCTTCGGGATCATCGCTGACATTCTCCAGAACTCGACTTTTGCGGACGAGGAGCTGGAGAAGGAGCGGGAAGTGATTCTGCAGGAGATCGCGGGCACGCTCGACAGTCCGGACGATCTGGCGTTCGACCTGGTGCACGATGCGGCCTTTCCCGACCAGCCGGCGGGGCGGACGATCCTGGGCACGCCCAAAAGCGTCAAATCCATTTCGAGCAACAAACTGAAGGCGTTCCTGGCGGAGCGGTATCACCCGAAGGGCATGGTTCTGGCCGGTGCCGGGGCTATCCGACACGAAGATGCCGTCCGCCACGCTAGAGCCCTATTCGGCGGGCTGTCTAACGTCAGTCCGGGACCGGAAGAGCCGGCCAAGTACAAGGGCGGGGTTCGATCGAGTTCGCGCAAGTTCGAACAGGCGCATCTCATCGTGGGGTTTGAGGCGCCGTCGTACCGGGATGAAGCGTTTTTTGCCGCGCAGGTCTTCTCGGGCTTGCTCGGTGGCGGGATGTCGTCACGCCTGTTCCAGGAGGTCCGGGAGAGGCGCGGTTTGTGTTACGCGATCTATTCGACGGCATGGGGATTAAAGGACACCGGGCTTTTTGCCGTGCACGCGGCGACGGGGGCCGGCATGGTCGGGGAGCTGATCGACGTGGTGAGCGACGAAATCGACCGCATGGCCGACGCGGGACCAACAGACGCGGAAGTGGCGCGTGCGAAGGCGCAGCTCAAGGCCGGGCTGATGATGAGCCTTGAATCGAGTTCCGCGCGAGCCGAGCAGATGGCGCGTCAAATGCTGTTACATGGCCGCGTGTTGCCGACGTCGGAGCTGATCGACTGCGTTGATCGCGTCACCGCGCAAGAGGTGGTCGCGGTCGCGCGCGGTCTGCGCCGGTCTGATGCCGCGGTGAGCGTTGTCGGCGCGGGCCGAAAGAGCGATGATCTTGCGCAGCGCGCTGGTCTGCGGCTGAAACTCGTGGCTTGAGGATTGGCGGAACACGCAGCCATGGCTTTTCTGAGATCGAGCCCTGTTCCGGATGTGCCGTCCACCTTACGCGGGGAGCGCGTGATTTTGCGGATGCCGCAGATCGCGGATTATGGACCGTGGGCCGAATTGCGCGCCGAGAGCCGGACACATCTGCAGCCGTGGGAGCCGACGTGGCCGCGTGATGATCTGACGAAGGCCGCCTTCAAGCGACGGGCGAAGCATCATCATCGCGAGGCGCGGGCGGACCAGGGCTATGCCTTTCTGGTGCTCGATGCCATCGACGAGCATCTGGTCGGCGGCGTTGCGCTGACTAACGTGCAGCGCGGGGTGACGCAATCGGCGTCGCTTGGGTATTGGCTCGGCCGGGGGGAAACCGGGCGCGGGTTCATGACCGATGCGGTGCGCACCATTCTGCATTTCTCGTTCAGCGTGCTGCACCTGCATCGCATCGAAGCGGCGACACAGCCGTCGAATACGGCGTCGATCAGGGTGCTGGAACGCTGCGGCTTCGTACGCGAGGGCTATGCGCGCGATTACCTGCGGATCGATGGGGTTTGGCGCGATCATTTCCTGTTTGGGCTCATCGATCCAACCGAGGCGGGAGGTGGCGCGTGACGCTCTTCGCCCGCATCGCTGCGCTCGTTGCCATTTGCTTTTCCGCTTGGATGGCGGTCAGTGCGCCGGCTGTCGCGCTGGAAGCTATTACGGTGGCGCCGGACCAGGGGCGCATCGAGATTACGACGCGGGGTGAGCTTTACGAGGGCCGCGGCGACAGCTTGCAGATCGAAACGGCGGCCAATGCCGACGGAACGACCGGGCGACTTTCGGTGCGCGCGACCACGCCGGGGACGAACCCGAGCTGGATGGTGTTTGCCCTGCACAATCCGGGTGAAATCGCCGTCGAGCGTTGGATCTCGGCGGACCGGTACACCATCATCGGGTCCGGCGTGGTGTGGCCCGACCTCGATGCGCGGCGCATCGAGACCGTGACTCCCTCGATCGGCTTCGTACCGGAACGCATCGACAGCGATCGTGCCGACCTGTTCCGGATCACGCTGGAACCTGGACAGACGATCACCTACGTCGCAGAATTGTCGTCGGAGCGGTTCGCGCGCATTTTCGTCTGGAAGCCGCTCGACTACGAGTTGAAGGTTCGCGAACGGCAGCTTTTCAACGGCGTGATGCTCGGCTTGACGGGCCTTTTGGCGGTGTTTCTGACCGCGATCTTCGCGGCTAATCACAAGGTCATCTTTCCAGCCGGCGCGCTCGTCGCGTGGTGCGTGCTGGGCTACCTGTGCGTCGATTTCGGATTCTTCCACAAGCTGTTTCAGCTCAAGGCCGAGAATAACGCTGTCTACCGAGCGGCGACGGAAGCGTCGATGGCGGCAAGCCTCGCCATCTTTCTGTATTTCTTTTTGCGCATTCCGCTGTGGCACGGGCTGGCGCGGATGCTGTTCAGCGTGTGGATCGTGGCGCAGTTGGCTCTCGTCGCGGTGGCGGTCATCGATCCGCGGCTCGCCTCGACGTTTGCGCGGCTCTCGTTCGCGTTGCTGGCCGTCGGAGGCATGTTGGTCACGCTGTTTCTTGCGTTGCGCGGCCAGGATCGAGCGCTGGCACTCATTCCGACGTGGCTATTGCTGTTCGTGTGGTGCTTCGGCACGGCGGTGACGCTGACCGGACAACTTGCCGGTGACATGGTCGTGTCGGGGCTTGTGGCAGGGCTGGTGCTGATCGTCTTGCTGATCGGTTTCACGGTGACGCAGTTCGCCTTTAAATCGCTGGAGCCGATCTACGGTTCATCACCGACGGAACTGCAATTGCGCTCGGTCGCCGTCGAGGCGGCGGGCGCGGGCGTCTGGGAGTGGAGTGCGCGCCGCGACGAGGTGAAGGTTTCCTCCAACGTGGAAGCGGCTCTCGGGCTGAACCCAGGTGAACTCAACACCAAGGTGGAAGATTTCTGCCGGCACATTCATCCGGCCGACCGGGAACGGTTCCGGCTGTCGCTGGTTTCGAACGAGGAGCGAAACGACGGGCAGATGCGGTGTGTGTTCCGGCTCAGACACACGGACAATGCCTATCGCTGGTTCGAGGTCGAGGCGTCAACCATTCCGAGCCAGGACGGTCGGACGGTGAAAAGCGTTGGACTGCTGCGCGATGTGACGGACATCAAGCGGGCGCAGGAACGTCTGATGACCGACGCGGTGAAGTGTTCGCTGACCGGGCTGCCGAACAAACAGCTGCTGGAAGACCGGCTTTCGATTGCGATGCAGCGGGCGCGCAGCGAGCCGACGGTGAGGCCGACAATTCTGTTTATCGACATCGACAAGTTCCGGTCGGTCAATGCTTCGTATGGCGTGGTGGTCGGCGACAGTCTGCTGTTGACGGTGGCGCGGCGGCTTCAGCGGCACTTGGAGCCGGAAGACACGCTGGCGCGGGCGGCCGGAGACCGTTTCGCGATCTTGCTGATCAAGGAGCGACCGGCGCAGGAGTTGGCGGGGCTTGCCGAGCGCGTGCGGCGCAGCCTGAGATCGCCGATCAAGCTTGCGGGACAGGAAATCGTGCTGACCGGTTCGCTCGGCATCGCGATTTACGACGGGCATCAGGCGGATGACCGGGAACTCTTGCGGGAGGCAGAGACGGCGATGTATCGCGCCAAGCGCGGCGGTGCTGACCGGATCGAAATTTTCCGACCCGATATGCGCCAGCAGACGGATGAGCGCGCGGTGGCGGATGCGGAAATCCGCAAGGCGGTGGAGAAGGGCCAGATCAAGGTGCTCTATCAGCCCATCGTCTATATGCCGATGGAAGAGCTGGCGGGGTTCGAGGCCATCGTGCGCTGGGATCATCCCAAGCATGGGCTGATCAATCCCTTCGGCTATCTGGAGTGGGAGGGGTCGGCGGACCTGTGGGTGCGAACTGTCCAGATGGTCGTCAATCAGGCGCTGAAGGATTGCGCGCATTGGCAAAAGGAATTGCCGCGCGCTGACAATGCGCTGTTTGTGAATTTCAACCTGCCGCTGGCACTGAAGGTCGACCAGACGACCGCGCAGGATATTCGGCAGGCGCTGGCCCGGCATCAGGTGGTCAAGGGCTCGCTTAAGCTTGGCGTGCCCGAAGCCATGGTGATGGATAATCCGGAGCACTCGGGAGAAATGCTCGAGTGGTTGCGCAGCGCGGGAGCGGAACTCGTGCTGGATGATTTCTGCACCGGTTATTCGTCGCTGCTCTATCTCGGGCGGTTGCCATTCGAGGCCGTGCGCATCGATCGCGGTTTGCTCGATGGCAACGGCGGGGCGGATGCGACAGCCAGCGGCATGCTGCGCGCCGTGACCGCCATGACGCACGAACTCGGGCGCAAGGTCATCGTGCAAGGCGTGGAAACCGATGAGGACGTCGGCTATCTGCGCTCGATTGAATGCGAATTCGGTCAGGGCTTTTATTACGGCGACCCGATCAGCGAGCGCGACGTGCTGCAGCTTTTGAAGCTGGTGCGCAAATCGGAGCGGCGTATTCAGCCGCGCGGTTTGTTCCGGGCGGCGGTCCGCACCAAGCGCAAGGACGACGCGGCCGAACAGGTCGCCGCCAAAGCCGATGCCGCGCAGCAGGCCGTCGCGCCGCCGATGGATGGCGTTGCCGCGCCGGTCATGGCTGCGGCTGTGGCCGCCGGACCGCAGGGACAGCCGCCTCCGCCGCCTCAAGGCGTCCAGCCAGGTCTCCAGCCAGGTCAGCGGCCGCCGCAGGTTCCGCAGGACGATCCAACGACGGTGCCGCTGCGTCCGCGCAACGGTATGGCGAAGTCGAATGTTCGGCCGCGCGCCGACACTAAGCCGCCGATGCCGCCTCCGCCGGCCGCGCCCGCACCGCTGCAGCCCATGATGCCACCCATGCCACCGCCGGCCATGACGCCGGCGCCGTTCGAGGTGCCGGGGCTGGCCGCCTTACGGCCGCAAGCCCTGCATCCACACAGCCAACCGGCCAACTCATCGCCCGTTCCGCCGATGCCGCCAATGTTCGATACCGGTGATGCCGGTCCGGCCGGGCTTAATCCGATGTCGCAGCCGCCTCACGTCGGGCATCCCCTGCGCGATCTCTCGGCTGCGTTCCAGACCGCCGAGGCCGCATCAGCGCATGCGTCCGCACCGCAGACGCACATGCCACAAGCCCAGGCGCCGCAGCCAATGTCGTCCGCGGCAGCGCAATCGGCGCCGCAAGCGCCGCCCATGTCCGCTCCGCAGCAGTCGATAGCGCCAGTGCGCGCCACTCCCTTGCAGCAGCCTGTGCGCACGGCACCGCCGCGAACGCCGACGACGGTGCGGCCATTGGCGAATTACGACAAGCTGCCGCCAAATATCGCCGCCAGTTTGCAGCGGCTGGCTGGCGGACCACCCGCTCCCGACAAGCCCGACTCGGATGCCGCCGAATGAACGGCACGGCGCGCTGAACACGAATTGCGGACGTGGCAGGTGGACGAAAGTGGCGTTAGCAGTGGCCGGCTTCAGCGACGAGGAACGACGGGTTGACGCCGATGCGTGCCATCGCCATCTCATACTTCAAGTCAAGGTCGGTCTCGAACATGATGTCTGCATCGGCTGGGCAATTGAGCCAACCGTTGGCCTGGATTTCATTTTCGAGTTGACCGGCTGACCAGCCCGCGTAACCGAGTGCGAGTATCGAACGCTGCGGTCCGCGACCGGCGGCGATCGCCTTCAGAATATCGATCGTGGCCGTGAGGCTAATGCCGCCGGCAATCGCCAAGGTGCTATCGCTCGCGTGATAATCGGCGGTATGCAAGACGAAGCCGCGGCCCGTTTCCACAGGGCCGCCGGAGTGCACTTCGCGATCGAGGAAATCCGAGGCGATCGTGTCATCGGGGCCGCGCGGAATGATGCCGAGGCGATCGAGCAGGTCGGGAAATGTTATATGGTCGGCCCGATGATTGATGATGAGGCCCATGGCGCCTTCTTTCGAGTGGGCGCACAGGTAGATGACGGAGCGCGCGAACCGCTTGTCCGTCATAATCGGCATGGCCAGGAGCAACTGCCCTTCAAGGGTCGTGCCCGTGCCCGGCCTGCGCTTGGACTTAGGCGTCATCATCGGAACAATGTAATGCGTCTGAGGCGGATCTGTGAAGGGTCTGGCGTGTGTAGAAATGATGCTCGCAGGTGAATAATTTCCATGCTTGTTGCCATAATTCGCGGCGAAAGAGGAACGGCTCTATGAGGAGCGTGCAGGATGCGGGCCGCAAGGTGACGGGACGCGGGCGGGCGTTCGTCGCCGGCATGGTCGCGGCGGCCATCGCCATTGGGGCAGCAGCGCCGGTTGGCGCGCAAGAGATCGCGACGGACTGGATGGAAAGCGAGCGGCATCGTGTGCGTCTTTTGGCGGGAGATGTGCCTGGCGCGATGCCGGACACGGTGACGGCGTTTCTCGAACTCGCCTTAAACAAGGGTTGGAAGACCTACTGGAAAAATCCAGGGACGGCGGGCGGCATTCCGCCTGAGTTCAACTTCGGCGGATCAAAGAACGTCGCCCATGCCGAAGCGTTGTTTCCCGTGCCGCAGGTGATCAGCGACAAGGCGGGCGACGTCATCGGATACCGTGAGTATGTGATGTTTCCGATCCGGATCACGCCGCAGGACCCGGCCCTGCCGGTCACGATCGTGGTCACCGCCAACTATGGCATCTGCGAAAAGTTGTGCGTGCCGGCCGAGGTGACGCTGTCGCTGGATGTGCCGCCGGCGCCGCGGGCATCTGCCGGAACCGATGCCGAGCGGGCGTATGCCGCCGTGCCACGTTCGGGCGCCGCAGTGAAGTCGGGCGATCCAACGGGCTTCAAGATTGAACCTCCCGGCAATGACCCGTCGCAAGGTGGATCAAAAACCCTCAAACTTTCGGCGACGTTCCCAGGCGATCCCGCCGACGCCGCCGTTTATCTTGCGGTCGCGGATGGGCGCTACATTGCCATGCCGCAACGGGCGGGCGTCGAGGGCGAGACGGTCACGTTCGCGGTGACGATGGCGGACGAAGAATTGGCCGCATTGAAGGGCGAGCAGGTGAGCGTGACCATGAAAGGGAGCAAGGGGCAATCGGAAGACACGTTCGTTATCGACTAGCCCATGAACGATTGAACCCATGATCGAATAGCCGGGGCCGCCGCCTATCATGCATCACACACGGACCACGACGTAAAGGAGCACACGTATGACGATCAAAGTTGGCGACGGGCTGCCCGACGCAAAGTTCATGACACTGACGGATGACGGGCCGAAGCCGCTCACCACGGCCGAAATCTTCAAGGGTAAAAAGGTGGCGCTTTTCGCCGTGCCGGGAGCGTTCACTCCAACTTGCCATTTGCAACACATGCCGGGATTTGTTCACCGCGCCGACGATTTGAAAGCGAAGGGCGTCGATACGATTGCCTGCACCGCCGTCAACGATGTTTTCGTCATGGACGAATGGGCAAAGGCCACGGGTTCAAAGGGCCGGATTGTGATGCTGACCGACGATAGTGCGGCGTTCGCGAAGGCCATCGGTCTCGACATCGATCTGACGGGCGCCGGCATCGGGCTCGGCGTGCGCTCAAAGCGCTATGCGATGTTGGTCGACGACGGTGTGGTGAAGGTTTTGAATGTCGACCCGTCGCCGCCGGCGCACGATAAATCGAGTGCGGACACGATGTGCGCGATGATCGACAACGTGGTCTAATCATCCGTTACAATAGAAAAGGCCGCGCAGCCAAAATGGTGGCGCGGTCTTTTTTGCACTGGGTCAGCGCGCGGGTTTGAAAGGTTTCATGCCCTGACGCGCCAACTCGTCGGCACGTTCGTTTTCGGGATGGCCGGCGTGCCCCTTGACCCAATGCCAGTCGATCTCGTGCAGGTGGCGTGCAGCTTCGAGCTGTTGCCAAAGGTCGGCATTTTTGACCGGCTTCTTATCGGCCGTTTTCCAGCCGTTCTTTTTCCAGGAATGAATCCAGGCCGTGATGCCGTTCTTGACGTAGGCGCTATCGGTATAAAGATCGATATGGCCGGCCCGCGTCAGCGCGCCGAGCGCTTCGATGACGGCCTGAAGCTCCATACGGTTGTTCGTGGTGTCGGCCGCGCCGCCGCACAGTTCCTTGCGGTGGTCGCCCCAGATGAGAATGGCGCCCCAGCCGCCGGGCCCTGGATTTCCAGAGCAGGCGCCGTCGGTATAGATCACGATTTTCTTTGTTTCGGCGTGGGTCATGCGGCGTCGCCCAGACCGTAAGCCGCAATGGAGCGGATCGACTGGTGGAAGCGCAGCCGGCGGACGTAATCGAACGGGTTGTGCGGCGTCACAAGCGCGTTGGGTGGCCGGTTCAGCCAATCGTACGACCGCGTCAGCAGGAAGCGGACGGCGGCACCGCGGGCGAGGATCGGCATGGCTTGGCGCTCGGCCGGCTCAAGCGTGCGGATGCTGTCGTAACCTTCGAGCAAGGCGCGGCCCTTGGTCAGGTTGAATGCATAATCGGGTTCGAAACACCACGCGTTGAGGCAGATGGCGATGTCGTAGGCGAAGGCATCGTTGCAGGCGAAGTAGAAATCGATCAGGCCGGACAGCCGGTCATCGAGGAAGAAGACGTTATCGGGGAAAAGGTCGGCGTGGATGATGCCGCCCGGCAAACCACGCGGCCAGTTGGCGTCGAGACCATCGAGTTCGGCACCGATGAGAGCCTGCAATCCGGGGACGATGTCATCGGCGCGATCTTCGATCTTTTTGAACAATGGCCGCCACCCCGTTTCGCCGAGCGCGTTGAATCGCTTCAATTCAAAATCGGCGGCGGCGAGGTGGAATTGCGCCAGTGCACGGCCGAGCTTCAGGCAGTGGTCGGCGCGCGGTTTCCTGACCGAAAAGCCGTCGAGGAACGTCACCATCGCCGCGCTGCGGCCGGCCAGTTGCGACAGCACGGTGCCGTCGCGGGCGTGCACAGGGCGGGGGCAGGAGACGCCGCGCTCGGCGACGTGTTCCATCAAGCCGAGGAAGAACGGCAGGTCGGTCGGCGCGACGCGCTTTTCGTAAAGGGTGAGAATGAAACGGCCGGCCGTCGTCTGCACGAGGTAGTTCGTATTTTCGACGCCTTCGGCAATGCCTTTGTAGGCCACGAGGCTGCCGGCATCGTATCGCGCGAGAAATGCCGACAGGTCGTCGTCGGTGACTTCGGTGTAAACGGCCATGCGGCTCTACTCACATGGTCGGGACGGGCTTCTCGGCGGCGAGCGACGAGGTAGAGCCGGGGGCGCGGACGTCACGCAGTTCGCGCGGCACATTGAAGGCGATGTTTTCCGTGGCGGTCGAGACGACGTCGATATGAACGTCAAAGCGGGTCTTCAATGCGTCGATAACTTCGTTGACCAGTTGCTCGGGAGCCGACGCGCCGGCGGTAATGCCGAGCGTGCGCACGCCCTCCAAACGCGGCCACGGCAGATCGGCGGCGCGCTGGATGAGCGCGGCATTGGCGCAGCCGGCCCGCTCCGCCACCTCAACGAGGCGGACGGAGTTGGACGAATTGGGTGCTCCGATGACGAGCAGGCAGTCGAGCCTTGGAGCGATGGCTTTGACGGCGGCCTGGCGATTGGTGGTCGCGTAGCAGATGTCTTCCTTCATCGGGCCGGCAATGCCGGGGAAACGTTCATTGAGAATCGCCACGATCTCGGCGGTGTCGTCGACCGATAGCGTCGTTTGGGTGACGAACGCGAGCTTGTCAGGGTCGATCGGGGCGAATGCGCGGGCATCGGCGGCCGTTTCGATCAACCGCACGGCGCCGTCCGGCAGTTGTCCCATCGTGCCTTCGACTTCCGGATGGCCCTTATGTCCAACCAGAACAATCTCCCGGCCTTCCAGATGATGACGCTGCGCCTCGATGTGGACTTTGTAGACAAGCGGACAGGTTGCATCGAGTGAGAACATATTGCGGTGGCGGGCTTCGGCGACGACCGACTTGGCGACTCCGTGTGCCGAAAAGATCACGGGTTGATCGGTGGCGGGGATCTGATCGAGGTTGTCCACAAAAACGGCACCTTTTGCCTTGAGAGCATCAACGACAAACCTGTTGTGGACGATCTCATGCCGGACGTAGACGGGAGCGCCGTATTTGGCCAATGCCAACTCCACGATCTGGATGGCTCGATCCACGCCGGCGCAAAAGCCGCGCGGCGCGGCCAGAAGAACATCGAGTCGCGGGCGTGTGGTTAATCCGTCCTGTGGCGTAACCGACATCGGCTTCAAGTTCCTGCATAGTCTGTGGCGGATGGAGGCGCTTACGGAATTGTCCGCGCTGTCGGCGGGGTGTTACAGTTCGAATCATGACGCGGGAGAAGACGTAACGAATATGGCCGATCAACCGTCCGCCTTATTAGTCTTCGCTCGCGGCAGCATTATGCGGATGGGCACGCAATGACGCAATCTATCCCTACGGCTGCGTACCGGGCTTCGAAGCTCGCGATGGCGCTGTGGGCTGCCAGCCTTCTGGGTGGGTGCGGTTTGTCGTCGATCACGTCGGGGCTGGGCTCCGGCATCATGGGCGGGAGCACCGCCAAGACCGAGACGGGCGCAGTCAGCGAGGCGCAACTTTTGACGGCGGCGCAAAACGGCGATGCCGGCGCGTCGACGGGCGGCATCGAGATATCAGCCGGCTGCCCGCGGTTCGTGCCGTGGCCCAAGGACAATTTTGTTACAATCTATGAGCAGGGCCGCGTCGGCGACGGCATGGCCGTCATGCACCGCGGCGAGATCACCAAGACGGCGCGCGAGTGCTCGATCGAGCCGGGCCGCGTCACGGTGAAGTACGGGTTTTCCGGCCGTATTCTTCTGGGTCCTAAAGGACGGCCGGGGCCCGTCGTGCTTCCGGTCTCGGTTTTCGTGACCGACGAGAAACGCAACCGCCTGATCAACGACAAGCTCACGGTCGACGTGAATGTCAGCGTCGACAATCCGATTGGCTACTTCTCGGCCGTGCGAACGATCACCTTCGATCTGCCGGAGGGCTCACGTCCCGGCGATTATCAGGTCTTCGTCGCCTTCGATCGCGCGACGCCGGGCGCCGGCTGAGCCGCGCATAACCTCAAGCGCAATAAAAAAGGCCGGGCGAACCCGGCCTTTTGCATTTGTCACGACGGGCGACCTCAGTTGAGGCTGCCCTTCAGGTCGCGAATACTGGTTGCGATGAGGGCTTCGGCTTCCGAACCGATGACCTTCGCCCGCATGATTTTCTCGGCGGTGGCCAGCGCCACATCAACGGCCGCAGCGCGGACTTCGCCGACGGCCTGCGCTTCCGCACGGGCGATTTTCTCTTCGGCCGATTTGGTTCGACGTTCCAGCGTTTCGGCTAAAGCGCGGCGCGTTTCGGCGGCCAGCGTTTCAGCTTCGCGCTTGGCGGCGGCGATGATTTCCTTGGCTTCTTCTTCCGCTTCCTTGCTGCGGCGCTGGTAATCGGCAAGCAGCTGCTGGGCCTCTTCCCGCATGCGGCGGGCATCGTCCAGTTCCTTGCGGATGGCATCGGCGCGCGCATCAAGCGATTTGCCGACGCTTTCGTGGACCTTGAAGTAATACAGGACGCCGAAGAAGCCGATCAGGGCAAGTAACGTCCAGAAGTAGGTGTCTTTCGGGTCGAAATAATTGACCATTGCGATGAGGCTGATCATGCGCGTTACTCCCCGGCCGCGGCGCTGAGGGCGCGCTTGATTTCATCGGCGCCAACATCCTTGCCGGTCAGCTGCTTGACCACCGGGCCTGCGATGTCAGCGGCAATTTCGTCGACGCTCGAAAGTGCCTTGAGTTTTGTCGCTTCGATGCGGGCTTCGGCTTCGGCGAGCTTCTTGGACGTTGCTGCTTCGACCGCAGCGCGTTCGCGGTCAACTTCAGAGGTGAGACGGTCGCGCGTTTCGCGGGCAATCGACGTCGCGTTGCCGCGCGCGTCGGTGAGGGCCTTCTCGTAAGCCTTCATGGCCCCGTCAACATCGTCCTTCAGTCGTTCGGCCGCGTCGATGTCGCGCTGGATGCGGTTCTGGCGCTCTTCGATCACACCGCCGATGCGGGGGATCGCGAGCTTCTTCAGAAGAAAATAGAGAGCGACAAACGTAATCGCCAGCCAGACGAGCTGGGGCGAAACGGTCGTCGGGTCGAGCGGCGGGAACACCTTGTTCGCGGTGCCGCCGTGCGGGACTTCAGTTCCCGTGATGACGGGCTCGGTCATTGGATGGCCTTGTATGATTGGGCCTGATCAGGGTCGGCAGCCCGGATGGGCCACACGGCTCTGGTCTTCATCGCGCGGGATGCAACGAATCAGCCTTGCGGCCGGTGCGTCGCACAACCGTTCGTAAGAGTGACGCCAAGGCGCCAGCCATGGCGCCCCGGCAATGGTGTCTGCCGTGCCCGATATCAGGTGAACAACAGCAGGAATGCGATGACGAGGGCGAAGATGCCCAGGGCTTCCGTCACGGCGAAGCCGAAAATCAGGCGGCCGAACTGGCCATCAGCGGCCGACGGGTTGCGCAGTGCGCCCTGCAGGAACTGGCCGAACAGGTTGCCGACGCCAATGGCTGCGATGCCGATGCCGAGCGCTGCAATGCCCGCACCGATATACTTTGCCGATTGAGGATCCATAAACTCTCTCCCTATGTTGATCGTGGTGTTTGAGTGATTGCCCGTCGTCCGCGGCCCTTAGTGGCCCGGATGCAGAGCGTCGTTCAGGTACATGCAGGTCAGCATCGTGAAAACGTAGGCCTGCAGGAATGCGACGAGGAACTCGAGCGCGGTAATGCCCAGAACCGCAAGCAGCGGCAAGGGGGCGATCGCAGATGCCGCGCCACCGGCGCCGAGCAGCATGATGATGAAGCCGGCGAAGACCTTGAGCGTGATGTGTCCAGCCAGCATGTTGGCGAAGAGGCGCAGCGAGTGGCTGAGCGGGCGTGAGAAGAACGAAATGACTTCGATCATCGACACCAGCGGCAGAACATAGATCGGGACGCCGTCGGGCACGAAAAGCTTGAGAAATCCAAGCCCGTTCTTGGCAAAGCCGATGACGATGACGGTGAGAAACACGAAGACGGCGAGCGCCGCGGTGACCCAAAGCTGGCTCGTGACCGTGAAGAAACCCGGGACCATGCCGAGCATATTCAAGGTCAAAATGAATAGGAAAAACGTGAAGATGAGCGGGAAGAACTTCATGCCCTGCTCGCCCATGCTGTCGCGGACCATGCCGGCGACGAATTCATAGAGGCTCTCGGCCACCGACTGAAGGCGGCTGGGCACGAGCGAGCGGCCGCGCGAGGCATACATAAGCAAGCCGAAGCTCAAGAGCACGCCAGCGACCATGAACAGGGCGGAGTTCGTGAAGGTGGCATCGACGCCAAAGAAATCGAGCGGGATGAGGCGCTTGACCTCAAATTGATGGATGGGGTCCGGCATCCCGACACCACCTTGTGCTCCGTGTTCTGCTGCCACGTCCCTACCCCGGTTCTTATGGTCGTTCGTTTATCGGTCGTCGTTGCTGTCGGGCGCGGACCGCCCTACGTTAAAGTCCTTCTGGGACTCGATTTCGGCCTGTATCCGCTTGAAGGCCCTCAATATATTGAGGATGCCTGCCGTGAACCCCAGCATCATGAACACAAGAAACAGCCACGGCTTGGTGCCAAGCCAGGTGTCGAGCATGTAGCCCATGAACCCACCGACCAGAATGGCCGCGACGAGTTCGGACGACATTCTCAGACCGTACGCCATGCCGCGTGAGCGGTTGGCCCGGTCCTGCTGCTCCTCGATTTCGGCCTGTTTCTCCGCCTGGGCACTCTCAATACGCGTGCCCAATTGAGAGGCCCGGCGTTTGAACTCAGCGATATCCTCGGGGCTCAGTTGTCCCTTTTCAGGGGCAGCCCCATGGTCTGGGTCCGACATCGAGTTCCTCAACGGGAAACCGCCGAAAACGCGAAGGTTTTCGAGCGCGCCGCACCATATGAGCGCCCCCCAGGGGTGTCAAGAAAGGGTGGCTGCGGTGGTTGGAGGCATGGGTACGGCGAAACCGCGCAGGGAAGAGAGTCTTTAGTTGTCGCTTCCGACTCCCCTGGCGGGGAGCCGGCCGGAAGCGACGGGCTGTGTTTGTCACTTCCGACTTGAATTTTTGTTTGTCGCTTCCGACTCCCCTGTCGGGGAGCCGGCCGGAAGCGAGATTATGTCTGTCGCTTCCGACTCCCCTGTCGGGGAGCCGGCCGGAAGCGACGGGCTGTGTTTGTCGCTTCCGACTTGAATTTTTGTTTTTCGCTTCCGACTGCCCATTGGGGAGCCGGCCGGAAGCGATGGGCCGGAGGCGATTTAGACGGCTTCGCGGAAGGAGCGGGCGGTTTCGAGGTCGACCGAGACGAGCTGGGAGATGCCGCGCTCGGACATTGTGACGCCGAACAGGCGGTTCATGCGCGCCATGGTCATGGGGTGGTGGGTGATGACCAGAAAGCGCGTCGCGGTCTCCCTCGCCATGGCTTCCATCAGCGTACAGAAGCGATCGACATTGGCGTCGTCGAGGGGGGCGTCGACCTCGTCGAGCACGCAGATCGGCGACGGATTGGTCAAAAAGACTGCGAAAATCAATGACAAGGCGGTCAACGTCTGTTCGCCGCCCGAGAGCAGCGACAGGGTCGCCGGCTTCTTGCCCGGCGGCTTGGCGATGATTTCGAGGCCGCCTTCGAGCGGGTCCTCCTCCGACTCGACCATTTCCAGACGGGCTTCGCCGCCTCCAAACAATGTCGTGAACAGGCGCTGGAAGTGGCCGTTGACCGTGACGAAGGCTTCCTCCAGCCGCTTCTTGCCTTCCTTGTTCAATTGCCCGATGGCCGACCGCAGCTTGGCCACCGCCTGCTCGACGTCCGCCTTTTCGGTCTCCATGGAGCTGATTTGCTCAAGGAGTACCGTCAACTCGTCGTCGGCCTGGAGATTGACCCCGCCCAGGCGCTCGCGGTCGGATTTCAGGCGCTGCAACTGACGGTCGATCTCGACCAGGGGCGGGAGAGCCGTACCGGCCGCGATGCCGGCTAGGGATAGGCAGGATTCGGGGGCGACTTCGAAGGTGTCGCGGATGCGTCGGGCCTCGTCCTGCCGGCGCGCGCGAGCGTTTTCGAGGCGGGCTTCGACGCGGGCGCGACCCTCGCGGGCTTCGCCGACCTGAGCCTGCGCCGCCCGCAGGGCTTGGACGGCCTGCCGCAAGCCGGTGTCGGCGAGGGCCAACTGGTCGGCGGCGGCTTGCCGGTCGGCCTCGGCTAAGCTGATGGCGGAGAGGATGGCGCTGCGCCGCTCGGTGATCTTGGCGGGCAGGTCAGCCAGCGTATCGAGTTCCGTGCGGGTTTCGGCGAGGCGCTCGTCCAGGCTCTTGATCTGCTGTTCGGCCCCGCTCTGGCGCGCGCTCCAGCGGTCGCGATCGGTGCGTGCAGCGGCCTGCCGCTCGGCATTGAGCTGGCGTTCACGGCGCAGCGCATGCAGCTTGCCGCGGCTTTCGCCGGCCACGCGGCGGGCCAATTGGGCGGCATCGTGGGCTGCGTTGGCGACGGGATCGAGATTTTCCGATTGCAGTTCCGCGTTGCGAGTGGCTTCGGCCTCGGCCAGGCGAGCGCGGGCTTCGGCAAAGTCCGCCGCGAGCCGTTCCTTGGCCTCGTTGACGGCGATCAGCTTGGCTTCGGTCTCGCGGGCTTGCTTTTCGATGACGGTGAGGTGGTTGCGCGTTGTGCCGAGTTCGCCTTGCGTCTTGCGCCATTCGGCGCGCAGCAGGCGCTCACGAGCCTGCGTTTCGGTGTGGGTCGCGTTGGCCGCGGCTTCGGCATCGAGCAGGGATTTGGCCGCTACGCGGGCCGCGATTTCGCGATCCTCGATCTCGGCCATGCGGTTGCGCTCGGCAAGGCGCTGGGCAGCCAACGTGGCGCCGCCGCTGGTTGCCACATAGCCGTCCCACCGCCACAGGTCGCCATCGACACTGACAAGGCGCTGCCCGGCGGCGAGATACTTCTGCAGGTCTCGTCCCGCCTCCTGCGCGACGACGCCGATCTGAGACAGGCGGCGCTGCAATTCCGGCGGCGCATCGACATAGCGGCTTAGCGGTTCGACGCCCTGCGGCAGGGCGGGGTCGGTGGTGTCGATGTGCAGAAGGCGCCAATGCACGGGCGTGTCTTCGGCAATCGGCGCGGTGAGATCTTCGCCGAGGGCGGCGCCGAGGGCGGCTTCATAGCCCGGCGTGACACTGATCTGATCGACGATCGGCGGCAGGTCGTCATCGCGGACGGGAATGAGCAGCTTGGCCAGCGTCTCGCGCTCGGTCTTCAGGTTCGACAGCAATAGTCGGGCGGAAGCGGCGTCGTCTCGATGGCGGGCGGCGGTTTCGGCGGCGGCTGCGACGGCGAGTTCAGCTTCGTGGATTTCCTGTTCCAGGCGAGCTGAGAGCTCGGTGAGCCTGTGGCCTTTTTCCGTCGTCTCTTGAAGTTCGACGACATCGGGCGCGCGGCCCTGGATGTCGCGCGTTTGCGCTTCGAGCGAGGCCGACTGTTTGTCAAGGCGGGCAATGGCGTCGCGGCGATCGGCGAGCGCGCCTTCCAGGCTGCGGCGGCGGGCGCGCTGTTCGGCGGCGCGGTGCGTGGCGTCGGCGAGCGCCTTTTCGGCGGCTTCGAGTTTTGCTTCGAGGTCGCCCAGTTCGGCGGCGGCTTTGGCTTCGGCTTCGACAGCGCCATTTTCCGCCTCGACGAGAGCGGCGAGTTCGCGGTCGAGGCGAGCGAGAACGTCGGCGGCCTCGGTGATGGCATGCGTCTCGCGGGTCATGTCGCGTTCGAGATGAGCCTTGCGGGCGACGAGTTCGGCGGTGCGCTGGCGCGCGCGTTCGGCTTCTTTCTCGAAAGCATCCTGTTCGATTTTCAAGCGGCCGAGGGCGGCGCCTTTGGCGGCTTCGGTATCGCGTAGAGGCGGCAGATGCTCTGCCAGTTCGGCTTCCGCCCGCAGAGCCCGCGATTCTGATTCCGTGGCGAGGCCCAGGCGCGTGGTTGCGTCGGTGAGGTTTTTTTCTTCCTGATCGACCTGCGCATGGGCCTCGGCCCAGGAGAGGTGGAGAACGAGCGCTTCGGTGCGGCGAATGTCGCCTGATAATTCCTTGTAGCGGCGGGCCTGGCGCGCTTGCCGTTTCAAGCTTTCGATCTGGGAGGTCATGCCGCCCATGATATCGCCCAAGCGGGCGAGATTGTTCTCGGCGGCCTTGAGGCGCAATTCGGCTTCATGGCGGCGGCTGTGCAGGCCAGCGATGCCGGCTGCATCTTCCAGGACACGGCGGCGCTGCTCGGGCTTGGCGTTGACGATCTCGGAAATCTGACCCTGGCGAACGAGAGCCGGCGAGCGGGCGCCGGTGGCGGCATCCTCGAACAGGATTTTTACATCGCGGGCGCGCGCATCCTTGCCGTTGATGCGGTAGGCGGAACCGGCCTCGCGTTCGATGCGACGGGTGATCTCGATGATGTCGTGATCGTTGAATTCGGCGGGCGCTTGACGTTCGGCGTTGTCGAGGAACAGCGTGACCTCGGCGGAATTGCGCGCCGGGCGGGTGCTGGTGCCGGAGAAGATGACGTCGTCCATCGCGGCGGCGCGCATCGATTTGTGCGAGGTCTCGCCCATCACCCAACGCAGCGCTTCGAGCAAGTTGGACTTCCCGCAACCGTTCGGGCCGACGACGCCCGTGAGGCCGGCCTCGACGACGAGCTCAGTTGGCTCGACGAACGATTTGAAGCCCAAAAGTCGGAGTCGGTTGATCTTCATTGCAGTGCAGGTCTCGAACTTGGCAAATGCTGGACGCACAAAAGCAGCGGCAGAACGTGACGGACTTTTATGCGTCCGTTCAACGCTGTGTCAGCGCGCGGGCGCCGCATTCGCCGTCGCGGCAGGCCCTGCGCCGATGAGCGGATCGACCTTGGCGCGGATCTCGGCCATCGTCAGCGTGCTCTTCACCCGCTGGTTCTGGATGAAGAAATTCGGCGTGCCGATGATGCCAAGCGTGCGGCCGCGGTCTTTTACGCGCTTCAACCCGTCAATCATGGCCTGATTCTCCAGGCATCGATCGAACTCAGGCCGCGTCATCCCCACCTGTTGCGAAACGGCGAATATGGCATCGAGGCGGACATCCTGGGAAACCCAGGACGACTGTTGTTCCAGGAACTTACCGTAGAGCGTGAAATACTTGTCGGGAACTGCGCAGCGCAGCGCGATGGTCGCCGTCCCCGAGGTCTTGCCGATCGGAAACTCGCGCAGGACGTAGCGCACCTTGCCGGTATCGACATACTCGCGCTTCAGCTGGGGAAAGACGTCGCGATGGAAAGCGCGGCAATGCGGACAGGTGAGTGAAGCATATTGAACGATCGTCACGGGCGCATCGGGCCTGCCGATCGCCATTTCCGGCAGGTCGGGCCCAGGGGCGATCACCTCGGCGAGTGTGGGTTTTTCGATGATCTGGCGGGCGCCGGCCGTCGGATCGGGCTGCTCTGACAGCGGATTGTAGCCACCCAGCGGTGTGTCGGTCGTCACGGCGGCGGTGTTGACGGTGCCGGCTCCGCCGATGAGGGGTGATAATCCATTATTGGAACACGCGGCGAACATGAGTGCCGATGCGAACGGCACGAGGATGTGCAGCCAATTGCCTCGTGCCGTGCGCGACATCATTTCAGCAACGGTTCCAGCGTCGTGTCAAAGCCCTCCATCGTCGGAGGCGCGGTGAGGCGCTTGCCGTTGATGAAGAAAGCCGGTGTGGCGTTGACGCCGAAGGTTTCAGCGGCACGCGTGCGGATGGCGGTCAGCTTGTCGAGAAGGGCTTGATCGGTCAAGCACTTGTCGAAGCTTTCCTGGGTGAAGCCGGCTTGCTTGGCGATCTCGAACAGCTTCGGTGTCGGGTTTTCCTTCACGTAGGCCCAGTCGGCCTGAGTTTCGAACAGCGCGCTGATCAGCGGCAGCGTCTTGTCGCCACCGGCGCAGCGGGCCAGCATGGAGGCTGCAAACGCGCGTGGATCGAGCGGAAATTCGCGGAAGATGAGGCGAACCTTGCCGGTGTCGACGTACTTCGTCTTGAGTTCAGGCAGCACCTTGGTGTGGAACTGCATGCAGTGGCCGCAGGTCATCGAGGCGTACTCGACGATCGTGACCTTGGCGTCGGGCTTGCCGAGAACCAGATCGGGCAATTCCGGCTGTTTCATCAGGGCTTCGACGGCGACTTCGGTCGGACCGTCGGTGCGGGCCAAAACCGGCGCGGCGGCGGCGACCAGTCCGGCTGTGGCGGCAATCGTCAGAGCCCTGCGGCGGCCGACGCTGAAAAAGTTGATATCAGTCTTCACGAACAGCTCCTGATCGATCCGGTTCTAGGCGTGTACGGACCGATGGAGTATCGTCCATGGCCGCAGTAAGCAGGCGTCGCGGCATTAAGGCAAATTCCGGCTGAATGCCAACTGAATAGCCCGTAATGCAGGGTTCAAGTGTTGTCGTGGGCTCAGCGCTGGCCGCCAGCGGCTTTGACGCCGGCTTCGAGGCGGGCGAGTGCGCGGGCGAGCGGATCCTGTGGGAGGTCGGCCGACGATGCGGCCGTTGCGTTCGCGGGCGAATTCAGGGGCTGGCGCGCCGCTTTAGCCGTTTGCGCCGGTAACGGGGCTTGCAGCAGGCGCAGCTCAGCGATCGCCCGGTAGCCGAAATAAGCGTTGATCCGTTCGACGATCTGGCGGGCGCGATATTCGACGTCGAGGGCGCGGGCAGGGTCAACGCGGAGGACCAGAATGGCACCGGCGCGCGCGCCGCTTTCCTGAGCGATTTCTGGACCATCGAAGCCATGCGGCCACTTCACGCGCTCGGGCGCGGTCCATTGGGCGAGGTCGGCGCCAGCGATCCGCGGCCAGTCCATGATCAAGGTCGCTGTGGAAAACCCGAACTTTTCGAAGGATTTGCGCGTCAGTCCCGGGACGAACGCTCCGACCGCCTTGCTGGCCGGTCCGCGGCCACGTGACAGTGACGGGCCGAGGCGGCCGCGAACGATGGCGCCGCTCCAGGCGGGGGACGGCGTCTTGTTGCGGTTCGGCTTCATATGCGGTCTCTATGTTAGCGTGAGGCGACTCCGCTGCGCGGAGCCGGCCGCCTCACGCTTGTTTTAGTGGCGTGAGGCGACGTCTTTTAGTGGCGTGAGGCGACACCGCTTCGCGGAGCCGGCCGCCTCTCGCTTGTTTTAGTGGCGTGAGGCGACTCCGCTGCGCGGAGCCGGCCGCCTCACGCTTGTTTTAGTGGCGTGAGGCGACACCGCTTCGCGGAGCCGGCCGCCTCACGCGTATGCTTGCGCTTCGGGGTTTGGTCTTTACCATCTGAATGCTGATTCGCGTTTGCAGCGAAGGGGGAGCGACGTGACGCTCGTGGCCCGAAAGCAACTGCCGCTCCGGCCGGCCGGCCCGGACACCGTGGATGCCCTGCTCGCCTGGTACGACGCGGAGCGCCGCGATCTGCCGTGGCGTGCGAAGGGACGGCGGCGGGCCGATCCGTATCGCGTCTGGCTCAGTGAAATCATGCTGCAGCAGACGACGGTGAAAGCCGTCATTCCGTTTTTCCAGCGTTTCGTTGCGCGCTGGCCGACAGTGACCGAGCTTGCCGCCGCGCCGCTCGATGACGTGCTCGCGATGTGGGCGGGGCTTGGCTACTATTCGAGGGCGCGCAATCTGCACCGCTGCGCGGTCGAGGTGGCGGCGCGACCGGACGGGAAATTTCCGCGCTCGGAAGCCGAGCTTCTCGCGTTGCCGGGGATTGGCCCCTACACGGCGGCGGCGATTGCGGCGATCGCGTTTGGTTTTCCCACAACACCAGTCGACGGCAACATCGAGCGTGTCGTGTCACGGCTCTTTGCTGTCACGCGGCCCCTGCCCGGAGCCAAGCGCGAGATCAAGCGGCTGGCAGCCACGCTGACGCCGGCGAAACGGGCCGGCGATCATGCCCAGGCGATGATGGATCTCGGTGCGACGGTGTGTACGCCGCGGCGGCCGTCGTGCCTGATGTGTCCGCTGCAGCAGGATTGCCATGCGTGGGCGACGGGGATTGCGGAGACGCTGCCGCGCAAGGGGCAGCGGGCGGAGCGTCCGGTGCGGTTCGGCATGGCGTTCCTTGTGCTGCGCGAGGATGGGGTGGTGCTGTTGCGCAAGCGACCGCCGGCGGGGCTGCTCGGGGGAATGCTGGAAGTGCCGTCGACCGACTGGTCCGACACGCTGTTGCCGGCCGACATGGCGATGGCCGGTGCGCCGGTGCGGTCGGACTGGTGGCCCGTTCCCGGTGGCATCGTTCACCTATTCACGCATTTCCGGCTTGAATTGCAGGTGGTGCGGGCGATCGTGCCGCCGGAGACTCCGCTGACGTTCTGGGCGGAACCGGACCGGTGCGTGTGGATCGCGCGGCGGGATCTGCACAAGGCGGCGCTGCCGTCGGTCATGCGCAAGATCATCGCGCACGCGCTCAAGGAGCAGTGAGCGGTCAACCCGGCGCGCGCGGGGACATGCGATCGAGCGAGATGCGGATCAGATCCGCGGTGCGCTCGACGCCAAGTTTTTCTTTCAGGCGTGTACAGGTGTTGGCCACGGTTTTGTAGGCGATGCCGAACGTCGTGGCGATTTCGTTCAGGCTTTTGCCTTCGCCGAGCAGGCGCAGGATTTCCGTCTCGCGGTTGGTCAGCGAATGCAGCGGATCGCCCTCGACGGGATTGAGCACCATGTCGCTGGCGAGCCGCTTATCGATGTAGCGGCGTCCGCTGGCTGCTGCTTTCACAGCTTCAATGAGTTCGTCGGCACTGGCGGACTTGCCCACGAAACCTAGCGCGCCGGAGCGCAGCGCGCGATTGGCATAAGCGGGGTCGGCGTGCATGGAGAACATCACAATGCGTGCATTCTGATCCCTGCTCTTGAGGCGTGTCAGGAGTTCCAGGCCGCTGCCGCCATTGAGGTTGATGTCGAGAATGACGACGGCGGGCTTTTCGCGCACGTAGGCCTCAAAGCCGGCCTCCACGCTGCCGGCTTCCGTGACGTCGCTGTCGGGCAACAGCGAGAGCAGGCGGCGCACGCCCTGGCGAACGATGTCGTGGTCGTCGATAATCAAAAGCTTCATGGCGCGTCAGGTCTCATTGCAGCGTCTGCGTGGAGGGGACGACGGGGGCGGGGCCGCCGCCTGGACCGTCGAGTGGAATTGATGCGCGCACCTCGACGCCCCGCTGGTCGCCGGTTTGGACGATCGTGAGGCGGCCGCCGAGAAGCTTGGTGCGTTCATGCATGCTGATGACGCCGAGGCTGCCGGTGTTGGTCGTGGCTGCAAATGTGCTGCCGTCGTTGGTGATGACCGCTTCGACCGTGCGGCCATCGGGTGAGCCAATCCGGATTTCGACGCGCGTCGGCTTGCCGTGTTTCAACGCATTGAGCACGGCTTCGCGCACGATTGCGAGCAAGGCGATGTCGATGTGCGGCCGCCAGGACCGCTTGGGTGCATCCAGAATGAAGTCGGTGTCGGGGTGGCGGGTTTTCAGCGGCGCCAGCATGTTTTCGAGCGCATTTGCGAGACCGAGATCGAGAACGAGGCCGGGGCGCAACTGCCAGAGAATGGAGCGGACCTGTTCTTTGACCTGGGCCACGGCGTCTTGAATGGACGCGGCGCGCTCAATGAGTTTTGCGTCCGCCTTTTTCTCGGAGTGATTGCGTATCGTCGTCGCATCGACGTCGATCGAAAACAGCAACGGTCCGACGTCGTCGTGGAGATCGCGGGCGAGACTGGCACGCTCCTCTTCCTGGACCGCTTCGAGCTGGGCATCGAGCCGGCGGTTCTTTTCCTGCGTGTCGCGCAGAAGCGTTGACATGCGGTTGAAGCCGAGAGCGAGGCTCTGGATTTCGAGGGGGCCGGATACAGGCAGGCGTTCGCCGATTTGACCACGCCCGGTGCGGTCGAACGCCTCCAGAAAGCGAGCCAGCGGGCTCAAGGCATAGCCGAGCAGGAGCGACAGGATCGCCAGGGTCAGGAGGCAGAAGAGAAAAATGGTCGCCAGATGCAGGCGAACATCACTCCACACTTCGCCGGCCTCATTGCGCGGATCTGCGGTGACGAGGATGTGCTGGCCGGAGCGCGTGCCTTGGGGCCAATCGACGCGCGCGGTGGTTTCGGGGGGAGAGAGTGCGCGGTAGAACCAGCTAGGCATTCCCGAATGGGCGGGAGCGGGCGTGGACGCAACGAGCGCGGCGCCGGCATGATCTTTCAGTTCGACGCGAACGTGCCGGCTCTCGTCAAAGGTGCGCACAAGACGTTCGACTTGCCGTTCGTCGGAAGGGGACGTTTCGATGTCCTGCAGGGCTACCTTGATTGTCCGCTGGACGGCCGAGAGCATGCTTTGCATCTCGACTTCGACTTTGTGCACGGCGTGAAAATAGGTCAGCACCGCGCTGATGCTCAGCGTGCCGAGAAGAATGGCGGCGATGGCGAGGATGAGGCCAAGCCTCAACGAAAGGCGCAAATCGGGTTCTCCGGAAAGTGTTACTTTGTTGCACTTTCCGACAGCTCTGCGCCACTGGGAAGTTTTCCCGATTTCTCAACTTTTCGTGGCTATTCGGCTGCCTCGACACGGATTTCACGGGTTGCCGATGAGGCTCGCGTCAGTCCGAGGCGGACCTTGGCGGTCTCGCGCAGGCTGTCAATCGGCGACAGCTTGCCTTCGCGTTCGAAGTGCCAGAACGTCCATCCGTTGCAGGCGGACTTGCCTTGCGCGAACGCACCGACGCGATGGATCGAACCCTGCATGCCGGGCAAGGTGACCGAGCCATCGGCTTTGACTTCGGCGCGCACGCGGCGGCGTTCGTCGAACAACGGGCTGCCCGGCGGCAGCATGCCGAGTTCGATGATGGTGCCGAAGGGCACGCGCGGCTCGGCGCGTTTCGAGCGCACGGTTTCAAGCGCGGTCGATTTCAAGGTTTCGACGGCCGCGATACGGTCTCGGGCGGCGCGGGCGTAGTCGGGATCGCGGTCGATGCCGATCCATTTGCGACCCAGACGCTTGGCCACTGCGCCGGTTGTGCCGGTGCCGAAGAAGGGATCGAGCACGACGTCGCCGGGGTTCGTCGTCGCAAGCAGGATGCGACCGAGCAGCGCTTCGGGCTTCTGCGTCGGATGCGCCTTGCGGCCGTCGTCGTCCTTTAAGCGCTCGGGGCCGGAGCAGATCGGGTAGAGCCAATCGGAGCGCATCTGTACGTCGTCGTTCAGCGCTTTCAGGCTTTCATAGTTGAAGGTGACGCGGGATTTTTGATCGCGGCCGGCCCAGATCAACGTCTCATGTGCGTTGGTGAAGCGCTTGCCGCGGAAGTTCGGCATCGGGTTCACTTTGCGCCAGATGATGTCGTTCTGAATCCAGAAGCCCAGATCCTGGAGCGCGGCGCCGAGGCGGAAGACGTTGTGATACGAACCGATCACCCACATTGCGCCGTCGGGTTTTAGTATGCGGCGGCACTCGGCGAGCCAGGCGCGGCAGAACTGGTCGTAGGCGGCGAAGGAAGAGAATTTGTCCCAATCGTCATCGACGCCGTCGACGCGGGTGTTGTTGGGGCGCAGCAATTCAGAGGCAAGCTGGAGATTGTAGGGCGGGTCGGCGAAAACGAGGTCCACGCTCGCGGAGGGAAGTTTTTTCAATTCCGCGATGCAGTCGCCGACGATGACGCGGTTGGCTTCGACGGTTGATTCAACGCGACGCTTGGAACGCATGAGGGGCCTACTCGAACTGACTGCTGACGCAACAAACTGGACCGTGCCTGGCGCAAAAGCACAGGTGCGGAAACTGCAAGGTAAACGAAATCTGACCAGGGTGGGTTAATCCCCGGTTAAGCAAGTTCTGGTCGGGAGCTCGAACGATCGGCGCCATTCTTGGCCAACGGAAGGCGGATCGGCGGTTGGCTCGGCAAGGCTCGATGCAAGCGCTTGAGCGGACTCGAAAAAGACAAACGGGGCCACCGATTGGCGACCCCGCTGATCACATGCAACGTTCGTATTGGCCGGCTTACTTCTTTTTCTCGACTTCTTCCGCGACGACCGCACCGGTGACGGGATTGAAGTACACTTCGACTTGGCTGCCGTCTTTGTTGTAGCCATAAATTTCGTAGCAGTTGCCTTCGACCTTGAAGACTTCGGCCTTGTAGCCAAGTTCGGTCGCCTTGGCCTTCATGGCATCTTCACTGAGCCACTTGTCCTTGGGTTCCTTCGTGCACTCGGGGCTGGCCAGGGCCGGTGCGACGGCCGCGAGAATGGCCGCGGCGGAGAGATACGGGAGCAGGTTTTTCATGTGACTTTGGTCCCTTGCATAAGATGCGCACGTTGTGAAACGCAGCTGACGTAATTTCGTTCGATGACGGCTTCAAGACGGCCGTGGTCAATCGGTGCGATATGTGAGCTGGGCGGGCTTCTCATCGAGCGCGCCGCCATCGACGGAGCCTTCCGGCGAGGGTCGCGGAGACACGACCCGTTGGGGCAAGAGGGCCGCCTCCTCGTTCAAGACCATCAGTATTGGCGTCAAGCCATCAACGTCGCTGACGCGGAAGACTTCCACGTCGCGGCGGGCTTCGGCACTCCAACCAGCGATCGTCAGGGCGCGCTCGGCCTTGGAGAAGAGGCCGTGGTTGCGCAGCGGATCGGCGGTCATAAATTCCTGGTCCTTTTCGGACAGGGCGATATTGCCACGCTTTTCGATCTCCTTGATCCAGTTTTTGCGAATCTCGGTCAGATCGGTGTCGCTTGCCTGAGACTCCTCCTCTTTCAGAACATCGAGTTCAGTTTTGCGCGTCCAGAATTTCCAGCGCCGCTGCCACCAGGTCAGTTTTTGTGGCCATCGCACGAGATCGAGATCGCTGAACACACCGGCTAGTTGATTGATCGCAAGTGCGCGTTGGGATTCGATTTGGTCTTCGGCGTTGGCCGAGTACAAATTCGGGATGACGAAGTAGGACGCCTTGTTGTGATGGATGAAGTGGCGTCGCAGCCATTCGATGCCGGCTTTGTCGTCGGTTCGGGCAAGGACGGTGCGGACTGCTTCACGGATCTGATGGATGACCTCGCCGGAGGGACGCAGCGTTGCGGCCGGCGGCGGATTGAGGATTGCCAGCGCCAGCAGTCCGAGATCGACGCCGATGGTGGCGAGCAGCGCGATCAGGTCGCGGCCGGTGATCGGGTCGCCGTCGGTGGTATGCGAGAATGGCCGCTGGCCGCCGGAGGCAATATAGGACATCAGGCTCGACGAGTAGGCGCCGATGTTCTTCCAGAGATTTTTGACGGCATTGGCAACGCCGGCGGGGCCTTCGCTGAAGGCCGCCTCGCGCAGTTTGATTTCGGCCGGCTGGTCGGACTGGTCAGCGGCCTGATTGAGGCGTTCGGCAAGCGTCGGATCGAAACAGGCAAATCCCGGCCGGCCGGGCGGGACCAGAACGGTCTTGGCGAGTGCGCGCATTTCGGCGGCTGTCGCCTTGCCCAGTTCGTTGGAGCGGGCGGCGATGTTGCGCGCCTTGCCGCGGATGTCGGAGGCCTTCGCCTCGAAGGCGCGCTGGCGCTCTTCGATGGTTCCGCCTTCGAGCGTGGAGGCGGCGGCGCGCAATTCCTCGACATCGACGCGGACCGGTTCGAGCCAGGAGCGGGTCATGCCGTCGCGGAGCGTCGTGACGCTGTCGCGAACACTGACGCGGGCGTTGTACAGCGGGCCGCGGCCGGCGCCGGACGTTGTGCCACAACTGCCGCCGCTCGTTTCCTCGCGCGTCATCTGGCCGTCGGACCAGGTGACGACGTTGTCGAGCTGGGCTTTGACCGCATCCAGGCGGGCTGCGATGGCAGCACTGGCGTCGCGGGCGTCTTCCTGAAGACCGGAGAGGCCCGTGCGAGTGGCTTCCTCGCCCGAGATGAGGCTCCACCAGAAGCCGTAGCCGAAGCCGATCGACCAAACGGCTAGGAACACGTACATGACCAGCATCACGAGCCGGTCGGTGGCCTTGCGCTTGGCGCCGAACACTTCGCGTAGTGCCAGCCACATGAGGAACGTGAGCGCGACAACCACGCCAATGACCAGCACGTCGTTGGAAACGGACATGCCCTCGCCCGGCGCGGCGGAGGTTTGCGAAACGCCGACGATGAAGTCGCGCATTCCGTGCCAGGTGGCATAGCCCGACAACAGGAGCAGCATCAGAGAGGCGATGCCGATCAAGGTGTTGCGCCCGAGGATGTAATAGAAGGCGCCCCGGATGGACGCGATTGCGCCACCTTCGCTGCTACCGCTCGACGCCATGACATTTCCCCCGGGCACGCAACCACTCATGCGGAAATACAATAGCTTCAGCGTATTGTCGCGGGCCCCACTGCCACACCGGCGTCGTTAAATCGGGGACGTTGGGGGGCAGGTGGGGTTCAGGCGAGTTCGTCGACGAGGCCCAGGGCCAACTGGACCGGGCGGAAAGAGCGCCGGTGGATCGCGCAGACGCCAAGCCGGGATAGCGCGTCTTTGTGTTCTGGCGTGCCATAGCCCTTGTGGCGGGCAAAGCCGTAGCCTGGATATTCTCGTTCCAGCGCGATCATCATGCGGTCACGGGTGACTTTGGCAACGATCGAGGCTGCCGCGATCGACAGGCACTTGGCATCGCCCTTGACGATCGTGCGGGTTTCGCAGCCAAGCCGGGGCGCGCGGTTGCCGTCCACGATGGCGAGGCGAGGCGTTCGGGTCAGCGCGCGGAATGCCTCCGCCATGGCCCAGAACGTCGCCTGCAGAATATTGTCGCGATCAATGCGGCCGACATCGGCGATCCCGGTGGCGATGATGGCGCCGCTGGCGACGATGCGGCGGTAGATGATGTCGCGGCCGTCCTCGTCGAGGGCCTTGCTGTCGTCAATGCCGTCCGGGATGTTGGCTGGATCAAGGATCACGGCGGCGGCGACGACGGGCCCCGCCCAAGGGCCGCGCCCCGCCTCGTCGATGCCGGCGACCGGCCAGCGGCCGAGTTGCAGTTCGGCTGCTTCGAGTTCAAAGGTCGGCTTGATCCGCGAATGGTCGATTCTCATGGGAAAAATCGTCGGGCGGTCGGGCCAGACTGTCAAAGTCGCTGGCCACGATCTCCACAGGTGCGCTGCCTGCTGCGTCGAATGCGGATTTCGATGCGGCGTCAGGGTGACACGAGCCGTCGGAGCCGCTAGATCGTGTCGCCATGCTGCACATCAACGACCTGACATTTCATATCGAGGGGAAGCGCATCTTCGATGCGGCCACCGCCGGGATCGCGACCGGGCACAAGGTCGGGCTCGTCGGGCGGAACGGCGCTGGCAAGTCGACGCTGTTGAAGCTCATCACGGGCGAAATGGCCCCCGATGACGGCAGCATCACGACGACGCGCGGGGCGCGTATCGGCTACGTGGCGCAGGAAGCGCCGGGCGGGGACAAAAGCCTGATCGATTGGGTGCTGGACGCTGACCAAGAGCGAACGGCGCTGCTGGCGGAGGCCGAAACCGCGCTCGATGCCAATCGGATCGGTGAGATCCAGGTCCGGCTCAGTGACATCGATGCACATTCGGCGCCGTCGCGGGCGGCGATCATTCTCTCCGGGCTGGGATTTGACGAAAGCGCGCAGCGGCGGGCGTGCCGGGAATATTCCGGCGGATGGCGCATGCGGGTGGCGCTGGCGGCGGTGCTGTTCCTCGAGCCGGAAATCCTGCTGCTCGACGAGCCGACGAACTATCTCGACCTGGAAGGCACACTGTGGCTGGAGAGCTATCTGAAAGGCTATCCGCATACGGTGGTCATCGTCAGCCACGACCGCGATCTGCTGAACGCGGTTCCGGGCGCCATCCTGCATCTGGAGCGGGGAAAGCTGACGCTGTACTCCGGCGGATACGACGATTTCGAGGAAGCGCGGCGGGAAAAGCAGCGGCTCGAACTGAAGCTGAAGAAAAAGCAGGACGACGACCGGCGGCGCATCCAGGCGTTCATCGATCGCTTCAAGGCCAAGGCAACGAAGGCGAAACAGGCGCAGAGCCGGGTGAAAGCGCTGGCGAAGATGCAGCCGATCGCGGCCCAGATGGAAGACCGCGTGGTGCCGTTCCTGCTGCCCAATCCGGAAAAGATGCTCGCCAGTCCTCTCATTCGAATGGAAAACGCAACGGCTGGTTACGAGCCTGGCAAGCCGATCCTGTCCGGGCTGAACCTGCGCCTCGACCAGGATGACCGAATCGCGCTGCTCGGGCAGAACGGCAACGGCAAATCGACGTTCGCCAAGCTGATCGCCGGGCGCATGGGGGCGCTGACGGGCCGGATTTATGGTGCGCAGAAGGTGACGGTCGGTTATTTCGCGCAGCATCAGCTGGATGATCTCAGTCCGCAATCGACGCCCTATGATTACATGGTTCAGTTGATGCCGGAGGCGACGGAGGCTCAGAAGCGGACCAAGCTCGGTACATTCGGTTTTAGTGCCGACAAGGCGGACACGAAATGCGCGAACCTGTCGGGCGGCGAGAAGGCGCGGCTGCTGCTGGCGCTGACCGCGTTCCATGCGCCGCATCTGCTCATTCTCGACGAGCCGACGAACCACCTCGACATCGACAGCCGCGAAGCATTGATCCATGCGCTGGCCGAATACGAAGGCGCCGTCATTCTGATCAGCCACGACCGGCATCTGGTCGAGGCCACGGCCGACCGGCTGTGGCTCGTCAAAGGCGGCACGGTTGCGAGCTACGACGGTGACATGGAGAGCTACCGTGCCGATCTGCTGGCGGAACGCGGGGCGGGCGCGCGGCGGGGATCGCAGGGCGGGGAGGCTGGCGAAGCGCGTTTCGATCGTGGGGCGCAGCGGCGGGCATCGGCGCAAAAGCGGCAGCTGCTGGCACCGTTGAAAAAGACGATGCAGGACGCGGAAAAGCGGGTCGAAAAACTTGGCGCTGAACTTCAGAAATTGGACGGCGCGCTGGGTGATCCGGCGCTTTATTCCGATCCTCAAAGAGCGCAGAAAATCACGCTGGAACGCGGCCAGATCGCGAAAAAATTAGGTGAAGCAGAGGAGTTGTGGCTTAACGCAACCGCTGCCTTCGAAGAGGCGGAATTATCACAGGACGAGACGGTTGTCTGACGCCGGTCAGCCTGAGCGAGGCTTTTGTTACGATAATTAATCGGAGCGCGCGCGGCGTGATCGTGCAGGACGTTGAAATCGCGCCGCTTGTCTGTCAAGCGCAGTTGCAGGCAAGAGTGACTTACACATTTCTTGATAAGTCAAAGCGATGCAATTGCGATAGAGCATCGTCGGTGGTGAGCTGGCTGATCCGGACGTGCGGGGCGCGCCGCTGTTACGGTTCGAGAGAGGGCCCGTAACAGGAAGATCGGCCAGCCTCCCACGTTTCCATCAAACAGTGACTTGGCCGGGCGATGATGTCGGCGGCATTTCAAGCGAACTGCAGCGGCCGGTTGCCATGTCCCCTCTCCCCAAGGGGAGAAGGGACGATGGCGTTGCAGCCGGTTAGGTTTCGACTTCCGGCAACAGGCTGACTTCGAGGCGGACCCGATCACAAGCAACCTTCGGGATCTTGCCGCGGCCTTTCGACTTAACCAGTACGACAATGCCGAGGTCAGAAAGGCGTGCCAGGGTGCGCGTGAGGCTCGCCTTGGGGCGGCCAGATATGCGCGAGAGCTCGGCCAAGGTTTTCGGTTCAGCCGTGCGTATCATTTTGAGGAGCTTGAGATTGCGGTCCGACAGGAGCCGCATCAGCTTTTCAGGTTTATGGCTCTTGGGCGCACCGCCGAAAGTGCCATTCGCGCCGATCGGAGCCGAAGGCGCGAGGGCCTTGGCGGTCTCGGCGAATTCAAAGTGGAGCGTCTTCCCGTCGTCCATCTTGTCCATCGCGTCTATCGGGTGCCGGGGAATACCGATCACCTCTCGGTTTGCGTATGGAATGGAAACGTCGGGGGTGACCGGCAGGATCACCTGATGTTCGTCAAATTTTCTTATCGCAGGTGGGGTCGCGACGGCATTCGTGGACGGTTTTCATCGTGAACGGATGATCCGTGCATTAGCCGGAAATGCGCGTGAAGTCAGCGACGTTGGTTGTGGCGGCGCGGATTTCCGAGAGCAGTCTGAGGCGGTTGGCGCGCAAGCCGGGATCAGCGTCGTTGACGGTAACCTTTTCAAAGAAGGTATCGACGGGCCGGCGCAACTCGGCCAGCGCGTTCATGGCGCCGGTGAAGCTTTCCACGTTGATGGCCGCCGTGGTGTCGAATTTGGCCTTGGCAATGGCGGCGGCGAGCGCCCGCTCGGCCGGTTCGGTGAGGAGTTCACCGTCCGGGTCGCCCGAATACGTGGTCTTGTCCTTCTTTTCCTCGATGGCGAGGATATTGGAGGCGCGCTTGACGCCGGCGAGCAAATTGGCGCCGTCGTCGGTTGAGAGGAATGCGCCGAGGGCTTCGACGCGCTTGACGATGAGTGCTAAATCATCCTGCCCGGGCAGGGCAAATACGGCGTCGATCAGGTCGTGACGGGCGCCTTTTTCCTTCAGGTAAACTTTCAAACGGTCGGCGAAGAAGGAGAGGAGGTCGGATGTGACGCCTGCCGGTGACCCGGTGGCCGGTAATCGCGCGAGTTGCTGCATGATTTGTTTTGCGATCGGAAAGCGTAAATCGTTCTCCAGCACGATGCGGATGATGCCGAGGGCGGCGCGGCGGAGCTGGTAGGGGTCGCCGGAGCCGGTCGGCTTTTCGCCGATGGCCCAGAAGCCGACGAGCGTGTCGAGCTTGTCGGCGAGCGCCACGGCAATGGCGACGCTGTCGCCGTCCTCTTCCTTCGGGACGATGTCGGTCGGGCCCTTTGGCTTGTAATGCAGTTCGATGGCGCGGGCGATTTCGGGTTTGGTGCCGGCTTTTTCGGCATAGTAGCGGCCCATCAGGCCCTGCAATTCGGGGAATTCTCCGACCATGCCGGAGACGAGATCGGCCTTGCTCAGTTGTGCGGCGCGACGGGCATCTTCCGGGCTGGCATCGACGGCGCCGGCAATCTGGAACGCCAATTCCTCGATGCGCTCGACGCGATCTTTTTGCGTGCCGAGTTTTTCATGAAAGGTGATGCCGGCCAGCTCGTTGGCCATTTCGTCGAGCGGCTTCTTCAGGTCCTGGTCCCAGAAAAATTTGGCGTCCGACAGGCGGGCGCGAATGACCTTCTCGTTGCCAGCGATGATTTCCTTGCCGCCGTCGGTGGCGGTCAGGTTGGAGACCAGGAGGAATTTGTTGGCGAGCTGTTTCGATTTTGGATCGCGCAGCGAGAAGCACTTCTGGTGCTGCTTCATCGACGTCGTCAGAACTTCGCTGGGGACGTCGAGAAACGCCTTGTCGAACGTGCCCATCAGCACGACCGGCCATTCGGTCAAGCCGGCGTTTTCGGCAACGAGGGCGTCATCCTCGACAAGCTGGAGCTTGGCAGCTTTGGCGGCGACGCCGGCCGCCTCGGTGATCGTGGCCATACGGGCGGCGGGATCGAGCATGACTTTATGAGCGAGGAGCTGCGCTTCATAGTCGGCGAACGATTTGACTTTGAACGGCGTGTTGCCGTGAAAGCGGTGTCCGCGTGTGGCGTTGCCGCTCTCGATGCCGGCAACGGTGAACGGCACGACCTTGCCGTCGAGCAGGCAGACGATTGAGTGCAGCGGCCGGACCCAGGCGAATGTGCCGGCACCCCACCGCATGGATTTTGGCCAGGGGAATTTCGCAAGCACGGCGGGAACGAGGTCGGCTGCGATGTCGGCGGTCTTGCGGCCGGGCTTGTCGAGCCGAGCGAGGTAATAGTCGCCCTTTTTCTCGTCGCGGACGATCTCGGCTTCGGCGATGGAGGCAAGGCCAGCCGATTTCAGGAAGCCGGCGAGGGCCTGGTCAGGCGCGCCGACACGCGGTCCCTTGCGTTCTTCGCTGACGGCTGGCGACATGGCGGGCAGGCCGTCGGCCACGAGCGCGAGGCGGCGTGGCGTGGAAAACGCGCGCGCCGTGCTGAAGGCAAGCCCAGCCGCCGTGAGACCGTCCGCGATGAGGCGCTTCAAATCGTCGGCTGCCCGCACTTGCATGCGCGCGGGAATCTCTTCGGAGAAAAGCTCGATCAGCAGTTCGGACATGGGAGCCCTTCGTATCTGGCGGGTCGCCTCGTCTCTTAGGCGAGGACCAGATACGCGGCAAGGGCGGCCTGCAGAGGGAACCCGCGTGGCGCGGGGCTCAGATCAAGGCGTGGCGGGAGCGGCAGCCGGGGCGGGCTCAGCAGCCTTTTCTCCAGTGTAGTTTCCGACCTGCGTCAGAACCTGTTGGCCGATGTCGTCCAGCGCGCCGGTGGTTGAGAGATAGCCGATGCCAACGGCGGAGAGCGCCACGAAGAAGAGCAACACGAAGATGTTGCGGCGCAGGAACACAAGCGCGACGAGCAGGAGCGGCAGGGCAAGCGCGAGGCCGCCGGCAATTGTCGGTGTCATGATGGATGGTCTCCCCTAGCGGCCGCGCTTTTTGCGCGTGCCTTGGCGCGGTTCTAACGGCTTTACGGGGGCGCGAAAAGAGCGGGCAAGGAGATAAGCGGCCTAACGGCTTTTACGACGCTTGGACGACGGCTTTACGGCCACAGGGCGCGCGTACAGTTCGAGGCGGTGGCCGGTCAGTGCATAACCGAGGCGATGGGCGATTTCGGTTTGGAGCGGTTCGATCACATTGGAGTGGAACGCGATGACGCGGCCAGTCGTGATGTCGATCAAATGGTCATGGTGTTCGCTAGTGGCGCGTTCGATCCGGGTCCGGCGGACATCGAACGTGTCGCTTTCGACGAGGCCGATTTCGGAGAACAGGTGCAGGCACGGTCAATGACCTTCGGGGGTTGACCTTGGCGCGTGTCCAGTCCAGTCTTGTCGCTATTGCTAATCATTTGCAATAAGTTGATGCGACAGGTCTCGTCAGGAGGGCTGTCGCGTCGCGTGTTCGTTGAGAAGGTTTGGCCGATGACGTTTGTGCCCGGCCCGGATGGTACGGTGAAGGAGCCGCTGGCGCTGGACGAGGGCCGCTGGCAGCGCGACCGCGGTGAGCCGTCGCTCGTTGACGTGTTCCGCAGCATCGCCGTCGCGCTGATGTTTGCGCTGACCATCAATGCGTCGATCCTGATTTTGGCGGCGGCGACATTTCATGCCGCCGGTCAGACGCAGGTGTCGGAACTGGGGCGTGCGCACGAACTGCTGCAGCCGCTGCTTGGAGCGTCCATCGCGCCGTCGCTGTTTGCCATCGCGCTGTTGTGCTGCGGGCTGAACTCGACCGTCACGGCGACAATGGCCGGGCAGATCGTGATGGAAGGGTTCATCGACATCAAGCTCGCGGCCTGGCTGCGGCGGCTGGTGACGCGACTGGTGGCGATCGTGCCGGCGGTCATCGTGCTGTTAGTGTACGGAGAGGCACACGCGGGCAAGCTTCTGATCCTGTCGCAGGTGGTTTTGAGTTTTCAGCTGCCGTTCGCGGTCATTCCGCTCGTCATGTTCACGGCGTCGCGGGCCAAAATGGGCGATCTGGTCGCGCCGCGCTGGCTGACGGCGGTGGCGGCATTCATCGCGGCGATCATCGTAGCGTTGAACGTTAAGCTTCTCGTCGATGTGTTCGGCGGAGCTTGAGGCTACTTTGGCGGCGCTTATGTTAGTTCGGCGCTGCCGCCGGCGCGGCGGCGGCGGGAGCCGGTATGGACCCGGTCTTGATGCCCTGATCGGGGGATGTGCCGACTTTGGCCAGCCCCGAGTGGCGATCAATCAAGCCAAACCACTTGTCCTTCGGCAGGAGGCGCTCGTTAAGACCTGCCCATAGGTTGCGCGATGACAGACCCTCGGCAATCGTCTGCGTCGGTGGCGTGATTGCGAACGCCGCGATCACCGCGCCAAGCATTGCGAGCGAGGCATAGGGATAGCGACGGTCGAAAATTTTTAACGCCGTGCCGAACGATGCCTTCACGCGCGTGTCCATCACGTCGACGGAATAGAGTTCATCGAGGATGAGGTGCGTCAGGTAGCCGAGAAACAGGAAGACGCCCGCGAGCCAGGCGACCCCTTCGTGGCGGCCAAGCACATAGTAGAACACGACCGCTGTGGCGAAGGCGGAGAACGTTGCGGCAAGAAGCGAATGCCAGATGCCGCGGTGCACCGAAAGATTGTGGAAAGCGGTGTGCAGGCCGTAGCGGAACAGGACGAGCGTGCCGAGCCAGAGGATCCACAGTTCGGCGATGGAAAATTTTGTCGCGAAAGAAAATAATACCGCAAACGAGAAGAAGATGCCGAGGCCCGAGAACATGGCCCGGCTCGGGCGGGAGTCCTTCAGGTCGATGTCGGGCAAGACAGAGCCGAGGACGCCGGCCATCGTCACGGCGATCAAATTTTCAGGCGCGATGACGTCGGCGGCGAGCGTCAATGTGGCAAGCGCGCCGGACACCACCGTGCCGACGGCAATGTGGGTCGTGAAATTGGCCATGATCGCTCTCCTGACGTCTTGATCAGTCTTCGGATCAGATTCTCAGGTGGGCGGCGAGGGGTGGGTGCTGCACGAGTGTGGAAAACCACTGCATCAGAAGTGACTTGGCGGCTGGCGAATGGCGTGCAACAGGGGGGCCAACGTATCAAGGACGGCAAAAGAACGATGAGCGCCAGTCACGGCCACGCCCACGATCATGGACTGGTCGGTCGCACCGCGACGGTGACGATCGCGGTCGCGATTGGCGTCATGGGGCTCAAGTATCTGGCTTACTGGACGACCGGCAGCGCGGCGCTCTATTCGGATGCGTTAGAGAGCATCGTCAACGTCGTGACGGCGGTGGCGGCGCTCATTGCCGTCCGCGTCAGCGCGATCCCACCGGACCGGCGGCATCCGTTCGGCCATCACAAGGCGGAGTTTTTCTCGGCTGTGCTCGAAGGGGCGCTGATCGTGCTGGCGGCGTTTCTCATTTTCCAGGAGGCCTACGACGCCTGGCGAAATCCACGTCTGCTGACGGAACCGGCCGCGGGTCTGGCCATCAACGGGCTGGCGGCGGTGATCAACGCGGGCTGGGCCGCCTATCTCATCGCGCGCGGACGGCTGTGGAAATCACCGGCCCTGACCGCAGGGGGATGGCACATTCTGACTGATGTTCTGACGTCGGTCGGCGTGCTTATCGGTCTGCTGCTGTCGTTGTGGACCGGCATCACGCAAATCGATCCGCTCCTGGCGGCACTCGTCGGCGTCAACATCCTATGGGCGGGCTATCACATCACCTCGACGTCGATTTCGTCGCTGATGGATGAGGCGGCATCGCCCGAGGATCAGGCCGCTATCCATGCCGCCATTCGCGCGAGCGGGGAAGGGGCGATCCAGGCGCACGACATCCGCACGCGGCACGCCGGCCGGGCCACCTTCATCGAGTTCCATCTGGTGGTGCCGGGCAATATGACCGTGCTGGAATCGCATGAAATCTGCGATCGCATCGAAGCGGCGGTGAAGACGGGCATTCCCGGTTCACAGATCGTTATCCATGTTGAGCCCGATTACAAAGCCAAGGATCAGGGCGCGGTTATGGTCGCGACCTGAACTTGCACGGCGCGGCTGTTCCCAAAGGAACAGTTTTTCCATCGTAGCCGGGCTATAATGGCAATCTGATCGATTTTGCGTGGGAGAGCGTCATGCGCCGAATGACCGCTGCTGCCGTTGTTTTTTCTTTGTGCCCGGGTCTGGCCGTTGGTCCCGCATATGCTGCGGGCGGCGATCCGATCGGTGCCACGCTGTCGGTCGTCAATGTGGTGACCGCAGCATTCAATCGCGATACCCGCACGCTGGTCACCGGCGATGACGTGCGCCAGAACGAACTCATCGATGTCAGTCGCGATGCTTCGACGGAGATGAAGCTCAACGATGACACGAAGCTGGCGCTTGGACCGGGTGCGAAGCTGCTGCTCGACAAGTTCGTCTATGATCCCGACAAGGCCACGGGCGATATCAGCGTCGATCTGGTCGAGGGTGCGTTCCGGTTCATGACCGGCAAGGCGACAAAGCCGAGTTACGTCGTGAAGGTGCCGCGGGCGTCGATCACTGTGCGCGGCACGATCTTCGACGTTTTCGTCGAGCCGAACGGGCCGAGCTGGCTGTTGCTGCATGAAGGTGGGGTGCGGGTTTGCGACGAGCGCGGACGCTGCCGCGATCTCGACGAACCGGGCAAGCTGATCAAGATTACGAATGCTGGCGACGTCGGGCCGCCGGCCAATTGGGCGAAGCTCGGGGATGGCGTGCCGCCATTCGATACGGCGTTTCCATTTGTAGCGAAGCCGCCGACGATCGACCCGACGCCGGTTTTCACGCGCGATGGCGTGATCAAGCTCGGCGCGCTGGATCCGGACGCGACGCCGCCGCGCAAGAAGAAGCCGAAGTCGGAACAGGCCGAGGATAAGCCCGCCAAGAAGAAGCCGGTGAAGGTTGCAAAGCCTGCGAAGGAAAAGCCCAGCAAGACGAAACGTGCAAGCAACGACGACGCGGCTGCAAAGGCGGCGCTGGGGCTTGCGATCGGTGTCGGCATCGGCGTCGGGCTTGGAAAGATGGGCGGCGGAGGCCGGCACAATGACGGCGGCCGCTCGCCGTCCGGCAATAAATACACGCCGCGATAGTATTGGCCGCGCTGATCAGATCGGCAGACGCTGCTCGGTGGCGTCAAGCAGCGGATCGGCTGGTGCAATACCAAGTGCGCGGGCGGCGACGATGTGGCGGCGGGCGGCAACTTTGTCGCCGGCGGTCATGGCCTGGGTATAGGCGAGGATCAACGATTTCATTTCGTTCCAGCGGGCGTGAGCAGCGGTCGTTTCATCCCCGATCACGGCGTAGAGTTTCTCGCCCCGGTCCTTGCCGCGCAACGCCGCCGATGCAATTTCGACAAGCGCGAAGTCCGGTGCGGCTGCCGCGGTCTGTCCGCCGATGATGATGGGACAACCAAAGGCCTTGGTCATTTCCTCGATGCGCGAAGCGGTATTCACGACGTCGCCGAGAACGGAGTAGTCGAAGCGCTGCGGCGAGCCGACGTTGCCGACGACGCAGGCGCCTGTATTGAGCCCGATGCCGAGCAGGACAGGCTGAGCATTCTGGCCACGGGCAGCGTTCATGGTGACGATGGCGGATTGCATGGCGAGCGCGGCGCGGCAGGCTTGTCGAGCGTGATCGAGATCGGTCAGCGGGGCGTTCCAGAAGGCCATGACCGCGTCGCCCATGAATTTGTCGATGGTGCCGCGGTGAGAGAGGATCTCGTCGGCGAGCGGCGTGAAAAGCGTGTTGACGAAGCGGACAAGGGCTTCCGCATCCATGCCTTCCGACAGGCGAGAGAAGCCGCGCACGTCGGCAAACAACAGCGTGACTTCGCGCATTTCACCGCCGAGCTTCAGCCGGTCCGGTGTGCGAGCCAGTTCCTCCACGACGGTCGGGGAGACGTAGAAGCCGAAGGCGGAGCGGATGCGGGCGCGGTCGGCTTCCGAGCGGATGTAACTCGTCAAGGAGCCAACCAGGTAGACGGCGAGGAGGGCGATCGAGGGATACACAGGATCAATCAAAAGGCCGTGGCCGTAGGCAAACCACGACAGCGCGTTGACACCTACGATTGCCGCGAGGCTGAGGATGGCGGCTGCGACGGCTCCGGACGTGGATATGAGACGAGCCACGCTCTGGGATTGGGAAATCAGAAGAGCGGAGAGAAAGCCGGCCACGACGAGAAATACGAGTTCGGCGCCGGTCGCCCAGGACGGGCGGACGAGATGATCACCGGCAAGCATCTGTTCGAGAGCCTGGGCATGGATTTCGACACCGGGAAGGGCGGCGACCAGGGGCGTCGTGCGAAGATCCATCAGGCCGGTCGCGCTGGTGCCGATGAAGATGAAGCGACCCTCGATTTCCGATTTGTCAACGCGGCCGGCGAGAAGATCGCGAGCGGAGATGGTGCGGCGGGGATCGGTGGGTGCAAACTTCAGCCAGAGTTCGCCTTGGGCGTCGGTCGGAAGGATGATCTCACCCGCACGGATGCTGTCGATACCCGTCTGTTCGCCGAAGGAAAGGATGCCGCTGGCGCCCGAGGAGCGGACGAGAACGGTGGTGCCGGGGCCTTGCGCGATGCGGACAGTTTCCAGCGCGAGCGAGGGGTAGAGCCTGTCGGCTGCGTTGATGAGCAAGGGAACGCGACGGACGACCTGATCGCGCTCGGGCAGCCAGTTAACGGCGCCGATGCCGGTTGCTGCTTGCGACAGACGCGGCAACGAACCGACGCCGCCGGCAAAGGCCGGTGCAAAAAGCTTGGGATCGTCGCCGGCGACGGCGAAGGGCGCGCGCGGTTCTGCGAGTTGGCGTGTGACGGCGCGCTCGCCGGCAAATCCCAACACGACGGGGGCCTTGGCGATGGCAGCGGCGAGAACATCGTCGTTCGACGGCAGCGCGGCGGCCTTCTCGGAGAGTGGTTTGAGATCGGGAAAGCGGGCCAGTTCGCGGGCCACGTTGGCGGCATTCCAGCGGTCGGGTTCGGCCAGGATCAAGTCGATCGTGATGGTGCGGGCGCCGGCCGCCGCCAGCAGGTCGATCATTTCGGCCAGACGGGTGCGCGGCCACGGCCATTGGCCAAGCTCGGCCAGCGAGGCTTCGTCGATGTCCACGATGCGGACGGGGAAGGCGGGATCGATGGCGCGGGGAGCGTTGGTCAACATGCTGTCGAAGACGGCAAGGCGCATGCGGGCGACCGGAGCCGGGTCGAGAATGCGCAGGAGGACGGCGGCTGCGAGTACAAGCCCCATCAATCCGACGTACAAAGGCTGTCTCTTCCCCACCGCCCGACCCATGATTCCGCGTATTCCTAGTAACGCTTTTCCCGGCATTACCGCCAGTTGCCAAGTTATCCACAGGCGACGTTAGACTCACTTGGAATGTAACGCAGGGGTGTCACGTTCTCCTGGCATCTGCATGATGCGGACGGTGGAAATGTAGTGTGCGTAGCGTAAGCGTGTTCGAGTACCGGCTGTCCAAGAATTGCAGAATGCCTCGTCCCGGAAGTACTGCGTAGCCCTCGACGAGGCCAAATGGCCGGGTGGACCTCTTGCTAGAGGTCCACCCGGCTTCGTTTTTGCCGGTGCTTGTGCAACGCCGGGGTGACCGCGCCGCCCGAAGCATGTATGAGGGGCCGCAGCGGTGCCGGGCCCGCACTGTCTCCACCCTCACACGAGGGCCGATCCCCCGGCTGCAACCTCTACTCCAGCGACGAGGCGGGATGTGTCCGACGACGCACGCACAGACGATGAACTGACGGCGCCGGCCACGACGGCCGCAGGGCAGCCGGCCAGCGGCGGTCCGGTATCGGTGCTGCAGCGGGAGATCGCGCGGCGGCGGACCTTCGCGATCATTTCACATCCCGACGCGGGTAAGACGACGCTGACCGAAAAGCTGTTGCTGTTTGGCGGTGCGATCCAGCTTGCCGGTCAGGTGAAGGCGAAGAAGGACAAGCAGAACACGCGCTCTGACTGGATGGCGATCGAGCGGGCGCGCGGGATCTCGGTCGTCACGTCGGTCATGACGTTTGAATACAACGGCGCGGTGCTCAACCTGCTCGACACGCCGGGCCATGAAGATTTCTCCGACCAAACCTATCGAACGCTGACCGCCGTCGACAGCGCCATCATGGTGATCGATGCGGCCAAGGGTATCGAGAGCCGGACGCGCAAGCTGTTCGAAATCTGCCGTCTGCGTGACATCCCGATCGTGACCTTCATCAACAAGCTCGACCGCGAGACGCGCGAGCCAATCGAGTTGCTGGACGAGATCGCCAACATCCTGGCGCTCGATACAGCCCCGATGAATTGGCCGATCGGGCGGGGACGGGAGTTTCGCGGCACGTACGATCTCTATAAGCCGCGGATCACGCGGCTCGACGACGAGGGCGTCGATGTGCCGGTGTCGGGGCCGGCTGACGCGGTGTTCGACACGCTGCTGACGGAAGACGGCGCGGTGGAGCGGTGGCGGGATGAAGTGGGACTGGTGGCGGCGGCCTGCAATCGCTTCGATCTCGACGCCTTTCGCCATGGCACTCTGACGCCGGTCTATTTCGGATCGGCATTGAAGAATTTCGGCGTGCGGCATCTGCTAGATGCGTTGGTGCAGTTTGCGCCGCCGCCGCGCAGCCTGAAGGCGGCAACGCGCACGGTGCAGGCGGAAGAGCCGCGCATGAGCGGGATCATCTTCAAGATCCAGGCGAACATGGATCCGAACCACCGTGACCGCATGGCCTTCATGCGCGTCGTGTCGGGCAAGCTCAATCGCGGCATGCGGGTGAAGATCGTGCGGACGGAGAAGACGCTGGCGCTGGCCGCGCCACAGTTCTTTTTTGCCCAAGATCGCTCGCTGGCCGAGGAAGCTTATGCCGGAGACGTTGTCGGCATTCCCAATCGCGGAATGTTACGCATTGGCGATGCGTTGACCGAGGGCGAAGACATCACGTTTCTCGGCATCCCGAGCTTTGCGCCGGAGATCTTGCGCCGCGTGCGGCTCGAGGATGCGATCCGCGCCAAAAAGTTGCGTGAAGCTTTGATGGAAATGGCGGAAGAGGGCGTGGTGCAGGTATTCAACCCGATCGATGGATCGCAGCCCATCGTCGGCGTCATCGGAGCGTTGCAGCTCGACGTGCTCGCCGACCGGCTGACGAACGAATACAACCTGCCGGTCGTGTTCGAGAGCTGTCCCTACGAAGTGGTGCGGTGGATCTCATCTGACGATCCGGTGGTGCTGGACGCATTCCTGGCGAAAAACCGTTCGGCGCTGGCGACGGATCTCGATGGCGATCGCGTGTTCCTGGCGCAGAGCCAGTTCAGCCTCGGCTGGGCGACCGACAAAAACCCGGCAATCCGGTTCCAGGACATCAAGACCAACGATGGGCAGACGGCGGGCTGACACGTTCACCGCTGCGGATAATTCATCACAGCAGGAATGGCGCGTCTTCTCAATGACCTTAATACCTGTTGTGGGTGATGCTCAAGTCTGGGCTTAAATCACAGGCAAACGCTTGATTTTCCATCATTGCGGTAGGAAGAGGCGGTCGCGGGCCCAATTCAAAGCAAGATCATGTTCAATGTAGCCCCAAGCGCTCAGAAGACTTCGAACCTCGCTACATGATGTGCCAAAGCGCTCAAGCTGCGACTCTTCAAGCTCGCATACGATTTTTGGCCGGGTGCAACGGATGGTCCGCGCCGCGCCCTGCAGCACCAATAATTCAGCGCCCTCTACGTCTATTTTTATCAGGTCGCATCGCTCTAGGTTTAGATCATCAATCGGAAAACCTTCGATCTCGCCTCCGTCGATGTTAATCGAATTTTGACCGCGGTTACCTTCAATTTTCAATCCCACCCTACGTCGAATGTCTGTAGCCGCCGCTCTGTAAATTTGCTCAAAAGTTCCGCAGTTTAGAACGCATGCCGCGTAGCAGTCTGGGTCGGGCTCAAATGCGATCACATGGCCTTCAGACCCGACCCACTCTCTATAAAATACAGTGTGATCGCCAATGTTCGCACCGACGTCCACTATCGTGTCACCGGGTTTGATAATTGCTCGGAGGTACGGCAATAGATGGTCGAAATCTAGAGATCCGCGCTCGCGTATCCACCCCGGGCGCAACTGGTCGCCAACTACGACCCACACTCCGCAGTTGAGCAACTCGATTGCCATACCGTCTCTCTTAGTAGTCGTTGAACACTAGTTATTGCGGCTTCTCGAAGCACGCACAACAACAACGTTGATTGGCTTGGCTTCTCACGTAGTCTTGGTCACGAAAAGAACAGGTTATGCGTCGTGCGATCGATGCGCTCTCTATAGACGCGATCATGAGTGAACCATTTGGAGGCATGGGTGCTTGACCAAATTTGCATCTTCACAAGAAGCTATAAATCCGACTTTCCATTATTACCATACCTCTATCGTAGCCTAGACAAGCACGCAAAAGGCTTTGCCGAAGTGGTTCTTGTTGTTGAGGAGCAAGATGCGGTCGATGCCAAAAAGCTTGTGCCATCTTGGGTGTCACTGCGGACGGAAAAGCATTTTGCACATGGCACAATTCAGCACAAATATACGAAGCTTACGGCTGACAATCACACTTCAAAGAATTACGTCTTTCATATCGATTCTGATTCATTGTTCGTAAGGTCGCCAAAAGAAATTGATTTGTTCGCGAGAAAAAAGCCAATCTTAGAGATAAAAAAGTATTCGGATATACTCGCTTGGCAGGACTCGGAGGAACACAAAGATCAGCTTCGGTCTTACGTAATCAAAAACGTTCTTCCGAATGCGCTCCTCGCCGACTTGCGAGGAAACGGCGTCGCCAATGCTGAGCAATGGTTGGCTGAAAATCTAGAAATTTGGATCGGAGAAAATTTTGATCTTTGGTTCGATCGGTGGTTCGAGAGATGGAAAAAAGCTTTTGGGTTAGATGTGTGGCGAGAAGGAACTGAATTTGCCATTGGGTTACCACAACAGTATGAGTACAGCTGTCGGCCTGAAAAAGTTTATCCTCGGGACGTATATCCGCTTGCGCGTCAAATAATAGAAAAAAAGCACGAGGTTACGTTCGAAGAATTCATCGTCAATCGTGTAGGGGCGCAGAGAGAAGGAGTTCCTCGCCAGAAATATTTTTCTGATTTGAACTTTATTGGCGCTGTTCTGTACCACCACATGTTCGATGCTATCGAGTGGGTCGATGTTGTCGAGAATGCATCCATTGTTCGATTGCCCATCGTAAAGCAGTTCATATCCTATGACATGCTCACTGACGGCTATTTGACTAAAGAGGCTGTCGAGCTTTTGGAAGAGGCTCTTGCTTAGAACAACTTATTTCATGCGAGTATCACAATGAGTACAGAAAGACCGGTTCTAATTACTTCGCTTATGCCCAAGCTTTCGCGATTGCAAAAAGGCTCAGAAGTTGGAATTGAATATCAGCGCGCTTGCGTCAAATCATGGCTTCGCACAGGATTTAAGGTAATTTCCGTTAATCCCGCGCAAGAAATAGATGAGCTCAAAAAGACGGGGTACGAGGTTGAATTTTTACCATCGCAGAATGTTGGTGCGCCTCAAATCATGGAGCTCGTTAGAGTAGCTGTAGAATCGAGGGCCGAAATTTGTGGGTTCATTAACTCCGATTGTATGCTCTTTGATGAAGCGGTGCGTCGCACGGCATTTATCGAACTTAGACAGGGTGGCGTGTTCCTTCTGGGAGAGAGAGTGGACGTGAGCCCTGAGAGCGGTGCATCTATGCCGTCATGGGCAAAAGGTTTCGATTTATTTTTGTTTAGACCCCATGATCTAATAGCGATGAAATTATATTCAGGATATTCGCCTTATCGATTAGGCGATCCTTGGTGGGATTATTGGTTTCCGCTGGTGGCCTGCTCTAGTGGCCTAAAACTCAAAAGATTTGCGCTACCAGTAGTCTCCCACATCGATCACGCAAAAACTGGAATTATTCCCGGTATTTGACAAATGGGCTCATTTTTAAGGACGAACTCGTTAGGTTATCCGCGCAGACGTCGGCAAATACTGATTTTGTGCGCTTTGCCGAGGCGGCTCTAGTTGGACCATCTGAGGATATCGGGAAGCTCGCAGAATTTACCTATCGCTGGCTATGGGATAGCCCACCGCGGAAGCTTGTTGGGGTTTTTTCGGACACGGGTGAAGTGATCGAAGATTATTGTTCTAAAGCAATTGCCGTAACGCGGCTCGTACAGAGTAACATGCCCCTCCATCAGCTTGGTGAAGCAGAAATAGAGTCGTTAGATATAGCCCTAAGGCACGCGCGAAGCGTTTTCGAAGCTGAGTTAAAAACGCGACAAATTACATTAATTACCTCACAGAATTCAGCAGCTACTTTGCAAACGTCCGAAGCGGATTTGAAGTATTCAGGATCGGTGTTGAAGGAAATTGAGAAAACCATTAGGCGTTGGAACAGGAGGCGCTTGCAGTATAGAAGGCTTCGTCGAGAGACCCGATAGCATGCTCTCACCGCTATCATGTCGGTGATTTGATTGCCGCTAACGATGATGCCGCGTGTCGGCTTGCCCAACAGGGCGGGGGTGTTTCCTTAAGCACCTCTTCGCCACTTGCAGACTTGAAAAGACTGCGCTGGATATTCGTTTTCGGACATGCCCGACATAAAATGACTTATTGGTCTGGGATCTAGCTGCTGTGCGGGTGACATCATGCAGGGTCGATCGCCAATTTTAGCAGCGATGAATTGGAGCTTCAGCCATTACAGCAAGGGTCCGGTTCGATAGAGCGTGATGCGCAGGCCGCCGTGGAGAACCGGTGCCGCGGTCAGCGCGAACGGCAGGCCTGTCGCGTGCGCGAGCGTTTCGTCGCTGGTGATGAGGCCCGCACGCCAGCCGGAAAAGCGCGTCAGCAGCGTGTGGCCGAATGCGCGATAGAGCGGGCGAAGCTTTGCCGTCGCGCCGATGCGATCGCCAAAGGGCGGATTGACGATGACGAGCCCCGGCGGGCCTTCAGGCGCGATCAGGTCTTCGATTGAGGTCTCGGAAAAGTCGGTGAGGGCTGTCACGCCGGCGCGCTCGGCATTGGCGCGGCTCATGCGGATCGCGCCGGGGTCGCGGTCGCGGCCATAGAACGTGAGCGCGGGCGACGTGGCGGGACCGGTGGCGCGCATTTCGTTCCAGGCGGCTGCATTGTAGGTAGCTAGTTGCTCGAATGCGAACGTGCGCGACCGGCCGGGTTGCAGGCCAGCGGCGATCTCGGCGGCTTCGATGACGAACGTGCCGGAGCCGCACATCGGGTCGAGAACGGGTTCGCGGCCATCGTAGCCGCATTGGCGCAAAAAGAGGGCCGCCATCGTTTCGCGCATCGGCGCCTTGGCGACCGCTTCCTTATGGCCGCGCTTGTGCAGCGGATCGCCGGACGTATCGACAGCGATGGTGCAGTGGTCGTTGTCGATGCGGGCTTTGATGACGACGGCCGCGTCATCTGAGATAGGTGCGCCGATTTCTGACGTGATGGCGCGTGCGATGCGTTCGGCGGCGGCGCCCGAATGATAGATGCGCGACGCCTTGCAGGTGGCCTCGACCCGGACCGGTACGTCGCGGCGCAGGAAGGTCTTCCACGGCACTTGCCGAGCGCGGGCGTCGAGCTTGGCCAAATGTACGACGCGGAACGCATCGATGCGGGCGAGGATGCGGCTCGGGCCGCGCAAGACGAGATTGGCCCGCCAGACATCGGGCCAGCCGCCGTTCAGCACGACGCCGCCGGGGACCGACTTTGCCTTGAAACCGTGGGCGCGCGCTTCGGCGCACAGCGGGCCTTCGAGGCCCGGCACGGCGACGAGAAAAATTTCGAAGGCAGGCGAGTTGGTCATCTGCGCTCGGCTGGGGGATTGGGAATCTGGGTGGGTATCTGGTGGTAATTGTATTAGGGGTCAGACCCCGACACCCGATGTATTAGGGGTCAGACCCCGCACTCGCAGTCGGTCACGCAGTAGGGGTCAGACCCCGCACTGATCCCCACTCACTGCAGGGCGATGAGCTTGGCGCTGTCGGTGAGGAGGTACATGCGGCCGCCAGCGACGATGGGGCCGATGTAGGACCCCGACCCGATGTCCTGCTGGCCGAGTACGCGGCCACCGATGGGATCGATCGCGGCAAGGAGGCCCTTCGACGAGACGGCCCAGAGTTGATTGCCGGCCAACACCGGACCCGACCACGCGCCGCTGACCGGCAACTTCGTGGTCCACTGAATCTTGCCGTCACGTTTCGAGATGGCCATAGCCTGGCCGCGGGTGTCGACGATGAAGACGCTGTCGCCGGCAACCCAGGGTGTCTGTGTGCCGGGCGCGTTCAACGACCAGATGCGTTCGCCGGACTTGGCATTGGTGGCGGTCATGCGGCCAGCGTGGCCGATGGCGTACACGACGCCGTTTTCAATGGCGGGGCGGGCGGCGTCGGTCATGGAGGCGAACTGACTTTCCGAGCGCGTGCGCGTCAAGCTTTCCGACCAGACGGGGCTGCCGTCCAGAATTTTGAGACCCAGCACGTCACCGGTCGGATAGGGCACGGCGACGACTTCACCGTCCACGGCGGGGCTGGCGTTGAGAGACAGCGAGGCCTGGCTTGGAAGGCCGCGGGCGGACCACAATTCGGCGCCATCGAGCCCCGACAGGCAATAGATGCGGCCCTCTGTAGTCAGCACGAAGACGCGGTCGGCGACGGCGGTCGGTGAGGAGCGGACCGGGGCGCTGAGATTTTTCTCCCACAGGCGCTTGCCCGTCGCCGGATCGAGAGCAATGACGGCGCCGAAGCCGGTGGCGCCATAGAGGCGGCCATTGTCAGCGGCCAGACCGCCGCCGTAGCCACCGCCATCGCTGCCGCCGAGTGAGAACAGGCTGCCTGTTGAAAAGCTCCCAAAGCCGCCGCCGGCTTGAGCCGTTTCGACGGGTGTGGGGGCCAAACTCTGGCGCCACACCTGGGAGCCGCCGGAGGTTGAAAACGCGGTTGCGTTGCCTTCGGCATCGAGCGTGAAGACGCGCTCGCCATAAACGATCGGGCTGGCGATGATGCGGCCCTTGCCGCTTGATCCGGAGCCGGCACTGGAGCGCCAGACTTCGCGCGGAGCCGCGGACAAGGCGAGATTGCCGACGACGTTCGACGGCGTGCCGCCGGGCTGGGTCCACTCCTGATTGGCAACGGGAGCCGGAATGACGATCGGCGCGGAGGCGTCGGCGAGTTCGCCAGCAACCTTCTCATTCGCCGGCATGACGGCAATGCGGCGGCCGGGCAGCGGCTCCTGTTTTTCCTTGAATGGGTTCAGCTTGCCGACATCAGGCAGGCTCGGCATGCTATCGGATGAGCATCCCGCCAGTGCACAGGCGCTCAGCCCGACGAGGGCGAGCGCGCGTGGCGTGCGGCGGGTGAGAGCCATTCCGATCTCCTACTTGCCTCCTGTCGCCGGCGCTGCGGCGTTGGAGGGCGTTGATTGTTCCTTGGCAGGCGTTTGCGGCGCCGCCGGGGCAGGGTTTTGGGCCGCGGCGGCAGGCTTGCCGGCACCTTTTGCGGCGATGGCGCTGAGGATCAGCTGAATGCGATCAAGGGCCGCCCGCGGGGTTTCCGGGTCGGACAAGAGCGGTGTCAGCTGGTCGCGCGCCTCGTCGAGTTTGCCGGCCTTGAAGGCCGCCGAGCCGAGCAGTTCGCGAGCCTGATAGCGCCAAGCCGTCGAACCCTCCGCCAACGGCTTGAGCCGATTCTGAAGCTCGGTAAAGTCGGCCTGTCCGAGCCGCAGGGCGGCGACCTGGAGGATGGCGAACGACTTGATGTCGGTATCGGCGGTGGGGCTGGTGGCCAAGGCCTCGAAGACGGCGATAGCCTCCTGGGGGCGGTTGGCCTTGAGGTGAATGCCAGCCAACTGCAGTTGCGCCAGAGAGGCGTAACCCGCGTGCCCGCCTGCAATAATGGCCTGCAATGCCGTCTGCGCTTCTTCGGTTTTGCTGGCTTCGGCAAGCTTGATGGCGTCTTCGTAGCGCGCCCCGCTTTCGTCAGCAAAGCTGCGCTTGCGCTGCTCCCAAAGCTGGTAGCCTCCGACGGAAAGAACGAGAGCGGCAGCCGCAATCAGCAGATACGTTCCATAACGTTCCCACAGCTTTTCGAATTTTTCGCGCCGCAGTTCCTCGTCGATTTCGCGGGAAAGCGCGTCGTTCTTGTCGACCATTGCGGGGAATTTCCTTCAAAGTGGCGTATCGGGCGCATTGATAGTGGCTGCCCGGCCGCGTGCAAACCGATTTCTCGCCCGTCACTCGCCCGTTTCTCGCCCGTTTCTGGCCCATTGCTGGGGCGCTCGCCAATGCGGCAGTGCCCACCTCGGTCGCTTGTGACCGGCTGGCGGGGTCAACTCTAGCGCGTAGAGGGACTTTTTGCCTTTTTGGGATGCTTTGATGCGTCGGCCGTGGCCGGGGCTGGGTCGTCCGCATCTTTCATGGTGTAGGTGTGGGCGCGCTCCGGGAAGCGGCGGGCGCGAACTTCCTCAGAATAGGATTTGATCGCGCCTTCAATGGCCGCGCCGATGCGGCCAAATTCCTTGACGAATTTGGGCACGCGCGGACTGAGGCCCAGCATGTCCTCCATGACCAGGATCTGGCCGTCACAGGCCGCGGAGGCGCCGATGCCAATGGTCGGTATTGGAATTGCGGCCGTGATCCGCTCGGCCAAAGGTTCGGCAATGGCTTCGAGCACGACGGCAAAGGCCCCGGCCTCAGCCACCAGCCGAGCGTCTTCCTCGATCGCTGCCCACTCGTCGCGGGTGCGTCCCTGAGTTTTCCAGCCGCCGAGTACGTTGATCGACTGCGGGGTCAGCCCGATGTGGGACATGACCGGAATGCCACGGTCAACGAGGTAGCGGATGGTCTCGGCCGTGCGGCGACCACCTTCGAGCTTGATGGCGCCGCAGTCGGTTTCCTTCATGACCCGGGCGGCATTGCGGAAGGCAATGGAGGGGCTCTCCTCATAGGTACCGAACGGCATGTCGATGACCACAAGAGCTTGACGGGCGCCGCGCACCACCGCCTTGCCATGCATGATCATGAGTTCCAGCGGCACCGGTACCGTGGTCTCGTAGCCGTGCATCACCATCCCAAGGCTGTCGCCGACGAGGAGGAAGTCGCAATACTTGTCGGCAATGGCGGCGGTGTGGGCGTGGTAGGATGTGAGGGCCACGATCGGGCGGACGCCTTTCAGAGCGGCGATATGCGGCGCCATCAGGCGGGTGGTGGGCTTTTGAAGAGACATTTGAGCCGGTTTTTTCGAATTGGTTCCGACAGATGAAGGTCACGGCCGGCCAGGATAACCTAGGCGCTCGGCCGGTTTAATTCCAGTTTGTTCCACGGGTGAGGTGAAGCCTGAGGCACCGAGCGGGGAAATCCTCCCCGTGTGCGGCGTGGATGGGATGCCACAGGTGTCACAGGTTCGACATGTCCGGGTCCGGCCAGGATTGCGTTTGCGAGACCCAAGCTGCTAACCAGAAAGTGACAAAGCGCCGTTAATTGTAAGTATCGGTGTGGTTATCGCAGGGGTGGATGGGGTCATGGTGTTTCGCGTTCCCCGCATCAAACAACGGCTCGTGGGCTTTCGGGGCGAGCGATTGCGCACGCTTGCCGTCGCCGCGGGTGCGCTTTATGCCATCGTGGGGTTGGCCGTAACCCCGGCGAAAGCTCAGTTCTTCTTCGATTACGGCTATCAGCCGCGCTATGTGGTGAAGAAGCCAAAGCCGGTGCGGCGGTCGCCGCCGGTCGAGGCGACCTACGATCACAGCGGCATTGAACGGGGCAATAAAACCAAGGAAACGGTCGCCGATCGGCAACCCGATGGGCAGGTGGTCGTGACCGTATCGCTGCGCCGGCAGCGCGTGTCGGTGTGGGACAAGCACGGGTTGATGATGGAGGCGCCGATTTCGTCGGGGCAGCTTGGTCATCCAACGCCGACCGGGGTCTATTCCATTCTTGAAAAGAACCGCACCCACTTTTCGAATCTCTACGACAGCGCACCGATGCCGAACATGCAGCGGATCACGTGGTCGGGCGTTGCGCTGCATGCCGGTGTTCTACCGGGGTACCCGGCTTCGCACGGCTGCATTCGGCTGCCGAACGGATTTTCAAAGCGGTTGTTTGAGGTCACGCAGATGGGCACGCGGGTGATCGTTGCCTACGATCCCGTGCAGCCGGTGGCGTTCGAGCATCCCGCGCTGTTTGCTGCGTACCCGGAAACGTCGGCTACCGTGCACGCGATGGTGCCCGGTGAAACGCGCGTTGCCGATGCGTCCGATCTGCCGCACGGCGGACCGCCGACGGAAGTCGGCAGCGTGATCGGTGTTTCGACTGCGCTGGCCAGCCAGACGCCGCCCTTTGGCGACGCAATCGATGTGTGGCGCGCCGAGCGGCGAACGGAAATGGAACGCCTCGCGGTCGCAGTTGCGTCATTGCGCGCGGAGAAGGAAAAGGCTGTCGCCGCGGCGTCTGAAATCGTCAAGGGACTTGAAGGACGCAAACTCGCCGTGCGCAACGCACGCGTTGACGCCAATCGCGCCGCCGCAGACGCGCGGACAGCCGCACAGGCTGCTGCTGCGGCCAACGCCAAGCTGGACAAGTTTGCCAAATCTCTGGTCCGCAAGACGGCCTTCACACCCGGAGACGTCAAGGCCGCTCAAGCTGACGAGGACCGGCTGGAGACCGCCGCCCTTGATCTGGCTGATGCGGAGGTGGTGGCGCGCAACAAAGCGAGCGCGGCTGCGGCGGCCCTCATTGAAGCGGAGCGTGCGATGGCGGAAGCCGACAAGGATCGCGTTGCGGCGGCCAACCTCGTTCGTGCCGCGGACGACAAGCTTGATGCGGCCGTTGATGCGGATGCAGCCGCCAAGCGGCGCGAAGCCAAGCGTAAGCAGCCGGTGCATGTTTTCATCAGCCGCAAGACGCAGAAAGTCTATGTGCGCCAGGGTTACGAGCCGATCATCGAGGCGGCAGTCAAGATCGAACGTCCCGATGAGCCGATGGGCACGCATGTGTTCACGGCGCTGGCTGTCGATCCGATCCAGGCCGATGTGACATGGTCGGTTGCCTCCATCGCGTCGCGGCCTGTCGCGGACAAGGCGGCCGGTGGCGCGAAGAAGGACCGGGCGCAGGCGTTCGACGAGGCCGAGCTTGCGCTTGCGCAGGCGCGGCGCACACAGACGGCGGATGCTGCCTTGCAACGCATCGATCTTCCCAGCAATGTTCGGCTACAGATTGAGGATGTGATGAAGTCCGGATCGTCGCTCATCATTTCCGATCACGGGCTCAGCAACGAGACCGGGAAGTTCACGGACTTCATCGTTCCTCTGCGCTGAGGCGTGTGATGGTTGGCTCAAATAAAAAGGCCGCCCTACGGGGCGGCCTTAATGTTTTTCGCGAAGGATGTTTGATCGGGCGTCAGGCCGGGAGAAGGGGCTTGCCGATCAGCCACGCGTGACCGCCTTGGAGCATGAAGGCGTAGAGGCCGATGCCGACACCGAGCACGATCAGATCGCCGACGAGGCCGCCCTGCTTGGCGCCGAGAGGGCCCAACGCGCCGCGCCTTTTGACCGAGATGCGGTCGTAGACGGCGAAGGCGAGGAACGATCCGAACAGCAGAAATGAGCCAACGTCCCAATTGACGAGCAGATGCGCCAGCGCCCAGAGCTTGATAGCGACCAGCATCGGGTGCTTGAGGGCAGTGTGAATGCGGGATGGCACATAGGCAGCGACGAGCGCGATCATGGCCGGCAGCATCAGCAGCCACGCGACATGGTTCATCCAGACCGGCGGCGCGAGCGGCGGATCACCAAAGAAGACATTCTTGCCGGGGTTGATTTGCAATTTGTGATAGCCGTAGACGATCAGCAGGAGGCCGGCGAGGGACGCCACCGCGAAGCCGATCTTGTAGGCCGGTTCGCCGAAGCGGGCGACGAGCCCGTGGCGCAGGCCGGGGGACGTCGGCACCAAATGGATGCCGAGAAATAGAATTAGGCCAACGGCGAGTAGAAGCATGGGTCGAGTTCCTCATATCGCATTCAATGCTGGCGCGGCGCGCGCGCCTTGGAGGCAGAGACGCGCCTGAGATGTGGACCGGATCGCCGATGAAATCCAGGTGAGTGGGATGTCAGACAGCTATCGATGTTCTGTTGAGCGCGCGAAAGCAAAAGTCCGGCTTGTCGCGTGGCTCATCTGCCACTAACGTGAGAGCCGTACACGGTATGAGGGTGCCGCGTGCGAAGGACGTCCATGGCCGCCAGCCGCGGCCAGCCGGAGGTTCGAGTTCCGTGCGTACGAGAGCCAAGCGAACGACAGATTCGCAAAGGCTCCGATCGGGAGGGACGCGCGACGGATTTCGCCGCGCGGATGGTTGCCGCTCGATTCCGCTTTGGAGATCTCGGCCCCGGCGCTTTCGAGGGGAACGCCGCATGCCCGCACTCTCATCCCGCCAACCGCCTTCCTTGCGCCCGATCCATACGGGTCCGCCACCGCTCCCGGTCGGTGCCGGGCGCCCGCCATCCGCAACCTTCATCGACCAGACGGCCGATGACATCGAGCGACTGGCCAGCGATATCGAGCGGGTTCTAGCAGGCCGATCGCATATCCGGCCGGTGCATGAGCCGTCGCTTTCGGCCGCGATCGCAGCGGGCGTTGGACGTGCAGACGGGGGCGGTTCTTTGGGTCATGAGACCTCAGCCTTCGACTGGCAAGCGGCAAGCGGGCGGCGGCGCCCCGCCGAGCAGCCAACCGAGCCGACGGGCAGCTGGCTGACACATGCCAGACGAGAACGGCGTTTTGCCGCGCTGCGCTCAGCGTTGTCGTGGGCGGTCGCGGCGGGGGTTGTGGCGGTGATCGTTGCCGTGTCGGTGATGCTCGTCGGCGGGACGTGGCCGCACCTCAGCGATGTGGAAAACGCGGTGCGCACACTCGGGTGGTGAGCGGCCGGGGCGGCGGCCGGCGTGGTGTGGGCGAATCGCGCTAAGCGGAAGGCTTGGTTCGATTTCATCCCTCACCAGCGGCAGCCATGTCCCGAACCGCGCAAAGCAATGTTTTGATGACCGCCTTCGTCGAGCAGCTCGATGAGCGGTTCGCGTCGCGCCGCGACGCTTGGGCGGCGGAGCAAGAGGCCGGGCGTGAAGCGGAAAAGCTGGCCGCGACGATGCGGCTCGTGAAGGCCGCCCGTTTCAATGCAGCGGAACGTCTGGAACGAAAGGCCACCGTGTCGCTGTTCACGCAGTCAACGGTGGCTTTGTATTTTGTTGGATTGGCGATGTGGCAGGCGGTCTATGCCGACCAGATCGTGGACGTGACGAACCGGTTGATCACGTTCATCCAGCTTGTGTCCTCAGTGTTCACGCTGATGCTTGGTCTTCTCGAAGCGCTGAACGATTACAAGATGAAGGCGCATCATCTGCACAACTGTGGCCTGGGTGTTTCGGAGCTGGCGCAAGAACTGCGGATTGCCAAGCCGACAGCGGCAGCCGTGGTTCAGGATTTCCGGCGGCGGTACAATGACCTGATGAAGGCGTGCCCGGTCAATCACAGCCGCATCGACTACCTGTTTGCGAAATTGGATGGGACCGACGACCGCGCCGGATTTGCCGGCGTTTACGCGCGCTATGTCATCGACGTCTACGGCCTTTATTTTCTCTTCCTCGCCGTTCCGCCCCTGCTGTGGTGGTGGCACGCATAATATCGATTTCATCCCGTTCGCAATTGTCTGGAACCAAACTGTTTCTCTACGGTTCGGACTCATGCATCGTCTGGGATCGGGGCAAAGTCCAAAATCGACAGCATCTTCAGCGGCGTTAACCGTGATGCATGTGGTGTGTGTATTTGCCGACCGCGCCGGAGCGAATGAAGCGTATAAGGCGGGATTGTGAGGCGGCGCACTGGGTGCGCGGCGTTTCCCGGTCAACAGTGTCTGCGTATCAATATGACGAGTTCTCAGCATCGTCCGTGGAGTGTCGCACGCTATCTCAGCGTGAATCTGGCGCTTGTCTTGACGGCTGGTGTTCTTATTCAGGGTTTGACGCGGCAGCTTATTGCACTGGCGCCTGATGCCGGGTCCGTGGCCGCGGATCAGCCGACTCGCGTCGAGAAATTCAAACGCGCGGAAGCCGCCGCGGCGATGGCTCCGCAAGAACCCGTGCCACGCATCATCGTCGCGCGGGATATTCCGGAGATGCCGGTGCAGGCGCTTGCGGTGCGACTGGATGATGCCGAGGGCGTGAAAGTCAAACCGGTGCGGGTGAAACTAAAGACGCTGCGCCTGGCTCGGACTGCTGCGGGATCGAAGAAGACGTTGGCGGCGTTGAAACTGCCGCTGTATGCGGTTGCGATCGAAGAGCGTAGTGCCGGTGAAAGCTCACGCGACATCACCAATCGCAGCCTTGGCGTGCTGGTCGCACAATCGCAGTATTGACGTTGCGCGTTTAAGCGACCGGCTTTTCCAACCTCGTAATTCGTTGCAGGAGGCTCTGCCGTCGCGGCGCCGATGACGCATCGCCTGCAGATCCCTCTGCGTTCGACTGAGGTGCCGCATGATCGACCGCGCCATTCTCAGGTTGTTCGGGTGGGGCGGTGGTGGCCGAAATTTGGACTGTGGCAATGCGCGGCGCATTCATGCGTTCAGCGAGCGATAAGCGTTGGACCGCCGGCGCCGCTGAGTCCGGGCGGGCGGGAGGTGCGACCGGCCGCGTCCCAGCGGACAGCTTGTTCATCTCGTCCATGTAGAATTCGGCCTGACGGGCCAGCTTTTCGTTGCTGGCGGCGACCTCGGCACGCAATCCGAGGATGGTCGATGAATGTTCGGTCGCTTCGGCTTCGAGTGCTTTCAGCCTGGCGCGTAGGGGCGTGAGCGCGTTGCTGTCGTCGCCGGTGTCTGCAGCGGGTGTGGCGAGAACGGAGAGTTCGGCTTTGAGTCGCGCGATCTCGGCCGCCTGATCTTCGATGCGCGATTTCAGGTTTCGCAATTCAACATCGTGCTCGACGTTGACTTGTCCGGCATAAGATGGCGCGGCAACAGATGGCGGGCCTTGGCGGCGGGCCTCCTGGAGCCCGCGTTCGGCGTCGGCGAGGCTCGCCTTCAGACGCGCCATCTCGTCGCCTGGGTTGTCGGTTGGCTGCTCAAGGAACGGGGACTGTGATTGCTGCAGCTTGGCAATCACGTCGGTCTGGTCGCGGACGCGCGCGCGCAACGCTTCGATTTCGGTTCGCAGCGCAATTTCCGTCTCGTGCTTTTGTTCTTCGGCTTTGTCGCGATGGCGGGCGGCGCGGGTCGTCAAGGTGGCGTTGAGGCGATGGATGTCGCTGCGCTGCTGCGTATTGATTTGCGTTGCCTCATCGAGAGCGACGGCCTGGCGCTGCGCAGTCTGGGTCAGCGCCGCGATTTCGCGATCGCGCTCGAAGAGCAGTTTCTTCGCCTCAGACAGGCGGTGCTCGACCTTAGGCAGTCGATCGGTGATCGTCAGTTCAAGAACACGGCGGGCATTCTCATGCTCGTCGTTAATCGTCGTCAGCCGCGCAAGGTCGCTTTCAAGCGCGCTGATGCGGGCGTCGCGCCGGTTGATCTCGATCAGCTGACGGGCGGTTTCGAGAGTGCGGTCTTCGAGATTGCTTTCGAGCTTGTGGACACGGATCGCGTAGCCGGCGCGGATGCGATCTTTGTCGGCAGCGATTTCCGCTTCCGTCAGCGGCATCGTGCGCTTCAGTTCCAGTGTCGCCAGCCGGGCGGCACGGCGGCGGTATGCCGGCGCGATCACGCAGGCCATCAGCCCCGCGATACTGAAGCCGAGCACCACCAGCATTGCCGATTGGATGGTGATCACCCCGTGCGTCCTCGTTCGTGCCGCTCGTCCGCGGAACCCCGGGCGCTAACCCGTTGGCGCTTCGACGGCCGGGTGGCCGCCACGTCTATCGGCTGCGAGGCCCAGGGGATGGATGGCCACCCATGCCGGCGTGCGGCAGAGGTCCGTCCGAGCCCGGTGCCGGTTCGCGGCCGCCGATCGGGACCGCTTATAGCGGATTCCAAGTCGGTGAACGGGTATACTTCATGTAACCCACGTTGGCACCCAGCCTGAGGCCGACGCCGGAGCGGATTACGGCGAGTGTGACATTGCCGTGCTTTTGCACTTGTACGCTGACGCCGCCGACGAGGTATGCCGCGCCTTGCACGCCGCCATAGCGCTCGTAGATCTCGCTGGGATTGCTCATATTGTAGACAAGAACCATGGCCTTGGAGCCTTCGGCTCCCGCGTCGTAGCCAACGGTAGGGCCTTGCCAGAAGACCCGCTGGCTACCGAAAGATTTGGAATGCAGCGTGCCTTCACCGTAGCGCAGGCCGAAGACGAACGCGCCGCCTGCGTCTTCGCCGGCGATATAGGCGTTGGGTCGGCCTTGGCTCTGGAACGCCCACTCGACAGCGTCGGCCAAACCTTGACTGACGCCACCGAATAATTTGTGGCCGGCCCCAATGATCTCATTTTTTTCATAACCGCTCGATGCCGAACGCTGCGCGTCATCAGGTCCCTGTGGCTCGGGCAGGCCATCGCTGGCGGATGGAGGCGCATAGGGTTCGCCGTAGCCTGCCGCGGGCGGTACGTCGGCGTTGCCGCCGAAGCTATCAGGGCTGGGACGGTAGGTTTCGTCAGGTTGATAGGGTGGCGGCGCGGAACGATAGACGTCCTCAGCGGGGGCGCTGTCGCCGTAACTTTCCCCTGGCGGTTGATAAGCGTCGTTATTGCTCTGGGCTGAATACGAGATCGAGACCAGCGCGGCGGCGAGGCTCACGATACCAGCCAGTATGCGATAGGGCTTCAGAATGGACATGGTGCGAACACCTTGCGTAGCCGGTGGTCGACGTTGATTGCGCCCGGAAGGCGCACTGCGCCGGCTGGTTAAATGTCCATCAACCATCGCGAGAAAGTGTTACCAAAGTGTGGCTTTCGCAGCGCGGAACGGCGGCGAATAGGCGGTATCAGCAGATCTTTTCAATGCGGCCGCGGGCGATGAATGGCCCGTTGAGAAAGCCGAGGGATGTTTTTCCGTAGATCAGCGCCGTCCCATCAAATGCGGTGACGGTGCCACCGGCCGCTTCGACAATGGCCTGGCCGGCGGCGGTATCCCATTCGCAGGTCGGGCCAAAGCGCGGGTAGATGTCCGCTTCGCCGCGCGCGAGACGTCCGAATTTCAGCGCCGAACTGACCGGCGTGCGGGACACGATGCCGAGTGCTTCCAGCCGTGAATCGAATTCGGGTCCCTGCTCGCGCTGGCTGACGAGTGCGGTGAGCGCTCCGCTGCGGCCATCGCGGACGCGGAGTGGTGCGGTCTGGGTCTCAGCAAGACGGCGCGGCAATTGATTTGGGGCAAACTTGGCGCCGACCGCTTCGCCGGCCCCAGTCGTGACGAAAAGATCGCCATGCGCCGGTGCGTAGATCAATCCGAAAACCGGGCGGCCATCGGTGATGAGGCCGATATTGATCGTAAAATCGTCGCGACCCATCGCGTAGTCGCGCGTTCCGTCGAGCGGATCGAGCAGAAAATATGCGCGGCCCAGTTCCGGCGTCATTCCACTGGCGCAGGATTCCTCGGCCGCAACTGGAAACTCGGGATGAATGGCGCGCAGGGCAGCCGAGAGTATTGCTTCGGCGCGGCGGTCGGCCTCGGTGACGGGCGAATCATCGGATTTGTGTTCGACGACGAGGCCCTTATCGCGGATCTGCAAAATGGTGCTGGCCGCTTCGCCGAGGGCGGGCAGGAGAGCGTCGGCCAGACGGGCATGGGATGTAAATGGCATGGCGTTTGAACTCTAAGGAACAGTTCGGGTGTTGTGCGCCGCATTGGCGGGTGATTCGCGGCATTCGTTGGCCCGCTTAACCGGATCTTTCGCGGTTGTGGGTCGAAACAACCGCAAACACTGTGCTTTTTGGCTGTGGCCGCGGAGACCTTTCAACGGCACTCCGGGCCGTGTATCAGAGCAAGGATGCGACGGGCAAGCGCGTGGGCGTTGCGACCGAGCCGACCCGCATATCCAACCGATCAGCGCCGCGGGCCACGGGCTCGCGAGGGACAATGACCATGACCGATGCAGCCATTCCGTCCGACCTCGAGATTGCCGCGCTCATATCGAGTAAAATCTGCCACGATGTCATCGGACCGGTGGGAGCCATCAGCATCGGCCTGCAGTTGCACGACGAAGAAAAGGACGAGGACGCGCGCCGCTACGCCTTCGACATGATCCGCAACGTGACGGGACAGGCGTCGGTGTGCCTGGAATTCGCGCGCTTCGCATTCGGTGCCAGTGGATCGGCCGGTGCCTTGATCGACCTCGGCATGGCGGAAAAAATTTCGCGCGGTTATGTCGTCAACGGCAAGGGAAAGGCCAAACACAGGCTCAATTGGTCCGGCCCTCCCGGTTACATGAGCAAAGATAGGGTCAAGCTGTTGCTCAACATCCTAGCGGCGGCGATCACGGCTTTGCCCAAAGGCGGCGATATCGATATGGCGATCGAGGGGACGCTGGAGCGGCCGACCTTTCGCGTCGTCTGTCGCGGAACGGGGGCGCGCTTTCCCCAGCATCTCAATGAATACGTCACCGGGCGTGACGCGCCGCCGCTCGATGCGATGACAATCCAAGCCTACTACACCGTTCGCTTGGCGGCGTTGGCTGAGATGCCGTTGACGATTACAAAGGACGGTGCCGATATCCGCATCTTCGCTGCGGGCGGCTGAGGCATCTCAACCTTTCATTAACCAAACCTCAGCCACAGTCGCGGGAGGCGGGGCCGCGCGTTTTGCGTCGGCATTCGCTGGCTCATTCACAGCTCATGCCGGGGACACGCAGCATGAAACGCTGCCTCATCGTTGACGACAGCGATGTCGTGCGCAAAGTCGCTTCAGCCATTCTGTCGGCCATGGGCTACGAGGTCATCGAAGCGTGTGACGGGCGCGAGGGCTACGCTTTGGCCGTGTCCACGTCACCGCATGCCATCCTGCTCGATTGGCAAATTCCCGAGCTTGGCGCGCACGAATTCATCGCCAAGCTGCGCGCGCAGACGACCGGGACACGTCCGTATCTCGTCTATCTGGCAACCGAGTACACGCCTTCGGATATCGGCCGGGCGCTGTCTGCGGGCGCTGATGCCTTCCTGATGAAGCCGTTCGACCGTGTCATGCTCGAAGATAAATTTCACCGCGCACTGATTGCGGCATAAGCCACCCTGGCCGTGCCGCGCCGGGCTTGTTAAGCAGCCGGGGAGTAGATCGTGCGAGACGATCTTATCCGGAGGCTCGTTGACAGGTGCTGCGCGTCGAGACATTGCGGATCGCGCCGCTGCCGTCGCTGACGTTCGAAGTCGCGGGCGGCGAGTGTCTGGCGGTCGAGGGTGTGTCGGGATCTGGCAAGACGCGCCTGCTGCGCGCCATTGCCGATCTCGATCCGGTGGCGGGACTTATTTTTCTTGATGGCGCGGAGCGTGGCGAGGTTCCAGCGCCGCATTGGCGGGGACTCGTGCGCTATGTGGCCGCCGAGCCCGGCTGGTGGAGCGACACGCCGCGAGCGACGTTCGCGCCCGACCGCGTCGATACGGGAAAGCTCGAACGGCAGCTTGCCAATGTCGGATTGACCCCGCTGCACCTGGATCGCGATATCGCTTTGCTCTCGACCGGAGAGCGATCTCGACTGGCGTTCGTGCGAGCGCTGCAGGGGGAACCGAACGTGCTGTTACTCGATGAGCCGACCGCATCGCTCGACCCGGCGAGCACGGCGCTGGTTGAGGAACAAATCCGCTTTCAGCTCTTTGCCGGACGCACCGTGTTGCTGGCGACCCATGATGCAGGCTTGGCGCAACGGCTGGCGCATACGCGCCTGATGCTGCCAAAACCGCGCGAAACGGCCATAGCGGCAGAGGCCGGCACGCGATGACCTATGTGCCGTTGACGCCGCTTGATCTGGGACTTGCAGCGCTTCTGCTGCTGCTCACCGGTGGGCTTTCGCTGGCGTTCCGGCTCGGCCTGGAGCGCACGATCCTGATTTCGGCCGTGCGCATGTGCGTGCAGCTCGGCGTGGTCGCCTTGGTCTTGAAGCTCGTGTTCGAGAGCGGATCGATGCTGGCAACGGCGGCGTTTGCCCTGATGATGCTGCTGGCGACCGCATATGAAGTGGTGTCGCGGCAGGAGCGGCGATTTCAGGGACCGGTTTCGCATCTGATGGGCGGGGCGGCGCCGTTCATGGCGGGGCTCGTGGCGTCAATCTTCGCCGTCAGCGCGATCATCGGGGCGGAGCCTTGGTGGTCGCCACGTTATTTGCTGCCGATACTGGGCATGATCGTCGGTAATGCGCTGGCGGGCGTGACGCTCGTGCTCGACACGATCACAAGCGCGGCGAGCCGGGAACGGGCGGCTATCGAAGGGCGGCTGGCGCTTGGCGCGACACGGATGGATGCGTTGCAGGATGTATTGCGGCGCGGCTTGAAGACGGGGCTCACGCCCATCCTCAGCGCGATGGCGGTCGCGGGTCTGGTGTCGCTGCCGGGCATGATGACCGGCCAGATCCTGGCTGGCGCCGATCCGGTGGACGCCATGACGTATCAAGTGATGATCATGTTCCTCATCGCGGGGGCCACGGGCATAGCTGTCGTTCTGGCCGGGCTCGTCGCGGTGGCGCTGTTGACGGATGACCGGCATCGGCTGCGGCTCGACCGATTGGCGCCAGTCAAGCCGAACAAGCAACAGTCATAGAAAAAGCGCGCCCGCCCGGGCGCGCTTCACGTGCTGGTCCGGGTCGAATTACGACTTCGGTTCGACTGGCGTCACCGGGGCTACGTCTGCCGGCTTGCCAGCACCGAAGGCCGGCATTTCCAATTGCGACGGTGTCGGCTCGCTCCTGCCGGCTGCAGAGGCAGCCTTTTCGGCGGCGGCTGCGGCGCGCTCGGCGGCGTCGGCTGCGCGCTCGGCTGCGGCGGCGGCACGGGTGGCGGCATCATCGGCGGCAGTCGGCGGGGCTGCGGTGGGTTGGGCGGCGGTCTCAGCCGGCAGGGTGCCGGTTTCGATGGCGGCGGGTGTCACAGCCGGCGTTTCGGCGGCTTTTTGCTTCTCGACGGCCGGCTTGCTTTCACTTGATTTCTTCTCGCTTGCGGCGGACTTGGTGGTGTCGGGTGTTTCCTTATCCTTGGCTGTCTTGTCGGGCTTGGACTTGCCGGGTTCATCCCAGCAAACATTGGCCGAGGCCGTGCACGTGTGCTCGTCGAAGATGATGAGGTTCAGGTACAATTCGCAGGTCACGTCTTTCTTGCCGATGGTGTATTTCGTGATGCCGTTTTGTGCCGCCCATTCGGCGACGTGCTTGTCGAGAAGATCCTTGGCATCTTTCGTAGGGCCGTCCTTGCCGTAGTCGTTGACGAGGAAACCCATCTTTTTGCAGGCGGCATCCGCCGTTCCGGTCGCGAAAACCAAAGCGGCGGCCGCAGCGAAGGCGGTGAGGGGGGCGGTGAGCGCGCGCATCGACAATCTTCTCCACATGGCGGGCCTCGCAATTCGGGCCTTAGAAATTCCTGGGCCATCTATAATAGCTGGACCGGCCCCCGGCCAGTGCCGACGGCTTGGAAGTGCTCATGATTTTCAACAATCTGTTGATCTTGTGGCCGTGGTACCGCGATGCCACGCTATCGCCAGACGACACGCGAACGATGGCCGGGGTCACTCCGGCCGCGCGGTCGCCTTATTGAGCTACGGACTGTTCTCAGCCGTCAGCGATGACGTCATGATAAAAAAGGTTATTCGGGCCTGAGTTGAACAGCTTTTGGACCCTTGCCGCGTTTGTCGGGTTCCGTTTCGAAGGATATCCGCATGCCTTCCGCGAGGTTTTGCAGCCCGGATTGCTGCAACGCGGTGATGTGGACGAAGATGTCGTTCCCGCCGCCGTCTGGTTTGATGAACCCGAACCCCTTCTGTTCGTTGAAGAATTTTACAGTTCCGATCTGACGCATCATGTTGTCACCGATTTTTGCTGCTGGCCTGCTCGGACGCCGTTTTGGTGCGCGACGAAACTGCACATGCGGCGCCTTGTCCTATGCGATCAAAGTTTTTTAACTTGCGCAAGGCGGAATTGACACAGGGACCGACATTTCTCCCGACAAGCTTGTGGCGACGGGGAATTGAACGGTCGTCGGGTGTCAGGGCCGCCGGGGTGGGCAGCGGGTGTCGAGGGCGTAAAACGCACCGGGCTCAGACGCGAGGCGCGCGGTCAGTTCCGGCAGAACGGCGGCAAGGCGACCGGCCAGCGTGTAGGGTGGATTGAAGACGACGAGGCCCATGCCATTCAGGCGATCCGGATCGACGGGAGGGCGGATGTGGAGTTCCACCGTCAGGATTTTGTCCGGCGCAAACGGGGCGATCGCGGACAGGGCGGCGTAGAAGCGATCGATCGGGGCCAGGGCCTTGATGGGAAACCAGAGCAGAACGGTTCCCGTGGCGAAGCGCCGTTGCGCCTCTTTCAAGGCCGTCACCAGGCGCTGGAGTTCGCCCGCCTCCTCGAATGGCGGATCGATCAACACGACGCCGCGCCGTTCCTTGGGCGGCAGCAGCGCCTTCAAGGCTGTCCATCCGTCAAGGTGGAGCACTTTGCTCTGTGGGTCGCGTGCGAAGAGGTGTTCGAGTGCCGCGTGGTCGTCGGGATGCAATTCGTTGGCAACGAGGACGTCGCCGGGGCGGAGCAGGCGGCGCGCCAGCAGCGGGCTGCCGGGGTAGGTCGTCACTCCGCCATCGGGATTGCTCTCAGCGACAGCGGCTAGATACGGGGCGAGGATTGTTGCGACGTCGGCGGGCAGCGGTTCTGCCAATATCCGGCCAATGCCGCCGTGCCACTCGCCGGTTTTTGTCGCTTCGAGGCTGTGCAGATCGTAGGAGCCGGAGCCGGCATGGGTATCAATGACGCGGAACGGAGCCGGTTTGAGCTTGAGATGCTCGATGACCAGCGTCAGCACCAGATGTTTCAGCACATCCGCGAAGTTTCCAGCGTGGTAGGCGTGACGATAATTCATACTGTCGAGGGTTAATTCCGCCGCGACGTGCAACGTCGCATGTCTGCCGCCGCTACATGCCTTGATCCCGCGCGCCTGTCACGCACTTGCGCCCGGCCCAGAATGAGGCATAAGCGGCAGATCAAACCCCCACATGGCCGTCATATGAGCCCAGCCAAGGCGTCCGCCGAACCGGCGTCTCCAGTGTCGAACTCGCCGTCACCCGCGGCGGCCCTGCCGATCGTTGCGATCGTCGGGCGGCCGAATGTCGGCAAATCGACGCTGTTTAACCGGCTGACGCACACGCGGGCCGCACTCGTTTCCGACTTGCCGGGCTTGACACGCGACCGCCGCGACGGTGAGGCGAACTTCGAAGGGCATTCGCTGCGGATCACGGATACGGCGGGACTTGAGGAAGCCTCGCGCGGGTCGATCGCCGATCGGATGCGCCAACAGACGTTGGCTGCGATCGAAGTGGCCGATCTGGTGCTATTCGTCATCGATGCGAAAGACGGCGTGACGCCGGCGGATGAAGCGTTTGGACGGATCGTGCGCCAATCAGGCAAGACCGTGGTGCTGGTTGCCAACAAGAGCGAGGCACGGTCGTCGGAAGCTGGCTTTTACGAGGCTTTCAAACTCGGGCTTGGCGACCCTGTCGCGATCTCCGCCGAACACGGCGAGGGTCTGGGTGATTTGATGATCGACGTGCTGAACGCGCTCGGCTTGAAGCCGATCGTGCGGCAGAAGGATCCGCACGCGGAACTCGCCGACGAAGAGCCGGCGGACGATGAGGACGTGCTGCGGGTCAACCGTCCATTGCGGGTGGCGATCGTTGGCCGGCCGAATGCCGGCAAGTCGACGCTCGTCAATGCGCTGCTCGGCGAAGACCGCATGATCACGGGGCCGGAGCCGGGGCTTACGCGCGATAGCGTGTCGACAGATTTCACGTGGAAGGGCCGCACGGTGCGGCTGTTCGATACTGCCGGGTTGCGGCGCAAGGCGAAGATCACCGAATTGGCCGAGAAGTTGTCGGCGTCCGATGCGGTCCGCGCCATCCGCTTTGCGGAAGTTGTCGTGCTGCTCGTCGATGCGGAGCGGGCGCTCGAACATCAGGATCTGACGATCGGAGATCTGGCGACATCGGAAGGGCGCGCGTTCGTCATTGCAGTCAACAAGTGGGATCTTGTCGAGAACAAGCAGAAGCGACTGAAGGAAATTCGCGACATCGTCGATAACTCGTTGACGCAGGTGGCCGGCGTCACCGTCGTGCCGGTGTCGGCGCTGGGCGAGAGCGGTCTCGACAAACTGATGACGGCGATCTTCAAGGCGGCCGAAATCTGGAACAAGCGGGTGTCGACGTCCGATCTGAACCGGTGGCTTGCCGAGGCGCTGGCGCGACACGCGCCGCCGGCATCGGCTGGACGGCGGATCAAGATCCGTTACGTGACGCAGCCCTCAACGCGGCCGCCGACGTTCGTCGCCTTCTGCCAAAAAGCGGACGAGATGCCCAAATCTTACCTTAAATATTTGACCAACAGCTTGCGCGACACGTTCGGCCTGCCCGGGGTCCCGATCCGCCTCAATCTCAGAAAGAGCGAGAATCCCTTCGAAAAAGGGTGGCGCAAGAAATAGGCGGGCAGGGGAACCGGCAAGCTTGCCGCAGCTTGCAACAGATGCTGGCGCGGCCTTCGGGGCAACGCTATTTTGCGTCATTGCCGGGTTTGACAAATGATTGGGCGCGTTTGCCGTCCAGCAATCGAAAGGTCAGCAGATGTTTAAATTGACGAACTTCGTTCTCGTTGCCAGCGCGGCCGGTTTTGCGCTTCTCGCCGCAGTGCCGGCTGGTGCGGTGAGTTCGCGGGTACGGGAAGCGTGCGGCGCCGACTATCAGCGTTTTTGCCCGAGTTATCCGCCGGAGTCGGCCAAAGCGCGTCAGTGCATGCGTCAAGCCGGCAAGCGTCTCTCGGTCGGGTGCATCGATGCGCTGGCTGACGCTGGCGAAATCCGCCGGTCGCGCCGCTGACGCTGGTCCGTTTGTCCCGCAATGCGCGTTAACGCCTCCCGTTTGCGGAGGCGTTTTCTTTTCGCGATTGTTGAGCGTTGGAAATGCAGTGGGCGGGAGACGATCAGCGAACCCTAGAGAGGCTGCCATCTCACCGCCCACACAGGCGTCACCACTGAAGGCGCCGCACCGGACGACAACAGTTAGTGGGCGCGCGCTTGTACTTCAAGGCCTCAAAATCAAATTCGTATGCGGCGAGATCTTTGGTTTTGCCTTGCACGCGGCGACTGTTTTTTCGATGCACGCGGCGACATCCCTTACGGGAAGCCGGCCGCCGCGTGGTTTAACGTTGCACGCGGCGACAACCCTGCGGGAAGCCGGCCGTGTTTTTCGATGCACGCGGCGACATCCCTTACGGGAAGCCGGCCGCCGCGTGTGGTAGAGGTCGCGCATGGGCGATAAATCGGACGTCATCTTTTATCATCTCGAGCAGCAGCCACTGGAGCGCGTGCTGCCTGGGTTGTTGGAAAAGACGTTGCAGCGTGGCTGGCGCGCCGTCGTGCAGTCGGGCAACGCGGAGCGGCTCCAGGCCTTGGATGCGGCGCTGTGGACTTATGGCGACGACAGTTTTCTTGCTCACGGAACGGCGAAGGATGGGTATGCGACGGAGCAGCCGATCTTCCTGACGCTGCAGCCGGAAACGCCAAATGGCGCGGGTGTGCGGTTTCTCGTCGATGGGGCGGACGCGCCGGATTTTGAGTCCCATATCCGGCTGGTCTATCTCTTTGACGGCAACGATGAGGCTGCGCGCGCGCACGCACGGTCGCAATGGAGTGCGGCGAAGGCCGCCGGCTGCAAGGTCAGCTACTGGAAGCAGAGCGTGGACGGGCGGTGGGAAAACAAAGCCTGATCCTCAGGCGGCGTTGCGATCAAGTCGCGCGTAAAAATAGGCGAGCGCGCACGCCACCAGGAACACCGCGGGCATGGCGACGGGCGGGGCAACGTCGAGTGTGATGCCGCCGACGATGGGTCCGGCGAGATCGCCCAGCGTGTAGACGATCGCAATGGCTGCCAGGATCGGCAGCATGCCCACTTCGCCCGACGCGGTGACCGAAGCCTCCATCACCGAGAGCGTATAAAGCGCACCGGCGGCCGCGCCGAAGGCAAGCATGACCGCATAGGCGGCTGCCGTGTAGGGCATGGCGATATGCAGAAGGGCCAGTGCGGCGATCACGAGCAAGAGCGCGCCACGTATGGCCGGGCGGGGGCCAGCGCTGTCGGCGTAGGTGCCGAAGGGCATTTGTCCGAGAAGATTGCCGAAGCCGGACAGCGCGGCAAGGAAGGCGCCCGCCGCTGCTCCGACGCCGAGGGCCACGGCATAGAGAGGCACGGCCGCTGCGGCAACGCCTTCAAGGACACCGCCAAGGAAGGCGATGAGGAAAGCGAACGGGGCCAGGCGTACGCCGGTCATCAGATCGGAGAGGTGGGCGCGGCCCGTCGTGACTTGCGGCAATCGCATGCCGATGGTGAGCACGCCACCAATGAGTGTCAGAGCAATACCAATGATAAAGCCGCGGGCGGGATCGTCGGTTGACAGCGATGCGATGAGCGGTCCTATGCCGAGCGCGCAGGATCGTATCGTTTCATGGAAGGCTAGCAGGCGTCCGCGCTGGCCGCTGACGGCGATGTGGTTGACGAAGCCGTCGCTCAAAACCCACCGCATCGAGGCCCCGAGACCGACCCCGAAAGAGCCGAGGCACCACAGCCAAAGTGCTCCACTGTTGGCGGCCGCAACGAGGACGAGCAGCGAGGCTACGAGGAGGCCCGCGGCGGAATAGAACACCGGCACAACGCCGAACCGGCGCGCAACCGCGGGCAAGATGGTGGACATGGCGATGACGCCGGCGGCGGGAAGGCTTGCCACCGTGCCGGCAAGAGCGGCCGAATAGCCGGCATCGACGAGGGCGAGGCCGACGAGGGTCGTCGCGAGCCAACCCGGCGTTTCGGACAGCGCGGCAGAGACGGAAAGGGGGAATATGGTGCGGTAGAGTGCGAAGGGAGCGCCGCCGCCGGTATCTTCATGCGGCATGCGCGTGCTCCTTGATGCGCCCGGCGACTCCCCTATCCGGGGAGCCGGCCGCCGGGCGGGGTAGTGTACGTGATGCGCCCGGCGACCCCCTATCCGGGGAGCCGGCCGCCGGGCGGGGGTCGCTTTGATGGCGCCCGGCGATTCGTGTCCCCTCTCCCCGCGCGCGGGGAGAGGGTTAGGGTGAGGGGCAGGGCCTCGTTCGAACAAGCGGCTGCCCCTCACCCCAACCCTCTCCCCATCGAAGGCGATGGGGCGAGGGGGACGCTTGCGCCCGGCGAGCTCTGGTGGCGCCATCCGACTCCGCATTCGCGGAGCCGGCCGGATGGTGTTGTTTTGTGGCGCCATCCGACTCCGCATTCGCGGAGCCGGCCGGATGGCGGATAGAGGTCAACGGCCGTTGATGACGCCGCCAATCTGGCGGACGAAGCTATCGAAAAAACCGCCGAGGTGCGTGGCGGAATTGGCAGAATGATTTGAGTTCTGGGCGGTCATGGTCCGTGTCCTTGGATTTGGGCTCTGATTTATCAGGCCTTTACTTGAGCCTTGCGCCGTTCCGAGGATCAGCGCTAAACTCTACACCGATGAATATATATTCTGCATTGCAGAAGTCAAGGCTGCAGTGCAGAAAAAATTGGCTACAGTGAAGGAATTGCTGTTGCAGGACGAACACGAAAAGGGTCGCCGCGGCCGCCGGGGTATTCGTCGCCAGGATTTGGTGGACGCAGCGCTGGAGATGCTTGCCACTGAGGGTGAGCAGAATTTTTCGGTCCGCAAACTGGCCACCGTCGTCGGCGTCGACGGCATGACGATCCTTCACCACTTCAAATCGCGCGAAGGACTGATGCGAGCGGTGGCCGACGCGATGGTCGCGACGCTCGACATCGAGAGACCCAAGGGGTCGTGGCGGGACATTCTGCTGGAGGTCGCCAAGCGCTATCGCGGTCTTGCGGTCAAGTACCCGAAGGCGTTCAGCATCGTGACGCGCTACCAGACGAGCGGGCCGGCGGACTTCGAACTGGGCGAGATCGTCTATGCGGCGCTGCTCGATGCCGGTTTCAACGAGGAAGATGCCGCCGATTACGGGATGGCGCTGTTTACGCTGGCGATCGGTTTTGGCGTTGTCGAAGTCGGTGGGATGTTGAACCCATGCACGCCGGAGGAAATGGCTGAGATCGAGGCGCTCGATCCGCGGCTGTTTCCGGTCACGCGCCGGATGGCGCCGGTGTTTGCCCTCGACGAGACCGATCACGTGTTCGACATCCTGCTCGATTCATTCCTCGATGGCATCGGGCGGGCGTTGGCCAAGCAAAAGCGCTGACGGTTACGAGATCCAGCCCTTGTCCAAATCCATGGCTTGGCGCGCCAGCGTTTTGCCGGCGGCGTCGCGGTGAACAGTGGTCCAGGCAAGGTGTGTGCCGGTGGCCTCGGACGAGCGGGAACGGAGTGAGAGTAGTACGCTCTCGCCGGCTCTGGCAGCGATCGGCGTGTCGAGCGGGAAGTAGAGTTGTTCCCAATGAGTGCGGGGTGCACCGGGGGCCGTGGAGATTTCCAAGTTACCGCCCAGAGCGGCCGTCCACCAGTAGGCGAAGCCGAAGATCGTCGTGTCGCGTTCAAGGGTCCATGTCATTTCGCCCTTGCGCGTTGCCTTTTGCGGCTTGGTCAGATCGATGTCGTCCCATTGGCGTGCGGCGCGGCCGTCGTTGAGAAGTTCGGCGACCTCGATGAGACGGACGTAGACGTTGTTGATGCTCATTGTGCGGGCGGGTTCGAGGTCGAGGCCGTGGCCGACGTCGCGCCAGACGTTCATTTCATCTGCGAGCCGGGATGAAATGACGGGGCAGGCGAACTGCTCGATGCGGCACGGGATGACGGTGCCGCCCGGTTTCAGCATGCGTTCGACCGCGTCGGCGAGCGTTTCGAGGATGTTTTCCTCCAACGCATAGTTGCCGAGCGTTTCGGAGATGATGATGTCGGCCTGAGGGGCGTCGATCATGTCGGTCGAGCGACAGGGATAAAGATGGCAGTTGCGGGCGCGGTTCTGCTTGATGATCCGGGCCGCGACGGCTGCGACTTCCTCGGACGCTTCGTAGAGATGGACCTCCTTGGCACCGAGCTTGGAGGCCATCACTCCCAACAGACCGGAGCCGGCGCCGATATCAGCGACGATGGATCGGCCCTTCACGATGACACGTGCGAGAGCCGCGAAAAGAGCTTCGTTGCGCGGTTTGTCGGCAATCAGTGTGCGGTGGTACTCGATACGCATGTCGAAGATCAGGATGTCGTGCCGGTGCGGGCGCGCCAGATGAAGTAGAGCCCGAGCAGCAACATGGGGACGGAATAGATCTGGCCGGCGGTGAGTGGTCCGATGTTGAGCGCGTGACCGGCGTGCGGCTCGCGAAAGATTTCGGCTGTGATGCGGGCCAGTGCGTAGCCGGCGAGGAAGACGCCGATGATGAGCCCCGGCGATTTCAGAGCGTCGCGGTGATGCGTCAAGAAGCGCAAGACGATGAAGAGGACGACGCCTTCGAGCAGCGCTTCATAAAGCTGGCTCGGATGGCGCGATGCGGGTTCGATTGCGGGGAACATCACTTTGGCGTGCGGGAAGACCATGGCCCATGGCGCATCGCTGACGCGGCCGAAGAGTTCGCCGTTGATGAAGTTTGCCATCCGGCCGAAGAACAAGCCGATTGGGTTGGCGGCGGCGCAGATGTCCATGGCGCTCCATGGACTGACGCCGTAGGCGCGGGCAAAGAGCCAGATGCTGATCGCCGACCCTAAGATCGCGCCGTGGAACGACATGCCGCCCTTCCAGACTTTCAGGATGTCCACGGGGTTGGCGAAATACGTTTCAGGCTCGTAAAGGATGACATAGCCGAGGCGACCGCCGACGATCACGCCGACGGCTATATAGACGAGCAGATCGTCAACGCGGTCGACGCCGAAGGGGGGCTTGCCGTCACGCCAGAGGTTGGACTGGCGGAGCAAATTGCGAACGTAGAGCCAGCCGAGGATGAGGCCTGCCATGTAGGCAAGGCCGTACCACTTTATGCTGACGGGGCCGATGGAGAACGCGACCGGATCGATATCGGGAAATGGGATGGCAAAGGCGATCATGCGGACGTGCCTCGTTCAAGAACGGCGGGCGGCGGCGGACGTTATGAGCAGGGCCCCGGAATGTCCAGCTTCGGTCCCCTCAGTGCGAGCGCCAAGGGTCTAATGTGTCTAATGGGGTCAGACCCCTCAGTAGGGGTCTGACCCCATCATTCCGGCGGCCGCCGCCGGTTGCGCTTGTCTGCCGCAACGCCCATAGTCAACCGACATCTCAATTGCGCGACAGCCGAGCGCTCAAGCGCCGCCGCGAGACAGCACGGAGCCGACATCATGACCCAGACCTCCAATCGCTTCTTTGACGAACTCGGCAAGCTCATGACGGATGCGGCCGGTGCGGCGCAGGGTGCGCAGAAGGAAATGGAAACCTTCATGCGGGCGCAGGGCGAGAAGATGCTGGCCGGCATGGATCTCGTGCGGCGCGACGAATTCGAGGCGGTCAAGGCGATGGCGGCAAAGGCGCGCGAAGACAGCGAAGCGCTCGCAGCCAAGCTCGCGGTACTCGAAAACGAGTTGCAGCGCCTAAAGGGCGTCTGACCGGGTCAAGCGTCGCTGGCACAACTCGGCGCGCTGCAGCCATCCACAGTTGATCGACGGCTTATCAACACTGCGCGCATGGGGCGTGCCGTGAAAGCCGCATTTCACGCCCAATCGCGCCTTTTGATTGCATCGTGAGCGGCATTGTCCGTGGACAAGCCCGGCGTCGTGTTGCGACTCGTGACCGGCTGATGCTTTGTCGGGCCGTTGCGTTGTCGGCGAGCCGCAGTCGTGGCGTATGTGCCCCACGGTTCGCCCGCTTAAAAAAAGCCGGGCTTCAGCTCGGAAGAAAAAGGAACACGCATGGCATCGGCTGAGCAGGCTTACGAGCGCGCGATCAATCCCATCGACATCGTCGAGCAGTTGGCTGCGGCGCACGACTGGGCCGTGGAGCGCACCGGCGACGATGAATTGACCCTGATCGTTGGCGGCAACTGGACCGACTATCACGTCTCGCTCAACTGGAGGGACGATCTGGAAGCGCTGCATCTGGCATGCGCCTTCGATTTCCGGGTCCCCGACAACCGGCTCAACGAAATGTATCGCCTGTTGGCGCAAATCAACGAGCAGATGTGGCTCGGGCATTTCGATCTTTGGACGCAGGAGGGGCTGGTGATGTTCCGCCACGCCCTGCTGCTGAACGGGTCGGTGTGCTCGCCGCAGCAGTGCGAAGCGATGCTGAAGGCCGCCTTGGAAGCCTGCGAACGCTATTATCAGGCCTTCCAGTTCGTGGTCTGGGCGGGTAAGGAAAGCCGCGAAGCGTTGGTTTCGACCATGTTCCAAACCGAGGGACGGGCCTGATCTACCGGCGCGTTTTTCTCTAAGGTGGAACGCGCCGATGTCCCTTCCCCTCGACGGCCCCGTTTCCCTAAACGGCCCGGTACTTGTTGCCGGGGCCGGCAAAATGGGTGGCGCCCTACTTGAGGGTCTCATTTCGCGCGGGTTGCCGGCCGCGCAGATCATCGTGCAAGATCCGGCGCCGCCTGCAGATGTGTCGGAATTTCTTGTCCGTCACGGCATCCGTGTCGAACGCGAGGTGACGGCGCTCGTGGCCGCGCCCTCGATACTTCTCGTGGCGGTCAAGCCGCAACTCATGGACGCGGTGTTCCCGAGGCTGGCGAAATTCGCCGGGCCGGAGACCGTGGTCGTGTCGATCGCTGCGGGCAGGACGCTGGCAAGTTTCGAACGCTCTCTCGGTGCTGGAATCGCGGTGATCCGCGCGATGCCCAATACACCGGCGCAGGTCGGCCGCGGCGTGACGGCTTGCGTTGCCAATCACGCGACCACGGAAGTGCAACGGGCGCTTGCCAGCGATCTGATGGCTGCCGTCGGAGAGGTCGTGTGGCTCGACCGCGAGGACGATATGGATGCGGTGACGGCGGTTTCGGGATCGGGACCGGCGTATGTGTTCCTCGTGGCGGAATGTCTGGCGGAAGCGGGACGCGCCGCGGGATTATCCGCGGACCTCGCCGCTCAGTTGGCGAGGGCAACGGTGGCCGGGGCGGGAGAACTCTTGCACTGTTCCCCGCTAGATGCGGCGACCCTGCGCCAGAACGTGACCTCTCCCGGCGGGACGACGGCCGCCGCACTCGCCGTTCTGATGGCTGAGCCGGGGATGCAGGATCTTTTCTCGCAAGCCGTGGCGGCAGCCGTCCGCCGGAGCCGCGAACTTTCGAAGTGAATTTGGGGGGTTGGGCCTTTACTCGGACCGGTCTGGCGGCCGGGCCCCTGGAGGAGGGCCTGGCCGCCGTAACCTTTGGTCGGCTCAACGGGGATCGCGAAACTGGAGGACGTCGTTTCGGCATCCCCGGTGGGCGGCAGGCTAGTTGTGGCCTTCAGTCCGATCGGCCTGGAAGCGATTGGATGAAAGGCTGGAGCGGCGGCTGCAACGGGAGATCGCACCGTACTCACCAGCCGTTTATGTTACATTATATCATTTCATGCAAGCCCTCATTTGCGGCTGTTCACACACTTGTGAAAGTGGTGACATCAATCATTCGCATACTTCAATTATTGTCGAAATATGAGAGATGTCGATGCCGTTCGCGCGTTGTCCGCGCTGGCTCATCCGCACCGACTTGCCGTGTTCCGATTGCTCGTCCGGGCGGGGCCGACTGGGGTGTCAGCGGGATCGCTGGCCACTGCAGCGGGAATAGCCGCGTCAACGCTGACTTTCCATCTCAAGGAATTGGAGCGGGCCGGCCTCATCGAAACGCGGCGGGACGGCCGCTTCATTCGATCGGCTTTGAATGTGCCGGTCATGCGCGAGCTGATTGCCTTCTTGACCGATGATTGCTGCGCGGGTCGGCCGGACTTGTGCGGCGTGTCTAGCGAAACCGAATCTGGGGTTGAGGAGGATGGGGCATGTTGCTCCCCGCCTCGTGTTCTCAAAGGGTGAGTGTCGATGACTGACAAAACGTACAACGTCTTGTTCCTGTGCACGCATAACTCGGCGCGGTCCGTAATTGCCGAATGCGTGATGAACGAACTCGGCAAGGGCCGTTTCCGGGCCTATTCGGCCGGTAGCCAGCCGAGTGGACGGGTGAACCCCGTCGCGATCGAAATGCTGGCGAAGCTCGGCTACGACGTCGGTAGCCTGAGATCGAAGTCGTGGGATGAGTTTGCGGGGCCGGACGCACCGAATTTGGACTTCGTTTTCACCGTCTGCGACGACGCGGCGAACGAGACATGTCCGTATTGGCCGGGCCAGCCGATGTCTGCCCACTGGGGTCTGCCTGACCCCTCGCGCACGCAAGGCTCCGACGCCGAGGTCTATGCCGCGTTCGCTGACACGCACCGGATGCTTTACCAACGGATCGGGATTTTTGCGAACCTTCCCCTTGCGGCGCTCGATAGAATGTCGCTTAAAGCGAAGCTTGATGAAATCGGACAGATGGCGCGCGTCCCAGGATCTGCCGAGGCGGCATCCTGAAACCTTTGCGTCGGCGCGCTCGTAGCGTCCTCGTTGCCACAACATAGAAAGTGCATTCATGTCCGAGCAATCGATGCCGTCGCGCGCGTTTTCAGAGGCGCTCGGCACGGCATTTCTGCTGGCCGCTGTCGTCGGTTCGGGAATTATGGCGGAGAAGCTCGCGGGTGGAAACGTTGCGATCGCGCTCCTAGCCAACGCCGTGGCGACCGGCGCGGCTCTGGTCGTTTTGATCACGATGTTCGGTGCGATCTCAGGGGCGCATTTCAATCCGGCTGTGTCGCTGGTGGCGACCATGGACGGCGAACTTTCGCCGCCAAAGTTCGCGATTTACGTGGTGGCCCAGATCGTGGGCGCCATCGCCGGCGTCTTGCTGGCGCACGCGATGTTCGATCTGCCGATCGTGCAGGTGTCAAACACCGTGCGGACGGGTGCCGGCCAGTGGATCAGCGAAGTCGTGGCGACGTTCGGGCTCGTCTTGTCGATTTTGCTCACGGTCCGGCACCGGCCGGACTTCGTGGCCGTCGTGGTCGGCCTCTACATCACGTCGGCTTATTGGTTTACGGCGTCAACGTCGTTTGCCAATCCGGCGGTCACGGTCGCGCGGACATTGACGAATACGTTTGCCGGGATCGCACCAGGCGACGCTGCGCCGTTCATCGCAGCGCAGATCGCGGGGGCGGTGCTCGGGCTGGCGGCGGCGCGCGTTCTTCGACGTTAGCCAGTTGTGCGGTCTACCAATCTGGTGGTCGGGTGCCTACGTTTGACTGTCACAGGCACGTACAGGCACGACAACCACATGGAGACCGGCATGCTGGATCAATCGACACTCAAGGGCCGGATTATCGCCGCCACGCTGCGGCTTGCCGCCGAGCGCCCATGGGATGACGTCTTGATGAAGGACATCGCGGATGCGGCCGCTATCGATCTGGCGGCGCTGCGCAAGGAGTTTCCATCCAAGGGCGCCATTCTGGGCGCGTTTATGAGAGCGGTGGATGATGCGGTGCTCTCCAGTGCACCCAAGTTCACTGGCGCTGAGAGCCCGCGCGACCGGCTGTTCGATGTCGTGATGGCCCGCCTTGACGTGCTCACTCCATATAAAGCAGCCTTGCGCCATATCGCGGCTGCGCGGCCGTTCGAGTTGGAGCTAGCCCGGCGGGCGATGGCCTCTCAGGCCTGGATGCTGCACGCGGCGGGTATCCGCACGGATGGGCTGCTCGGCACGTCACGAGTGACGGGGCTGGCTTCAGTCTACGCCAGTGTCCTTCAGACGTGGCTCCATGACGACGATCCGGGGTCAGCGCGTACGATGGCCGCACTCGACCGACGGTTGAAGCGCGGAGAGCAGTCGATGCGCACGTTGAGCGATGTGGCAGATGGGTTCGATCGTGTGGCAGCAGGCGTCATGCGGATGGCGGGTTGCGGCCGTCGCGACGCGCACGGCCCCGTCGCACCGTCGTCGCCTGCCGAGACTGCTCCGACACCGGCGATTTAGTCGCTGCCGAGACGGCGGGGCGGATCAATATCCGCCGCCACCGAACACGTTGTTGAAGAAGTCGTTCAACGAGGTGTTGTTGGGCTTATAGCGGCGGCTTTGATTGGGATTGCCGCCGAAGAAGAAGCCCCAGTCGTCCGGGCCTTGATACTGTGCGCGCGAGAACTTCACCGGCGCCAGATGATCGCGGCCCTTGGCGATCTGGTCGAATTTTCCGGCGAGCGCCAGTTTCACCCGCTGCTCGTGACCGTAGACATCCTTCAGAATGCGCTCACTCCCGTCCTCGCCGATCAACTCGGTGAAATACGTGACGTGAACAGGGATTTGTTTGTCGAGCTTGACCGCGACTTCATCGGCGTCAGACTGCTGAGTTTGATGGACTTGATCGGGTTGCCAGCTCTTGTCCTGTTCCAAGAGGACCTCGGCGAGGCGCATTGGGTTGCGCACACGCATGCAGCCGTGGCTGAAGGTGCGAACTTCTTCGTTGAACAGGTTCTTTGTCGGCGTGTCGTGCAAATAGACGGCATGCTTGTTTGGAAATGTGAACTTGACGATGCCGAGCGCGTTGCCCGGACCCGACGGCTGATAGACGTCGAAATTGCGGATGTCGGCGCGAGACCAGTCGACGGAGTAGGGATCGACATAGCGGCCGTTCTGCACCAGCCGCAAACCCTGCCGCTGAAACGTATTGCCGCCGCGGGCGAGGCTTGGGTAGAGTTCGAGCACTTTGATGCTCTGGGGCACATTCCAGCGCGGGTTGAAGTAGATCGTCTCCAAGACGTCTGAGAACATCGGCGTCTGGTTGTTCAAATCACCGGAGATGATGCGCTCCTCGTGGATGATCTCGCCATTTCTGACGACGCGCACGAGGTATTCCGGAAGGTTGACCCAGACATGGAAGTCGCCCAGATCTTCCGGCATCCAGCGCCACATTTCCATGTTGGCGAGCAGGCGTTCCGGGCTTGGCACGTCGATGTCGTTCAAGGCGCGGCGCGTGCGCGGGCCAACGATGCCGTCAGCCTTCTGTCCGTTATCGCTCTGGAATTTGGCGACCGCTGAGGCAAGCGCGTCATCGTAGTAATTCGGGTCGGGCGCGGCGCCATCTTTGCCGGCGGGAACGGCGACGTCCAGGCGCTGACGCAGCAGGGCGACGTCGGAGTTCGACTGGCCAGGAACGAGTTTTGGTCCCTTTTCCGGTACGCGCACGATCTCGCGCGCGTTGGCCGAGTTGCGCTTCATCTCAAGATACTTCTGGCGCAGCTTCTCGAACTGCGCGTGCTTGGGCTGTGTGCCACGCAGGACAGCGGCGGGGTCACTGGTGGCGTTGAGGTCGTCGAGCAGTTTCTTGGGGTCGACGTACTGCGGCGCGCGATCGACATATGAGGCCAACTGCTTGGTTGGGTCGGGAATGCGGCCGCCGCGTGCATCGCGGGCATACTTTAGGACGGTGAGGGCAAACTTCAGTTCACCTTCGACTTTCTGATCGTGTGTGAGTTCGGCGCGATCGGCACTGTCGGTGCCCATATCGAGCACAACGTAATCGGATGGGTCGAGACCGTAGTCGGCGCTTTTCTTTAATTCCTCGATCAAAGCTTCAGCTTTGGGGGTGTAGCCCGCGCGGCCGATGAAGGCGGGTTCATCGGAGCGGGACTCGTAGAACGCGATGAGGGCCTGCCAGTCGGCTGCCTCTTCTTCCTTGGCCGTCTTTGCGTCGGCAAGGAGCCGTTCGCGGATCACCGCTCCGACGGCCTGCGGTGGCGAGGTCGCGGGCAAAAGTGAATTGGCCTCTGCGTTGGCGACATTGGTTGTGGGATCGGCAATTGCTGGACCCGCAAGTCCCATGAGCGCCACGACACCGGTTGAAAACAGACTGACCCAACGCACCCGCATTGCCCTACTCCGTCCTATGCGCTGGGCGGACGCTACCCGACGCCGCACTGGCTGCCTAGCTCCGCTCGCTTGCCTCATATGGTGCACGAAGGATGCGGCAGAAGTGTTGCCGAATTGCAAAATTTAGTGGCGCTCGTTTGTTTGGCGCCCGGCGACTCCGCTGACGCGGAGCCGGCCGCCGGGCGCGGGGAGTGGGGAGTGGGGTCAGACCCCTAAGCAGGGGTCTGACCCCAAACGCCTCAGGGAGAACGGCCGCTGCGAATGTGGTGAGGAACTAGGGAACCGGGGGAACTAGGGTCAGGAACCGGGAACCGGGAACCGGGGTCAGACCCCTAAGTAGGGGTCTGACCCCAAACGCTCTCAAACGCTGACCCCAGACGAGCGCGAGCCAGAAGTACCGGAGTCCGCCGTCCGGTGTGGGGAGAGTTAAACCAGTTCGCCGACGAGGTCGGTTTCGTCGGCGTCGGTGATGCGCACGTTCACAATGTCGCCGGGGGCGAGATCGGTTTCACCGTCGAGATAGACCGCGCCGTCGATTTCGGGTGCATCCCATTGCGAGCGGCCGATGGCGCCCTCGTCGTCGATTTCGTCGATGAGGACGGGGATGATTCGGCCCACCTTTTCGGCCAGGAGGCTGGCGGACACCGTCTGCTGGGCGGCCATGAAGCGGTGCCAGCGTTCCTCTTTGACCGCGTCCGGCACCGCACCGGGCAAGGCATTGGCCACGGCGCCTTCCACTGCCTCGTACTTGAAGCAGCCGGCGCGGTTGATGCGGGCTTCCTTCAGCCATTGCAGCAGGAATTCAAAGTCTGCGTCCGTCTCGCCGGGGAAGCCGACGATGAAGGTCGAGCGGATCGCCAGATCGGGACAGATTTTGCGCCAGGCCGCGATGCGCGCGGCGGTTTTTTCTTGATGCGCTGGGCGGCGCATGGCTTTCAGAACGGATGGCGAGGCGTGCTGGAACGGAATGTCGAGGTAGGGCAGGATTTTGCCTTCGGCCATCAGCGGGATGACATCGTCGACGTGCGGATACGGGTAGACGTAATGCAGGCGGACCCAGGCGCCGAGCTCGCCGAGCGCCTGGCATAAATCGAGGAAGCGGGCTTTCAGCGGCTGGCCCTTCCACGGGGTTTCGGCATATTTGATATCGAGGCCATAAGCGCTCGTATCCTGGCTGATAACGAGCAGTTCCTTCACGCCGGCTTTGACGAGGCGTTCGGCCTCGGTCATCACGTGATTGGCCGGCCGCGAGGCGAGATCGCCGCGCAGCGACGGGATGATGCAAAAGGAACAGCGGTTGTTGCAGCCCTCGGAAATTTTCAGATAGGCATAGTGGCGCGGCGTCAGGTGCAGGCCTTCCGGCGGCACGAGATCGACGAAGGGGTCGTGTAACGGCGGGACCGCGTCGTGGACGGCGTTGACGACCTGTTCGTATTGGTGCGGACCCGTCACGGCGAGCACGCCTGGATGGGCGGCGCGAATGCGGCCTTCCTCAACACCCATGCAGCCGGTTACGATCACCCGGCCGTTTTTGGCCATCGCTTCGCCGATCGCTTCGAGGCTTTCGGCCTTGGCACTGTCGAGGAACCCGCAGGTGTTGACGACCACGACATCGGCGCCGTCGTAGTCGGGGGCGATCTGATAGCCTTCCGAGCGCAGGCGCGTGATGATGCGCTCGCTGTCCACCAATGCTTTTGGACAACCCAGCGACACGAAGCCGACCTTCGGCGCACGGGTGGTGGCAAGCTTCATGGGCATCGCGCGAGACTCGCTTTCGAAGCGGATTGAACCGGGCGAATTACTCTTCGTCGACCGTGGTCGTGTCGGCGCTCTTCATCTGTTGCAGCTTGGCAAAGACGCGCGCGGCTTCCTCGCGTTCATTCTCCTCGCGCGGGGCTTCTTCCTTGGCGGTGACGATCTCGGCGGTCGGATGACGCGGTGTCTCGGTCGTTTCCTCGGCCGGCAGGAGCGTGCCGCCCTTTGGCAGGTCGCGGCCACTTTCCTTGCGCTCGCGTTCGACGCGGCGGGCGGCCTTCGTCACTTCCGCGTCGAGGTCGGTCTGGGAACACAGACCAAGAGTGACCGGGTCCTGCGGCACGAGGCTTGACGAGTTCCAATGCGAGCGGTCACGGATCTGGGCAATGGTCGGCTTGGTCGTGCCGACGAGGCGCATCAACTGGCTGTCCTTCAGTTCGGGATGGTTGCGCAGCAGCCAGAGGACGGCGTTCGGACGATCGTGGCGGCGTGACACCGGGGTATAGCGCGGACGCTTCTTGGCGATCGCCGTGTGGGTGATATCGACCTTCATCTCCGACAGGCGAAGCGCATGGTCGGCGTTTTTTTCCGCCCGCTCGATTTCCTCGCGCGTGAGCTGGTTTGACGTGAGCGGATCAAGGCCCTTGATACCCTGGGCGACGTCGCCGTCGGCAATGCCTTTGACTTCCAGCACGTGGAGGCCGCAGAAGGCCGCAATCTGCTCGAACGTGAGCGCGGTGTTGGAGACCAGCCACACGGCGGTGGCCTTGGGCATCAACGGCTTGCGATCGGTCATGACGGTTCCGCTCCTGGCTGCGCCGGAGATGCCCGCGCGCAAGCCGAATTCGAGTTGAAGGGATTAAGGGAATTGGCCCTTATAGCCTGAAAATCTGGCAAAGGGCAACCCCGCCGGTAGGGTGATCGCCAAATGACCATTTTCGCCGCATCGCTGGCCGTTGCCGGGTCGCAGCCGGGCAGATAGTGTCCTGGCGCCTTACCATTCGGTGACTTGCCGAATGACCGATGGGCCGAAATAGCAAAGATCTGAAACGCTGTACGACCTGGGGCCCACTCGCATGATGCCGACCGCTGGCAAGCCGTATTTCTTCGAGGATCTGGCGGTGGGGCTCGAAGCCGCCATGGCCCGGACCGTTTCGGAGGCCGACATCGTCGCTTATGCGGCTCTTTCGGGCGACTACAACCCGATCCATCTCGATCCCGAGTATGCGTCCAAGACGCCGTTCAAGGCGCGGATTGCTCACGGCATTCTGTCGGCCGGTTATATCTCGGCCGTGTTCGGCATGCAGTTGCCGGGTCCAGGCTCGGTCTATATTTCACAGTCGCTGAATTTCCGGGCGCCGGTGAAAATCGATGATGTGGTGGTGACGACCGTCAAACTCATCGAACTTGTGCCGGAAAAGAAGCGGGCGAAGTTCGAAACGGTGTGCAGTGTCGGCGGCAAGCCTGTTCTGACCGGCGAGGCCGTGCTTATGATTCCGGCGCGTCCCGTTACCTAGTTATGGCCGCGATATCAGAGCCGCCCGATCCAGCGGGTTCAAAGGGCGGGGAGGCTCGTTCGCCAACATGATCGTTCACGAAGGCTATATCGGCGTGCCGCCCGCGATCCGCGGTGGCGTGGTTGCGATCGGCAACTTCGACGGCGTCCACAAGGGCCATCAGGCGCTGATCGGTGAGGCCATCAAGGCCGCGCGTGCTGGCAGCCTGCTTGCCGGGGTCGTGATTTTCGAACCGCATCCGCGCGAGTTTTTCCACCCCGAGGAAAGCCATTTCCGGCTGACGCCGCTGCGGCAAAAGCTGGCGGTGTTCCAGGCGATGGGGCTCGATTTCGTGATGGTGGTGCCGTTCGATGCGGCGCTCGCGAAACTGGAGCATTTCGAATTCGTCGAATTCGTCCTGGCGCAGGGGCTCGATGTGCGCCACGTCGTGGTCGGGTATGATTTCTATTACGGGCGGCAACGGCGCGGCAGCCCGGAATCAATGATCCTGGCCGGGATCGAGTATGATTTTGAAGTGACGGTCGTGCCGCCGGTTGCCGAGGGCGGCGAGGTGTTTTCCTCCACTGCGATCCGGTTGAAACTGGCGCAGGGGGACGTGGCTGGGGCAGCGCTTGAACTCGGCCGGCGCTGGCGCGTGGCGGGGACGGTCATCGGCGGGGCCAAACGCGGCACGGGGATGGGATATCCGACTGCCAACGTGCCGCTGCCGAAAGGGACGGCACTCGGACACGGGATCTATGCGGTGCGGGCCACGGTTGACGGGACGGCGCACGATGCGGCGGCGTATCTGGGCACGCGGCCGACGTTTGATGACGGGATGCCGGTGCTGGAAGTGTTTCTTCTGGATTACGACGGCGATCTTTATGGCCGCGAGATGGATGTCGAATTCATCGGCTTCATTCGCGGCGATCGCAAATTCGACAGTGCGGACGCGCTTGTGCGGCAGATGGACGAGGACGTTGCCAAGGTGCGCGAGGTGTTGACGGGGGTGTGATGCTTCCGCCCCCTCTCCGCATCGCCTTCGATGGGGCGAGGGCCGGGGTGAGGGGCGGCTGCTTGATCGGAGCGAGGCTCTGCCCCTCACCCTAACCCTCTCCCCGCGAGCGCGGAGAGGGGACGTGACAGCATCACTCTCACGCAACGCGCTTTGGACATCCACCGTCACCGCGACCCCCACCCCCACCGCCACCCACCGCGACCCCCACCCCTGCCCCTTCCCGCAAGGGGGAGGGGTTCTAAGTGACGGGGCGGCATCGGGTTGCTAGAACGCAGGCCAAATCACCAGACCGGAATGAAAGACCTCAAGACGATGGCCAAGGATAAAAATGAGACGGTGGCAGGGGGGCAGGTGGCAGGGGGTCAGACCCCTGAGAAGGGGTCTGACCCCTCGCCGGGCGACTCACTTCGCGGTGCGCCCGGCGACTCTCCTGTGGGGAGCCGGCCGCCGGGCGCAGAAGGCGAGAGTCGCGATTGGGGCGCGACGCTGTTTTTGCCGAAGACAGATTTTCCCATGCGGGCGGGGTTGCCGGATCTGGAGCCGAAGCTGCTCAAGCGCTGGGACGACATCGGGCTTTATGAGGCGATCCGCAAGCAGTCTAGGGGCAGGCCGAAGTTCGTGCTGCACGACGGCCCGCCGTATGCGAACGGCAACATCCACATCGGGCATGCGCTGAACAAGATCCTGAAGGATCTCGTGGTGAAGTCGCAGCAGATGCTTGGGTTCGACAGCAATTATGTG
>LNFM01001285.1_pt1 | contig 134103 bp, 125 predicted proteins | sample 596031 | NCBI WGS metagenome assembly LNFM01 (sample SAMN04254537, study PRJNA301005) | activated carbon metagenome | isolation source: dual media filters at the Ann Arbor, Michigan drinking water treatment plant | place: USA: Ann Arbor | reverse complement strand
GCACTCGACCTTGGGATATCTCAGCCCCATGGACTTCGAGAAGCAGGCTAATGTAGCCTAACCTGGTGCCCGCAAAACCGGGTGCAGCTCATCGCGCCTTGACCACGACTACCACCACCCGGGGCTTCCCGGGGGGCTTGGGGTTGCGCGTCACCGGTTGACGTCCACGCTTCAGGCTTCACCCGGGAACGGGGGAGGCTGGCGTCGCTTTCTCGTTCTCCCCTTTCCCCTGACGCCCCTTTGTGCATAAGCGCGCCCATGCGACAGGAACGATCATGACAGAGCTTTACGCGATTACACTGCCCGACGGTTCGGTTCGGGAAGTAGCCCCCGGCACCACGCCTGCGGACATTGCGGCGGCGATCGGCCCCGGTCTCGCCAAGGCGGCGATTGCCGCGCGCGTCGATGGTGAGTTGCGCGATATCGGGCGGCCGTTTGAGGGTGACGCTCAGCTGGCGCTCGTTACTAGTCGCGACGAGGCCGATGCGCTCGAAATGGCGCGGCATGATTTCGCGCATGTGCTGGCCGAAGCGGTGCAGCAATTGTTTCCAGGCACGCAGATTACGTTCGGACCGTCGACGGACGACGGCTTTTATTATGACTTCGCGCCGACGGCCGAGCGGGGCCCGTTCACCGATGAAGATCTGCCCGCGATTGAGGAGGCGATGCGCGCCATCATCCGCGCCGACAAGCCGCTGCGCCGCGAAGTGTGGGACCGCGCGACGCTGATCAGCCGCTGGAAGCAGCAGGGCGAGACCTTCAAGGCCGAATGGGCCGCCGAGCTGCCGGGCGACGAGCCGCTGACGGTCTATTGGTCGGGCGAGGACTGGCTCGACATGTGCCGGGGGCCGCATCTTGCTTCCACGGGCAAGCTCGATCCCGACGCCTTCAAGCTGACGCGCGTCTCCGGCGCCTATTGGCGCGGTGACCAGAACAACCCGCAGCTGAGCCGTATCTATGGCACCGGCTGGCTCAACAAGAAGCAGCTCGCCGAGCACATGACGCGGCTCGAGGAAGCCGCCAAGCGCGACCACCGCCGGATCGGGCAGGAAATGGACCTGTTCCACCTGCAGAGCGAAGCGCAAGGGTCGGTTTTCTGGCACCCCAAGGGCTTCATCCTGTGGCGCCAGCTCGAGGCCTATATGCGCCGCCGGCTCGATGCAGCGGGCTATGCCGAGATCAAGACGCCGCAGCTGATGGACGTGCGCCAGTGGGAGCGATCCGGCCATTGGGGCAAATATAGCGAGAACATGTTCGCGGTGCCCGACGAGGTGCCCAATGCCGAAGGCGAAGGCCCCGTGCTCCACGGCAAAGGCGACATGATGGCGCTCAAGCCGATGAATTGCCCGGCGCATATTCTGGTCTTCAAGCAGGGCATCAAATCCTATCGCGACCTGCCGATCCGCATGGCCGAATTCGGCTGCTGCCACCGCAATGAACCGCACGGCGCGCTCCACGGCATCATGCGCGTGCGCCAGTTCACGCAGGACGACGCGCATATCTTCGTGCGCGAGGATCAATTGATCGATGAGGTGAAGGCGTTCTGCGATCTGCTCGATTCGGTTTATCGCGACCTGGGTTTCGACAATTATGCGATCAAGCTCGCGCTGCGCCCCGAAAAGCGCTTCGGTAGTGAGGAAATGTGGGACTGGTCTGAACAATCACTGCGCGACGCAGTGAAGGCCAGCGGACGCGACACGGCGGCGTATGGCTGGGAAGAACTGGAGGGCGAAGGCGCCTTCTATGCGCCCAAGCTTGAATTCCATCTGACCGACGCGATCGGGCGGACGTGGCAGGTTGGCACGATCCAGACCGATACGGTGCTGCCCGAGCGGCTCGATGCGAGCTATGTCGGCGCGGATGGCGAGCGCCACCGGCCGATCATGCTCCACCGCGCGATCCTTGGTACGTTCGAACGCTTCATCGGCATTCTGATCGAACATTATGCCGGCAAGTTCCCGCTCTGGCTCGCGCCGGTGCAGGCGGTGGTGGCGACGATCGTGTCGGATGCAGACGAGTATGCGCATGTTGTGGCGGCGAAGCTGGCGGCGGCCGGCATCCGCGTCGAAACCGATCTGCGCAACGAGAAGATCAACTACAAGGTGCGCGAACATTCGCTGGCAAAAGTCCCCAATCTGCTCGTCGTCGGCAAGCGTGAGGCGGAGGAAGGCACCGTCGCGCTACGTCAGCTCGGCAGCGACCGGCAGCAGATGATGACGCTCGATGATCTGGTGGCCATGCTGGTCAAGGATGCCACGCCGCCCGATCTTCGCTGATCGGGCCGCATCACCCTTTCGCATTCGCGCAAAAAACCCTATATAGACCCCTTACAACCACAGGAGCTTTACCCATACGTCCTCCCATGACCCGGCGCCCACTCGCGCCACCGCCGATCAACGGTCCGCGCTTTAATGAATTCATCGTCTCGCCCAAAGTGCGCGTGATCGATCAGGATGGCGAAAATCTGGGGGTGATGTACACCCGCGAAGCGATGGAACAGGCGCAAGCCGTTGGCCTCGACCTGGTCGAAGTGTCGCCCAACGCTGATCCGCCCGTCGCCAAGTTCCTTGATGTCGGCAAGTTCAAATATGAGGCCCAGAAAAAGGCCAACCTCGCCCGCAAGAGCCAGAAGACGCAGGAGATCAAGGAGATCAAGATGCGTCCCAACATCGACGATCATGACTATGATACGAAGATGAAGAAGGTGCTCGAGTTCATCGATGAGGGCGACAAGGTGAAGATCACGCTGCGCTTCCGCGGGCGCGAGCTGAGCCACGGCCAGCTTGGCATGGCGCTGCTGCAGCGCGTGCAGGCCGATGTAGTGGAAACCGCGAAGGTCGAAGCCTATCCGCGCATGGAAGGCCGCCAGATGCTGATGGTGCTCGCGCCCAAATAACGCCGGTTCGGCGGGCGGCGATTAGTCGCCCCCGCCGCCATCTCCTCCACCGTCTCCACCGTCCCCGCCATGGCCAGCATCGGCGTGGTGCTTGCCGTGGCCAGCATCACTGCCGATAAACGGCGCATCGCCGCCGCCATCGCTGGTGCCTTTACCGTTTTTGGGCGCCTTGTTGAGCCGACCCGCCATCGACGCCCCAAGCGCGATGAACACAGCGGCCAGCGCAATCCAGATGGCCACACCGGATTTGCTCTTCTTGTCATCGGCGGCAGCGACAAGCAGGAAGGTTATCGCGGGCAAGGCGATCAATGCGGCCTGCCGCCACATCGGCAAGATATCGCGGCGTATCACGTTCATATCACATTTCCCCCAACCCGTTTTCCCGAACAGAAGGTGCCGTGACTTTCCCGTCACGGATAGGGGTAATCTGGGGCGCTGCTCAATCGCTGTCCGTGCTTATGGTCAGCGCGGACAGGTCGCGCCAGCCATAGGCGGTCTCGGCGTCATGGCCGCTGCCGCGCTCGGCCACGATCTTCCCCCCCAGTCGTTCATAAAAGCCGCGCGCCGGGGCGTTGGTGGACAGCACCCATAACGCCATAGTGCGGTCGCCCTCGGCGATCAGTCGACGGGCCATGGCGCGCATCAGCAATCGCCCAGCGCCACGCCCCTGGCCGCGGCGCAGAATATAGAGCGCGGGCACCTCGCCCGTATAGCCCGCTGTCATCAGGGCGAGGTCGCGCTCGCTGGTGCACGCCCCAAAGCCAATGATGCCATCCTGTTCTTCGGCGACATAGACCCCGCGCGCCGTGCCCGCGCCGATCTGCGCACGCCACTGCGCGGTGCGCGCAGCGATGCTCATCGCCTCAATCTCTGCCTGCGAAAGCAAGCCGACATAGGTCTCCCGCCAGGCAGCGACATGCAGCGCGCCGATTGCTGCACTATCTGCCTCGCTGGCGCGCCGGACGCGCATTTCGGACATTATTCTACACTCGCTAACCGGCCCTCAGGCTGACAAATCCTGGGCTTCAGATTGGTCATGCGGCGGGCGGCTCCCACAGTTCGATGGCATTGCCCTCGGGGTCATGGATGCGCGCGAACTTGCCAACCGACGGGTCATTCCATTCCGCGCGCGTTTCGATCGCGATTCCGGCGGTGGAGAGCTGCTCAAGCATCGCATCAAGGCTCGCAACGCGCAGATTGAGCATGAACTGTTTATCCGCCGCAAAATAATCCGTGTCGTGCTTGAACGGCGCGAACACCACTGGCCCGCCTTGCGTCTTCCAGGTCCATTCATCGACCGGGCCGGTGTCCTCGGCCGCGCAGCCTGCGCCAATGCCCAGATGCTCACGGTACCAGGCGTTTAGCGCATCCGGGTCTTGCGCGCGAAAGAATAGCCCGCCGATTCCCAATACTGCCATGTCATCTTCCCCCCTGTTTTTCGCTGGCCCTAGGCGGCCTCTGCCCAGCCCTGTTCGTTGGCGGCTGCCCCCAGCAGGCGGCGTTCGATGGACCGCAACCGCTGGCTGCTGCTGATCTTATCGCCCAACAGGTCGGTCAGATAGAAGGTATCGACCGCGCGCTCGCCATAGGTCGCGACATGCGCCGAATGGATCGTGACCTTGGATTGGAACAGCGCCAGCGCCAGCCGATTGAGCAAGGCCGGTCCGTCACGCGCGTTGACCTCGACGACGGTAAACCGGTTCGACGCCTGATTGTCGATCAAGACGACCGGCGCGATTTCAAAAGCCTCTGCGCGGACGCGGGACAGAGGCTTGGCCTTGAGCCGATCTGCCAGCTTGCCGCGATTGGCGAGCGAATCCTCGATCGCCGTCTTTAATCGGGCCAATTGTTCGGGCTGGTCGAAGGGGCGGCCGAACGGGTCCTGGACCAGGAAGTTATCCAGCGCCATGCCGTCGCGCGTGGTGTGGATCCGCGCGTCGATGATGTTGCCGCCAGCGACATGGATTGCCCCGGCCGCGCGATAGAACAGCCCGGGATGATCAGCGGCATAGAGCGTGACCAGCGTTGCGCCACGCCCGGGATAGACTTGCGCTTCGATCGACAGCTGAGCGTTGCCAGCCCTTTCAATCAACCGGGCGTTGCTGGCCAGCGCATCATCGGGCTCTGCCACCCAATAAGGTTCGGGCAGCCGCGCGACCAGCGCCTTGAAGCGTGCTTCGTCCCAGCCCAAAGTCGCGGCGAGGGTCGCCTGCTTTGCCTCTATCCTTTCGCTGCGGCCCTTTTGCTTATGGCCAAGGCGCAGCACTTCTTCGGCGGATTCGTACAAATCCGTCAGCAACTGACGCTTCCAGCTGTTCCAGACACCGGGGCCAACGGCGCGGATATCGACGACGGTCAGCGCCAGCAGCAGGCGTAGCCGCTCCGGGCTCTGGACGATCTCTGCAAAGTCGAGGATCGTTTTAAAGTCGGAAAGATCACGCTTGAAGGCGGTCGCCGACATCAGCAAATGGCAGCGCACCAGCCAGGCGACGGTCTCGGTTTCCGCTGCAGACATGCCAAGCCGGGGGCATAGGCGCTGCGCCACCTCTGCACCCAGCACCGAATGATCACCACCACGGCCCTTGGCGATATCGTGCAGCAGCACCGCCACATAGAGCACCCGACGCGAGACGATCCGCTTCAGGATGCCCGCTGCCAATGGATGATCTTCTGCCAGTTCGCCGCGTTCGATCCGCGCGAGCAGCCCGATCGCGCGGATCGAATGCTCATCGACGGTATAATGATGATACATGTCAAACTGCATCTGCGCGACGACCCGGCCGAAGTCAGGCACGAAGCGGCCGAACACGCCCGCCTCATTCATCCCACGCAACACCGATTCCGGGTCACGCGGGGAGGTGAGTATGTCGAGGAAAAAGGCATTCGCGCGCGGATCGGTCCGAATATCGTCGGCCAGTTTTGAATCGCGCGCGGCCACGCGCATCGCCATCGGGTGGACTTCCAGGCCATGTTTGTCGGCCAGCCAGAAAATCTCAATCAGCCTAACAGGATCGCGCGCGAAGAAATCATCGCCGGGCAGCGCCAATCGCCCGCGATCGAGGATGAGGCCATTAAGCTTACGCGGCGATCGCCTGAGCAAGGGCAGCCCGAAGCGGCGGCCGCTGCGCGCGAATTTTTCATCAAGATGCGCCAGGAAAACGCCGGTCAGATCGCCGACGGTTTTCGCCTGCAGGAAATAATGCCGCATGAAGCGTTCAACCCGCGACTGCCCCGCGCGATCGGCATAGCGCATGCGCTCGGCGATTTCGCGCTGCACGTCAAAGGTCAGCCGGTCTTCCGCGCGCCCGGCGATCAAATGAAGGTGGCAGCGCACCGCCCACAGGAAATTTTCGGCGCGGTGGAACTGGCGATATTCGATCCGCGTCAGCAGCCCGGCTTCAACCAGTTCGGCGACGCTGCGGACATTATAGGCATATTTGCCCATCCAGAACAGCGTGTGAAGATCGCGCAGGCCGCCCTTGCCTTCCTTGATATTGGGTTCGACGACATAGCGGCTGTCGCCCATTTTCTGGTGACGCGTGTTTCGTTCGGCGAGCTTATCGGCGATGAACTGGCGCGCGGTGCCGGCCTGGACCTCTGCCTTGAAGCGGCGCGCGGCTTCGTCATATAGATCCGTATCGCCCCACACATAGCGCGCTTCAAGCAAGGCCGTGCGGATCGTCATGTCCGCCTTCGCCTGGCGCACCATCTCGTCAAGCGAGCGCGATGAATGGCCGATTTTCAGCCCCAAATCCCATAGCGCATAGAGCATCGATTCGATCACTTGTTCGGACCAGGCCGTCTGCTTCCAGGGCGTGAGGAAACCGATATCGACATCGGAAAATGGCGCCATCTCGCCGCGGCCATAGCCGCCAACGGCGATCAAGGTGATCCGTTCGCTCGTCGTCGCATTGGGCTTGGGGTACAATCGCTCGGTGATGAAATCATAGAGCAGGCGGATGATCTGATCGATCAGAAATGCCTGCGCTGCCGCTGCTTCCAACCCGCGCGACGGGTGCTCGTTCAACCGCCGGGCGATTTCGGCGCGGCCATCGGCGAGCGCCGAGGCAAGCAATCGCGTGGCGGTCTGGCGCATGCTGGCCGCGTCACTGGCGTCAAGAGCAGCTAGCGTATCAGCAATTGCGCGCCGATCGATAATCGTTCGGCGTTGCGGCAGGGAGTCAAAACGGCTGGCCATCGGCGCAAGCTACAGCCATTCGGCTGCCCGGTCACCTCCAGAACGACCGCTTTCGCTTCCAATATGCCCAAGCGGGTAGCGCGTTACCGCATAATTAACCATCGCGCCGCTAGGTTCATGGAATGTCAGCACTTATTCGCCAATTGCAGAAAATGCCGATGATCGGCCAGCTGCGCGCTGTGCGGGCGCTGTTTGCAATCGATGGGCTGAGCCGCGCGGATCGCGTCGCCGCGACGATGCGCATGGCGCTGCGCTTTGCGCCACTTAATCTGGTGACTGCAATCGGCATGGCGGCGCTTTACGCGTTCCGCGTCCAACAGCCGCTGATCCTGGTCGCAACGCTACCGATTATTGCTGCCGTGGTCGGGCTGATCATGCTGACCTGGCAGGATAGATTGCAACGAAGGCTGGCCGCACCGGATCAAGGGGTGCGCTTTGTTACTGGCTTTGCGCTGGCGATTGGACTGGCGTGGTTCGTGCTGGTCGGCGCGCTCAATATGGCGCCGCTAAGCGAAGACCGGGTGGGCCTTTTCTGCGTCAATGTCGCGGTGATCTGTCTGGGCGGCACGGTCTTTACGTTGCTGCCCGAAGCGGCGCTGATTTTCATGGGGGTGGTCGCCATCCGGCTGGCGATGGATTTGACCGCGATTGTTCCGGTGCCGGCTTTCTATGTCGCCGCGATCATCGCCTTTGTCGGCGCGCTGCAGACACTGGCGATCGGCCAGGCGCGCCTGTTTGCTGATCGCACGCGGGCGGGCATTGATCTCGCCGCGCTCGAACGACGCCGGATCGATGCAGAGCGCCGTGCCGCCGACGATCAGCGCGCGCTTGAACGCGCGCATGAACAACGCCGCATCGCCGAACAACAGCGCGCCGCTGATGCCCAGCAAATGGCGATGGCCGAACATGCCCAGCGGTTCGACACCTCGGTGGTCGCGGTGATTGCCATTTTGAGTGACGCGGCACGGGAGTTGGGCGGATCGACCGCAAAACTCACCAAATTGGGCGAGGCCAGCGGCACGCATGTATCGGCCGTGCGGACCCGCGCGCTGACGGTGACGCAATCCATGGCCGATGTGCAGCGCGCTGCGGGCGATTTGCGCGCGGCAATCGGCGCAATCGCGCAGGAAGTGACCGCGCAGGTCAACGCGACAGCCAGTGCCGAAACCGTGTCTGCCTTGGCGCGTGCCCAGGCCCGCGAACTGGCCGATAGCAGCGCGATGGTGCGCGGTATCACCGCCAAGATCGAACGCATCGCCCAGCGCACCAATACGCTGGCGCTCAACGCGCTGATCGAAGCGACGCAATCGGGCGAAGCGGGGGCGGCCTTTGCCGTCGTCGCTGGCGAGGTGAAGGCGCTGGCCGCGCAGACCCGCGCCGCCGCACTCGAAATCGGTGAACATATCGCCGATATGGATTCCAATGCGGGGGATGTCGCCGCCTCGGTGGATGCGATGGCCAATGATGTCGGCCGCATCGCGATTGGCGCGACCGACATCGCCCGTGCGATCGAAGCGCAACGCCGGGCAACGGACGGCATCCTCGGCGGTGTCGACGGCGCGCGCGACGGTGCCCAGAACGTCCAGGCCGATCTGCAGGCACTCGCCGATCACGCCCAGGCGGCGGTCGGCCTTGCCCATCTCATCGAACGGGTGGCCACCGACATCGGCACCCAATCCGACCAGCTGGGTTCGGCAAGCACGGCCTTTGGGGAGCGGCTGCGCGGGCGGTGATGCTTTTGTCGTTAGCGCTCGAGCGTTAGCCCCCGCGCGCCACCGCTTTTAATTTATACACTAGATCGAGCGCCTCACGCGGGGTGAGGGCGTCGACGTCAATTGCTTCAATCGCGGTGCGCAGGGGATCGCGGGCTTCCTCGACGATTTCAGCGGCGGCGGCGAATAGCGGCAGATCGTCCAGCCCCGCCGCCAGGCCGCCGGTCTTGGCGCGGCCCGCTTCCAGCTTGGCCAGGACCGACTTCGCGCGCGCGATCGTCACTGGCGGCAGGCCCGCCAGACGCGCGACGGCCAGGCCATAACTGCGATCGGCTGGCCCCTCGCTCACTTCATGGAGCAGCACCAGATCGCCCTTCCATTCGCGCGCGCGGACATGGTGGAGGGTGAGCGCGTCGCAGCGTTCGGCAAGCCGGGTCAGTTCATGATAATGCGTCGCGAACAGGCAGCGGCAGCGGTTGTCCTCATGGATCGCCTCGACCACTGCCCAGGCGATCGCGAGCCCGTCATAGGTGCTGGTCCCGCGCCCGACCTCATCGAGGATGACGAAGCTCTGCGGTGTCGCTTGGGCGAGGATCGCAGCGGTCTCGACCATCTCGACCATGAAGGTCGATCGCCCGCGCGCGAGATTGTCCGACGCGCCGACGCGGCTGAACAACCGGTCGACCAGCCCGAGTTTGGCCGATGTCGCGGGGACATAACTTCCGGCCTGCGCGAGCACCGCGATCAGTGCATTCTGGCGCAGAAAGGTCGATTTGCCGCCCATGTTGGGGCCGGTCACCAGCCATAGCCGGTTATCCGCCGACAAGCGGCAATCATTGGCGACAAAGCGCCCGCCCGCCTTGGCGACCGCCGCTTCGACGACCGGGTGCCGCCCGCCCTGAACATCGAAACAGGCGTGATCGACCAGGGCAGGGCGTGCCCAGCCGCCTTCGCTCGCGCGCTCGGCGAGGCCCGCCGCGACATCGAGCCGGGCGAGTGCATCGGCGGTCGCGGCGATTGCCTCTCGGTTGGCAAGCGCGGTGTCGGTCAGTTCCTCCAGATGCCCGGCTTCGGCGGCCAGCGCGTGCGCACCCGCCTGCGTCACCTTGAGCGCGACATCGTGGAGATCGGGTGCGTTGAAGCGGACCGCGCCCGCCATCGTCTGGCGATGCGTGAAGCCGCTATCGGGCCGCATCAGCGGATCGGCGGCGCGTGCCGGAACCTCGATATGATAGCCGAGCACGCCATTATGCTTGATCTTGAGCGCGGCAATGCCGGTACGCTGGCGATAGTCCGCTTCGAGTGCCGCGATGGCGCGCCTGCCGCCCGCGCCCGCATCGCGCAGGTCGTCGAGCGCGGCATCGAAGCCCGGCGCGATATAGCCACCCGCCGCTGCATCGATCGGCGGCGATGCCACCAGCGCGCGCGCAAACAGGTCGATCAGCGCGCCGTGTCCGCGCAGTTGCGGGGCGAGTTGCGCCAGCAACGCGGGTGCCCGCTCGATCCGCCCCAGCCGCTCGCCCAGCCGCCACGCCGCATCGAGCCCATCGCGCAACTGTCCCAGATCGCGCGGACTCCCGCGCCCCGCCGCGATCCGGCCCAATGCGCGGCCAATATCGGGCAGGGCGCGCAAGGTGCCGCGCAGGCTGTCCCGGAGGCCGGCGTCGTCATGAAACAACTGAACCAGGTCGAGCCGTGCCTCGATCCGCCCGCGATCCATCAGCGGCGCGCCGATATCGGCAGCGAGCAGTCGCGCGCCCGCGCCCGTCACGGTGCGGTCGACCGCGTCGAGCAGGCTGCCTTTGCGCGCGCCGCCAGTAGTGGCGGTCAGCTCCAGGCTCTCGCGCGTTGCGGCATCGATCGCCATCGCCTCGCTCGTCCGGGCAAGACGCGGCGGGCGGAGGAAGGGGAGCGATCCTTTGCCATTATGGTCGAGATAGCGAACCAGCCCCCCCGCCGCCGCCAATGCCGCGCGGGAAAAACTGCCAAAGCCATCGAGCGTCGCCACCCCGAACAGGGTCTTGATTCGTGCCTCACCACTAGCGCTGTCGAACTCCGCGCGGGGCCTGCGCCCGGTCGCCAAGTCTTCGAACGCGGTGGCGTCCGACGCGATCGTCTCGGCGGGCGCCAGCCGCGCGATATCAGCGGCCACCGACGCAGCATCGGTCTCGATTATCTCGAACCGCCCGGTCGAGATATCGGCAGCGGCAATCGCCACCCCGCCCGCTGCCTCGCCGATCGCCACGCACCAATTGGCGGTGCGCGCATCGAGCAGCGCTTCCTCGGTCAGCGTCCCCGCCGTCACCACGCGAACAATCGCGCGCCCGACCAATGTCTTGCCGCTGCGCTTCTTGGCCTCTGCCGGGCTTTCGGTTTGTTCGGCAATGGCAACCCGGTGCCCGGCCTTGATCAGCCGCGCGAGATAGCCCTCCGCCGCATGGACTGGCACCCCGCACATCGGGATCGGTACGCCGTCATGCTCGCCGCGTGCGGTCAATGCGATGTCGAGGCTGGCAGCGGCGATCTTGGCATCTTCGAAAAACATCTCGAAGAAATCGCCCATCCGGTAGAAGAGCAGGCAATCCTCGGCCTCCGCCTTCAGCGCCAGATATTGCGTCATCATTGGGGTGGGGGCGGTGCCGGTCATCGATCGGTTGATACAGCCAAGCATCCTATGTTCAAGGCGATGCGCGCCAGGGGTGGAAGAAACGGCATCGGCCCCGTAAAGACCGGGTATCAGCTGAAGGGCCAGCCATGACCGATGAATCGACCGTCCAGTTTTCCGAGCGTGAGGCGCTGCTGTTCCATTCGGAGGGGCGGCCGGGCAAGATCGAGATTATCGCGTCAAAGCCCATGGCCACCCAGCGCGACCTGGCGCTCGCCTATTCGCCGGGCGTCGCGGTGCCGGTGCGCGCCATTCATGAAAATCCGGCGGCGGCCTATGAATATACAGCCAAGGGCAATCTGGTCGCGGTGATTTCCAACGGCACCGCCATCCTTGGCATGGGCAATCTGGGCGCGCTGGCGTCAAAGCCAGTGATGGAAGGCAAGGCGGTGCTGTTCAAGCGCTTCGCCGATGTTGATGCGATCGATATCGAACTGGCCACCGAAGATCCCGATGCGATCATCAACGCGGTTGCGCTGATGGAACCCAGCTTTGGCGGCATCAACCTTGAAGACATCAAGGCGCCCGAATGCTTCATCATCGAACAGGCGCTGAAGGAGCGGATGAAAATCCCGGTCATGCATGATGACCAGCATGGCACCGCGATTATCGCCGCTGCCGGGCTGATCAACGCGCTGTTCCTCACCGGGCGCAACATCAAGGATATCCGCGTCGTCATGAACGGCGCCGGCGCTGCCGCGATTGCGTGTGCCGAGCTGATCAAGGCGATGGGGTTGCCACATGACCAACTGATCATGTGCGACAAATCCGGCGTGATCTATCAGGGCCGCGAGCATGGCGACATGAACCAGTGGAAATCCGCCCACGCCGCCAAGACCGATCGCCGCACGCTGGAGGAAGCGCTCGACGGCGCTGATGTGTTCATGGGCCTGTCGGCAAAGGGCGCATTGGCACCCGAATATCTGATGAAGATGGCGGCCAAGCCAATCGTGTTCGCCATGGCCAATCCCGATCCCGAAATCACCCCGCCCGATGCCAAGCGCGTTCGGCCCGACGTCATCATCGCCACTGGGCGGTCTGACTATCCCAACCAGGTCAACAATGTGCTTGGTTTCCCCTTCATCTTCCGCGGTGCGCTCGATGTGCGCGCGACCGCGATTAATAATGAGATGAAGGTTGCGGCCGCCAATGCGCTGGCCGAACTCGCGCGCCAGCAAGTGCCCGAGGAAGTGGCGGTCGCTTACGGCGTGCGCCACAGCTTTGGCGTCGATTACATCATTCCGGCCCCGTTTGATCCGCGCCTGATGGAAATCGTCCCCGTTGCAGTCGCGCAGGCGGCAATGGATTCGGGCGTTGCGACCAAGCCGATTCTCGACATGGAAGCCTATCGCCAGTCGCTCCGCGCGCGGCTCAACCCGACCACCTCGGTGCTGACGCTTGCTTATGAAAGCGCGCGCGCCAACCCCAAGCGCGTGTTGTTTGCCGAAGGCGAAGAGGAAGTCGTGCTGCGCGCCGCGATCGAGTTCAAGGCGGGTGGCTATGGCACCCCGGTGCTGGTGGGGCGCGACGACGTCTATGATCGCCTCCGCGCGCTCGGCGTCACCGATCCCGAGACATATGAACTGCACAACAGCCGCAAATCGCCGCTGGTCCCCAAGATGGTCGAGTTTCTCTACGAACGGCTCAAGCGGCGCGGTTATCTGCTGCGCGATTGCGAACGCATGATCAACCAGGATCGCAACATCTTCGGCGCGGTGATGCTGCAACTGGGCGAGGCCGATGTGATGATCACTGGCATCACGCGGCCCTATGCGCAAACGATGCGCGAGGTGCGGCGCGTAATCGATCCGATCAAAGGCCGCACCGCGTTCGGCGTGCATGTGATGGTCGGCGCCAAGCACACCGTGTTCATGGCCGACACCACGATCAACGAACGCCCGACGGCGGAAGAACTCGCCGACATTGCCGAACAAACCGCGCTCGTCGCCAAGCGCATGGGCCATGAACCGCGCGTTGCTTTCCTCAGCTATTCGAATTTCGGCAATCCCGAAGGGCGCTGGCTGGAAAATATCCGCAATGCGGTGTGCGTCCTGAACGATCGCCACGTCAGCTTCGAATATGAAGGCGAAATGGCGCCTGATGTGGCGCTCAACCCGCGCCAGTTGGCGAACTACCCCTTCGCGCGGCTTTCCGGCCCCGCCAATGTGCTGATCATGCCCGGCCTGCAAAGCGCCAACATCTCCGCCAAACTGCTCCGCGAACTGGGCGGCGATGCAGTGATTGGCCCGATGCTGGTCGGCATGGAAAAGAGCGTCCAGATCGCCCCGATGACGAGCACCGCGAGTGAGCTGGTCACGCTGGCGGTGCTGGCTGCCGGGGGGATTGCTGGGTGAATTCGCTCTAAAACGGGCTGAAATCGGACAACTGTTGACTCGCAATACGGGTACTCCCCGGCTAGCCTTTGCACTGTGACGGACACAGTCTGCACAATAGCTATGGGTTTAGGGGGGAAGGTGCGATGCAAAAGGTACAGTTTTCGGCGCTTGTGTTGATCGGGCTTTTGGCCGGTTGTGCGTCAACGCAGAAAGTGCTCGATAAGCCGCCAACCGAAGTCTTCCGGTCTGAGAAAAGCGTCAAGGAAGTAACGTTCTGCCTGTCGGACAAGAATCACACACCGGCGCTTGAACGAGACGATGGATCGCGCGTTGTATTGATCAAGAATGGCTATGGCGGTGTTTCGCTAGCTTTTTCGATTTTTCCGGATGGCACTGGCAGTCGCATCGAATATCGTAAGCAGTTCGGCACGATCGGGGGCATCTGGAAGCAGTGTGTCGGTCTGAAGGGCGACAAATAATTGCGGTCGACACCGACCACCATTGTAACGACAACGCCGCCTTGATCCTCGGCGTCCACTTGGGGTGATGCAGTGATCGGCCCGATGCTGGTCGGCATGGAAAAGAGCGTCCAGATCGCCCCGATGACGAGCACCGCGAGCGAACTCGTGACGCTGGCGGTGCTGGCTGCCGGGGGGATTGCGGGGTAGGGGAGGGGAACGGCGGCATTTAGCTGATTGATGGCAAAAGCCGCCGCTCGTTTTGACGCGTTGTCACCCCGTGTCGGGGCAGTGGATTTTGTAATTGTTAGCGCGATGGCGCGGGAGCGTTGGTCTGCGCCAATTCTTCAAACCATTTCAGCGCGGGTGCCATCGTCAGAGAAATGCTGGCCATGTGATCGACCGCTCCCAGGCTGTGCAAGCTGATATTGCCGCCGCGCCGCTTGGCATAGTCAAAGAATGCCTTGGATGACAATGGCGTCACGTCGATGTCGTTCTCGCCCGTATAAAGCCGGAATGGAGCGATCGGAGCCCAACGATAGGTTTCATTGCGATCCAGTCCTTTGGTGAACCAGTTATCGCCGTTGGTGCGCATGTCCTGCAGGAATTCGGATTGGAACATGTCCTCAGCCTTTGCGGGCAATGCAGCGCCGATCTCCCACATCGTCTTTGATCCATCGAACAGCTTGGGCACGCCATTGGCATAGGCTGGCTTCAGCGCCGTGCTAATCGGATAACCGTAAAAGTCTGCATAGGCCGATGCCCCCCAAGCCAAATAGCCCATGCATTTGAGGCAATTGCTCTCGACTGCCTTTGGCAGCGATGTCTTGCGCAGTTCATAGGGGCCGGCCACGCCGATCGAGCCTCTCAGCCGATAGTCCCGGATTGGGCGGCGGTCGAGTTCGCGGTGAACACCTGCAACCACCTGACCTCCTTGGGAAAAGCCCATCATGAAGAGGTTTGGTGACCAGTTGAGTTTGCGGTCTCTAGCGATCTGCCGCACCGCCTTCAGCATGTCGATAGAATCGTCAACCAGCGGTTTGGTGATGATATAGGGATGCGGTTCGTGCGATACGCCCAGGCCAATATAGTCGGGCAGGACAACATAATATCCGTTGGCGCCAAACACCGCTGCTTCGGCTTCCCCATCCGCACGATCTGGCTGTGAGGGAGATAATGCGCGGGTATTGGTCGTCCCGTGCAGATACATCATCACACCCTTGGGCTGCTTCACATTTTGCGGTGTCACGAACAGGCCAGAAGCCTTGATGGGCTTGCCCTTAAGGACAGTCCAATAGGTGACGCGGAACAGTTCGACGCTCTGCTTGGCCGTGATTTCGCCGGGGAACTCAGCCGCAATTTTCTGCAGGTTCGTCTGGCGAATGATGCCTAGCCGCTCAACCGATGCGATCGACCCGCGCTGCTGGGTCTTTTCGGCGTTAGCCGCGTAGAGCGGTTGGGTTGGCACGCCATTGGCCATGGTGGCCAAGGCGATAGTAAGTGCAAGGGACATGGTTTTCATCGTCGGTAACTCCTGTTGGAAACGATGTCCCCAACAAGCCCAGCGCGGCATACGCCGTCCCCCCAATGCCGGAAAATGCTGCCCAGTTTCGAATGTGGGATGATGTTTTCAGTTTTGGGCAGGAGGAGTGAGTGCTGCCATTCGAAAATCGGTCGGGGTTTGGCCGACAACATCCTTGAAAACCCGATTGAAAGACTGCAGCGACGCAAAACCGGAGTCGTAGGCGATCGCCAGAATTGTCTCTCGCGCGCGGTCACTATCCGCCAACGCAGCCTTTGCATGCGTCAGACGATAGCCGTTTAGGAACGACGCGAAGTTACGAAAGCCCATGCCGGCATTGATCAAATGGCGCAGCTGATGCGCTGGTACCTTTAGCTGCTCGGCAAGGCCGTCAATCGTCAGCCCGGGACGGAGATAGACGCGATCCTGATCCATCGCCTGCATCAACCGGCGATGTAGCGCCAGATCTTTTGGGTCGATGCGGGGCTCGTCAGCCACGGTTCGCGCCACGGGTTTAAACTGTAATCGTTCCGGGCTCACCCGCATCAGCCAGAAGAGAAGCCCCAACTGAACAGGGAGCACACCCAAGCCATTGCGAACGATCGAACCGAGTTGGGCGTTCTCTAGGTCTTCGGTGAGCAGCGATACAATCAGTGCCGCTAATGGCGCAAAGACCATCCAGAGGCGCACCGCGCGGCGATGTTCGATCAGGTCTGAACGGCGTTCCGAAAGCGCCACCCAGACGATGTGCCCAATCATGAAGACCGGGGGAATGCTGCCGAGCCTGTGCACTGCCGCGCTAAATGGCATCGCGATTCCCAGATACTCGACGAAGTAAAATGCCGGTACGCAGGCAAGGGCGACCAGCCCGATCCATTCCAGCGTAGCAATGCGAAAATCGTCGCGCAGCAGCGACAGGCAGAACCACCAAAGCAGGCCGAGATTGGGAATCCCGACCGCCCTTGCGACGATCAGCAAGGACGCCGGGATCACATCAGCGTCTGGCATGATGGTTACGGCAAGACCCATCAGGCTGAACAACAGCGCGATGAGCAACCGACCAGGCAAGACATGGCGCACATCGCGAATCGTCAGCATCACCCCGATGGCGAACAGCGCAAGGCTGCCAAACGCCAACATCCTGTCTATTAGGGCAAGAAAGCTTGGGGCCATTATCGAATGTCGTAGATTTGCGTCTGTCGTCGCGCAAGTGGAGGGGTACGTCAGATCGCCGACAGGTGACCAGGGGGATCACCCACAACATGAAAATGCGCTTTGCCGGGGCCTGCTGTCGTCTGCGGGTGGACGCAGTGGCTGGCCGTAACCAGCAGTCAATTTCCCAACCATGCCTCCAGTACAACATTGATTTATTTGACGTTCAGCCCCCCGACACGGCCCGGCAAGCCGCTGGCGTTTTCGGCGGTGGGCGGGATTGCGGGGTAGAAATTTCGCCAGTTTGCAGCTACATGACCATCTAGATAGTCAGGAGAGGGCGATGGAGACTTACAGCATTGCCGATGCCAAGGCGCGGTTGAGCGAGCTGATCGACCGCGCCGAAGCGGGTGAAACCGTGTCGATCACCCGGCGCGGCAAGCCCGTTGCGCGGCTGGTGGCAGAGGATCAGCCCAAAAAGCCGATCGATGTGGAGGCGATGCGAGCCGCGCGCGCGCTTTCTAAGCCCTATGTCGATCCCGATGGATTGTCTTTCGTCGAGCGACTGCGGCGTGAAGATTTGCTTTGACCCTCGTCTATCCGGATACGTCGGTGCTGGTCAGCGCCTATGTTGAAGAGGCATTTTCCCTGATTGCAGAGACATGGCTGATCAGCATTCTTCCAGGCGATATGGTAAGCAGCGCTTGGTGCGAAACCGAAATTGCATCAGCGCTCGCGGCCAAGACACGCGCCAGACAGATATCGTCCATAGAGCCACCACAGTTGCTCGGGATGATCACCGCCATGCTCCATGCAACCGCGCGATTCATCCCAATCAACAAACGTCATTTTGAATCGGCTGGCGATTTGCTGTCCCGCAGCGCATTGCCGCTCGGCAGTGGCGATGCGCTACACCTCGCCGTTGCTGCAGCAGCGGGCGCGACGCTCGTCACGCTCGACCGGCGGATGGCCGAGGCCGGGTTGGGCCTCGGCCTCGACGTCCAGTTGCTCGGTTAGGTTACGCGTCGATGCTGGTCCCCAGCGCGCCGTAGACCAGCCCGCCATCGACCGCGATCGTCTCGCCCACCACATAATCGCCCGCGCGGCTCGCCAGGTAGATGGCAGTGCCGGCCATGTCCTCGTCAACGCCGATCCGCTTGGCCGGAATGCCCTTGGCGATCGCGTCGCCATGGTCGCGCGCGGCCTTGTTCATTTCGCTGGCAAAGGCGCCCGGCGCGATCGAGGTGACGTTGATGTGATCGGTGATCAGCCGCGCCGACATCCGCTTGGTGAGATAGATCAGCGCCGATTTTGACGCATGATAGCTGTACGTCTCCCACGGATTGAGCCGCAGCCCATCGATCGAGGTGATGTTGATCACCTTGGCGGGCTGGCCTGCACTAGCCCCGGCCTTCAGCGCTTCGTGCAGCGCCTGGGTCAGGAAGAAGGGGGACTTCACATTCAGGTCCATCACCTTGTCCCAGCCTTTTTCAGGGAAGGTCTCGAAGCTCTCGCCCCAGGCAGCACCCGCATTGTTGACGAGGATGTCGAGCTTGTCGGTGTGCTCGGCCAGCTGTGCGGCAAGTGCCTTGCAGCCCGCGACGGTGGAAACGTCCTGCGGCAGCGCGATGCATTTGTCGCCGAGTTCCTTGGCCGTCTCGAAACAGGCTTCGGCTTTGCGCGAGCTGATATAAACGGTCGCGCCTTGGGCGATAAAACCCGCCGCGATCATCTTGCCAATGCCGCGCGAGCCGCCAGTGACGAGCGCGATCCGGCCATCGAGCCGGAAGAGGTTGGTGGTGTCCATGTGATGTTCTCCTGTTTTTAGGTGACGCGCGGCGCTGGCATCAGCCCCCGCGCTTGATTGTCTCTCTGGCAATGATCAGCTGCTGGATCTGGCTGGTGCCCTCATAAATGCGGAATAGCCGCACGTCGCGGTAGAGCCGCTCGATCCCGTAATCGGCGATATAGCCCGCCCCGCCGAAAATCTGCACCGCGCGATCTGCCACGCGGCCGACCATTTCGCTGGCATAATATTTCGACGCCGCCGATTCCATCACGACGTCCTTGCCCGCATCCTTCGCGGCGGCGGTCTCCAGCACCAGCGCGCGTGCGGCCAGCGCTTCGGTCTTTGAATCGGCGATCATCGCCTGTATCAGCTGATGCTCGGCGATCGGCTTGCCGAACTGCTTGCGCTCGGTCGCATAAGCGACACAGTCAGCGATCAGCCGTTCAGCGACCCCGATGCACACCGCCGATATATGCAACCGCCCGCGATCGAGCACGCGCATCGCGATCTTGAAGCCTTCGCCCTCGGCACCCAGCATATTGGCCGCTGGCACTTCGACATCATCCATGATGACATCGGCGACCTTTGCGCCCTTTTGCCCCATTTTCTTTTCCGGTTCGCCGATGCTGAGGCCGGGCAGGGTGCGGGGCACGAGAAAAGCGGAAACGCCGCGCCCGCCAGCTTCCTCGCCGGTGCGGGCCATCACCGTGAACAGATCGGCCTTGTCGGCATTGGTGATGTAGCGCTTGGTGCCCGACAGGCGGTACACGTTGCCGTCCTTCACGGCCCGCGTTTTCACCGCGCCGGAATCGCTGCCGACATCGGGTTCAGTGAGCGCAAAGCTGGTAACGATGTCGCCACTGGCGATGCGCGGCAGCCAGGCGGCCTTTTGTTCGGGCGTGCCGGCCATCACCAGCCCCTGGCTGCCGATGCCGACATTGGTGCCAACGGCTGATCGGAAGGCGGGGGTGGTGCGGCCAAGCTCAATCGCGACGCGCACCTCCTCGCTCATCGTCAGGCCAAGCCCGCCATAGTCCTCGCCAATCGACAGGCCAAACAGGCCGAGCGCGCGCATTTCGTGAAGGATGTCAGCGGGGATCGCATCGTCGGCCTCAACCTGCGCCTCAATCGGGCGCAGCTTTTCGCTGACGAAGCGGCGCACTGTATCGATCAGCGCATCAAAAGTTTCTGCATCAAGCGCCACGGCCCTCATCCTCTTGATATTTTGACTATCCGCTATCGCAGCCGCTGCCTCGCCGCAAGTCGCCCAAACCCGAAATTCCAAAAGCAAGTGACGCGCCCTTGGAGGATCGCTATCGTGGCCATCAAAATAGCAGAGAGAGGATCGTTGTTGATGCGCTTTTCGGGCAAGCGTGCCGTCGTTACCGGCGCTGCATCGGGCATTGGACGGGCAACAGTGCTTCGGTTGGTCGATGAAGGGGCGGAAGTCTGGGCGGGTGATATTGACGAAGTCGGCGGGCTGGAGCTGGCGCAAACCTCCAATGGCCGAATCCATTTTCAGCGTACCGATGTTACGAAAGCGGCCGATATCGAAGCGCTGATCCTGGCCGCAGAGGCAGCGGGCGGGATCGATATTCTGTTCAACAATGCCGGGGCGGGTGGCGCGCGCGCCAAGATTGATGCGATCGAGCCCGATGAATGGGATGATACGCAAAATCTGCTGCTGCGCTCGGTCGCGCTTGGCATCCGGTATGCGGCCCCCTTGATGGCCGCGCGGGGTGGCGGGGCGATCGTCAACACCGCGTCGATCGCGGCACTGCAGACCGGGGCAGCGCCGACCGCTTATTCGGTCGCCAAGGCTGGTGTCCTGCACCTGACCAAGATGGCGGCGGCGGATCTGGCCCAGCACAAAATCCGCGTCAACGCGGTTTGCCCGGGGTTCATCACCACCAACATCTTCACCAGTGCGCTGGGGATCGATGGCGACAAGCGCGTTCAGGCCAATGCCGCGATCGGATCGATCGCCAACCTCGCCCAGCCCCTGCAATATGCCGGCCAGCCAGAGGATATCGCCGCCGCCGTTGCCTATCTCGCCAGCGACGATGCGCGCTTTGTTACGGGCACGCATATTGTTGTCGATGGCGGCATGACGATCGGCCCGCGCCATAGCTGGGACCCCAAGGTGCCATCGCTGTTCGCGATGCTGGAAGCGTTTCGGTGAGCACAACCATCGCGGTGCCCGCCGCGCGCAAGCTGCCCGCGCGCAGCAAATTGGCATTCGGCTTTGGCTCAATCGCCTATGGCATCAAGGATAATGGCTTCGCGACTTTCCTGCTGCTCTATTATAACCAGGTGATTGGCCTGTCGGCGGGCGCGGTCGGCATTGCGATCATGATGGCGATGGTGATCGAATCCTTTGTCGATCCCGCCGTCGGCTTTCTGTCGGACCATACCCGCAGCAAATGGGGTAGGCGGCATCCCTGGATGTACGGTTCGGCGATTCCCGTCGCGATCGGCTGGCTGTTGTTGTGGAACCCGCCCAGTGGCTGGAGCCAGACGGCGTTGCTCTTCTATTTGTTCGGCAGTGCCCTGCTGGTGCGGATTGCGCTGTCGACTTTTGAGATCCCCGCAGCGGCGCTGGGGCCAGAGCTCAGCTCCGATTATGACGAACGCACGCGGATCTTCTCCTATCGCTATCTGTTCGGCTGGGTGGGCGGGCTCGGCATGCTCTCGCTCGCTTATGCGGTGTTCCTCGTGCCCGATGCGACGCATGCGGTGGGGTTGCAGAACGGCCCCGGCTATGGCCGCATGGCGTTGCTGGGGGCGATCCTAATGGTCGTGTCGATCCTGGTTTCAGCGGCGGGGTTGCATCCGGAAATCAAGCATCTGCCCAAACTCGCCGAAAGCGATGAGACGGTGTCCGACCATTTCGCTGCCTTTCGGCAGACCGTGGCCAATAAGGGCTTCATGGTGCTGATGATCGCCGGGCTATGCGCCTATACCGCGCAGGGCATCTCCTTCGCTTTGTCGAACTATATGTACCAATATGTGTGGATGATGCAGGGCAGCGACTATCAGTGGCTGTCGTTGTCGCTGCTGATTGGCGTGGTGGTGGCGTTTTTCATCACGCCGCGTCTGACCCGCGTCGGCGACAAAGGGCGCGTCGCGATGCTGTTGTCGGCTGGCAACGCCCTGCTCGTCGTCAGCCCCTATATCCTGCGTCTGATGGGGGTGTTCCCCACGCCCGAATCACCGCTGGCGTTGCCGCTGCTGCTGGTGATCTTCGGGGCAAACACCATGTGTGGCGTCGGCGCTTTCATTCTTGGCGCATCAATGCTGTCCGATGTGGTCGAAGAATCCGAAATCCGCACCGGGAGAAGGTCTGAAGGGGTGTTTTTTGCCGGCAGTTTTTTCGTGCAGAAGATGGTCGGCGGGCTCGGCATCTTCATGGCCGGCGTCATTCTGGCGATAGCGCAATTTCCGGCATCGGCCCAGCCCGGGCAGGTGCCGATCGCCACTGTTGACCGGCTGACGCTGATCTTCATCGTCCTGTTGCTGCTGTTCTACGGGCTGGCGGCGTTCGTCTATTCGCGTTTCCCCTTTGGTCGGGCCGACCATCAGGCGCGGCTGGCGCAGATGGGGGCAACGACGGGCGGGTAAGGGCGGGGCGGGCCGGTTCCAGCGCCGGTCAGGACCTTTGCGCGCGTCGGTACCTGGACAATGCTCGGCCTGAGCGCGCGCGCAATGGCTGGGCTGGGCCTGTCGCAGCCCTTCATGCTGCGCGCGCCGACCGGTCATCGCCCCCTGCACACGGTTCGTCCTAAAAGGTTCCCTTCGACCCGTCGCATGGGTTTTCATCGGCGCGCGGGTCTGCTTTGGCAGGCTTAACGAGCGTAGAAACACTTCGGGGGCTTCGTGACATTCAAGACTTTGGCAGCGCGATTCGCGCTGGTGTTATCGTGCGTCTTGATGACGGCGACCCCGGCCATGGCCGGGCGGCTCCAGTGCGTACCCTTTGCGCGTGAGATGTCCGGCATCGACATTTACGGTAATGCCAAGACTTGGTGGTCGCAGGCGGAAGGCCGCTATGCCCGCGGGACCACGCCAAAGATTGGCGCGGTGCTTGCCTTTGAAGCGACCGGTAAAATGCGGCTGGGCCATGTCGCGATGGTCAGCCAGATCGTCAGCGACCGCGAGATTTTGTTGACCCATGCTAATTGGTCACGCCCCGGTGGGATTGAACGCGATGTGCGTGCGATCGACGTTTCGGTGGCGGGTGACTGGAGCGAAGTGCGTGTCTGGTATGGCCCGCTGCGCGATCTTGGCAAGTCGGCCTATCCCGCCAAGGGCTTTATCTATGCCGCGCCAGCACTGCAGGCCACGCCGCTTGATGGTGGTGCCTCGAACGCACCGGTCACCATCGCCGCCAACGCCCTGACGACGCCAGTGATCCTCGGTCTGCTTGGCACGCCAGCTTTTTGATCGTTCGGTTTAGCTGATGCACCGCCCCGGTTAGTGGCGGAGCGGTGCGATCTATGGCCTGCGGATCAAGCAGCCTTGTGTTGGGGGTGGAAAGTCATCGCCACGCCGTTCATGCAATAACGCTTGCCAGTCGGCGCCGGGCCGTCATCAAACACATGGCCAAGATGCCCACCGCAGCGGCGGCAATGCACTTCAATGCGTTCAAAGATCAGGCTGCCATCGACCCGTGTGGCTACAGCATGGGGCAGCGGCTGCCAAAAGCTTGGCCAGCCCGTGCCGCTGTCAAACTTGGTCGTCGATGAAAAGAGCGGCAGCGCACAGCCAGCGCACGCAAAGGTCCCGGTGCGCTTTTCATGATTGAGCGGGCTGGTGCCGGGATATTCCGTGGCTTCGTGCCGCAGCGTGCGATAGGCGGCCGGCGAAAGCTTCGCCTTCCACTGGGCATCGGTAAGTTGATATTCGAATCCAGCCTTTGCCGATGCGGGCGCAGTGCGCCAGCCAAACAGCGCGGCGGCGGCGCTGCCAACAGCGGCAAGGGACAGGAACTGGCGGCGATCAGTCATCTTCGGGGCTCCCTACAGGTGCGATACCCTGGATACGGGTGAATGCCGCCGGCGGTTACGATGCCGCCGCAAAAACGCCGATTGATCAATATTTGCTGATCGTCACCGGCAATTTGCGATAGCCATGGACGAAGCAGGCCGCGACCCGCTCCGGCTCGCCCGTCACGTTCACGCGCATCCGGCGTTTGGCCATTTCCTCCAGCAGCACGCTGATCTGCAACTCGGCGAGCCGGGCGCCTACGCAGCGGTGGATGCCGTGGCCAAAGGCAAGATGGCGACGGGCATTGGGGCGATCGACTATGATCTTGTCGGCGTCATCGCCAAAGATGCTTTCGTCGCGATTGGCGGAGAGATACCACAGCGCCAGCTTGTCGCCGGCCTTGATCTGCTGGCCCTCCAGTATCGTGTCCTGTGTGGCGGTGCGGCGCATATGCGCGAGCGGCGTTTGCCAGCGAATAATTTCCTGGACGGTGTTCTGAATCAGCGACGGATCAGCCTCCAGCTTGGCGCGCTGATCGGGGAAGAGGTTGAGACCATAGGCCGCCGCACTCATCGAATTGCGGGTGGTGTCGTTACCGCCGACGATCAACAGGATCAGATTGCCGAGAAACTCCATCTGATCCATTTCGGCCATCGCGTCCGAATGGATCATCATCGAAATCAGGTCGGGCGTCTTTTCCTTGCCGACCTTTTGATTCCACAGGCCGGTAAAATAGGTGGCGCATTCGTGGAGATGCTGGAGGCGGACCATCCGCTGCGCTTCATCCTTGAACAGCTCGATATCGCCCGCCCAATCCGACCACAAAGTCAGCTTGCGTCGGTCTTCCCAGGGGAAATCAAACAACAAGGCAAGCATTTGGGTGGTCAGCTCGATCGATACGGTATCGACCCAGTCAAAATCCTCCCCCCAGGGCAGCGAATCGAGGATTTCGGCGGTCCGCAGCCGGATATTGTCGGTCATCCGCACCATTTCGCTGGGCGTGAAGGCGGGGGCGACGGTGCGGCGCTGGCCGGTATGTTTGGGGCGGTCCATCGCGATGAACATCGGCATCTTGACCGCGCCCGGCATGGTCTCATCGAAATCGGCCAGCGTGATGCCGCCGACTTCGGAGGAATAGAGATCAGGCAGCGATTCGATCTCGACGATCGGCTTGTAGGTCGAGATCGACCAGTACGGCCCGAAATCGCTGTGCGGGACATAATGGACGGGCGATTCGGCCCGCAGCTGGCGAAACGGCGCCTGCCAGACATCGTCGCGGTAAAGCTCGGCGCGGCTCACATCGAGTGGATCGATCGCGTCTGAATGCGTTGGTGCGGGTGCCAAGGTTGCCATGGTGTCTCTCCTATTGGCGCACCTCACTACTAACTTACATTCGTGTCAATAGCGTACCCGCCATCCTTTCGCGATGCGCGCCGAGCGAACAGCGCAAAGGGCTTGCGGCCGCTACCCGATTTGAGCACGCCGCGCCGAAACGCGCCGGCACCCACCCAGATCGTGATCGACACCCAAAGCAATTGCCAGGCAAGCGCGGCGAGATGCGGCCAGATTTCCGGCTTGTTGCCGGCATGGGCAGCCATCGCATAGGGCGAGCTGAGCGGAAAAATTTCGGCCAGCAGCGCAATTAATGTGCCTGGATCGGCGGCGGCACTCGATGCCAAGCCGAACATCGCCATCTGGATGATCGTGATCGGCAGCGACAGCATCTGGATTTCGCGCATCGTCGATGCCTGGGCGCCTACCCCCAGGAAAACCGCGCCCAACAACATATAGGCCATGGTGAAATAGGCGCAGAATAGCAGGATGAACACCGGCATGCCCACCGCCGGGGCCAGCCCGCTGAGCGCAGCGCCGCCACCCGGCAGGAACGTGCCGATCTGGCTGATCAGCGTCCCCCAAAAGGTAACAAACAGCACCGCGACGCCAAACATGCCAAGCAGTTTGCCAAGGAACACCGATTCGAGCGGAACGGCGGCGGCGAGAATCTCGATCACCTTATTGCTGCGTTCCTCGGCCATTGTGCCCACGGCCTGGCCGGACAGGAACAGGGTGAGGAAGAAAATCCCCGTCACGCCGATCAGCGCCGCGGCATTGTTGCTCGATCGCGAGACGATGCTGGGTTTGATCACGGTCCTGGTCGCGACGCTGAGCGGTCCTTCTCCGCCGGACGCGCGCTGCCGGACCACGATTTCGGCGAGCTGGGTGAGATAATCGGCTGATCGGGTGCCGCGCTCGATGTGCAGAATTTGCGGCCGATCAAGCGGGCCATAAAGCACTGCAATCGCATCAAAGTCCTTGGCTTCAAACGCCGCTTTCGCGCGCTTGGCAGGATCGTCACCCGCAGGCTCAGCGGTCAATGCTGGCGGGGCATCGCGGTCACGGAACAATCCGCGCAGCTTGCCGTCAGCGGCCAATAGCAGCTTGCCGTCAGTCGGGGCGACAAAGGCGATGATTCGCGTCCGATCGGCTGGGCCGCGCGCCAGCGTCGATCCGCCAAGTGCGCCAACCGTGGCAAAGCCGATCAGGAAAAGCGGCGACAGCAGAAACAGCAGGAACAATGGCGTGAACACCGTTGCGGTGAAATCGCGCCGCGCGATCGTTAGTGTCTGGCGGATGAGGCGGCCCCGATTGGTCATCTTGCGCTCTCCAGGGCGGCTGGCCCGACAATTTTGACAAAGGCATCGTGCAAGCCGGGCCGCTCGATCGACAGCCCGGCAATGCCGTGACCGGCCTCGATCAGTTTGACGAGCAGGGCTTCAATGCCGCTGTCGGGCATGATGAACTTCCAGCCGCTACCCTCGCGCATGGCATCGGCAGGCAGCAATGCGGGCAGTCCGGGGCCGTCATGCTGGGCAACATAATGGACTTGCTGGGGCAGCATCCCGCGTGCTTCGGCGACGGTGCCTTCAAAGCGGCGCTTGCCGCCCGCGATGATGGCCAGCCCGTCACACAGCCGCTCGGCATGGCTCATAATATGCGTGGAAAACAGGATCGTCGCGCCGCGCGTCCGCTCGGCGATGATCAGCGCTTCAAGCCGCTCCTGATTGACGGGATCGAGCCCGGAAAAAGGTTCATCAAGCACCAGCAGATCGGGCTGATGGACCACCGATCCAAGCAGCTGGACCAACTGGGCCATGCCCTTGGAGAGTTTGCGAATCCTTTCATCGACGGCATGGCCTAGGCCGGCTTCTTCCATCATCGTTGCGGCGCGCTTGCGGCCTTCGCGCCAATCGAGCCCGCGCAGCGCGCCCATGAAAGCAATCGCCTCGCGCGCCTTCATCGCCGGATAGAGGCCGCGCTCTTCGGGGAGATAGCCGATATGGTCGCTGGCCTCGCGGGGACGGGCATAGCCAAGCAAGCTGCGCTTGCCTTCATCGGGTTCGATGATGCCCAGCAGCATCCGCAGCGTTGTTGTCTTGCCTGCGCCATTGGGCCCAAGCACACCATAGATCGCGCCCTTGGGCACCGCGATATCAACTCCGTCCACCACGCGTCGGTCGCCAAACCGCTTGACGAGCCCGGTGGCGCTGATCGCCAGTTCGCTTTTCAAGAAAATCCCCTAACGAGTAGACGCGGCATGATCGGGTGTGTTTATCGACCCTTTCCGCCGATGGGTAGCGGGGAAGGATGAACGAAAACACGTCTTTCGCAGCAAGGGTAAAGACAAAGGCCGCCGATCTTGGTTTTGTGGCGTGCGGAATCGCGCCGGCATCGCTTGCGCCCCATACCACGGAACGCCTGCGCGCCTGGATAGCGGATGGCGCGCATGGCGAGATGATCTGGATGGAATCGCGGGCCGATCAACGCGCCCAACCGCGTGCGTTGTGGCCTGCGGTCAACAGCGTGATCGCGCTGGGGATGAGCTATGCACCGGCCACTGATCCGTTGGCGCTGGCGGGGGCGGGGGATCGCGGCCGGATCTCGGTCTATGCGCAAGGCGGCGATTATCATGATGTGGTGAAGCGCGCGCTGAAGGCGCTGGCGCGCTGGATCGTCGAGACAGCGGGCGGCGAGTTGAAGGTCTTTGTCGATACCGCCCCGGTGATGGAAAAGCCGCTTGCTGAAGCAGCCGGGCTGGGCTGGCAGGGCAAGCACACCAATCTTGTCAGCCGCGATTCGGGGAGCTGGCTGTTCCTGGGCGCGATTTACACTACGCTGGATTTGACGCGTGATTTGCCGGGCGATGACCGGTGTGGCAGTTGTGACGCCTGCCAGCGCGCGTGCCCGACTGACGCCTTTCCGGCCCCCTATCGGCTCGATGCCAGGCGCTGCATTTCGTATCTGACGATCGAGCATGCCGGCCCAATCCCGCATGAATTTCGTGGGCCCATTGGCAACCGCATTTATGGCTGCGACGATTGCCTGGCCGTGTGCCCCTGGAATAAATTTGCCGAAGCCGCCGCCGCCAATATCGCCTTTGCCCCGCGCGCGGAACTTGCTGCCCCGGCGCTTGCCGATCTGCTTGCCCTTGACGATGCCGGTTTCCGCACCGTCTTTGCCGGTTCGCCGATCAAGCGGATCGGGCGGGACCGGATGATGCGCAATTGCGTGATCGCAGCGGGGAATAGTGGCGCGCCGGCATTGCTACCGGCGGTGATTGGCTTGCTCGACGACCCGGCACCGATCGTTCGGGGGGCGGCAATCTGGGCGCTGTCGCGGCTCGATCACGGGCAATGGACGCGCGAACTTGCCGCGCGTCTGGCCACCGAAAGCGATCCCAGCGTCAGGCAGGAATGGTTATTTGCCCCCATCGCGGCGGGTGAGCGCGGCAACGCATGACGCGCGATCGATCGGGCTGCCATCGGGCTGTCGCGAATCGATATAGGTGACCACCGGCATCCCGGCGCCTTTGGGATAAAGATAGGCATCGAGCACACAGGCGGCCCCAGTGAACTGCAATTTGCGGCCATTGCCTTCGCGCACATCGGCATCGGGCTGGCCAAAAAGCGATATCAGCGCCGCTGCATCACGACCGACCACGCGATCAAGCCCGGCGACGATCCGGATGGTGGTTGGCACTGGCGTGGTGTCGGGCCGTGCCGAGATACCGCTGCCGCTGGTGGCGCAGCCGGCCAGCGCCAAGGGCAGCATCGTCGCCATCATTGTTCCGCTCGCCAGCCGCCGCATCATGGCCCTTTCCCGATTGTCCGGCCGCCAGCCGAACCACGAAGCAGGCCAGGCGGCAAGCCCTGTCGGCTCGGCTGGGCGCGGGACAGTTGCGTATCGCCGCGTCGCCTTCTACCGAGCGCGCTAGTCTAGACCGTCCGGAGACCAGAGTGACCCAACCCCGCTATGATGTTGTTGCGATCGGCAACGCGATTGTCGATGTGCTTGCCCATGCCGAGGATGCCTTCCTTGCCGAGCATGGCCTGGAAAAGGGCGCGATGCAGCTGATGGAGCCCAGCATTGCTGAACGCCTGTACAGTGCGATGGGCCCGGGCATGGAAGTGTCGGGCGGGTCGGCTGCCAATACGCTCGCCGGGATTGCCGCACTTGGCCATCGCTGCGCGTTTATCGGTCAGATTCGCGATGACCAGCTCGGCGCGGTGTTCGCGCATGACATTCGCGCGATGGGCATTGATTTTGATGTGCCTGCGCGCAGCGAGGAGCCACCGACCGGCCGCTGCTTGATCCTGGTCTCGCCCGATGGCCATCGCACGATGAACACCTCGCTAGGTGCCGCGCATTATCTGCCGCGCGAAGCCGCTAAGCCGGAGCTGATTGCCGATGCCAGCTATCTGTATCTCGAAGGCTATATGTGGGACCCGCCGGAGCCACGCCAGGCGATCCTGCTCGCGATCAAGGCGGCACGGGCGGCCGGGCGCAAAATCGCGCTGACGCTGTCGGTGACCTTTTTCATCATGCAATATCGCGCCGATTTCCTGAAGCTGATGGACGACGGCCTGATCGACATCCTGTTCTGCAACGGTGAAGAAGCTGCCTGCCTGCTCGAAATGGAGGATCCGGAAGCCGCCTCGATTGCACTGGCGGCGCGGGTGCCGACGTTGGTCGTGACGCACGGCGCGGACGGCGCGAGCGCGTTCAACCACGGTGCGCGCGTCGATGTGCCCGCCGAGCCGATCGACAAGGTGGTGGACACCACGGGCGCGGGTGACCTGTTCGCGGCCGGCTATCTGGTCGGCCAGATTCGCGGGCTGTCAGCGGTCGACAGCCTGAAGCTCGGCGCGATCTGTGCCGCCGAGATTATCAGCCATGTCGGCGCGCGGCCGATGGTCGACCTCAAGGCGCTGGTGGCCGAAAAGCTGGGCTGATCCGTTACAACTGCGACGGACATGAAAAAGGGCCGGGGAGCGATCCCCGGCCCTTTTTTCGTGGGTTATGACGCTCGCTGATCAGGCGAGCGGCAGGTCTTCCGGTGCCTCGACGATCCCGCGGCCCACATGGCTCGCGCGGTAGCTGTAGCCGTAATAGATCAGCATGCCGACCGCGCCCCAGATCGGCAGAACCAGCATCGCCTCGAACGGCAGGTTGAAGAACAGGAAGATGCAACCCGCGATCGTCGCCGGACCGATCAGCCAGAGCGCTGGCGTCTTGAAGCTGCGCGGGCGATTGGGCTCGGTCTTGCGCAGCATCATCACCGCGATCGCCACCATCATGAAGGCATAGAGCGTACCCGCATTGGCGATGTCGGCGAGCTTGCCGACCGGCAGGAAGGCAGCGGCAAACGCCACCGCGCCGCCGGTCAGCGCGGTCACGACATAAGGCGTCTTCCACTTCGGGTGGATCTTCGACAGGCCTTCGGGCAGCAGCCCGTCGCGCGACATCACGAAGAAGATGCGCGTCTGGCCAAACAGCAGGATCAGGATGACCGAGGGCAGGGCGACGAACGCTGCGATGCCCAGCAGATTGCCGACCGTGCCGAAGCCGATCTGGCGCAGCACATGCGCCAGCGCCTCGTTCGAACAGACCAGCGCCCCGCTATACTGCGGCAGCGCGCACTGGCGGGCGAGCTCTTCCGATCCGGCGGGGAAGGGGATGCCATTCGGGCCCATGATCGGCTGGCCACCGATCGTGCCGATCGCGCCAGCCGCGACCAGAATGTAAAACACGGTGCAGAACAGCAGCGATCCGATCAGGCCGATCGGCACGTTGCGCTGCGGATTCTTGGTTTCCTCGGCCGCCGTCGACACCGCGTCGAAGCCGACATAGGCGAAGAAGATCGTCGCCGCCGCGCCGACCGCGCCGACACCGCTGCCGAAGCCGCCGAAGATACCGGCGGGCAGGAACGGATTGAAATTGGCGGTCGAAAACTGTCCGCTTGGCAGTGTCAGGACGATGAAGGCGGTCAGGGCGGTGACCTTGATCAGCACCAATACCGCGTTGACGCGCGCCGATTCGGTCGTGCCGATCATCAGCAGCCACGTCACCAGCAAGGCAATGACGACGGCGGGCAGGTTGATCAGCCCGCCGGGCGCGCCGCCCAGCGCAAGCGGAGCGGACGCAAGATAGGCGGGTAATTCCATCCCGAAAAACTGTTTGAGGATGGTGCCGGTGAAATACCCCGACCAGCCGACCGAAACCGCGCTGGCCGCCACCGCATATTCCAGGATCAGCGCCCAGCCGACCGTCCAGGCGAGCAACTCGCCCATTACGGTATAGGTGTAGGTGTAGGCCGAGCCCGCCACCGGCAGCATTGATGCGATCTCTGCATAGCAAAGCGCTGCCACGATGCAGATCGCGCCGGCAATCGCGAAGGCAAGCATCAGGCCGGGCCCGGCCTTTTGCGCGCCCGCCGCGGTCAGTACGAAAATCCCGGTACCAATGACGCAGCCAATGCCGAACAGCGTCAGCTGGAACGCGCCCAGCGTCCGGTGGAGCGATTTTTTCTCGGCTGTCGCCAGAATGGCGTCGATCGATTTGGTTCTGGCGAATTTCATCTGTGTCGGAACCCCCCCAAGGGATGGCGGGCCATGATTGGCCCTGCTGGTCATGCCAGCGAACCTAGAGCCAAAATCTACCCTTGCAATCCCCAAATGTCTCAGCCGTGTCTCGCCAGCATCGGCCCCAATTTGCGTCCCGCGAACAGATGGACGTGCAGGTGCGGCACCTCCTGATGCGCATCCAGTCCGGTATTGGCGAGCAACCGGTAGCCCGGCGCGACCAGCCCGGCGGCGCGCGCCACCGTGGCGACCGCGCGGACGAACCCGGCGATTTCGGCGTCGGAGGCTTTCGCGCTGAAATCATCCCACGAGACATAGGGCCCGCGCGGGATCACCAGGATATGGGTCGGTGCCTGGGGGTTGATGTCGTGGAAGGCGATGGCGAACGCATCCTCATATACGCGCTTCGACGGGATTTCGCCGCGCAGGATTTTCGCGAAGATGTTCTGATTGTTATAGGGCTGGGTGGCGTCGATTGGCATGGGTCAGGTCCTATTTGCCGTTCGTCCTGAGTAGCGGCTGAGCGAAGTCGAAGACGTGTATCGAAGGACCTGCCCCAAACACTGTCCTTCGATACGCCATTTCGACAAGTGCTCAATGGCTACTCAGGACGAACGGGTGTTGGCAAGCGCGCGGCCTTTTCATCGATGCCTGACACGCCTTCGCGGCGGCGCATTTCGGCGCGGATATCGTCGAGGCTCAGCCCCGCATCGGCGAGCAGGACGAGCAAGTGGAACATCAAATCGGTCGCCTCGCCGACGAGCGCTGTTTTGTCATTGCCAAGCGACGCGATGACGGTTTCGACCGCTTCCTCGCCCAGCTTTTGCGCGATCTTGGCGCGCCCGGCGGCGAACAGCTTGGCGGTGTAGCTTGTCGTTGGGTCCGCGCCCTGTCGGCTGCGGATCACCGATTCGAGCGTGGTGATGAAGTCTTCGGCCATGCACTAGTGGCTGGCCCAGCAACGCCTTTGCGTCAATCCTTCGCTTGGCCGCCGCGCGTTTTGGCAAAGCGCGCCCGCATCGCGCGACGAACGACCCACACACCTGCGGCGGCCATCACGAACAGGGCGACATCCGATAACTCGGGCGCGGTGCGTGGTGTCGCCCGGCCGGCGTGCGCGGCAAGGGCGGGGGTCGTCACGAGCAGGAGCAGGGCAATGCGCATGGACATGGCCATAGCGCACCAGGAGTTAAGCGTTGCTGACCGGCGTGCGCACCGGCACCCCCGCCGCCGCGAGTGCTGCGTGCGCATCGGCAATGCTCGCCTCGCCGAAATGGAAGATCGAGGCGGCGAGCACGGCACTTGCATGCCCCTCGGTGATGCCCGCGACCAGATCGCTGAGACCGCCAACGCCGCCCGATGCCACCACCGGCACCCGCACCTGATCGGCGATCAGGCGAATGAGGGCGAGGTCATAGCCTGATCGTGTCCCGTCGCGGTCCATCGACGTGACGAGCAATTCGCCCGCGCCGAGCTCGGCCAGCCGCAGCGCGTGTTCGACCGCGTCGATCCCCGTCGCGCGCCTGCCGCCATGGGTGAACACCTCCCAGCGCCCAGCTTCGACCTGCCGCGCATCGACCGAGGCAACGCAGCACTGGCTCCCGAAGCGGTCGGCAATGTCCGCCACCACTTCGGGCCGTGACACGGCGGCGGAATTGACCGCCACTTTGTCCGCCCCCGCCAGGAGCAGCGCGCGCGCATCCTCCGCTGTCCGCACCCCGCCACCGACCGTCAGCGGCATGAAGCACACTTCGGCCGTGCGCCGTACGACATCGAGGATCGTGCCCCGGTCCTCATGGCTCGCGGTGATATCAAGAAAACAAAGCTCGTCCGCGCCCGCCGCATCATAAGCGCGCGCCTGCTCGACCGGGTCGCCAGCATCCTTCAGATCAACAAAGTTCACGCCTTTGACGACGCGGCCATTGGCGACGTCGAGACAGGGAATGACGCGGGCACGGACGGTCATAATTCCTCCCCGGAACGGGGAGGGGGACCGGCGCAGCCGGTGGAGGGGGCTCTCCACACGCGCAGCGTTTGTGGCATCCCCCCTCCGTCAGCCTGCGGCTGCCACCTCCCCGTGCCGGGGAGGAATGGCTTTAGCCCCTTCACGCCGCTGCCGCCACGCTCAGTGCCGCCGCCAGATCAAGCCGCCCGTCGTACAATGCCCGCCCCGTAATCACCCCCTCAATCCCGTCGCGCGCATGCAGCGCCAGGATGTGGATATCGGCGATGCCCTTCACCCCGCCGCTGGCGATCACCGGAATCCGCACCGCCCGCGCCAGATCGACCGTCGCCTCGATATTCGCGCCCTTCAGCATGCCGTCGCGCCCCACGTCAGTGAACAGCAGCGCCGCGACGCCCGCATCCTCGAAGCGTCGCGCCATATCGACGACCTCGACCGTCGAGACATCGGCCCAGCCCTTGGTCGCGACCATGCCGTCCTTGGCATCCACCGCCACCACGATCCCGCCCGGAAAATCACGCGCCGCCGTGCGTACCAGCTCCGGGTTCTCTAGCGCCGCCGTGCCGATCACCACGCGCGACACGCCCAGATCAAACCAGCGCTCGATCCCGGCCCGGTCACGGATGCCGCCGCCCAATTGGACATGCCCTGGAAAGCGCTCGACAATTGCCTTCACCGCCTCGCCATTGACTGAGGCACCGGCAAAAGCGCCGTCTAGATCGACGACGTGCAGATACTGCGCGCCCTGATTGGCAAAGATCATCGCCTGCGCGGCAGGATCGTCGCCGTACACCGTGGCGCGGTCCATATCGCCCTCGGCAAGGCGGACGACCTGACCCGCCTTGAGGTCGATGGCGGGAAAGACGATGAGGGTCATAAATCCTCCCCGAGCTTGCTCGGGGAGGGGGACCGTTCGCGAAGCGAATGGTGGAGGGGCCAGAGCGCTTGGCAGGCGGAGGATAGCCCCTCCACCACGCTGCGCGTGGTCCCCCTCCCCCAGCCAAGCTGAGGGAGGAATTTATGGGTTACGGCCGCCATGCCAAAAACCTCTCAAGCAAGGCCAGCCCGTAGCGCTGGCTCTTTTCGGGGTGGAATTGCACCCCCAGCATATTGTCGCGGCCGATCGCCGCCGTCACTTGGCCGCCATGCTCGGTCGTGGCGACGATGCCTTCGCCCGCCCGATCGCTTTCAAAACCAAAGCTGTGGAGGAAATAGGCTTCACCCGGCTCAATCAGCGGGTGCGGCACGGCAGGCACAACATCGTTCCAGCCCATATGCGGCACCTTGGCAGTGGGATCGGCAGGGGTAAGCGGCCGCACCTTTCCACGAATCCAGCCAAGCCCGGCATGCGTGCCGAATTCCTCGCCCGCCTCCGCCATCAGCTGCATGCCAACGCAAATCCCCAGAAACGGCACCCCGCCGCCGAGTACACGGACATTCAACGCTTCGGTCATCCCGCGAACGGCGCGCAACGCGCTGGCGCACGCGCCATAGGCGCCGACACCCGGCAGCACGATCCGGTCGGCACAGGCGACCACCCCCGCGTTCGAGGTGATGTCGATCGACGTAGCGCCCGCCGCCTTCAGCGCGTTCGCCACCGAATGGAGATTGCCCGCGCCATAATCGATCAGCGCGATCCGCCCGCTCATCTACAGACTGCCCTTGGTGCTCGGGATGCTCCCGGCCTTGCGCGGGTCGATCTCGACCGCCTCACGCAGCGCACGCGCCAGCCCCTTGAACGCGGCTTCGGCGATGTGGTGGTTATTGCTGCCATAGAGCGTCTCGACATGCAGCGTCAGGCCGGCGGTCTGGGCAAAGCTGTGAAAGAAATGCTCAACCATCTCGGTGTCCATCTCGCCCAGCCGCTTCTGCGAAAATTCGGTCTTCCAGACGAGAAACGGCCGCCCGGAAATGTCGAGCGCCACCCGCGTCAGCGTCTCATCCATCGGCGACAGCGCATCGGCATAACGCCGGATGCCGCGTTTCTCGCCCAGCGCCTTGGCAATCGCCTCGCCAATCGCCAGCCCGGTATCCTCCACCGTGTGGTGTTGGTCGATATGCAGGTCGCCCACCGTCTTCACGTTCAGGTCGATCAGCGAATGGCGGCTGAGTTGTTCCAGCATATGATCGAAAAAACCGATGCCGGTGGAAATGACATAAGCGCCGGTCCCGTCGAGGTTGACGGTTACATCGATCGCGGTTTCGCTCGTCTTGCGGCTGATGGTGGCGGTGCGCATCGCCCCCCCATAACGTTTCGCGGAGGTCATGCAATCTTGACCGGGGGGGAAAGGGCGCTAGTCCAAGACTCATGACCGATGGCCTGCCCGATAGCTTGATTCCCTATGACGAAATCGTCCAGGAGGCGCTGCGTGCTGTGGTCGGCCGCGTGCTCGGTTCGGTCGCCGAAAATGGTGGTTTGCCCGGCGAACATCATTTCTACATCACCTTCAAAACGCAGGCCCCCGGCGTCGATATCCCGCAGCGGCTGATCGAGCGTTTCCCCGATGAAATGACGATCGTGATGCAAAATCGCTATTGGGATTTGCTGGTCGATGATGAGCGGTTTTCGGTTGGATTGAGCTTTAATCAGGTGCCGTCGAAGCTGGTCATTCCCTATTCGGCGATTACCGGCTTTCATGATCCGGCGGTCGATTTCCAGCTGCTATTTCAGTCCAAAGACGGCCCCGAAGGCCCCGAACCGCATGAAGAGGCGGAAAATGATGCGGTCGTGACGCCAGTCGAGGACGGATCGAACGTCGTCTCAGTGGATTTTAAGCGGAAAAAATAAGTCGCTCTCGCAATGAGACGGATAAGCTAGCCCATGACCGACACCCGCACCGAAACCGATTCCTTCGGCCCCATTCAAGTCCCCGCCAGCGCCTATTGGGGCGCGCAGACCGAGCGCAGCATTGCCAATTTCCCGTTCGGCGAACGCGAGCGGATGCCGATTGGTATCATCCACGCGCTCGCCATCGTCAAACAAGCGGCGGCGCGGGTGAACCGCCAGCACGGCTTGCCCGCCGAGATCGCCGACGCGATCGAGGCGGCGGCAGCGGAAGTGGCGAGCGGCAAGTTCGACGACCAGTTCCCGCTCGTCATCTGGCAGACGGGCAGCGGCACCCAGACCAATATGAACGTCAACGAAGTAATCGCCGGCCGCGCCAACGAAGTGCTGATCGGTGCGCGCGGCGGGAAGGCACCGGTGCACCCGAACGATCACGTCAATATGAGCCAGTCGTCGAACGACAGCTTCCCGACCGCGATGCACATTGCAGCGTCGCTGGCGGCCACGCGTGATTTGCTGCCCTCGCTTGATCGGTTGCGCGTCGCACTCGAGACTAAGGCGCAGGCCTGGGGCGAAATCGTCAAAATCGGGCGGACGCATATGCAGGATGCGACGCCGGTCACGCTCGGCCAGGAATTCTCCGGTTATGCCAATCAGGTCTATCGGTGCGGGCGGCGCATTGAGCCGGCGCTGGTTGCCGGCACGAATCGCTTGGCGCAGGGCGGCACGGCGGTTGGCACGGGGCTTAATGCGCCAACCGGCTTTGCCGAAGCGGTGTGCAAGGCGATTGCCGATATCACCGGCCATCCGTTTCACCCTGCCGAAAACACCTTTGAAGCGCTCGCTTCCAACGACCCGCTAGTCCACCTCTCCGGCGCGCTCAACACCCTCGCCGTATCCCTCACCAAGATCGCCAACGATATCCGCCTGCTCGGCTCGGGTCCACGTTCGGGGCTCGGCGAACTCAGCCTGCCGGAAAACGAACCCGGCAGCTCGATCATGCCCGGCAAGGTCAACCCTACCCAGTGCGAGATGCTGACGATGGTCGCGGCCCAAGTCATCGGCAACCACATGGCGATCACCGTCGGCGGGATGCAGGGGCATCTGGAGCTCAACGTTTTCAAACCGATGATTGCCGCCAACGTGCTGCGGTCGATCGATCTGCTGAGCGTGGGCATGACCAGCTTTGCCGAACGCTGCGTCGATGGCATCGAGCCCAATCGCGCGCGAATCGCCGAACTGCTCGATCGATCGCTGATGCTCGTCACCGCGCTGGCGCCTGAAATCGGCTATGACAATGCCGCGAAAATCGCCAAGCACGCCCATGCGCATGGCCTGACGCTGAAGGAAGCGGCGCTCGCGCTTGGCCTGGTCGATGCCGCAACCTTTGATCGGCTGGTCCGCCCCGAATCGATGGTGTGATCACCGCTGGAACAAAACGCCCCGCCGGTGCGCTGAGCGATATCCAACGGGAGAGATCAGCCATGATGACAACGACAACAGGGGCATTGGTTGGCGGGGCGATAGGCAGCGTCAGCGGTGATCGCGGCGCGGCTGCCGGGGCAATGATCGGCGCTGTGACCGCCAATGTGCTGAGCGTCGCTCTGCCGGTTGCGGTTACCTATGCGGTGGGCTGGGCAGTGCTGCAGGGCGCGGCCGGGCTGACGAGGCGCCTTCGCGACGATGCCCGTCTCGTTTACTGACCCCGCTTGTTTGCTGACTGGGCGCTGATGGCTTGACGCAAGGGTGCTGCCCGCGCCACTAGCGGGCATGGAAGCTGCCGATCACGATTTGCATGGGTTTAAACGTCGCGGCGTGTTGTTTGTTTTGTCCTCGCCATCGGGCGCTGGCAAATCGACGATCGCGCGCAAATTGCTCGAAAATGAGCCCGATCTTGCCATGTCGGTCTCCGCGACCACCCGCCCGATTCGCCCCGGTGAGGTCGATGGCAAGGATTACCACTTCGTCTCGCTCGAAAAATTTCGCGACATGGTCGCCGCCAACGAATTTCTCGAATGGGCGCACGTCTTTGGCCATCGCTATGGCACGCCCAAGGCGCAAGTGAACGCCATGCTCGCGGCGAGCAAGGACGTGTTGTTCGATATCGATTGGCAGGGCGCACAGCAATTATTCCAGATCGCCGGCGGTGATGTCGTCCGCGTTTTCATCCTGCCGCCGTCGATGGAGGAATTGAACGATCGCCTGATCCGCCGCGCCACTGACGCGCCCGAGGTGATCGCCGCCCGCATGCAGCGCGCCAACGCCGAAGTCAGCCATTGGGATGGCTATGATTATGTGCTGGTCAACGACGACGTCGATCGCTGTTTTGACGATGTGAAGACGATTCTCGCCGCCGAACGGCTCAAGCGATCGCGCCAGACCGGGTTGATCGGGTTCATCCGGAAGTTGATGAAGTAACGGGCGGAGGGCGATGTTGGCGATGGTACCTGGCTCGCTTCGTCGCGTGGCCGTCCGATCGACCTCGCATTGCCTGTCCAACGACCTGAATCGCAATGACACCTTTAGAGTCCGAGTCGAAGGGCATGCGGAGCGCGTGGGCTTCGACTTCGGCCATATTGGCCGAAGTTTATCCTGAGCGCCTGCCTTGCAGGCAGTCGAAGGGCTCAGCCCGAACGGGTATGAGGTTGAAGCGACCTAACGTCAGCACGCTCTAGAGCGCAAGGAGCGGTTTCGGCCTACGCTTTGCTAAGCGGCGAACCTGCTTGGTGTATTGCTTAAGTAATACAGATTGAGTATGCTCCCTAAAAGGAGAGGGGCATGCTTCAGAAGTTTTGCGTATCGCTGATCGCTGTGCTGGGGTCGGCTGGCATATTGGTCCAGGCGTTTCAGCCCGTTTCGGCGGCAGAATATCGGCCGACATTTCGCCCCGATCGCTTGAAAGGGCCACCCGCCGGCAAGCCGAACGAGGTGCTTGTGCTGGGTACGCCGCATCTTTCGGGTCTGCCAGAGAGCTTCAAGCCGGCGATGCTCGCCCCGCTGCTCAAGCGCCTCGCCGATTGGCAGCCGACCGAAATCGCCACCGAAGACGTGTCGGGGCTGCAATGCGACAGCCTGCGCCGGTTCCCATCGCGCTATGCCGAGTCAGTCGCGGATTATTGCCCCGATCCGGCGCTCGCCCGTCAGGCCACCGGGCTAGATGTGCCCGCGGCCAACGCCGAGGCCGAGCGGCTGCTTGCCGCGTGGCCGACGTCTCCCACCCCCGCCGAGCGACGCCATCTGGCCGCTATCTTCCTCGCCGCCGGGGAGCGTGGCTCTGCGCTGGTCCAATGGCTCCGGCTTCCACCAGCCGAACAACATACCGGCGATGGGCTGAATGACGATCTGGTTGCTGCGCTTGAAAAGGCTAAAGGTCGGCGCAACGAGAGCAATCTTGTCGCAGCCGCGCTTGCCGCCCGGCTCGGGCTGGATCGCGTCTGGAGCGTTGACGATCATTCGGCGGACAGCCCGGCACCGGCGGACGAAAAGGCCTATGAGGCAGCGATCCTCCATGCCTGGGACAACCCCGTCACCAAACAGCGGCGCGCAGAAGGTGAGCGGCTCGATGCCGGGCTGGCGCAGCCCGACGGCGTGCTGGCGATGTACCGTGCCTATAATGATCCGGCAGGCGCGATGCTGGCCTATCAATCCGATTTCGGCGCGGCCTTCGTCGAAACGTCGCCACAGGCGTTCGGGCGAAATTACCTTGGTTATTGGGAAACACGCAATCTGCGGATGGTTGCCAATATCCGCGATATACTCGGTCGCCGCCCCGGCGCGCGGCTGCTGACAATCGTCGGCGCATCGCACAAGGGCTATTATGAGGCCTATCTCAACCAGATGCACGATGTGAAACTGGTCGATGCGCGGATCGTGCTGCGATAGCCGCGGCCTTAGCTCGATCACCCGTCATTCGGGCAAATCGCCCAAATAGAAAAAGGGCCCGGTCGCCCGAGCCCTTTTCCGTTAGTCAGTAATCGAAACGCTTAGTCGCGGTCGCCCGTCAGAAAGGCAGGCGCGAATTCAGGCGCAGGGCCGTCATCGCCGCCACCCGAACGCTCAGGGCGTGGGCCACGACCTTCGCCGCGCGGACCACGATCGCCACCGCCGTCACGACGCGGACCGCGATCACCGCGCCCTTCGCCTCTGGGACCACGGCCACCATCGCCATCGCGACGCGGACCACGGTCACCACGCGGACGATCGCCACCCTCACGCGGTTCACGCGGCGGGCGGGTATCTTCCAGCTCGGCACCGGTTTCCTGATCGACGACGCGCATCGACAGGCGAACCTTGCCGCGCGGATCGATCTCGAGCACCTTGACCTTGACTTCCTGGCCTTCGCTCAGCACGTCAGCGACCTTCTCGGTCCGCTCGTTGCGGATTTCGCTGACATGGACGAGACCGTCCTTGCCGCCCATGAAGTTCACGAACGCGCCGAAATCGACGAGATTGACGACCTTGCCGTTGTAGATCTTGCCGACTTCGGCTTCCTCGACGATGCCCTTGATCCAGGCAATCGCTGCCTCGATCTGCGCGGTGTCGGACGAGGAGACCTTGATGACGCCTTCGTCATCAATGTCGACCTTGGCGCCGGTGGTGGCGACGATCTCGCGGATCACCTTGCCGCCGGTGCCGATGACGTCACGGATCTTGGTCTTGTCGATCGTGATCGTCTCGATGCGCGGTGCGTGAGCCGAGAGTTCCTCACGGGTGTGGTCGAGCGCCTTGGCCATTTCGCCCAGGATGTGCGCGCGGCCTTCCTTCGCCTGATGCAGCGCGACGCGCATGATTTCTTCGGTGATGCCGGCGATCTTGATGTCCATCTGCATCGTGGTGATGCCTTCGGACGTGCCCGCGACCTTGAAATCCATGTCGCCGAGATGATCTTCGTCGCCGAGAATGTCGGAAAGAACTGCGAAGTCCTTGCCTTCCAGGATCAGGCCCATCGCGATGCCGGAGACCGGGCGCTTCAACGGCACACCGGCATCCATCATCGACAGCGAACCGCCGCACACCGTCGCCATCGACGACGAGCCGTTCGACTCGGTGATGTCTGACAGGACGCGGATCGTGTAAGGGAATTCCTCCATCGACGGCAGGATCGGGTGGAGCGCGCGCCAGGCGAGCTTGCCGTGGCCGACTTCGCGACGACCCGGCGCACCGAAGCGGCCGACTTCACCGACCGAATAGGGCGGGAAGTTATAGTGCAGCAGGAAGCGCTCGTAGGACAGGCCGGTCAGCCCATCGATCATCTGCTCGGCTTCCTTGGTGCCCAAGGTGGTCGTGCAGATCGACTGGGTTTCGCCGCGCGTGAACAGGGCAGAGCCATGCGCGCGGGGCAGGAAGTGCACCATCGCCTCGATCGGGCGGATCTGCGTGGTGGTGCGACCGTCGATACGGGTACCGTCCTTGAGGATGGCGCCACGGACGATTTCTGCCTCAAGCTTCTTCATCAGCTTGTTAGCGGCCATCTGGTCCTGCGGGCTGGCATCGGCAAACGCCGCCTTTGCCTTGGCACGGGCTTCGTTGAGGAGCCCCGAACGCGCCGACTTGTCGGTCACCTTATAGGCGGCGGCAATGTCCTTGCCGATCAGCTTCTTCAGCTTGTCCTTGGCAGCCGAGAGATCAGCCTGTTCGGCCATTTCCCAAGGATCCTTGGCAGCCTGTTCGGCCAGATCAATGATCGCATTGGCGGCTTCACGGCACGCCTTGTGCGCGAACTGAACCGCGCCGAGCATCACGTCTTCCGACAGTTCCTTGGCTTCGGATTCGACCATCATCACGGCCGCACCGGTGGCAGCGACGACGAGATCGAGATCGCCTGCCTTGATCTGATCAAGCGTGGGGTTGAGGATATATTCGCCGTCAATATAACCGACGCGCGCGGCACCGATTGGCCCCATGAAAGGCACGCCCGAAATGGTCAGTGCAGCCGATGCCGCGACCATTGCGAGGATATCGGGCTCATTTTCGCCATCATAGCTGAGCACCTGGCAGATCACGTTGATTTCGTTGTAGAAACCTTCCGGGAACAGCGGGCGGATCGGGCGATCGATCAGGCGGCTGGTGAGCGTTTCCTTTTCGGTCGCGCCGCGCTCACGCTTGAAGAAGCCACCGGGGATGCGGCCGGCAGCCGAATATTTTTCCTGATAGTGAACGGTGAGCGGGAAGAAATCCTGGCCCTCCTTCACTGACTTGGCGGCAGTCACCGCGCAAAGGACGACGGTTTCGCCGAGCGTCGCCATCACGGCGCCGTCAGCCTGGCGGGCAACGCGACCCGTTTCCAGCGTGAGGGTCTTGCCGCCCCACTGGATGCTTGCAGTTTTCGTATCGAACATGTGATTTCCTTCAACGCCAACCGCCAGATGCGATTGGGGCCTATCTGCGGACTAAGCCGGTCCGCGCGGTCTGGGGTCTTTCGTAACCCCGGGGACGGTCAGCCGAATTGCCTCGCGTCCAGTCATCCCGCCATTTGCGGAAATGCGAAAAGGGCGACCCGAAGGCCGCCCCTGTGATTACTTGCGAAGACCCAGCTTCGCGATCAGATCGGTATAGCGTTGGCCATCCGAATGCCGGAGATAATCCAGCAGCGACCGGCGCTTGTTGACCATCATCAGCAGCCCACGGCGCGAATGATTGTCCTTCTTGTGATCCTTGAAATGCTCGGTCAGGTTGCGGATACGCTCGGTGAGGATCGCGACCTGAACTTCGGGGGAGCCGGTATCGCCTTCGGCGCGGCCATGTTCCTTGACGAGCGCGTCCTTGCGCTCTGCAGTGATCGTCATTCAGTTTTCCTTCGACATCGTCATAGGTTGAACCCGCGCACGACCCGAACCTCTCGGTCGGTTGCCTCCACCAACGCGACGGGAATATCTTCCAGCATCGCAAAATAGGGGCCATCGTTCACGGCAATCCCGATCAACACCCGCCCCTGTCGGAGCAGCCCTGCCTGATCGGGGGTGAGGGATAGAGCCGGGATGTCGTCCAGCCCCGCCCTCAGTGGCAGGAGTTTGTCTTCAAGACCGCGCGCATTACTGAGTTCCGCCAATTTGTCCAGCGATATCGCGTGCGACAGGTCGAACGGCCCGGCCTTTGTCCGGCGCAGCATCGTAACATGGCCAACCGTGCCGAGTGCCAGCGCGATGTCGCGCGCGAGGCTGCGAATATAGGTGCCCTTGGAGACATGGGCGGTGAGGGTGATTTGCTCCAAATCCTCCCCGGGACGGGGAGGGGGACCATTCGCTCCTTCAGCGAATGGTGGAGGGGGCCCTCCACCAGCGCTGCGCTCGCGGTGAACCCCCTCCACCATCGGCTGCGCCGACGGTCCCCCTCCCCGTGCCGGGGAGGATTTTAGGGAATGAATCGTCACCCCCCTGCTCGCCAGCACCACATCCTCCCCCGCCCGCGCCAGATCATACGCCCGCTCGCCATCCACCTTCAGCGCGGAGTAAGCCGGCGGCACTTGCTCGATCGGCCCGGTGAAGCGCGGCATCACCGCCTCGACCTCGGCCAAAGTCGGCCGCACATCGCTCTCAGCAATCACCTTGCCCTCCAGATCGAGCGTATCGGTCTGCACCCCGAACCCGATCGTGAACTCATACACCTTGTCGCTGTCGAGCATCCGCCCGGCGAGCTTGGTCGCCTCCCCGATCGCGATCGGCAGAACGCCCGTCGCCAGCGGATCGAGCGTGCCGCCATGCCCGACCTTGAACTTGCCATAGCCGCCCTCGCGCAAGGCCCGCTTCACCGCCGACACGCCCTGTGTCGAGCCAAGCCCCAGCGGCTTGTCGAGGATGATCCAGCCGTGCACTGCCGCTCAGCCCTCAGCGGCGGCGAGCCGTTCCGTGAAATGCTTTCGGCACAAGGCGACATAGCGGTCGTCGCCGCCGATCTCGGTTTGCGCGCCCTCGGCCACCGCGTTGCCGGCACTATCGACACGCAGGTTCATCGTCGCCTTGCGCCCGCATTCGCATACCGATTTCAGTTCGACGAGATTGTCGGCAATCGCCAGCAACGCAGCACTACCGGGGAACAACTTCCCCCGAAAATCAGTGCGCAGGCCATAGGCGAGCACCGGAATGCCATCGACATCGGCCAGCTTCGCGAGCTGCGCGACCTGTGCCTCACTCAAAAACTGCGCCTCGTCGACCAGCACGCAGGCGACTGGTGCGTTGGCATGTTCAGTAGTGACGATCGCGGCGAGATCGGTCGCCGCATCGAAAGCTATCGCCTGCTTTTCCAACCCGATCCGCGACGCAATCGCCCCCATCGCCGCCCGCGTATCAATCGCGGCGGTGAACAGCATTGTCCGCATCCCCCGCTCGCGATAATTGAAATCGGCCTGCAGCAGGTTGGTCGATTTGCCCGCATTCATGCTGGCATAGTAGAAATACAGTTTGGCCATCAGGCGATCCAGGTAGGTGCAGTCGCGACCAGCGTCCAACGTTTGTTTCGATACGCAAACGCGTAAACCGAGCCCGAACCGCACAGGCCGCCGCAGGTCGAACCGGTATCGACGAAGGCGACGTCTTCAACGTAGACCGGCTTGGCGAACCAAAACTTCGTCTCACAGGATTTCGGCCAAGGCTTATATGGCGGCTCGCTCGCCTTGGCGGCATTGATCCGCAATATCGCCCGCGCTGACGCATTGGCCAGCGTGTGCTCCAATTCCGAATTGACCCGGCTATCCTGGCGATCCTGTTCTTTCGGAGGATGCCAATTCGTGTATCCGCCGCGCAAATGCATCCGCATCGCGAGCAGGTCCAAGTCGCTCATGGTCGACGCGTGTTCAGCGAAGGTGTGTTCGGGCCGGCGAAAATCGACGCAGTTGGTGGAGTCGCCTTTTGTTACGCGCAGCAGCGCCGCGTCGGGCACTTTGACATCCCACTTGCTTATGTACCCGCGCGCAAGGTCCAAATCGGTCAACGGCGGCGGCGGAGCATGTTCTGACAGCCGCCGAGTATTAGGCCGATGAGGAGCAAAATCGCAGACGCCGCCACCGAACTGTACGATCGTGCCTCATCTGGTCGAGAGCTGAACATTCAATCCGTCGGGTTCGGTAGAAGGACGAGCTCGAGATCGCCGTTTGCAAGCGTCTTCCAATAAGCACGTTCGCCGCCGCGTAATCCAAGTGATCGGCGCAATTCGGCTGGGAGCGTGATCCTCCCGCGGATCGACATGCGGATCGCATATTTGGAAACATTCATAAGCCAGGTCCCATTCGCAAGGGTGACTGTATCTAGCTTACTCGGAATCGAGATCCTGCGCCACATGCGGCGCGCGCAGCAGCGCGTCGATATGGCTGCCCTCGTCGAAGCTTTCGTCGGGCAGGAATTTCAGCTTGGCGGCATATTTGGTGTTCACCCGCCGCGCGACTTCGCTCTGCAGATACGCGGTATTCGTGCGCAGCGCCTTCAGCACCACCGCCTCCTCCTTGCCGAGCAAAGGCTTCACGAACGCGGTCGCGTGGCGCAGGTCGGGCGACATGCGCACTTCGGTCACGGTCACCATGTGCTTGGCAAGCGTCTCATCATGCACGTCCCCGCGCGCGAGAATGTCGGACAGCGCATGGCGCACCTGTTCCCCCACGCGCAGCAGGCGGACGGAGCGGGTTTCGGGAGTGTCGGTCATAGGTCAATCATCAGGTTGAATGTCCTGGCTTTCGACGCGCAACGCATCAGCCAATGCACGCCAAACTGCACGGGTACCTTGACGTTGCCCCTTTTCAAGTTTTGAAATTGTCGATGCATGCACGTTGGCCAAGCGGGCAAGCTCAATACCTGAGACGCCGCGATATTCTCGCCATACTTTCAGAGGATTTTCACCCTCCAAAATACGATCCACCATGGTCGCTGGAAGATATTCTTCACCTTCCATCCTGCGCTGTTTCGACTTATCGGCTGCCGCCTCGTCGGCCTTGTCTTCGACAATTTCAATCAGCCGCTGATAGTCTTCAATTGGCAATATGGCCATTTGCCGACCAGCAATTTCTACAATCTGCGCAGTCATTCTTTCACCTCATAGACTGACCCTCGCGGCGCTATCTCATCTATCAGCACCATGCCGTTCTCGACGCGAAATATCACTCGCCAATCTTGCACCCGAAGCCGATAGCCGTCGCGCCCGTTAAGCTTTTTGACGTTGGCGGCGAGCGAAGCAGGTTCGGTCGCAAGCAAGTCGATCTTCTGCCTTATGAGCGAGCGCTTATTGCTTCGCCTAAGCGACCGCAGCGCCTCATTGGAAAACTTGATTTCCACGCTGTGGCATACCAGGTCAACCTCGCCTCAGCAAGCAAATTACCAAATCGGCTATACTGCGACTATGTCGTGCAGCCGAAACGGCTACAACGTCCGCTCGCGCAGTTCGACTTCGTAGGTTTCCAGGAAGTCGCCCGGCTTGATGTCGGTATGGCTGGCAAAGGTCACACCGCATTCCAGGCCGGCGCGCACTTCGGGCACGTCGTCCTTGAAGCGCCGCAGCGACGCGATTTCACCATTATAGATGATCACGTCGTTGCGCGTGATGCGGGCCTTCAGCGCCTTGCGGATAAAGCCATCGACCACCAACAGCCCTGCCGCGCGGCCATGCTTGCCGGCCGGGAAGACCTCGCGGATTTCGGCGCGGCCGACGACCGTCTCGAACGCCTCAGGGCCAAGCTCGCCCGCCATGCCGGCCCGGATTTCGTCGATCAGGTCATAGATAATGTCGTAATATTTCAGCGCGACCTTCTGCCGCTCGGCGATTTCGCGTGCCTTGGCATTGGCGCGCACGTTGAAGCCGATGATCGGCGCGCCGCTGGCACCCGCCAGCGTCACGTCGCTCTCGGTGATGCCGCCCACGCCCGAATGCAGCACGCGGGCACGGATGTCCGCGGTGCTGATCTTGTTGATCGACGCCACGATCGCCTCGACCGATCCTTGCGTATCGGCCTTCACCACCAGCGGATATTCGATCGCCTGCTTTTCCTTGAGCGCGGAGAACATCATCTCCAGGCTGGCAGGGGCCGAGGTGGTGCGCTTGCTGGTTAGCACGCCCTGGCGATATTCCGCCACTTCGCGGGCGCGGGCTTCGTTCTCGACGACCTGCAACGGATCGCCCGCCATCGGGATGCCCGACAGGCCGAGCACCTCGACCGGCATCGACGGGCCGGCTTCCTTGATCTGGCGGCCCTTGTCGTCGATCAGCGCGCGGACCTTGCCGCTTTCGGCACCGACCACGAACACGTCGCCGACCTTCAGCGTACCGCGGCTGATCAGGATGGTCGCGACCGGGCCACGGCCCTTGTCGAGCTTGGCCTCGATGACATTGCCCTCGGCCATCCGGTCCGGATTGGCCTTCAGCTCCATCAGCTCGGCTTGGATCTGGATCTTCTCGATCAGTTCATCCAGCCCGGTCTTCTTGAGCGCCGACACTTCCACGTCCTGCACATCGCCGGACATTTCCTCGACGATGACTTCATATTGCAGCAGCGCCTCGCGCACCTTTTTGGCGTTCGCCTCGGGCTTGTCGATCTTGTTGATCGCCACGATCATCGGCACGCCCGCCGCCTTGGTATGGCTGATCGCCTCAATTGTCTGCGGCTTCAGGCCATCATCGGCGGCTACTACCAGGATGACGATGTCGGTAACATTGGCACCGCGCGCGCGCATCTCGGTAAAGGCCTCATGGCCCGGCGTATCGAGGAAGGTGATCTGCGACTTGTCCTTCATCGTCACCTGATAGGCGCCGATATGCTGGGTGATGCCGCCGGCCTCGCCACGCACCACGTCGGTCCCGCGCAGCGCATCAAGCAGGCTGGTTTTGCCGTGATCGACATGGCCCATGATCGTCACGACCGGGGGCCGTGGCAGCATCTGGTCTTCGGTGTCCTCGCCGGTGTCCAGCGCCAGATCGATGTCTGAGTCGCTGACACGCTGGATGTTGTGGCCGAATTCGGTGACGAGCAGCTCGGCGGTGTCCTGATCGATCGTCTGTGTCATGGTGACGGGCATGCCCATCTTGAACAGCGTCTTGACCAGGTCCGCGCCCTTTTCCGCCATGCGGTTGGCGAGTTCCTGGACGGTAATCGCTTCCGGCACGATCACATCGCGGACCTGCTTGGCTTGCGCCTCACGCGGGCCGCCGAAATGGCGCTTTTCCTTCTCACGTGCACGCTTGAGTGCAGCAAGCGAACGCGCGCGCGCGCCGTCACCATCGTTGAGCGCCCGGTTGACGGTGAGCTTGCCCGACTGGCGACGATCGTCGACGCCCTTGCGGTCGCGCGCGGGGCGTGCGGGCGGCTCGGACGGGCGCTTGGAGCCCGGTGCCGATGATGGGCCTGCATTGCCCGATGCGGGCGCGGGTGCGGGCGTAGCGGACGATGCGATCTCTGGCTCTGGCTCGGGCTTGCGCACGGGCTGCGGCCGTTCCGGACGCGGCACCGGCGTGAAGCGACGCGGTGCAGGCATGCTGCTGTCCAGCGTCAATTCCATCGGATTGGCGGCTGGCGCTTCTGGCGTGGGAGCGGGGTCGGCGGCCACGACGGGTTCGATCGGCGCCGATTCTGCGGCTGACTCTGGGGCCGCGACATCGATAACCGGTTCCGGCGCGGGCGGCGCATTGCGCGCTTCCTCGGCACGGCGGCGTTCTTCCTCAAGCGCTTCCTGACGCTCGCGCTCTTCGCGACGACGCGCTTCCTCAAGCGCGTTCATCCGTGCTTCGTCGGCCTCGCGCAGCAGCTTGGCCTGAAGTTCCTGGCGTGAAAGCAGGCTGTCGCCCGCCTTGCGCGCTGCACTTGGCGGCGGCGGCGCAGGGGTGACGGGCGCTGGAGCGGGGGCAGGGGCCGCGATAAAGGGTTCGTCCTGAACGACAGGCTCGGGCTCACCCGGCCGGCGAAGGACGCGGCGCGACTTCACCTCCACCACCACGGTGTTGGAACGGCCATGGCTGAAGCTCTGCTTCACCTTGCCGGTTTCGACCGTGCGCTTGAGGCCCAAAGGCGCGCGCATGCCCAGTTTCGGCTTTTCGTTGTCGGTATCGCTCATCAGGTCGCTCAAAGTCCTCAAATATTCATGTCGGCAATTGCCGCATCATCGTCAGCCGGTCCGGATGGTTCGCCGGAAAGGTCGCCAGAAATATCGGCCCCATTTTCAAACGCCGATGCGCCCTGCGAGGCCGTTTCGCAAGGCGCAGACTCCTGTTCGGGTCCGATAAAGTGCAGCCAGCGATCAAGCGCTTCGCTCAGTCGCCGGGCAGCGCCAGGGTCGGTAAGGCCGATATGTACCACGTTTTCGCGGCCCAGCGCCACGGACAATATAGGGCGCGCCAGCGGGATTACCATTCCACGCAAGCCCCCGCCCTCTTCATCGCGGCCAATGCGCCATGCCTGATCGAGTTTGCGGGTGCCGTCGGCGCCCGCATCGCTGGCATGCAGCAACATGTGCAATTTGCCGCTACGCGCCGCCTTTTCAATCCGTTCGCCGCCGATCACGATGCTGCCCGCACGCGATTCGAGGCCAAGCCGATCGAGCACCGCCCTTTCAAGCGCCGTCGCTATCGCGCCGGGCAGATCATCGGGGAGGCGGAAATCGTTCGTCTTGAACGCGCGGGCCAGCGCGCCTTTCAGCTTGCCCTTGGCCATCGCGGTTTCAATGCTGACACGCGGCACGCCAATCCACGCCCCGCGCCCGGGCGCCTTGGCCCGCACATCGGGATGGATCATGCCATCGGGCGCGAGCGCCAGCCGCACGAGATTCGCACGCGCCGCCCGGTCGCCGGACAGGATGCAGCGGCGGATGGGATCGGTCATCGCTCGCCTCCCTGGTCAAAGGAAGGACAAGCCATGCCGCCCGGTTCTGTCTGAAGCCCTAGCGCCTCATCGGGGGGGAACCGCATGCGCGTCCTCCCTGGGTGCAGCAACGGGGGCATCGCGATCAGCAATTAATTGCCCACCGGCGCCGTAATTTTCGGTCGAGACTTCCTCGATCACGATCTGCACCGCTCCCGGGTTCTTGCCCAGTCGATCGACCAGCGAGCGAGTCACGTCGGCGACGATCCCCGCTTTTTGATCGCGCGTGGCTGAACCCGAAATGCGGATGCTGACGAAGGGCATCAGGCGTCTTCGCCCTCCGCAGCAGCGTCCGCTTGCGGGCCGGTTTCCTCATCCTCAAACCAGTGCGCGCGGGCGGCCATGATGATCTCATTGCCCTGATCTTCGCTCAGGCCGTACTCGGCGAGCACGCCACCCTTGTCTTCGGGGCGCTTATTGTCGGTCTCGACACGGCGGCGCTGCTCCTGGCGCTTCTTCTGCACCAGTTCGTCAGTTGCCAGATCGGCGAGATCGTCGAGCGTCTTGATCCCGGCCTTGCCGAGCGTGACCAGCATCGCCTCGGTCAGATGTGGCATAGCGGCAAGCGCATCCTCAACGCCCAACTCACGGCGCAGCGTGCGATTGGCTTCTTCGCGGCGCTCAAGCGCCTCGGTCGCGCGGTTCTGCAGCTCGGCCGCAAGATCTTCGTCAAATCCTTCGATCGAGGCGATTTCATCGACCTCGACATAGGCGACCTCTTCCAGCGCACCAAAGCCCTCGGCAACCAGCAGCTGGGCGAGCGTCTCATCGACGTCGAGTTCGTTCTGGAACATTTCCGAACGCTCAACGAATTCCTTCTGGCGCTTCTCGCTGGCATCAGCCTCGGTCAGGATGTCGATCGCCTTGCCGGTAAGCTGGCTGGCAAGCCGCACATTCTGGCCGCGACGGCCAATCGCAAGCGAGAGCTGATCGTCAGGCACCACAACCTCGATCCGGTCCTCTTCCTCGTCGATCACGACGCGGCTGACCGATGCGGGCTGGAGCGCGTTGACCACGAAGGTCGCGGTATCGGGCGACCAGGGGATGATGTCGATCTTCTCGCCCTGCATTTCCTGCACGACGGCCTGAACGCGGCTACCCTTCATGCCGACGCAGGCGCCGACCGGATCAATCGACGAATCATGCGAGATCACGCCGATTTTGGCGCGCGAACCGGGATCACGCGCAGCGGCCTTGATCTCGATGATGCCGTCGTAAATTTCGGGCACTTCCTGCGCGAACAGCTTCTTCATGAAATCGGGATGCGCGCGGCTGAGAAAAATCTGCGGGCCCCGGTTTTCGCGGCGGACGTTCAGGATCAGCGAGCGGATGCGATCATTGACGCGCACCACTTCGCGCGGGATTTGCGCATCGCGGCGGATGACGCCCTCGGCGCGGCCAAGATCAACCACGACATGGCCGAACTCGACACGCTTGACGACGCCCGTGATGATCTCCCCCACCCGGTCCTTGAATTCCTCGAACTGGCGGTCGCGCTCGGCATCGCGGACCTTCTGGAAAATCACCTGCTTGGCGGCCTGGGCGGCGATGCGGCCGAATTCGATCGGGGGCAGCGGATCGACGATATAATCGCCGACAACGGCACCGGCCTGAAGCTTCTGCGCTTCCTTCAGGTTCACCTGCTTGAAATAGTCATCAACCGCTTCGACCACTTCGACGACGCGCCACAACCGCAAGTCGCCGCTTTGTGGATCGAGCTTGGCGCGGATGTCGTTTTCGGCGCCATAGCGCGCGCGCGCGGCGCGCTGGATCGCGTCTTCCATCGCTTCGATCACGATGCCGCGATCGATCAGCTTTTCCTTGGCGACGGCATCCGCAATCGCGATCAGTTCGGCTTTGTTGGCGGAAACGGCAGAGCCGCCGAGGGCAGTGGCCATGAATATCAGTCCTGTTCTTGCGTGTCGGGTTCGGCCATGTCGGCCGCAGGTTCATTGTTATCGTCTTCGAATTCGTCTGCGCCGGCCGTGGAAAGCGGCGCAGTCGCCGCCAGCAGCCGGTCGGTAAACAGCAATTTGGCGTCCGCGACCTGATCAAAGCCGATTGTCATCGCTTTGTGCTTTTTTACGTCGATCGTGATCTTGTCGCCGTCGACGCCGACGAGATCGCCGGTCAGCTGTTTGCGTCCATCGATCGGCTCGACCAGGTGGATGCGCGCCTCATGGCCTTTCCAGACATCGAAATCGGCAAGGCGCGTCAGCGGGCGATCGATGCCCGGCGAGCTGACCTCAAGCCGGTACGCTTCCTTGATCGGATCGCGGCCGGCTTCCTCAAGCGCGTCCATCACGTCGGAAATACGGCGCGACAGCTCAGCGCAATCATCGATGTTGAGCTGGCGGGTGTCGGGCCGCTCGGCCATCACCTGCAGCGTCAAATCGCCCGCCCCACCAAACATCTTGACGCGCACCAGATCAAAACCCAGCGCACGCGCCTCGGGCTCAATTAGTTGCGACAAAAGCTGGGCGACATCCGCCAAAAACATTCTCCAGATAAGCGACCGCGCCGCCGGGCCCGGTGGGGTCCAGCCTCTGCAGCGTTACCGATGTAGAGAAAGCGCATGGGCGATATAGGCGGAAGCCGCTATGCTGGCAAGCATCCAAGCGCGCAGCAGTGCGTTTGCGGTTTTTATCCTGTTTCGGAGAGCCTGATGCGTCCTTTTCTTGTCCTGCCATTGCTGCTGATATCCTGTGCAGGCGTGGCCCAGCGCAACAGCCCGTCAACCTCGACGGACAAGCCCTTCACCGAAACCGTGATCGCCGATTTCGACGCGCCCTGGGCAATGACTTTCCTGCCCGATGGCCGGATGCTCGTCACCGAAAAGGACGGGCGGCTGTTGCTCGTCTCCGCCGATGGGAAGGAACGATCGGTGGTGAGCGGCACGCTGCCGGTCGATAGCGCTGGGCAGGGCGGGTTGATGGACGTGGTGCTCGCGCCTGGCTTTGCCACCAATCACCAGGTCTATTTCAGCTTTTCCGAAAGTGGGGAGGGCGGCAAGGGCGTGGTGCTGGCGCGCGGCGTGCTCGCTATTCAGCAGGTCCAGTGCATCCGGGCACCGTGCCCGCCGATTGTGCGGCTCGACAAGGTAGAGATACTCCACCGCGCGACGCCCTATGTGCCCGGCAACGGCCATTATTCAGGCCGCATCGCCTTTTCGCCCGATGGCCAATATCTTTTCTACACCAATGGCGAGCGCCAGAAATTCGATCCCGCACAGGATATGACGGTCACGCTCGGCAAGGTGCTGCGGCTGACGCTGGAGGGGAAGCCAGCGTCCGGCAATCCCTTCTACCCCGAAACCCCGGTCAAGGCCGCCATCTGGTCCTATGGCCATCGCAACCTGCTGGGGCTCGCCTTTGATGCGGACGGGCGGCTATGGGAACAGGAAATGGGGCCAAAGGGCGGCGATGAGCTCAACCTGATTGAACCCGGCAAAAATTATGGCTGGCCGCGTGTATCCAATGGCAGCCATTATGACGGCCGCGATATTCCCGATCATGCGCCGGGGGATGGCTATGAACCCCCCAAGGTTTTCTGGAACCCCGTGATCTCGCCGGGTGGGTTAATCATCTATTCGGGCAAATTATTTCCAGCATGGAAGGGCGATGCTTTTATCGGTGGGCTGTCGAGTCAGGCGCTGGTCCGGGTCGACCTGAACGGCGCGAGCGCGAAAAAGGGCGATCAATGGGACATGGGCGCGCGCATCCGTGAAGTGGAACAAGGGCCGGATGGCGCGATCTATGTGCTGGAGGACGGCGATGATGGGTCGCAGGGGCGGCTGATCCGGCTGACGCCAAAGGAGTAAGCTCATGAAGCGTGCACTGCCATTATTGCTCACCGTCAGTCTCGCCGCGTGCAGCGGATCGGGAGGCTCGGGAAGTACGGGCGGGACCGGCAGCGTGCCGATCGTTTCCCCGGCACCGAACCCAACGCCGACCCCAACCCCAACGCCAACCGCGACACCCACGCCCACTGCTGCGGTTCAATCACAGGCAATCGCGACCTTCACCTCGCCCTGGGCGATGACCTTCCTGCCAGATGGCCGGATGCTGGTGACGCAGACCGGCGGCGTGCTTCGGCTGGTCACCCAGGCAGGTGTTCTGTCAACCGTTACCGGTGTGCCAACGGTTGCCACCGGCGGGCAGGGCGGCTTGCTCGACGTGGCGATCGATCCTGCCTTTGCCTCCAATCGCAGGGTGTATCTCAGCTATTCGGAAAGCGGCACCGACGGCGCCGGGCTTGCCGTGGCACGCGGTACGCTCGCGGCCAATGATGCCTCGCTCGAGAATGTTAGCGTAATCTGGCGGCAAGCACCGAAGGTCGCCAATGACACGCGGCACTTTGGCGGGCGCATCGCATTTTCGCCCGATGGCTTCCTGTTCGTCACTGCGGGCGAGCGGCATCAGGGCGCGCCGGCGCAGGATTTGGCACAGACGCTCGGCAAGACAATTCGCCTCAACCCGGACGGAACGATCCCGTCGACCAACCCCTTTTTCGGCACCGCCGGCGCTAGGGCCGAGATTTGGGCGCTTGGGCAGCGCAACCAATATGGCCTGGTATTCGCGCAGGACGGCCGATTGTTCGAAAGCGAGATGGGGCCGGCCGGTGGCGATGAGTTCAACCTGGTCACCCGCGGTGCCAATTATGGCTGGCGGATCGTCTCCGAAGGCGATGATGGCGAGGTGCTCCCCCGCCATTCGACCCGCCCCGAATTTGCTGCGCCGCTGGTTAGCTGGACCCCCGTCATCGCGCCAAGCGGGATGATCCAATATACCGGCACGCGTTTTATCGGCTGGACCAATGATTTCATCCTCGCTGGATTGGTGTCACAGGGTCTGGTCCGTGTGCGCGTGACCGGATCGACCGCCGCTGAAGTCGCCCGCATCCCGCTCGGCGCGCGCATTCGCGAAGTGGAGCAGGGGCCGGATGGAACGATTTGGGTGCTGGAGGACGGGGCAAGCGGCAGGCTGCTGAGGCTCACCCCGCAATAGTGGGTTGGGCGGTTTTTTAGGTTGGCCTCGCCACGCATCCCGTCAATCCCGGCGCGGGCGTGCAGTGACGAGAATGATGATTGTGGGCAATGACGCCCGCATATCGCGCTTACTCTAACCCCCGCCCCACCCATTTCCCCTTGCGCCTGCTCGTCAAATGAAACCGCCCGCATCGGTCACAGCGATAGGGAAACAGCGCCAGGCCCGCCGTTTGTGCCGCCGTCACCGCTGCCTCGGCGGTGGGGTAGCGCTTTTTTCTGACGCAGGTGCTGAGCTTGGTGCGCAGGGCCGGTCCTCCTTGGGGCGATCGTGTTTTCTTCCATTGCGCAACGTCGAAAGCGTCCGCCCGGTCTGTGCCTGCGCAATATGGCCGGTTTCCCGCACGTTCCGGCACTTTATCCCTGTCTATTCCCCGCCGAGCGCCTCGATTCGCATCGTCGCCTCGGCCACCCCAGGATTGGCAGCACTGCCCGTCATCGCCTCGAACACATCGCTGAGCTTGGCATAGCGCGTGCGGGCATCGCGCCACAGGTCGATCGCGCCCGCGATATCGCCAACCGCTTCGGCCTGGCACGCCGCGCAGCGCACCGCGTTGGCGATGTCGAGCGGCGGCGCGTCGGGCACTTGTGCGTAAAACCACAAAGCCTGCGCGCAATCACTTTCCGCCTCAGCAGCACGGCTCGCGCCGATCAGCATATCGGCGCGGTGGCGCAGCGCATGGGCGAGTGCGAGCGGATTGGTGCCTTGGCGCAGCATTTCAATCGCCACGCTTTGCTGCGCAATTGCGGTGCCCAAATCGCCCGCCGCGCGCGCTGCCCGCGCGGTTTCGAGCAGCACCGCGATCGCCCTCATCCGCGCACGATCAGATAGTTCATCCGCGCGCTGGCGATGGGCCGGGTGCGATCATCCTGCCAGGCATGCGCCTCAACATTGGCGACCCGGTTGCCAAGCCGCGTGACAATGCCCCCGGCGCGGGTTTCCTTCTCGCGGCCGCCACGCATGAAATCGATCGTTACGTTGATCGGCTTGATCTGAACGTCATCGCCATTGCTCTCTTCGGCCAGCGCATGCTGGAGCGAGGCGATTGCCGCCATTTCGAGCAGCCCGCCAATCGCCCCGCCGTGCAAAAAGCCGGGGCGGCCCATCACGTCCACCGCAAAGGGCATCATCAGCAGCGGCGGCCCGCTGTCAGCGGGTTCGATCACCAGCCCGAGCAGATCGGCATAGGGCGGCAGCGTCATGTCGACGGCCCTGTCGGTAGGCCCGTCATCATGAACATGCCGGCGACATGCGCGAGCGGATTGGCCGGATCGCCATCGTGCGCCATGCCGCGCACGAACGAGATGTTGCGCGTGGTGCGATAGCATTCGCCGCGCCCGATCACCGTTTTGCCTGGGGTTGCCGGACGAAGATAATCGATCCGCAGATCAAGCGTGGCATGCGGACGAAACTGGCCGAGCCTGGTCCACACCGCCAGGCTCGTCGCCTGGTCCATCATCGTCAGAATCGGGCCAGAGGCGATCACGCCGGTGGCCGGGTCGCCGATCAGAAAGGGCGCATAGGGCAGTTCAAGCTCGACCCAATCGGGCCCATGGCAACGATAGCGCACGCCAAGCCGCCCGCCATGCCCGCGCCCGCCAAAGGCGAAAAAGGCCTCGGGGTTGAAAACTAATGGGGCGGCAGGGGCAGTCATGATCGCGCGTCTATACATGCCCCGGCCAAGGTGCAAAGCCCGGTCGCATTGGCGGCATCCGATCTTGCCCGTTGCCGCCGGGCGGCGCGCCCGATAGCGTGGCGCATAACCATATAGAGGAGAGGCGGATGCACCCCAGCGTCCATGCAGCGCTAACGCCTGATAAAGCAGCGCTGATTGTTGCCGAAACCGGCGAGACGATCAGCTTTGGCGCGCTCGACGCGCGCTCAAACCGGGCCGCCCATCTGTTCCGCGCGCACGGGTTGCAGACTGGCGACACGATCGCATTGTACCTCGACAATATCCCTGAATTTTACGACATCGCCTGGGGCGCGCAGCGGGCCGGGCTGTTTTACGTGTGCATCCCCAGCAAACTCACCGCGCCCGAAGTTGAGTATATCGTCCGCGATTCAGGCGCGACGCTGGTGATCGCCTCAGCAGCCACCGCTGCTGTCGCCGTAACGCTGACAGAACCATTGGCGGATTGTACCCGGCTGATCATCGGCGGCGCGATGGCGGGTTGGCAGCCCTGGGCAGAGGCGGTCGCGGCCCTGCCCGATACGCCGATTGCCGATGAACGCGCCGGCATCGATATGCTCTATTCGTCCGGCACCACTGGCCGGCCCAAGGGCGTGCGGGTCGCGCTGCCGCCCGAACCAGCAATCGCCGCGCCGACGGTGCTGACCATGCTCGCCCAGGGGCTCTACCGGCTCGGGCCCGACAGCATCTATCTATCGCCCGCGCCGCTCTATCATGCCGCACCGCTGCGCTGGTCGATGACGGCGATGCGGCTGGGCGGCACCGTGGTGATGATGCAGCATTTCGATCCCGAAGCGGCGCTGGCCGCGATCGAACGCTATCAGGTCAATGCCAGCCAATGGGTGCCGACGCACTTCGTGCGGCTGTTGAAGCTCGATGAGGCGACCCGGGCGCGCTATGATCTGTCGAGCCTCAAGGTTGCTATCCACGCCGCCGCGCCCTGCCCGATCCCGGTGAAAGAGGCGATGATCGCCTGGTGGGGCCCCGTCCTCTACGAATATTATGCCGGATCAGAAGGCAATGGCCTGACGACGATCGACTCCACCCAGTGGCTCTCCCACAAGGGATCGGTCGGGAAGGCGGCCTATGGCGCGCTGCATATTTGCGACGAAGGGGGCAATGAGGTGCCGCCAGGGACCGAGGGCCTTGTCTATTTCGAAGGCGGCGGGGTGTTCGAATATCATAATGATCCCGCCAAGACCGCCGAGGCAAGGAACGCGCAGGGCTGGACCACGCTGGGGGACATTGGCCGGGTGGATGAAGAGGGCTATCTCTACCTCACTGACCGCAAGAGCTTCATGATCATTTCGGGCGGGGTGAATATCTATCCGCAGGAGATCGAAAACCGGTTGATCACGCATCCGCGCGTGGCCGATGTCGCCGTCATTGGCGGGCCGTGCCCCGACATGGGCGAACGCGTGATCGCGGTGGTGCAGCCCGTCGACATGGCCGAAGCCGGGGAGGGCCTCGCGGCCGAACTTACGGCCTGGTGTCGCGCCGAATTGTCGGGCGTGAAGACGCCGCGCCAAATCGATTTCGCAGCAGAGCTGCCGCGCGCGCCGACCGGCAAACTCTATAAGCGGCTGTTGCGCGATCGCTATTGGGGTGAGATGAGCTCACGTATTGTCTAACCTTACCGTCACCCCGGACTTGTTCCGGGGTCCACCGTGCGGCAAGTATCGCCACTGGTTGGCTTGCTGCATCGTGGGCCCCGGAACAAGTCCGGGGTGACGAAAGAAGGAATGAAATCTGATGGAAGACCGCGTTCGCATTACCGTTACCGATCATGTCGCCGACGTGAAATTGATTCGCAGCGAGAAGATGAACGCGCTCGATTCCGCGATGTTTCAGGGCATTGCCGACGCAATTGAGCAGCTCGCCGGGATGGCCGATGTGCGTTGCGTAGTGCTTTCAGGCGAAGGGCGGGCGTTTTGCGCGGGTCTCGACATGGCGAGCATGGCCGCAGGCGGCACCGGCACGTCGCTCGCGGATCGCACGCATGGCGATGCGAATCTGCCGCAGCACGTCGCCTGGGGCTGGCGCACCTTGCCGATGCCGGTGATCGCTGCCGTCCACGGCGTTGCCTTTGGCGGTGGCTTTCAGATCATGTCAGGCGCCGACATCCGCATCGCCAGCCCGCATACCCGGTTTGCCATCCGCGAAGTCTATTGGGGTCTGGTGCCCGATATGGCCGGCATCGCGCTGTGGCGCGGCATTGCGCGCGACGATGTGCTGCGCGAACTGACCTATACCGCGCGCGAGTTTGAAGGCGCGGAGGCGCTGGCACTGGGTTTCGTGACCAAACTCGCCGATGATCCCTGGGCCGAGGCACACGCGCTCGCCAAGCAAATCGCCGCGCGCAATCCGGAAGCGGTGCGGGGGTCCAAGAAGCTGTTCAATCTGCAGCCCGATCTGGGCAGCGCGGCCATCCTGCAGGCCGAAAGCGATGTGCAGCTGGGCGTCATCCGCCGCCCGAACCAGATCGAGCAAGTGATGGCGAACATGGAAAAACGCGCAGCGGTTTTCGTCGATTAGAGCTTGATGACGTTAGGTTGATTCAACCTAACACCCGTTCGGGCTGAGCGAAGTCGAAGCCCAGGTGCTCCGCATGCCCTTCGACTTCGCTCAGGGCGAACGGGCTATGGTTTTGTCCAATCCAACGTCATCACATGCTAGGCACCCTGCACCTGCCACCGCTCCAGCGCCGCGCGGAAGGCATCGGGCAGCGCGGTCGCGCCGTCTTCGCTGCTCATCACCACCACCGTGTCGCAGGTTGCTATCGCCACGCCATGCTGGAGCGCTGTCGACAGGATCGTCCAGCTGCGCGTGCCGATCGTCCCAATGCCGCTCATCACCTCGACATCGGCGGGGAAATGCCCTTCGGCGAGGTAATTGATCACCACTTGCGCGACCAGCCAGCGTTGCGTGCGCCACCCCTCCAGCCCGACAGTGCGGTTGAACTTGATCCGCCCGGTTTCAAAGATCGCCGCCATGCCGACATTGTTGATATGGCCTAGGACGTCCAGGTCCTGAAAACGGGTCTGGACGCGCTCGGTATGCGGGTAAGCGGCGGGGTCAAGCCGCCAGGGATCGGGCCGGGCCATTGATCGCCCCCGGTCAGAGTCCGGCGGCGAACAAGTCCATCTTGCCGATCTTCACGCCCTTCATCCGCAGGATCGCATAGACCATCGACAAGTGGAAATAGATGTTGGTCGTGCCGAACACCGTCAGCCACTGGGCAGCCGGCAGGGTGGGCTCCATCGTTTCGCCGAGCTGAACCGTCAGCGGCACGTCATCGCGCCCGGCGAACTGATCAGCGGTGATCGTGGCCAGGAACGCCTTGGCATCGGCAATTGCGGCCCGATAGGCGGCAAGATCGAGATCGGCGGTGACTGGTTCGGGCACCGGCAGATCAGCGACGCGCGCTGTCCAGGAGCGGGTGAAATTGATGACGACCATCAGCTGGAAGCTCAAAGGGTGCATGTCATCGGCAAGCCGCCAGCCGAGCATGTCTTGCTCTGACACGCCGTTGGTGATGGCGAAATCTGCGCCCTTGGTGAGCAGGTGCGCCGCGGCGTCGAGCTGACGGCGATAGAGATCGACGAAGGAAAAAAGCGATACGGTCATGGGGGGAGGCTCCTTGATTAGTGACGCGACCCGGCAGTGCATGCCGGGTCGTCGGACGGGGCCGCGGCCCCGCCGTTCGCGCTTGGGCGAGTCAGCGCGCGCGCCCGCGCGCTGCTGCCCTGCGCGTCAGCGTGGTGCCATCCGGATTGCGCCGTCGAGCCGCACGTCTTCGCCATTGAAATAGCTGTTTTCGATCATCGTCAGCGCCAGATGCGCATATTCCGGCGGTGCGCCGAGCCGCTTTGGGAACGGGACGGATGCTGCCAGCGCATCCTTCACATTCTGCGGCGCGCCCTGCATCAGCGGGGTTTCGAAGATGCCAGGCAGGATGGTGTTGATGCGGATGCCTTCGCCCATCAGATCGCGCGCGATGGGGAGCGTCATGCCGACGACACCGCCCTTGGAAGCGGAATAAGCGGCCTGGCCGATCTGGCCGTCCTCAGCAGCGACCGAAGCGGTCATCACCATCGCGCCACGTTCGCCGTCTTCTTGCGGTTCGAGCGTGAGCATCCCGGCAGCGGACTTTGCCACGCAGCGGAAGGTGCCGACCAGGTTGATCTGGATCAGCCAGTTGAAAGCTTCCAGGCTGAAATGCTTGATGCTGCCATCTTCCTTGGAACGGCTGGCGGTCTTCATCGCATTGCCCGTACCGGCGCAGCAGACCAGCACGCGTTCCTGGCCATGCGCTTCGCGCGCCTTGGCGAAACCGGCGTCGACCGATTCTTCGCTCGTCACGTTCACTTCGCAGAAAATGCCGCCGATTTCAGCAGCGACGGCCTCGCCCTTGGCGGCCTGCATGTCGAAGATCGCGACCTTGACGCCCTTGGCCGCAAGGGCGCGGGCAGTGGCGGCACCAAGGCCAGAAGCACCACCGGTGACAACGGCGGCAGTGGTTGAATCGAGTTTCATGTGTGTTCCTCCAAGAAAAAGCCCCTCCCCTTCAGGGGAGGGGTTTGGGGGTGGGGGCTGTCCACAAGCGCTGCGCCAGGGGGATGGCCCCCACCCCAACCCCTCCCCTGAAGGAGAGGGGCTAAATCGGTTAAAGCCGCTCGATGATCGTAACGTTGGCGATGCCGCCGCCTTCGCACATCGTTTGCAGGCCGTACTTGCCGCCGCGCGCCTTGAGCGCATGGACGAGCGTCGCCATCAGCTTGGTGCCCGATGCGCCAAGCGGGTGGCCGAGCGCGATCGCGCCGCCATTCACGTTCAGCTTGGCATGGTCGCCACCGGTGTGCTTCAGCCAGGCGAGCGGCACGGGGGCGAAGGCTTCGTTAACCTCATAAAGATCGATATCCTCAATCTTCATGCCTGCCCGCTTCAGCGCGCGGTCGGTCGCGAACAGCGGTTCTTCGAGCATGATGACAGGATCGCCGCCGGTCACGGTCAGATTGACGATGCGCGCGATGGGGGTGAGGTTGTGCTCCTTGAGCGCCGCCTCGCTGACGATCATCACCGCTGATGCGCCGTCGCAAATCTGGCTGGCATTGGCGGCAGAAATCGACCCGCCTTCCTGCAGCAACTTGACCGACGAGATCGATTCGAGCGTCGCATCATAACGGATGCCTTCATCGGTGCGGTGCATCTCCATGCCCTCGGGCGTCTCTACCTCAATGCCGATGATCTCGTCATCGAACGCGCCGCTTTGCGTGGCGGCGATCGCGCGCTTGTGGCTTTCGAGCGCGAAGGCATCGAGCTGTTCGCGGTTGAAGCCGTGCTTCTTGACGATCATCTCGGCGCCCATGAACTGGCTGAACATGATGCCGGGATATTTCTCCTCGAGGCGCGGCGACTTATAGTTGCCCATGCCCTCTTTCATGTGGAGCATCATCGTCGAGCCCATCGGCACGCGCGTCATGCTCTCCACACCGGCGGCAATCACGATATCCTGCGTGCCCGACATCACCGCCTGAGCGGCAAACTGCATCGATTGCTGCGAGGATCCGCATTGACGGTCGATCGAGACGGCGGGGACGCTGTCGGGCAGCTTCTTGGCGGCGAGCACGGCATTGCGGCCAATCTGGCCCGCTTGCTGTCCGCCCTGCATCACACAGCCCATGATGACGTCGTCGACAGCCGCGCCATCAATGCCGGTGCGCTCGATGATTGCATCGAGCACAGCGGCGGCCATGTCTACAGGGTGGGTGCCAGCGAGTTTGCCGCCGCGGCGGCCTCCGGCGGTGCGGATTGCGTCCACGATATAGGCGTCGGGCATGCCATTCTCTCCATCAGCTATTGCGATTTGGAGCGCGTTGTTGCGCAAACCGAGCGGACCGGCAAGGGTAGTTGGTAACAGGAATGTCAGTAACAAGGGCCTCAGCATGAATGTAACGGATGCCGTAGCGGCACGTCGATCCGTTCGCGGATTTCTGGACAAGCCAGTCGATCCCGCGCTGGTCGAACGACTCGCGCAAACGGCTGCACGAGCGCCGTCTGGCGGCAATTTGCAGCCCTGGCATATCGATATTTTGTCAGGCGAGTCGCTCGCGGCCCTGAAGCGGGTCATTGCCGAAAAACAGGATGCGGGCCTGATGGAAGCGGCAGCCTACGACATCTATCCGCGCGAATTGAGCGTGCCCTATAAAGATCGGCGCTTTCAGGTCGGTATGGCGCTCTATGCCGCGATGGGCATCGAGCGCAGCGACAGCGAGGCGCGCAACCGCGAGTTTCGCCGCAACTTCCAGTTCTTCGGCGCGCCCGCCGCGTTATTCTGCACGGTTGATCGACGAATGGGTCCGCCACAGTGGAGCGACCTGGGCATGTATCTGCAAAGCTTCATGCTGCTCGCGGTCGAGGCCGGGCTGGCGACATGCGCGCAGGAATGCTGGGCGATCTATCCCGATACCGTTGACGCTTTTCTCGGTACGCCGCCGGAGCGGATGCTCTTTTGCGGCATGGCGATCGGGTATGAAGACGAAAGCATCCCCGCCAACCGGCTACGCGCCGAACGCGCGCCGGTGGGGGAGTGGTTGACGGTCAGGGGGTAGGATTAAAGCCCCTCCCCTTCAGGGGAGGGGTTGGGGTGGGGGCAGTCCCAAAGCACGTCGGTCTCGGTGAGACTGAAAGTCCCCACCCCCTGCCCCTCCCCTGAAGGGGAGGGGTGAAAGGAGGCTTACGCCGACGCGCGGGCACCGCCGCCACCGCCACCGCCGCCACGGCCGCGTCCACCGCGACCACGACCGCCACCGGGGCGACCCTGGCCATTGCCGGCGGGACGACCCTGGCCTTGACCCTGGCCGTTACCAGCCGGACGGCCCTGACCCTGACCAGCAGGGCGAGCTGCCGCTGCTGCCGGATTGGCGACCGTGCGCGGGGCACCGCCAGCCGGCGCAGCACCCGCCGGGCGCGCACGATGCGTCGCTCGCGGATGAGCAGGCTGGCGGTTATTGCCGATGTCACGACGCACCCGCTCTGGCGTGTCAGACACGCCGGTTGCGGCGCGCGCTGCCTTCAGCCGTGCGCCTTCAGCCACAAAGTCCGCTGGCAGCTGGCGATGTTCGATCTTCTGCTTGGTCAGCTTCTCGATGTCGCGCAGATAGCTCTTCTCGTCCTCCGCGCAGAACGCGATCGCGACGCCTGATGCGCCAGCGCGCGCGGTGCGGCCGATGCGGTGGACATATTGCTCGGCCACATTCGGCAGCTCAAAGTTGATGACATGGCTGACGCCCGACACGTCGATGCCGCGCGCAGCGATGTCGGTCGCGACCATGATCTTGACCCGGCCCGATTTGAACTCGGCGAGCGCGCGTTCACGCTGCGGCTGGCTCTTGTTGCCATGGATTGCGTTGGCGGGAATGCCGTTCGCGCCCAGCAGCTTCACGACGCGGTCGGCGCCGTGCTTGGTGCGGGTGAAGACGAGCACGCGCTCAATCTCGGTGGTCTTGAGGATGATCGTCAGCAGCGCCTGCTTTTCAGCCTGCTGGACGAAGGTGACATATTGCTCGACGCGCTCGGCGGTGCTGGCGACGGGCGTGACCGAGACCGTGACGGGATCGTCGAGGAACTTGTCGGCCAGGTCGCGGATCGCCTTGGGCATTGTCGCTGAAAAGAACAGGCTCTGGCGCGTCTTGGGCAGCAATTGCACAATGCGCTTGAGCGCATGGATAAAGCCCAGATCAAGCATCTGATCGGCCTCATCCAGGACGAGGATTTCGATATCGCCGAGCGTGACAAAGCGCTGCTCGATCAGGTCGATCAGGCGGCCCGGCGTGGCGACGAGAATGTCGACGCCATTTGCCAGCGTATTGCGATCCTTGCTCACCGAGGTGCCGCCGAACACGGTCGCGATCGACAGCTTCGAAAAGCGGCCATAATCACGCGCGCTCTGGGCGATCTGGCTGGCGAGTTCGCGGGTCGGGGCAAGCACCAGCATGCGGCAGGCACGTGGGCGGACATGCTCGTTCGCAGCGACAAGGCGCTGGATCGAGGGGAGCATGAAGGCAGCGGTCTTGCCGGTGCCGGTTTGCGCAATGCCGAGCAGATCGCGGCCCTGGATCAACGGCGGGATCGCCTGGCGCTGAATGGGGGTCGCTTCGTTATAGCCTTTGTCGGCAAGCGCGCGCTGCAGGGACTCGTTGAGTCCGAGATTTTGGAAGGACATGGTATTCTTTCGATAAATGCCAGCATCCCGGGCCTTTTCAGGGCGCACGGGGAGGCGGGCGGGGACAAAAATGTCGCGCCCCGCGTGATGTGGGAAGCTTTGGGTTAGAACCGAGGCAGAGCCGGGGCGTTACGCCCGATCACGCTGCATAATGCCTCGCTGTGCAGCTTCTTTGCATGCTGCATTGCAAAATGTCAATCCCGGATGGTTTCCGAGCTGTCTTGGGCTGCCTTGGTTTGTCGGGCAGCGTTCAGAACATGCCTGGCACGTCACGCTGCGCCGGGCTCGGGGCGGCAGGGGCCAGCAGCTCTGATTTGGCGGCCGTGGCGCTTGCCGATTGCGGTCCCTGGCCGCCGCCCACACTGCCGGCAATGGCGGTGCAGCTGTTGCCAGCAAGATAGTCGAGCGCTGCGCGCACAGACGCCTCGCGCGGATCGCCCAATGGGAAGCTGATATCGTCATTGGCCCGGCAACTCGCCTGGACCACGTTGGCCAGCCCGTCGAAATAATCGCCGCGCCGATCGGCATTTTGGGTGGCGAAGGCGACAACGCGCAAGCGATCGTCGCAGATCGCGCGATCCAGTCCGATCTGGCCCACTGGTTTGCCGAACGTGTTTGACCCGATCAGGCCGACATTGGCGCGCAGATAGGGAATGAAGGCGTTGGTGACGAGTTCACTGGCCGACGCAGTCGATCCGGTGCCGATAAAGGCAATCCGGGTTGGCGTTATCGATTCGGGTTGGGGCCGGAACAGCCGGGTGGAGTTGTTTGCCGATTTCTCGCTGCGAAAGCTGGTGATGCTGAACACTTCCGATGTCGCGCGATTGGCACCCAGCAGATCGCCCATCAGTTCAGCGATCGAGACCAAACCGCCGCCATTATAACGAAAATCGATGATGATGTTGGTAATGCCCTGCGTCCGGAATGTGGCAAACGCCTGGCGCAGCGCCGGATCGGCGGTCGAAATAAAGGTCCGTAAATTGAGATAGCCAACCCGGCGCCCGCCATCGTTGATGATTTGCGCGCCATAGCGGCTGGATACCGGCGTCAGCGCAAAATCGGTCTTGGTGATCGTCACCTCGCGGGTGCCGCCGGCGTCCCGAATGCGGAGCAGGCGGCTGGTGCCTACGGTGCTCGGGCCAAGCGCGTTGGTCACGCCATTTACACCTTCGGCGGCGATGATGGCGCTAACGGTGCGCAGGTCGCTGGCCGTGGTACCGATCGCTAGAATTTCAGCGCCCCGGTCAATCCCTGCACCGAGCGCCGCCGTCCCTTCAAAAGATTCGGCAATGAAGATGCGTTGCCCGGTCGAATCCGCGATCAGGCGGAAACCGAAGCCGGCGGTGGATCCGGCGTTGATGAACGCGTTCTCTTCGGCAATCGATGTCAAAAAGGTGAAAAACCGGTCGCGCCGTTGCGCGCGGGCGGTGGCTGTCAGCGCATCGACATAGGCGGATACCGATGCAAAGGGCGTGGGATCGAGGGACGCCGGCAGCGTTTCGGGGAACAGATACCATTCGCGCAATTGCGCCGCCGCCCAATCCTGGCGCTCACGCAGCGAACATCCAGCAGTTGTTGTCGGGGTTGGCGTGCTGACCGGTACAGGCGCGACAGCGGCAGCGCTTGTGCTGCCAGCATTGCCGCCGCTGCCGCCACCACTGCATGCGGAAAGCATCGCCAACACGCTGACCAGCGCGGTTGCCCGATGCCGCACCATACGCAAATTCGCCATTCTATCTTGTCCTGCCCAATCGATGCCCCTGCATCGCTTCGATCTCTGCCAATTGCAAATGGCTGACTAATCTCAATTTTGCCGGTGGCCAAAAAAGCCTATCGCTCATAGGCCTTGGGCAGCGCCCCTTCCTGCGGCTGAAGATAGCGCTTTAGCAACAGCGCCTGGCGCGTTTGCAGGGGTTGTTTGACGCCGCTGATCCATACCGACAGCGCAGCGGAATCAAGCTCGAGCGGATCGCCCGACCAGATCACGACATCGCCCTGCCGTCCGGGCTTGAGCGAGCCGATATCGCCGCCCAGTCCGACCGCTTCGGCGGGGACGGAGGTGATCGCGGCAAAGGCCGCATTCCAGTCAAGCCCGGTCGCGCCGGGCACCTTGCCGAGCGCGACAAGATTACCGGCATATTGTTTTTCGAGCCGTGCCTGCCGCGCTTCATTGTCGTTGATCGTGCCGATGGCCACCGTCACGCCAGCTGCCTTCATGCGCCCGACATTGGACTGGGTCGCCGCCAGCGATTCAAAGGATTCGGGCAGATCGTTCAGCGCGCTGGCGATCACCGGGATCTTGGCGGCGGCAAGCTCGCTGGCAATCGTCCAGCCTTCCGACACACCAACAAAAACCATGCGCAGTTGCGGCATCGTCTTTTTGATGTCGATCAGCGCCAGCATGTCAGACGCGCGTTCGACATGGATCAACAGCGGCATTTTACCCGTGACGACTGCGCCCAAAGCCTCCGCATCGGCGCGCGTCAGCAACGCGTCCTTGCCTTGATCAGCATAGCCTTTGGGATTGCTGGCATAGGCACGCGCCTGGACCAGCGCATTTTTGAACATGGCCAGCGCCGCCGGGCGGCTGCCCCCTGCCGCACCCGCGCCGCCTTCGCCATATTCCATGAATTGGAAGGCGTGTGGCGTGCTGATCGGATTGGTGTCCGCGCCCAGATCGATCACCGCGCCGAGCCCGGCAAAGATCGATCCGCGATTTTCCGGGGCAACAATGGCGCGAGTCACCCCCTCTGCGCGGTTGAGCGGGATTGAGCTGGTGTGCGGATTGACTGCCGGCGCGATGTCGATCGCTGCATGGAATGGGCTGCCGCTGGCACCGGCATCGTTGGTCTGATCGACACCATCGACCTCAACAATGCCCATCCGCGTGAAGCCCGCGACAATGCCGGGCGTCACATACCGCCCACCGGCATCGATCGTCTCGATCCCCGCTGGCACGGCGACCCCCGCGCCTGCCGCAACGACCTTGCCGTTGCGCACGACGACAGTGCCGCCGTCAATCGGCGCCGAACCGTCCCCGATGACGAGCCGGGCGTTAGTGATCGCCACCGACTGAGCGGCGGCCGGGGTGGCCAGAATAGCGGCGGTGAGCAGGAGCAGATGCTTCACTTGGTGTCTCCCGAGCCTGGCTGGCCGAGTTCGAAATCGGATACGGGGCGCAATTTCGGATTGTTGGCGTCATAGAGCAAAGCGCCATCGATCCAGACCTTTTCGGGCCGCGAATAGACGCTGAATGGGTTGCCGTTCCACAGCACCAGATCAGCCATTTTGCCGGCCTTCAGGCTGCCGGTCTTGTCGGCAATGCCCAGCGCCTTGGCGGGGTTGATGGTGAGCCAGGTCCAGGCGGTTGCGTCGGAAATATCGATGCCCGCGCGGCGGCCGGCGGCCAGCGCCTTGGCGACTTCCTGGTTCAGCCGCTGGATACCGTTGGCATCATCGGAATGGATCATCCCGCACGCCCCCGCCTTCTGCAGCAGCGCCAGATTTTCGCTAATCGCGTCATAGCTTTCCATTTTGAAGCCCCACCAATCGGCCCAAACAGCCGCGCAAGTGCTATTGGCCTTCAGCAGATCGCCGATCTTGTACGCTTCAACGGCATGATGGAATGCAGTGACCTTATAGCCAAATTCCTTGGCCATATCCATGACGATGGCCATTTCATCGGCGCGGTAGCAATGATTCTGGACCAGAATTTCGCCGTCCAACACGCCGCGCAACGTATCCATCGCGATATCGCGGGTCGGGGGTTCGCCGCCGTCCTTTTCATATTTGTCCCAGCGGCGCTTATACTCAGCCGCGCGCGCCCAGGTCTGGCGGTCGACAGCGATATTGCCCATCCGGGTCGATGGCTGGCGACCCTTGCCGCCATAAACGCGCTTGGGGTTTTCGCCGCACGCCATTTTCAGGCCATAGGGTGCGCCGGGGAATTTCATCCCCTGTTCGGTGCGGGCATAAACATTCTTCACCACCACCGATCGGCCACCGAACAGGTTCGCTGATCCAGGCAGGATCTGCAGCGTGGTGACGCCGCCATTGGCGAGCGCCCGGCTGAAACCCGGGTCCTGCGGCCAGACGCTATGTTCGGCCCAGACATCGGCGGTCACCGGGCTGGTGGCTTCATTGCCGTCAGAATTGGCCTGGACGCCGGGGGAGGGGTAGTCGCCCAAATGGCTGTGGATATCGATGATGCCGGGGGTCAGCACCTTGCCGGTGCCGTCGATCACCGTCGCGCCAGCGGGGGCAGCAATGGTCTGGCCGATTTCGACGATCTTGCCATCAGCGAACAGCGCCGATGCCTTGGTCATCGTACCGCCTTCACCGTCAAAAATCGTCACATTGGTGACGAGCGTCGGCACGCCGGGATAGGCTTTGTAGGTCGAAGGGAAGGGATCGTGGCTATAGCCCTTGCCCAAGCCAGGGCCGGATTTGGCCGGTGCGCTGGCGGTACTCTTTGGCTTGGCATCGCCGGTGGTCGCACAGGCGGAGAGCAAGGATGCGCCCAACAGTGCCGAAAACAACAGGCGTGGCCGCGCTGGCAAACTCCGGTAACGCATCGATTTCCCCTTTTGCGCCTTATCGGCGGCTGTTCACACCATTTCGAGATCGCGGTCCCAAGTCAACGGCTTGCCCTGGGGATTGGACTGCTGCGGGATGATCGACCCCGCAGCAAATCCCGGGTGACGGAACCGAGAATGAGGCGGCTTTAAGACCAGCCCTAAAGCGACCGCCCGATCAGCTCCTTCATGATCTCATTGGTGCCGCCATAAATCCGGCTGACACGCGCGGCGCGCCACATGCGCGCAATCGGATATTCGTTCATATAGCCAGCGCCGCCATGGAGCTGCAGGCACTTGTCCATCACTTCCCATTGCAATTCGGTATGCCACAATTTGGCGGCGGCGCCCTCAGTCGGCGTCAGTTCCTTGGCAAGGTGGCGCTTGATCGCCCAATCGAGATGCGCCCAGCCGACCTGCAATTTCGATTTGAGATCGGCCAGCACGAAGCGGGTGTTCTGGAAATCGAACACCATCCCGGCAAACGCCTTGCGCTCCTTGGTGAAGGCAACGGTGTCATCAAACGCGCGCTGGGCCGATGCCTGGGTCCCGATGGCAATCGACAAGCGCTCCTGCGGCAGCTGACTCATCAGATAGATGAAGCCCTTGCCCTCTTCGCCCAGACAATTGGTCATCGGCACGCGGACATCTTCAAAGAATAATTCGCTCGTATCGGCGGCGTCCTGGCCAATTTTGTCGAGCTTGCGGCCGCGCTTGAAGCCCTCGCGATCACTTTCAACCAGGATGATCGACATGCCCTTATAAGCGGGCTTCGCATCGGGATCGGTCTTGGCGACGACCAGGATCAGATCGGCATTCTGGCCATTGGTGATATAGGTTTTGGACCCATTGATGACGTAATGATTGCCGTCCTTTTTGGCGGAGGTGCGGATCGCCTGCAGGTCAGAGCCAGTGCCCGGCTCGGTCATCGCAATCGCGGTGATCGTCTCGCCCGATACAAGCTTGGGCAGCCACTGCTTTTTCTGTTCTTCCGAGCCATATTGGACGAGGTAATCGCACACGATATCGGATTGCAGCGTGAACCCGGCGGGCACGCCCAGATAGCTCATTTCTTCGTCAACAATCGCGTTATACCCAAAATCTAGGCCAAGCCCGCCATAGGCCTCTGGCACGGTTGGGCAGAGCATCCCGATTTCACCTGCATCGCGCCAGAATTTCTTGGGGACGATCCGATTCGCTTCCCATTCATTGACATTCGGCACGCCTTCTTTTTGCAGGAAGCTGCGCACCGTCTGGCGGAACGCCTCATGATCTTCGTTATAGGCGAAGCGGCCGGGGAGCGTGTCGAGCATGTCAGTCCTCTCTTGAAACCTTTCGCCCAAACTGCGGTGGCGCGGCGACGCGGTCAATAGCGCCGTTGGGCCTATTCGCTGGCCTCGACACGCTGGTTCAGGCGAGTAAGGTCAGCAAAACAAGAAAGCGCAGGAGAGACTATGAAACTGGCCAGCCTTAAAAAGGGTCGCGACGGGGCATTGATCGTCGTGTCCCCCGATCTCGCTTGGTATGCCGATGCCACGCATATCGCCCCCACCCTGCAGGCGGCGCTCGACAATTGGGATCGGCTGCTGCCCGATCTTAAGAACCTGTCGACCGACCTGGAGCATGAAGCGATCCCGATGCGGCGCTTTCACGAACACGGCGCGGCGGCACCCCTGCCACGGGCGTATCAATGGGCCGATGGCTCCGCTTATGTGAACCATGTTGCGCTGGTGCGGCAAGCACGCGGGGCGGAGATGCCCGACAGTTTCTGGCATGACCCGCTCATGTATCAAGGCGGATCGGACGGCTTTTTGGGCCCGCGTGACGCCATTCCGCTGAAGGATGTGGCCTGGGGCTGCGATCTCGAAGCCGAAGTCGTGGTCGTCACCGGCGATGTGCCGATGGGCGCCAGCCGGGATGAGGCGCTGGCCGCCATCCGGTTGGTCGGGCTGACCAACGACGTATCGCTGCGCAACCTTATCCCCGGTGAACTGGCCAAGGGCTTCGGCTTCTTTCAATCGAAACCGGCAAGCGCCTTTTCACCCGTGTTCGTCACGCCCGATGCGCTGGGCAGCTGGTGGCAGGACGGCAAGCTCCACCGCAAGCTGATGATCGATCTGAATGGCAAGCCGCTCGGCAGGGTTGATGCAAGCGTCGATATGACCTTCGATTTTGGGACGTTGATTGCTCACGCAGCAAAGACGCGCGCGCTTGGTGCGGGCACCATCATCGGATCGGGGACCGTGTCGAATCGTGGGGTGGATGGTGGGCCCGGCAAGCCGATTTCGGATGGCGGTGCGGGCTATGCCTGCCTGGCCGAATTGCGCACCGTTGAGACAATTTTGGGCGGTGCGGCGGCCACGCCGTTCTTGCAACCTGGCGATTCAGTGCGGATTTGGGCCGAAGACGATCGGCATCATCCCATTTTCGGCGTTATCGAACAGTCTGTCGTGGCAATCTGATCGGCGCTCAGCGGCCGGCGCGCGGGTTTTTCCAAAACGCGCGTGCCACCAGCGCCGCTGCAACATAAACCGAATAGAGCGCCAGCGACGGGAGCAGCAGCATCGCCGATCCGGCCAGGATGACCATGCCGATGACCGCATCAATAGCGGGAACGCGAACGGTGCGGGCTTTGGTGCGGTAGATCGGCTGCATGTGCATGTCGCGGCTCCTGTCTCGGTGAGCATAATGCACGATCCGGGTTAATGATCCCTGACGATTGCCGTGTGTGATTTGACGGTTGCCGATCAAAGATTCAGTGATAAATTGACACATAACCTGCCAATAGAGGACATTATCGCGATGATCGAAGCCAAGCGCACCCCAGATGAACGCTTTGCAGCGATTCCGGATTTCGATTTTCCGGTCCATTATGTTGATGATCTGCCGGGATATGAGGGGCTGCGCAGCGCCTATGTTGATGCCGGGCCCGCCGATGCAGACCGGGTGTTCCTGTGTCAGCATGGCGAGCCCAGCTGGAGCTTCCTCTACCGACGGATGATCCCGGTGTTTCTGGAAACCGGCGCGCGGGTGATCTGCCCCGATTTTCTGGGCTTTGGCCGCTCCGACAAGCCGGTGCGCCAGGAAGATTACAGCTTTGATTTCCACCGCAATTGGTTGATCGCGCTGATCGAACGGCTCGACCTAAAGCATGTTACGCTGGTGGTGCAGGATTGGGGCGGGCTGATCGGGCTGACCTTGCCGGTCGCGCCGGGCATGGCCGAACGGATCGATCGGCTGATCGTGATGAATACCGGCATCGGCACCGGCGCGCCTCCGGGTCCAGGCTTCATGATGTGGAAAACCTATGCGATGTCGACCCCTGATTTGCCGATCGGCGCGCTGATTGCACGCGGCACCCCGCACCTGACCGCAGCGGAGATCGCTGCTTATGACGCGCCCTATCCCGATGCGAGTTACAAAGCGGGGGCACAGATTTTCCCGGCATTGGTGCCGATTGAGCGTGATATGCCGGGCGCGGCGATCGGCAGGGCGGCAAGCGAATTCTGGTCGCAGCGCTGGAACGGGCAAAGCTTCATGGCGGTCGGTGCGGCTGATCCGGTGTTGGGGCCCGTCCAGATGGAGGCGCTGCGCAAGCAGATTAAGGGGTGTCCTGAACCGATGATTATTGAGGACGGGGGTCATTTTGTCCAGGAATGGGGTGAACCCATCGCGCGGGCAGCTATTGCGGCATTTGGTGGTCGCTGACCCCTCGCCATTGCTGTTGAAATTTTATAACAAGGTGCCAATAAGCGAGTCCCGGACTGTCTGGGAACTCGCATTGGAGAGACCATGTCTGGCGATCCGCCGCGCGCCAATTTGCAACCGCTTTCGCTGCACGTGCCCGAACCAAAGTTCCGGCCGGGGGATGCGGTGGATTTTGTCCATGTCGATGTGCCGCCAGCGGGCAGCGCGGCGCGCCCCGATACCGCGGCGCGGCCCGATAGCTTCACGGAGCTTTCCTATACGCTGATCCGCGTGCTCGATGATGACGGGCAAGCGGTTGGCCCCTGGGATCCCAAATTGTCACCCGATATGCTGCGCCGTATGCTGCGCAGCATGGCGCTGGTCCGCGCGTTCGACGAACGCATGTTTCGCGCCCAGCGGCAGGGCAAGACCAGCTTTTATATGAAATGCACAGGCGAAGAGGCGATCGCCGTCGCCGCCGCGCATGCGCTTGATTATGAGGATATGTGTTTCCCTTCCTATCGGCAGCAGGGCTTGCTGATTGCGCGGGGCTGGAGCCTCGTTGACATGATGAACCAGATCTATTCGAACCGGGGTGATCGGTTGCAGGGCAAACAGCTGCCGATCATGTATTCGGTGAAGGAAGCGGGGTTCTTCTCGATCTCGGGCAACCTCACCACCCAATATCCGCAGGCCGTCGGTTGGGCGATGGCGAGTGCGGCCAAGGGCGATACCCGAATCGCCGCAACCTGGTGTGGCGAGGGATCGACGGCGGAGGGCGATTTTCACTCTGCCTGCACCTTTGCCAGCGTCTACCGTGCGCCAGTGATCTTCAACATCGTCAATAACCAATGGGCGATCAGCAGCTTTTCGGGCTTTGCCGGGGCGGAATCGACGACCTTTGCGGCGCGCGCGGTGGGCTATGGCATTGCGGGCTTGCGCGTCGATGGCAATGACGCGCTTGCCGTGTACGCCGCAACCCTATGGGCGGCAGAGCGCGCGCGCACCAATCAGGGGCCAACGCTGATCGAGCATTTCACCTATCGTGCCGAAGGGCATTCGACGTCGGACGATCCTGGCCAGTATCGCTCGGCAGGGGAACCGACCGCCTGGCCATTGGGTGATCCGGTCAAGCGGCTGAAGGACCATTTGATCGCGATTGGCGAATGGGATGAGGAGCGGCACGCCGCGCAAGACCTTGAACTGGCCGAGACGGTAAAGGCCGCGCAGAAGGAAGCCGAAAAGAACGGCATTCTGGGCCACGGCCTGCACCAGCCGCTCGAAGGCCTTTTCGATGGCGTGTTCGAAGAAATGCCCTGGCATCTGCGCGAGCAGCAGGCGCAGATGATCGCCGAGGAAACGGCAAGTGGCCGACCATGGGCACTGAAGTGAGCAGCGCTTTTCTCGGCGGCGCAGCCGCAAAGCACTTTTTTGACTTCTTCCTCCGCGGCTCCGCGCCTCCGCGCGAACCAACCTGCTTTTTGTGCGCGCGGAGGCACAGAGGCGCGGAGAAAAAGATTTTTGGGGCCGCTGGCGCGGTGGGTGTCTCGTCATGACCGAATCCACCACGCGCATGAACATGATCCAAGCGATCAACTCCGCGATGGATGTGATGATGGATCGCGACCCCGATATTGTCGTGATGGGGGAGGATGTCGGCTATTTCGGCGGTGTGTTCCGGGCGACCGCTGGCCTGCAGGCGAAATATGGCACGCGCCGCGTGTTCGATACGCCGATCAGCGAATGCGGCATCATTGGTGTCGCGGTTGGCATGGGGGCGTATGGCCTGCGCCCGGTCCCCGAAATCCAGTTCGCTGATTATATCTACCCAGCGCTCGACCAGTTGGTGAGCGAGGCGGCGCGGCTGCGCTATCGCTCGGCGGGCGAGTTCACCGCGCCGATTACGGTTCGCTCTCCTTTTGGTGGCGGGATCTTCGGTGGCCAGACGCACAGCCAGAGCCCCGAGGGCATTTTCACCCATATCTCCGGTGTGAAGACGGTGATTCCGTCAACGCCCTATGATGCCAAGGGGCTGCTGATCGCGGCAATCGAGGATAATGATCCAACGATCTTCTTCGAACCCAAACGCATCTATAATGGCCCGTTCGACGGCCATTGGGACAAGCCGACGCAGAACTGGTCGCAACATCCCGCAGGCGAGGTGCCGACCGGCTATTACAAGATCGAGCTCGGCAAGGCGAAGGTTGTGCGCAGCGGTGAGGCACTGACGGTGCTTGCCTATGGCACGATGGTCCATGTCGCGCTGGCGGTGATGGTCGAGGCGGGGGTCGACGCCGAAGTGATTGACCTGCGCACCCTCGTCCCGCTCGACATTGAGACGATCGAGGCATCAGTCAAGAAAACCGGCCGCTGCATGATCGTGCATGAAGCGACACGGACCAGCGGTTTTGGCGCGGAACTTTCGGCCCTAGTGCAGGAGCGCTGCTTCTATCACCTGGAAGCGCCGATCGAGCGCGTCACCGGATTCGACACGCCTTATCCGCATAGCCTGGAATGGGCCTATTTCCCTGGGCCGGTCCGGATCGGCGAGGCACTCAAAAAGATCATGAAGGACGCATAATGGCTCGCTTCACCTTCAAATTGCCCGATATCGGCGAAGGCATTTCGGAAGCCGAAATCGTCGCCTGGCACGTCGCTGTTGGCGACCGGATCGAAGAAGATCAGCAGATCGCTGACATGATGACCGACAAGGCGACCGTCGAGATGGAATCGCCCGTGTCAGGCGTGGTGGTCGAGCTGGCGGGTGAAGTCGGGGATCAGGTGTCGATTGGTGCGGCTTTGGTGGTGATCGAAACCGAGGGGGATTTGTCGGCGGAAGAGGCGCCGGCGCTCGCGCCCGTCACCACCGAGCTAAAGGCGGCCCCGCCAAGTGCCGAGCAGACCGAGGTCGCCGAGCAATATGGCTTGCGGGAGGGGACGGGGGTGGGCCCGTGCCACAAACGCAGTCATCGCCTGCCAAAACCGCGCTCCCACCTCCAACCCCTCCCGCAAGCGGGAGGGGAGTGGAGAAAATCCTCGCCTCGCCCGCCGTCCGTGCGCGTGCTGCCGATCTCGGCATCGATCTGGCCGACGTGAAGACTGACAGCGACCGCGTCCGCCATGCTGACCTCGACGCCTATCTGCGCTATGGATCGGGCGAGGGCTATCACGCGCCGCGCGCCAGCCGCGCCCGCGCTGACGAACCGATCAAGGTGATCGGCATGCGCCGCAAGATCGCCGAGAATATGCAGGCGGCGAAGCGCCACATCCCGCACTTCACCTATGTCGATGAAATCGACGTCACCGCGCTTGAAGCGATGCGCGCCGACCTGAACGACAATCGCGGTGCTCGCCCCAAACTCACTATGCTGCCGCTGCTGATCGCGGCCATCTGCAAAGCGATCCCCGATTTCCCGATGATCAACGCGCGCTATGACGATGAGGGCGGGGTGGTTACCCGCCACGGCGCAGTCCATCTCGGCATGGCGACGCAGACCCCCGCCGGCCTGATGGTCCCGGTGATCCGCGATGCGCAGGACAGGAATGTCTGGCAATTGGCGAGCGAGATCGGTCGCCTGGCTGAGGCTGCGCGCACGGGCAAGGCCAAGGTAGAGGAATTGTCGGGATCGACGCTCACCATCACCTCACTCGGCCCACTTGGCGGGATTGCCACGACACCCGTCATCAACCGGCCCGAAGTCGCGATCATTGGCCCCAACAAGATCGTCGAGCGGCCGGTGTTTGTCGGCGATGAGATCGTCCGTGCGAAACTGATGAACCTGTCGATCAGCTGCGATCACCGCGTCGTCGATGGCTGGGACGCAGCGAGCTTCGTGCAATTGCTGAAGAAATATCTCGAAACGCCAGTGTTGTTGTTCGCCGACTGAAATTCGTCACATCCCGCGGCTAAGGTGATGCGATGCGGTTTGATCTTCTTCAGTCGATCAGTCTGGCGGGCGAGTCCAGTGTCCCCAATGACGATCGCGTTGGCACCGGCGATGCGCTCGCCTGGGTAATCGATGGCGCGACCGATCTTGGCGATCCGGGATTGCTGGGCAGCCGGGGCGGTGCTGCCTGGATTGCGATGGAGGCCAATGCTGCCTTTGCAGCTGCTGGCGATGCCCCGTTGATGGCCGTGTGCAAGGGTGTGTTTGCGCGGCTGTCGCGGCGTTTTGATGCGGTGTGCACGCGGGCACCGGCGTCGCGCTGGGAATTGCCGAGTGCCGCCTTTCTGGTCGCGCGGGTGACGGCCGAGGGGCTGGAGCTTGGCTGGCTCGGTGACTGCTCAGTGCTGATCCGGCGCGGCACGCTGGTTGAGCGGATTGGTCCGCCAGCCGAACGGGGTGACGAATCGGCTCGTGCCGCCCGCCATGCCGGGCATGAGCTTGCCCAAAAACCCCGGCCAGCGTCGATCATCGACAGCCTTCGGACCTCGCGCGAACGCCCAGGGCGGCAAGTTCTTGGCGTCGAACCGGAAGGCGCGGACATGGTCAACCTGGCCATCGTCCCCGTTGCCGTGGGGGACGAATTATTGCTGATGACGGACGGCTTTGCCGCGCTGGTGGATGGCTATGGGGCGATGGACGAGGCGGCATTGATGGCGGCGGTGGCGGCAGAAGGGCTGGCCCCACTTGCCACCAAATTGCGCGCGATCGAAGCGGGCGATGCCGAATGCGTCCGCTTTCCGCGGTACAAAATCTCGGATGATGCCTCGGCGCTCTGGGTGCGGGTCGTCGCTTAACCTTCGCTGTGGGTCCGTCCGCGCTGCACGGCACCTGCCGCCTTGCGCGTTACCCAGCGCGGCGTGAAACGGGTTGCACTTGCCATCACCCTGTTCATCAAACCCGGAATTACGACCGGGCGATTGGCCTTCAACGCGGCCAGGCCATCGCGCACCACTGGCTCGGGCGCCGTGGCGAAGCGCCGGAAGAAGACATCTTCCATTGCTGCCGCTTCGAAAAATTCTGTCCGCGTCGGCCCGGGACACAAGGCCGTGACATGCACGCCATGTGGCTTGACCTCTTCATGCAGCGCTTCGGAAAAGCTCAGCACAAACGCCTTGGACGCATAATAGACCGCCATCCACGGCCCAGGCTGAAAGGCGGCAGTAGAGGCGACGTTCAATATCCCACCGCGCCGCATCTGCAGCATGCCGGGCAGCACCGCGTGGCAGAGCTCGATCAGCGCCCGGCAATTCACATCGATCATTTCAGCCTGCGCCGCACCATCCAGCGCCGCGAAATCACCGCGCGCGCCAAAGCCGGCATTGTTGACCAGCAGGTTCACCGCCAGGCCTTGTTTGGCGATATCCGCCATCAGCCCGGCAACCGCACCTGGCTGGGCAAGATTGGCGGGGATGACGTGCGCCTGCGTCCCAAAGCGGTCGCGGATTTGCTGGGCGAGCTGATCGAGCCGGTCGCTGCGCCGTGCTGTCAGGATCACATCATGCCCTTGCGCCGCCAGCGCCAGCGCAAAATGCACGCCCAGCCCGGCGGACGCGCCGGTGACCAGTGCCATATCCGCCATCTTGCTGCTCCACTTGCTGTGCCCAAATACTATAGTGGCAGGATAACTGATTAGGGAGAAGGCGGATGCGGCGCGACGTGGAATTCAGCAATGCCGCCGGCAATCGGCTTGTCGGGCGGCTGGAAATGCCGCCGGGCCGGGTCCGTGCCGTCGCCCTTTTTGCGCATTGCTTCACTTGCACATCCAACAGCCACGGCGCGCGCCGGATCAGCGTTGCGCTGGCGGCACACGGCATCGCCACGCTGGCGTTTGATTTCACCGGGCTTGGCAAAAGCGAGGGTCACTTCGCTGACAGCCATTTTGCGGCCAATGTCGGTGATCTGGTGGCAGCAGCGGGCTATTTGCGGGACAATGTTGGCGCGCCCGCGATTCTGGTTGGCCATTCGCTGGGGGGTGCAGCGGTGATCGCCGCCGCTGAGCAAATCCCGGAAACGACGGCAGTCGTGACGATCGGCGCGCCGTTTGATCCGGCGCATGTCCTCCACCAATTGGGCGATCAGGTCGCGCGGGTGCGTGCCGAAGGGCAAGCCGAAATCACAATTGGCGGCCGCCCGTTTGAGGTTTCAAGTGCGTTTCTGGATGCTGTTGAGGGGCATGATCAGGCCGGGCGCCTGGCGCGGCTGAAGCGCGCCCTGCTCGTCATGCACGCCCCGACCGACGCGACCGTGGGGATTGAAAATGCCGGCGAGATTTTCACCGCCGCCAAACATCCGAAAAGCTTTATCTCGCTCGATGGTGCGGATCACCTGCTTACCCAGGCGGGGCCGGCTGCCTATGCCGCCGCAATGATTTCGGCCTGGGTCGAACCTTATTTGCTGCCGCCACTTGCCCGTGATGCGCCAGATGAAGGGCATGTTCGGGTGACGTCCACTGAGGCCAAATTCACCTCGATTGTCGATTCATCAGGCCACAGCTTCCTTGCCGATGAGCCGATTAAGGCAGGGGGGGCGGATCTTGGGCCGACGCCCTATGATCTGCTGCTGTCGGGGCTGGGGACCTGCACCGCGATGACCATCAAGCTCGTCGCCGATCGGGAAAAAATCCCGCTCGACGGGGTGTCGGTATCGCTCAGCCATAGCCGCTGCCATTCGGAGGACTGCCTGGCGACCGGCGAGGGCCGCCCCAAGATCGAAGTGATCGAGCGCGCGATTACGCTGAGCGGCAATTTAAGCGAGGCGCAGCGCGCGCGGTTGCTGGTGATCGCTGACAAATGCCCCGTCCACCGCACGATCGAATCGCACCCGGTGATCAAGACTCGGCTCGTCTAATCGCCGGGTGCTATCGCTTGCGCTCGATCAGATCGAACCGGATCCGCACCCAGGCACCCAGTAGCTGCTTGCCGCCCTTGCGCGGCGGGCGGACCTGGAATTGCCAGGATGCTTCGCGCACGCCGCGGGCAAGGCCGGTGCCGGGCGGGCTTTCGCCGAGCAGCACGCAATCAACCACCTTGTACCGGGGGGCGGTCTTGCAAGCGATCAACGCCGATCCGCCGCGCAGCCCTTTGGGCAAGTAAAAGGCCATCTGCGCCTCGGTTGGCTCGCGATACCATTCGGCATCGAAGAGCGGTTCGCCATTGGGGCCAGTGCCGGCAACCTGACTGTCATCGGCCGAATCGCCCTCTGGCGCGGCATCGGCAACTTCGGCGCGGGTCGATTTGATCTTGCCGATATCGGCAGCGATATATTGCTCGCGGGTTAGCGTCAGCAGGCCGGGAATCGGGCCGAGCGGGGTTGGGGGCGGCACGGGCGGGCTTGGGGGCGGTGGTGGCACCGCCTTGGTCACCTTGGCGGCGCGCTTTTTCTGCGGCGTTTTCTTGGCCTCGTTTTTCTCGGCGACTTGCGTGATGGTGAAGGTCTTGGGTTTGCCATCGCCACCCGGCACGCCAAATTTCGGCGGGCCTAGGGTCAGCAGGACGATGACCACCAACAGCTCGACCGCAACCGCCAGCAGGAATCCGATCGCCCGCCGCCGAAGCCGCGCGCGATCATCATCCCTGGCTTCTTCAACATATGCGGAACGCATCGGCGACTCGCCTTGGGGCAGGCGCTCCAAGGCGCGCAAATTGCTCTAATGGCCTGTTGCGGCGCGGAGAAGGCCTGTGTTGGTGCGGGTTAGGCGATTTCGAACAAGCCCGCAGCGCCCATCCCGCCGGCAGTGCACATCGACACCACGACATAGCGCACGCCACGCTTGCGTCCCTCGATCAGGGCATGGCCAACCAGCCGACTGCCCGTCATCCCAAAGGGATGGCCAACCGCAATCGCCCCGCCATTGACGTTGTACTTTTCGGGATCGATGCCCAGCGTGTCACGGCAATAGAGGCACTGGCTGGCGAACGCCTCGTTCAATTCCCAAAGCCCAATATCAGCGACCGACAGCCCGGCGCGGTCGAGCAATTTGGGGATGGCGAAAACCGGGCCGATTCCCATTTCATCAGGCGCGCAACCTGCCGCCTGGAATCCGCGGTAGATGCCCAGAATTTCCTTGCCCTCTGCCACGGCGGTTGCGCGGTCCATCACGATCTGCGCGCTCGCGCCGTCCGATAGTTGGCTGGCATTGCCTGCGGTAATGTTGGTGCCGGGGCCAGTGAACTGGCCGCCGGGCCAAACCGTCTTCAGGCCCTCCAGCGCGGCCAAAGTCGTGCCGGGCCGAATGCCTTCGTCCTGGCTGACGGTGATCGTCTCAGTGCCGGTCTTGTTGCCCTCCTTGTCGAACAGGGCGCGTTCAACGGTGATCGGGGCAATTTCTGCGACAAAGGCGCCCGTTTCCAGCCCGCGCGCGGCGCGCTGCTGGCTCATGGCCCCATAGGCGTCCTGGGCGGCGCGGCTGATACCATAGCGATCGGCGACGATCTCGGCGGTTTCGATCATCGGGATATAGGCGGCCGGCTCATGGGCGATGACCGACTGGTTGATATAGCGCGGCGCGTCCTTGGTCACCGTCATGCTCACCGATTCCATCCCGCCGGCCAGCGCCACATCGGCCTCGTTACAGATGATCGTCCGCGCGGCGAGCGCGACGGCGGTCAGCCCTGATCCGCATTTGCGATCGAGCGTGAAGGCGGGCACTGATTGCGGCAGCTGCCCGGCAAAGATCGCCATCCGCCCAGCATTGCCGCCTTGCGTGCCCCATTGATTGCCGACGCCCCAGAACGCCTCGTCAATCCGCGCCGGATCGATACCGGCGCGCTCGATCGCTGCATTCATCACATGGCCGGCCAGCACGGGTGCTTCGGTGGCATTATAGGCGCCGCGATAGGCCTTGCCGATCGGGGTGCGGGCAGTGGCGATAATGGCGGCTTCGCGCATGGCAAATTCTCTCGCAGACAATGGTGTTGCGATCGAATGGCGCATCGGCCCGTGCTTGTCGATGGGGAGTGTATCCCATAACGAGCGGCGCGACCCTTGGGGGAAATCGCGCCGCCCGACAACCTGGGAGGCCCCGAAAGGCAGGTCGTGGTTGCTTTTTCGCGGCGCAGCGAAACATGGTTACAACTGGGTAAGAAAAATTCTATCGGCATGGGCTGGCGACCGAATTGTAACCTTCCGCGCGGATGAACCGAATGGCGTTATCAGGAACACGGCGAGGGATGAGCGAGGAACAGCTCAAGGCGTTGATGGTGCGCGGGCTCGATGGAGACGCCGCCGCCCAAAACGCCTTGCTGACCGCGATGCTGCCTTTGTTGCGCTCTTTCTTCGGTCGCCGCTTGCGCGGTGCCGGTGATGATGTCGAGGATCTGGTGCAGGATACGTTGATTGCGATTCACACAAGGCGCGCGAGTTACGATCGCGACCGGCCGTTCACGGCCTGGGCCTATGCGGTTGCGCGGTACAAGATGATCGATCATTTCCGGCGCACGAAGAACAACGTGTCGTTCGAAGGACTTGAAGAGATATTGATGGCGGAAGGATTCCAGGAGGCGGCGTCCGCACAACTGGATGTCGACAAGCTGCTGGAGGGTATTTCCCCCAAGCAGGCCAAGGCGATCCGCCAGACGAAGATTGATGGGTTGAGCGTTGCCGAGGCTGCCGAAAGCGCTGGCATCAGCGAGGCCGATGTGAAGGTTTCCGTCCACCGCGGGCTTAAGGCGCTCGCTGAACGACTGAAGGGCAAGTAATGCGTAGCGAAGATCTGATCCAGTCCCTCAGCGCCGATACCCGCGCGATTTCCCCCTATGCTGCCGAACAGCGGCTGGCGATCGGGCTGATCGGTGGTGGGCTGGCCGCGCTTGCCGTGATGGTGCCGTGGATGGGCTTTCGGCCTGATCTGCCCGGCGCGATGATGACCGTCGGCTTTGCGATGAAATGGGCCTATACGATTTCGCTGGCGCTGCTCGCGCTGGTCGCCACGCTGCATGTCGCCCGGCCGGATGCGCCGCGGATGCGCCATGCCTGGTTGCTCCTGGTCCCGTTCGCGCTGCTCGCGGTCGCTTCGATTGTCGAACTGTCCGAAACACCCGTTGGCGGCTGGCTGCCGATGTGGTTGGGCGGCAGCTGGCGTGAATGTTCGGCGCGGGTCGCGATGCTGTCGCTGCCGGTGTTCGGCGGCATGCTCTGGGCATTCCGCGCGCTTGCGCCGACAAGGCTGACCGCAGCGGGGGCAGCGGCCGGGCTAGTCTCGGGCGCCTGCGCCGCGACGATCTATGGGCTGCATTGCCCCGAAGTATCGGCGACCTTTGTGCTCACCTGGTATACGCTGGGCATGGTGCTGGCAGCGGGCGCGGGCGCGCTGGTGGGGCCGAAGCTGCTTCGCTGGTAGTAAACGGCGCGCCTTGGCGCCCGGTTACACCATCCGCGCCGCGATTGTTCTAAGCGCAACAGCCAACGCATCGACCTGATCCAGCGTCGTAAACAACGCCGGCGTAATCCGGACGCAACACCCTGCCGCGACGCCGACGCGGTGAACCGAAAAAATGCCAAACTCGTCAAGCAGCTGCTTGGCGATCGCGATATTGTCGGCCCGTGATCCTTTCCCCTTGAATCGAAACGACGTGATGCCGCCGGATAGCCGGGGGTCTGCGGGCGTCAAAATCTGCAACGCGTCGACCTGGCGCAGCGGTTCCACCCAGCGATTGCGCAACAGCTTCAGCCGCGCCGCGCGCGGGCCGGCCCCGATTGTCTCCTGGAAGGCGATCGCATCGGGCACAGTCAACTGAGCGGCATAATCAGGGGTGCCCGTGTGAACGCGCGCCTGAAGATCGTCTGCTTCGCCTCCCCCGTTGGCGGGATCGACATCGATATCGCGCACCCGCGTTTTGCGGACATAAGCGACGCCAACCCCCAATGGCGCGCCCATCCATTTGTGGAGGTTGAACCCAGCAAAATCGACGCCCAGGCCGGGGAAGGAAAAGTCGATTTGGCCCCAGCTATGCGCGGCATCCAGAATGACATCGACGCCTTTTGCCCGTGCCAGCGCGGTGATCTCGCGCACCGGCAGGACAAGCCCCGTCCGGTGGCTGAGATGGGTGAGCAAAATCAACTTGATCCGTGGATTGGCCTCCAGGGCCTGCGCATAGGCATCGATCAGCCCCTGCCAGGTCGCGGGCTCGGGTAAGGCGATGCGCGTGACCTCGACACCGCGCCGCGCGCGCAGTCCTTCGACATAGCCCTGCATGCTGTCATAATCGAGATCGGCGTAGAGCACAGCGTCGCCGGGGCGCAGCTTGGTATAGCCCTCGATCAGCGCGCGCAGCGCTTCGGTTGCATTGCGGGTCAGCGCGATCTCGTCTGTCGCCACGCCCAACGCTGACGCGACGCGCGCCCGAACCGCGAGCAGATCCTGCTCCATCGTCCGCCTGGCGTAGAAGCTATTCTCGCGATTGACCCGCTCGATTGCGCGTTCATAGGCGGCGAGCACCGGACGCGCCATGATGCCCCAATTGCCATTCTCTAGCTGAATGACTTGTGAGGTGACGTCGTATTGCGCGGCGACGCTGGCCCAATAGGCCTCATCATCGGAACGTGCCGCACCACCCCTGGGGAGGGCGGCGGCGCGGGCAGCGAGCGGAAACGCCACCGGGCCCATCATCATGTTGCGGCGATTGATCGACATGATGGTTTTTCCAAACGGATCGTGGAGCGTGCAGCCTAAACCCCCGCCCCCCAACCGTCCATGCATCGTGCGCCGCTCAATTTTTTGCGCGCCCTGTAACCACCCTAGCGGCCCCCGCGAATAGGGTAGCATGAGGCAGCCAGATGGCCTGCTTCTCCAGGACACTCAGGAGCCTATCATGCGTACCATCCTCGCTGCTTCGACTGCTCTCTTCCTCGCTGCCTGCTCGGGCGCGACGGCGACCCCTTCGGCGCTTGCTGGTGAGGGCGAAGGCGCCGGTGCACCCGCAACCACAGTCGCCGCCACTGGCGATGCCGCCCACCCAACCGTCATCGAACTTTATCAAAGCCAGGGCTGCTCCTCCTGCCCACCGGCGATCAACGTGGTCAACAAATATGCTGACCGCGCCGACGTCATCCCGCTGACTTTTTCGGTCACCTATTGGGATAATCTTGGCTGGAAAGACACCTTCGCCAGCCCCGCCTTCACCGCGCGCCAATGGGATTATGCCCACACCGCCGGTCGTGGCCAGGTCGCGACGCCGCAGGTGATCGTCAACGGGCGTGACGCGGTCCTCGGCAGCCGCGAAGGCGAGTTGAACCAGGCGATTGCGCGTAACGCCAACTCGGCGGGCCCGGAAATCGACGTGGTCGGCAACCAGGTGACGGTCGGCGCAGGCAATGGTGGCGCAACGGTGTGGGCGGTCAACTATGACCCGCGCACGGTAGAAGTAGCAATTCAGGCCGGCGAAAATGGCGGCCGCACGATCCCGCATCGCAACATCGTCCGCCAGCTGACCAGCATCGGCCAGTGGCAGGGCCGGGCGCAGAGCTTCACGCTCCCCGCAGCGCCTGCTGGTTTGAAGACCGCCGTGCTGGTGCAGCAAGGCAAGGGCGGCGCGATCATCGCCGCACGCAAAATCTAATCTTCTCCTCCCTTCCTGCGCCTCCGTTTTCCCCCCTTTGCGGGGGCGCAGACCCGGAAAGACCGGGACCCGCCCGTCGCCCCCTCCCCTGGGGCGGCGGGCTTTTTTTGCTTGGGGGGCAACGACCGCCCCATGTTTCACAAGCCCGTCACCCCGGGCCTGACCCGGGGTCCCGCTGCCTTGCCCGGTCGAAGAAAAGCGGGACCCCGGATCAAGTCCTGGGTGACAGTGGAGTATTTCAGAAATCGCCCAGTTGTGGACATTCAGTAGTTGTGTCCTAACTACTGGATGGCCGCTGCACTCACCGATCTCTCGCTTTCCCTCGAGCAACTAAGTGGTTGGAGCGAGGGGAACCCGGACGATGCTCCGACGCCCATGATTGCGGCGATCCAGAGGTCATGGAAAAAACCACTGCGAGAGCTAACCGACGAAGAAATTGGTCGGCTTTTAGTCCAGCACTATGGGTACCCTTACCTGCTCGATCTGGTCTGGCCGAAGCTAGAGCATGACCCGTTGTTCGAAGGCGGCTACTATCCGGGAGACGTGCTGTCGAACCTGATTAGGGCCGAGCCAGGCATCTGGGCTGACCGGCCTAGCTACAAAGCGGCGCTCGAACACCTCTACCGACGAGCATTGGAGCGCTCTACTGACGAGGTTCAGGCATTTCGAGAAAGCCTTCGCCTGCCCGATTCCAAATCTCCCCCAAACTGAGCGAACGACCCCTATCCACCAATTCCGGCCGGCGAAGTCCTCCTCACCCCGCCCGCTTCACCCTCACCAACGCCACATCGAGCGCCGAGAGAAACCGCGACCGGTCGGCCTTCCCGAACGGTGCCGGTCCCCCAATCACGTCGCCACCGGCGCGCAGATCGGCCATGATCGCGCGGGTGGCGATGGCGCTGCCGATCGAGCTGGTGGTGAAGGGCTTGCCGGTGGGGGCGATGACGGTCGCGCCTGCCTTCAGGCAGCGGTCGGCGAGCAGGATGTCGGCGGTGATAACGATGCTGCGGGCGTCCGCTCGTTCGGCGATCCAGTCATCGGCGGCGTCGAAGCTGTCGTTCACCACCACGCGTTCGACCATCGGCCCCACCGGCACGCGAAAGGCGCTGTTGGCGACGATCGACACCGGCACGCCGTGGCGATCAGCGACGCGGTAGATTTCGTCTTTCACCGGGCAGGCATCGGCATCGACTAGGATGCGCATCGCGGATTACTTCGGTCGAAACGCCGGTTTCGGACGCCCACCCGGACCACCCGGACCACCGCGCGGCGGGCCGCCGGGGCGTGCCCCTGGAGGACCACCCGGCCTGCCGCCCGAAGGCTTGGCCGCATAGCGCTTGACCGGCGGGCCGCCGCGCTTGTGGCGGTCGTTGCCGCCCTCGGCTGCGGGGCCCGTCGCCGATGCCTCGATCTCGACACCACCGTCATCGTCGCTGCCACCGGCAGTGCGCTTCAGGGAGTCCTTGAACTTGGCCGCGGCGGCGCGCGGAATCTGGAAGAAGGTTTCGTTCGCGCCGATCCGGATTGCGCCGATCTCATTCTTGGTGATGTGGCCGCGGCGGCAGATGAGCGGCAAAATCCAGCGCGGATCGGCATTCTGGCGGCGACCGATGCCCATCTTGAACCACACAGTATCCTCAAAGCCGGCGCGGTGGCCGTCGGCACTGCCATGTGGCTGTTTCTCGCGGTCGATCAATTCCTCGGGCGCGGGCATTTTCGCGCGGAAGGCGCGGACCAAGGCCGCCGCGATTTCCTCCGGTGTGCGCTCGGTCAGCAGGCGCTGTGCCAGCTCGCGGTCGTCCTCGTCGATCTCGACGGGTTCGAGCAACTGGGTGATCAACCGCTCGCGATCATTCTTGCGGATGTCCTCGCTCGATGGCGGGTTGATCCAGTCGGCGTTGATCTTGGCGCCTGTCAGCATCCGCTCGACCATGCGGCGGCGCGGATAGGGGACGATCAGGATCGCGGTGCCCTTTTTGCCCGCGCGACCGGTGCGGCCCGAACGGTGCTGAAGCGCCTCGGCATCGCGCGGCAGCTCGACATGGATGACCAGGCTGAGTGTCGGCAGATCGATCCCGCGCGCGGCAACATCGGTCGCGACACAAACGCGCGCGCGTTGGTCGCGCAGCGCCTGCAAAGCGGCGTTGCGCTCGTTCTGGCTATGCTCGCCCGACAGCGCCACCGCGCCGAAGCCACGCTCGGTCAGCCCGGCATGAAGGTGGCGGACATTGTCGCGCGTTGCGCAGAACAGCATCGCGGTTTCGGCTTCGTGGAAGCGCAGCAGATTGACGACGACATTCTCGATATCGGCAGGCGCGACAGTCACCGCCTGATAGCTGATATCGCCATGCCCGCGATCCTCGCCAACGGTCGAGATGCGCAGCGCATCGCGCTGATAACGCTTGGCGAGCGCGATGATCGGCTTGGGCATCGTCGCCGAGAACAGCAATGTGCGGCGCTCGGTTGGCGTCGCGTCGAGGATCTGCTCCAGGTCTTCGCGGAAACCCATGTCGAGCATTTCGTCGGCCTCATCGAGCACGGCGACGCGCAACGAGCGCAGGTCAAGCGAGCCGCGCTCGAGGTGATCGCGCAACCGGCCCGGCGTGCCAACAACAATATGCGCGCCTTGCGAAAGGCTGCGGCGTTCCTTGGCCGCGTCCATCCCGCCGACACAGGTCGCGATCCGCGCGCCGAGCTTGCCGTAGAGCCACATCAGTTCGCGGCTGACCTGCAGCGCGAGTTCGCGCGTCGGCGCGATGACCAGCGCAAGCGGCTCGCGGATAAAGGGCAGCGCGCCATTCTCGTCGAGAATCTCGCCCGACATCGCCATGCCGAACGCCACGGTCTTGCCGGAGCCCGTTTGCGCCGAGACGATCAGGTCGCGGCCCAGCGCTTCGGCCTCGATCACCTGCGTCTGCACGGGGGTGAAGGCAGTATAACCACGGGCGGTGAGCGCTTCTGACAGAAGCGGGGGGAGAGCGGTGAAGGGCATGGACGTCCAATTGGGATGCGCCGCAAAAGGGCGGCTGGGCGGGTCTCGGCAAAAAGGACCGGACGAGCGAGCGGGCGATGCGCCATAACTGGCCCCGCGTCAAGTTTTGCGTAGCCCGTTGCCAGGGCGGGGGCGGGGGGATAGCCTGATGCGTCGGCCAGTTCAGGGCCGTTTGGGGCACCCGATGGTCTATATCCTCCTCAACCTGATGCCCATTCTTGCCGCGGCTGCGCTGGGGCTGAGCATCGATGCGGCGCACCATCTGCTCGTCGGCTGGGGCGCAAAGCCGCCGTCGCGGGGGTTGATCGTGCTGGCGGCGCTCGCGCAGTTCTGGCTGGCGTCGATTCTGGCGGGCGCGCTGATCCTAGCGCCGGACAAGGCCAGCCCGTGGATCATGGCGGTGGGCAGTGCCGTGGTGATCTGGGCGGGCTTCGTGCTGCCGGTGTTGGCGGTGACGCTCAGCTATCGCGGGCTGGAGCCGCGCGTGGTGATAGCCGATGTCGTCCACTGGCTGATTGTGATGGTCGCGCAGGCGGTGCTGATGAAGAGCTGGGGGCTGGTGCCGCCGCCGGGTTGAGGGGTGGTGGAGGGCGGCGTGGGGGATGACCGCTCAAACCCGTTCGCCCTGAGCGAAGTCGAAGGGCACGCGTTCCGCCTGGCCTTCGACTTCAGCCCTTCAGGCTGAAGCCAGTCCTGAGCGCCTGCCTTGGCAGGCAGTCGAAGGGCTCAGCCCGAACGGGGAGGTAATGGGTAAAAGGAGACCAAATCATGCAACACCCAACTCCCGATCCCATCCGCCCCGGCCAGGAAAGCGTTTGGGATTATCCGCGTCCCGCGATTGCGGCGCTGACCGACGCTCATTTGCGCATTCTGTTCGACGGGAAGCTGCTGGCCGAGACGCGAAACGGCGTCCGCACACTTGAGACGAGCCACCCGCCCAGCTATTATTTCCCGCCCGCCGATGTTGATCCTGCGATGCTCGCACTGGCCGGCGGCTCGGCGAGCATGTGCGAATGGAAGGGGCAGGCGCGTTATTTCGACGTTGTCGGGCCGACGAAGCGGGCACGCCGCGTCGGCTGGGCCTATCCCGCACCCACCCCGAACTTTGCAATGCTGCGCGATCACATCGCCTTTTATGCAGGCCCGATAGACGCCTGCTTTGTGAATGGTGAGCAGGTGACACCACAGCCGGGCGGCTTCTACGGCGGCTGGATTACCAGCGCAGTCGCGGGCCCGTTCAAGGGGCCACCGGGGACTCAGTTCTGGTAGCCGGAGCGCTCCAGCCCGGCGCTGGGGCGGCAGGCGTGGATCAGGCCGGGCGCGCGGCCGATGGCAGCGAAATGGTCGAGCGATGCCTGCCTCAGTGCGGGTAAACGGTCTTGCCGAGTGAGCGCAACGACGCAGCCGCCAAAGCCGCCGCCCGTCATCCGCGCGCCGCCGACGCCGCCGGTTGCTGCCGATAGCGTCGCGGCGAGCTGATCGATTTCGGGCAATGTGATCTCGAAATCATCGCGCATTGAGGCGTGCGATTCGGCCATCAGCGCGCCAATCCTGGTCCAGTCGCTCGCGGCGAGCACGGCGGGCATCGCCAAGGTCCGCGCATTCTCGGTCACGACATGGCGCGCCCGGCGAAAGGCAACCGGGTCGAGCGCGGCTTCGCCCGCCGCCAGCGTCGCTGCATCCAGATCACGCAAAGCGCCGATGCCGAAATGCGCCGCCACCGCCTCGCACGCCGCGCGGCGCTCATTATAGGCGCTGTCGACCAGCCCGCGCGTGATGCCCGAATGGACGATCAGCACGGCCATATCGGCGGGCAGCGGCACCGATCTGGCCTCAAGCGACCGGCAATCGATCAGCAGCGCCGCGCCCGCTTCGCCGCGCGCGGAGATCAGCTGGTCCATGATCCCGCAGGCACAGCCGACAAAATCATTTTCCGCCGCCTGGGCGATCAGCGCGAGGTCGGTTGGGCTGAGCGCGCGCTCGATGTCGAACGTCGCGCCCAGCGCCACGCCGAGCGAGGCGGAGGAGGAGAGGCCTGCCCCCTGCGGCACGTCGCCCGCAATCGCGATCCGCATGCCGCCGATCGCAATGCCGCGTGCGCGGAACACGCCCGCCACAGCGCGAACATGGGTGCGCCAGCCCGGTGCTGCCTCGTACGGCGCGGCGGGATCGAACCGGTCGGCCTCGCCATAATCAGCGCTCACGACGTCGATCATCGCGTCGGAAGCCGGACCAACGGCAACCGCCGTTCCCCGATCGATCGCGCAGGGAAAAACGAAGCCGTCATTATAATCGGTATGCTCGCCGATCAGATTGACCCGGCCGGGCGCATAGCTCAGCCGGACAGGGGCCTCGCCATAGGCCGCGCGATAAGCGGCGACGGCACGCTCTTTGGGCCCCGTCATGCCAGCACATCCGGCACCGCGCGCAGCATCGCGGCGGCGGCTTCGGGCGTCAGGTCGCGCTGCGGTTCGGCGAGCATTTCATAGCCAACCATGAACTTGCGCACGCTCGCCGAGCGCAGCAGCGGCGGATAGAAATGCGCGTGGAGCTGCCAATGCGTCACGTCGGCATCGCCAAAGGGCGCGCCGTGCCAGCCCATCGAATAGGGAAAGCGCGTGGCGAACAGATTGTCATAGCGCGCGGTCAGCCGGCGCAGGATATCAGCCAGGCTGTCGCGCTGATTGGGCGCGAGATCGGGCATGCGCTGCACGCCGAAACGCGGCAGCAACAGCGTTTCGAATGGCCAGCTCGCCCAATAGGGCACGATCGCCAGCCAATCGTCATTGGCCGCAACCTGCCGCTCGCCGCCCGCTTCGCGCGCCGCGAGATCGACCAGCATCGGGGCGTTGTGCTGATCCCGATAGCTGCGCTGTGTCCTATCCTCGGTGGCTGCCTCATCTGGCAGATGCGCCGTCGCCCAGATTTGCCCGTGCGGATGCGGGTTCGAACAGCCCATCATCGCGCCCTTGTTTTCGAAGACTTGCACCGATCGATAGGTCGCGCCCAGCGCCGCACTTTGCGCGCACCAGCAATCGATAATCCCGCGCACCGCCGCCTGCGACAGCTCGGGCATCGTCAGCGCATGATCGGGCGAATAGCAAATCACTCGCGCCACCCCGCGCGCCTGTTCGGCAGCGAAGAGCGGGTCTTCGGTTGCGGCCTCTGCGGTACTGGGCAGCATGGCGGCGAAGTCGTTGTCGAAAACGAAGGTGCCGGCATAATCGGGGTTGCGATGGCCGCCGGCACGTTCATTGCCGGGGCAGAGATAACAGCCTGAATCATAGGACGGCCCCGTGCTCCGGTCGGGCGCATCCTCCTGACCCTGCCAGGGTCGTGCCAGCCGGTGCGGCGAGACCAGCACCCAGCGCCCGTTCAGCGGGTTGCGCCGTCGGTGCGGCTGGTCAGTCGCCAGCGTCACGCCGTCGCCCGTTTCCAGCCGACGAACTCAGCCCGCCGCCCCAGCGCAAAGCGATTGACCGCCAGCGCGAACAGCACCGAACTCACCAGGGTGATCACCATGAAATCGATATAGTGCAGCGTCACGATCCCCGCCGGTTGCAGGCCGAAGCTATAAACCGCGTAAAGCGCCACGCCCCAAACCACGCCCGACGTTGCTGCACTCGCGCCGACCCCCCTAAACATCAGCCCGACGACGAAGGCGGACAGGATCGGCATCGACGACAGCCCGTTTAATTGCTGCAGCAGATTGATGATGCTGGTCGCGTTCTCATAGACCGGCACCAGCAGCACCGACGAAATCGTCACGATGATCGTCACGATCATGCTCAGGCGCCAATTATCGGCAGCTTCGCCGAAAAACGGTTTGTGGAAATCGACCGCATAGAGCGCGACGGTTGAATTGAGCACCGCGCTGGTATGCGCGATCACCGCCGCGGCGATCATCGCCGCGAAGGCACCCGACAGCCAGCCCGGCAGCACCTGCGCGACCAGCAGCCCATAGGCTTTGTCGCCGACATCGCCGATCAGCTTGAACGCCACCACCCCCGGCACCGTGACGATGATGGGGATGATCATGATGCGGATCGCCGCCGCTGCCAGCACGCCCTTTTGCGCCTCACGCACCGTCGGCGCGGTCATCGCCTTTTGGGTGATGTTCTGGTTCGTCGACCAATAGAAGATCTGGATGAAGATCATGCCGGTGAACAGCGTGTGGAACGGGATCGGCGAATCCGGCCCGCCAATCATTGATGTGCGCTCTGCCGGCACCCCGCCGAACAAGTCATAATTCACCGCCGCCAGCGCCAGAACGACAATCAGCACCGCAATCGCCAGCACGCCAAAGCCTGAATAGGTGTCCATCACCGCCACCGCGCGCAGGCCGCCCAAGATGGTATAGGCCGCGCTGATCACTGCCAGGATAATCGCAAAAACGATCAGCGGCGCGCCGTCGCCGAACAGCGATTCCAGGAACAACGCACCGCTATACAGCCCTGCCGGCAGGTAGATCAGGATGTTGCCGAACAGGAACAGCGCCGAAATCAACATCCGAACGCTCCTTGTATCCCCCTTATAGCGCCGGTCGAGCAGCTCGGTGACGGTTGTGCAGTCGTTGCGATAATAGATTGGCACGAAGATGAAGGCGAGAATCAGCAGCCCGATAAAGCCCGAAATTTCCCACCAGGCGAGCAGCAACATCTGGTTGCCGTTCATGCCGACGAGCTGATCGGTCGATAAATTGGTGAGCGTGATCGATCCCGCGACGAACACCCAGCTTAAGCCCCCGCCCGCCAGATAGACGTCCTTCTCGCTACCGTCGTGCCGGGCGCTGCGTACCTTCAGCCAGGTCGCCAGGCCAATCGCGGCGAGCAACAGGATCGCCACGCCCATCTGGACGCCGCCATTCAATGCCATGCCAACCTACTCCCCGCGCTGATTTTCACGCGACCATAGGGGCTAGCACCTTGCGTGCAAGCGCGAGCGTGGCAAGGGTTACCGGATGGAGAGTCCACAGCGCATAGACGGCACCGCAATCACGATCGTGTTTGATGCATTGGCCGGTGCGCCGCCGTCGCTGCTTCATGTCGACGGCAAACTCCCCGACGACGAAGACCTCCACGCGCTGCGGCTGGCGGTTCGCCCCAAGCGGCACGGGTCGCAGCCTGATGTCCCCGATCTCGCGACGATCTGGCCGCAGCTGGGTCGCGGTTATTTGGGGTTGCCCGCCATGGCACTGCGTCGCGGCATGGCTGCCTTGCCCACCAATCTAGTGCTTGGCAGCGGCGCGCGGATTGCGGATCGATCTGCGCATATCGCGCTGGAGGATTTGGTCGCCGGGCTCCGCGTGCTTGTCGATTGGCGGATTGGTGCGGGTGATATCATCCGGGCGAGCGCGACGATCATCAATGCGGGAGATACCCCGCTTGCCATCGACCGCCTTGCCAGCATCGCGCTGCCGCTGCCCGGCTGGGCGACGTACGCGACGCGCTTTCACGGTCATTGGGCAGGCGAAATGCATCAGGTGACTGCGCCGATCCCGCATGGCCGAAGCGGCGGAGAGTCGCGCGGCGGGCGGCCGGGTTTTGGCGGGGCCAATTGGTTGATCGCGCATGACGGCGGTTTCAGCGCGGATCATGGCCGTGCCATCGCGCTTCATCTCGCCTGGAGCGGCGACCATGAAACCGTCATTGAGCGCGATGCCGATGGGGCGATTCTGCAAATGGGTGCGCGGTACGATCCGGGCGAGATCATCCTTGCCCCCGGTGCGCGCTTCACGACCCCCGATGCGGTGCTGGCGATTGTTGATGGTGGGCGAAATGAAGTGCGTCGTGCCCTGCACACGCATGTGCGATCCGATGTGTTAACCGGTCGCGCCAATTGGGGCCCCCGCCGTGTCCATCTCAACAGCTGGGAGGCGCTCGCCTTCGACATGAACGAGGCGAGCCTGATGCGGTTGGCGAGCGACGCCGCCGCGATCGGAATCGAACGCTTTATCGTCGATGATGGCTGGTTCACCGGGCGGCGGGACGACACCACCAGCCTCGGCGATTGGACGCCGGACTCCCGGCTATTCCCGAACGGTCTGACCCCGTTGATCGATCATGTCACAGCACTCGGCATGGATTTCGGCCTGTGGGTCGAACCCGAAATGGTCAGTCCGGACAGCGATCTGTACCGCGCGTATCCCGATTGGTGCCTGCATCGGCCCGGCGTTTATCGCCCGACGCAGCGGCACCAATTGGTGCTCGATCTGGCGAAGCCCGAGGTGAGCGACCATCTGTTCGGTGTGCTCGACGGGCTGCTTTCGGTGCATCGCATCGCCTATCTCAAATGGGATCACAACCGTGAGCACTTCCCCAATGACGGTGCTGGTCACAACCAGACGCTGGCGCTCTATGCGCTGATCGATCGGCTCCGCGCCGCGCACCCAAATGTTGAGATTGAAAGTTGCGCGAGTGGCGGTGGGCGGATCGATTATGGCATGCTCAGCCGCTGCCACCGCGTCTGGCCGAGCGACAATAATGACGCGATCGAACGCTTGCGCATCAACCGCGCCTGGAGCCTGTTCCTGCCGCCCGAGGTGATGGGCAACCATGTCGGCCCCAGCCCCAACCCGATCACCGGGCGCATACTGCCAATAGACTTCCGCGCTAAGGTCGCGCTGTTCGGGCATATGGGGGTGGAGGCCGATCCGGCGGCGATGAGTGACGCTGACCGGGCAACGCTTGCCGCGCATATCGCCTGCTACAAGCAGTATCGCGATCTGCTGCACAATGGCACCCTCTACGAAATCGCCTTTGACGACCCTGGCCTGTTCGGCACGCTGATCGAACGGGATGGCAAGGCGCTGGCACTGGTCGCGCGCGCGGACATGGCAACCGATTACAACGCAGGACCCGTCCGTTTCCCGGGGCTGCCAGCCGATCGCCGCTACATCGTCACTTTCCCGCTCGCGGGACCAAAGCCACCAAATGGCGTTGCGGGTCAGCTGCTCAGCGGCCGCCTGTTGCGCGACACTGGCCTAGTGCTGCCGCTGTCGCGCCCGGCAACCGCCTGGCTGGTTGCGTTTGACCAAGAGGATGAACCCGCATGATGCGCCTGGGCTGCTGCTATTATCCCGAACATTGGCCCGAAGAGATTTGGGCCGATGACGCACGCCGCATGGTCGAGATGGGTCTGACGCGCGTACGGATCGGCGAATTCGCCTGGAGCCGGATCGAACCGCAACCCTGGCGCTACGACTGGGGCTGGCTCGACCGCGCGATTGATACGCTCCACGCCGCCGGGCTTGGGATCATCCTCGGTACGCCCACCGCGACGCCGCCCAAATGGCTCGTCAACAAAATGCCCGACATGCTGGCCATCGATGCTAACGGGCAGGAGCGGCGCTTTGGCTCGCGGCGGCATTATTGCTTCTCGCATCTCGGCTATCGCGGCGAATGCGCGCGGATCACGGCTGCGCTGGCGGAGCGCTATGGCAACCACCCCGGCATCGTCGCGTGGCAGACCGACAATGAATATGGCTGCCACGATACGATCGTCAGCTATTCAGAAAGCGCCGCGCAAGGCTTCCGCCGCTGGTTGGAGCGCCAATATCAAGATGTGGCTGCGCTCAACACTGCCTGGGGCAATGTCTTCTGGAGCCAGGAATACCGGTCCTTCGCCGAGATCGATCCGCCGCATTTGACCGTCACCGAACCCAATCCGGCGCATGTCCTCGATTATCGCCGCTTCGCCTCCGACGAGGTCGTGACGTTCAACCGGCTGCAGGTTGATCTCCTGCGCAGCGGTTCGCCGGGTCGCGATATCGTCCATAACTATATGGGCTTCTTCACCGAATTCGATCACCACGCCGTTTCTCGCGATCTCGATGTGGCGACATGGGACAGCTACCCGATCGGCTTTCTCGAACAATTCTGGTTTGGGCGCGACGACAAGCTGCGTTACGCGCGGCAAGGCCACCCCGACATCGCCGCCTTCCACCACGATCTCTATCGCGGCTGCGCCAAGGGGCGTTGGTGGGTGATGGAGCAGCAGCCCGGCCCGGTGAACTGGGCCGCGCACAACCCAGCACCACTCCCCGGCATGGTCCGGCTCTGGACGCTGGAGGCAGCCGCACACGGCGCGGAACTGGTCAGCTATTTCCGCTGGCGACAGGCCCCGTTTGCGCAGGAAATGCACCATGCCGGGCTGCTCCGCCCCGACAGCGTCGACGATGTCGGCGCGCATGAGGCGCGGGCGGCGGCGGGCGATCTGGCTATGCTGGGCGATCTCGGCGCGCCGCCCAAATCGGTCGCGCTGCTGTTTTCCTACGAAGCCGCTTGGCTGTTCGAGGCGCAACCGCAGGGACGCAGTTTTCGCTATATGGAGCTGGTCTTCGCCTTCTACTCGGCACTTCGGCAGATGGGGTTGGATGTCGATATCCTGCCGTCCGGTGCCCCGCTCGACGGCTACAAGCTGGTCGTCGCGCCGTCACTGCCGATCCTCGATCCGGCGCTGACCGAACGGCTGACGGGGCTGGGCGTGCCGGTGCTGTTCGGCCCGCGTAGCGGCAGCCGAACGCGTGACTTCCAGATTCCGGAAGGGCTGCCACCGGGGCCGCTGCGCGATGTCCTTCCGATCACGATCCCCCGCGTGGAATCGCTCCGCGAGGGGCTGGTCGAGCAAGGCGATGGCTTTACCGTCGCGCGCTGGTTCGAGCATGTCGAAACCGCGCTCGAGCCCGAGATCGCAGTGCGAGACGGACGGGGCATCGTTTATCGGCAGGGCGCGCTGCGCTATCTAGCGGGCTGGCCCGATGCGGCACTGTTAGAACGGCTGCTGAGCATGATGGCGTCAGAGTCTGGCGTTGCCGTCACAACGCTGCCCTGCGATATTAGATTGCGGCGGGCAGGTGATATGACCTTTGCTTTCAACTATGGGCCAGAGCCGGTCGATATCACCGATTTCGTCGGCGCGCCGCTGATCATCGGTGATCGGTTGCTGCCCTCTACCGGCGTCGCCGCGTGGCGCGATTGAAGGCCGGGCTATCGCCTGACCCATAAACATGCTTCCTTCGCGGTCGGGCTTTCGGGGGTAGCGTACATGACCACGCAATCACGACCATTCGGCTTCTGGACGGCAACCGCGCTGGTCGTTGGCGGGATGATCGGCTCGGGCATTTTTGTCCAGCCAGCGCAGCTTGCGCCGTTCGGCTGGACGGGGGCGGCCGCTTGGCTCGTCGCCATTCCGGGCGCTTTGCTGTTGGCCTATGTCCTTTCCCGGCTGACGGCTGCGCGCCCCGATGCGACCGGCACAATTGCCATCGTGGCGGAGGGGCTGGGGCCGTTACCAGGGTTGCTGGTCGGCTGGAGCTATTGGGTCGGCATCTGTTCGGCCAATGCCATCATCGCGTTGACGGCGGTACGCTATGGCGCGCAGTTTTTCCCCGCGCTCACCGCCACGCCGCTCGCCACCGCGATGGCGGCGGCGGCATTGATCTGGGCGCTGACCGCGCTCAATTTTGGCGGGGCAAAGGGGGCTGGCCGGTTTCAAGTGCTGACGACGGTGCTGAAATTGCTGCCGCTGGTGGCGGTCGCGGCGATCCTCGCTGGCCTGTCCGTGGTCGATCCGGCGCGGTTCTCGGCTAACCCGCATACGCCGTTTGATGCGGGTAAGTTCACGATGGTGCTGACGCTTGCCTTTTTTCCGCTCGTCGGGTTCGAATGCGCGTCGCTGGCAGCAGAGCGCGTGCGCGATCCAGCGCGCAACGTGCTGCGGGCGACCTTGGTCGGCACGCTGCTGACGGGGATCTTATACATCATTCTGTGCAACGGCATCGTGCTTGCCTTGCCCGAAGCGATGGTTGCTGCGTCCGATGCGCCGATTGCGATGTTTGTCGAAAATTTCTGGGGGCGTGGCGCCGGTCTCGTCATTGCTGCCTTTGCGTCGATCGCGGCGATAGGGTGCCTTAATGGCTGGGTGTTGATGCAGGGCGAGCTGCCGCTGGGCATGGCCCGCGCTGGCATAATCCCGGCGGTTCTGGGGCGGACTACGGATCGCGACGTGCCGATCATCGCTATGCTGCTGTCGAGCGCCGTCGCCAGCCTGTTGGTGCTGTCGGGCGCGATTCCCGGCATGACCGATGTGCTCACCTTCATGTTGCAACTAACGACGGCGGCGACGGTGTGGTTCTATTTCGGTGCCTGCGCTGCGGCACTGGCGTTTGGCATCGTTCGCCCGCTTGCGGTGGTCGGCATGGCGTTTTCGGCCTGGGTGTTGTGGGGATCGGGCATGGAGGCGCTGCTGCTCAGCATCGCCTTGATGCTGACCGCGCTGCCGCTCTATTGGCTGCGCTCAGGCCGCCGCCCGCTTACGAAACAACCGGCCTAGAATCGTCCGGTCCTTCAAAATCTCGCGCGCGGCATTGTGCCCCGGCGCGCCCGTAACACCGCCGCCCGGATGCGTGCCTGAACCGCACATATAAAGCCCGGCAATCGGGCTACGATAATCGCCATGCCCCAGCACCGGCCGCGCCGCCCAAAGCTGATCAAGGCCCATCTTGCCGTGGAAGATATCGCCGCCGATGAGGCCGAACTTGCGCTCGAGATCGAGCGGCGAATGGATCTGCCGCGCGATGATGCTCGCTTTGAAATTGGGCGCATGTTGGGTGACGCAATCGATGATGTGATCGGCCGCCGCCTCGCGCGCGTCATCCCATGACCGGCCATCCGGCAACTCGGGCGCAAATTGCTGGCAGAACAGGCTGGCGACGTGCAGTCCTTCAGGCGCCAGCGAATCGTCGACGGTCGATGGTAATTTCATCTCGACAATCGGTGCCTTCGACCAGCCAAAGGCGCGCGCATCGTCATAGGCCTGGTCCATATAGTCCATGCCCGGCGCGATGATGATCCCGGCGGTATGATGCTCGGCCTTCTCTTTGCCCGGCAGCACCGTGAAATCGGGCAGTTCCGACAGCGCGACATTCATCCGGAAGGTGCCCGACCCGGTCTTGAAGTTATCGATCCGGCGCTTGAAATCGGGCTTCAGGTCGCTCCCCGCAATCAGCTGGCGATAGAGCAACGCCGGGCCGACATTGGCCGCGATGATATCGGCAGCGATCTCCTCGCCCGATTCGAGCTTTACACCGACCGCCTTGCCGCCATCGACCAAAACATGCGCGACCGGCGCTTCCAGGCTGATCTCGACGCCATGTTCGACGCATGCCTCGGCCATCGCCTTGGTGATCGCGCCCATCCCGCCGACACTATGCCCCCAGGCGCCCTTCTTGCCGTTCACTTCGCCGAACACGTGGTGGAGCAGCACATAGGCGGACCCCGGCGTGCTGACGCCCGCATAATTGCCGACCACCGCATCAAACGCGAAGGCGGTCTTGACGTGATCGTCCTCATACCAGCCATCGAGGAAATCGCGCGCGCTCTTGGTGAACATGTCGAGCACATCGGCCTGCGCATCGACGCTCATCCCCGCCAGCTTGCGCCCCTGCGATGCGGCGCTCAGCAACGCTGGGATGCCACCGCCGGCATTGGGTGGGGTCTTCAAAGACAAATCGCGCAGTACCTCGGCCACCCGCTCCAGCGCTTCCTCATAAGCGGGGAAGGTATCGGCGTCCTTTTGCGAGAAGCGCGCGAATTCGGCTTGCGTGCGTGCTGTGCCGCCGCCGAGTTTCAGATAGGTATCCGGAAAGGGGAAGAAATTGCTGATCGTGCGTTCGATGATGCGAAAGCCGCGATCGTGCAGCTTCATGTCGGCAATCACTTGCGGGCGCAGCAGCGACACCGTGTAGCTCGCGGTTGAATTGCGGAAGCCGGGGTGGAATTCCTCGGTAACGCAAGCGCCGCCGATGATGGCGCGGCGTTCAAGCACCCGGACCTTGAGCCCTGCGCGCGCGAGGTAAAAAGCGCAGACAAGCCCGTTATGGCCGCCGCCGATGATCAGTGCGTCGTATTTTTTGGTCATGGGGGGAGTGGTGCCGTGACGGGCGGGAATTGTCGAGAGGGGGATGTCCGGCCAGCCACACCTTCATCGTCAACCTGGCCTTGTGCCGGTGTTGGGTCGCCGTTGTTATTTATTAAAAAGGGTGAGCAGAATATTTTGAGCAATCACCTCTGCCGTGCATCGCGAACTTTAACAGGAAACAATGTTTTGCCGCGACATCATCACTTTCGCTAGTTTTGTGGCATTGCTGGTATCGGTAGCAAGTTTCTTGACCTCGTTTGCGACCACCGCGAATCCGCGACCGGCATCACCTGCGCGCGCCGCTTCGATGGTGGCGTTGAGCGCAAGAAGGTTTGTCTGTGAAGCGATGACGCTGATCGTTGACACGATCTCTGCCAACTCATCCATCGTTGTCGCCAGTGTATCCCGTTGCCGTTGAAGCTCATCTTGAAAAAGCCGTGCTTTATCATAGGCAGCAGTCACGTCGGATGCGATCTTTAGTATCCGCTCTGGATACCCATCGTCGTTCATGACCGGATTATATGTCGCCTGTAGATGGACGACGCGACCGGCATTGCCGAGACGACGATATTGTCCGGTTTGCGATTCACCCGCACCAATCGATCGCCAGAAGGCGGCGTATTCTGGCGACGCCGTGTATGTCGGCTCGCAGAACATTCGGTGATGTCGCCCTGCGATCTCCGTCAGGGAATATCCCATCGCGTCAAGAAATGTCGCATTCGCCCATAAGATGGTACCGTCGAGACCGAATTCGATGATCAGTTGAGAACTATATATCGCTTTCCATGCGGCATCCGTCCGCCTCTTCTCAAAATCGGAAGGCAAAAATGTCGCTGGTTCGACCATGTGCCACGGGTTAGGCCGAAGTTGGTTAACAACAACCTTAAACGCCCACGAGTAAGCGCTTCGCCGGGCGCAACGATCGCTCACTCAGGCTGCCGATTGGGTCAGCGATGGTCCGTATTCAGGCGCATTGCGGATCGGCCGCTATCCGTAGCCCCCCCCCGCCGCTACTTCATCAGCACCAGCTCTTCGGCCATGGTCGGGTGCAGGGCGATGGTCTGGTCGAACGCGTCCTTGGTCAGCCCGGCCTTTAGCGCGACGGCGGCCAACTGGATGATCTCGCCCGATTCCGGCCCAATCATGTGCAGGCCCACCACGCGATTGGTCGCGGCATCGCACACCATCTTGTACAGCGCGCGCTCGTTGCGGCCAGCCAGCACATTCTTCATCGGCCGGAAATCAGAGGTATAGACCCGCACTGATCCATATTTCTGCTTGGCCTGGCTTTCGGTCAGCCCCACGGCACCGATTGGCGGGTGGCTGAACACCGCGCTCGGGATACAGCCATAATCAACCCGGGTCGGTTTGCCCCCGAAGACCGTGTCAGCAAAGGCCTGGCCTTCGCGAATTGCTACCGGGGTCAGCTGCACCCGGTTGGTCACATCGCCAACCGCATAGATGCTGGGGATGTTGGTCTGGTTATCGTCGTCGACCTTCACTGCCCCATTTTCAAGCAGCACGCCTGCAGCCTCCAGCCCCAGCCCCGCGATATGCGGCACCCGGCCGGTGGCAAACATCACGCAATCCACCGTCATCGGTTCGCCGGTGGTGAACTCAACCAGCATGCTGCCATCGTCGTTCTTGGTGATCGATTTGAACACGGTGTTGAACCGGAACTGGATGCCCTTGCCCATCGATATTTGCAGCAGCCGGTCGCGGATCTGCTCGTCATAGCCGCGCAGAATGGCGTCGCTGCGATTCACCACCGTCACCGCGCTGCCGAATTCGTGGAAGATGCCGGCGAATTCATTGGCGATATAGCCTGCACCCGCGATCAGCACGCGTTTGGGCAGGGTGGGCAGGTGGAAAACCTCGTTGGAGGTGATCGCGTGTTCGCTGCCGGGGAAGTGCAGCAATTGCGGCGTCGCGCCGGTGGCGATCAGGATCCGGCCAGCCGTTACCGTCTTGCCGCTGCCCAGCCGGACCTCGTTCGGGCCAGTGACCTCAGCGCGGTCGAGGATAACCTCGACGTTATGGCTGTCGAGCGTGGTCGTATAGGCGGCGTTGAGTCGATCGACCTCGGCCAGCACATTGTCGCGCAACCTTGGCCAATCGAAAGCGCAGTCGGGCACATCCCAGCCAAAGCGGCGGGCATCGGCCAGATCTTCGGCAAAATGCGCGCCATAGACGAGCAGTTTCTTGGGCACACAGCCGCGGATCACGCAGGTGCCGCCGACCCTGAATTCCTCGGCAATCGCCACTTTGGCCCCGTGCGCGGAGGAGACGCGCGCCGCCCGCACACCGCCCGAACCGGCACCGATCACGAACAGGTCATAATCATAGGTCGTCATAGTCGTTCCTTGAAGACATCACCCCAGCAACTACTGGAGCTTCGGGCCGGATGAATTGCCAGCGCTCGCTAGCAGCAAGATGATCGCGGGATGGATTATCCGAATGCGCGCCGTATCAGATCGGTGGTGGACGCATCAAAGTCCAGCCCGCCGCTGCCCGCTGCCTTGGCCATTTCCTTTCCCAGCTCGACGCCGAACTGATCGAACGGATTGAGGCCGAGCAGCACGGCGTTGGCAAAGGTGCGATGTTCATAAAAGGCAATCAGCGCGCCGAGCGACCGCGGATCGAGCGTCTCGATCAGGATCGTCGCGCTCGGGCGGTCGCCCGGATAGGCCCGCGCCGGATCGGCATCATTGGCGCGGCCCGCCATCAGCGCGGCTCCTTGCGCAAAGCAATTGAGCAGCAACTGGCGGTGATGCTCATCATCAAGCGCGTCGCCAGGCTCGGTAACGGCAACGAATTCCACCGGCACCAGATGGGTGCCCTGATGGAGCAGCTGGAACACCGCATGCTGGGCATCGGTGCCAACGCCGCCCCAGGTGATTGGTGCCGTCTGGCGCCCAATTGGCTGGCCATCGATCCCGACGCTCTTGCCGTTCGATTCCATTTCGAGCTGCTGCAGATAGCTCGGCAACAGCCGCAGCCGCTCATCATAAGCAAAGGTGGCGCGCGTCGCGCACCCCTTTACCTGCGTGTAAAAAAGGTCGGCGAAGGCGGCGAGCATCGGCGCATTTTCATGCGCTGCAGCAAGTCGGAAATGGCGATCCATTTCGCCGGCCCCTTCGAGCAATTCTTCAAACGCTGCCCAGCCAAGCGCCAACGCTGCCGGAAACCCGATCGACGACCAGAGCGAATAGCGCCCGCCGACCGATTCAGCGAAGGGCAGCACCCTGGTTTCATCAATGCCCCATTCCACGGCTTTGTCGGGCGCTGCAGTCAGCGCGATCACGCGGCCATAGGGGTCTTCGCTACCGCCTTCGCGCATCCATTCGAGCGCGCTTGACGCGTTCAGCAGCGTCTCGGTGGTGGTAAAGGTCTTTGATGCGATGACGAGCAGGGTCGCTGATGGATCGAACCGCGCGAACACCTCTTCCAGCGCGCAACCATCAACATTGGAGATGACCGCCACTTCATAACGATCTTCATCGCGCCCCAGCGCGTCGATCAGCAGATCGGGCCCCAGCGCCGAACCGCCAATGCCGATATGCAGGATGTGTGCGATCGGCCCCAGTGCTTCCATTTCAATCGCGTCGATCAGCGCGCGCATTCGGGCGTGGAGCAGGCCCGCGCGGGTGACGCTGTCTGCAGCGCCTTCGCCGCGTTCTGCGGTATGTTCAGCGGCGCGGCCTTCGGTGATGTTGACGGCATCGCCCCGGAACAGCGCCTCGCGCTGGCCTGGCAGGTCCTGCGCCCGCGCCAGCGATTCGAATGCGGTCAGCACGTCTGCGGTCAGATGCGTCTTTGACCAATCAAAATGCAGCCCCGCCACATCGATGCCAAGCCGCGCCACCCGATCGGGATCAGCGCCGAACAGCGACAGCAAGGGGGGTGGATTGAGCGCCTCAATCAGATGCCAATCGGGGGCAGACATCGGCATTTCTCCAGGTTGGCGCCAACGGCAGCGGGGTTAATCGCGGCTGGCCACATAATCGGGCAAAGCCGCACAAAGCCCTGCCAATGCTGCTCTAGCGTCCCAATTCAGCGCCTGCCACCCGAAACACCCGGCTTGACGCCGCAAGCGCACCCAAGCAAAGCCGCCCAATGACCGATGTCGCCAGCACTGCCAAGATGCCAACGTCATTGCGCGGCGAGACGCGCGAGACGCTGTCGTTCCTGCTCAAACTGGTGATCATCGTCGCAATCTTTCGCAGTTTTATCTTTTCGCCGTTCAACATCCCGTCCGAATCGATGCTGCCACGGTTGTTGGTTGGCGACTATTTGTTCGTGTCGAAATGGAATTACGGCTTTTCGCGCTATAGCCTGCCGTTCAGCCTGCCGCTGATTCCGGGACATATTTTCGCGCGGCTCCCTGAACGCGGCGATGTCGCGGTGTTCAAGGCGCCGCCCGGCAATGGCGAGGATTATATTAAGCGCGTGATTGGTCTGCCCGGCGATACGATCCAGATGCGCCGCGGCCAGCTCATCCTGAACGGCGTGGCGGTGCCCAAGCAGCGAATCGCCGATTTCATCGTGCCGATTACCCCCAATTATACCTGTTCTGCGGAATTTCAGGATAGCGACGATGGCAAGCCGATCTGCCGCTATGCGCAGTTTCGTGAAACGCTGCCCAGCGGCCGCAGCTATAATGTGCTTGATCGCGGCGACACCCCCGCTGACAATACAAGCCTGTTCATCGTGCCGGCCGATCATGTCTTCATGATGGGTGATAATCGTGACGACAGCGCCGATAGCCGCTTTCCGCCGGTCGTCGGTCAAGGAATTGGCTTTGTCCCGACCCGCAATCTGGAGGGCAAAGCGGTGGTGATGTTCTTCTCCACCAATGGCACCGCCAATTGGTTCCTGCCCTGGACCTGGTTCAGCGCCGCTCGCTGGGGGCGGATTGGCGGCGGCTTTTGAACGACACCGCGCTTGGCGGCTGGCTCGAACAGCTGCTTGGGGCCAAGCCGAAAGACATCGCGCTCTATGATCGGGCGCTGACGCATGGCAGCCAGGCCGCCGCGAACTATGAGCGGCTCGAATTTCTGGGTGATCGCGTGCTCGGCCTGATCATCGCTGAATGGCTGTTTGAGCTGTTTGGCGACGAACCAGAGGGCCAATTGTCCAAAAGACTAAATGCACTGGTTACCGGGCCGGTCTGTGCCACGGTCGCGCGCGCCAATGGCGTCGCGCCTCGGCTCAAGCTTGGCAAGCAGGCGCGCGATGATGGCGCGGCCGATAGCGATAATGTGCTGGGCGATGTGATGGAGGCGTTGATCGGCGCGCTCTATCTTGACCAAGGCCTGATGGCGGTGCGCTTGGCGGTGCGCCGGCTGTGGGGCGATCGGGTGACGATGCAGGCGCGCGCGCCGCAACATCCCAAATCGGCGCTGCAGGAATGGGCTGCCGCGCAAAATCGCCGCCCGCCCGAATACACCATCATTGATCGGTCCGGCCCTCACCATGCGCCGGTCTTCACCGTTCGGGTCAGCGTCGGCAAACTGGCGGAAGCGAGCGCAAGCGGCACGTCGAAGCAAGAAGCAGAGACCGCAGCAGCGGCGGCATTGATGGCGCAGCTTGAGCCCTGATCATCACGACGCCCTTGTCCCCGCATCCGCGCTGGCGCAAGAGCAGCCCATGAATGAGAACGAACAATCCTGCGGCCTGATTGCTGTTGTCGGTGCCCCCAATGCGGGCAAGTCGACGCTCGTCAATGCACTGGTCGGGCAAAAGGTCGCGATCGTCAGTCCCAAGGCGCAGACGACGCGTACCCGGCTGATGGGTGTCGCGATTGAGGGCGATACCCAGATTTTGCTGGTCGATACGCCCGGCATCTTCGAACCCAAACGTCGGCTCGATCGCGCGATGGTCGCCGCCGCCTGGAGCGGCGCGGAGGGGGCGGACGTGATCGCGCTCGTCGTTGACGGCAAAGGCGGGATTGGCCCCAAGGTCATGGCGATCGCGGAGGGATTGAAGCACCGCCGCGAACCCAAATATCTGGTCCTGAACAAGGTCGACATCGCCGAAAAGGAACGCCTGCTCGGCCATGCCAAACGCCTGAACGATGCCGTGCCGTTCGAGGAAATCTTCTTCGTCAGCGCGAGTACCGGCGACGGCCTGCCCGAACTCAAAAGCGCTTTTGCCAAGGCGATGCCCAAGGGCCCCTGGCATTTCCCCGAAGATCAGGTCTCTGACGCCACCGAACGGATGCTGGCGGCAGAAGTGACGCGCGAGCAACTCTACCTCCAGCTCCACGCCGAGCTGCCCTATGCGAGCGCGGTCGAGACCGAGCAGTATAAGGAGCGCGAGGACGGATCGGTGGAGATCCACCAGCAGATCCTGGTTGCCCGCACCACCCAGCGCGCGATCGTGCTCGGCAAGGGCGGCCAACGCATCAAGGAAATCGGCGCGCGCGCCCGCGCCGAGCTATCAACCCTGATGGGGCGGCCGGTGCACCTTTATCTTCACGTCAAGGTAAAGGAAAATTGGGATGATGACCGAAGTGTGTACCGCGACATGGGGCTGGACTGGGTAGAATGACGAAGAGTGTGAAGGCGGCGATCTATCAAGCAGCGCCGGTGCCGTTGTGCATCGATTATGGCATTGCGCGGCTGATCGAACAGGTTGGCGATGCGGTTGATATCGGCGCGGAGCTGGTGGCGTTTGGTGAGACCTTTCTGGGCGGCTATCCGCTCTGGCTCGACGAAGCGCCCGATGCGGCGATCTGGGACCATAAGGGCACGCAGGCGCTGCATTCGATCATCCTTGATCAGGCGCTGCGCAAGAATGATCCGCGCCTCGCCCCGCTGCAGGCGTTGGTCGATGCATCGGGCATCATCGTCTGTGTCGGCGGGCATGAACGGGTGCGATCGACGATCACCAACACGCAATATATCTTTCGTCCCCATTTGCCGCCGGTGCTCCACCGCAAGCTGGTGCCAACGCATGGCGAACGGATGATCTGGGGCCGGGGCGATGGATCGACGCTGGAAGTCCATGAAGCCGAATGGGGTAATCTCGGCCAGCTGATTTGCTGGGAGCATTGGATGCCACTGGTGCGCGCGGCGATGCATCATGAAGGGGAGGCGGTGCATGTCGCTTCCTGGCCCACGGTGCGTGAGGTGCATCTCGTCGCATCGCGCCATTATGCGTTTGAAGGGCGCTGTTTCGTGCTGGCAGCGGGGACGATCCAGGATCGCAGCGAGCTGATCGAGGGGCTGGAGCGAGTTGGCGGCGATGTCGATGCGCGCGCGCTGATCATGGGCATGCCCGAAGGTCAGCTGCAATTTGGCGGCAGCGCGATTATCGGGCCGGATGGCATCATCATCGCCGAAGCAATGGAAGGTCCCGATTTGCTGGTCGCCGATCTCGATCTTTCGGCGATCAGCCGCGGCCTTGCCTCGCTTGACACCGATGGCCATTATTCGCGCCCCGATGTGTTTGAACTGCGCATCGATCGCCGCGCCCGCACGGGAGTCGCCAACGCCATCGACGGCCTCGCCCCGCGCACTCGCCGCAAGAGCGACAAGTCGGCGGAATAGGGCGTGAACCTATCGGGGCGGATAACCGGCGGTGGGTGGATGGCGGTCGGGCGGGTTTTAGCCGAGGACGGCATTAAAGCCGACACTGTTCCAAGGAGCGCAGGGTGACCGTCGACAAGATCGCGCTGTTTGAAACCACGAAGGCCCTTTGGCCAGCAACTGTGCGGGTGTCCGACAACCCCCAGGCGACTCACGACATATATCGGGCCAATGAGGAGGCGTTTTCGCCAGCCGACAACTGGCCGCAACTGGCCCTCTGGGCCTTTCATCAGGCACTGGTGGATCATGAAAAGCGAGCGCTGGCCAAGGGCCTGCCACTTCACCCCCACGAGGTTGCCTTTAATGAATTTGATACGTGGATGCGGGCGAACCTAAACGGCGATGACTGCTGGCTGGAAGAACGAGCGGAATATGAAAGTAGTTGATCCTGACAGTGCCCTGCTGCCTCGCTGAACGACCGTCCGTAATCGGGAAGAGCGATGGCAGTCAGGAAAGTCGGAGATTGGGGCGAAACCGGCCAATCCTTTCCTACAATAGCGAGTCCTGCTACACGTCCCTCGCTCTTTCACACCGTCGACCGTTTTAGCTTCGCAATTGCGAAGCACTGCCCGCCTCGCCAAAGGGCTGCCCCCTGACGACTATCTGGCGAAACCATCGCACCAGTGCGAACATTCGTGAACATTCGCATCCAGACCCAGCCTGAACCCCAGCCTCAATAAATGTCCGCTCGCAGACCAGTCGTCGGATCATTTGAATGGCGCAGTGTGGGGCGTTAACGGAACGGAGGTCTGTCAATCTCTGACCAAACCCAGCATTTCATCCACCCAGGCCGGCACCAGGGCGCTCGCTGCGCCAAGCCGGGTTTCGTCGAACAACCGGCTCCCCGCCGAGGGCTCCAGGTTGAGTTCGAGTGTCTGCGCGCCATAGGCTCGCGCCGTCTGGACAAAGCCTGCCGCTGGATAAACACCACCCGATGTACCGATTGAAACGAACAGCGCGGCTTTTGCCAGCACCCGTTCGATTTGATCCATCCGATAGGGAATTTCGCCGAAAAAGACGATGTCGGGCCGAAGCGCCGCCGCCCTACAGGCAGGGCAATCGCTGCCGGGCGGCAGCGTCCCGGTCCAGCCGCGCCGCGCGCCGCAAGCGGCACAAAGCGCTGATTGTAGCTCCCCGTGCATGTGGAGCAGCCGCGTCGCCCCGGCGCGTTCGTGCAGATCATCGACATTTTGCGTCACGATCAACAACTTGCCCGGCCAGTCAGCATCAAGCCGCGCCAGCGCCTGGTGCGCTGCATTGGGCACAACGCCAGCAAGTGCGGCGCGGCGATCATCATAGAAACGGTGGACCAGCGCCGGATCACGCGCCAGCGCCTGGGGCGTACAAACATCCTCGACGCGGTGACCTTCCCATAGCCCGCCCGGCCCGCGAAACGTTGCCAGGCCGCTTTCGGCGGAGATGCCAGCGCCAGTGAGAATCACGATCGTCGAATGGCGGTCCATGCGTGTTTGGTAGCTGGACTTACCCTTGAAGGCCATGCGCGCGATTTTTGGGAAATAGGGCAATAAGCCCCCTGTTTTCCTCTGCCGCTTTCTGCCATTTCGCAGGCCTGGCCGACGCGATTGATTCTGCAGCGCCTGGCGCGTGGCGGGTGTTTTTCGCAGTCCTCAACGAACGATAATCGGAGCATCTTGGTGACGGCGATCGGAATCTACGGCTGCGCAGGGCGCATGGGGCAGGCTATCGCGCTGATCTTGCCGGAATATGGTGCAGGGCTTGCTGGCGGTATCGATGCCGGTGAGGATCCGGCGCCGCTTGCTGGCCTGGCGGATGTGCTCGTTGATTTTACCGTGCCGGGCGCGTTGCCTGCTAACCTTGCCGCCGCGCGCAAGGCGGGGACGCCGATTCTGATCGGCACCACCGGCATTACCCAGGCGCACCGGGCGATGATTGCCGAAGCGTCAGAGGAGATTGCGGTGCTGCAAACCGGCAATACCTCGCTCGGCGTGACGTTGCTCGCCCGGCTGGTGCGCGAAGCGGCCGCCCGGCTCGACATCAGCTGGGATATCGAAATTGTCGAAATGCATCACCGCGCCAAGGTGGATGCCCCATCAGGCACCTCGCTGATGCTGGGCGAGGCTGCGGCGGCGGGCCGGGGCGTGGCGTTGGGCGATGTCAGCGTGGTTGGGCGGGCGGGGCTTAGCGGCGATCGCGCGGAGGGCACGATTGGCCTGGCCAGCCTGCGCGGCGGCACCGTCGCTGGCGATCATCAGGTGATCTTTGCCGGCAATGGCGAACGGATCGAGCTTGGCCACCGGGCGGAGGATCGCGCGATCTTTGCGCATGGCGCGGTTACAGCGGCACTGTGGCTGGCGGGCAAACCTGCCGGGCGCTATTCGATGGCTGAGGTGCTCGGGATTTGAAGAAGACCGATATCGTCGAATTTTACGCGCGGCTCGCCGCGGACAACCCGCACCCTGAAACTGAGCTTGAAGCGGGTAATGCCTATCAATTGCTGGTCGCCGTCGTGCTGTCTGCCCAGGCCACCGATATTGGCGTGAACAAGGCCACCCGCGCGCTGTTCCAGACGGTAAAAACGCCCGAAGCCATGGTCGCGTTGGGGGAGGCGGGTCTTAAGGATCACATCAAGACGATCGGCCTTTTCAACACCAAGGCGAAAAATGTCATCGCGCTTTCGGCGGCGCTGATCGCAGACCATGGCAGCCAGGTGCCACCAGACCGTGATGCGCTCGAAGCACTGCCGGGCGTCGGCCGCAAGACTGCCAATGTCGTGATGAACGTCGCTTTCGGTGCCGAAACCTTCGCCGTCGACACGCATATCTTCCGGGTCGGCAATCGGACTGGCTTGGCACCGGGCAAGACGCCGCTGGCGGTTGAAAAAAAGCTAGACAAGGCAACGCCGCAGCCGTTCCGGCTTCATGCTCATCACTGGTTAATCCTGCACGGACGATATGTCTGCAAAGCGCGCACGCCCGAATGCTGGCGGTGCGGGGTCAGTGATCTGTGCGCGTTCAAGGCAAAGACGGCCAAGGCCAAAACTGCTGTGGTCGGGAAACAGCGATTACCGCAACCGTCTGCGCCAGCGCGTGAGGAGTAAACAGATGCGTCGCCCGATTTCCACCCTAACGGCCACCGCGCTGACGATCGGTGCGGGGATGGCGCTGTGGATAAATCACAGCAGTGCCCGTGACCGGGTCCCGGCAGCGACGCCGATTGGCAAGCCCGAATTCTGCATCCCGCATCGCCAGATCACTGAATCGCTTGTCCGCAGCGATTCGGTGATCGATTTCAAGATGCGTGGCGGCAAAGTCTATCGCGTGACCATCGATGGCGGCTGTCCGGGATTAGGGTTTGAGGGGCGCTTTGGCTATTCGACCTCGCTCGACAGGCTTTGTGCCAGCGACATCATCACCGTCCTTTATGTCAGCCCGATCGCCAGCGGTGCGCGCTGCGCGCTTGGGCCATTCCAGCCAGTGACGCTTGCGCCAGCCGAGAAATAGCGCTGCGGAAAAAATCTGGCCTTCTCGTTAGGGCTTTGCTAGGCGCTCAATTCCAGGCACCCGTAGCTCAGCTGGATAGAGCGCTGCCCTCCGAAGGCAGAGGCCACACGTTCGAATCGTGTCGGGTGCACCAGTTTTCCGTCGTTTGCGCTCCACCCGGTTTCGTGGACACCAAGATAAGGTGTTTTTGGAACCGGAGCTTGGTGCAACGATGGAGGTTCAGCCGGAACCTCGGCGATAGCGCAGCGCGCAGAAAAACAGGTCCTCTTGGCCAAATGCCGCCAGTCCAGCGATTGACCCATCACCATGAACCGCCAATGATCTGCCGATGATCGGGCGACCATCCCATGCGCCGCCTTCGATCCGCCCGACATTGCTGGCAGCGGCCACGGCGACGCCGCATTGACGCGCCAAGCTGCCATAGGCGCTGCGCCATTCGCCACCATAGGGCGTGATCACCTCGTCATGATCGTCCGGAACAGCCCATGCTGAGGGCGATAGAATGATTTCAGCGCCCATGGCCGCCAGCGCTGCGCCAATTTCGGGAATCAGCAGATCAGCACAGATGGCAATGCCAACTCGGCCGATCGATGTGTCAAAAACCTCCAGCTTGGTCCCGGTGGTGTAAAGCGATCGCGCAAAGTCCAGTTCGTTGATCTTGCGATGCTGGCCAATGATGGTCCCGTCGCGGTCGATCAGAATGGCGGCGTTGTAAATTTGGTCGCCAGCACGCTCGCTGAGTCCGGCCGTCAAGACGATGCCAGCGGCGCCGGCGCGCGCCGCAAGCAATGCTGCTCTGGGGCCGGGGATCGGTTCAGCGCCTGAGCGTGCAGCGTCGCTAGCCCAGCCGAAATCGAGGCATTCGGGGAGGACGAGCACCTCCGCGCCTGCCGCCGCTGCCGCATCGATGGCCGCCAGCGCCCGCCCGATATTTGCATCGACCCTCCCCGGCTCGACAAGAATCTGGCCGAGCGCGACCCGGACGCAGCGGCCGTTCATTGGTTCATCGCCGAGGAAACAGGCCGACAAAGATAGACAGGCCCAACCGCTCGTCCCCAATGATCGCCGTTTGGCGGTCGATCGTCACGGGTGGTTTCCCTCGGCCCCCGACAGCCGGAGCACGCCGCCCCGCATCAGCGCACGATAGGCGATCGTCCGGGTCAGCGGTTCGTCATTGATCACGCTGCCGCCCTTGCCCGGCGCGATCGCAAGCGTTTTGCCGTTCGGCAGGCTGACCGTTGCGTGCGCGACCAGCGGTTGCCCCAGCACAAAGTCGCCGCTCGTCGGGTTGGCGGGGTAGAAGCCGAGCGTCGCGAAGATGTACCAGGCGCTCATCTGCCCGCAATCATCGTTGCCGACGATGCCGTCGGGGGTGTCCTTGTAAAAGCGCGTCGCGATTTCGCGGACCAGTTCGGGGCCGCGCTCAGGGCGGTCGGACCAGGCATAGAGCCAGGCGATGTGGTGGCTGGGTTCGTTGCCATGCGCATATTGGCCGATCAGCGCCTCCTGCCCAAGGAATTTCGATTCCTTGCCAGGAAGCGAGAAGAAAGAGTCGAGCATCGTTGTAAATGCCGCACGCCCGCCCATCGCCGCGACCAGGCCATCCACATCGTGCAGCGCGGGCGTCCAGCTATATTGCCAGGCATTGGCCTCGGTATAATCGCCGGGGTTGTTGAGTGGCGAGGTGGCGGTGAGCGGATCGAACGGCGTGCGCCAAGCACCGTTGCTGTCCTTTCCCCGCGCGAGCTTTGTGTCGGGGTCGATGAGCGCGCGATAGCCGTTGGCACGGGCGCCGAATCGTTTTGCGGACTCGGCGTCGCCCAGCATCGCCGCCATCTTCGCCGTGGCGGCGTCGCCGATCCCCGCCTCTAACGTGCGGGAGACAGCCTCATTCGATAGCTTGTCGGTCGGGTAATAGCCGTAGCGATCGAACAAGCTCCAGTCCGATTGGGCATGGTCGGTCGTGGATGTCGCGCGCATCGCAGAGAGCGCTTCCTGGCCATCAAACCCGCGAAACCCCTTGGCCCAGGCATCGGCGATCACCGGCAGCGCGGGATCGCCGATCATCGTGTTGGTCTCGCCACCCCAGATCGGCCAAAGCGGCAACGTGCCCGCGGCCTTGGCATGATCGAGCAGAGTCAGGACGAAGTCATCGACTCGCTCGGGGATCAGCAGTGTATAAAGGGGGTGCGCCGCGCGAAACGTATCCCACAAAGATAGCGTCGAATAATAATGGCGCCCGCGTGCCTTGGCGATCTGCCCGGTCGGCCCGCGATAGCGCCCGTCAGCGTCGGAGATGATGCTGGGCTGCAGGAACAGGTGATACAGCGCCGTGTAGAAAACCCGCTTGGTGCGCGCATCGGCATCGATACGGACGCGGCTGAGCAGCTTTTCCCATTCGGCATCGGCGGCACGCGCCACGGCGTCGAAATCCCAGCCCGGCAGCTCGGCAAAATTGGCACGCGCACCCGCGACATCGGTGGTCGACACCGCGACCTTTGCTTGCAGTACGGCGTGCTCACCCAGATCAAAGCCAAGCAGATAACGCGGCGCCTTGCTCGACGGCAAAGGGCGGACTTCGGCAACCGGATGGTCGAATTCCAGCGCGAAGGCGATCGTCCGCTTGGTCCAGTTGGTTGCGGTGATGCTGCCTTCGGCGCCGGTTGTCGTCGTGCGCACCGATGCCGTATCGACCGGCTCCTTGGTCAAGAAGCGCAAACGGTGTTCGGTATCGACCAGCACCCACACCCGCCCGGCGCGGGCGAAACGATAGCGGTGGAGGGCGACACGCAGGCCGCAAGTGAGCTCCACCGACGCACCATTGTCGGCTAGCTTGACCGCATAATAGCCGGGCCGTGCGACTTCGCTCGCCTTGTCATAGTGACTGGCCAGATCGTCGCGCGGGTCGAGCACCGGCTGCAGCAGGATATCGCCGAGCTCGGGAATGCCAGTGCCGCTCGCGCGCGTCTGCGAAAACCCCATGATCTTCGGCGCGCGATACTGATAGCCGCTGGTGAAGTCCCAGCCGCTACCGGCATTGTCGGGACCAGGCTGAACCATGCCGAAAGGGCGGCTGGGCCCGGGAAAACAGTGCCCGGTGCCGTCCGTGCCGATGAACGGATCGACGAAGCCGGTCAGCGCGCCCGACACCGGCGCGCGCGCGAGTGCCGGCAGGGCAGGGATCGCCATTGCCGCGCCCAGCACGCTGCGGCGATCGATAATCATGCAGTGGCCCTACGATACAGCACCGGATTGCCGGGCGTCTCAATCACCGCACCGACGCTCGCACCCGCGCACCACTTCGCCCAATCCTCGCGTTGCTGGGCATTGGTCGGCTCGGCCAGCGTCATCTCGGCATCCATATAGATGACCGTCATCACTGATCGCGGTGTGGCCGATACATTCGGCCCGGCGCGGTGGAACAGCCATCCGGCATGAAAGCTGACATCGCCCAGGTCAAATGGCGCGTCGACAATCGGGTAGTCTTGCGCTTCCATCGCTGCGGTGATCGCCGCCTCGCTTTCGTCCGAGATTGGCAAGTCGCGACCGAGCGCGCTGTGGTGGCTGCCGGCGTAGAAGGCGAGCGGCCCCATCTCGCGCGGTACCGCCTGAAGCGGGATCCACGCGGTCACACAGCGATCGGTCGCCATCGGCCAATAATATTGGTCGGCATGCGCAGGCGTGATGCCACCGCCCGGCTCCTTGTAGAGCGATTGGTCATGATAGAGCCGCACGCCGCCCACTTCCATCAGCTCAGCGGCGATCCGGGCGAGCGTCTTGCCGAAGACAAAGTCGCGCACGACCTGGCTTTCCTGCCATAGGTTCATGACCTGCAGAAAGGCGCGGTCATAGGTGGTGCGCTCGGCCAGCGGCAACGTCTGGGTGTTGAGCGCGATCGTCAGCCGGGTGATTTCGCGGCCATAGTGATCGAGCACCTCAGGCGGCAGCACTTGTTTGAGATGGACGAAACCCTGTGCGCGGAAGGCGTCAATCGTCGCGCGGTCGAGCGGATAGGGGCGATCCAGATCGTTGGTGAGTGTCGTGGTCATGTCGGCAGAATAGGCCATCATCGTTCCCGTTCGAAGCGCCGCGACTGGCGGCCTTTGGGTGAAAAACTGTCAGGATGTTGTCTGTGGTTGGTCATTCGCCCGGCACCGCGAGCACAGCGCTGTCCGGCGCGATCATCGTCGAAGCGGGATCAGCACCGATCGCGACCAGCGTTTGCCAGCCGGTCAGCAACCCGCCATCAATTGCTTCATCGCCGAGATTGAACACGCACCGCACGCGCTGCATGCCTGCCATCCGATCGAACGCCAGTAGCGGCCCGTCGCTGTCCAGCAGTTCCAGCGCACCATATCGCAGTGCTGGATGCGCACGCCGCAGCGCCAGCAAGCGCCGCGTCAGATGAAGCGTCGACGCGGGATCGCGCTCCTGCACCTCAACGGCAAGGGCCGCATGCTCGGCGCTGATTGGCAGCCAGGGTTCGTTGGTCGAAAAGCCAGCATGGGGTGCCGCTTGTGACCATGGCATTGGCGTGCGCGCGCCATCGCGGCCCAGCGTCAGCGGCCAGTTCTTGATCGCCTCAGGGTCGCGCAGCCGATCGAACGGGATCGTTGCTTGCGGCAGGCCGAGCTCCTCGCCCTGATAGACAAAGGCATTGCCGCGCAGCGTCAGCAGCAACGCCATCGCCAGCCCGGCAGGCAGCGGCGCGCCCTTGGCCGATTGCCAGCGCGAAACCACACGTGGCGCATCGTGATTGGAAAATGCCCAGGACGGCCAGCCCTCACCGGGGGCACCCGACCATTGCGCGAGCGCCGAGCGGACCAGATCGGCGGAGAGGCGCGGCGCCGACAGGAAGGCAAAGCTATAGGCGCTATGCAGCCGCTGATCATCGGCGGTATAGCTTTTCATCTCAGTTCGTGCCCATTCGCCGCCGATCTCGCCGACCAGAAACGCCTTGCCGCGCGCCTCGGTCAGCGCCCGCAACCGCCCAAGAAAGGGCAGGATTTCGGGCTGGGACTGATTGTGCAAATGACGCTGAAAATCGAACGGGCGGGTGCGCGTGCCTTGGGTCGGCGCCCGCGGGGGATTATCGCTCAGCGCGCGGTCATGCATCGCATAGTTGATCGCATCGAGCCTGAACCCATCAACGCCGCGATCAAGCCAGAAGGTCATCACGTCGAGCAGGGCTTTCTGCACCGCCGGATGATGGCCGTTCAGCTGCGGCTGTTCGGGCAGGAAATTGTGCATGTAATATTGTCGGCGGCCGGCATTCCACGTCCAGGCCGGGCCACCGAAGACCGATTGCCAGTTGTTGGGCGGTGATCCGTCGGCGCGCGGATCGGCCCAAACATACCAGTCGGCCTTGGGATCCGCCGCGCTCGATTGGCTCGCCGCGAACCACGGGTGCTGGTGGGACGTGTGCGAGAAAACGAGATCGACAAGCACCCGCAGGCCCAGTTCATGCGCCCGGGCGAGCAAGGCGTCGAAATCGGCCAGCGTGCCGAACATCGGGTCGACATCGCGATAGTCGGCGACGTCATAGCCATAGTCGCGCATCGGCGAGGTGAAAAAGGGGGATATCCATATCGCGTCCACGCCGAGCGAAGCGACATGGTCGAGCCGGGCCGTGATACCGGGCAGATCCCCCACGCCGTCGCCACGCGTATCGGCAAAACTTCGCGGATAGATCTGATAGATGACCGCGCCCCGCCACCATGGCGGCGCTTCGGCGCGGGAAACGGCGGCGGTCGTCATTCGGTATCCTCGTCCTACCGCGCTGTGGGGCGGTTGACGGTCATAATCACGCCGCCAGCTGCATTGTCTTGCGCAAGCGGACTGACAACAAAAAGCTGATAGTTTTTGGCAGAGGACATGGCAGTCTGCAGGCCGGACGGCGCGCGCATCGGTAGCTATCGTGTTGGCATCGCGTGGCCTGGCAATCGATCAGCGTCGCCATAGGGGAGTGGGAGTTTGATGGCGTCGGCTGCGCTGCAATCGGCCTATCGGCAAGACGGCTTTGTCGTTGTGCCCGGCCTGCTGAGCGCCGCCGAGATCGCAACGCTGCACGCAGAGACCGGCGCCGTGGCTGGTGAAGATGTCCTGGCGATTCATTTCCCGCACAAGCTATCTCGGGTATTTCGCGCGACGATGCGCCATCCCGCGATCGTCGAGGTCCTCACCGCGCTGATCGGGCCCGACGTCAAAGCGATGCAGTCGATGCTGTTCGTCAAGCCAGCGGGCAAGCCTGGGCAGGCGTGGCATCAGGACGAGCATTTCCTGCCGACGCGTGACCGGTCTTTGTGCGGCGCGTGGATCGCGCTCGACGATGCGAGGATCGACAATGGCTGCCTCTGGGCCCATCCGGGTTCGCACGCGCCGGGCATCCTCTATCCGATGCAGCCGCACGGCGAAGACCGTTTCGACGTCAGCGCGGAAGCCCAGGCATTCCCCTATCCACGCGAAGGCGGCGTGCCGATCGAGCTGGCGGCGGGGGGCGTGGTGTTCTTCAACGGCTATCTGCTCCACCGATCCTTGCCCAACACGACCGCGGGCACGCGCCGGGCGCTGGTGATCCATTATATGAGCGCGGCGTCGCTGCTGCCGTGGAACCATGACGGCCACAGCCCGACCGAGGATTATCGCGACATTGATCTGATTGCTGGCACCGATCCTTATGCGTGGAAGGGGATCGCCGATCTGTCGCGCCCCTTCATCCGTGCCGAGGTCGCCGCCTGATGCTGGCCATGCAACGTGACCGGACGCCGGCCTTTTATCTGCTGATCAGCCTGCCCGCGACCGCGATGGGCTTCGCGCTGTCGGTCCAGATTTCGGTGCTGAGCTGGATGCTGGCGACCCGTTATGGCCTGAAGATCGACGAAATCGGGCTGGTCTGGGCGGCGGGGCCGCTCGCCGGGATCGTCGGGCAAGTGCTGGTCGGGGGCTTGAGCGACCGGATCTGGGTGTGGGGCGGTCGACGGCGGGTGTTCATCATCGGCGGTGGGGCGATGGCGGCGCTGGCGATGCTGCTGCTGCCGCAGATCGGGGCGATTGCGCATGGGCTTGGGCTGCCCGGCGTGTTCGGCGTGGCGATCACCGTGGCGCTGGCGCTCGACCTGGCCGTCAATGTCGGATTCAACCCGACCCGCGCGCTGATCGCCGATGTCACGCATGAGGGCGCGGAGCGGACGCGCGCCTATAGCTGGATGCAGGTCGTATCGGGCAGCTTCGGGGTCGGCGCTTATGCGGTCGGCGCGATCTTCGGCAATGATCTGCTGATCTATGTCGCGGTTGCGCTGGTGATGGCATTCGGTGTGGTGCCGTCGCTGTTGATTGCCGAGCCCCGCCCGGAGGCACCGACCGCCGCGTCTCCTGCCACCAGCCGGAGCCTTTCGCTGCCAACGATCGCTTGGACGCTGTCGCCGATCTGGGCCTTGCTGGTCTATGATCTTTATGGGCTCAGTGCGCGCGTGCTTGGGTTGGCTGAAACCGGCTATGCGGCCGAAGCACTGTGCGCTGCCGCGACGCTGGGGCTCGTCGTCCACGCCTTCATCGCCCGGCCCGATGGCGACAGCGCGTTTCGCCGCACGGTCGCCGCCAGCGCGTTGTGCTGGCTCGGGGTGCAGCCGATCTTCGTCTATATGGTCAGCTTTCTGCAGCAGCGGATGCCGATGCTCGATGCCGCCGCGCTTGGCCAAACAACGTCGATCGCCTTTCTCGCGCTCAATGCCGTCGCCGCCGTCGCGCCGATCGGTCTCGGCGCAGTCGCTCGGCGTTTTGGCCCTATCCCTGTGCATGTCGCAGCGGTTGCGCTGATGGCGGCGGGTTGCTTTGGCGTCTGGCTGTTCGCGCAGTCACCTTGGCATCTTTATGTCCTAATGGCGGTGTGCGGGATCGGCTGGGGATCGATCGTCAGCCTGCCGTTTGCGATCATGTCAGAACGCGTCGATGCCACGCAAATGGGCCTGTTCATGGGCCTTTTCAATTTGTCGGTGGTGCTTCCCCAGCTCGTCACCAGCCTGGGCATTGGACGGTTCGTCGCAGTCGTCGATGACAAGGGGCTGGTGTTCGCGCTGTCGGGCGGATTTCTGGCGCTATCGGCATTGCTCTGGTTTTTCACGCGTGGCGCGCGCGTGCCATGATGAGGAGGATATCGCCTGTGAAATCGACCCTGATCGCCCTTGCCGCCTTGCTCGCCGCAGCGATTGCGCCGCCGGCTATTGCCGCCCCGCGTCCCGCACCGGTGGCGGTCGATCCGCTCGACGATGCCGTCGTCTACCACATCTTCCAGCGCAGCTTTCGCGACAGCAATGGCGATGGGCACGGCGACTTGAACGGCATCACCGCCAGCCTGCCCTATCTGCAATCATTGGGGGTCACGGCGATCCTGCTGACACCGCTTTATCCCAGCCGCGTCTATCACAATTATTTCGCGACGAGTTTCGAGGGGATCGACCCGGCCTATGGCACAATTGACGATTTTCGCCGGCTGGTCGCTGAGCTGCACAAGCGGGGCATGAAGATCTTCCTCGACATGGAATTTCAATATCTGGCTGAGGGGCACCCGTGGTGGACCGCTGCGCTTGCGGATCGTGCGTCGCCCTATGCCGATTACATGCTGTGGGACGACCGCGCGAAGGGCGTCGCCGAGGAAGGACCATTCGGGCTGCGCGAGATCATCAATTTCAACAAGGATACCCACGGCGTGACGACGGTCGCAATGAAGGCGCCCGTCGTGCGCGCCTATTTCGATCGTTACCTCCACGACTGGGTCGATCCCAACCGTGATGGCAAGGTGGACGACGGCGTCGATGGATTCCGGCTCGATCACATGATGGACGATCTCGATTCGAAGGGGCTCTTGACCGACCTGTTCACTGAATTCTGGAAGCCCGCCTTTGACAAATTGCGCCGCGTGAACCCGCAACTGGTATTCGTTGCTGAACAGGCCGAATGGGCGGATTATGGCGAGGGCTATCTGAAGCGCGCCGATACCAGCGCGGTCTTTGCCTTTCGCATTCACGAAGCGATCCGCAAATTTGACAAGGCCGCCTTGGTTGCGGCGATCGACCGCACCGCTGCGATCACCCCGCCCGGCAAGCACCAGTTCGTGTTCGCCGAAAACCATGACGTCAGCCGAATTGCCTCCGACCCCGAGATTACCCCTGAAAAATTGCGCACGGCGGCAGCGCTGGCGTTTTTCCTCAAAGGCACGCCGATCCTGTATTACGGCCAGGAACTCGGCACGCGCGGCGCGATCGACAAGGGCTATGACAGCGATGAGAGCGGCATTCCGGTGCGTGAGGCGTTCAAATGGGCGGCGGTCGATGCCGCCCCCGGCCAGGCAATTTGGTATCGGCGGCCCGGCGAACGCTTCTGGGACCAGCGTTATGCCCGCGATTATGATCGCGTCTCGGTCGAGGAGCAGACCGGCCAGCCGGGATCGCTGCTGACGCGCTATCGCGCATTGGCTGCGCTGCGCCGCGCCCATCCGGCGTTGCGCACCGGAACTCAGCGCGTGCTCGATAGTGCACCCGGGCTGCTCGTGGTTGAGCGCAGTGGCGGCGGTGAGCGGTTCGTGATCGTGTCCAATTTGACCTCGGCGGTTAAGCGCTACGAAGGGCCCGGCGCGGGTTCGCCGGACATGATCGGTGGCGGCACGGCGAGCCTGCACCCATGGCAGACCATCCTGTTGCGCTTGCCAGACACTGGCGACTGACTTGTCGCGCTTCGCGCAAACTGTCATGAATTTGCATGATGGTGATGCAACCAATCTGCGAACCGGTCGATTTGCCGCTCGGCCTGACAGCGCTGGTGGCGCAAGTCGCCATGGCGGCTGGGTCGCCCCCGCCCGCACGGTTGCTGCATTTTCATGATGTTGCCGAAATCGTGCTGTTCGGTAACACGCACGGACGCCTGTTTTGCGCAGGCGAGAGCTTCGCGATCCGGCCCGGTTCGGTCGTGTTCGTCCCCAGCATGTGCTATCATGATTATCTCTTTGATGACGGGCCGAAACACTGGACGCTGATTCAGATCGAGCCTTATCTGGTCGAACAATTGGCCCGACAGGGCGATGGTGCCACGCTCGCGCGCCCGCTTTGCGTTGATCCCGACAACGCAAGCGGGGGGCGATTGCACATGCTCGCCGAATGGCTGGCGGAAACCGCGCGCACCAATGCGGCCGATCCCATAATCGACCGGATCGTTGGCTTGATCCTCAGCGCGCTGGTGCGCCTGCCGACCGTTGCTGGGGAGCCGAGTGCGGACACGGCAAGCCATTTGTCGCGCTTTCTGCCGGTGGTCGAACGGCTGCGTCAGGCCCCTGGCGGGCGACTGACGCTCGGCGAGGCGGCCACGCTGTGCCACGTGTCGCCCGCCTATTTCTCGCGACGTTTTGCGGCGGTGTTCGGCTGTGGCTTTGCCGATTATGTAACGTCTTACCGCTTGCACGTTGCCTCTCGCCGGATCGCGACGACGGCAACGCCCTTGTCAGAGATTGGCTATGATCTCGGCTTTTCATCGCATTCGCACTTCACCGCGCGTTTTCGCGAGCGCTTCGGAATCGCCCCACGCGAGTATCGCAAACGCCTGGCGCGCGCCTTGGCTTAGAGTCCGATGACTTTGGATTGGTCCAACCCAAACCCCGTTCGCCCTGAGCGAAGTCGAAGGGCATGCGAAGCGCGTGGGCTTCGACTTCCGCCATATTGGCCGAAGTTTATCCTGAGCGCCTGCCTTGCAGGCAGTCGAAGGGCTCAGCGCGAACGGGTATGGGGTTTAAGCGACCTAACGTCATCATGCTCTAGCAAGCTTTGAGGGCCCAACCACCCAAGTTTCTCACCGATTGACACATCAAATCTATATAGGTAGAGTTTGATCATGGTACGTCGCGCGCATTCATCCCGCCAAGCTCTTTTGGTCCTTGAAGCCCTGTTGGCTCGGCCAGACCAATGGCGGCACGGCTATGATCTGCTGCAAGAGACGCAGCTCAAGTCCGGCACACTCTACCCGTTGCTGATGCGCTTGGCTGATGACGGACTCCTCGAATCCGAATGGCGCGCGCCCGTTCCGCCTGCCCGCGCGCCGCGTCATGCCTATCGGCTCACCCCCGCAGGGTGCGCCTTTGCGCAGGCGCTGCGCCTCCGCACCGATGGGCGCGGGCTTGGTTTGGTCGGGGTGACGGGATGAACACTGATCGTCGCGCTTTGGCCTACACGCTCATCGGCTGGTGCGCTGCGCTGCTGCCCGCCGGTCGCGCCTCCTGGGCTGCTGCGATGAAAGCCGAACTGAGCGCTTTTGAGGACGGGGATGCTGCCCTCTCATTCGCCGCTGGCTGTGTCTGGGGCGCTATCAAGGAAAGGACGTTGACGATGAACTTCGCTGTGCAATCGGTTCGGTTCGCCGCGATCTTGGGGATGGTGGCGCTTGCCCTCATCGCTGCCATGACAGCGGGACGCATGGCGAATGTCCAGGCGCCGAGCGCCTTGGTTTTCGGCCTGACATCCGCGCTATTCGCGACGGGGGCAGTCTGGAGCTACCTGCGGGGACCTCTGGCGTTGGTGCAGGCCGCCAGCTCGATGATCCCCTTTTACATCATCGCCTATGCCTTTGTGTTGTCGCAGAAAGGCATTGCCCCCGAATGGGCAAACGCAAGGCTGTATGAGGCTCTCGCCGTCGAAGGCATTGTGATCTGGGCCGCCCTCTTGGCTGGCGGCATCTTTATGCTCCGCGTTGGAACGCTCTCCTTCAATACACGGAAGTGAATTGGGCCATGAGAGAACGGCACGCTTATGCGGTCTGGACTGGCGCCGTCCTGTTAACGATCACGGCATTGTTTCACTTCACCGGCTATTTCGAGATCCCCGCTGCTCGATCCGACGCGGGATTGCCCAGTTTCTTTGACGCTTCGCTTCGGCCCCTTTGGCTGTTCGCCAGCCTCCATTGGCTTCTGACAGCCGCCATATGCGTCTTGGTGACTAAGGCCGAGCCAGCTATCGCTCGATCGATCCTGCTTAGCTGCGCCGCAGTCGTGATCCTGGATGCGATGCTGCTTTACTGGTTCATTGGCCCCTTTATCGGCGAAGCCTTGCTAGCGGCTGTGGCGCTGCTGATGGTGATCGGCGCTTACCGATCTCCCACCGGTGTCAAAGCCCAAGGGGTATGAGACCAGCCGAATGATCGGCGTTCTACCCGGCGGCACCCAAAATCCGCGATCTTATCGCGCGGCGATGCGCGCATCGATCGGGCCATAGCCGCCGCCACCCGGCGTTTCGATCACGAAAACATCGCCCACCAGCATGTCGGTGCGTGCCGACGAGGGGAGAATTTCCACCCGGCCATCGGCGCGTTCGATTGAACTGCGACCGCAGGCGCCATCCGCTCCACCGGCCAGCCCGAACGGGGCAATGCGGCGACGATTGGCGAGGATGGTGGCAGTCATCGGCTCGCGAAAGCGCAGGCGGCGGATCGTGCCATCGCCGCCGGGCTGCGCACCATCCCCGCCAGACCCTTGGCGGATCGCAAAGCGCTCGACCAGGATCGGGAAGCGTTGTTCGATTACTTCCGGGTCAGTGATGCGGCTGTTGGTCATATGCGTCTGCACCGCCGCCGTTCCGGGAAAGTCGGGGCCCGCGCCTGATCCCCCGGCGATCGTTTCGTAGTACTGCCGCGTGCCATCGCCGAAGGTGAAATTATTCATCGTCCCCTGCGCCGCCGCCATCGCCCCGAACGCCCCGAATAGAGCGTCGGTCACGACCTGGCTGGTCTCAACATTGCCCGCGACGACGGCAGCGGGCCATGCGGGGTTGAGGATCGAGCGTTCGGGCAGCACGATCTCAAATGGCGCCAGGCAGCCATCGTTGAGCGGGATCGGCTCATCGACCATCACCCGCACGACATAGAGCAATGCCGCGCGCGCGATTGAGGCGGGGGCGTTGAAGTTATCGTCGCGCTGCGCGCTGCTACCGGTGAAATCGACGATCGCGCTGCGGTTTGCCTTGTCGATTGTGACGCTGACCGCGATCACCGCGCCATTGTCCATTGCATAGCTGAACTGGCCGCCCTCGATCCGATCGAGCAGCCGACGCACCATTTCCTCGGCATTGGCCAGGACATGGCCCATATAGGCCTGGACGACGGGCAGCCCGTGCTCGGCAACCGTTGCCCGAAGTGCTTCGGCGCCGCGCGCGCAGGCGGCAATCTGTGCCCGGATATCGCCGACATTCTGGTCGATGTTGCGCGCCGGCCAATCGCCCGAGCCGAGCAGCGCGCGCAGTTCCGCTTCGCAAAGCCGTCCGCCATCGACCAGCAGGAAATCCCTGATCAGCACGCCTTCGTCTTCGATACGGCGGCTGTCGGCGGGCATTGATCCCGGCGTGGTCCCGCCGATATCGGCCTGATGCCCGCGCGCGGCGACATAGAAAGCGGGCATGTCGGCTTCAACAAACACCGGCATGATGATCGTGACATCGGGCAAATGCGTGCCGCCGTCATAGGGGTCGTTGAGTGCATAGACATCGCCCGGCCGCATCGTCCCGCCGCGATTGGCGATGATCGTGCGGATGCTCTTGCCCATCGATCCCAGATGCACCGGCATATGCGGTGCGTTGGCAATCAGCTTGCCGCTCGCGTCGAACAGCGCGCAGCTAAAGTCGAGCCGCTCCTTGATATTCACTGACCAGGCGGTCTGCTGCAGCGCCACGCCCATCTGCTCGGCGATGCTCATGAACAGATTGGCGAACAACTCGAGCCGCACCGGATCGACCTGCGTGCCCGCCGCCACCCGATTTTCGCGGCGGACGACGCGGTCGAGAATCAAATTGGCCTGCGCGTCGATCGTCGCACGCCAGCCCGGCGCGACAAAGCTGGTGCCGGAGGCGTCGACGATGATGATCGGCCCCATCGCCGACCAGCCGACCGGCAGACTCGCCCGGTTGAACAGAGTCGCGGCAACCCTTGCGCCGTCGATATGTAGGTCGATGGGTTCGGCCACTGGCTCCCCCAGACCAGCGGCAAATTGCACCGACGCGGCTGTCGATCGGCCAATCGCTTCGGCCTCGCCCGCTTCGATGATCAGCGGCGTGTCGGGATCGAAAAAGCCGAATCGCGTCGCGTGGGCGTCGGCAAAGCGTCGGCTCAAATCCGCAAAGGGCGCTGCATTGATCGTCAGCGCCGAATCCGCGCCAATATAGCGCACCCGCAGCCGTCGCTCGACGCGATCGATCGCCACCGCCTGCTCGGCCAGCGCTGATGCCGCGTCTGCAGCCAGCCGGTCGAGCACCGCCACGACCTCGGCCTCGCGATCGATCGGCAGGGCGATCGTCGCCTCGCGCACAACGCGGTGCGCGGCCATCCCCATGCCGAAGGCGGAGAGCACCCCGGCAAGCGGATGGATCATCACCCGGTCGATTCCCAGGATATCGGCGATCGCGCAGGCATGCTGCCCGCCAGCGCCGCCAAAACTCGCCAGTGCATAGCGCGCCAGGTCATGCCCGCGCTCGACCGAGATGGTGCGGATCGCGCTCGCCATTGCGTCATTGGCGATGTCGATGAACCCGGCGGCGAGGGCTTCGGGTGTGGATCCGACCTCATCCGCCAGTGCCGTGAGCTGTGCACGCACCACTTCCAGGTCAATCGGCTGATCGCCTTTGGGCCCGAACAGCGACGGAAAATGCGCGGGCTGCAGGCGCCCCAGCAACAGATTGCAGTCGGTAATCGTCAGCGGCCCACCGCGCCGGTAACAGGCCGGTCCCGGATTGGCCCCGGCGGATTCCGGCCCGACGCGCAGCCGCATGCCATCGAAGCGGCAGATTGACCCGCCGCCCGCCGCGACCGTTTCAATCTGCAGCATCGGCGCGCGGACGCGCAGCCCCCCGACAATGGCCTCGCCGGTCCGCTCGAGTTGACCGGCATGGTGCGAGACATCGGTGGAAGTGCCGCCCATATCAAAGCCGATAACGCGTTCGATCCCGGCCAGCCGCGCGGTCTCCGCCATGCCGACGATGCCGCCTGCGGGGCCCGACAGGATCGCATCCTTGCCGCGAAAGGCGCCTGCGCTCGCCAGCCCGCCATTGGATTGCATGAACAGCAATTCGGTATCGCCCAGCGCCGCAGCAACGCGGCTGACATAGCGATCCAGCACTGGCGACAGATACGCATCGACCACGCTGGTCTGGCCGCGCCCGATAAGCTTGATCAGCGGGGTAACCTCATGGCTGACCGAGACATGGGCAAAGCCGACCGCACGGGCGATCTCGGCCAGTCGGATTTCGTGCGCGGTGTGGCGATAGCCATGCATCAGCACGATCGCGAGCGCGTTTAGCCCGCTTGCGAACGCTTCGGCCAGGGCGGCGCGCGCAGCCGCTTCGTCGAGCGGCTGGAGCACCTCCCCCTCGGCGGTCACCCGCTCGTCGATCTCGATTACGGCGGCATAGGCCTGTTCGGGCAGCACGATATGCTTGGCAAAGATATCGGGCCGCGCCTGATGCCCGATCCGCAACGCGTCGCCAAAGCCGCGCGTGATCGCCAGCAGCGTTGGCTCGCCCTTGCGTTCGAGCAACGCGTTGGTGGCGACCGTCGTGCCCATCCGGACCATGTCGACATCGGCAATCGTCGCCCCGGCGGCGGCCGTCATCCGGGTGATCCCCTCGACTACGGCATCGTCATAGCGCGCATCCTGCGACAGCAATTTGGCGGTGCGGATCTGGCCGTCGGGCAACCGCGCGACAATGTCGGTAAAGGTGCCGCCGCGATCGATCCAGAACTGCCAGCCGGTGTGCGCCATCGGGCCCCTTTGCCAATGTTGGCGGTTAATGCAAAGTCAGCTGGGCAAAATCTCCGGGGCAAAGTCTGCTGGGCAAAGGGCGCTGGCTTGAATGGGCAAGGCCGGTTAGGCTCGGGCCGATGGGCAGGGGCGAACAGGTCGGGGCGATTTCATAAATGCTGGTGCTCGCCGGTATCGCGGTGATCGCGCTTGGCTTTTTGTTGCGGTTTAACCCGCTGCTCGTGGTGGCGGTGTCGGCGCTGGTGACGGGGCTCGCCGCCGGGCTCGATCCGCTCAAGATCCTCGCGGTCTTCGGCAAGGCGTTCAACGACAATCGCTTTGTCAGCGTGGTCTATATCGTTCTGCCCGTGATCGGTCTGCTCGAACGGCACGGGCTGCAGGCGCGCGCCGCCGCCCTGGTCCGGCGGCTGCGCGGCGCCACGCCTGGCCGATTGCTGGCGCTCTATCTCGTCTTTCGCCAGTTCACGGCGGCGCTTGGTCTGGTTTCGATTGCTGGCCACGCACAGACCGTACGCCCGCTCGTCGCGCCGATGGTCGAGGCCGCGGCCGAGACCGAGGCTCCCGGCGCGCATGATCCGGAAAAACTGCGCGCGCTGTCAGCTGCCACCGACAATATCGGGCTGTTCTTCGGCGAGGATATCTTCATCGCGATCGGGTCGATCTTGCTGATGAAGGGCGTGCTGCAGGGCTATGGGATCACCGTTGAACCGCTGCAGCTGTCGGTCTGGGCAATCCCCACCGCGATCGCGGCGCTGTTGATCCATGGTACGCGGTTGTTGTTGCTTGATGCCCGCGCAAAGCGACGCCGCGCATGATCGGGCTCAATCTTGTCTATTTGGTCGCGGGCACAACCTTTCTGGCCTTTGCCGTGCTTGGCGCGAGCGGCAGGCGCTGGAGCAATGCCGCGTTCCATCTCCTGCTCGCGATCAGCCTGTTGCTGGGCGATGTCATTGGCGATCTCGGTAATGGCTTGCTCGTGATCGTGCTGATCGCGGTCGCTGCCTCCGGCAGGATGCGCGCCCGCCGCACCGACGATATCGTCGCCGTGCCGCCACGCGGTTCATGGCTGTTCGCGCCCGCGCTGATCGTGCCCGTAACCGCGCTGATCGGCACCCTGGTGTTCAAGCAAATCCCGACGATGATCGATCCCAAACAGGCGACGCTGGTCGCGCTTACCGTTGGCGTGCTGTTCGCGCTCGCCACCTGTTACGCTTGGCTAAGGCCAGCCCCCGCTGCTCCATTTCGCGAAGGGTTGCGGCTAATGGACGATATCGGCTGGGCAGCGGTGTTGCCGCAAATGCTCGCCAGCCTGGGTGCGGTGTTTGCTATTTCGGGCGTGGGCGAGGTGGTCGGGGGGATCGCTGGACAGGCCATTCCGCAGGGCAGTCTGATCGGTGCGGTGATCGGCTATGGGCTTGGCATGGCGCTGTTCACGATGGTGATGGGCAACGCCTTTGCTGCTTTCCCCGTGATGGCGGCGGCGATCGGTCTGCCGCTGCTGGTGCAGGCGCATGGGGCTGATCCCGCCCGCGTCGCCGCGATTGGCATGCTTGCCGGGTTCTGCGGTACGCTGATGACCCCGATGGCCGCCAACTTCAATCTCGTCCCCGCCGCCTTGCTCGATCTCAAGGATCGCAGCGGCGTGATCAAGGCGCAGATCCCGACCGCGTTGCCGCTGTTGGCGTTCAACATCGTGCTGCTCTGGCTGGTGATCCGATGACAATCCTCGACGCGGCACTCGCTGACCGGTTCGCCCGGCTAACGCTTGGTCATCTCGGCCAGGAATATCCGCACAAACTCGATCAAGTGCTGAATGGCCCCGCCGACGTGGCAACCCCGGCTGCGCTGCATCCGATTTTCTACGGCAGCTTTGACTGGCACAGCTGCGTCCATGGCTGGTGGCAGATATTGCGTCTGGCGCGGCTATTCCCCGATATGCCCGTCGCTGCTGATATTCGCGTCCGTGCCGATACGATGCTCACCGTCCAAAAGGTCGCGGTCGAAACCGCCTATCTCGCGCGGCCAGGCAGCGCTGGGTTCGAACGACCCTATGGCTGGGCCTGGGCGCTGACATTGCATGGCGAGGCGATGCGGCACGATGATTCCTTTGGGGCACCCTGGGGGCCGGCGCTGGAACCGCTGGCGCGCGCCTTTGCAGCGCGATTCACGGCGTTCCTGCCCAAGCTGACCTATCCGATCCGCACCGGCACGCACGGCAACACCGCCTTTGCCCTGCTGCTCGCGCATGAATGGGCAGGCGTTCATGATCTAGCGCTTGCCGACCTGATCGTGGCGCGAGCGCTTGACTGGTTCGCCGATGACCGCGGCTGTCAGGCCTGGGAGCCGGGCGGGGATGAGTTTCTGTCATCGGCATTGAGCGAGGCGGCCTTGATGAGCCGAGTGCTTAATCACTCGCAGTTTACCGTCTGGTTCGGCGATTTCCTCCCGCATCTGGCGCTAGGCCAGCCAGCAACGCTGTTCACCCCGGCCCATGTTTCTGACCGCAGCGACGGCAAGATCGCGCATCTCGACGGGTTGAACCTCAGCCGGGCGTGGTGCTGGCGGATAATCGCCGCGGCGCTGGGTGATCAGCATCCAGTCCACGCCATCGCGCAGCGTGCGGCAACGCACCATATCGCCGCCAGCCTGCCGCATATCGCCGATGATTATATGGGCACGCATTGGCTGGCGACCTTCGCCTTGCTTGCCCTGTTGCCGCCGCCATCGGTGTAGGTCAGGCGCCACAGCCGCGCCTCAAAACGCCCGGCGCAATACCCGCACTGAAGGGGGCAATGAGGACCATTCCCGATTTGGCACACTGCGCTTTCGATGACCCAGCATCGAACAATCGTCATAAGCTGTAGCCATGATCCCGAGGGGGTACCCTATCCTTGCTTGCCCTGAAGGTACGGAATTCCCGGATTGAGTGAGCTAATTTGATCAACAGGCAGGTTTTTTTCGATGCGAGCGGCACGCGTTCGCGGTGGACGACTCGCGCCCTGATTTTTGGCTATCTCGCCCTGTTTGGCCTCATTGCGATTTTTTCAGCGACCGTCTTCGATCTACCGAAGCCCGATCCACTCTCGCTGTCGCTGCAAAACGCCCGGCCGCGGTCGTCAAAGCCATTGCCGCCGGGCGCTATGCCCGATCTGGGCAGCGCGATACCCGTGCAAGCGCCGCCCATGCTGGCGCCCGTTCGGGTTGCTCGATCGGCGGCGCCAATCCGGATCGGCTTCTATGTCCCTTGGGATGATAACGGCGCCGCGTCGCTGGCACAGAATAGTGGCCAATTGGACTGGGTCGTCGCGGGGCTCATTTCTGTGGTGGGGCCGAGGCACGAACTCAACGTTGCTGCCGATGAGCGGCTCAATGCCGCGCTGGCGGGCGCCAGGCGACCCGTCGCGCTCTTCCCGATGGTGCAAAATGCGGTTGAGGAGGATTGGGACGGTAACGGCGCCGCCGCGCTGCTGGCCGATGCGGGCGCCCGCAACACGTTACTCGATCAAATCAGCAACCCGCTTGCCGATCTGGGTGCCGCCGGGGTGGTGTTCGATTTTGAGGAGCTGCCCCCAGCGGCGCTGCCGGATTATCTGCGCTTGATCGAGGCGGCAAAGGCCCGTTTTGCAGCCCGCAACTTGCAGGTGGTTGTCGTGGCACCGCCAGATAGTTCCGATTGGCGGCTCGCAGCGCTTGCCCGCGTTGCTGACAAGGTAATCGTCAAAGCTTTTGACGAACATTCGGCCAGCAGCGGCCCGGGGCCGATCGCCAGCCAGCGCTGGTTCACCGCCCAGTTGATGCGGGCACTCTCCGCCATCCCGCCGGACAAACTGATCTTGGCGGTCGGCAATTTTGGCTATGATTGGGGTGCCAAAGGCGATGCAGCGCCCATCTCGGTCGAAGAAGCCTGGCTGATCGCTCGCGACAGCATGGCGCCGATTAACTTTGACCCCCGCACCGGCAATCCCGTGATTGCCTATGAGGAGGATGATCAACCGCACACGGTTTGGCTGCTGGACGCCGCGACGGCGTGGAATCAGATGAAAGCGGCTTATGCGTCCGGCGCAGCGGGGATTGGCATTTGGCGCCTCGGCACGGAGGATGGCGGGATATGGCGGGTCCTGCGATCGCTGGATCGGGATACACCGCCCGACATTGCTGTCCTTCGATCAACCTCCAATGTCGATGTCGAGGGTCGGGGGGAAATCATGCATATCGCCGCGGTCCCGACGAACGGTCGCCGGGCGCTGACCATCGACCGCGATAGCGTGATCGTCGATGAACGCTATCTCAGGCTCCCCACGCCCTATGTTATCCGTCGCACGGGCGATCATCCGAGCTATGTCGTGCTGACCTTTGACGACGGGCCCGATCCGGTCTGGACGCCGCAGGTGCTCAACATCCTGAAAGAGAAAAAGGCGCCGGCGACCTTTTTCGTGGTCGGTCAAAATGCGCTCGGCCAACGCGCGCTGCTCAACCAGATCGTTGCCGATGGCCATGAGCTCGGTAATCACAGCTTTACCCATCCCAACATCGCCAATGTGTCGGGGGTTCAGGCGCGGCTGGAGCTGAATGTGACGCAGCGTCTGGTCCAGGCCTATACCGGGCGATCGATGCGGCTGTTCCGCGCGCCCTATTTCGGGGATGCCGAGGCATCGACGGCGGGCGAATTGAATGCCGCCCTGATCGCGCAGGAGAGCGGCTATACCAATGTCGGGCTCCATGTTGACCCCCAAGACTGGCAGACGCAGTCGGCTGACGAGATCGTTCAATCGGTCATTGCGCAAGTCGAGGACCGTTCGGGCGACGAGACCCGTCAAATCATCCTGCTGCATGATGGCGGCGGCGATCGGCGCCAGACCATATCGGCGCTGCCCAAAATCATCGATGAACTCCGCGCGCGTGGGTTTCAGTTCGTCAGTGTGGCGACACTGGCCCGGTTAAGCCGCGAAAATACGATGCCTCCGGTCGTTTCTGGGGAGATGATCGCGGTGCAGGCCGATACCGGGCTGTTTATGCTGTTGTCGGCATTGGGCCAGGCACTGACCTGGATCTTCCTCGCCGCGATCCTGATTGGCATGGCGCGCGCCCTGATCATGACCAGCCTTGCCTTTCTGCAATATGACCATAGCCGCCACCAAGCGCGGCCGCCGATCGATCCATCGCTGCTGGTGACGGTGATCATTCCGGCCTTTAACGAAGAACGCGTCATCGAAGCGGCGGTGCGGCAGGTGCTGGCCAACCGCGACGCGCATATTGAGGTTTTTGTCGTCGATGACGGATCGACCGATGCCACGGCAGCGATTGTCCGGGCCGCCTTTGGCGACGATCCTCGGGTTCAGCTGATCTCCTTGCCCAATGGGGGCAAAGCAAAGGCACTCAACCATGCCATCGGCCTGGCCCGTGGCGAAGTGTTGATCGCGCATGATGCCGACACCTTGTTTGGCACGGATACCATCGCTCGACTTGCACGCTGGTTCGCCGACCCGCGGATTGGCGCGGTTGCGGGAAATGTGAAGGTTGCCAATCGGGTCAATCTGATCACGCGCTGGCAGGCGATCGAATATGTCACGTCGCAGAATCTGGAGCGGCGGGCGTTGGCGGCGGTCAACAGCATCACCGTTGTCCCCGGCGCCGTGGGGGCGTTCCGGCGCGCGGCCCTGGCGCCAGGCTATCCCGAAGACACGATGGCTGAGGATCAGGACCTGACCATCCGGATCCAGCGCAACGGATGGAAAGTGATCTATGATCCATCCGCCATGGCCTGGACGGAGGTACCCGAAAGCTTTGGTCTGTTGGCCCGTCAGCGGTTTCGATGGGCATTCGGGACGCTGCAATGCCTGTGGAAGCACCGGTCAATCCTGTGGACCTTCAAGCCAATTGGCTTGGCCCTGATCGGCATTCCCCAGGCGTGGGTCCTGCAGATCGGATTTGCCCTGATTGCGCCGCTGATTGATCTGCTGCTTGTCTTCAACATCACCTCCGCGCTCGTCCAATGGCTCCAGCATGGCGCTGGCGAAGTGCGCGTGGAGGTGGCCGTCTTGGCGCTCTACTGGTTTGGCTTCACGATTATCGACGCGCTGTGTGGCTATGCGGCCTATGCGATGGAGCCGCGTCGCGAACGCTGTCCGGTCTTGTTGCTGATCGCCCAGCGGCTCGTCTATCGCCAGTTGATGTATTGGGCGGTCATCCGCGCGATCATGGCGGCGCTGCGTGGTCCTTCGGTGCGGTGGGGCAGGCCAAAGCGCCGGGGGCAGTTCGGCATCCGCCGTCAGCGGTTGTTCTTCCGGCGCGTGAAATCAATTTGAGCAAGTGGCGACTAGAGTCTGTCCTGATTAGATTGAGGCGTATCCGCTGTTTCGGAGGTAGCTTGCGCATTCGTGTGGCGGGAAGGTGTCGAGTAGCGTTCCGA
>LNFM01000356.1_pt1 | contig 134115 bp, 138 predicted proteins | sample 596031 | NCBI WGS metagenome assembly LNFM01 (sample SAMN04254537, study PRJNA301005) | activated carbon metagenome | isolation source: dual media filters at the Ann Arbor, Michigan drinking water treatment plant | place: USA: Ann Arbor | reverse complement strand
GCGCCCATCGCCATGGACGAGGGCCTGCGCTTCGCCATCCGCGAGGGCGGCCGCACGGTGGGTGCGGGCGTCGTGGCCTCCATCGCGAACTGAGTTCCTGCGCCGCCGGCAACCCCGGCGGCGCAGCACAGGGGCGTAGCTCAATTGGCTAGAGCGCCGGTCTCCAAAACCGGAGGTTGGGGGTTCGAGACCCTCCGCCCCTGCCATCATCCATCATGACAGCGCGGTGGCGGCACGTTGCAAGGCGGCCGCCATCGTGCTTTTGAGCAGCCGCGTCCCCGCGACGCGGAATTTCAGGAACCCGAACCTTGGCCAAGATCGAGCCCGCCCAGTTCGTCCGTGAGGTGCGCCAGGAAGTCGCGAAGGTCACCTGGCCCGCGCGGCGGGAGACGCTCGTCACCACGGGGCTGGTGCTTGCGCTCTCCACCCTCGCGGCGCTGTTCTTCCTGGTCGTGGACCAGGTCATCCAGTTCGTCATGCGGCTGGTCTTCGGGTTCTGAGGGAGCATTCGGTCATGGCCGCAAAGCGCTGGTACGTCGTCCACGTCTATTCGGGCTTCGAGAAGAAGATCGCCGAGCAGATCAAGCACCAGGCGGACAAGTCCGGCCTGGCCGACCGCATCGAGGACATCATGGTCCCCACCGAGAGCCGCATGGAAGTGCGGCGCAACCAGAAGGTGGAGACCGAGAGCAAGCTCTTCCCCGGCTACGTGCTGGTGAAGATGGAGATGGACGACGAGACCTGGCACCTGGTGCGCGATACGCCCAAGGTCACCGGCTTCCTCGGCGCGCGCAACAAGCCCCAGCCCATCCCCGAATCCGAGGCGATGCGCATGGTGCAGCAGATCAGCGAGCAGGCGGAGAAGCCCAAGCGCCCGAAGATCACCTTCGAGGTGGGCGAGCAGGTCCGCGTCTCCGACGGCCCCTTCACCAGCTTCAACGGCACGGTGGAGGAGGTGGACGAGGAGAAGGGCCGCGTGAAGGTCTCCGTCTCCATCTTCGGGCGCTCCACGCCCGTCGAGCTGGAATACGGGCAGGTCGAGAAGCTCTGATCGCAAGCTTGCGTTAACCGGGGCGGCCTAGTGTCACCCTCCATCTGGTGGAGGGTGACAGGATGCGGCGCAGGGCAGTCTGCGTGGCCGGGATCGCGGGGCTGGCACGGCCGGCGCTGGCCCTGCCTGCCGTGGGGGGGCGCGCGGCGATCGAGGTGCTCACCTTCGAGTGCCGCCCTTACGCGATTCCCCGCGGGCCCGAACCCGGCATGGCGCTGGCGCTGGTGGCGGAGGTGTTCCGACTGATCGGCGTGCAGGTGGTGTTCGACTTCCGCCCCTGGCCCGAGGCGATGGCCCGCGCGGCGGCGCTGCCCGGCGCGGCGCTGGCGCCCGCCGTGGCGGACCCCGCCTGGGCGGCCCGGCTGGACTGGGCGCTGCCGCTGTTCGAGACGCCCGACACCTTCGCGACGCTCGACGGTCCGCCGCCCGGCACGCTGGAGGAGGCGCGCGCGCTGCCCGCCATCGGCGTGCTGGCCGGCGACCCGCTGGAGGTGCGGCTGCTGGCGCAAGGCGTGACGCGGCTGCGCCCCTTCGCCGACCGCGGCGCGCTGGTGAGCGCCTTGCATGCGGGCGAGGTGTCCGCCTGGCACGGCAGCCGGCCCGAGCAGGCGCACGCGCTGGGCCGGGCCGGGCGCATCGGCCGCCCGGTGGGGGCGACGACGCGCTGGCTGGCGCTGCACCCCCAGGCCGGCGTCCCGCACGGGGACCTGCGCGACGCCATGGCCGCGCTGGAGGCGGATGGCAGCGTGGCCTACATCCTGCACGGGCTGGCCTCCGGATGAAGGGGCATGCGCTGAACCTGCGTTTCGCCCTCGGTGCGGCCGCCTGCCTGATCCTGGCGGAGCTGGGCGGCGCCTGGGTGATCGCGCAGGGGGGGATGGAGCGCGAGCTGCAGCGCCACTTCGCGGACGCTGCGGTGCAGACCGACATGGCGGCGGCGATGGCGGCACCCGGGCTGCGCTTCAACCGCCCCGGCAGCGTGGAGGCGGTGATCGCCCCGCTGGCCGCGCGCAGCGCCTCCCTGCTCGCCGCGCGGGTGGAGCGCGCGGATGGCGGGGTGCTGCATGAATGGGTCCGGCTGGGCATCGCGCCGCCGGAAGGGTGGTGGCGCCCGGCGGTCGAGCAGCCCTTGGCGCCGCGGCCGGTGATCAGCCGGGTGGCCACGGCGGCGGATGGCGCGCAGGTCGGCCGCGTGTCGCTGCTGTGGGACCAGGAGCCGGTGATCGGCGCCGCGGCGCGCGCCTTCCACGTCTCGGCCGCGCTGTCGGTGGGGGTGTCGCTGGCGCTCGGCGGGCTGGGCTTCGGCGTGCTGCGCCACCGGTTGAACCGTTTCCGCCGCGCCGAGGAGGAATCGCGCGACCTCGCGATGCGCGACGTGCTTACGGGCATTCTGAATCGCCGCGGCTTCACCGACGCGACGGAGCGCGGGCCGATGGCGGAGGCCTGGGCGGCGGGGCGGCCGATGCTGCTGGCGCTGGCCGACCTGGACGGCTTCAAGCCGGTGAACGACACCTTCGGCCACGCGGCGGGCGATCAGCTGCTCCAGGTCATCGCGGCGCGGCTGGAGCGCGAGCTGGGCCAGAAGGGCCTGGTGGCGCGGCTGGGCGGCGACGAGTTCGCCATGCTGGTGGAGCTGGACGAGGAGGATCCGGTGGCGGCGGCGGAGGAGGTGTCGCGCCGCGTGCTGGGCATCGTGCGCACGCCCATCATCATCCACCCCGAGGGGCCGGAGGCCAAGGCGGCGGGCGATGCCGGCGTGCCGGTGCGCGTGGGCCTGTCGCTGGGCTGGGCGCTGGCGCCGGCCGACGCGCAGGACGTGAGCGAGCTGATGCGCCGCGCCGACGCCGCGCTGTACCGCGCCAAGGCGGAGGGGCGCGGCCGCTTCTGCCGCTTCCTGCCCGAGATGGACCCGCGCATCGGCACCCGGCGCGGCACGATGCGGCTGGAGGCGGAGCTGCGCCAGGCCCTGGCGGGCGAGCACATGCGCGTGCACTACCAGCCCATCCGCCACATCCGCACCCGCCGGCTGCTGGCGCTGGAGGCGCTGGCGCGCTGGCCGCACGCCACGCGCGGCTTCATCCCACCCTCCGAGTTCATCCCGATCGCCGAGAGCTCGGGGCTGATCGTGCCGCTGACCGAGCAGCTGCTGCGCCAGGCCTGCCAGGACGCGCTGGACTGGCCGGCGCACGTCATCCTGTCCTTCAACCTGTCGCCGCTGCACCTGAAGAGCGGCGACGTGGCCAAGCAGGTGGCGCGCATCCTGGAGGAGACGGGGCTGCCGCCGGAGCGCCTGCAGCTGGAGCTGACGGAGATGGCCTTCATCGGCGACGTGAAGCAGGCCCGCGCCCGGCTGCACGAGCTGAAGGGGCTGGGGGTGCAGCTGGCGATCGACGATTTCGGCACGCGCCATTCCAACCTGCGCGAGCTGCAGGCGCTGCCCTTCGACAAGATCAAGGTGGATGCGGGCTTCGTGCGCGCCATGGCGTTGGACCCCGGGGCGCGCAAGATCGTGGCCGCCATCATCGGGCTGGGCGAGAGCCTGGGCCTGCCGGTGGTGGCGGAGGGTATCGAGGAGGAGACGGACGTCACCGCCCTGCTGGAGCTGGGCTGCGAGATCGGCCAGGGCTGGCTGTTCGGGCGGCCGCAGCCGGCGGAGGGCGTGGCGGCGCTGCTGGCGGCGCCGCTGCTGCGGGTGGCCTGACGGGGCCGCGCGCCTTCCTCGGCCGGGCGTTTCCTGGCAGAGGATGGGCGCGCAACGAAGGGGCCGCCCGCCATGACCGACCTTCCCGCCCGCGTGGAGATCACGGAGGAAGGCCCGCGCGAGGGCTTCCAGATCGAGCCCGGGCCGATCCCCACCGCCGACAAGGTCGCGCTGGTCGAGGCGCTGTCGGACACCGGGCTGCGGCGCATCCAGGCGGCGTCCTTCGTCTCGCCCAGGGTCGTGCCGGGATGGGCAGATGCGGAGGCGGTGGTGGGCGGCTTCGTGCCGCGGGCGGGCGTGGAATACACCGCGCTGTGGTTCAACGAGGCCGGCCTCAAGCGCGCGCTGGCGTTCCGGGACCGGCTGAGCATCTTCGGCTCCATCACTGTCACGGCGTCGGAGGCCTTCACGCGGCGCAACCTCAACCGCACGCAGGCGGAGCAGCTGGTGGCGGCGCGCGCCAACATCGCCGCCCATCGCGCGCAGGGGGTGGCGATGGAGCGCGTCTCCGTCCAGGCGGCCTTCGGCTGCAACTTCGGCGGCGAGGTGACGGCGGATGCCGCGCTGGCGGTGCTGGCGGATGCGATGGCGCTGGCCGATGACGAGGGCTGCGCGATCCGCCGCGTGACGCTGGCGGATTCGATGGGCTGGGCGACGCCGCTGCGCGTGGAGCGCCTGGTGGGTGCGGTGCGAGCGCGCTTCCCAGGGCTGGAGATCGTGCTGCACCTGCATGACACGCGCGGCCTGGGCATCGCCTGCGCCGCCGCCGGGCTCCGGCTGGGGGTGGCGAAGTACGATTCGGCGGTGGCCGGGCTGGGCGGCTGCCCCTTCGCCGGCCAGCCGGGTGCGGCGGGCAACATCGCGACCGAGGAGCTGGTCTTCCTGTGCCACGAGATGGGGGTGGAGACGGAGGTGGAGCTGGAGGCGCTGCTGGAGGCGGCGCGGCTGGCGGAGCGGATCGTGGGGCACCCCTGCCCGTCGAACCTGCTGCGCGCGGGCGTGCGGAGGGTGGCGTGACGCTGCCGCTGGAAGGCATCACCATCGTCGAGTTCTCGCACATGGTGATGGGCCCCACCTGCGGCCTGATCCTGGCCGACCTGGGGGCGGAGGTGATCAAGGTCGAGCCGCCGGGCGGCGACCGCACCCGCGCGCTTCGGGCCAGCGGCACCGGTTTCTTCCCGGCGCTCTCGCGCAACAAGAAATCCGTCACCGTGGACATGGCGGATCCCGCGCAGATGGCGCGGCTGCTGGCGCTGCTGGACCGCGCCGACGTGGTGATCGAGAACTTCCGCCCCGGCGCGCTGGAGGCGAAGGGGCTGGGCCATGCCGCGCTGGCGGCGCGCAACCCGCGCCTGGTCTATTGCTCGCTGAAGGGCTTCCTGTCCGGCCCCTACGAGCACCGCACCGCGCTGGACGAGGTGGTGCAGATGATGGCGGGCCTGGCCTACATGACCGGCCCGCCCGGCCGGCCCCTGCGCGCGGGCGCGCCGGTGAACGACATGATGGGCGGCATGTTCGGCGCCATCGCCATCCTCGCCGCGCTGCGCCGGCGCGACGCCACGGGCCGGGGCGAGCAGGTGCAGGCCGGCCTGTTCGAGAACGCGGCCTTCCTGGTTTCCACCGCCATGATGCAGCAGGCGGTCACCGGCGTGGCGCCGCCGCCGATGCCGGGCGGGCGGCGGGCCTGGGGGGTGTACGACGTGTTCACCGCCAGCGACGGCGTGCAGGTCTTCGTGGGCGTGGTGACGGAAACGCAGTGGGGGGGCTTCGTCGCGGCCCTCGGCGACCCGCGGCTGGAGGATGGGCGCTTCGCCGGCAACAACGCGCGCTCGGCGGCGCGGGAGGCGCTGATTCCGCTGGTGCAGGAGATCCTGGGCACGCGGCCCGTCGCCGCCATCGAGGCGCTGTGCGAGGCCAATGGTCTGCCCTACGCGCGCATCAACACGCCGGGCGACCTGTTCGCGGACCCGCATCTGCTGGCGTCCGGCGGGCTGCTGCCGGTGACACTGCCCGATGGGCGCCCGGCGCAGGTACCGGCGCTGCCGATCCAGTTCGGCGACGCGCGGCTGGGCGTGCGGCTGGACCTGCCGGCGCCGGGGCAGCACACTGGCGAGGTCTTGGAGTGCGATCGTCCCGGCCGGGGCGTGAATCGCCCTCCCGGATGCTTGGAGGATTGACCATGCCGGTCTGGGCGCTGGACGAGCACGAACCCGCCATGGGCGCGGACACCTGGGTGGCGCCGGATGCCCACGTCATCGGCCGCGTCACGCTGGGCGAGGGGGTGGGCGTGTGGTTCGGCGCGGTGATCCGCGCGGACAACGAGGCGATGAGCATCGGCGCGCGCACCAACATCCAGGAAGGCGCGATGCTGCACAGCGACCGCGGCGCGCCGCTGGTGGTGGGCGCGGATGTCACGGTGGGGCACCACGCCATCCTGCATGGCTGCACGGTGGGCGACAACTCGCTGATCGGCATGGGGGCGACGGTGCTGAACAATGCCCGCATCGGGCGCAACTGCATCGTCGGCGCCAATGCCCTGGTCACCGAGGGGAAGGAGTTCCCGGACAACTCGCTGATCGTGGGCTCGCCGGCGCGGGCGGTGCGCACGCTGGACGAGGCCAGCGCGGCGCGGCTGCGCGCCAGCGCCGAGGGCTACGTGGCGAACCAGCGGCGCTTCGCGAAGGGGCTGCGTCAGGTCGGCTGAGCCGCCGCCGCCCGGATTCGCGCCAGTGCCTCCTCCCGCCCCAGCACGGCCAGGGTGAGGTCGATGGGCGGGGACATGGTGCTGCCGGTCAGCGCCACGCGCAGCGGCTGCGCCACCTCCTTCAGCTTGATGGCCTTCACGTCGCTGTAGTCGCGCAGCCACACCTCCAGGTCCTTGCGCTCCCAGGGCGCGGTGGACAGGAACTCGGCCAGGTCGGCGAGGCGCGCGCGGGCGTCGGGCGTCAGCAGGGCGGCGGATTTCGCGTCCGGCTCGGGTGCGCCGTCGGCCATGGCGAAGAGCGCGCCGTCGGCGATGTCGTGCACGGTCTTGGCGCGCTCCTGCAGGGCGGGCAGCAGCATCTCCAGCCTCGCCAGCGCGTCGGCGCCGGGCTCCACCCCCATGGCGCGCAGCCGGGCCAGCACCTCGGGCAGCAGGCGTTCGGGCGTGGACTGGCGCAGCCAGATGCCGTTGACGTGCAGCATCTTCGCGTGATCCAGGCGCGAGGCGGCGCGGCCGACATCGGCGATGTCGAAGATCTTCTCCGCCCGTTCGCGCGCGATGATCTCCTCGTCGCCATGGCCCCAGCCCAGGCGCAGCAGGGAGTTGCAGACGGCCTCGGGCAGCAGCCCCTGGTCGCGGAACTCCAGCACGCCCACGGCGCCGTGGCGCTTGCTCAGCTTGGCGCCGTCCGCGCCGTGGATCAGAGGCACGTGGGCGAAGCGCGGGCGGTGCCAGCCCATCGCGTCGAAGACCATGCATTGGCGGAAGGCGCGGATGACGTGGGTGATGGCCATGTCGTGGTCGTCCACCACCACGGCGTGCAGGTAGGTGGGCGTGCCGTCGGAGCGCAGGATGATCATGTCGTCCAGCTCGGCATTCGCCACGCGCACGGTGCCCTGCACCAGGTCCTCCACCACCGTCTCGCCGCCTTGCGGGGCCTTGATGCGGATGGCGAAGGGCTTTCCTTCGTGCTCCGGGCCGGGCTGCCGGTCGCGCCACGAACCGTCGTAGCGGGGGGGCCGCTTCTCGGCCATCGCGCGCTCGCGCATCGCCACCAGCTCCTCGGGCGTCTCGTAGGCGCGGTAGGCCTTGCCCTGCGCCAGTAGCTGGTGCGCGACCTCGGCGTGGCGCGCCTCGCGCGTGCTCTGGAACACGGGCGGCTCGTCGGGGGTCAGGCCCAGCCAGGCCAGGCTGTCCATGATCTGTTGGACCGCCTCGGGGGTGGAGCGCGCCTTGTCCGTGTCCTCGATCCGCAGCAGGAACGTGCCGCCGTGGCGGCGGGCGTGCAGCAGGTTGAACAGCGCGGTGCGCGCGCCGCCGATGTGCAGGAAGCCGGTCGGCGAGGGGGCGAAGCGGGTGCGGACGGTCATGCCCGCCCTCTACACCCATCGGGGCCTTCGCGGAACGTGGCGCGCATGCGACCAATGGTTGCGATGACCTCCCGCGCCACCCTCCGCCGGCTGGAGGCCGCGCTGGCCACGGAGGCCGGGCGGCTGGCGCCCTGGCTCGCCGTGGCGATGGGGGCGGGGGTGCTGGCCTTCCTGCTGCCGCGCGCCGACCCGCCCGCCTGGCTGCCCTGGGCCGCGCTGGCGCCGTTGCCGGTGGCGCTGGTCCTGGCGCGGCGGTGGCTGCTGGCGGGGTTCGCGGCCGGGCTGGCGGCGGCGGCCGGGCTGGGCTTCGCGCTGGCCGCCTGGCACGTGGCGCGCGCCCCGCCCATGCCGGATTTTCCGCGCACCGCCCTGGTGGTGACGGGCACGGTGGCGGAGCTGGACCCGCTGCCGAACGGCGCGCGCATCACCCTGCGCGGCGCGCGCTGGACCGAGGCGATGGCGCCCCTGGACCGCGACGTCCGCGTGCGCCTGCAGCCGCGCGACGCCGCGCGCCCGCTTCCGGGCGAGGTGGTGCGGGTGCGGGCGCTGCTGCGCGCGCCCTCCGCGCCCGCGCATCCGGGCGGGTGGGACTTCCAGCGCGCGGCGTTCTTCGACGGGCTGGGCGGCTCGGGCTTCGCGCTGGGCCCGGTGGAGGTGCTGGCGGCCGGCGACGCCCCGCCGCTGGCCCCGCTGCGCGCGGCGATGGAGGCGCGGGTGATGGCGGCCCTGCCGGGCGATGCGGGGGCCATCGGCGCCGCGCTGCTGACGGGCGGGCAGAGCGGCATCTCGCCCGCCGGCATGGGGGCGATGCGCGATTCGGGGCTGGCGCACCTGCTGTCGGTCTCCGGCCTGCACATCGCCATCGTCATGGGGCTGGGCTTCTTCCTGTTGCGGGCGGGGCTGGCGCTGGTGCCGGCCCTCGCGCTGCGCTGGGGGACGCGGCCCTGGGCCATGCTGGGGGCGCTGGCACTGGGCGGGTTCTACACGCTGCTGACGGGGGCGCAGGTGCCGATGCTGCGCTCCTTCGCCATGGCCTGCGTGGTGGCGGTGGCGGTGCTGGCGGGGCGGCGGGCGCTGTCGCCGCGCGTGCTGGCGGTGGCGGCGGCGGTGGTGCTGGCCGTGAACCCGGCGGCGATGCTGGGGCCGTCCTTCCAGATGAGCTTCGCCGCCGTGCTGGCGCTGATCGCCGCCGCCGAGGCCATGCGCGGGCGGGTGCCGCGGACAGGCTGGCGCCGCGTGGCCTGGTGGGTGGGGGCGAGCGTGCTGACCTCCGTGGTCGCCGGCCTGGCCACCATGCCCTTCGGGCTGCACCATTTCGGGCGGCTGCAATGGTACGGCGTGGCGGCGAACGCGGTGGCGGTGCCGCTGACCACCTTCCTGGTGATGCCGGCGGGAATGCTGGCGGCGGCCCTGATGCCGCTGGGGCTGGAGGGATGGCCGCTGGCGGTGATGGGCTGGGGCGTGGAGGCGGTGCTGGCGGTGGCGCGCGAGGTGGCGTCCTGGCCGGGTGCGGCGATGGCGGCGGCACCCATCCCCGGCTGGGGGCTGGCGCTGGCGGGGTTCGGCTTGTGCTGGCTTTGCCTCTGGCGGCGGCGCTGGCGCTGGGCCGGCGTGCCGCTGGTGGCCGCCGGGCTGGCCAGCGCGCTGCTGGTGCGCCCGCCCGATGCGGTGGCCGCCGCCGACGGCCGGCTGTTCCTGCTGCGCGACGGCGAGGCGGTGTTCCTGGAGCGCCGCCCCGGCGCCTCGCGCTTCGTGCGCGATGCCTGGCTGCGCCAGTTCGGCGAGACGGAGGCGCCCGACCTGCCGCGCGAGCTGGACCGGCCCGGCCTGGCCTGCGCGGATGGGCGCTGCGTGCTGGGCGGGCGGCTGGCGCTGCTGCGCCCCGCCCCGCCCCGGCGCGGCGCGCGGCCGCCGCCGGACTGGACGCCCGAGCCGCTGTGCGGGCAGGTGGCCGTCATCCTTTCGCCCGAGCCCCTGCGCGGGCGCTGCGCCGGCACGGTGGTCGTGGACCGCTTCGCCGTGTGGCGCGACGGGGCGCACGCGGTGTGGCTGGAGCGCGACGGGGTGCGCGTGGTGAGCGACCGCGCGCATCGCGGCGAGCGCCCCTGGGTGCCGCCGCGCCCGCGCCCGCGCGCGCAGACGGAGGAGCCGCCGGCGGAGGTGGAGTGATCACGTCCCCGCGAAGCCCTGCACCAGCGACGCGGAGAGCAGCGCCCAGCCATCCACCAGCACGAAGAAGATCAGCTTGAAGGGCAGCGCCACCACGGAGGGCGGCAGCATCATCATCCCCAGCGACATGAGGATGGAGGCGATCACCATGTCGATCACCAGGAAGGGCAGGAAGAGCAGGAATCCGATCTCGAAGGCGCGCTTCATCTCGGTCACCAGGAAGGCGGGCAGCAGGGCGCGGAAGGAGGCCTGCTCGGGCGAGGCGACGGCGGGCTGCTTGGCGAGGTCGAGGAACAGGGCCAGGTCGCTCTCGCGCACGTTGGCGGCCATGAAGCCGCGGAAGGGCTCGGCGGCGGCGGCCAGCGCCTCCATCTCGCCCATCCGCCCCTCCGTCATCGGCAGGATGCCCTGGGTCCAGGACGCCTCGAAGACCGGCTGCATGACGAAGAGGGTGAGGAAGAGCGCGAGGCCGATCAGCACCGGGTTCGGCGGCACGCCCTGGGCGCCGATCGCCTGGCGCAGCAGGGCGAGCACGATGACGATGCGGGTGAAGGCCGTGGCCATCACCAGCAGCGAGGGCGCCAGCGACAGCAGCCCGATCAGCGCGGTGAGCTGCACGAGGCGCGCCGTGGCCCCCGGCTGCCCGGCGGCGCCGAGGTCTATGGACACCGACTGCGCCAGCGCCGGCAGCGGCAGCAGCAGCAGGAGGGCGAGCCAGCGCGTCACGGCCGTTCCACCCAGCCGAGGAAGGTGTCGCCGGACGGGCCGGTGAGGACCAGCGCCTCCCGCCCGTCGCAGCGCAGCAGCACCGCGCGGCGCCTGGCGTCCACCACGCAGGCGGCGGAAACGGAAAGGCGGCCGCCGGGCGGCGCCGCCAGGCCGCGGCGGCGCGCCCACTGGCCCAGCGCCCAGGCCAGCAGGATGACGGCGGCCAGCGCGGCCAGGGAGTGGAGCGAGGGGGTGGTCATGCGGCGTCGAAGGCGCGGCGCAGGCGGTCCAGCTCCTCCGTCAGCTCCATGAGCGGCAGGCGCAGCCGCTGGCCGGATTCGCGCGGCAGGCAGGCGATGGCGGCGCACAGGCGCTGCGCGTCGCCGTCCAGCCCGCCGAGGTCCACCGCGCGCCCGGCGATGACCAGGGCGCGGGCCACCGCCATGGTGCCGTGCAGGGATTCGATGGCGGCCAGCGTCGCGGCCAGTTCGAGGGTCTGCTCCATGAGGCGGATGATGCGCGGCAAGGGGTTAACGGAGCCTTGCCGCCGCGAGCCGCGTGGCGTTCACGAAGTCTTCAGGATGGGGCGCCAGGATGGGGGCATGGACCTCCTCAGCAACGGGCCGATCGCCCTCGCGGAACGTCGCCTCGCCTGGCTGGACGGGCGGCAGCGCGTGCTGGCGCAGAACGTGGCGAACGCCGACACCCCCGGCTACGTCCCGCGCGACTCGGCGCGGTTCGAGGCGGTGCTGTCGCGCCAGGCCGCGGCCGCGCGCCTCGTCGCCACCGATGGGCGGCACCTGGCGCCGCGCGGCGGCGGACTGATGCCGCAGGAGCGGCGGCCGCTGGACGTGGCGCCCAACGGCAACGCCGTCTCGCTGGAGCAGCAGGCCCTGAAGATCGCCCAGACGGACCAGGACCACGCGCTGGCGATGGGGCTGCACCGGAAATACCTGGCGCTGTTCCGCACCGCGCTGGGCCGCAGCTAGGAAAGGGACACGCATGGACCTCGATCGCGCGCTGAGGATCTCCGCCGCCGGCATGACCGCGCAATCCACGCGGCTGCGCGTGGTGGCGGAGAACATCGCCAACCGCGACAGCACCGGCCAGTCGCCGGGCGCCGACCCGTATCGCCGCAAGACTGTCAGCTTCGGCGCGCGCATGGACCGCGCGGCGGGGGTGGAAACGGTGGAGGTGCGCCGCGTCGGCCGCGCCGCGGGCGACTTCCCGCAGCGCTTCGACCCCTCGCACCCGGCCGCCGACGCCAATGGCTACGTCCGCACGCCCAACGTGGATTCGATCGTGGAGAACATGGACATGCGCGAGGCCAACCGCTCCTTCTCCGCCAACCTGGCGGTGCTGGAGACGACGCGGGGCATGCTGTCGCGCGCCATCGAGGCGCTGCGCTGATGGCCCTGCCGGCGATCGGCCTCGCGGGGGCCACCGCGGCGTATCGCGCCGCATCGGGTGCGGGGGAGGCGCTGGCCTCCGGCGCCGGCTTCGGCGAGGCGCTGAAGCGCGCCGTCGAGGGCGCGGTGGGCGCGGGGCGGCAGGCGGACGCGGCCTCCACCGCGGCGCTGTCGGGCACGGGCAACGTGACGGACGTGGTGCTTGCCGTGTCGCGCGCGGAGCTCGCTCTGCAGACGGCGACGGCGGTGCGCGACCGCGTGGTGAGCGCCTACCAGGACGTGATGCGCATGCCGATCTGACCGATCGGGTGCGCCGGGGCAGGAGGCCGGGCGCGATGATGGACTACCCCGCCGCGATGGCGATGCGCGACGCGCTATGGATGACCTTGCAGCTGGCCGGCCCGCCGCTGGCGCTGGTGCTGGTGATCGGCTTCGTGGTGTCGCTGATCCAGGCGCTGACGCAGATCCAGGAGCCGACGCTGGCCTTCCTGCCCAAGGTGGGCGCGCTGGGCGCGCTGCTGCTGTTCCTCGGCCCGTCGATGGCCGAGGCGATGCGCGGCTGGGCCGGGCGGCTGTTCGACCAGGTGGTGCTGGTGGGCGGGCTGCAATGAGCGAGGCCGAGCTGCTGGCCGCGCTGCCGACGCTCGCCTTCCAGGCGGCGCTGCTGTTTTGCCGGCTGGGTGCGGCGGTGATGCTGCTGCCCGGCATCGGCGAGGCGGAGATCCCCGCCACGCAGCGGCTGGCGCTGGGCGTGGGCCTGGTGCTGGCGCTGCTGCCGGCGCTGGCCCCCGCCCTGCCGCCGGCACCGGGCGAGGTGGGGGCGCTGGCGCGGCTGGTGGCGGTGGAGGTGATCCTCGGGCTGTGGTTCGGGCTGCTGACGCGCATCCTGGCCATCGCTCTGGCGCAGGCGGGGCAGGTGATCGCGCTGATGATCGGCCTCACCTCGCCCTTGCAGGGCGATGCGGTGCTGGGCGGTGCCGCCACCGCGCCCGCGCGGGCGCTGGCCCTGCTGGCGGCGGCGCTGGTGCTGGCGACCGGCCTGCACGAGGCGCCGCTGCGCGCGCTGGTCGCCTCCTACGAGGTGCTGCCGGCGGGGCAGTTCCCGGCCGGGGCGGCGGCGGAGGAGGTGGCGGCGATGGCGGCGCGCTCGCTGGGGCTGTCGCTCCAGCTCGCGGCGCCCTTCGTGCTGGCGGCGGTGCTGTTCAACGCCGCGCTGGGCCTGCTGGCCCGCCTGGCGCCGCAGAGCCAGGTCTTCGTGATCGGCGCGCCGGTGCAGCTGGCGGGCGGCTTCCTGCTGCTGGCGCTGCTGCTGCCCGTGATCCTCGGCCTCTGGGCCACGGCGATGGGCGGCGGCTTCGCGCTGCTGCCCGGGGCGCGCTGAGCCATGGCCGAGGAAGAGGGCGAGGAGGACGACGACAAGGAGGAAGGCACCGAGCCAGCCAGTCCGCGCAAGATCCAGAAGGCGCGCGAGGCCGGCAACGCGCCCATGTCGCGCGAGGCGGTGGGCTTCGCCACGCTGCTGGCGACGCTGGGCGTGGCGGCGCTGGTGCTGCCCGGCCAGGTGGCGGGCTTCCAGGCGGCGCTGGGCGGGGCCTTCGCACGCTCGCACGAGATCGAGGCGGGGGTGGCGGCGCGCGAATGGCTGCGGCTGTTCCTGGGGACCTTGCTGCCGGTGGCGGCGGCGGCCATCGTCGCGGCCATCGCGGCGACGGTGGCGCAGACGCGCGGCGTGGTGTCGGCGCGGATGCTGGCGCCGTCGCTGTCCAAGCTGTCGCCCCTGGCGGGGTTCGGGCGGTTGTTCGGGGCGGAAAGCCTGCTGGAGTTCGGGCGCACCTGCCTGAAGCTCGCCGTGGTGGCGGGCGCGCTGTGGATGGTGATGGGCGACCTGCCGGGCCTGGGCACGCTGCTGGAGAAGCCGCCGGCCGCGCTGCTGGAGGCGGCGGGCTGGGGCGTGCTGCGGCTGGCGGCGGTGACGCTGGGCGCCTTCTTCCTGCTGGCGCTGGGCGACGTGCTGCTGGTGCACTGGCGCTTCCTGGACAGCCTGAAGATGACCCGCAAGGAGCTGCGCGACGAGCAGAAGGAAAGCGAGGGCAGCCCCGAGGTGAAGGGCCGCCAGCGCATGCTGCGCGAGACGCTGGGCCGCCGGCGCATGATGGCGGAGGTGCCGAAGGCCGCGGTGGTCATCACCAACCCCACCCACTACGCCGTGGCGCTGGCCTATGAACCGGGCAGCTCGGCCGCGCCGCGGGTGGTGGCCAAGGGGGTGGACGCCGTCGCGGCGCGCATCCGCGAGGCGGCGCAGGAGGCGGGCGTGCCGCTGATGGCCGACCCGCCGCTGGCGCGCGCGCTTTACAAGCTGGCGCTGGATGCCGAGATTCCGGCCGAACACTGGGACGCGGTGGCGAAGATCATTGCCTACGTGATGAAGCTGCGCGGGCGCCGGTGACGGCGCTGCTGGAGGCGCTGCCGCTGCCCGCCGCGCTGGTGGATGGCGAGGGGCGGGTGCAGGCGGCCAATGCCCTGGCCGGGCTGCAGGCGGGCGCGCGCTTCGCGCCTGGCCCGGGCTGGTCGGCGCATCCGGTGCCCGGCGCCGTGCTGTGGCTGCGGCGCGGCGGCGAGGATGCGGCGCTCGCGCATGATCTCGGCAACCTGCTGTCCGTGGCGGGCGCGGCCGCCGAGGCGATGGGCGCCCTGCCCGTGCCGGCGGCGGAGGCCGAGCGGCAGGCGATCCTGGACGCGGTGCGGCGGGGGCGGGCGCAGCTGCGCGCCCTGCGCGGCGGGGCCGAGCCGGTGGAGGCGCTGGAGCTGGGCGCCTGGCTCGCCCGGCTGGAGCCGCTGCTGGGCCGGATGCTGGGCGGGGGCGTCGCGCTGCGGGTGGAGCGGCCGGGCACGCCGCTGCGCGTGCTGGCGCCGCCCGCCGCGCTGGACCGGGCCGTCCTGAACCTGGCCGCCAATGCACGCCGGGCGATGGGCGGGCGGGGACGCTTCGCGCTGTCGCTGCGGCGCGAGGATGCCTTGGCGGTGCTGGAGGCGGCGGATGACGGGCCCGGCTTCTCCGCCATGGCGCTGGCGCGCGGCTTCGAGCCCGGCTTCAGCGACGCCGCGGGCACCGGGCTGGGCCTGCCGGTGGTGCGCGCGGCGGCGGCGGCGGCGGATGGGCAGGTGGTGCTGGGCCGCGCCGGCCTGGGCGGGGCGCTGGTGCGGCTGGAGCTGCCGCTGATGGCCGCGGGGCCGTCCCTGCGGGCGGTGGTGGTGGAGGATGAGAGCGGCATCCGCCGGGCGGTGCGGGCGGTGCTGGAGCGCGCCGGGCATTGCGTCGCCGCCTTCGAGGATGGCGAGGCCGCGCTGGAGCACCTGCGGGCGGGCGCGGCGGCCGGCCTGCTGGTGACGGACCTCACACTGCCAGGCATGGATGGCGCGGCGCTGGCCCGGGATGCCCGTGCCTTGCGTCCCGGCCTGCCGGTGCTGCTGATGAGCGGATACGGGCTGGAAGCGGCCGGGGAGGCCACCCATTTCCTGCGCAAGCCCTTCACGGCGGCGGAGCTGGAGGCGGCGATTTCCTGCACGCTTTCGCTTGCAAAGGGCGCCTGAAAAGAACATATACCGAACAGAAGGGCGGCGCGTTGCAGGCCCGCTTCCGCGTGGTATTGGCGGGTGGTCCGGGGTCGTTTCATCCCTGGGTTGCAGCCTTTTCGAGAGGTTCCAGGATGGAAAAGAACAAGGCGCTGGATGCGGCGCTGGCTCAGATCGAGCGCTCCTTCGGCAAGGGCTCGATCATGCGCATGGGTGCGAAGAACCCCATGGAGGACGTGGAGGTAATCTCCACCGGCTCCCTGGGCCTCGACCTGGCGCTGGGCATCGGCGGCGTGCCCAAGGGGCGCGTCATCGAGATTTACGGTCCCGAATCCTCGGGCAAGACGACGCTGGCGCTGCACGTCATCGCCGAGGCGCAGAAGAAGGGCGGCACCTGCGCCTTCATCGACGCCGAGCACGCGCTCGACCCCGGCTACGCCCGCAAGCTGGGGGTGGACGTGGACAACCTGCTGATCTCCCAGCCCGACGCGGGCGAGCAGGCGCTGGAGATCTGCGACACGCTGGTGCGCTCGGGCGCGGTGGACGTGGTGGTGATCGACAGCGTGGCCGCGCTGGTGCCCAAGGCCGAGCTCGAGGGCGAGATGGGCGACAGCCACGTCGGCCTGCATGCGCGGCTGATGAGCCAGGCGCTGCGCAAGCTGACCGGCACGGTGTCGCGCTCCAACACGCTGCTGATCTTCCTCAACCAGATCCGGCTGAAGATCGGCGTGATGTTCGGCAACCCGGAGACGACGACGGGCGGCAACGCGCTGAAGTTCTACGCCTCCATCCGCATGGACATCCGCCGCATCGGCGCGATCAAGGACCGCGAGGAGGCGGTGGGCAACCAGACCCGCGTGAAGGTGGTGAAGAACAAGATGGCCCCGCCGTTCCGGCAGGTCGAGTTCGACATCATGTATGGCGAGGGCATCTCCAAGGTGGGCGAGCTGATCGACCTCGGCGTGAAGGCCGGCATCGTCGAGAAGTCGGGCGCCTGGTTCTCGTGCGACGGGCAGCGCATCGGGCAGGGGCGCGAGAACGCCAAGCAGTTCCTGCGCGACAACAAGGAGATGGCGGCCTCCATCGAGGCGCGCATCCGCGGCCAGGGCGCGGCGGTCGCCGAGGCGCTGCAGGGCACGCCGGAGGCCGAGGACGACGCCTGATAGGGATACAATTCTTTCCCTTCAACCCGGTCCTTCCTTGGGAGGGCCGGGTTTTTATTTGCCAAGCTTCCCGCAAACGGACCTCGGCGGGCCTGCGTTCTTTCGGCGTGTCACGAAGCGGCACGAACGATGAAGGAGACGCGAAGCATGGCGAACAACCAGCAGAATGGCGGCCAGAAGAACCAGGGCCAGGGCCAGGTCAAGGATCCGCAGAACGACGGTCGCCTCAAGGACAACCGCGGCGGGCAGCAGGGCCAGTCCATGCAGGACGACGACGTGCAGCCAGGCGGCCAGGGCCGCGTGAAGGACCCCGCCCATGACGGGCGGCTGAAGCAGAACCAGTAGTTCGGCACCCCCCCCCTCCCATTGAGGGGGGCGGCGCGCTGCGGTATGCGCGGGTGCATGAGCACCAGCAACGACATCCGCGCCACCTTCCTCGGCTACTTCGCCAAGAACGGCCACACGGTCGTCGAATCCAGCCCGCTGGTGCCGCGCAACGACCCGACGCTGATGTTCGCCAATTCGGGCATGGTGCAGTTCAAGAACGTCTTCACCGGGCAGGAGCGCCGGCCCTACTCGACCGCGACCACGGCGCAGAAATGCGTGCGCGCGGGCGGCAAGCACAACGACCTGGACAACGTGGGCTACACCGCCCGCCACCACACCTTCTTCGAGATGCTGGGCAATTTCTCCTTCGGCGACTACTTCAAGCCGCAGGCGATCGAGCATGCCTGGACACTGCTGACGCGCGACTTCGCCCTGCCGAAGGACCGCCTGCTGGTCACCGTGTACAGTGAGGACGAGGACGCGGCCGCCCTGTGGCGCAAGATCGCCGGCCTGCCGGAGGAGCGGATCATCCGCATCCCCACCGACGACAATTTCTGGCGCATGGGCGACACCGGCCCCTGCGGCCCGTGCTCGGAGATCTTCTTCGACCACGGCCCGCACATCGCCGGCGGCCCGCCCGGCAGCGCCGAGCAGGATGGCGACCGCTTCATCGAGATCTGGAACCTCGTGTTCATGCAGTATCTCGAGGAGCCGAAGGGCACGCGCAATCCGCTGCCCCGCCCCTCCATCGACACCGGCATGGGGCTGGAGCGCTTCGCCGCCATCCTCCAGGGCAAGCACGACAACTACGACACGGACACCTTCCGCGCGATCATCCTCGAATCGGCCAGCCTCACGGGGCAGGAGCCGGACGGGCCGTTCCGGGCGTCGCACCGCGTGGTGGCCGACCACCTGCGCGCCGGCGCCTTCCTGATGGCCGACGGCGTGCTGCCCTCCAACGAGGGGCGTGGCTACGTGCTGCGCCGCATCCTGCGCCGCGCCATGCGCCACGCCCACATGATGGGCGCGCGCGAGCCGCTGCTGCACCGCCTCTTTCCCGTGCTGGAGCGGCAGATGGCCGCCGCCTACCCGGAACTGTCGCGCGCCGCATCCCTCATCACCGACACGCTGAAGCTGGAGGAGAACCGCTTCCGCAGCCTGCTCGAGCGCGGGCTTGGCCTGCTGGAGGCGGAGGTGGCGAAGCTGGGCGGCAGCGAGGCCCTGCCGGGCGACGTCGCCTTCCGCCTCTACGACACCTACGGCTTCCCGCTGGACCTGACGCAGGACGCCCTGCGCGCTGGGGGCCGCGCCGTGGACGTGGCGGGCTTCGAGGCGGCGATGGCCGAGCAGAAGACCCGGGCCCGCGCCGCCTGGGCCGGCTCGGGCGAGGCCGCGACCGAGACGCTGTGGTTCGACCTGAAGGAGCAGCTGGGCGCCACCGAATTCCTCGGCTACTCGACCGAGCGGGCGGAGGGGACCATCGCCGCCCTCGTTTCCGGCAAGGCCGCCATCACCTCGGCGACCCAGGGGCGCGAGGTGGCGGTGGTGCTGAACCAGACGCCCTTTTACGCCGAGTCGGGCGGGCAGCAGGGCGATGCGGGAATCATCCGCGCCGGCGACGCCGTCATCCGCATCCGCGACACGCAGAAGAAGCTGGGCGACCTGTTCGTCCACCTGGGCGTGGTGGAGAAGGGCGACGTGGAGGTGGGCCAGGCCGTGGTGGCGGAGGTGGACCACGCGCGCCGCTCCGCCATCCGCGCGCACCACTCGGCCACGCACCTGCTGCACGAGGCGCTGCGGCGCCGCCTGGGCACGCATGTGGCGCAGAAGGGCAGCATGGTGGCGCCCGACCGGCTGCGCTTCGACGTCAGCCAGCCAACCCCCATCCCCCAGGCCGCGCTGGACGCGGTGGAGGCCGAGGTCAACGCCCGCATCCGCGAGAACGCCGAGGTCACCACCCGCCTGATGACGCCCGACGCCGCGGTGGCCGAGGGCGCCATGGCCCTGTTCGGCGAGAAGTACGGCGAGGAGGTGCGCGTCGTCGCCATGGGCCACGACGCCGCGGCGACCGACCGCAAGGGGCACTATTCCATCGAGCTGTGCGGCGGCACCCATGTGCGCCGCACCGGCGACATCGGCCTGTTCCGCCTCGTCTCCGAAGGCGGCGTGGCCGCGGGCGTGCGCCGCATCGAGGCGGTGACCGGCGAGGCGGCGATGGCGGTGCAGGAGGCCGAGGGCCGCATCCTGCGCGAGGCGGCCGCCGCGCTGAAGGTGCCCGCCGCCGACATCCCCGCGCGCATCGCCGCCCTGGTGGAGGAGCGCCGCAAGCTGGAGCGCGACCTGCTGGAGGCGCGCAAGAAGCTGGCCACCGGCGGGGGTGCCGCGGATGTCGAAGTGCTGGGCGCCCTGCGCGTGGCGCTGCGCGACATGGGCGAGGTGCCGGGGCGCGACCTGAAGGGCCTGGCCGAGGCGATCCTGAGGGGCGGCATGGCCGACGTGGCGGCGCTGGTCTCCACCGACGGCGGCAAGGCTTCCATCATCGTGGGCGTCGCCGAGGGCGCGAAGGGCCAGGCCGATGCCGTGGCGCTGGTGCGCGCGGGTGCCGCGGCGGTGGGCGGCAAGGGTGGCGGCGGGCGGCCCGAGATGGCCCAGGCCGGCGGCCCGGACGGCGAGAAGGGCCCCGAGGCGCTGGCCGCGATCAGGGCGGCGCTGCTGGGGCTGTAGGGCGCCTCAGGGGCAGGCGAGCGACACCCCCGCGCGCAGGCCTGCGAGGTCCAGCCCCGGGCGCAGCACGTTGCCCAGCACCACCTCGGCGCGGCCGCCGGCAGGCAGGGTGAAGGCCTGGCCGGCGACGAAGTTCTGCTGGAAGGCGCGGTTCACCAGGGCGATGGTGAAGCGCACCGGGCTGCCCGTGGTGTTGTGGAAGGTGGCCGACTGCGTCAGCAGGTCACTGCCCGCGCCCATCCGGGGCACGCGCTGGGTGCCGAGCGAGGCCGAGGCCACCTGCACCGCCGGACATGCGGCCTGCGCCGCGGCGGGGACGCCGAGCAGGGCGAGGGCGAGGGCGATACGGTGCATGGCGGGGCCTCGTTCAGGGGTGCCGCCATGCGCCGTGCCGCCCGCGCCGCCGCCGATCGGCGCGATCGGTCAGCGCAGGCCGAAGAAGGCCAGCACGGCGAGGACGACGACGACGAGGCCGACGATGTAGATGACGTTGTTCATGGTGATTGCTCCGTCCAGGGGTTGCACGCCATGGCAACGTCCCCCCGCGGCCGGGGGTTGCGCGGCAACCGCGCCCATGGGGCGACGTTCGCCGAGGATGCGCCCCCCTCTCCCCTTCCGCCCCGAGATCGAGCAGCCGGAGGCGGCGGAGGCCGACACCGAGCTGCGGCTGCGCGAGGCGATGCGCCGCATCCAGGAGACGACCTGGAAGGACTACGGCCACGCCGTGCGCCCGGTGCACGCCAAGAGCCACGCCATCCTGCAGGGCGAGATGGAGATCCCCGGGGGGTTGCCGGCGGAATATGCCCAAGGGCTTTTCGCGCGCCCGGGACGGCACGAGGTGATCCTGCGCCTGTCCACCAACCCCGGCGACGTGCTGGACGACGACGTATCCTCGCCCCGCGGCATGGCGATCAAGGTGCTGGGGGTGAAGGGCGAGCGGCTGGAAGGCTCGGAAGGGTCCACGCAGGACTTCGTCATGGTGAACGCGCCGGCCTTCGCCGCCCCCGGCCCGTCGCAGTTCGCCGGCAACCTGGACCTGCTGGCGGCCACCACCGACACGGGGCAGGGCTGGAAGAAGGCGCTGTCCGCCGCGCTGCGCGGAGTCGCGGCGCTGGGCGTGGAGCACCCGGCGATCAAGACGCTGGGCGGGCACCCGCTGACCAACCCCTTGGGCGAGACCTTCCACACCACCACGCCCTTCCGGCACGGCGGCTATGTGGCGAAGTACTCGCTGGCCCCCGCCACGCCCGCGCTGCGGGCGCTGAAGGACCGGCCGGTGGACCTGTCGGGCAAGCCCAACGGGCTGCGCGAGGCGGCCATCGCCTTCTTCGCGCATGAGGGGGCCGAGTGGGAGTTCCGCGTCCAGCTGTGGCGCAACCCCGACACCATGCCGATCGAGGACGCCTCGGTGGAATGGCCGGAGGCGGAAAGCCCGCACGTGACGGTGGCGCGCATCCGCGCCTGGCCGCAGCCGGCCTGGAGCGAGGCCCGCGCCCGGCAGGTGGATGACGGGCTGAGCTTTTCGCCCTGGCACGGGCTGGAGGCGCACCGGCCGCTGGGCGGGGTGAACCGCGCGCGCCGGCACGCCTATGGCGAGGCGGCGCGGTTCCGCGGCTCGCGCTCCGGCTGCCCGGTGGCGCATGAGCCGCGCGGGGCGATGATGCTGTCCGACGCGCCGGCCGAGGTGTTCGGCCAGGCGCCGGGGCGCGAGGGGCGGCGGCCCGGCACGCCGGACCACCCGGCGGGCGTGCTGGGCCAGCCGATGAACCCGACGGCGCGGCACCTGGCCGCCGGTGCCGCGGGCGGGGTGCTGGCCGGGCTGGCGGTCAGCGCGATCTTCCTGGGGGCGGAGGCGGCGACGGGCCGTCCGTCCGACCTCGTCGAGATGAACCGCAAGGCGGCGGGCAAGCTGGGGCTGGACCATCCGCCGGAGGGCAGCCCGCCGACGCTGGCGGAGGAGCTGGTGGGGCATGGCGGGCACCTGGCCTTTTCCGCGGCCTCGGGCGCCGCCTACGCGCTGGCGGTGCGGGGCGAGGGGAATGCGGCGCTGAACGGGCTGGCCTTCGGGCTGGGCTTCCACGCGCTGGCCTTCGGCGTGGTGGCGCCGCTGGCCGGGCTGGCCCCGCCGGTCTGGCGCGACGGCGCGCGGAACCAGGCGAAGCACCTGGCGCTGCACGCGCTGTTCGGCGTGGTGACGGGGGTGGCGGCGGCGCGGCTGGCGAAGCGGGTGTGAGGCAGGGTGGTGCCGACGGGGAGAATCGAACTCCCGACCTACCGATTACGAATCGGTTGCACTACCGCTGTGCTACGTCGGCCCAGGAAGCGGCTGGGCGGCGTCCTACCGCACCGCGCCCCGGCTGGCAACCGCGGGGTGGCCCTGGTAAGCCCGGGCCATGGCCCATGAGACCGACCTCCTCCTCGAACGGCGCCGGCTGAAGCGCAGGCTCGGCGGCTGGCGCGCCGTGGCGCTGCTGCTGCTGGCCATCGGCGGCGCGGCGCTGCTGGCGCCCAGCGTGGACCTGCCGGGGGGCGAGCACGTCGCCCGCCTGCCGCTGCGCGGCTTCATCGGCGAGGATGCGCGGATGCTGCGCGCGCTGGAGGAGGCGGCGGGCGACCGCAGCATCCGCGCCGTGATCGTGGCGATCGACAGCCCCGGCGGCTCGGTGGCCGGGGGCGAGGCGATGCACGCGGCGATCGCGCGGCTGCGTGCGGCGGGCAAGCCGGTGGTGGCGGTGATGGGCGGCACCGCGGCCTCGGCCGGCTACATGGTCGCGCTGCCGGCCGAGCGCATCTTCGCGCGGGAGGCGACGCTGACCGGCTCCATCGGCGTCATCCTGCAATCCTTCGAGGCGAGCGAGCTCATGGCGCGCATCGGCGTGCGGGCGGAGGCGCTGGCGAGCGGCCCGCTGAAGGACCAGCCCAGCCCCTTCCGCCCCCTGACCGACGAGGGGCGCGCCGCGCTCAACGCCGTGGTGGCCGACATGCACGCCCAGTTCGTCGCCAAGGTGATGGCCGGGCGCGGCATGGACGAGGCGCGGGCGCGCGCGCTGGCCGACGGGCGCGTGCTGTCGGGCCGCCAGGCGCTGGCGGCCGGGCTGGTGGACGCGATCGGCGGCGAGCGCGAGGCGCGGGACTGGCTGGCCAGCACCCATGCCATCCCCGCCGACACGCCGGTGGAGGAGCTGGACCCGCGCAACCGCGCCGAGCGCCTGCTGGGCGCCACCGCCGGCGCGCTGTGGCGGGCGGGCATCGAGGCGATGCTGCCGCTGGTGCAGCTGCGATGAGGGCGCTGGACAGCGGCGCCGCCTTCGCCTGCAATGCAGGGGGCGGACGGGGGAATGCCAGGGTGACGAGGAGCGAGCTGATCCAGCGCCTGATGGAGGCCAACCCCCATCTGCGCGGGCGCGACGTGGAGACCGTGGTGCAGACCGTGTTCGACGAGATCTCCCACACGCTGGCCCGCGGCGGGCGGGTGGAGCTGCGCGGCTTCGGCGCCTTCACCACGCGCCGGCGCGAGGCGCGGATCGGCCGGAACCCCCGCACCGGGGCCGCCGTTCCGGTCGAGGGCAAGGGCATGCCGCATTTCCGCCCGGGCAAGGAACTGCGCATCCGGGTGAATGGCGGCCAAGACCCGGGCGAGGGGGGCTGACATGGGCATCGCCATCACGCTGATCCTGGCCATCGTGCTGGGGGTCTTCGCCATCTCCAACGCCCAGCCGGTGCTGGTCTCGCTCTGGCCGCTGGGGCTGGATGCCGAGCTGGCGCTGTGGCAGGCCGTGCTGGTGCCCGCCGCGCTGGCCTTCGGTGCGGGCGCGCTGGTGGTCTGGGGCGCGCATTGGAAGCAGCGCCGCCGCCTGGCGCAGCTGGAGCAGGCCTCGCGGCTGCTGGAGGCCGAGCTGGCGCTGCGCGAGGGCGGCAAGGCATGATCCCACGCCCCGCCGGCGCGGCGGGCCGGCTGATCGTGGCGCTCGACGTGCCGGGAACGGCGCGGGCGGCGGCGCTGGCCGCGCAGGTGGCGCCGCATTGCGGCCCCGTGAAGCTGGGGCTGGAGCTGTTCTGCGCCGAAGGCCCGCCCGCCCTGGCGGCGGTGGGGGCGCATGCGCCGGTCTTCCTGGACCTGAAGCTGCACGACATCCCCAACACCGTGGCGGGCGCGGTGCGGTCGCTGGCGCCGCTGGGCGCGGCGATGCTGACGATCCACGCGGGCGGCGGGCCGGCGATGATCGCCGCCGCGCGCGAGGCGGCCGAGGCGGCCGGCGCGGCGCGCCCGATGATCCTCGCCGTGACGGTGCTGACCAGCATGGACGCGGCGACGCTGCACGGCATCGGCGTGTCGGGCGGGACGGCGCAGCAGGTGCTGCGGCTGGCGCGCATGGCGATGGAGGCCGGCGCGGACGGGCTGGTGTGCTCCCCGCGCGAGGTGTCGCTCATCCGCGACGCGCTCGGCGATGGGCCGGCGCTGGTGGTGCCCGGCATCCGCCCGCCCGGCGCAGCGCTGGGCGACCAGAGCCGGGTGGCCACGCCCGCCGAGGCGGTGCGCGATGGCGCGGATTGGATCGTGGTCGGCCGGCCGGTGACGGGTGCCGCGGACCCGGCGGCGGCGGCGCGCGCCATCGCGGAGAGCCTGCCGCGGTGAGCCTGGTGAAGATCTGCGGCCTGCGCGACGCCGATGCGATGGCGGCGGCGCGCGGGGCGGATTTCCTGGGCTTCGTGGTCTTCCCGCCCTCGCCGCGCGCGGTGACGCCGGAACAGGCGGTGGCCCTGGCGGCGGTGGCGCCCGAGGGGCCGAAGCGCGTGGGGCTGTTCGTGGACCCTGACGACGCGCTCCTCGAAGCCGCACTCCCGGCGCTGCACGTTATCCAGCTCCACGGCGCCGAGACGCCTGAGCGGGTGGCGGAGGTGCGCGCGCGCTTCGGCCTGCCGGTCATGAAGGCCATCGGCATCGGCGACGAGGCGGACCTGGCGCAGGTGGCCCGCTTCGCGCCGGTGGCGGACTGGCTGCTGCTGGACGCGAAGCCGTCCGCGCTGCCCGGCGGCAACGGGCACCGCTTCGACTGGGCGCTGCCGCGGCGGGTGGAGATCCCGCGCCCCTGGCTGCTGGCCGGCGGGCTGGATGAGGGCAACGTGGCGCGGGCGCTGGCGGAAAGCGGCGCGCCGGGGGTGGACGTCTCCTCGGGCGTGGAGGGCGCGCGCGGGGTGAAGGACCCTGCGCTGGTGACGGCGTTCGTGAAGGCGGCTAAACGGGCGCCCTGAACGCCGCCACACGGAAGCGCCCCACGTGACCCTGCCCAACACGCTCAAGTCCGGCCCCGATGCCTCCGGCAAGTTCGGCGGCTTCGGCGGCCGATACGTCGCCGAGACGCTGATGCCGCTGATCCTGGAGGTGGAGGCCGCCTACGCCGCCGCCAAGGCGGACCCCGCCTTCGACGCCGAGTGGCGGCGGCTGCTGAAGCACTATGTGGGCCGGCCCTCGCCGCTGTGGTTCGCCGAGCGCATCACCGCCAAGTGCGGCGGCGCCAAGGTGTACTTCAAGCGCGACGAGCTGAACCACACCGGCGCGCACAAGATCAACGCCGTGCTGGGCCAGATCCTGCTGGCCAAGCGCATGGGCAAGCGGCGCATCATCGCCGAGACGGGGGCCGGCCAGCACGGCGTGGCGACCGCGACGGCCTGCGCGCTGTTCGACCTGCCCTGCACGGTCTTCATGGGCGCCACCGACGTGGCGCGCCAGCAGCCCAACGTGTTCCGCATGAAGCTGCTGGGCGCCGAGGTGGTGGCCGTGGAATCGGGCGCGGCCACGCTGAAGGACGCGATGAACGAGGCGCTGCGCCACTGGGTCGCCAATGTCGAGGACACGTATTACTGCATCGGCACCGTGGCCGGCCCGCACCCCTACCCGGCCATGGTGCGCGACTTCCAGAGCATCATCGGCGAGGAGCTGCGCTGGCAGATGATGGAGGCCGAGGGCCGCCTGCCGGACCTGCTGGTGGCGGCGATCGGCGGCGGCTCCAACGCCATGGGGCTGTTCTTCCCCTTCCTGGACGATCCTGACGTGCAGATGCACGGCGTGGAGGCCGGCGGGTACGGCGTCGAGACGCCCAACGGCCACGCGGCGTCGCTCTCCGGCGGGCGGCCGGGGGTGCTGCACGGCAACCGCACCTACCTGCTGCAGGACGAGCACGGGCAGATCCTGGAAGGCCATTCCATCAGCGCCGGGCTGGACTACCCCGGCGTGGGGCCGGAGCACTCCTTCCTGCACGAGATCGGCCGGGTGAAATACGTGAACGCGACGGACCAGGAGGCGCTGGACGCCTTCCAGCTCTGCTCGCGCCTCGAGGGCATCATCCCGGCGCTGGAGCCGGCGCACGCCCTGGCCCACGTGCTGCGGATCGCACCCACGCTGAGCCCGGAGACGATCATCGTGATGAACATGTGCGGGCGGGGCGACAAGGACATCTTCGCGGTCGCCAAGCACCTGGGAGTGGAGTTGTGATGCCGTCCGATCGTGGAGCGCCGGAGGCGCGGAGCGTGAATCGGCCGGCCGGCAAGGGCCGCATCAAGGCGCGCTTCGCGGCGCTGAAGGCCGAGGGGCGCGGCGCGCTGATCCCCTTCCTGGAGGCCTACGACCCCGACCCCAAGACCTCCATGGACATCCTGCGCGGCATGCCCGGCGCGGGGGCGGACCTGATCGAGATCGGCGTGCCGTTCAGCGACCCGATGGCGGATGGGCCGACCATCCAGCTCGCCGGGCAGCGCGGGCTGAAGGCGGGCGCCACCGTGGCCGGGGCGCTGGCCATGGTGCGCGACTTCCGCGGGGAGGACGACGCGACGCCGGTGATCCTCATGGGCTACCTGAACCCCATCCTGTCCTACGGGGCGGAGCGCTTCTGCACCGACGCGGCGGCGAGCGGGGTGGACGGCCTCATCGTGGTGGACATGCCGCCGGAGGAAGCCGAGGTGCTGGCGCCGCATTGCGCCCGCGAGGGGCTGGACATCATCCGCCTGATCGCCCCCACCTCGGACGCGGCGCGGCTGCCGGTGGTGCTGGAGGCGTCCTCAGGCTTCGTCTACTACGTCGCCATCGCCGGCATCACCGGCACGCGCAGCGCGGACCCCGCGGCGCTGGCCGCCGCCATCCCACCCATCCGCGCGAAGACGGCGCTGCCCATCGCCATCGGCTTCGGCATCCGCACGCCGGCGCAGGCGGCCCACGCCGCGGGCGTGGCCGACGGCGTGGTGGTGGCCAGCGCGCTGATCGACACCCTGGCCGCCTCGCTGGACGAGCAGGGCCGCGCGCGGCCCGACAGCGTGCGCCGCGTGCTGGACCAGGTGCGCGGCTTGGCCGACGCCGTGCGGGGCGCGCGGGCATGAGCCTCTCGCCCGAGCAGCTGGCCGAGATCGCCGCCACGCGCGCCACGCCGACGCCGACGCTGCGCCCGGTTTCCGCCGGCGCCGAGGCGGCGCTGTTCACGCCCCGCACGGTGCTGGACACGGGCTTCGTGCGGCTGGTGGACTACATGGGCGACGACGGCGCGGTGGTGCAGGGCGCGCGCGTCTCCTACGGCCGCGGCACCAAGGCGGTGAGCGACGACCGCAACCTGCTGCGCTACCTGATGCGCCACAAGCACACCACGCCCTTCGAGCTGTGCGTGGCGAAGTTCCACGTGCGCGCGCCGATCTTCGTGACGCGGCAGTGGTTCCGCCACCGCACGGCGAGCATCAACGAATACTCGGCCCGGTACTCGGTGCTGGAGCGCGAGTTCTACTTCCCGCGCCCCGAGGACATGGCGGCGCAGTCGGCCAGCAACCGCCAGGGCCGGGCGGAATCCCTGCCGCCGGAGCAGGCGCAGGCCGCGCTGGCGCTGCTGCGCGAGGATGCCAGCCGCGCCTACGACCACTACCTGCACCTGCTGAACGAGGACGAGGACGGCCAGCCGCTGGACCCCGCGCGCACCGGCCTTGCGCGCGAGCTGGCGCGGATGAACCTGCCGGTGAACGTGCTGACGCAGTTCTACTGGCAGGCGAACCTGTGGAACCTGCTGCACTTCCTGAAGCTGCGCGCGGATGGGCACGCGCAGATGGAGATCCGCGTCTATGCCGAGGCGATGCTGGACATCCTGCGCGCCTGGGTGCCCACGGTGTTCGAGGCCTTCGCCGACTACATGCGCGACGCGGTGACGCTCAGCGGCCCCGCCATGAAGGTGCTGCGGGCCATGCTGGCGGGCGAACCGGTGACGCAGGAAACCAGCGGCCTGAGCAAGCGCGAGTGGCGCGAGCTGATGGAATCCCTGGGAAGGTGACGCCCGCGGCGCTGCTGGACGTGCTGGCGCGCTCGGACGCGCTGAAGCATGTGGAGCGCGCCGCCCTCACCGGCGCGCGGCGCGAGACCAGCGGGGAGCATTGCTGGCAGGTCGCGCTCATCGCCGTGCTGCTGCACCCGGATGCGCCGGAGCCGAAGCCTGACCTGGGGCGCGTGCTGGCGATGATCGCCGCCCATGACCTGGTGGAGATCGAGGCGGGCGACACCTTCGCCTTCGACGATGCCGGGCTGGCCACGCAGCTGGCGCGCGAGGCCGAGGCGGCACGCGGCCTGCCCGATGCGCTGAGGGCGCTCTGGGCCGAGTTCGAGGCGGGGGACAGCGCGGAGGCGCGCTTCGCCATGGGCTGCGACCGCTTGCAGGGCTTCGCGCAGCAGGTGCTGTGCGGGGCGCCGGCCTGGCGGGCGATCGGCCTCTCGCGCGAGCGATCGCTGGTGCGGATGGGGCCGGCCATCGCGTTGGGCGCGCCCTTCGCGGCACCCATCCTGCACCTCTACGACGTGGCGATGGAGCGGGGGCTGCTGGCGTGACGGACCCGATCATCCTCACGGCGATCTTCGACGACGCGACGCAGGCGCGGCTGGAGGCGCTGCGGCAGGCGCATTTCCCGCCCGAACGCAACATGATCCCCGCCCACTGCACCCTGTTCCACGCCCTGCCGGGGGCGGAGGCGGCGGCGGTCGCGGCACGGGTGGCGGGGGCCGTGATCGCGGATGACGCGGCGGTGATCGGCCCGGCGCGCTTCACCGGGCGAGGCGTGGCGCTGGCGGTGGAGGCGCCCGGCCTGTCGGCGCTGCGCGCGGCGCTGGCGCGGGAATGGGCGCCCTGGCTGACCGCGCAGGACCGGCAGGGCTGGCGACCGCACGTGACGGTGCAGAACAAGGTGGCGCCGGAGGTGGCCCGCGCCCTGCACGCCGCGCTGCTGGCGGAATGGGCGCCGCAGCCCGCGCGCGTGGCGGGGCTGCGGCTGTGGTGGTACCGCGGCGGGCCCTGGGAGGCGCTCAGCGCTTGATCTGCAGCGTGGCGCTGTCGAAGTTGACGGCGCGCATCTGGCCGCCCTGCTCGACGACCGCGACCTCGCGCCCGAAATCCACGGCGACGACGCGCGCCCCGGCGGCATTGGCGAGCTGCATGTTGTTCAGCAGCACCACGGCCAGGACTTCGTGGACGCTGTTGCCGGCGGTGGCGCGGCGCTGCACCTCGGCGCGGGTCTCGGCCGACAGCTCGGCCAGGATCGCCGCCTGGAAGGCGGGGGAGGGGGCGGCGAAGGCCGGGGCGGCGGCCAGCGCCGCGAGGGCGGCGAGGGTCATGGTCTTGCGCATGGCGAAGTCTCCTTCTCGTGGGCGCCCCGGTCGGGGGCGCCGGCCGGAAGAAAGAGCGCCCGCGCATCGGATTCCAGGGCATCCGCGTGACGGCGCACGGCGGGCACAGGCCGTGGACGCGCCGCTCACTCCATGCTGATACGCGGCCCCGTGGCCTGTGCGGGCGCGGACACCTTCTCCCACAGCCGCGCGGCGATGGCGCGGTAGGCGCCGGCCTCGTGGCTCTCGGGCGCGGCCAGCACGATGGGGGTGCCGGCATCGGCCATCTGGCGGATGGCGAGCTTCAACGGCAGCTCGCCCAGGAACTCGGCGCCCAGGCGCCCGGCCTCGGCGCGCGCGCCGCCATGGCCGAAGATGTCCGTCCGCTCGCCGCATTTGGGGCAGCAGAAGAAGGACATGTTCTCGATCAGGCCCAGCACGGGGACGTTCACCTTCTCGAACATCCGCACGCCGCGGCGGGCGTCTATGAGCGCCACGTCCTGCGGGGTGGAGACGATCACCGCGCCGGCCAGCGGCACGCGCTGGGACATGGTGAGCTGCGCGTCGCCCGTGCCGGGCGGCATGTCCACCAGCATGATGTCCAGCTCGCCCCACTCCACCTGGCCCATCATCTGCTCCAGCGCGCCCATCACCATGGGGCCGCGCCAGACCATCGGCGTCTCCTGCTCCACCAGGAAGCCGATGGACATGGCCTTCAGGCCCCAGCGGCTGATGGGGATGATGCGCTGGCCCTGGGTGCGCGGCTTCTCCTGCGTGCCCAGCATCTGCGGCAGGGAGGGGCCGTAGATGTCGGCGTCCAGCAGGCCCACGCGCAGCCCCTGGGCGGCCAGCGCCACGGCGAGGTTCACCGCCGTCGTGCTCTTGCCCACGCCGCCCTTGCCGGAGGCGACGGCGACGATGCGCCCCACGCCGGGCAGCAGCATGGCGCCCTGGCCGGCGGGGGCCTTGGCGGCGGGCGGGGGTGCGGCCTCGGCGCGGTGGGCGGTCAGCACCACGGTGGCGGCGATGACGCCGGGCACGGCGGCGGCCGCGCGCTCGGCGGCCAGGCGCAGGGGCTCCATCTCGCGCGCGCGCTCACGCGGGACGGCGAGGGCAAACTGCACCATGCCGTCGCGCTCCGAGATCGCCTCGACCATGCCCGACGACAGCACGTCCTGGCCCGTCGCCGGGTCGCGCACATGGCGCAGCGCGGCGCGGATCGCCTCGGTCAAACCGTTCGACATGCGCAGATGACCTTTCCTTAACGCAAGACAATCCACATATGCACCCGCAGGACGCGCCGCGCACCCCTCCCTTGCGGGGCCGGCATGTCCTATCTTCGTTCCGATTGCGACGGGAGAGCGCGGACCAGATGGCGTGGAACAATGGCGGGCCCAGCCCCTGGGGCAATCCGCGTCCCGGCGGGAATGGCGGCGGCCCATGGGGCAATCCGCCGCCGGGCGGCAACCGGCCGCCCCCCGGTGGGGGTGGGGCCGGTGGCCCGGACGTGGAGGAGATGATCCGCCAGGCGCAGGCCGCGGTGCGGCGCTTCCTGCCGCGCGGCAATTTCGGCGGCGGCAAGGGCCTGGCGCTGGGTGCGCTGGCGCTGGTGGCGCTCTGGGGCTTCTCGGGCGTGTACCGGGTGCAGCCGGACGAGCTGGGCGTGGTGATGCGCTTCGGCGCCTTCGACCGCACGGCCCCGCCCGGGCTGAACTACCGCATCCCCTGGCCGGTCGAGGCGGTGACGACGCCGCGGGTGACGCGCATCAACCGCGTTGACGTGGGCTTCCGCGGCAATGCCGAGGCGCCGGTGACGGCGGCCGGGCGCATCGGCGCGGCGCGCGACGTGCTGGCCGAGTCGCTGATGCTGACGGGCGACGAGAACATCATCGACATCGACTTCGCGGTGTTCTGGCGCATCCGGGACGCGGGCGACTTCCTGTTCAACACCCGCAACCCCGAGGACACGGTGAAGTCCGCGGCCGAGAGCGTGATGCGCGAGATCATCGGCCGCACGCAGATCCAGGCCGCGCTGACCGAGGCGCGCGCGCAGATCGAGCAGGACGTGCGCCGCGGCACCCAGGCCATCATGGACCAGTACCGCGCCGGCGTGGAGATCACGCAGGTGCAGATGCAGAAGGTGGACCCGCCGGCCGCGGTGGTGGACGCCTTCCGCGACGTGCAGCGCGCCAACGCGGACCGCGAGCGGGTGAGGAACGAGGCGGAAAGCTTCCGCAACGACATCATCCCCCGCGCGCGCGGCGAATCCGAGCGCATGGTGGCCGAGGCGCAGGGCTTCCGCGACGGGCAGATCGCCCGCGCGCGCGGCGAGGCGGGGCGCTTCACCGCGGTGCTGGGCGCCTATTCCCAGGCGCAGGACATCACGATCCGGCGCATCTACCTCGAGACGATGGAAGAGATCCTGAAGCGCAACAACATGATCCTGGTGGATGACCGCCTCCAGGGGCTGGTGCCGTTCCTGCCGCTGGACGGCGCGCGGGGCGCGCCTGGCGCGGGGCAGGGGCAGCCGCGCCCGGCGATCCCGCCGGCGGCGGTGGCGCCGATGGTCCAGCAACAGCAGCGTCCGGGGGCCGTGCGATGAACAAGGTCGTCATCCTGTCCGTCGTGCTGCTGGCGGCGCTGTTCGCCGCGGCCGGCGCCTTCTTCACCGTGCAGCAGACGCAGCAGGTGCTCATCACCCAGTTCGGCCAGCCGATCCGCGTGATCCAGCAGCCCGGGCTGAACGTGAAGATCCCCTTCATCCAGACGGTGATCCCCTTCGACCGCCGCCTGCTGGACTACGACGCGCCAGGCGAGGAAGTGATCCTGGGCGACCAGCGGCGCATCATCGTGGACAGCTTCACCCGCTACCGCATCACCGACCCGCTGCTGTTCTACCAGACCGTGGGCGTGACGGAGCAGGGCATCCGCGGGCGGCTTTCCTCGATCGTCACCTCCTCGCTGCGCCGCGTGCTGGCCAGCGAGCAGCTGAACGCCGTGCTGTCCAACGACCGCGCGCGGGTGATGGGCGAGATCCGCCGCCTGGTGAACGAGGAGGCGCGGCGCTTCGGCATCGAGGTGGCGGACGTGCGCATCCGCCGCGCCGACCTGCCGGACGAGAACACGCAGGCGGTGCTGAGCCGCATGCAGTCCGAGCGCGAGCGCGTGGCCCGCGAGGCGCGCGCGGAGGGCGCCGAGGTGGCCGCGCGCATCCGCGCCCAGGCCGAGCGCGACCGCACCGTGCTGCTGGCGGAGGCCGAGGCCAACGCCGCCATCCTGCGCGGCACGGGCGAGCAGGAGGCCATCCGAGTCTTCGCGGAAGCCTTCCGGCGCGACCCGGAGTTCTTCCAGTTCTGGCGCACCATGCAGGCCTATCGCGAGGTGTTCTCCAACGGGGAATCGCGCATGGTGCTGACGCCGGAGAGCGACTTCTTCCGCTTCTTCCGCGAGATGCCGGACCTGGGGCAGGCGCGCCCTCCCGGGTGATGCTGGCGCCCGCGGCAACGCGGGCCTAGCCTCCCCGTTCAGACCGCCGGGCGGATGTCGTTCCGCCCGGCCCCACCGTTCCCCCCGAGGTGTCCCGCATGCGTCGCATCGTTCCCGCCCTGGTCCTGGCCCTCGCCGCCGTGCCGGCCCTCGCGCAGACGCGGGCGGAGCCGCCGACCACCGCGGCCGCCCAGCCGCCGCCGCAGCCGGTGGCGCCGCCGCGCGGGGCACCGGAATCCTTCGCGCCGCTGGTGCGCTCGCTGCTGCCGGCGGTGGTGAACATCTCCACCACGCAGGGCGGTGCCGCGGCCAACCGCGCCAACCGGCCGGACGCGCCCGAGGCGCCGCAGGCCCCGCCCGGCTCGCCGTTCGAGGAGTTCTTCCGGGACTTCTTCAACCGCAACCGGCCGGGCGGCGAAGCCCAGCCGGGCCAGCCGCCGGGTCCGGGCGGGCGCCCGCAGCCGCCGCAGCGGCGCGCGCAGTCGCTCGGCTCGGGCTTCATCATCGACCCCTCGGGCCTGGTGGTGACGAACAACCACGTCATCGACGGCGCGGACGAGATCAACGTCGTGCTGCAGGACAACACGACGCTGCGCGCCACGCTGGTCGGCACCGACCCGCGCACGGACCTCGCCCTGCTGCGGGTGACGCCGGCGCAGCCGCTGCCCTCCGTGCCATGGGGCAACAGCGACACCTCTGAGGTGGGCGACTGGGTGCTGGCGATCGGCAACCCCTTCGGGCTGGGCGGCACCGTGACCTCGGGCATCGTCTCGGCGCGCGGGCGCGACATCCGGCAGGGGCCGTTCGACGACTTCATCCAGACGGACGCCGCCATCAACCGCGGCAATTCCGGCGGGCCGCTGTTCAACCTGCGCGGCGAGGTGGTAGGGATCAACACCGCCATCTACTCGCCCACCGGCGGGTCCATCGGCATCGGCTTCTCCATTCCCTCCAACCTGGCGCAGGGGGTGGTGCGGCAGCTGGCCGATGCCGGGCGGGTGCGCCGCGGCTGGCTGGGGGTGAACATCCAGCAGGTGACGGACGAGATCGCCGAGAGCCTGGGCCTGCGCAACGGCACGCGCGGCGCGCTGATCGCCCGCGCGCAGGAGGGCGCGCCGGCGGCGGCGGCGGGCATCCGCAACGGCGACGTGGTGCTGCGCTTCAACAACCAGGAGGTGCGCGAGATGCGCACCCTGCCGCGCATCGTGGCCGAGACGGCGGTGGGCGCGCAGGTGCCCGTGGTGGTGTGGCGCGACGGCAAGGAGGAGACGCTGACCGTCACGCTCGGCGAGCTGCCGGCCGAGGCGCAGCAGGCCAGCACGAACCCGACCCAGCCGGCGCCGCGCGGCGACCGGCCGGTGGAGCTGAGCGGGCTGGGGCTGCGCGTGCAGGGCCTGACGGCCGAGCTGCGCGAGCGCTTCCGCCTGCGCCCCGACCAGCGCGGCGTGGTGGTGGTGGAGGTGCTGCCCAACACGCCCGGCGCCGAGCGGGAGATCCGCCCCGGCGACGTGATCGTGGAGGTGCAGCAGGAGCGGGTGACGACGCCGCAGGAGCTGACGGAGCGGCTGGAGCGGCTGCGCCGGCAGAACCGGGCGACGGCGCTGTTCCTGGTCGAGAGCCAGAACGGGCAGCGGTTCGTGCCCTTGCGGCTCGCCCCACGGTAGTTTTCGCCCGGCGCTTCGCTGGGGCGAAAACCACCGCGGGGGCCCCGGGTGGCAGGTGCGCGGCGTGCCGTGGGGTGCGCTTGGTCATGCGCGCGGCCGCGGAGCTTCGCCCGCGCCGGGCCGGCACCGTCCTGCGCAACCGTCTCCGCGCCAGGGCGAAGCCCCGGCGCGACCCGCGGGCGTAGGGCGCGCCTCGCGGCACAGGCCCGCGGCTTTGCCGTGGGCTGGCCGATGGGCGCATCCGCCGGGGAGCGGCGCCGCAGCCCCAGAGGCGCAACGGCGCAGCCGAGCGCCGGCCATCCAGCACCACCCGACAGAACCGGAGCGGCGCACCGAAGATGCGCGCGCACGGCGCGCGCCGGCCCCCTGAAGGGGGCCGAAGCCAAGCGGCCGGAGGCCGCGCCCGGCGTAGCCGCGGCCATGGGCCGCGGCGGTGAGGGCACAAAAAAGCTCCAGATGTGAGGGGCTCCTTCAGCCCGTCACATCTGCAAATCCATGCCTCGGGTGATCTCGATCCACTTGGCCTGCACGCGGGCGATGATGGCGGCGAAGGCCTCCGGGCCCTGCCAGTCGGGGTCGGTGTCCATCTCCAGCAGGCGGCGGCGGACCGTGTCGCGGGCCATCACCTGGCGGAACACCTCGGCGTGGCGGGCCAGCACGGGCGGCGGCAGGCGGGCGGGGCCGAGCAGGCCGATGAAGCCGCTCCAGCCGCGGCCGATGTCCGAGCCTTGCTCGTGGAAGGTCGGGATCTCGCGCATGTTGGGGTGGCGCGCGTCGCCCAGGGCGGCCAGGCCGCGCAGCTTGCCGGTGGCGATGTGCTCGCGCACGGAGGTGAGGCTGTTGATGCCGCAATCCACCTCGCCGGACAGGTAGGCGGTGACCATCGGCGCCTCGCCGCGATAGGCGACGTGGGTCATGCCCAGGTTGTGCTGGTTGTTGAAGGCCAACGCATAGACATGGGCGGTGGAACCGGCAGCCCAGGAGCCGAGGTTGAGCGAGCGGCCGGCGGCGCGGCGGGCCTGGGCGAAGGCGATGAACTCGGCGAGCGTGCGGGGCGGCAGGTCGCCGCGCACGCAGAAGATCAGCGTGGTGTTGCCCATCTGGCCGATCGGCGTGAAGTCGCGGATGGGGTCGTAGGGGCTGTTGCCCAGCACGATGGGGGATTGCACCAGCGGCGTGATGGTGAACAGCAGCGTGTGCCCATCGGCGGGGGCCTTGGCGACGGCGTCGGCGCCGATCATGCCGGCGGCGCCCGAGCGGTTCTCGACCACCACGGGCACGCGCAGCAGTTCGGCCATCGGTTCGGCCAGCAGGCGGGCCCAGACATCGGTGGCGCCGCCGGCGGGGAAGGGGACGATGACGCGGATGGGCCGGTCGGGCTGCCATTGCCCTTGGGCGAGGGCCAGCGACGGCGCGGCGAGGCCGAGCGCGAGGACGGCGCGGCGGGGCGTGGACATGGAACCTCCCAGGATCGTTCCTTGGGGGGAGGCTAGCAGGGCGGCGGCGAACCCGGCCAGGGGGAAATGGCCGCGCACGGCGCGGCCCGCCGCCAGACGAACCCCGCCACCAGCGCACCGGTGGCGCGGCGAAGCCAAGCCCGCGGATGCGGGCGCCCGGCGCCTGAGGGCGCAAAAAGCCGGCTGAGGGCCGCTTGGCCCTCAGCCGTTCACCACCGTCCCGCCATTGGGGTGCAGCACCTGGCCGTTGATGTAGGAGCTGTCTAGGTCGCTGGCGAGGAAGATGTAGCAGGGCGCCACCTCGTCCGGCTGGCCGGCGCGGCCCATCTCGCTGCTGTCGCCGTGCTTGGCCGTGCGCTCCTCGTCGAAGGAGGCGGGGATCAGCGGCGTCCAGATCGGGCCCGGCGCGACGGCGTTCACGCGGATCCTGCGCGCCTTCCACAAGGATTGGGCGAGCGAACGCGTCAGCGCCACGATCGCGCCCTTGGTGGCCGCGTAGTCCGGCAGCTCGGCCGAGCCGCGATAGGCAGTGATGGAGGTGGTGTTGATGATGCGCGCGCCGTCGTTCATCCGCGGCAGGGCGGCGCGGATCATCCAGACGTAGCCCAGGATGTTGGTGCGGAAGGTGCGCTCCACCTGCTCGACGGGGATCTGGGCGAAGTCCTCCGTCTCGTGCTGCTCGGCGGCGTTGTTCACCAGGATGTCGAGCGGGCCTTCGAGGTGGGCGGTCGCCTCCTCCACCGCGCGGGTGCAGAAGGCGGGGTCGCCCACGTCGCCGCTGATGGCCAGGCCGCGCCGGCCCTCGGCGGCGATGTGGCGCAGGGTCTCGCGGGCGTCCTCCTCCTCGGCGGCGGTGTGGAGGATGCAGACATCCGCGCCCTCCTTCGCGAAGCCGATGGCGACGGCGCGGCCGATGCCGCTGTCGCCCCCCGTCACCAGCGCCCGTTGCCCGCGCAGCTTGCCGGCGGGCAGCCAGGCCTCCATGCGGCTGCGCGGGGCCGGGTCCATTTCGGATTCCAGGCCGGGTTGCTGGTCCTGCTGCTGCGGGGGCTGGGTCATGTCCCCCGGAACGCCTGGGTCAGGGAACCGTTTGCACGTCGCTGTAGCCCATGCCGCGCTGCGGCGCGCCCGAGCGGCTGGGGCGCGCACCGGGGGTGCGGAGGATGGAGCCCGGCTGCTCGATCCCGAAGGCGCCCTGGCTGAAGTATTGCAGCCGCTGCGTGCTGTCGGGCAGGCGCGAGGTGGGCGCGCGTTCCCAGTTCGCGGGCGCGGGGGCGCGGCCGGTGGAGGCGGTGGAGACCGGGGGCGGCGGGTCGCCGCAACCGGCCAGCAGCGCGGCGAGGAGCAGGGCGGAAAGCGGGCGCATGGCCGCTTGTCCCGCGCCCGGCGGCGCCGCGTCAATCGGGCGTTAACCCTGTTGCGGGATGTTGCGGCCCATGGACGCCGTGCGCCGCACCGAAGCCATTGCCCCGTCCGCCGCCGCCCGGCGCGGCGCGGGCGGATTCCATTTGGCCCTCGCGGGGGCCGAGCGCGCGGCGCCGGCCGCGCGCCCCGGCAGCCTGGGCGGCGCCCGGGCCTGGGAGGCGGCGCAGAACCCCGATTTCCGCGCCCGCATCGCCGCCGCCGAGCGCAGCGCCGAGCACGCGAACAACGGCTACGGCCAGGTAAACCCGCGCTCCGGCGCGATGGGGCGCTACCAGTTCCTGCAATCCACCCTGGTGGACATGGGCTGGAAGGACGCATCCGGCGCCTGGACGGCGCGGACCGGGGTGCGGAGCGACGCCGAGTTCCTGGGCAGCCCCGGGGCGCAGGAGGCGGCCCTGGGCGCCTTCCTGCGGCGCGTGGAAACGCAGCTGGAGCGCAACGGCGCGCTGGGCCGGCAGGGCGGTGCGGTGCGCGGGCTGGATGGCGGCGAGGTTCCGCTGACGGAGGCAGGCATGGTGGCGGCGGCGCACCGGCGCGGGGCGGGGATGCTGGCGCGCTACCTCCAGCACCGGAGCGAGACGCCGGATGCCGCGCTGCGGCCCGCGCAGCGCCGAGCCTTCGAGGCGGTGGAACGCCGCCTGCGCGACTTCGCCGGGGTGGAGTATGCGAGCATGCGCCAGCCGCGCGTGCCGGCCTCGCCGGCGTTGGTGGCGCTGGCGCTCAACCCTTCGTCATGAGGAGGACGGGCATGGAGAGGCCGCTGGGCAGGGGCATGCGCTGGGGCTCGGCCGCCGCGTAGCCCAGCCTTTCGTAAAGCGGCACGGCGTCGAGATAGGCGCGCAGCACGAAGCGCGCGTGGCCGGAGCGCGCCTCGCCGCCTGGACCAGGCGGGTGGCCAGGCCCTGGCGCGCGGCGCCGGGGTGGATGAACACCTTGCGGATGCGGCAGCGGCCGTCCTGCTCGTTCCAGCCGGCGGAGCCGAGCAGCCGGCCATCGGGGGCCTGCGCCACCCAGATGTCGCAGCGCAGCACCTCCGCCTCGTAGGCGGGTTCGGCCACCAGGGCCGCGTGGGCGGCCTTGGCGGCGTCGTCATAGGCCGTGCCGAGCGCGGCGAAGGAGGCGTCGTGCAGCGCCCGCAGCGCGGGCATCTCGCCCGCGCGCAGGGGCCGCAGGATCACGCGTTCCGGTCCATCGTCGAGCTGGCCAGCGCGGCCTGCGCCGCCGCCAGGCGGGCCACCGGCACGCGGTAGGGCGAGCAGGAGACGTAGTCCAGCCCGACCGTCTCGCAGAACTGGATGGAGGAGGGATCGCCGCCATGCTCGCCGCAGATGCCGAGCTTCAGGCCGGGCTTCACGCGCCGGCCCTTCTCGGCCGCGATCTCCACCAGCGCGCCCACGCCCTCGGGGTCGATCGAGACGAAGGGGTCCTTGGGGAGGATGTTCTTCTCGACATAGGCGGGCAGGAACTTGCCGGCATCGTCGCGCGACAGGCCGAAGGTGGTCTGCGTCAGGTCGTTGGTGCCGAAGGAGAAGAAGTCGGCCGCCTCGGCGATCCTGTCCGCCGTCAGCGCGGCGCGGGGCAGCTCGATCATGGTGCCGACCAGGTATTCCAGCGTGGTGCCGGTGGCGGCGAAGACCTCGGCGGCGGCCTTCTCGACCTGGGCGCGGGTGATGTCCAGCTCCTTCTTCACCATCACCAGCGGGATCATGATCTCGGGCACCGGGGCGGCGCCGGTTTCCTTGGCCACGGCCACCGCGGCCTCGAAGATGGCGCGGGCCTGCATCTCGTAGATCTCGGGATAGCTGATGCCCAGGCGGCAGCCGCGATGGCCGAGCATGGGGTTGGCCTCGCTCAGGTCCTCCGCGCGGCGCTTCATCTGCGCGGCGTCCACCCCCAGGCTGGCGGCGACGTCGGCGATCTCGGCGTCGCTGTGCGGCAGGAACTCGTGCAGCGGCGGGTCGAGCAGGCGGATGGTGACCGGCAGGCCGGCCATGATGCGGAACAGCTTCGTGAAGTCGTCGCGCTGGAAGGGCAGCAGCTTGGCGAGTGCCGCGCGGCGGCCTTCCTCGGTCTCGGCCATGATCATCTGGCGCACGGCGCCGATGCGGGCGGGGTCGAAGAACATGTGCTCGGTGCGGCACAGGCCGATGCCCTCGGCGCCGAACTTCTTGGCCGTCTCGGCGTCGAGCGGCGTCTCCGCGTTGGCGCGCACCTTCATGCGGCGCACGGCGTCGGCCCATTCCATCAGGGTGGCGAAGTCGCCCGACAGCTGCGGCTCGATCATGGCGACGGGGCCGATGAACACCTCGCCGGTGGCGCCGTCGAGCGTGATGACGTCGCCGGCGCGCACGATGTGCCCGCCCGCCATCAGCGCCTGCGCGGAATAGTCCACGGTGATGGAGCCGGCACCGGCCACGCAGGGCCGGCCCATGCCGCGGGCCACCACGGCGGCGTGGCTGGTCATGCCGCCGCGCGTGGTGAGGATGCCGCGGGCGGCGTGCATGCCGTGGATGTCCTCCGGGCTCGTCTCGATGCGGACGAGGATGACGCTCTCGCCCTTGGATGCGCGGGCCTCGGCCTCGTCGGCGCTGAACACCACGGCGCCGCAGGCGGCACCCGGCGAGGCGGGCAGGCCCTTGGACAGCGTCTTGCGCGGGGCCTTGGGGTCCAGCGTGGGGTGCAGCAGCTGGTCGAGGGAGGCGGGGTGGACGCGCGTCACCGCCTCGGTGCGGTCGATCAGGCCCTCGCGGCACATGTCCACGGCGATCTTCAGCGAGGCGGCGGCGGTGCGCTTCCCGTTGCGCGTCTGGAGCATGTAGAGCGTGTTCTGCTGGACGGTGAACTCGATGTCCTGCATGTCCTTGTAGTGCTTCTCCAGCACCTCGCGCACGCGCACCAGCTCGGCGTAGGCGGCGGGCATCACCTCCTCCATCGGGCGTTCGCCGGGCTTGGCGCGCAGCTTGGCCATGGGCTGGGGCGTGCGGATGCCGGCCACCACGTCCTCGCCCTGCGCGTTCACCAGGTATTCGCCGTAGAAGATGTCCTCGCCCGTCGAGGGGTCGCGGGTGAAGCAGACGCCGGTGGCGCAGTCATCGCCCATGTTGCCGAAGACCATGGCCTGCACGTTCACCGCCGTGCCCCATTCGGCCGGGATGTCGTTCAGGCGGCGGTAGGTGATGGCGCGCTGGTTCATCCAGCTTTCGAACACCGCGCCGATGGCGCCCCAGAGCTGCGCCTGGGGGTCCTGCGGGAAGGGGGCGCCGGTGACCTCGGCCACCATGGCCTGGTAGCCGTGGGCCACCTCGCGCCAGTCGGCCGCGCTCAGCGCCGTGTCCTCGATGACGCCGCGGGCGAGCTTCACCTCCTCGATGATCTCCTCGAAGCGGTGGTGGTCCACGTTCAGCACGACGGAGCCGAACATCTGGATGAAGCGGCGGTAGCTGTCCCAGGCGAAGCGCGCGTCGCCGGAGGCCGCGGCCAGCCCCTCCACCGTCGTGTCGTTCAGGCCGAGGTTGAGCACCGTGTCCATCATGCCGGGCATGGAGACGCGCGCGCCGGAGCGCACGGAGACGAGCAGCGGCTTCGCGGCGTCGCCGAAGGACAGGCCCACGGCCTGCTCCACGCGCGCCAGGGATTCCATCACCTGGGCCTTCAGCGCCTCGGGATACTGGCGGCCATTGGCGTAGAAATGGGTGCAGACCTCGGTGGTGATGGTGAAGCCGGGGGGGACGGGCAGGCCGATGCTCGCCATCTCGGCCAGGTTGGCGCCCTTGCCGCCGAGGAGGTTGCGCATGTCGGCGCGGCCTTCGTTGCGGCCGGCGCCGAAGCTGTACACCCATTGCGTCATCAGGCTGTCCCTCAGGCTTCGATTTTCGTGAGGTCCGCGACCGTCGCCATGGCGGTGCGGACCCGGTTGAGCAGGCGAAGGCGGTTGACCCGGATGGCGGGGTTTTCGGCGTTCACCACCACCTTGTCAAAGAAGGCATCCAGCGGCGCGCGCAGCGTGGCGAGGGCGGACATGGCGGCGGCGAAGTCTTCGCCGGCCAGGGCGGCGTTCGCTTGGGTTTCCGCCGTGTCCAGCGCGGCGTTCAGCGCCGCTTCCTCGGGGGATTCCAGCAGGGCAGGGTCCACCGCGCCGTCATGGGCGCGGCCGTCCTTCTTCTCCTCGATCCGCAGGATGTTGCCGGCGCGCTTCACGGCGGCCAGCAGGTCGGCGCCCTCGGCCGTCGTCACCATCGCTTCCAGCGCCGCGGCGCGGGACAGGATGCGGGTGATGTCGTCGTCCTCGCCGATGGAGGCGGCGACGAGGTCGTGGCGCGCGCCCTCGGCGCGCAGCAGGACGCGGAGGCGTTCGAGGAGGAAGGCGAGGAGTTCGATAACACGGGATTTTACTTTGGCGCCGTTAGCCATTGGCACAGACTGCGTCACCATCGGCATTCCCAGAACAACACCAGAGTTCCGTGATGGTTCTAAAGGTACGGCAGCCGTCAGAGTCTCCACGGCAAGATCATCCGCAGCCGACAGTGCCGATACCATCCCCAGCCGCAGCCCATTCTCCCGCACGATGCGGATCACGCCCAGCGCCGCGCGCCGCAGCGCGTAGGGGTCGCCGCTCCCGGTCGGCTTCTCGCCGATCGCGAAGAAGCCGGCCAGCTGGTCAAGCTTGTCGGCCAGCGCGACGGCGATGGCAACCGGCGCGGCCGGCACCGCGTCGGTCGGGCCAAGCGGGCGGTAGTGCTGCGTGATCGCCTCCGCCACCTGCGGGTCCTCACCGGCGGCGAGCGCGTAGTGGCCGCCCATGATCCCTTGCAGCTCCGGGAACTCGCCCACCATGCCGGACGCCAAGTCGGCCTTGCATAGTGCCGCGGCGCGGGCGGCGAGCGCCGCGTCCGCGCCCACCAGCAGCGCCAGGTGCCGCGCCAGCGCCGTGATGCGCTCCACCCGCTGCGCCTGGGTGCCCAGCTTCGCGTGGAAGGTCGCGCCCGCCAGCTTCGGCAGGAAGCTCTCCAGCCCCGCCTTGCGGTCGCCGTCCCAGAAGAAGCGCGCGTCCGACAGCCGCGCCCGCAGCACGCGCTCGTTGCCCGCCACCAGCGCCGCGCCGCCGTCGCTGGCCGCGATGTTGGCGACCAGGGCGAAGCGGTTGGCCGGGCGCCCATCGGGGTGGCGCAGCGCGAAGTAGCGCTGGTTGACGCGCATGGAGGTGCGCATCACCTCCGCCGGCAGGTCCATGAAGGCGTCGTCTATCCGGCCCAGCAGGGGCGCGGGCCATTCGACCAGCCCGGCGACCTCGGCCAGCAGCCCCTCGTCGGGGACGACCTCCAGCCCCTCGGCCGCCGCCAGCGCCCGCACGCCGTCGCGGATGGCCGCCACCCGCTCGGCGGCGTCGCGGATCACGAAGCGCGCGCGCAGCGTGGCCAGGTGGTCGCCGGCCGATGCCACGGTGACGGCGCCGGGGGCGTGGACGCGGTGGCCCTCCGTCTCGGCCCCCGCCACCAGGCCGTGCGCGGCGTCGCCGTTGCGGGCCAGCGCGACCGGCACGGCGGTGCCGCCCAGCAGCACCAGGATGCGCTGCAGGGGCCGCACCCAGGTGAAGCCGCTCTCGCCCCAGCGCATGGATTTCGGCCAGGGGAAGGACCAGAGGAGGTCCGGCAGCCGCTCGCGCAGCAGCGCCTCGGCGGTGATGGTGGCGCCGGGCTTCACCAGGACGAGGAAGCCGTTCTGCTCGACGAGGTCCTCGCGCGCGGCGCCGTGCTTCTTCAGGAAGCCGGCGAGCGCCTGCTCCGGCGCGCCGACCCGCGGGCCGCGCTCCTCCTTCGCCTCGGTGGTGGCGGAGGCCTTCATGCGCGCGACGAGGCCGATGCGGCGCGGGCCGGCGAAGGGTTGCGGCGCGCCGTCCAGCAGGGGGGCGAGGGCCGCGGCGGCGAGGCGCGCGAGGTCCTCGGCGCCGCGGGCCTGCATGCGGGCGGGGATTTCCTCCGAAAGGAGTTCGATCAGCAGTTCGGGCACGTGTTTTCCCCGTTTGCGCCGGCCAGCGCAGCGCGCAGCGCCGCCTCCGGCGTGACGCCCAGTTCGTCGGCCAGCCGGGCCAGCATGGCGAAGGTCCCGCCGCGGATGGTCATGCTGCCATCCGCTTCGAAGACCACATCCCCGTCGTCGCTCACGCCGCCCGCTCCAGCCAGGTTTCGCAGCAGCGCTTCGCCAGCGTCCGCACGCGGGCGATGTAGCTGGCGCGCTCCGTCACGCTGATGGCGCCGCGGGCGTCGAGCAGGTTGAAGCGGTGGCTGGCCTTGATGCAGTGGTCGTAGGCCGGCATCGCCAGGCCCTGGGCGGCCAGCGCCTCGCACTCCGCCTCGGCCTCGGCGAACTGGCGCGTCAGCAGGGCCACGTCCGCATGCTCGAAGTTGTGGGCGCTGTATTCGCGCTCGGCGCGCAGGAACACGTCGCCATAGGTCACGCCCGCATCGTTGAAGCGCAGGTCGTACACGTTCTCCACGCCCTGGATGTACATGGCCAGGCGCTCCAGCCCGTAGGTCAGCTCGCAGCTCGGTACCTCGCAGGGGATGCCGCCGACCTGCTGGAAATAGGTGAACTGCGTCACCTCCATGCCGTCGCACCACACCTCCCATCCCAGGCCCCAGGCGCCCAGCGTCGGGCTTTCCCAGTCATCCTCGACGAAGCGGATGTCGTGCAGCGCGGGGTCCAGGCCCAGCGCGCGGTAGCTGTCCAGCAGCAGGCTCTGCGGGTCGCGCGGGGAGGGCTTCAGGATCACCTGGTACTGGTAGTAGTGCTGGAGGCGGTTCGGATTCTCGCCGTACCGCCCGTCGGACGGGCGGCGGGAGGGCTGGACGTAGGCGGCCGACCAGTGCCGGGGGCCGAGCGCGCGCAGCGTCGTGGCCGGGTGGAAGGTGCCCGCGCCCATCTCCATGTCGTAGGGCTGCAGGACCACGCAGCCCTGGCTCGCCCAGAAGGCGTGCAGCCGCAGGATCATCTCCTGGAAGGAGGGGGGCGTGGCGGTGGTCATGCGGCGCGGGTCTTTCCCCTGGGGGGCGGGCGTTTGCGCCGCAGCATAGAGGCGCTTGCCCGGGTGGGGAAGTTGCGGCCCCCGGCGGCGCCATGCAACCCTGCCGCGATGCCCGAAGCCCCGATGCCTGTGCCGCGCGGCCCGCGATGGTCCCTGCCCGGCTGGGCCGACCGCGCGCGCGACCGCCGCACCCGCCGCCCGCCCGAGCTGCTGCACGGCGTGGCCGAGGCGCCCGCCCCGGGCGTGCTGGCCGGGCTGGCCGTGCAGATCCTGTGCGTGCAGGCGGTGTACCTGCTGGTGCCCCTGGTGCTGGCCCAGGCGGCGGGGATGGACGCGCGGGGCACGGCGAACCTGCTGGCGCTCACCCTGGTGGCCATGGCCGTGGCCGGGCTGCTGCACAGCCTGCCGCGCGGGCCGATCGGCTCGGGCTACGCCATCTCCGCCGTGCCGACCCCGGTGGCGCTGGGGGCGCACCTGGCGGCGGCGGGGATGGGGCTGGGCATGGCGCAGGCCGGCCTGCCCATCCTGTCCGCCGCGCTGCTGGTGCTGGCCCTGGTGCTGGCGATGCCGCGCCTGCCGCAGCTGATCCCGGTGGAGATCGCGGGGGTGGTGACCATGACGCTGGGCATCAGCCTGCTGCCCTCCGTGGTGCGGCTGGGCCTGCCCGCGGCGCCGATGGCGCAGGAGGCGCTGCTGCCGCTGGTGCTGGGGGCGATCACCGCCGCCTCGCTGCTGCGCTGGCGCCTCGCCCCCTACGCGCTGCTGCTTGGGGGCGCGGCGGGGGTGGGGGTGGCGCTGCTGCTCTGGCCGCCGGATGCGGCTGCGGTGGGGGTGGCGCTGGGCCTGCCGGGCTTCGCCCTGCCCAGCCCGGCCTGGCCGTCCCTCGCCGGGGCGGGGTGGGAGCTGCTGCCGGCCTTCGTGGTGGTGGCGCTGTGCCTGCTGCCCAGCACGGTGGGCTCGGCCCTGCTGCTGCAGAAGGAGGGCGACGCCGGCTGGGTGAAGCCGGACGCCGCGCCGGTGCAGCGCGCCATGGTCGCCACGCTGCTGGGCATGGGCACCACGGGGCTGGTGGGCGGGATAGTGGCGAACATCTCCTCCGGCGGGGTGGGGCTGATGGTGGCCACGCGCACCCTGTCGCGCGCCGTGGTGTGGGCGAACGCGGCGCTGCTGCTGGCGCTGGCCTGCTCGCCCTTCCTGCTGGCGCAGCTGCTGCTGCTGCCGGGGCCGGTGGCGGCGGCCATGCTGCTCTACGTCGCCTGCTTCATGGTGGCGGCGGGCGCGCAGCAGCTCGCCTCGCGCGTGCTGGACCGGCGGCGGACGGTGGCGGTGGGGCTGGGCCTGCTTTCCGCCGTGCTGGCCATGCTGGCGCCCGGGCCGCTGCGCGCCCTGCTGCCCGACGGGCTGGTGGCGCCGGTGACGCTTGGCTTCGTGACGGCGATGGCCGTGCACCTGCTGACCCTGCCGCTGGTGCGCCGGCGCGAGCGGCTGGCGGTGGCGCTGGACGCCGGGGCCAACCGCGCCATCGAGGGTTTCGTGGAGGGCGCGGGCGGCGCCTTCGGCCTGCGCCGCGCCACCACCGACGCCATCGCCCACGCCGTGATCGAGGTGGGGGAGGTGCTGGCCGCGCGCGGGGCCGCGCGGCTGTCCATCGAGATCGGCGAGGCGGATGGGCGGGTGGTGCTGCTGCTGCGCCACCCCGGCCCGCCGCTGCCCGCGCCGGCGCGCACCCCGCGCGCGGAGGATCTGGCGGCGGGGATGGAGGCGCAGGAGGGCTTCGCCATGTGGCTGGCCGCGCGCGGGGCCGACCGCTTCCGGGTGCGCGCCGACGGGCCGGGCGGCACCGTGGAGATGGAGTTCAGCGAGTAGCGGCGTCGGGCCAGAAGCGCACGCCCGGCCGCGCGACGCCGCCGGACAGCGCGACGGGGACGCCGTCGGCCCGCCAGCAGGCCGCGCCCTCCAGCGTGCCGTCGGCGTGGAAGCGGATGGCGTTCATGCCGCCGCCCACCACGGCGACCGGCTGCACCGCGTGGCCCATGGTGGCGAGCGCGGCGCGGATGGCGTGCCCGATGCCCGGCTCCACCTCCAGCGCCGCGCCCTGGGTCCAGATGCGCGGGGCCTCCACCGCCTCCTGCACGTCCATGCCGTGGTCCAGCAGGTTCAGCACGGCCTGGAACACGCTGCCGAAGATCCGAAGCCCCCCGGGCAGGCCCAGCGCGGCCCAGGGGCGGCCGCCCCGCCGCAGGATGGTGGGCGCCATGGAGGTGGTGACGCGCTTGCCCGCCTCCACCGACTGCGCGCGGCCGGGCACGGGGTCGAACAGCGCCATGTAGTTGTTGGGGATCAGCCCCGTCTCGGGCAGCAGGATGCGGGCGCCGAACAGGCTGTTGATGGTGTGGGTGCAGCAGGCGATGCCGCCCTCGCCGTCGGCCACGGTGACGTGAGTGGTGTGCGGCGATTCGCGCAGCGGCGCCACGCCCGCGGCCCAGTCGCGCGCGCGGCGGGGGTCGAGCAGGGCGCGACGCTCGGCGGCGTAGGCCGCGCCCGTCAGGCGGGCGAGGGGGACGGCTACGAAATCGGGGTCCGCCGTCGCCACCGCGCGGTCGGCGAAGGCGAGCTTCAGGCATTCGGCGACCAGGTGCAGCCCCTCCGCCGTGCCGGGGCCGAGTGCGGCCACGTCGAAGCCCTCGATCACCGCCAGCATCTGGAGGAGGTGGGCGCCGCCGGCGCTGGGCGGGGGCGGGCCGATCACCTCCGTGCCGCGGTAGGTGCCGCGCACGGGCTCGCGCCACAGGGGATGGGCGGCGGCCAGGTCGTCGGTGGTGAGCAGGCCGCGGCGGCGGGCGAGCTCCGCGACGGCGGAGCTGCCGACGTCGCCCTCGTGCAGCGCCGCCGCGCCCTCGCGCGCGATGGCGCGCAGGGTGTCGGCCAGCGCGGGGTTGCGCAGGATGGCGCCGGGCGGCAGGGGCGCGCCGCCGGGCAGGAACAGGGCTGCCATGGCCCGGTCGCGCAGCAGGTCGGGCGCCGCCTCGGCGATGCAGTCGGACAGGTAGCGGCTGGCGGCGAAGCCCCGTTCGGCGAGGCGGATCGCGGGCTCGCAGCAATCGGCCAGGGTGAAGCGGCCGTGGCTGGCCAGCGCCGCCTCCCAGGCGCGCAGGTTGCGCGGCACGGCGACCGACAGCCCACCGACGGACTGGCGCGCGGGCGGCTGCTCCTCGAACATCTCGGGCCGGGCGGCGAAGGGGGCGGAGGCCATGCCGTCCAGCACCGCGTGGCGGCCCTCGGGCGAGGCCAGGTGCATCAGCCCGCCGCCGAACAGCCCCACCATCATCGGCTCGCAGACCGAGAGCGCGAGCAGGGCGGCCACGGCGGCGTCGGTGGCCGTGCCGCCCTCGGCCAGCATCTGCGCCCCGGCGGCCGACGCGGCGGGGTGGTTCGCCACCACCATGCCGCGGGAACCGCTCGCGGGGCGCTTCTCCGTCACGCGCCGGCCAGGGTCATGCCGTCCACCCGCAGGGTGGGCGCGTCGGTGCCGCGGCGGAACTCGAGGTCGCCGGCCGCGCGCAGCCCCAGGAACATCTCCCGCAGGTTGCCGGCGATGGTGACCTCGCTGACGGGTTCGGCGAGGCGGCCGCCCTTAATGCGGAAGCCCGCCGCGCCGCGGGAGTAGTCGCCGGTGACGCCGTTCACCCCCATGCCTATCAGCTCGGTGACGAAGATGCCGTCGGCGATGTCGGCCAGGAGCGCCTCGGGCGTGCCCGCACCGCCGTCGAGCCACAGGTTGGTGGGGGAGGGCGAGGGCGGGCCGGAGGTGCCGCGCGAGGCGTGGCCGGTGCTGGCGAGGCCAAGCTGCGCGGCGCTGCGCCCGTCGAGGAACCAGGAGCGCAGCACGCCATCCTCCACCATCGCGCGGCGGGCGGCCCCTTGCCCCTCGCCGTCGAAGGGGCGGGAGCGGGGGCCGCGCGGGCGCAGCGGGTCGTCCAGCAGGGACAGGCCCTCGGGCAGGATGCGCGTGCCCATCGCGCCCTTGAGGAAGGAGGTGCCGCGCGCCACGGCGGCGCCGTTGATGGCGGATGCCAGGTGCCCCAGCAGCGAGCCGGCGGCGCGCGGGTGATACACCACGCTGACGCCCTTGGCGGAGGCCGGCCGCGCGGGGTCGAGGCGCGCCACCGCCTGCTCGCCGGCCTTGCGGCCGATGAGGTCGGGCGCGTCGAGGTCGGACAGGTGGGTGGCGCTGCTGTGGTCGTAGTCGCGCTGCATCCCCGTGCCCGTGCCGGCGAGCGCCGTGGCGGAGATGCTGTGCGAGGAGCGCGCGTATTCCCCGAAGAACCCGCGGGTGGTGGCCAGCGCACGCGTGCCGCGCGACCAGCCGGCGGAGGCGCCCTCGCTGTTCGTCACGCCCGGCACGGCCATGGCCGCTTCCTCGGCCAGCGCGGCGCGCTCCAGCAGCCAGTCGGCGGAGGGTTCCTCGCCGTCGTCGAGGTCGAGCGCGTGGGGCGCGGGCGGCGGGGCGTCGAGGATGGCGGCCAGCCGGTCCTCGGGCACCACGCGGGCCATGGCCACCGCGCGCTCGGCGAGTGCGGCGAAGCCCGAGGGCGTGGCGTCGGTGCCCGAGACCATGGCGATGCGCGCGCCGAGGAAGACTCGCAGCCCGATGTCGGTGGATTCCGAGCGCTCCAGCTCCTCGATCGCGCCCAGGCGGCGGGAGACGCCGAGCGAGGCGCCGTGGACCAGCAGGGCGTCGGCCCCGTCGGCCCCGGCGCGGCGGGCGGCGTCGAGCAGCGCGCCCAGGATGTCCTGCCGGGTCATGCCGCCAGGCGCTCCGCGATGTCGGCCAGGCGCGGCACCTGCCCGATGGGGCCCAGCGTGGCCAGCGTGGGGGTGGAGCGGAAGATGCGCGCGGCGGCGCGCTGCACGTCCTCCACCGTGACGGCGGCGATGCGGGCCTTGCTTTCCTTCACCGGGATGACGCGGCCATGCACCTGGAGCTGGCGGGCCACCTGCTCGCAGCGGCTGCCGGTGGATTCGAGCGACATGAGCAGCGAGGCGCGGAGCTGCGCCTTGGCGCGGTCCAGCTCGTCCATCGTCACGTCGTGCTGGACGCGGCGCAGCTCCTCCACGGCGACGGGGACCAGCTCGGCCGCCTGCTCCTCGCCCGTGCCGGCGTAGAAGGCGAAGAGGCCGGTATCCTCGTAGGGGTGGGCGAAGGAGTAGATGGAGTAGACCAGGCCGCGCTTCTCCCGGATCTCCTGGAACAGGCGCGAGGACATGCCGCCGCCCAGCAGGGTGGAGAGCAGCAGGGAGGCGTGGTGGTCCGCGTCGCCGTAGGGCATGCCCTCGAAGCCCAGCACCATGTGGACCTGGTCCAGCTCGCGCTCCTCGCGGAACTCGGCGCCCTTGTAGCGGGCGCGCTTGGGCGCGGGCGGGGCGACGGCGGGGAGGTCGGCGAAGTGGGTCTTCACCATCTCCAGCAGCGCCTCGTGCTCGATCGCGCCGGCGGCGGCGACGACCATGCGGCTGGGACCGTAGTGGCGCTGCATGTAGCCCGTCAGCACCTCGCGCTTCATGCGCTCGATGATGCGGGTGGTGCCGAGCGTCGGGCGGCCCATGGGCTGGCCGGGGAAGGCGGCTTCCTGGAAGTGGTCGAAGACGATGTCGTCGGGCGTGTCGTTGGCCTGGCCGATCTCCTGGAGGATGACGCCGCGCTCGCGCTCCAGCTCCTCGGGCACCAGGGTGGAGTGGCAGAGGATGTCGCCGATGATGTCGGCGGCCAGGCCGGCGTCCTCCTTCAGCACCTTGCAGTAGTAGGCGGTCTGCTCGCGCGCCGTGTAGGCGTTGATGTGCCCGCCCACGTTCTCGATCTCGCGCGCGATGGCGGCGGCGTCGCGGCGCGCGGTGCCCTTGAAGGCCATGTGCTCGAGGAAGTGGGAGGCGCCGTTCTCGGCCGCCGCCTCGTTGCGGGTGCCGGCATGGACGTAGGCGCCGATGGAGACGGTCTCGACGCGGTCCATGGTGTCGGAGGCGACGGTGAGGCCGTTGGGGAGCTTCGTGATGGTGAGCATGGCGTCCGATATGGGGGGTCAGGCGGCGTTTCGCAGGGCGTGGGCGCGGACGAAGCCCTGCACGGCGTGCAGGTCGTTGGGCAGGAAGGACAGGCGCTCCTCGCGCTCGTAGAGGTCGGCCAGGGCCGGCGGCAGGGGCGGGCGGATGCCGGTGGCGCGCTCCACCGCGTCGGGGAACTTGGCCGGGTGGGCGGTGGCGGCGACGATGACGGGGGTGCCGCGGTCGGCCGGGGCGCAGGCGCGGGCGGCGGCGGTGCCGATGGCGGTGTGCGGGTCGGCGAGGTAGCCGGCTCGTTCGTGCAGGCGGCGGATTTCGGCGAGCGTGGCGTCGTCGTCCAGGGTGAAGCCGGTGAAGCTGGCGATGGCGGCCTTCCAGGCGGCGTCGGGCACGGGCATGCGGCCGGTGGCGCGGAACTCGCGCATCGTGCGCGCCGTCAGCGCGGGGTCGCTGCCCATGAGGACGTGCAGCAGGCGCTCGAAGTTGGAGGAGACCTGGATGTCCATGGACGGGGACAGGCTGGGTTCGACGGGGCGCGCGCTCATGTCGTTCGAGGCCAGGAAGCGGGCCAGGATGTCGTTGCGGTTGGCGCCCACGATGAAGCGCCCGATGGGCAGGCCCATGCGGCTGGCGACCCAGGCGGCCAGCACGTTGCCGAAATTGCCGGTGGGGACGGAGACGGCGACCTCGCGCTCCGGCGCCCCCAGGGCGAGGGCGGCGGCGGCGTAGTAGGGCACCTGGGCGGCGATGCGCGCCCAGTTGATGGAATTCACCGCGGCCAGCCGCATCTCGTGGCGGAACGGGGCGTCCACGAACATGGCCTTCACCATGTCCTGGCAATCGTCGAAGGAGCCTTCGACCGCGAGGTTGGCGACGTTGGGGGAGAGGACCGTGGTCATCTGCCGGCGCTGCACCTCGGAGGTGCGGCCGCGCGGGTGCAGGATGACGATGTCCACCGCCGCGCGGTCGCGGCACGCCTCGATGGCCGCGCTGCCCGTGTCGCCGGAAGTCGCGCCGACGATGGTGATGCGCTCGCCGCGCTTCGTCAGCACGTGGTCGAACAGGCGGCCGAGGAGCTGGAGGGCCAGGTCCTTGAAGGCGAGCGTCGGGCCGTGGAACAGCTCCAGCGCGAAGGCGCCCCCGTCCAGCTGGACCAGGGGGACGACGGCGGGGTGGCGGAAGCTGCCATAGGCGTCGCGGCACATGCGGTGCAGGTCTTCGAAGGCGACGGCGCCGCCGGTGAAGGGGTGGATGACGCGGGCGGCGAGCTCGGCATAGGGCAGGCCGCGCAGGGCGCGCCATTCGGACGGGCTGAACTGCGGGAAGGATTCGGGCAGGAACAGCCCGCCATCCTCGGCCAGGCCGGCGAGCAGGACATCCTCGAAGCCGCGGGGCGCGGCTTCGCCTCGGGTGGAGACGTAGCGCATGGGGTTGGTTGTAGGACAGAATCTCGCACAGGGCGATGCGCCCGCTTGCTCCCGGCGCGCGATGGAACCATCTTCCCGGTGATATGACCGGAGTGGTGCCATGAGCGAACCCGCGCGCCGTGCGACCGACGCCTATCGCAAACGCCTCGCCCGCGATGGGCTGTCGCGCTTCGAGGTGGTCGGCCACGAGGGCGACAAGCAGCTTCTGCGCCAGGTGGCTCGCCGGCTGGCGGCGGGGGATGGCGAGGCCGAGGCGCTGCGACGCCTGTTGCAAGGCGGCGCTGCGGCGCCGCGGCGGGGCGGGCTGCTGCGTGCCCTGCGCGATTCGCCGATGGTGGGGGCGGAGCTGGATCTGGCGCGGGTGGAGGCGGAGCCCCGCGACGGCTTCGCGTGATCCGCTTCCTGCTGGACACGAACGTCATCAGCGAGACGGTCAGGGCGGAACCGGCGCCCGCCCTGCTGCGATGGCTGGACCAACGGCTGGACGAGGAGTTGTTCATCGCGTCGCTGACCCTTGCCGAGATCGAGCGCGGCATCCTGCTGGCGCCGTCGGGCCGGCGCCGGGACGCGCTGGTGGATTGGTTCCACGGGGCGTCCGGGCCGCCGCGCTTCTTCGCCGGCCGCGTGCTGCCCTTCGATGCGGCGGCGGCGGCGCACTGGGCGCGGCTGATGGCCGAGGGACGGGCGGGCGGACGCCCCCGGCCGCCGCTCGACATGGTGATCGCGGCTACGGCGCTGGCCCATGGCTGCCGCATCGCCACCGCGAACCTGCGGGATTTCGAGGGGCTCGACGCACTCAACCCGCTGAAGGACGGTGCTGGCTGAGCGCCCCCGCCGCCTACTCCGCCGCCTGCATGAGCTGCCTTTCCGCGTACTCCTCCAGCGGCGCGCAGGTGCAGACCAGGTTGCGGTCGCCATGGACGTTGTCCACGCGCTTCACCGGCGGCCAGTACTTGTTGGCGCGCACCCAGGGCAAGGGAAAGGCCGCCTCCTCGCGCCCGTAGGGGTGCGCCCAGGCGGTGGCCGTCACCTCGGCCGCCGTGTGGGGGGCGTTCTTCAGGACGTTGTCGGCCTTGTCGGCCCGGCCCTGCTCGACCGCGCGGATCTCGGCGCGGATGGCGATCATCGCCTCGGCGAAGCGGTCCAGCTCGGCCTTGGTCTCGCTTTCCGTGGGCTCGACCATCAGCGTGCCGTTCACCGGCCAGGACATGGTGGGGGCGTGGAAGCCGTAGTCCTGCAGGCGCTTGGCGATGTCCTCCACCAGCACGCCGCCGCCCTGGCCGAAGCCGCGGCAGTCCAGGATGCATTCATGCGCCACCATGCCGCCCGCGCCGCGGTAGAGGATGGGGAAGTGCGGCGCCAGCACGCTCGCCAGGTAGTTGGCGTTGAGGATGGCCACCTCGGTGGCGCGCGTCAGCCCCTCGGCGCCCATCATGCGGATGTAGGCGTAGGAGATGGGCAGGATGGCCGCGCTGCCGAAGGGCGCGGCGGAGACGGGGCCGAAGCCCGTTTCGGGCCCCGCCTCGGCCACCAGCGGGTGGTTGGGCAGGTGCGGCGCCAGGTGGGCGGCGACGCCGATGGGCCCCACCCCCGGCCCGCCGCCGCCATGGGGGATGCAGAAGGTCTTGTGCAGGTTCAGGTGGCACACGTCCGCGCCGATGGCGGCCGGGCTGGTGAGGCCGACCTGCGCGTTCATGTTCGCGCCGTCCATGTACACCTGCCCGCCCTGCGCGTGGACGATGGCGCAGATCTCCTGGATCGCCGCCTCGTACACGCCGTGGGTGCTGGGGTAGGTGACCATGAGCGCGGCCAGGCTGGGGCCGTGCTGCGCCGCCTTGGCGCGCAGGTCGTCCAGGTCCACGTTGCCGTCGCGGTCGCAGGCCGTCACCACCACGCGCATGCCGGCCATCACGGCCGAGGCCGGGTTGGTGCCGTGCGCGGAGGACGGGATCAGGCAGATGTCGCGGTGCCCCTCGCCGCGGGCGCGGTGGAAGGCGCGGATGGCCAGCAGGCCCGCATATTCGCCCTGGCTGCCGGCATTGGGCTGCAACGACACGGCCGCGAAGCCGGTGACGGCGCAGAGCCAGGATTCCAACTGGCGGATCATGGCGAGGTAGCCCTGCGCCTGGTCCACCGGCGCGAAGGGGTGGATGTCGGCGAAGCCGGGGAAGGTGACGGGGATCATCTCCGCGGTGGCGTTCAGCTTCATGGTGCAGGAGCCGAGCGGGATCATGGAGCGGTTCAGCGCCACGTCCTTGTCCTCCAGCCGCTTCATGTAGCGCAGCATGGAGTGCTCGGCGTGGTGGGCGTTGAACACCTCGGCGGTCAGGAAGGGCGTGGTGCGGGCGAGGCCGGCGGGCATGGCGCCGCGCGGCTCGCCGGGCGCGCCGCCCATGATGGCGCAGAGCGCGTCGAGTTCGGCGCGCGTCACCGTCTCGTCCATCGCCACGGCCACCGCGCCGTCCAGGCGGCGCAGGTTGAAGCCGGCGGCCAGCGCCGCCGCCATCACGGCGTCGGTCTCGGCGCCCGTCTCCAGCACCACCGTGTCGAAGAAGTGGCCGTGGCGGAGCGGGAAGCGGGAGGCGCCGGCCAGCAGGCGGGCCAGCAGGTGGGCGCGGCGGGCGATGCGGCGCAGCCCCTCGGGGCCGTGCCAGACGGCGTACATGGACGCCATCACCGCCAGAAGCACCTGGGCGGTGCAGATGTTGCTCGTCGCCTTCTCGCGCCGGATGTGCTGCTCGCGCGTCTGCAAGGCGAGGCGCATCGCCGGCGCGCCGGCCGCGTCCACGGAAACGCCGACGAGGCGGCCGGGCAGGCTGCGCTTCAGCGCGTCGCGCACCGCCATGAAGCCGGCATGCGGCCCGCCATAGCCCAGCGGCACGCCGAAGCGCTGGGAGGAGCCGACGACGATGTCGGCCCCCATCTCGCCCGGCGGGGTGAGCAGGGTCAGCGCCAGCAGGTCGGCGGCCACGATGGCGAGAGCGCCGGCCTCGTGCGCGGCGGCGATCTCGGGCGCGATGTCGCGCAGGACGCCTTCCGTGCCCGGGTACTGCGTCAGCACGGCGAAGGGCAGGTGGGCGGCGGCGGCCTCGGCCAGCTCGGCCGGCGGGACGGCGACGACCTGGATGCCCACCGGCTCGGCGCGCACGCGCACCACGGCGAGCGTCTGCGGGTGCAGGTCGTCGGCCACGAGCAGCACGTCGGACTTCGCCTTGTGCACGGAATGGGCCAGGGTCACGGCTTCCGCCGCCGCCGTCGCCTCGTCCAGCAGGGAGGCGCCGGCGACCGGCAGGCCGGTCAGGTCGGCCACCATGGTCTGGAAGTTGACCAGCGCCTCCAGCCGGCCCTGCGCGATCTCGGCCTGGTAGGGGGTGTAGGCGGTGTACCAGCCCGGGTTCTCCAGGATGTTGCGCAGGATCACCGGGGGCGTGCGCGTGCCGTGGTAGCCCATGCCGATGAGGCTGCGCTTCACTTGGTTGCGCTCGGAAAGCGCGCGCAGCTCGGCCAGGGCGCCCGCCTCGTTGACCGGGGCGGGCAGGGCGGAGAAGTCCACGCCGCGGATGCCGGCGGGGACCGTGCGCCTGATCAGGTCCTCCATGTCCGCCGCGCCCACGGCGGCCAGCATGGCGGCGATCTCGGCCTCGGAGGGGCCGATGTGGCGGCGGATGAACTCGCCCTGGTCCTCCAGGGCGGAAAGCTCGGCGAGCGCGCTCATGCCAGGCTCTCCACGTGCTTCGCGTAGCCGTCGGCGTCCATGAGGTCGCCCGGCAGGTCGCCGGCGGGGGCGATGCGGAAGAACCAGCCATCGGCGGTGGGGGACTGGTTCACCAGGGCCGGGTCGTCCACCAGGGCGGCGTTCACCTCGACGACCTTGCCGCTGATGGGCGCATAGACGTCGCTCGCGGCCTTCACGCTTTCCACCACGGCGATGGCCTCGCCGGCCTCGACCACGCGGCCAGGCTCGGGCAGGTCCACGAAGACGACGTCGCCCAGGGCGTTCTGCGCGTGCTCGGTGATGCCGACGGTCCAGGATTCGCCGTCCTGGCGCAGCCACTCGTGGTCCTTGGTGAAGTGCGTGGTGGTCATGGCGGCGTCCTTTTCAGCGGGCGTAGCGGTGCGGGTGGAAGGGAAGCGGGGCGACGTGGGCCGGGATGGGCTTGCCGCGCACCTCCAGGGTCAGGGCCGTGCCGTCGGCGGCCAGCGCGCGGGGGACGTAGCCCATGGCGACCGGGCCGTTCACGCTGGGGCCGAAGCCGCCGGAGGTGACGAGGCCGCCGCCCATCACGGCGGTGCCGCCGCGGGCGGGCTGGCGCCCCTCGGGGCGGATGCCGACGCGGATGCGCGCGGGGCCGTGGTCCAGCGCCTCGCGCACCGCGTCGGCGCCGGTGAAGTCCCAGGCGGCCTTGCGGCGCTTGCCGATGGACCAGGTGAGGGCGGCCTCGATGGGGTTCGTGTCCTCGTCCAGGTCGTTGCCGTAGAGGCAAAGGCCGGCTTCAAGGCGCAGGCTGTCCCGCGCGCCGAGGCCGGCGGGCAGCACGCCGGGCAGGGACAGCAGGTGGCGGGCGAGGCGGTCGGCGTGTTCGGCCGCCACGGAGATCTCCAGCCCGTCCTCGCCCGTGTAGCCGGAGCGCGAGGCGATGACGGGGATGCCCGCGATCTCCATCGCCTGGATGCCCATGAAGGACATGGCCGTGGGCACCAGCGCGGCGACGGCGGGGCCTTGCAGGGCCAGCAGCGCGCGGTCGGGCAGGGGGCGCAGCGTGACGCCGGCGGGCAGCACGGATTCGATCAGCGGCAGGTCCACCTGCTTGCGCGAGGCGTTCACCACCAGGAACAGCCGGTCGCCGAGGTTGGCCACCATGAAGTCGTCCACGATGCCGCCGCGCCCGTTCAGCAGCAGGCCGTAGCGCTGGCGGCCGGGCTTGAGGCCCTGGACGTCGGCGGGCGTCAGGCGTTCCAGCGCGGCGGCCGCGCCCTCCCCGTGCAATTCCGCCTGGCCCATGTGGGACACGTCGAACAGCGCGGCGGCGGCGCGGCAATGCAGGTGCTCGCCCATGATGCCCTGCGGGTACTGCACGGGCATCGCGTAGCCGGCGAAGGGGACCATGCGGCCGCCGAGTTCGCGGTGCAGGTCTGCCAGGGGGGTTTCGTTCAGGTCTTCGGCCACGCGCTCTCCCTGCCGCGCGGTGGCGGCGGTTGATGTCGTGGCCCCCCTCTGTCCATGGACCTGAGAGATTCAGGGCTGGCGGAACCAACCCCTTACTCCGTCGGTGCCGGGCATGACCGGACTTTCCAGAGTGCCCTTCGTTCGCGCGCGGCCCTTCTGCCTGAGCGTTTCCGGGGGCCGGTTGCGCCTTCGGCGGCCCCGTCGCCGGGGCTCTCTCCCGCGCGCGATGCACGGGCAGGGGTGGAGATGCCCGTTCGGGGGCGCGATGGCAAGGCGTATCGGCGCGGGTTCCGCGGCGCGGAAGCGCGCTATGCCCGCTTTCGCAGCACCAGGCTCGCCCAGGGTGCAAGGTCTATGCGGCGCTCCAGCACCAGCCCCTGCCGGCGGTGGGCGGCCAGCACCATCGGCACCTGGGTGCCCAGCAGCCCGGCCAGGATGGCGCGGCCGTTCGGCGCCAAGTGGTCGGCCAGGTCCTTCGCCATGGCGCAAAGGGGGCGGGCCAGGATGTTGGCGAAGACCAGGTCGTAGGGCGCCGGGCGACGCACCGCGGCGGCCTTCCAGCCATCGGCCAGGATGGAGCGGAACTGGTTGCGAAGTCCGTTCATCGCGGCGTTGTCCTGCGCGACGCGCACCGACCAGGGCTCGATGTCGGTCGCCAGCACCGTGCAGCCCCACAGCTTCGCCGCCGCCATGGCCAGGATGCCGCTGCCCGAGCCCAGGTCCAGCACGCGGGCGTGGCGGCCCTGGTTGGGGATGCCCTCCAGCGCCATCAGGCAGCCGCGGGTGGAATTGTGCTCGCCCGAGCCGAAGGCCAGGCCGGCGTCCAGCGTCAGCGCGATGCGGCCGAAGACGCGGCGCTGGTCCACGTGGGACGGGCGGATCAGGAAACGCCGGCCGATCGGCATGACCGGAAAGGCCTCGACCGTGCGGGCCAGCCAGCCATCGGCCTCGGTGGCGTGGCGCTCCAGCGGCGCCTCGTGGCCGGTGAGGCCGGCGGCAAGGGCGAGCGCGGCCAGCAGCGCCTCGGGGTCGGCGGTCGCCTCGCGCACCGCCTCGATGCGCCAGGTGTCGGTCGGCTCGTCGCGGAACAGGGCGACGGTGGCGGAGACGGACAGCAGCGCGGCCTCGTAGGTGGGCACGGCGTGCTCGGGCAGGTGGTCGAGGACCAGGGTTTCCAGCGGCTGGACGTGCCTTCTCACTGCACCGCCTCCACGAAGCTGGCCATCACGCGCTTGGGGCCTGCCTTCTCGAACTCGATGTCCAACCTGCCATCCTCCACCGCGGTGACGCGCCCATAGCCGAATTTCTGGTGGAACACGCGCGAGCCCACGGCGAAGTCCGGCACGGGGCGGCTCTGCACCTCCCAGGCGCCGGCCTCGATCACGCGGGGCTGGCGCGTGCCCATGAGCGGGCCGCCGCCGAAGACGCTGGCCGGCGGGGCCTTGGGGCGCAGGTCCGCGCCCTCGCGCTGCACCTCGCCCTCGGGCAGCTCGTCCAGGAAGCGCGAGGGGATGGAGGAGGTCCAGTTGCCGTAGATGCGGCGGTTGGCGGCGTGGGAGATCACGCACAGCTTGCGCGCCCGCGTGATGCCCACGTAGGCGAGGCGCCGCTCCTCCTCCAGCGCCTTCGCCCCGCCCTCGTCCAGGGAGCGCTGGGAGGGGAAGAGGCCCTCCTCCCAGCCCGGCAGGAAGACCAGGTCGAACTCCAGCCCCTTGGCGGCGTGCAGCGTCATCAAGGAGACCTTGTCGCCCTCGGCCTTGTCGTCGTTCTCCATCACCAGGGCGATGTGCTCCAGGAAGGCGGCCATGGAGGGGAAGTCGCCCATGGCGCGCAGCAGCTCCTTCAGGTTGTCCAGGCGGCCCGGCGCCTCGGGGGAGCGGTCCTGCTTCCACATGTCGGTGTAGCCGCTTTCCTCCAGGATCTGGGCGGCGGTGACGACGTGGCTCTCACGCTCCAGCAGGGCGCGCCAGCGGGCGAAATTCTCCACCAGCTCGCGCAGGGAGGCGCGGGGGCGGGGGCGCAGCACGTCGGAGGTCGCCAGCCGGCCGGCGGCGACCTGGAGCGGCATCTGCCCCTCGCGCGCGGTGACGTGCAGGGCGTTGATGGCGGTGTCCCCCAGGCCGCGCTTGGGGGTGTTCACGATGCGCTCGAAGGCCAGGTCGTCGGCGGCGCTGGCACTGGCGCGGAAATAGGCGATGGCGTCGCGGATCTCCGCGCGCTCGTAGAACTTGGCGCCGCCGAAGACGCGGTAGGGGACGCCGAGCGTGACCAGCCGCTCCTCGAAGGCGCGGGTCTGGAAGCCGGCGCGGACCAGGATCGCCATCTCGGCCAGGGAGATGCCGCGGCGTTGCTCCTGCTCGATGCGCTCGCCCACCATGCGCGCCTCCTCGTCGCCGTCCCACAGGGAGACGACGCGCACCCGCTCGCCGCTCGCGTCGTTGCGCCCCGATCGCAGGGTCTTGCCCAGCCGCCCCTCGTTGCGGGCGATGAGGTGCGAGGCGGCGGCGAGGATGGGGCGGGTGGAGCGATAGTTGGATTCCAGCCGCACGATGACGGCGCCGGGGAAGTCCTTCTCGAAGCGCAGGATGTTCTCGATCTCCGCGCCGCGCCATGAGTATATCGACTGGTCGTCATCTCCGACGCAGCAAATGTTCCGGTGCCCCTGCGCCAGCAGCCGCAGCCACATGTACTGCACCAGGTTGGTGTCCTGGTACTCGTCCACCAGGATGTAACGGAACAGGCGGTGGTAGCGCTGGAGCACGTCCTCGTTGCCGCGCAGGATCTCGACGACGTGCAGCAGCAGGTCGCCGAAGTCGCAGGCGTTCAGCGCCACCAGCCGCGCCTGGTAGGCGGCATACAGCGCCTCCGCCCGGTTGTTGGCGTAGTCGCTCGTCTCCGCCACCGGCACCTTGCCGGCGGCGATGCCGCGGTCCTTCCAGCGCTGGATCACCGCCATCAGCCCGTTGGGCGGCCAGCGCTTCAGGTCCACGCCGGCGGCGTCCATCACCTGCTTCAGCAGCCGCGCCTGGTCGTCGGTGTCGAGGATGGTGAAGTCGCTCCTGAGCCCCACCAGCTCCGCGTGCCGGCGCAGCATCCGCGCGGCCAGCGCGTGGAAGGTGCCGAGCCACAGCCCCTCCACCGGGCGCTGGAGCATGGCCGAGAGGCGCTCGCGCATCTCGCGCGCGGCCTTGTTGGTGAAGGTCACGGCCAGCACCTGGTGCGGCTGGGCGCGCCCGCTCATCAGCAGGTGGGCGAAGCGCGTGGTCAGCACGCGCGTCTTGCCGGTGCCCGCGCCGGCCAGCACCAGCAGCGGGCCGTCCAGCGTCTCCACCGCCGCGCGCTGCTCGGGGTTGAGGCGGGACAGGTATGCGGGGAGGGGAGGGGTTGCCGTCACGCGCGCGGCTATAGAACATCCGGCAAACATCGCCAAACGGGTCCTGTCGTGCGCCTTTTCCTCGAATGGTCGGCCCATCGCGGCGCTTCCCTGCTGGCCGTGGGCATCTTCATCGGCCTGTTCACCCCGCCGCTGGCGGCCGCGCTGCGCGACGTGGTGACGCCCGTGGTCTTCTGCCTGATGACGCTGGTGCTGCTGCGCGTGGACCCCGCGCAGGTCGTGGGATACCTCAAGCGCCCGGTCCTCGTAGCCCTGCTGCTGCTGTGGCTGCTGGTGCTGTGCCCCATCCTGGCCTGGGCGGCCTGCGCCGCACTCGGCTTCACCGGCCCGCTGGCCGCCGCGCTCGTCATCATGGCCACCGGCTGCGCCGCCACCTCCAGCCCGGCCTTCGCGCGCCTGGTGGGGCTGGATGGCGAGATCGCGCTGGTCGCCGCCGTGCTGTCCACCCTGCTGGTGCCCTTCACCGCGCCGCCCATGGCGCTGGGGCTGATGGGGATCGACCTCGCCATCTCGCTGCCCGCGCTGATGCTGCGCCTGGCCCTGCTGGTGGGGCTGCCGCTGCTGCTGTCCATCCTGGTGCGCCGCATCGTCGCCCCCGCCACGCTGGCCCATTGGGGCCGCGCGGTGGACGGCGCGGTGGTGCTGCTGGTCGTGCTCTACGGCTTCGGGGTGATGGATGGCATCCTGGCCCTGCTGCTGCGCGAGCCCGCCTTCATCCTCGGCGGCATCGCGCTGGCCTTCGCCGGCGCCTTCGCGCTGAACCTCGCCACCGCGCTGGCCTTCACGCCCTTCGGCAAGGGCATCGCGCTGTCGGCCGGGTTGCTGTCGGGCAACCGCAACATGGCGCTCTACCTCGCCGTGCTGCCGGCGGCCACCGACCCGCGCATCCTAGTCTTCTTCGCGCTGTGCCAGTTCCCCCTCTTCCTCAGCCCATTCTTGCTGCGGCCGTTCTATGGCCGGATGAGGGGGCGCGCTCAGCCGCCCGCCTGAATGCGGGGCCTCGCGCCGAGGATATGCGCGATGGCGTAGGTCAGGTCCGCCCGGTTGAGCGTGTAGAAGTGGAACTCGTCCACCCCGTTGGCCTGCAGGATGCGCACCTGCTCCGCCGCCACCGTGGCCGCCACCAGCTGGCGCGTCGCCGGGTCTTCGTCCAGCCCCTCGAACAGCGCGTCCATCCACGCCGGCACGCTCGCCCCGCACATGGCGCTGAAGCGCTTGACGCCGGCGATCCCCGTCACCGGCATGATGCCCGGCACGATGGGCGTGGTGATCCCCGCCGCCAGGCAGCGGTCCAGGAAGCGCAGGTACACGTCCGTGTCGAAGAAGTACTGCGTGATGGCCCGGTTCGCCCCCGCGTCCAGCTTGCGCTTCAGGAAGTCCAGGTCCGCATCCGCGCTCAGCGCCGCCGGGTGCGCCTCGGGGTAGGCGCCCACGCTGATGTCGAAGTCGCCGATCCGCCGCAGCCCGCGCACCAGGTCCTCCGCCTGCGCATACCCGCCCGGATGCGGCTCATATCCCGCCGCCCCGGCCGGCGGGTCGCCGCGCAGGGCCACGATGTGCCGCACCCCGGCATCCCAGTAGGCGCGCGCCACCTCGTCCACCTCCTCGCGCGTCGCACCCACGCAGGTCAGGTGGGCGGCCGGCACCAGCGACGTCTCGCGCACGATGCGCGCCACCGTGTCGTGCGTGCGGCTGCGCGTGGACCCGCCCGCGCCGTAGGTCACGCTGACGAATCGCGGCGCCAGCGGCTCCAGCCGCCGGATGCTCGTCCACAGCTCGCCCTCCATCCGCTCGTTCTTGGGCGGAAAGAACTCGAAGCTCAGCTTCGGCACGGGCAGGGCGGCCGGCGCGGGCAGGGTGCCGATGCGCGGCCCGGTCAGCCAGCGTTCCAGGGTGTTCGGGGCGGTGTCCATGATGCAGTGGAATGGCGTGGCCCCCCGGCCATGGCAAGGGGGATTTGCGCCCGCGGGCGGCCCTGCGGTAAACCATCCGCAGTTTCCCCGATTGATCGAGGGTGGCGGGCCGCAGCACGGCCCGGCCCGCAGCCAGGTGAACCGCCCCCGATGCGCCTTCCCGCCCTCCTCCTCGCCGCCATCCTGTCCTTGTCCCTCTCGGCCTGCGCCACCCGTCCCCCCGCCACCGACCGCGAGGCCGTGGAGGAGTTCGAGGCCAACAACGACCCCATCGAGCCCTTCAACCGCGCCATGTTCGCGGTGAACGGCGCCATAGACACGGTCGCACTCCGCCCCGCCGCCGTCGCCTACCGCGCCGTGGTGCCGCCCCCGCTGCGCACCGGCATCCGCAACGCGCTGGGCAACCTGCGCGCGCCCACCATCCTGCTCAACGACATCCTCCAGGCCCAGCCGGAGCGCGCGGCCCGCACCGCCGTGCGCTTCGTCATCAACTCCACCCTGGGCATCGGCGGCCTGGTGGACGTGGCCGAATGGCAGTTCGGCATCCCCGGCCACGCCGAGGATTTCGGCCAGACGCTGGCCGTCTGGGGCGTGGGCGAGGGGCCCTACCTCTTCATCCCCGTCTTCGGCCCCTCCAACCCGCGCGACCTCGTCGGCACCGCGGTGGACGCCGTGGCCTCCCCCTGGTTCTGGTTCGGCCAGGGCGAGGTGGTGGAGGCCCTGCGCTGGGCCCGCTTCGGCCTGACCATCCTCGATTCGCGCGAAGCCGTGCTCGACACGCTGGACGACATCAACCGCACCTCGCTCGATCCCTATTCCACGCTGCGCGCCGGCTACCGCCAGCGCCGGGCATCCGAGATCGGCAACCGCAACGACCGCACGCCCCAATCCGCCATCGGCTCCGGCTTCGGCGTCGGCCCCGGCGACTTCCGCCCGGGCAACCCGCCGCCCCGCTGAACCCTTCACGACCAAGACCCCCCGAGGACCACCGCCTTGCGCACCCCCCGACCGACCCGCCGCCTCCTCCTGGGCGCGCCCCTCCTGCTGGCCGCCTTCCCCGCCGCCGCCCAGATGGACACCGGCCGCGCCGCCGCCTTCATCCAGGCCACCGGCGAGGAGCTGGTCCGCGTCATCAACTCCCCCGCCGCGCCCGAGCAGCGCCGCGCCCAGGTCGTCGCCATCCTCCGCCGCTCGGTGGACGTGGAGGGCACGGGCCGCTTCATCCTCGGCCGCTGGTGGCGCCAGGCCACGCCGGCCGAGCAGGCCGAATACCTGCGCCTGTTCGAGGAGGTGCTGATCCGCAACCTCGCCTCGCGCTTCGGCGAGTACCAGGGCGTCACCTTCGCCCTCGGCCGCTCCCAGCTGCGCACGGAGGACGACGCGCTGGTCACCACCGTCGTCCAGCGCCCCGGCAGCGCCGCCTTCAACCTGGACTGGCGCGTGGCCGAGGTGAACGGCCAGCCCCGCATCGTGGACCTCGTCGCCGAGGGCGCCTCGCTGCGCCTCACCCAGCGTTCCGAATACTCCGCGGTGGTCCAGCGCGGCGGCAACCAGGTCGCCGCGCTGCTGGCCGCCATGCGCCAGCAGATCGCGCAGCTGCGCTGACCCCACGCCACTTTCCCCGCGTCGCTGCGCGTCGCGGGGAAAGCGCCGCGGGGACCCCGTTGGCAGGCGCGCCTTCGTCGTAGGGTGCGCCTTTTTCTGCCCGCGGCCGCGGGGCTTCGCCCGCGCCGGGCCACGCCCATCCTTCGCGTTCGTCTCCGCGCCAGGGTGAAGCCCCGGCGCGACCGGAGGGGGCTGGTGCGGCCTTGCCGTGGCGCGGCCTTTGTCCTGCCCGCGGCCGCGGAGCTTCGCCCGCGCCGGGGCGGGGGGCGGCGCGGGTCGGGTGGGGTGTACGCTCCTCATGGCTCACGCCGGCTCCCAGGCCCGCCTGATCCTTCGCACGCCCCCGCACCAGCGTGCCACGGCGCGCAGCACGCGCCCGAAGCTCTCGCGCACCCCTGCCGGCCACGCGGCCGCGCCCTTCAGCATGGGCGCGATCAGCCCCAGGTGGCAGTTCGCGGACAAAACCGGGTCGGGGAAGCACGAGGGCGGCGCGCGCAGCGCCGAGGCGAAGCCCGTCTCGCGTGCCAGCATCACCCCATGCAGCCCCTGCATCCGCCACGCCCGGCGGAAGGCGCGACAAACAAAATACTCCAGCGCCGGGAAGCGCCCGCGCACCGCGGCCAGCTGCCGCAGCAGCGCCATCCACATTCCCCGCGCCGCCCAGCGGCGGAAGCAGCGGTGCAGGGCATCCCCGCTCATGCGTGGCGCCACCGCGCTGCGCACCCCCCGCCAGGGCCCACGCTGGCAGGCGGCCTCCAGGCAGGCCTCCAGCCGCTCCATGGGGTCGTGGAAGGCCGGGCGCCCCTGCTCGCCCACCTTGCAGTGCAGGGCGAGGACGGGCTCGACGAAGGCGCGCTCCTCAGGCGACAGGCGCCGCCACGCCACGGGCGCGCTCAGCCGGGCCGGCCGGCGGCCGCGCGGTATCACGTCGTTCAGCGTCCCGATGGCGCGGGCGGCGAGGATGGCCTTGCGGGCGGCGGAGAGGCGGGGACGGGACATGGGCGTTCTCCTGCAAGGGAGAAGAACAAAGCAGGAAAATCATTGGAAGGTCAAGGAAAACAAAAGAAAATAAAGCGAAATCAATGACCTAAGGAGTGAACGCAGCTTGTTGAAGTATGCGGACAGGGGGAAGAACGGCGTCCTTCCGTGCCCTCGGCGTCTTGGCCCATGGTCAATCACGGCCGGCTGGCCTAGATTCTTCCGGACATGCCTCTTCCGTCCCCTTCCGCAATGGATGCGCCGCTGGGTGTGGGCTTCTACAGCGCCCCGGACGCCGCGAAGCTGTTGCGTCTACCGGTCCGCGCCATCAACCGTTGGCTGGGCGGCTATCACCAAGGCACGGGTGAAGCCCGCCTTCGTCATCCGCCGCTCTGGACGCCCCAAATCCCCGCCGCCGGGGGCCATCTCGAACTGGGCTTCCGGGACCTGGTCGAGCTGCGGTTCGTCGCCGCCTTCCGCGAACTCGGCGTGCCGCTCCGCGTCATCCGGCGTTGCATCGCCATCGCGCGTGAGGTGATCCAGCAGGATCACCCCTTCTCCACGCGGCGGTTCAAGACCGATGGTCGAACCATTTTCCTGGAGTCCATGCGCGCTGCGGAAGACGGACCCCTGATCGACCTGCGCAGCAACCAATTCGTCTTCAAGGACGTCATCGCCCGGACCTTCAAGGATTTGGACATCGAGGATGAAGCCGTTCGCCGGTGGCGTCCCTACAAAGGCAAGCCCAGCATCGTCATCGACCCGCAACGGGCCTTTGGGCAGCCCATTGCAGCCGTGGCCGGCGTGCCAACCGTCGTGCTGGCCGAAGCGGTGAAGGCGGAAGGTTCCGTGACCCGCGTTGCTCGCCTCTACGAAGTGCCGTCCCAGGTGGTCACGGACGCCGTCGGCTTTGAAGGGGCGCTGCGGGTAGCGTGAAGGTCTTCTTCGACAACAACCTGTCGCCCAGCCTCGCCCGCGCCATGCACGAACTCTTCCAGCCTGACCACGAGGCCCGTGCGCTGCGGGAAAAGTTTCGACCGGACGTGAGCGACGTGGAGTGGATCACCGCGCTCAGCCGTGAAGGACAGTGGGTCGTCCTGTCCGGCGACCGCCGCATCACGCGCAACAAGGCCGAACAGGCTGCGTTCCGTGCGTCGCGCCTCATCGGCGTCTTCATGGCCCCGGCCGTCTTCAAGTCGTCGGTGGCGAAGCAGGCGGAACGCATCCTTGCCCTCTGGCCGAGCATGGAAAGCATCGCGGCAACCGTCGCCGGCGGGGCGATGTTCGAACTACCCATGACCAGCCAGCGGCTGCGACAGCTCTAAACTGGCACCACGACGCCAGTCCTCACTGCCCCGCCAGCCACCCCCTGATCCGCCCCGGCGCCAGCGCCACCGCCGCCTCGTCCCCGCAATACGAGAACCGCACGAAGCGTCCCCCGCGCCCGCGGTCGAAATCCACCCCCGGCGTCGCCGCCACCCCCGCGCCCTCCAGCATCGCGCGGCAGAACCCCACGCTGTCCCCGGTGTGCTCCCCCACGTCGCACCACAGGTAGAAGGCGCCATCCGCCTGCGCGATCCGCCGGAACGGCAGGCCCTCCAGCAGCAGCGCGCGGCTTCGCGCATACCCCGCCTTGCGCGCCTCCAGCTCGGGCACGCAGTCCATCGCCGCCAGCGCCGCCACCTGCGCGACGTGGGGCGCGGAGATCACCATGTTCTGCGCCAGGCACTCCACCGGGCGCACCAGCTCGTCGGGCAGCACCAGCCAGCCGATGCGCCAGCCCGTCATGCACCAGTACTTGGAGAAGCTGTTCACCACGATCGCGGATGGGCTGAACGCCGCCGCCGAACTCTCCGCCACGCTTCCCCAGGACAGCCCGTGGTAGATCTCGTCCGACACCAGCCGCACGCCGTTCGCGTGGCACCATTCGGCGATGGCGCGCAGCTCGCCGGGGGCCAGCATGGTGCCGGCCGGGTTGCAGGGACTGGCCACCACCACGCCGTCCGGCCGTGGGTCCAGCGCTTCCAGCATCGCCACCGTGGGCTGGAAGCGCGTGTCGGGGCCGCATGGCAGCAGCACCGGCTCCATCCCCAGCGAGACGAGGATGTTGGCGTAGGGCGGGTAGAAGGGTGCGGCCATCGCCACCCGGTCCCCGCGGTCGAAGGCGGCCAGGAAGGCCAGCGGGAACCCGCCCGATGCCCCCACCGTCACCGCGATGCGCGCGGCCGGCACGTCCAGCGCGTAGGCATCGGCGTAGTGGCGCGAGATCCGTTCCCGCAGCGCGGGCAGCCCGAAGGCCTCCGTGTAGCCCAGCGCGTCGCCCCCGCGCATGGCCCGCACCGCCGCCTCCACCGCGCCGGCGGGCGCGCCCAGGCCTGGCTGGCCCACCTCCATGCGGAGGACGCCCGGATGCGTCGCCTCGCGCGCGTTCGCGGCGGCGATCACGTCCATCACCAGGAAGGGCGGCGACAGCGCGCCGCTTCCCACCTTCACCGGTCGGTCGCGCCCAGCGCCACCCCCGCGCCGCGCGGGTCGGTCTGGGCCGTGCACAGCTGCTCCCACCCCGGCAGGTAGCGCGGGCAGAGGCCGAGCTGCGCCCGCCCCGGCGCGGCCGCCTGCCCCATGGCCGTGGAGGCGTCGGCGTTGGACAGCATGCCCGCCGCCAGCGGCCCGGCCACCGCCAGCGCCGCGCCCTCCTGGCCCGAGCCGGCGGCGGCCATGCGGAAGGCGCGCAGGTTCGGGTTCCAGCCGATGCCGGCGGCCAGCACCGGCGGCTGCACCCGCCCCATGTTGGGTGCGGCGGCCGGGATGAAGCCCAGCCCCGGCAGCACCCGCCCCGTGCCCCACAGGTTGTTGAGCGAGAAGGCGCAGCTCACCGCCATCCCCGTGCGGTCGAACACCATCAGCCCCGCGCTGGCCGGCAGCGGCCCCGGCGCGGCGCCCGGCTGCTGCCCGGCCCCGAGGGCCTGGAACGCCTGCGCCGCCGCCTGCCCGGAATCGGGCAGGAAGGACACCCGGTCCCCGCCGCGCCCGGCCAGCGTCACGGGCTGCAGCAGCCGGGGCAGGGCGGGCCGCAGCTCGGCCGCGCCCATCGCGCCGCCGCCCACCTGGGGCATCGCCTCCTCCAGCCGGCGCGCCAGCTGGCCCTGGTGCAGGTCGCCCACGCCTTGCGTCCGCAGCGCGGTCAGCGTGGCGCCCAGCGCCGGGTTGGCCACACGCTCGCCCACCGCCACGGGCACGCCGTTGCGGCTCCACAGCGAGCGCGCCAGCGGGTCGGCGAACAAGGGGCCCTGCACGGCCACGATGTCGGCGTGCAGCGCGCGGGTCATGGGCGCGCCGAAGCGGGCCAGCTGCTCGGCCGGGGCCAGCAGCTCCTCGAAGGGGCGGCCGGCGGGCTGGCGGGTGTGCAGCGCGAACAGCCCGCGCGCCAGCAGCGGCACCGCCGCCGGCCGGTCCGCCCCCGCCGGCGGGCCGGAGCGCGCGCCCGCCTCGAACATCACCGCCTCCGGCTCGCCCCGCCGGGGGTCGAACACCAGGCAGGCCCCGCCGCCGCCCAGCCCGACGCGCGAGGGCAGGGCGACGCTCATCACGAATCCGGCGGCCACCGCGGCGTCCACCGCGCTGCCGCCCGCCGCCAGCACCTCGCGCGCCGCGGCGGCGGAGAGCGGCTCCTCGCTCGCCACCCCGCCCAGGAAGCCGCGCACGAAGCCCGGCTGCCCGGCCTGCACCGAGGAACCGAGCACGGATTGGGTCACGCCGCGCGCCGTCTCGCACCCCGCGAGGGCGAGGGAGGCGAGCAGCAGGGCGGGCAGGGTGCGCGTGTTCATGGCGCCCGTCTCATGCCCGGAACGCGCCCGGGCGGCAACCGCGCCCTTGCGGAAGCGCGGCCGCAGCGTGCAGGAAGGCGCGCATGACCCGCCGCGCCATCCTCGCCCTCGCCGCCCTCGTGCCGGGCGCCGCCCTCGCCCAGGGCCTGTCGCCCCAGCAGCGCGAGGAAGTCCTCACGATCCTCCGCAACGCCCTGCGCGAGGACCCCTCCATCCTGCGCGACGCCCTGGGCGCGCTGGAGCAGGCCGAGACGCGCGAGCGCGAGGCCGCCCAGGCCGCCGCCCTGCGCGAGGCCCGCCCGGCGCTGTTCGAGGACGCGACGCTGCCTTCCCGCGGCAACCCCCAGGCGCGGCTCGCCATCGCCGAGTTCTTCGACGCCCGCTGCGGCTACTGCAAGCAGCTGCACCCGGTGATGGAGGCGCTGCTGGCCGCCGACCGCGACATCCGCGTGGTGATGGTGGACCTCCCCATCCTCGGCCCGAACAGCGTGCTGGCCAGCCGCGCCATGCTCGCCGCCGCCCGCCAGGACCGCTACGCCGCCCTGCAGGACGCCCTGCTGCGCCTGCGCGAGGAACCCACGGAACCCGTGCTGCGCCGCGAGGCCGAGCGCCTGCGCCTCGACTGGCCCCGCCTGCGCCGCGACATGGACGACGCCGCGATCACCCGCCGCATCCAGGCCAACCTGGTGCTGGCCGAGCGCCTCGGCATCCAGGGCACCCCCGCCCTGGTGGTGGGCGAGGCGCTGGTCCCCGGCGCGGTGGACCTGCCGGCCTTGCAGGCCCTGGTCGCCCGCGCCCGCGGTTAGCCCCAGGCGGCGTCGGCATCCAGCGGGAAGCTCGGCCGCGGCAGCCGCTTCCACGCGAAGTTCCCCAGCACGGGCGAGGTCAGCCCCGGGCTGTCCACCTCAAAGACCCGCGCGGGCGGGAAGAACTCGTCGAAGCCCGCGCGGAAATGCCCGCGGCTCTTCACCACCACGCAGCGGGCCTGCGCGATGTCCACCCCGTGCATCTCCAGCGTGCGCGGCTCGTGGCATTGCCGGCGCAGGCTGATGACGACGACGCGCATGCCGCTGCCCTCCAGCTCCAGCATCGCGGTGGGGCCGAGGTCGAAGTCGCGCCCGGCCATCGTGCCGCGCCGCCCGGTGCCGCGCCCGTCGGTGACCGCGCGCACCACGGCCCCCGCCTCGAAGCGGCGCGAGAACTCGCTTTCCACCCGGTTGAACACGGCGTGGAACCGCGCCCCCACCCCCAGTGCCCGCGCCTCCGCGGCCAAGGCGGGGTCCACGAACAGCCCCAGCACCACGCCCCGCGCCCCCGCCTCGTGCAGCGCCCGCAGCGTGTAGGTGGTGCTGCCCCGCCCGCCGCCGCCCGGGTTGTCGCCGGCGTCTGAGAAGATCACCGGCGCCTCCCGACCCTCGCCCGCCGCCACCGCCAGCGCGGCCGCCTCGTCCAGCGACAGCAGCCGCCGCGTGTGCCGGTGCCGGTCCGCCCAGCCGCGCTCCGCCAGGCGGCGCGCCGCCGCGTCCGCCGCCGCCTGGTCGCCGCCCCGCGCCGTCACCGTCACCGTGATCCCGCACTTCGGCAGGTCGGAGAACACGAAGCCGCCCGCCACCGACACGTTCAGCAGCCGCGCGTCGTCGGCCATCATCCGCTCGGCATCGCCGATCAGGTCGGCATAGGGGCCGGCATCGGTGAGCAGCGTCACCGTGGGCGGGATCAGCGGCAGGCGGATGAAGGCCCGCGCCGTGCGTTCGCCCGCCAGCAATTCGCGCAGCGCATCCGCCGCCTCCGCGGCGCGGGCCGCCATGTCCACGTGCGGGTTGGTGCGGTACACCACCAGCGCGTCGCACAGCGCCACCAGCCGTTCGCTGACGTTGCAGTGCAGGTCGTGCGTCACGACGACCGGCACGCCCGGCCCCACCACGTCGCGCACCATCGCCAGCATCGTGCCGTCGCTGTCCTCGTCCCCCGTGGCGCTGCTGGCGCCGTGGTTGGCGACGTACACCCCGTCCAGCGGCATCGCCGCCAGCAGGCGCGTCCGCATCTCGTCCAGGAAGGCCAGGAACACGTCCTGCGCGATCGGCCCGCCGGGCGGGGCGTTGGCGACCAGGATGGGGCAGGCCGTCCACGCCCCCGTCGCGTCCATCCGCGCGTAGAAGCCCGGCAGCTCCGCCGGCAGCGCCGAGGAGGGCGCGCGCGCCTGCACGGACACCTCCTCGCCCCGCGCCAGGCATTGGGCGGAGAAGTCCTCCAGCAGGGTGGGCGGCGCGAAGGCGTTCGCCTCCAGGTGCAGGCCCAGCACGGCGATGCGTGGCGACATGGACACTCCCTCGTTCCTCGCTAACCTGCGGAGCATGGACCCTGCCGCGCGCGCCGTGGAGATGCTGGAGCGCCCGGACGCGGCGCCGGGCCTCGCGCGCCGCCTCGCCCCCGCGCTGCCGCCGCCCGACCTCGCCCCCTGGCGCGCCGGCAACGCGCTGCCCGGCGCCTGGAGCTTCGCAGCCCCGCGCCCCGGCCCGCACGCCGTGATCGTGGCGCTGACCCATGGCAACGAGATCGCCGGCGCCGTCCTGCTCGACCGCTGGCTGCGCCAGGGCCTGCGCCCCCTGCGCGGCCGCCTGACGCTCCTCTTCGCCAACCTCGACGCCTTCTCCCGCTACGACGCCGACGACCCCACCGCCTCGCGCTTCGTGGAGGAGGACCTGAACCGCGTCTGGGACCCCGCGACGCTGGACGGCCCCCGCCGCTCGGCCGAGCTGCGCCGCGCCCGCGCCCTGCGCCCGCTGCTCGACTCGGCCGACGTGGTGCTGGACCTGCACAGCATGTTCTGGCCCGGCGACCCCCTGCTGCTGTCCGGCGGCGCGGGGCCCGCGCTGGACCTGGCGCTCCGGCTCGGCGAGCCCGCCCTGGTGCTGGCCGACCCGGGCCACGAGGCCGGCTGCCGCCTCATCGACCACCCGCCGCTGGCCGCCGCCGGCCGCGGCCTGCTGCTGGAGGCCGGCTGGCACTGGGAGGCGGCGACGGTGGCCTGCATGGGGCGCGTGGCCCGCCGCCTGCTGGCGCTGTGCGGCGTGCTGCCCGCGCCGCCCCCGCCGCCCGGCCCGCCCCCCGTGCTGGCGCAGGTGACGCACCGCATCACCGCCCGCCACGCCGGCTTCCGCTTCGCCCGCCCCTTCCGCTCGGGCGAGGCGGTGGTGCAGGGCACGCTGCTCGCCACCGACGGCGGGGCCGAGATCCGCGCCCCGCACCCGCGCACCCTGCTGGTGATGCCCAACCTGCTGCCCCAGCCCGGGCAGACGGCCATCCGCCTCGCCTGCCTCGCCTGAGGACGGCCTTGCCCTCCGCCCGCCAACGCCACGAGGCCCCATGTCGCATCTCTGGAGCGAGTTCCTGTCCCACCAGGGCCGGCCGGCCCACAAGTGGGCGCACTACTTCCCCGCCTACGAGTGCCACCTGGCGCGCTACGTGAACCGCCCCTGCACGCTGCTGGAGATCGGCGTCGCCCATGGCGGCTCGCTCCAGCTTTGGAAGCGCTGGCTCGGCCCGCTGGCGCGGATCGTGGGCGTGGACATCGACCCCGCCTGCAAGGCCGCCGAGGAGCACCAGGTCGAGATCCGCATCGGCGCGCAGTCCGACGCCGCGTTCCTGCAATCCCTGTCCGACGAGTTCGGCGCCTTCGACGTGGTGCTGGACGACGGCTCGCACCAACAGGCCGACATCGCCGCCTCCTTCGCGCACCTCTACCCGCGCATGGCGCGCGACGGCGTGTACCTGGTGGAGGATTTGCACACCGCCTACTGGCCCGAATTCGGCGGCGGGCTTCGCGCCCCCGGCTCCTTCATCGAGACCTGCAAGGCCCTGGTGGACGAGCTGAACGCCACCTGGACCCGCGGCGCGGTGCCCGAGACGGCGTTCACGCGCGAGACGCTGTCGGTGCACTTCTACGACAGCCTCGTGGCCTTCGAGCGCGGCGCCACGCCCCCGCGCATCGCGCCCCAGATCCCGCCCGTGGACATCGAGGCGCTGCACCAGCGGGATCTTCCCTGACGGCCATTGTTGCGGGGCGTCCCGGCGCCAGTTAATGCACCGGCAAACAGGGAGGTCCGCCCCATGATCCGCTTCACCCGCCGCGCCGCGCTGCTGGCGCCGGCCGCGCTCGCCGCGCCCGCGCTGGCCCAAGGCCCGTGGAACCCCACGCGCCCGATCACCATGGTGGTCGGCTTCCCGCCCGGCGGGCAGACCGACTTCGCCGCGCGCATCGTCCAGGCCGGCATGCAGGCCGCACTCGGCGTGCCGGTGACGATAGACAACCGCGGCGGCGCCGGCGGCAACCTGGGCACCGAGCAGGTGATGCGCGCCCGCCCCGACGGCTACACCATCCTCGCCGGCAACCTCGCGCACATGGCCATCAACCCCCACACGATGGAGGGCATGACCATCGACCCGCGCGAGATGGCGCCGGTCGGGCTGGCCCTGCAATCCTCGCTCATCCTCTGCGCGCATCCCTCCATGGGCGTGTCGAACCTCGAGGAGCTGCGCGGCTGGATCGCCCGCCAGCCGCGCGGCTCCATCAACTACGGCTCCGCCTCCGCGGGCTCCCTGACCCACGTGGCGATGGAGCTGTTCCGCGACCGCCTGGGCAAGCCGGACATGACGCACGTGCCCTATCGCGGCTCCGGCCCCGCGATGACGGACTTCATCGCCAACCGATTCTCGCTGATGTTCGACGGCGCCTCCGTCGTCGCGCCCTTCCTGCAGGCCAACCAGCTGCGCGGCGTGCTGGCGACGGGGCGCGAGCCCAGCCCGGCCTTCCCCGCCATCCGCACCGCCCGCGCCCAGGGGCTGGCGGATTTCGAGTTCTATTCCTGGATCGGCCTCTTCGCCCCGCGCGGCACCCCGCCCGAGGCGGTGGCGCGCCTCAACGCCGCCATGAACCAGGCACTCAGCGACCCCGCGACGCGCGAGCGCATGACCAGCCGCGGCGACGAGCCCGGCGGCGGCACGCCCGAGCAGATGGCGGCGATGATGGCGGAGGACTACGCCCGGTGGGGGCGGGTGGCGCGGGAGCAGAACATTCGGGCGGAAGGCTGAGCGCGGAGGGCTGACCGCACAGCGGGCAGCCCAAACGTCTGGCGGGGGGTGCAGGGGGCTGAGCGCGCAGCGCTCAGCTCTGACTGGGGGTGCAGGGGGCGCGCCCTTGCGCCCCCGCCCGAATCCCGCGGCAAGCACAGGCGCCTGCCACGCAACCCGTCCTCAGCCCCACACGAACCCCGCCGCAACCAAAGGAACTACCCCCCCACCCGGTGCCCGAAATCCACCGGATGCACCGAGGTCAGCTCCGCCGCCGCCCAGAAGGCCAGCAGCACCAGCGCCACCTCCCACCGGATGGACCGCGCCAGCCGCGCCCCCGCCCGCGCCTCGCCGCGCTCCAGCGCGGGCACGTGGCGCAGCCGGTTCGCCAGCGCCAGCGCCAGCGCGCCGAGGACCAGGACGAGCTTCGCCAGCAGCGCCCAGCCGTGCCAGGCGTCCAGGATCCGGTCCATCCGCACCGTCAGCAGCACCGCCAGCAGCGCGCCACTCGCCAGCATCGCCCCCACCGCCCAGGTGGCCGCGTGCCCCCAGCCGCGCAGCAGCGCCGCACCCCCCGGCCGCCCGGCCACCCAGAGCAGCGGCGGCAGCGCGCCGACCCAGAAGGCCACCGCCAGCAGGTGCACGACCACCAGCGCCGCGATCTCCTGCCGCGGGCGGTACAGGGTGGAATGGCCCATGGCGGCGTAGCTCATCAGCGCCAGCAGGGCGCCCGCCGCCGCCAGCGCCGGCCCCGCCGCCCCGCGCAGCAGCAGCGCCGGCAGCAGCGCCAGCCCCAGCAGGCGCAAGCCCGCCGCATCGCCGATGCGCGAGCGCAGCACGGCTTCCCATACCGGCCCGTCCAGCAGCCCGGTCCCCAGCGCCAGCACGCGCAAGGCCAGCGCCAGCAGGGTGAGGGCGATGCCCAGTGCCGCCCCGCCCACCACCCAGCGCCGCAGCCGCGCCGCCTCCGCCGCCTCCAGCCGCTCGCCGAAGCCGATGGCGAAGATCACGAGCCCCGCCGTGCCGACCGTGGCGACGTGATAGCCGGCGCGCAGCAGCACGGTCGCCGCGTCCAGCGCCGAGGGGCCGGGCTGGAGCCATTCCAGGATCACGGCGCGCCGACCCGGAAGCGCAGGCTGCCGCCGATGGCGTGCCCATCGGCCGAGATCGCCCGCCATTCGGCCTGGTACTGGCCGGGCGGCAGCGGCGGCAGCGCCACCGCCTCGTCTCGCCGCTCGCGGATCGGGCGGGCGGGCAGGGGCACGGCCGCCCCCTCGGCCCGGCGCAGGCGCAGCAGCGTCACCTGCACCGCCTCGTTGAAGTGCAGCTCCAGCCGGGCCGGCGCCTCGGCCAGCACGGCGCCATCCGCGGGGCTGGTGGCGCGCAGCTCGGAATGGGCGCGCGCGGTTCCGGCGACCAGCAGCAGGGCAAGGGCGATCAGGCGCATCCGCGGTTTCCGTGCCATCACCCGACGCTTGCAGCCTTCCCGCGTGGGAAGGTCAAGCGTCATCACGCCACCATCCCCCCACCCAGCTCCCGCAGCAGCTTCCGCCGCATCGCCTCGGCGAAATCCCCGTAGTCGGCGCATTCCATTACGAAGGCGCCCGGCCCGCCGATCACCTCGGCCGCGAAATGCGCGGGAAGGTCGGGCTCCTCGTCCACCACCGCCAGCGCGTTGATCGCCACGCCGGCCGCCACGGCCACGTCGCGCACCGGCCCCGGCGCGCGCCCGCGGTTGCTCGCCCCGTCCCCGCTCACGTCCACCACCTGCCGCCCGGCCGGAAACGGGCAGCGCGCCAACAGCCCCAGCGCCGCCACCAGCGCCTCCCCCGTCGCCGTCGCGCCCGCGCGGGGCTCGCGCGGCGCCGCCTCCAGCGCGTCGGCGAATCGCGCCCAGTCCGCCGCATCCTCCAGCAGCGCCCAGGGCGCCAGCACGGCCTGCGCCTCGCTCCAGCCCAGCGCCGCCAGCGCCACCGCGCCCCCGGCCGCCGCGTGCACCGCGGGGTCGCGCAGCGCCGCCGCCAGGCCGCCCACCATCAGCGCGAACTCGTCGAAATCCACGCTGGCCGACACGTCCACCGCCAGCACCAGCGCCACCCGCGCGCGCGCGCCACTCATGACGGCGCTGTTGCGGACGCGCCGCGCCGCACCATAGGCTGCCCGAAACCGGAGACCTTCCCATGCACCGCCGCACCCTCCTCGCCGCCGCGCCGGCCCTCGTCGCCGCGCCCGCCATCGCCCAGGCGGCCTGGCCCAACCGCCCGGTGCGCGTCATCGTGCCCTTCCCGCCGGGCGGCTCCACCGACGCGCTGTCGCGCACCGCCGCCCAGAAGCTGTCCGAGAAGCTGGGCCAGCCCTTCATCGTCGAGAACCGCTCGGGCGCCAACGGCGCGGTCGGCGGCGTCGCCGTCGCCCAGGCGCAGCCGGACGGCTACACCCTGCTGGCCTCGGCCTCCATCCAGACGCTGGGCCGGCTGGTGATGCGCAACCCGGGCTACGACCCGATCACGGACCTGTCGCCCATCATCCGCACCGGCCGCGGCCCGCTGCTCATGCTGATGAATGCCCAGCGCGCGCCCAACACCCTGGCCGAGCTGGTGGCCGCCATCCGCGCGAATCCGCGCGACTGGGCCTTCGCCATCTCCTCGCTGGGCGCCGCCGGGCACCTGGCCACGCTGGAGTTCATCCGCCAGGTGGGCGTGGAGATGACGCAGGTGCCCTACCGCGGCACGGCGGCCGCCATCACCGACGTGGTGGCCGGCAACGTGCAGCTGGTGATGGAGCCCATCCTCGCCACCTGGCCCCAGGCGCGCGACGGCCGCGCGAAGGCGCTCGCCATCACGGCCAGCGAGCGCAGCGCCGCCGCCCCCACCGTGCCCACGGCGGCCGAGGGCGGCATGCCCAACCTCGACATCCAGTCCTGGTGGGCGCTCTGGGGCCCGCGCGGCCTGCCCGACGCCATCGCCGCCCGCATCGCGGAAGTGCTGCACCCGGCGATGCGCGAGCCCGACGTGGTGGCCCGCATCGGCTCGCTGGGCATCGAGCAGGCGGGCGAATACGGCCCCGCCTTCCGCGAGTTCATCGCCCGCGACTTCGCCCGTTCGGAGGCGCTGCTGCGGCAGGCGAACTTCCAGCCGGAATAGCGTCCGGTCGCCGGGCGGTTTCCGCCCGGCGTGAACCGGCCGCGGAATGGCGCGCAGGCTTGCGCCACCGCAATGCATGACGCGCCATCGTCATGCCACCGTTACGGAAAGCACCAAGGAGGCGTTCCGTGACCCACACCCCCATCCGCCACATGGGCGACCTGATCCGCCACCAGGACCCGCTGACCCTGCCACCGGGCGCGACGGTGCAGGAGGCGTGCCACGCCATGCACGCCCGCAAGGTGGGCGCCGTGCTGGTCACGGAAGGCCGGGCGCTCAAGGGCATCTTCACCGGCCGCGACGTCGTCGCCTGCATGGCGCGCGGGCTGGACCCCGCCCGCACCCTGCTGGGCCAGGTGATGACCGCTGCCCCCGCCACCCTGCCGCCCGAGGCCCCGGCGATGGAGGCGCTGCGAATCCTCGACGATGGCGGCTTCCGCCACCTGCCGGTCTGCCGTGGGGGCGAGGTGGTCGGCATCGTCTCACGCTACGACTTCCGCCACGGCGAGCACCGGCGGCTGGACGAGGAGACGGGCTTCTTCGAGGTGCTGCGCTGACGGGTGACGCCCCGCCCATCCTGGCCTAGGCTCCGCCCGACTCAACGCGGACGAGGGAGCGAAGCGATGCCGGATGGCGCGGGCGGGATGGTGAAGCGCAGCGGCGGGCAGCTGCTGGCGGACGCGCTGGTGGCGCAGGGCGTCACCCACGTCTTCGCCGTGCCCGGCGAGAGCTACCTGGACCTGCTGGACGGGCTCTACGCCCAGCGCAACCGCCTGGAGCTGGTGACCTGCCGGTTCGAGGCGGGCGCCGTCCACATGGCGGAAGCCCAGGCCAAGATCACCGGCCAGCCGGGCGTCGCCATCGTCACCCGCGGGCCCGGGGCCTGCCACGCCGCCATCGGCGTGCACGTCGCCTTCCAGGACAGCACGCCGCTCGTGCTGCTCGTCGGCCAGATCCCGGTGGAGGAGACGGACCGCGAGACCTTCCAGGAGGTGGACTACCGCCAGATGTTCGCGCCCCTGGCCAAGTGGGTGACGCAGATCGACGACGCGAAGCGCATCCCCGAGCTGATGGCGCACGCCTTCGACGTCGCGCGCTCCGGCCGCCCCGGCCCGGTGGTGGTGGCGATCAGCGAGGAGATGCAGAAGCACCTCGTCGCCACGCCCGACCTGCCGCCCCAGCGCGTGCTGCCCGCCCACCCGGCCCCCGAGGCGATCGAGGAGGCGCTGGCCCTGCTGGCCAAGGCGAAGCGCCCGCTCGCCATCCTGGGCGGCGGCGCGCAATGGTCCGCCGAGGGCCGCGCCGCCATCGCCGAGTTCCTGACGGCCAACGACATCCCCGTCGCCGTCTCCTTCCGCCGCATGGGCCTGTTCGACGGCACCAGCGAGCACTACGCGGGCGACCTGGGCGTGGGCGCCGATGCCGGCCTGGTGGCGAAGGCGAAGGAGGCCGACCTCATTCTCGCCATCGGCACCCGCATGGGCGAGCCGGTGAGCCAGGGCTACACCCTGCTCGACATGGCGGGCCGCACCCCCATCATCCAGGTCCACCCCGAGCAGGCGGAGATCGGGCGCGTGTACCGCGTGGCGCTGGGCATCACGGCTGACGTGAACCGCTTCGCCGCCGCCATCCGCGCCAGCCGCGTCGCGCCGCAATGGGGCGAGTGGCGCAAGGCGGTCCGCGCGGCGCGCGTGGCCCAGGCCGTCGCCCCCGAATACCCCGGCCCGCTGAACCTCGCCGTCGCGCTCCAGGCCCTGGCGAAGGAGGTGCCCGACGACACGATCTGGACCTCGGATGCCGGCAACTTCGCCACTTGGTTCAACCGCTTCGTCCACCTCAAGGCGGGGCAGGATTTCTGCGGCCCGACGAACGGCGCCATGGGCTACGGCGTGCCGGCGGCCATCGGCGCCGCCATCACCCACCCGGGCCGGCAGGTGCTGTGCATCGTGGGCGATGGCGGCTTCCTGATGACGGGGCAGGAGATCGCCACCGCCTTCCACCACGGCGTGGCGCCTATCATCCTGGTGTTCAACAACCGCATGTACGGCACCATCCGCATGTACCAGGAGCGCGCCTACCCCGAGCGCATCTCCGGCACCGAGCTGACCAACCCCGACTTCGCCCGCTTCATCGAGGCCTTCGGCGGCCATGGCGAGGTGGTGGAGCGCACGGAAGAACTGGTGCCCGCCTACCGCCGCGCCGTGGCCAGCGGCCGCCCCGCGCTGATCGAGCTCCGTACGGACCCCGAGCAGGTGACCAACCGCGCCACCATCGCCGAGCTGCGCGCGCAGGGCCGGAAGGGCTGAATCCGGCGCCGGGCACGAAACCCGGCGCCCCGCGCGCTGTTCAGGAGGGAGTTCCCACCATCGCAAGGAGGAATTCCCGATGATCGCACGTCCCGCCCTGTTCATCCTGGCCCTGACCGGCCTCGCCGCCTGCGCCTATGTCGAGCGCGACGCCACGCCGCGCGCGCAGCCGCAGGCCTCCACCGTCGTGGTGCCGGCGCAGCCGATGGCCACCACCATGATGCCCGCCCCGGCGGCCACCACCGTCACGGTGCGCTGACGGTTCCCGGGGCGCGGCATCCCGCGCCCCGGCCTTCGCCGCCTCAGGCCGCGACCTCGACCATCACCAGCTCGGCCTCCTCGCCGGCCACGATCTCCACCGCATCCTCGCGCAGGATGGCGGCGGCGTCCCGCGGGCCCAGCGCCTGCCCGTTCACCGTCACGCGGCCGCGCGCCGCCACCAGGTAGGCCGCCCGCCCCTCCGGCAGGGCGAAGCGCAGCACCTGGCCCTCGGACAGGGTGGCCGCCATCACCGCGGCATCGGCGTTGATCGGCAGCGCGCCCGCCGCCTCGTCGCCAGCGCGGCCGCCGGCCAGCACCTCGAACCGCGCCTCGCGCGCCTGCTTCGGGAAGGACTTGGCGCCCCAGCTCGGCTTCGCGCCCGTCACGTCGGGCGTGATCCAGATCTGGAACAGCGTGGTCGCCTCGTCCTCCATGTTGTACTCGCTGTGCGTGACGCCGGTGCCGGCGGACATCACCTGCACGTCCCCCGCCTCCGTACGCCCCTCGTTGCCCAGCGAATCGCGGTGGGTGATGGCACCCTTCCGGACATAGGTGATGATCTCCATGTCGCGGTGCGGGTGCGGGTCGAAGCCGGTGCGGGGGGCGATCTCGTCGTCGTTCCACACCCGCAGCTTGCCCCAGCCCATCCGCGCCGGGTCCCGGTAATGGCCGAAGGAGAAGTGGTGCTTCGCCTTCAGCCAGCCGAAATCGGCGCCGCCGAGGGAGGAGAAGGGTCGGATCTCGATCATGGTGATGGTTCCCCGGGGCCGCTGGTCGCCCCCTCGCCATCCCAGATGGGGCAGGGGGGCCGCGCCCGCCACCGCCGCCGCCTGATGGCGCCCATCACCGCCGTCAATGCAAACGCGGCGCCTTCAGGTGCCGCGCCCGGTCGGTGCTTTCCACCGTGATGTCCAGCTTGCGCTCCCCGCGCGCCACCAGCATCCGCACCTTCGCTCCCGCCACGCCCGCCTCGCGCACCGCGTTCCACAGCGAGGCCAGGTCGTGCACCGCGCGCCCCTCCACCGCCAGGATGCGGTCATCGGGCTTCAACCCAGCCTTCTCCGCCGGTCCCCCCTTGGCGAGCGACCCCACCCCCACCTGGTCCTCGTCCTCGGAGGCGTAGAGACCCAGCCAGGGCCGCACCGGCCGCCCGGTGGCCCCGGTGGCGCGCATCGTGTCCAGCACCGGCAGCAGGGGTGCGACGGGCACCACCATGTTCAAATCCACCCGGTTCCGCCCGCCGCCCTGCTGGAGGATCAGCGACCCCACCCCCACCAGCCGCCCATCCGGCCCAAACAGCCCGGCCCCGCCCCAGTGCGGGTGCGCCGGCGCGGTGAAGATCGCGTTCTCCAGCAGGTATTCCCAATGCCCCGCGAAGGGCTGGCGCGAGGCGACCGTGCAGGCCACCGAGCGCTCCGCCCCGCCATGCGCCGCCAGCACGCAGGACGCGCCCTCGGGAAGCGAATCGCTGTCGCCCAGCGGCGCCACCTCGATTCCCGGCACGCGGCCCAGCGCCTGCACCAGGCCGAAGCCCGTCTCGAAATCCGTGCCCACCGGGGTGCCCTGCACGGCGCGCCCCTGGTGGTCGGTGATCCAGATCGTCTCGGCCTCCGTGATCAGGTAGCCGATGGTCAGCAGCAGCCCCGAGGGGTCTATCCACACGCCCGATCCCTCGCGCTCCGTCCCCAGCGCCCCGGCCGACGTCGCGTCGTGCGGCACCAGCGCGCGCAGCGACGCCACGGCGTTCAGCCGCTGGTGCAGCGGCCAGGAAACCTCGTTGGCTTCGGGGCGGAAGGCGTCCGGCACCTCCCATTCATCATCCGACATGCCGCTCATATGGACCCCAACGCGGCGCGCGCCAACGCGAATGCCTCCATCACCGTCGCCTCGCGCACCGCATCGCGGTCGCCGCCGAACACGCAGCGCCGGTGCAGCACCCCATGCGGCCCCGCGGCGGCCAGGTGCACCAGACCCACCGGCTTCTCCGCGCTGCCGCCGCCCGGCCCGGCGACGCCGGTGCAGGACACCGCGACCGTGGCGCCCGATCGCGCCAGCGCACCCTCCGCCATCCGCCGCGCCACCGGTTCGCTGACGGCGCCCTCCGCCGCCAGCACGGATTCCGGCACGCCGACCATCGCCACCTTGGCGGCATTGGCGTAGGTCACGAACCCCGCCAGCACCACGTCCGACGAGCCCGCCACCGCCGTCAGCGCCGCGCAGACCAGCCCGCCCGTGCAGGATTCCGCCGTCGCCAGCGTGGCGCCCGCCGCGCGGAACTCCGCCAGCAGCGCCGCCGCCTGCGCCCGCATCGCCTCGTCCATCACGTCCATGCCCCCATGCCCCAGGCGATCGCGCCCGCCATCAACCCCGCCGCCAGGTCGTCGCCCATCACGCCCAGCGCGTCGTGCCGCCGGTCCAGCCAGCCCACCGGCCCGGGCTTGCGCACGTCGAACAGGCGGAACAGCGCGAAGGCCATCAGCACCCCCCACCAGGTCGGCGGCGCCAGGGCGAGCGCCAGCGCCATCCCCGCCGCCTCGTCCACCACCACCCAGCCGGGGTCGTCCGCCGCCGCCGGCAGCCGCGCCAGCGCCCAGAACCCCGCCAGGGTGAAGGCCGCGCCCGCCAGCAGGCAGCCCCACCAGGGCAAGGCGGCCAGCGGCAGCACGGCGAGGCTGCCCCAGGTGCCCGGCGCCGGCCGCAGCCGGCCGATCCCGCCAAGCGAGGCGACCAGGGCGGCCGCTGCCGTCACGCCTCGCATCCCGTGGGCGCGCACGGCGCGCCCCGCCGCCAGCACGGCCTTCCCGCCGGCGCACCCGTGGCGCGGCGCAAGCCAAGCCGCCGGAGGCGGCGCCCGGCGCCTGAGGGCATGAAAAGCCTCCCGATCAGCGCAGCCATTGGCCCATCGGGTGCGGCTGCGCGGCCAGCCGCGGGTCCTTGGCGCGGTAGATGGCGACGTTCTCCACCACCCGCTGCACGTAGTTCCGCGTCTCGGCGAAGGGGATCATCTCCATCCAGTCCAGCATGGGCCGGAAGCCGGCGCGCGGGTCGCCATAGGTGCCCAGCCACTCGTCCACCCGCGCGGCACCCGCGTTGTAGGCGGCGAAGGCGAAGGGCATCACCCCCCCGTAGCGGGCCAGCCGGTCGGCGATGTAGGCGCTGCCCAGCCGCATGTTGTGCGCGGGGTCGCTGGTCAGCCAGGCCGGGTTGTGCGGGATGCCGAGCTGGCGCGCCACGTTCGCCGCCGTGGCCGGCAGCAGCTGCATCACGCCGCGCGCGTTGGCGCCCGAGACGACGTCCACCTCGAAATTGCTTTCCTGCCGCGCGATGGCGTGGACCACCGGCGCCTCCGCCCCCCCGGGCGGCGCGGGGAAGGGGGTGGGCCAGCCATCCTCCACCAGCATCGCCCCCTGCGCGCCGCCGCGCCGGGCCACCCACACGGCGTAGTCCGGCCGGCCGATGGAAGTGGCGAGGCGCGCCACCATCAGCCGGTCGGCGTTGTCGGGGCTCAGCTCCTCCAGCCGCAGCAGGAAGGGGCGGGTGCGGCGGCCCTCGCCCATCTCGCCCAGCAGGATCACCAGCCGCACCAGCTCCCGGTTCACGAAGGCCCGCGCCTGCGCCTCCGAGGGGCGCGGCACGGCCAGCCCGGTGATCCGCCGGCTCAGCGCCGCGCCGTCCTCGCCCAGCGCCAGGGCGCCGAGCTGGCCGTAGAAGGCGGTGGGGAAGCCCGCCGCCGCCTCGAAATGCCGCCGCGCCGCCGCCGGGTCGCGCTCCGCCCGCCCCTGCCAGTAGTGCCCGCGCGCCTGGGTGATGGCCGATCGGCTGCCCTCGCCCACCAGCCGGAAATGGTTCAGCGCGCGCGGCGCGTCCTCCAGGAAGCGCAGCGCGATGAAGCCGGCCAGGAACTCCGCCTCCTGCCGCGCCTCGCCGGGCACCGCCTGCCCATGCTGGGCCGCCACCTGGTAGGCCTGCTGCGGGTGGCCCAGGCGCAGCAGCTTGCGCGAAAGCACCTGCCGCTCGGTCCAGATCGCGCGCTGCGCCTCGGGCGGCAGCTCGCGCTGCGCCGGCACGGCGGCGGCCCACACCGCGGCGGCCTCCAGGTCGCGCTCGGCCTGGCGCAGGCTGCGGGCCAGGGCGAGCGCCGCGCCCGCGTCGCGCGCGGCCGCCGCCGCGTCGCCCGTGTCCGGGGCCATCCGCAGCGCCGCCAGCCGGCCGCGCGGGGCGTCCAGCAGGGGCTGCACGCGCGCGGCGCCCGCCACGTCGCGCGCGAAGAACAGGCGGTTGAAGCGCCGCCAATGGCTGTCGCCGTCCAGCAGCGCGCCGGCGCGGGCCAGGAAGGCGGCCTCGGCGGCGTCGTCGCCCGCCGTGTCCTCGCCCCAGGCGCGGCGGGCGGCGGCCTGCGCCTGCTCGCGCCGGCCGGCGTTGGCCAGGGCGGCGACGTGGCGCGCCGCGCCGTCCAGCGTGCGCGCCGGGCGCGGGGCGTGGAAGCGCAGGACCAGGGCGTCGTCGGGATCATTCGCCAGCAGCTCCTCCGCCCGGCGCTGCAGCGCGTCCTGCTGCGGCCAGTCGGGCGCGGATTCGACGAAGCCCACCACCTCGGCCGCGCTCGCCGCCCCGCCGCGCTGGGTCAGCCGCATCCACGCCACCATCTTGGCGAGGAGCGGGTCGGCCAGCGCCGCCTGCTGCGCGGCCTCAGGCCAGCGCTGGGCCGAGGCGGCGGCCAGCGCCGCGCGCCCGGCTTCGCGGGTGCCTTGCGCCAAGGCGGGCGAGGCGAGGAGAAGGAAGGAGAAGGTCCGGCGCAGCATCCCTGCCTCCTACAGCCTGCCGCACGGCGATGGAATTGCCCCGCGCCTTGTTGCAGGGGCGAGTCGCGCGTATGTCGGGGCCAACGCACGCGCCACGCACGGAACGCCCCTCCCATGCTCCTCCAGGGTTCCCTCACCGCCCTCATCACGCCCATGCGCGCCGACGGCTCGCTGGACGAGGAGGCGTTCCGCCGCTTCGTGGAATGGCAGGTCGCCGAGGGCACCGAAGGCCTGGTCCCCGTCGGCACCACCGGCGAGAGCCCGACGCTGAGCCACGAGGAGCACCGCCGCGTGGTGGAGATCTGCATCGAGGTGGCGCGCGGCCGCGTGCCCGTGGTGGCCGGCGCCGGCTCCAACAGCACCGCCGAGGCCATCGCGCTCACCCGCCACGCCAAGGAGGCGGGCGCCGACGCCGCGCTGGTGGTCACGCCCTACTACAACAAGCCGACGCAGGAGGGGATGTTCCTGCACTTCTCCGCCATCGCCGACGCGGTGGACCTACCGGTCATCATCTACAACATCCCCCCCCGCTCGGTGGTGGACATGTCGCCCGAGACGATGGGCCGCCTGGCCCGCCACCCCAACATCGCCGGGGTGAAGGACGCCACCGCCAACCTGGCGCGGCCCCTGCACCAGCGGCGCGAATGCGGGGAGGGCTTCATCCAGCTCTCGGGCGAGGACCACACGGCGCTGGCCTTCATGGCGGCCGGCGGGCATGGCTGCATCAGCGTCACCAGCAACGTCGCGCCGCGCCTGTGCGCCGAGATGCACCGCGCCTGGCGCGAGGGCCGGCTGGCCGACGCCATGGCCATCCAGGACCGGCTGGTGCCCGTCCACGACGCCCTGTTCAGCGAGACCTCGCCCGGCCCGGTGAAGCACGCAGCGAGCCTGCTGGGCCACGGCACCGCGCATTGCCGCCTGCCGCTGGCCCCCATCGCGCCCGCCACCGCCGCGCGCGTGGAGTCGGCGCTGCGCGGCGCCGGCCTGCTGAACTGATGGCCGAGGCACGCAAGAAGCCGCTGATCAGCCACGGCACGGCGGCGCAGAACCGCCGCGCCCGCTACGACTTCAAGCTGGGCGAGATCATCGAGGCGGGCATGGTCCTCATGGGTCCCGAGGTGAAGAGCCTGCGCGCCGGCCGCGCCAGCCTGGCCGAAGCCTGGGCGGGCGAGCGCGACGGCGAGATCTTCCTGTTCGGCTGCCACATCGGCGAGTGGCAGGCCGGCTCCACGGTCGCGAAGTTCGACCCGCTGCGCCCGCGCAAGCTGCTGCTGCACAAGAAGCAGGTGAGGGAGCTGACGGGTGCGGTGACGCGCGAGGGCGCGACGATCGTGCCCGTCGAGATCCGCTTCAACGAGCAGGGCCGGGCCAAGGTGCTGATCGCGCTCGCCACCGGCAAGAAGCAGCACGACAAGCGGGCCGACATCGCCAAGCGCGACTGGCAGCGAGACAAGGCAAGAATTCTTAAAGATAATAGGTAAAAGGATAATACAATGACGAATGCAGAAATAAATGGAGAAAAATATGTAAAAATAAAATCAGAATTGATAACTGACTTAAAAAACTTTCTTGCTACAGTCTCAACTTCTCGGCAATTTAACGAGGAAATCCGGTTCCTGGCGACCGAAGCCGCAAATTTATTACAAAATTTAAATGATTCAACGAGAAGTGATGAAATACAATATTAAGTAACTCTTTTTGAGGGGTAAGCAACGTTATTCATCGTGAAATACAGTTATTCTTAACTTATTTGCTGTATCATTGAGTAGTATTGAAGAGACTGAAAAACCCTCTTCGCGCGCCAGTCGGGCCAACGAATCAAGTTGTTGTATCAGAAATTGACGGCGATATTTCCTGCGCCAGATGTCATTTTCGGCCTGTTGCTTGCGAGTGACAGTCTTTCTTTTTTTTTGTTGTGAATTATCGGCAGACGAGGTATTAAGCGTTGTTAAAAGATCGGACAATGTTCCGGTAATCTGGCCCGGATCAGTTTCAAAAGCTGTATTATCTTGGATTTCAACTTTCGGCATATTTTTAATCCCTGAAAGTCAGATCTCTCCGCCCCTGAGTTTTCGGAGCTAAATTGAAAAAATTCAATATCGTCAAACGTAAGCTTCGGAAGACTTTTGAGTGTTATGGAATGAAGATGATTGACACAATCCGTAGTAAACGGATTTTCTCTTGTTTATCAAATTGTTGACCAAAACATTCCAAAGAAATATTTCGTTTATTAGCATATTGTGGTGAAACAGTGTGACTGCATGTGTCATCAGCGCAACACGTAGTTATACTGAGATGGTTCGCCATTTATTCTCTTGGTGTTCCTTTGGGGCCGTCTTGATTGGAAGTTCTATGAATTTGCTAATCATAAGTCACGCCGAGGGCGGCGGGATCGAGCGCTTCATCCAGGCCCGCATCGCCGCATTCTACGCGGCGCAGACGCAGGCTTGGCTGCTCCGCCCCGTCGGCTTCGGGGAGGCGGCGCTGCTGTCCCGCCCCGGGGTGGACGACCAGCGCTTCGACAGCCTTCCCCCCTTGCTGGACGCGCTGCGCGGGCGCATCACCGCCGTCGAGGTGCATCACCTCCGCTCCCTGCCGCCCTCCATGAAGGACCTCCCGCATCTGCTCGCCGTGCCCTACAACCTGTGGATGCATGACTGGTCGCTGCTGTGCCCGCGGGGCACCTTCGTCACCGCGCAGGGCCGCTACTGCGGCGAGCCCGCGCCGGATGCCTGCGTCCCCTGCACGGCGGGCTACGCCATGATGCCGGTCGCCGCGCCGGGCGGGATCGCGGCCCATCGCGCCGCCGCCGCGCGCCTGGCCGCCGGCGCCGCCCGCATCCACGTCGCCACGGCCGACGGCGCGCGCCGCCTGCGCCGCCACCTGCCCGGCAGCGCGCCCGCCGTCGCCGCCTGGGAGGCCCCGCCCGCACCGCGCCCCGGCCCGGATGCGCCTTGGCCGCGGGTCTGCGTCGCCGGGCGCCTCACGGTCCACAAGGGCTTCGAGGTGCTGCGCGCCTGCGCGGAGGACGCGGCCAGCCGCGCCCTGCCGCTGGACTTCGTGCTGGCCGGCCGCAGCCTGGACGACGACGCCCTGCGCGCCACCGGCCGCTGCGCCGTGCTGGGCGAATACGCGGAAGGGCAGGGGGCGGACTGGCTGCGCGCGCAGCGCGGCGCCCTGGGCTTCCTCCCTTCCATCTGGCCCGAGACCTGGTGCTACGCCCTGTCCGTGCTGCACGAGGCCGGCCTGCCCCTGGTGGGCTTCGACATCGGCGCGCAGGGCGAGCGCGTCCGTGCCCTGGGCGGCACCCTGCTGCCGCCGGGCCTGCCGCCGGCCCGCATCAACGACATCCTCGTCGCGCAGCTGGCGCGACCGCACCGGAGAGCCTGACCCGCATGCCCGACACCACCGAACCCAACGTCCGCGACGTCCGCGTCGCCGCCCACAGCATCGTGCTGCCGCGCGGCCGCTTCTGCATCTCGGTGGCCGAGGTGTCGCCGGGGCTGGACGCCGCGCGCCTGCCCGGCCTGTCCGTCTCCGCCATTCCCGGCGACGGCTCGCAGGTGGAGGTCGCGCGCTTCGCCGACACCGAATGGCTGCGCCAGCCTGGCGACGCCGTGCTGCTGCGGGTGCTGAGCGCGCAGGCGCGCATCCTGCTCACCAGCTACAACATGGCCGACGTGGCGGAGGCCAAGCCGCCGCGCATACAGATCCAGCGCCTGGACACCCAGCCCTCGGCCGCCCCCGCCGCCGCCGCGCCCGCCCCCGCGCCGCAGGAGGGGCCGAGCGACGTGCTGGCCCACCTGTCCCGCCTGGGCGACCGCGGCGCCGCCTTCGGCGAGTGGCTGGGCGAATCGCAGCCCGGGGTGTGGATCGAGGGCCTCCAGCTCACCCCGCCCGAGGGCCTGGCGCCGGAGGAGCTGGAATACCAGGTCGTGCTCGGCAAGGGCTGGACCTCGCCCTGGTCGCAGGGGGGCGAGTTCTGCGGCTCGCGCGGGATGACCCTGCCGGTGCAGGGGCTGCGCGTGGCCCTGCGCGGCGCGGCGGCCAAGCGCTTCGACGTGGCCTGCGAGGCCGAGACGGCGAGCGGGATCGCCCTGGGCCCCGTCGGCGCCAACGAGCTGTGCGGGACGGAGGAGCCGGAGCCGCTGGCCCGCATCCGCGTCTCCATCACGCCCCGCAGCGCCGCCGCCGCGCCGCGCCGCGGCACCCGCCGCTGACTTGACGCGCCATCCCCGCGCCGGTAATGCCGCGCTTCCCGGGGATGGCGCTTGCCGTCCCCGAACCATTTTCGCGAGTTGGCCATGAAGATCCGCAACAGCCTGAAGTCCGCCAAGACGCGCGACAAGAACTGCGTCGTGGTGCGCCGTCGCGGCCGCCTCTACGTGCTCAACAAGAAGAACCCGCGCATGAAGGCCCGCCAAGGGTAACACAGGGGGCTGACAAAGCGGGCGGGGTGCCTGCAACCCCGCCGCCATTGCGCCGTTTCCTCTCCACCTCTTGGAAGGAAACCGCGCGATGAAGTCCATTCTCCTGGCTGGTGCCGCCATCATGCTGATCGCCGGTGGCGCATCGGCCCAGATCCAGTCCCCCGCCCAGCCGGGCATGGCCCCGGCCACCGGCATGTCCGCCCAGGGCAGCGCCGCCGGGAACTTGGGCTCCTCGGGCGTGCCGGCCGGCGCCGCGGCCCGCACGGCGCCCCGCCGCACCAGCACCCAGGCCAGCCGCCCCCGCGCCATGCGCGACGACTCCGCCAGCCGCGCCTACATGGGCGGCGGCATGATCCTCGAGAATGGCCGCCCGGTGGACATGCCCATGATGACCGACCGCGGCGTGGGCACCGCCCGCGGCCTCCCGCGTGATCCCACCGGCATGGGCACCGCCCGCATGCCCGGCGGCACCGGCACGGGCGCCGGCGCGGGCGCCACGGGCGCGGGCGGGAACTGATCCGCACCCGGTAGAATTGCCGCCGCATGGGCCGATTCTCGGTCCTTGCGGCGGCGCTCCCATGGGGACATCTTCCTCCCCATGATCGCCCTCCCAGCGCCGAAGCCCGAGATCCTCGCCCGCCGCCAGTCCATCCTGGCCGACCTGGCGCGCATCATCCCCGGCGACGGGGTGATCGGCGAGGCGATCCGCCTGAAACCCTACGAAACCGACGGCCTGTCCGCCTACCGCCAGGTGCCGCTGGCCGTCGTCCTGCCGCGCACGACCGAGGAGGTGGCGCAGGTGCTGCGCTACTGCCACGCCAACGGCATCCGCGTGGTGCCGCGCGGGGCGGGCACCAGCCTGGCCGGCGGCGCGCTGCCGCTGGCGGACGCCATCGTCATCGGCCTCATGCGGATGAACCGCATCCGGGAGATCAACCTCGACGACCGCTACGCTGTGGTGGAGGCCGGCGTGACCAACATCGGCATCACCAAGGCCGTGGAGGGCGACGGCTTCTTCTACGCGCCCGACCCCTCGTCGCAGCTCGCCTGCATGATCGGCGGCAACGTGATGATGAACAGCGGCGGCGCGCATTGCCTCAAATACGGCGTCACCGCGAACAACCTGCTCGGCCTCACCTTCGTGACGATCGAGGGCGAGGTGATCCGCATCGGCGGCGAGCACCTGGACGCCGCCGGCTACGACTGGCTCGGCCTCATCACCGGCAGCGAGGGCCAGCTCGGCCTCGTCACGGAGGTCACCGTCCGCATCCTGCGCTCGCCCGAGGGCGCGCGCGCCATGCTCGCCGCCTTCGATTCGGTGGAAGTGGCGGGCGCGGCGGTGGACGCCATCATCGGCGCCGGCGTCATCCCCGTCGCGCTGGAGTTCATGGACAAGCCCTGCATCCACGCCTGCGAGGCTTTCGCCCATGCCGGCTACCCGCTGGAGGCCGAGGCGCTGCTGATCATCGAGGTCGAGGGCAGCGAGGCGGAGCAGACGATGCTGCTGAACGCCATCAAGGACATCTGCCAGCCCTTCAACCCCATTTCCATGAAGCTGGCCGAGAGCGCTGAGCAGTCGCTGGCCATCTGGAAGGGCCGCAAGGGCGCCTTCGGGGCCGTGGGCCGCATCAGCCCGGACTACCTGTGCATGGACGGCACCATCCCCACCGGCCAGCTCCCCTACGTGCTGCGCCGCATCGGCGAGATGAGCGAGGCCTGCGGCCTGAAGGTCGCCAACGTCTTCCACGCCGGCGACGGCAACCTGCACCCGCTGATCATGTTCGACGCCAACGACCCGGCGAGCTTCGCGCGCGCCGAGGAGTTCGGCGCCGACATCCTGCGCCTGTGCGTCGAGGTCGGCGGCTGCCTGACCGGCGAGCACGGCGTGGGCGTGGAGAAGCGCGACCTGATGACCGCCCAGTTCACCGCCGGCGAGCTGGACCTGCAGCGCGCCGTGAAGTCGGCCTTCGACCCGCAATGGCTGCTCAACACCGCCAAGGTCTTCCCGCTGACGCCCGGGATGGCGTGATGGCGCCCGACACCGAGGAGGCGGTGGCCGAGGCCGTCCGCGCCGCCCACGCGGCGCGCGAGCCGCTGTCCATCGAGGGTGCGGGCACCAAGCGCGCCATGCTGCGCCCGGTCCAGGCCGCGCGCACGCTGAGCACCCGCGCGCTGACCGGCATCACCCTGCACAGCCCGACCGAGCTGGTGATCTCTGCCCGCGCCGGCACGCCGATCCCCGAGATCGAGGCCGCGCTGGCCGCCAAGAACCAGCAGCTGATCGCTGAACCCCCGGACCTGCGCGCCCTGTTCGGCACCGACCAGCCGGCGACGCTGGGCGGCACGGTCGCCACCAACCTCTCCGGCCCGCGCCGCATCACCTGGGGCGCGATGCGCGACCACGTGCTGGGCATCCGCGCCGTCACCGGCGAGGGCGAGGTCTTTCGCAGTGGCGGCCGCGTGCTGAAGAACGTCACGGGCCTGGACCTGTGCAAGCTGCTGACGGGCGCGCATGGCACCCTTGGCGTGCTGACGGAGATCACCTTGAAGGTCCTGCCCGCCGCCGAGGCGACCGGCACGCTCGCCATCCGCGTGCCCGACCTTTCCGCGGGCGTCGCCGCGCTCTCCGCCGCGCTCGGCGCGCCCTACGGCGTCTCCGGCGCCGCGCTGCTGCCCGACGGCCACGCGGCGCTGGGCATGGACGGCCCGGTGGCGCTCGCCCGCATCGAGGATTTCCGCGACAGCGTCTCCTACCGCCTCGCCCGCCTGCGCGTGGAGCTGGCCCGCTTCGGCGAGGCCTCGCTGCTCGACGGCGCCCCCTCCCGCGCCCTGTGGCGCGCGGTGCGCGACGCCGCGGCCCTGCACGCCGCGCCCGACGACGCGGTGTGGCGCCTGTCCGTCGCCCCCTCCCGCGCGCCGGCGGCCTGCGAGGCCCTGCGCCGGGCCTTCGACGCCCGGCTGCTGCTGGACTGGGGCGGCGGCCTGGTCTGGATCGCCGGCCCCGCCACGGAGGCCGCGCACGGGGCGGTGATGCAGGCCGCCGCCGGGGCAGGGGGGTCCTTCACCCTGTTCCGCGCGCCCGAATCGCTGTCCGCCGCCGTGCCGGTGGTGAACGAGGAGCCGCCCGCGCTGGCCGCCATCGCGCGCCGCGTGAAGGCGGTGCTCGACCCCGCCGGCATCCTCAACCCCGGCCGCATCCGCGCAGGCGCCTGACCCATGCAGACCACCTTCACCCCCGAGCAGCTCCGCGACCCCGACACCGCGGAGGCCAACAAGATCCTCCGCACCTGCGTGCATTGCGGCATGTGCACCGCCACCTGCCCCACCTTCCTGCTGCTGGGCGACGAGCTGGACAGCCCCCGCGGCCGCATCTACCTCATCAAGGACATGCTGGAGAACGACCGGCCGGCCACCGAGCTGGAGGTCCGCCACGTGGACCGCTGCCTGTCCTGCCTGTCCTGCATGACCACCTGCCCCTCGGGCGTGCACTACATGCACCTGGTGGACCACGCCCGCCGCCACATCGAGGAAACCTACACCCGGCCCTGGCCCGAGCGCGCGCTGCGCGCGGTGCTGGCCCGCGTGCTGCCCTACCCGGCGGTCTTCCGCCTCAGCCTGCGCGCCGCCGCCCTCGCCCGGCCGCTCGGCCGGCTGATCCCCGGCAAGGGCATGATGGCCCAGCGCATGCGCGCCATGCTGGCCCTGGCGCCGGCCACCCTGCCGCCGCACAGCCCGATGCAGGAGGCCCAGACCCACGCCGCCGAGGGCACGCGCCGCTTCCGCGTCGGCATCCTCACCGGCTGCGCCCAGAAGGTGCTGGACCCCGCGATCAACGAGGCCACCATCCGCCTGCTGACGCGCATGGGCGTGGAGGTCGTCATCACGAAGGGCCAGGGCTGCTGCGGCGCGCTGACCCACCACATGGGCCAGCACGACCCCGCCATGGCCACGGCGCGCGCCAACCTGCGCGCCTGGGGCGCGGAGATCGAGGGCCAGGGCCTGGACGGCATCGTCATCAACACCTCCGGCTGCGGCACCACCATCAAGGACTACGGCTTCATGTTCCGCGAGGAGCCGGAGGCCGCGCTCGCCGCCCGCGTCAGCGCGCTCGCGATGGACGTGACGGAGGCGCTGGACAAGTTCGGCTACGCCCCTTCGCGCCCCGCGCCGAACCTCAAGGTCGCCTACCACTCCGCCTGCTCGCTCCAGCACGGGCAGAAGATCACGGCGCTGCCCAAGCAGCTGCTTTCGCGCGCCGGCTTCACCGTGAAGGAGGCCGCGGAAGGCCACATCTGCTGCGGCAGCGCGGGCACCTACAACCTCATGCAGCCCGAGATCGCGGGCGCCCTGCGCGCCCGCAAGCTGGAGAACATCGGCCGCCTCAAGCCCGACCTGATCGCCGCCGGCAACATCGGCTGCATGACGCAGCTTTCGGGCGACGGCATCCCCGTGGTGCATACGGTGGAGCTGCTGGACTGGATGGCGGGCGGGCCTAAGCCGGCGAAGCTGGGCGCATGATCCTGGTAACGGGGGCGGCGGGGTTCATCGGCTCGCACGTCGTCGCCGCGCTCAACGAATCCGGCCGCTTCGACGTGGTGGGCAGCGACCTGCTGCGCGACGGCCCGAAGTGGCGCAACCTCCGCAAGCGCGTCCTCGCCGACCTCGTCCCGCCCGACGAGCTGCATGCCTGGCTGCACGGCCGCCGCCTGGAGGCCGTGATCCACCTCGGCGCCAATTCCTCCACCCTCGCCACGGATGGCGAGGACGTGATGCGCCGCAACTTCCGCCACTCGCTCATGCTGCTCGACTGGTGCACGGCGCAGGGGGTTCCCCTGGTCTACGCCAGCAGCGCCGCGACCTACGGCGACGGCGCGCAGGGCTTCGACGACGGCGACACCTTGGCCCACCTGCAGGCCCTGCGCCCGCTGAACCTGTATGGCTGGAGCAAGCACCTGTTCGACCAGGCCGTGGCCGCCCGCCGCGAAGCCGGCCAGGCGCTGCCGCCATCCTGCTGGGGCCTGAAGTTCTTCAACGTCTACGGGGCCAACGAGCACCACAAGGGCGTCATGCGCTCCGTCGTCCACAAGGTGTTCGAGACGCTGCGCGCGGGCGACGAGGTCCAGCTTTTCCGATCCCATCGACCCGACTACGCGGATGGCGAGCAGCTGCGCGACTTCGTCTTCGTGGAGGACGTGGCCGCCGCCATCCTGGCCCTGCTGGGGCGCCCCGGCCACGGCTTGCTGAACATCGGCGCCGGCGCCGCCCGCACCTGGCTCGACCTCGTGCGCGCCGTGGGCGCGGCGATGGGCGTGGACCCCGCCATCCGCTTCGTGGACATGCCCGAGGCGCTGCGCCCCACCTACCAGTACCGCACGGAAGCGGCGCTGGGCCGCCTGCGCGCGGCCGGCGTGAACGCGCCCATGACGCCGCTGGAGGAAGGGGTGGCGCGCACCGTCGCCATCCTGGCCGGCGCCGACCCGCACCGCTGATTTCCGTTGCATCGCGGGGCCCTACGGATTTACCGGGGGAATTGCCCCGCGTAAGGAGCCTCCCATTCGGGGCACAAGGAGGCGCGGCGTGAGCCGTCTGGCCTGGATCGCATTCGCCGCTGCCATCGCCATGGGCGCCGCATGGTTCGGCGGCTGGCGGCCCGCGCCCGACCCCGCGCCCGTCGCCGAGGCCCTGCCTCCCGCCGCCGAGCCGCCCCGCGCCGAAGCCCCGCACGGCGCGCAGGCCCCCCGCACCGCCGCGGCCGAGCCGCCCCGCCCCGCCCCGCCCGAACCCCGCACCGGCCAGGCGGCCCCCGCGGCCACGCCCGGCCCCGCACCCGCACCTGGCCCCACGCCAGGCCCGGCTGCCACGCCCCCCGCCACCACCCGCGCCGCCGAGGCCGCGCGCCCGCGCCCGCCGCGCTTCGACGTGGCCCGCCTGGGCCGCAACGGCATGCTGGTCACCGCCGGCCGCGCCGCCCCGGGCAGCGAGGTCACCCTGCTGGAGGATGGGCGCGAGATCGGCCGCGGCCGCGCCGACGCGCGCGGCGAATGGGTGATCCTGCCCGACGGCGCCCTGCGCCCCGGCCCGCGCGAGCTGACGCTGGTGATGCGCCTGCCCGGCGGCGAACCGGTGTCCAGCGAGGCGAGCGTCCTCCTCCTCGTCCCCGAGCCCGCCATGGCGGCGGCGCCCACGCCGGGGACCGCCGCCGCCGAGGCGCAGCCGCAGGAACAGGCACCGGCCCGGCAATCCCAGCCCGCGCCGCTCGCCCTGCTGCTGCCCCAGGCCCAGGCCGCGCCCGTGCTGGCGCTCCAGGCCCCGGCGGGCACGCGCCTGGCGCTCGACGTGGTGGACTACGGCACGGAGGGCGACCTGCGCCTCGCCGGCAGCGCCCCGCCGGGTGCGGCCCTGCGCTTCTACGTCGAGGACCGCCACATGGGGGACGCGCAGGCCGACTCCGCCGGCCGCTGGAGCCTGTCCCCCGGCGAGGGCCTGCCGCCGGGGCAGTACCGCCTGCGGGTGGACCAGCTCAACGCGCAAGGCCGGGTGGCGGCGCGCATCGAGCAGCCCTTCGTGCGCGAGGCGCCGCCCGTCATCGCCGCCGCGCTGGCCGCGGCCGGCGGGGCGCGCCACGTCGTCCAGCCCGGCAACACGCTGTGGCGCATCGCGCGCGCCTCCTACGGCCGCGGCGCGCGCTTCACGCTCATCTTCGCCGCGAACCGCGAGCAGATCCGCGACCCCAACCGCATCTATCCCGGGCAGGTCTTCGCGCTGCCCGCGCCGGCCGATTCCAGCCTTTCCAGGTAGGGGTCCAGCGCCATGGCGAAGCGCACCATCTCGGCGATCATCGCCGCGGCGGTGGCGCCCGGCGGGGCCTCGCGCTCCAATTGCAGCCGGTGGTCGGGCAGCACGCGCAGGGCCAGCTCCTCGCGCGGGATGCCTTCCAGCTCGCGCACCGTCCAGCCGCGGTCCGCCCCCGGCTCCGCCGTCGAGGGGATGCGCCCGGCCAGGGCGGAGAGCCACAGGCGGCCATCCTCCAGCCTCGCCTCGCAGGCGCGGCCCCGCCAGGCGAAGCGCATCGCCGGCGGCGCCATCCCGGCGCGAGGGGAAATCCGGCCGCCGTCATCCACGGCGAAGGGGCCCAGCATCAGCATGCGCACAGCTTGAACCGGAGAAGTGAACGGACCATAAACCGCCCGCATGTCCCTCCGAAACAGCCTCAGCCTCGTCCTCGCCCCGCCGCACCCCGCGGGCCGGCCCTTCCTCTGGGGCGGGGCCATCGTCGCCGTGCTCGGCGGGCTGCTGCTCGGGGAGTGGCTGTTCTGGCTGGGCACGGCCTTCACCCTGTTCTGCCTCTACTTCTTCCGCGACCCCAAGCGGGTGCCCCCGCCGCGCCCGCACCTCGTCCTCGCGCCCGCCGACGGCAAGATCGTGATGGTCGGCCCCGCCGTGCCCCCGGCCGAGCTGGAGATGGGCTCCGCCCCGCGCGAGCGCATCGCCATCTTCCTGTCCGTGCTGGACGTGCACGTGAACCGCTCCCCCGTGCAGGGCACGGTCGGCAAGCGCGCCTACCGCCCCGGCAAGTTCTTCGACGCCTCGCTGGACAAGGCCAGCGAGCACAACGAGCGCAACGGCCTTCGCATCGACCTGCCGGACGGGCGCAGCATCGGCTGCGTGCAGATCGCGGGCCTCATCGCGCGCCGCATCCTGTGCAGCGCCAAGGAGGGCGACACGCTGCTGGCGGGCGAGCGCTACGGCATCATCCGCTTCGGCAGCCGCACGGACATCTACCTGCCCGACGGCGTCTCCCCCCTGGTCGTCGTCGGCCAGCGCACGGTGGGCGGCGAGACGGTGCTGGCGGACATGAGCCGCCACTGACATGGAACCCCGCCCGAAGCTGCGCGAGCGCCTGGCCCGCCGCCCCTACCCGTCCTGGCGGGGCCCCAGCCTGAACCGGATGATCCCCAACATCCTCACCATGGTGGGGCTGTGCTGCGGTCTGGTGGCGATCCGCTTCGCGGTGGATGGCCGCTTCGCCCAGGCCGCCGCCTTCATCGTGGTCGCCGGCGTGATAGATGGCCTCGACGGGCGCATCGCGCGCCTGCTGAAGGGCACCAGCCGCTTCGGCGCCGAGTTCGACAGCCTGAGCGACTTCCTGTGCTTCGGCGTGGCCCCCGCCCTGGTGCTGTACCTGTGGACGCTGCACGCGCCCGGCCCGCTGGGCTTCGTGCCCTGCGTGATGTTCGCCGTCTGCTCCTCGCTGCGCCTCGCCCGCTTCAACGCGGCCTCCATCGCCGAGCCCGGCGCGCCGCTGCCCCCGCCCAAGCCGGCCTTCGCGTCCAACTTCTTCACCGGCGTGCCGGCCCCGGCCGGCGCGGGGCTCGCGCTCTTCCCGCTCTTCGCCTCGCTCGCCTTCGCCGAATGGGGGTGGGACGGGGTGGCGAACGCCTTCCGCCACCCGCTGCTGGCTGCCGTGATCCTGCTGGTGGTGGGCGGGCTGATGGTCAGCACCGTGCCGTCCTGGAGCGCCAAGCGCGTGAAGGTGCCGCCCGGCATGGTGCTGCCGCTGCTGCTGGGCGTGGGCGCCTTCCTGGCGGTGCTGCTGGCCGAGCCCTGGGCGGCGATCGCCGCCGCCAGCCTGCTCTACGTCGGCGTCATCATCGGCAGCGTGCGCGCCTGGCGCCGGCTGGCGCGCGAGCATGCCGCGCACCAGCCGCCACCCGAGGCCTGACGCCTACTTCGACTTGTCGTACAGCTTGCGCGCGATCTCGACGATCTCCTCCGGTGCGTAGTCGGGGGTGAAGCTGCTGGCGCTGCCCTCCATCGCCTTCAGGCTGTCCGGGCCCGGGTCGGGCGGCATGTCCACCACCTCCAGCGGCCCGGTCTTGTCGTAGGTGGTCTCGTCCGCGCTCCAGATGCCGGCGATGTCGGCGTAGTCGCGGTCGCTGAACTTGTAGAGCACGCGGTGCCGCCCCTCCACCTCGTACTTCTTCGCCTCGGGGATGTTGTCGTGGGTGATGTTGGGCACCGGCAGCATGTTCTCCACCGCAACCCCCGTCAGCTTCTTCAGCGCCAGCGCGAAGGCCTGCGCGTGGACGCTGCCGCGCACCAGCAGGTAGCCCAGCACCTCGCGCCCCACCGGGTCGGTCTGCATCTCGTACACGCGCAGCTTGTGCATCCGCGCGCCGCATTCGAGGAAGAAGTTGTGCAGCAGGTCCAGCACCAGGTTGCCGGTGTGGAACACGAAATGCGCGTTCCACGGCCTGGCGTTGGAATCGAAGGGCAGGCCGGCGCCCGCGCCCATGGCGAAGCCCGCCACGTCGCGCTTCGTCTTCATGAAGTCGTAGGGCGCATCGCTCGGATGCCCCGTCGGCGCGGCCGAGGGCGGGCCGTTGTTGAGCAGGGAGATGCCAGTGGTCACCAGTTCCACATGGCCCAGCTCCTCCGCCGTGATGCTCGCCACCAGCGAGTGGAAGGGCTTCAGCTTGTGCTTGTCGCGGAAGTTGAAACTCTGGAACATGTAGTTGTTCAGGGTGGACATCTCGCCGAACTGCCCGCCCAGGATCTCGTTCAGGGCAGCGCCCGCGTCGGGGTCGGCGTCCTTCGGCTCCGGCAGGTCGATCAGCAGGGAATCGCGTCGCATGAACATGGGCCAGGGCCCTCCGGGATGAACCTTCCCGAAACCCGTGGCCCCGCCCTGCGGATGCGCGGGAATGCGTTACGATGTCTCCATCACAGGCAGGTCAGGCGCAGGTGGGCCATCACCTGCTCCTCCGTCGCCCGCCGGTCGTGCCGGCCCAGCGTCAGCAGCTGGCTCTGCCGCGGCGCGAGCGCGACGGGCTGCCCCGCGCCGGGCGGGGCGGCCAGGTTGGCGAAGCCCAGCGCCACGGTGAAGCGCCGCGGCTGCGGGCCGTTGTTCGTCACCATCACGCGGTAGGCGAAGCCGCCGCCCTCGGGCGTGATCCAGATGCGGTGCGGCTCCAGCGCGCCGGGGCCGATGCAGCGCGGCATGGTCGGCGGCGCGGCAGGGCGCCCGCGCGGCTGCTGCGCCAGGGCCGGCCCGGCGATCGCCAGCAGGAGCATCAGGGCAGGGACGGCGCGTCGCACGGGGCATTGCTACCCCGGCGCGCAACGCCTTGCCATCCTGCTACCGGCGCCGCGCCTCCACCAGCACCCCCGCCTCCGCCAGCCGCGCGATCTCCTCCTCCGAGAAGCCGCGCGATGCCAGCACCTCGCGCGTATGCGCCCCGAAGCGCGGCGGCGCGGCGCGCGTGCCGCCCGGCGTGCGGGACAGCTTGATCGGCGTCCCCAGGGCGCGGAACCCGTCCTTCTCCGTCACCATCCCGCGGTGCGCCGTGTGGGCGGCGGCCATCGCCTGGTCCACCCCCAGCACCGGCCCGGCCGGCAGCCCGGCCGCCAGCATCCGCAGGCACAGCTCGTGCCCGTCCTCGGGCGCGAAGCGCTCGGCCAGGATCGCCATCAGCGCGGGCTTGTTGACGACGCGCGCGCCGTTGGTGGCGAAGCGCTCGTCCCGCGCCAGGTGGTCCAGCCCCAGGAAGGCGCAGAACTTCCGCCAGGTGGGGTCGTTGCCCACGCCGACGAAGATCTCGCCCGTGGCGGTGGCGAACTTGGCGTAGGGCGCGAGGTTCGGGTGCGGGTTGCCGGTAGCGACCGGCCGCTTGCCGTTGAGGAAGAAGTTGGCCGCGTGCGGATGCAGCAGCGCCATGCCGCAATCATGCAGCGTCATGTCGCAATACTGGCCCTTGCCGCTGCGCTGCCGCTCGTGCAGCGCCATCAGGATGGCGACGGCGCTGAACAGCCCGGTGGCGATGTCCACGATCGGCGTGCCCAGCCGGGTGGGCCCGCTATCCTCCGTGCCGTTGATGGACATGAGGCCGACCATGGCCTGCAGGATGGCGTCGTAGCCGGGAAAGCCCCCCAGCGGCCCGCTCGCCCCGAAGCCCGAGACGCGGCAGTGGATCAGCCGCGGGAAGCGCTGGCTCAGCAACTCCTCGAAGCCCAGCCCCCACTTCTCCATCGAGCCGGGCTTGAAGTTCTCCACCAGCACGTCGGCGCCTTCCAGCAGGCGCAGCAGCACCTCGCGCCCCTCCGGCTTCGCCAGGTCCAGCCCCACCGAGCGCTTGTTGCGGTTCACGCCCACGAAGTAGGAGGCGTCGCCGTTCTCGTCGAAGGGCGGGCCCCAGTCGCGCACCTCGTCGCCCTGCGGGGGTTCGAGCTTGATCACCTCGGCGCCGTGGTCCGACAGGATCATGGTGCAGTAGGGGCCGCCCAGCACGCGGGTCAGGTCCACCACGCGCAGCCCGGACAGGGCGCCCGGGCCGGCGGTGAGCGGGGCTTTATCCTGCATGCGCGTCACTCTCCCGTGCTGGGGCCATTGCCCGCCGGCGGGCCTCCAGGCGTTCGCGCGCGACGGCGCGCAGGTCCCGCCCGTCATCGGGCAGGCGCTTGACGAAGCGCTCCGCGATCTCGGACACCACGATGTCCGCTCCCGCATCGCGCGCGTAGGCGTGGTCCACCGAAGCCGACCAGAGAAAGTGCACCTCCCGGAAGGTTTCGGCCAGCATGCCAGTCAGCAGGTGCGGCCGGAACTCGCTGAAGGAGTCGCCAAACAGGACCAGCGTCGCGTCCTCCGCCCGGGGCGAGGCGTTGCGGAACACAACCCGGCTGCCGCCCAGCAGCCCGGCGGCGTCGCGGAAGCCGGTCGCCTCCAGCTCCTCCACCAAGGCGTTCGCCTCAACTCGCTTTCCGTTCAGCAGCATCCGGTGGAAGGCCGCGGATTCCACCATGGGCGGGTCCATCTTGGCGCCCAGGTCGAGCGCCAGAGTGGCTCGCGACGAGGGCCGGTCCCGCAGCCCGAGCCGCGGGGCGACGCCCAGCGAGGTGCAGAGCGCCGCATAGGCGGCCAGGCAACCCTCGAAGCTCCAGTGCGAATCCGTGCGAAGGAACAGGTCCTTGCCGCCCTTGGCGCGCAGCAGGGCTGCCTCGGCGTCCACCAGCATCCCCTCCATGCCGCGCGCCCGTGCCGCCGCCAGGATGCGCGCCGCCGGCCCGCCGGGCGGCGCGCCGGGGGGAGGGGGGGCGAACATCTCCGGGTAGATGCTGAGTTTGTCGGGCGCGAAGAGGTGGCGGAAGGTCATCCCGGCCTCCGCGCAGCGCCGCCCGCGCTCCGCCAGCAGGTCCAGCCAAGCGGCGATCTCCGCCTCTTCCAGGAAGCCCGGCTCGTGGAACAGGCGCAGCACGTCGTTCGATCCGCCAGTGAGGAACAGCCAGCCGTCGTGGCCCGCCGTGACCTCGCCACCCGAGCTTGCCTGCCCAGGCAGGGGCGGTGTGTGGCGAGCGCGCGCGGCCAGCGCGGGGCCGGGGGCGGGCAGGGCGTCGCGGAAGCGATCGGGTACGCGCAGCAGCTTCGGCGGCCCTGCCGACAGCGTCATGTAGAAGCGCCGGCGCTCCTGTGGCCGCTCCTTTGCAAAGTCGCGTGCCTCGTCCAGCCAGGGCCGGATGTCTGGATCGTGCTCGCGAAAATCCGCCGTAATCTGGCGATCCGTCGCCGCGGAGGCGCGCTGCATGGCGACGTAGCGCCCGTCATCCCAGCGCTGGTCGTGGTCCGCTGGGTCGTCGCCCCAAGGCATGGCCTGCGTCTTGCCCAGGCGCTGCAGCGCTGTCGGCAGGTCGTGGTGGCGCAGGTGGAACAGGAACAGCCGGTCGAACTCCATCGCCTGGTCGCTGATGTGGAACCCAGCGTCCCAGCGGATCGGCACGCGCGTCAGCACCGGCTTGCACATGGCCAGCGCCAGCCGCGCCCAGCCGCGCTGGCGCAGCAGCGGCGCGCCCGGTGCCAGTGGCGCGTCCTCCGCCACCTGCTCGACGTTCAGGCCTATGGCGGTGACGGCCTCCGCCTCCACCCCGTCGCAATAGGCCTGCAGGTCGGGCGCCGCCTCCGGGTCGGGCACCAGCAGCTCGTCCGCCTCGGTGTGGATCACCACGTCGTAGCATTCCAGCAGCGCCGAGCAGAATTCCGACATGAACTTCGCCCGCTTGCCGTCATGCATGGGCGAGCGCGGGATTCGCACCACGTTCACCCCGCCCAGCCCCTGCGTGCTGCCGTCGTCGGAGCCGTGGTCCACGACGTAGAGCTGGTCGCGCGGCAGGCTGCGCGCGTAGTGCTCGACCCAGAGGTGCAGGAAGTACGGCTCGTTGTAGGCCATAGTGACGGCGGCGACTCGGCGCGAAGCCATTCCTCGTTCCTCGTGGATTACCCGGGGGGACTATGCGGACGGCACGGGCGCTGTCCAGGCCACCGCCTCACGCCGCTGCCCTTCGCCCAAACACCCGGCCGCAGAACTCCGGGTATGTCTCCAGCATCTCGTCGCGCACCGGCCCGCGCAGCAGGGCCAGCTCGCCCTCCGTCGGCGCGGGCGTCTCGCCCACCCCCGCCGCCACGTCGAAGCCGAAGCCGGTGGCAGCCCGCACCGATTCCACCGTCTCGCCCGGATGCACGCTCTCCAGGATGAAGCGCCCGCGCGCGGGGTCGAAGGCGAACACGCACTTCCCCGTCACCAGCGCCTGCGCGTGCCCGCGCCGGAACACGCCCGGTTCGGAAACGCCGGGCGCCGAGACATGCGCCACCCGCTCCACCAGCACGCGGGGCGAGTGCTCCTCGCGGAACAGGATCGTGCGCCCCGCCATCATGTACATGAAGGCCGAGCCGAAGGAGCCCGGGAACCGCACCTCCCGCCCCGGCCACTCCCCGGTGCCGATCAGGTTCAGGTTCGCCTGCCCGTCAATCTGCCCGCCGCCCAGGAAGAACAGGTCCACCCGCCCCTGGCCCGTGAGGTCGAACAACTCGCGCGAGCCTTCCGTGAACGGGTTGCCCGAGCGCTTGTGCAGCAGCGACAGCCGGATCGGCGCGCCGCGCTTCACCGCCAGCCAGCAGGCCGCCGCCGGCACGGGCGAGGCCGCGCCCACCGCCACATGCGCGGTGGGCCGCGCGACGATCAGCCGCGCCAGCGCGCAGGCCAGCAGCTCCTCCGGGGCGAAGCTCATGCCGCCTCCCGCCGCGGCGCGAAGACCTCGCGTGCCGCCCATTCGGCGAAGCCCGCCTCCGTGCGCGCCATCCGCGCGTATTCGGCCACGTAAGCGGCGTCGAACCCGTACTCGTCCAGCAGCGCCACCGGATGCGCCCCGCGCGCCGCCACGGCGATGGCGGAGACGTAGGTCGCGCTGATCGCCCCGGGCGCCAGCCGCTCATCCTCCAGGAAGTTGCCGGGCACGATCCGCTCCACCGTCACCAGCGCCCGCCGGCTCGCATGCGCCAGCGTCGCGCATTCCCGCCGCCGGCCGATCCAGACATTGCCCGCCTCGTCCGCCATCGGCGCATGGAAGGCCGCCACGTCGGGCTCCAGCGCGGGAAGGCAGACGATGCGCTCCCCGGTGAAGGGCGCCTCGATCACCGTCCAGTCCGGACGGTTGGCCAGGATGTCGCTGCCGATGATCCCGCGCAGCGGCATGAAGGGCACGCCCTTCTCCGTGGCCTGGAGCATGGCGTGGATCGCCGGGCAGGTCGCGTCCACCACGCGGATCGTGCCCGCCTTCACCGCCGCGGTGAAGCGCGGCGCGAAGCCCGCCTCGCCCAGCGAGCAGGCGGAGGTCTGCACCTCCGCCACGCAGCCCGCGCCGATCAGCAGGTCGGTCGCGAAGCCCGAGACGGGCACGCCCAGCAGCCGCAGCCCCTTGGCGCCCCGCCGCGCCAGCGCCTTGGCCAGCGCCACCGAGGGCAGCGAGTTGTCCGGCGGCAGCGCCACCAGCGCGCCGTCGGGCACGGACGCCGCCATCTCCTCCAGGGTGATCATCGCGCGTGATCCTCCACTCGTTCCGCCCCCACCCATACGCCATGCCGCGCCCGCCGTCACCGCGCGCGCAGCCCCCACCACAGCGCCCCGCCCGCCAGCAGCCCCCAGAAGGCCGCGCCCACGCCCCCCACCGACAGGCCTGAGGCCGCGACCAGGAAGCACGCCACCGCCGGCACCTGCGTCGCTTCGTCGGCCAGCGCCACGCGCAGCGCCGCCGCCAGCGCGCCGAGCAATGCCAGCCCCGCCACCGCCTGGATCAGCAGCGGCGGCGCGGCCGCCACGAAGCCCGCCGCCACCCCGGCCAGCAGCGCGAAGCCCAGGTAGCCGAGGCCCGCCACCACCGCCGCCACCCAGCGCCGCGCGGGGTCCGGGTGCGCCTCCGGCCCCGCGCACAGCGCCGCGGTGATCGCCGCCAGGTTCACCAGCTGCCCGCCGAAGGCCGTCCCCACGGCCGAGCCCGCCCCGGTGGCCACCAGCACCGGCCCCAGCGGCGCGCCGTAGCCATTGGCCCGCAGCACGGCCAGGCCCGGCAGGTTCTGCGAGGCCATGGTCACCAGGAACAGCGGCACGGCGATGCCGGCCATCGCCGCCCAGCGGAACTCCGGCATCACCGGCACCAGCGCCGGCGCCGCCCACCCCACCCCCGCCGGCACCCCCGGCCCCAGCAGGAAGGCGCAGCCCGCCACCAGCACCGCCACCGGCACCGCCCACAGCCGGTTCAGCCGCAGCATCACCGCCCAGGCGAGCACCACCGGCAGCGCCAGCCAGGGCATGGCGCCCACCGCGCGCACGGGCGCGAGGCACAGGTCCAGCAGCACGCCCGCCAGCATCGCGGCGGCCAGCGGCCGGGGGATCGCCTCGACCGCACGCGCGAAGGGCCGGAACAGCCCCGCCAGCACCACCAGCAGCGCCGCCGCCAGGAAGGCCCCCACCGCCGCCGCGAAGCCTCCCTCGGGCGCGGCCGACCCCGCCAGCATCGCCGCGCCCGGCGTGCTCCAGGCGATGGAGACCGGCATGCGGAACCGCCAGGACAGCCCGACCCCCAGCACCCCCATCAGGATGAACAGCGCCAGCAGCCCGCTCGCCGCCTGCGCCTGGCTCGCACCCATCGCCGCGAACCCCGCCAGCACCACCGCGAAGGAGGATGCCGTCCCCACCAGCGAGGCCAGCAGCCCCAGCACCACCACCTGCATCAGCGCGCCCAGGCCCCCAGCATGTCGCCCCAGTGGCGCGAGAGCGGGTGCCCCGACTGCCCGGTGGCGACCTCCATCACCGCCGCGTCGGGCCGCGCCAGGTCGGCCACGAAGCGCAGCCCCGCGCCGTGGACGGCCAGGTAGCCCTCGCGCATCCCCTCGCGCCGCACCGTGTCGCCGTCGCCATCCACCGGCGCCTCCAGCCGCGCCAGGGCGCCGAGCACGGGGATGAAGCGCAGCACCGGGTGATCGAACCGCGCCAGGTGTGCCTGGCCCCAGCGCCACGCCGCCGGGTCCGGCCCGAAGCGCTGCGCCAGCGCGGCCACCGCCTCGGCCAACGCCACCGCGGCCACGGCGCGGCAATCGCCGCCGCACCAGAACTCGCCGGCCGCCGCATCCCGCAGCACATGCGCCATGAACTCCGTCCCGGCCGGCGCGTCGGGCACGCCCTTAGCGCGCAGCAGCGCCGCGCGGAAGCGGCGCGTCCATTCCGTCCAGACCAGCGGCTGCGGCAGGCCGCGCGCCATGGTGCCGTCCCATTCCGCCAGCAGCGCCTGCGCGCGCCCCAGCGCGCCCTCGCCCCGCGGAAGCGCGTTCAGGAAGGGCAGCGCCTCGCGCGCGGGGAGCGAGACGGCGTCGCGCTGGATGGCGGCCATCCGCGCCATGTCCTGCGGCCCCTCGGCCAGCAGGGCGTGGATCCGCCGGAACCGCCAGTCCCCGAACCAGTCGCGCCCGAGGAACACCCCGTGCCCCTCCGGCGCCGGCCGGTTGTTGGCGTTCACCAGCACGCCCGAGGCGGGGCTTTCCGCGTGCGGCAGGTCGTCGAAGGGCACGAAGCCGCGCCACCCCTCGCCGCCCCAGGGCAGGGCGCCGTCATGCCCCTCCGCCCGCAGCGGCACCCGGCCGGTGAGGAACATGGCGATGGCCCCGTCGCGCCCCGCCACCATGAGGTTCTGCGGCGGCGAGGAAATCAGCCGCGCCGCCTCCCGCGCCTCCGCCACGCTGCGCGCGCGGTTGAGCGCCAGCAGCCCGGCCGCCGCCGTGTCGCCCGGCTCCAGGTTGGCCATCCGCACCGACAGCCCCTCGCCGATGACGGGGCCGTGCACGGTTTCCGCCACCCGCAGCGTCTCGCTCGCGCCGCCGCGCACGCGGATCGTCTCCTCGCGCTCCCGCAGCACGGGGGCGCCGGTGAACACGTCCTGCGTGTCGGAATGGGTGGTGGTGAAGCCCCAGGCGATGTCGCGGTTCCGCCCGATCACGATGAAGGGCACCCCGGGCGAGGTCGCCCCCATCCGCGTCTCGCCCGGCAGCTCCACCCGCGCCAGGTACCACAGCACCGGCGCGCCGTAGCCCAGGTGCGGGTCGCTCGCCAGCAGCGGCGCGCCATTGGCGCCGCGCGCCACCGCCCAGGCGTTGGAGGCGGTGTCGGGCAGCGGCGCATCCACCCCGAAGCGCGGCACGGCGGCGAGCGCGCGCCGTGCCGCGCCACCCATCGCCACATCCGGCCGCCCCGCGCTGCCATCCGCCGGCCACAGGTCCCACAGGCGCGCCTCCGGCAGCCGCCCGGCCAGCGCGGCGCGCTCCAGCTCCACCCGCCAGTTGCCCGAGAGCCACAGCCCCATCACTTTGGCCCAGAGCAGCGACTGCGCCGGCTCCCACCGCTCCGGCGTGCCCAGCAGCAGGAATTCGGGCGCGATGAAGCGCCCACGCTCGGCGATGCGCGCGTTCACCCCGTCGGCGTAGCGGCGCAGCAGGGCCTGGGTGCCGGCGTCCAGCGCGGCGAAGTCGGCATCGGCGCGCGCGCGCAGGCCCAGCGCGCGGCTCATCCGGTCCACCCGCAGGGCGGGGGCGCCCAGCACCTCCGCCAGCCGGCCCTCGGCGCCGCGGCGCATCGCCTCCATCTGGAACATCCGCTCGCGCGCGTGCAGCCAGCCCAGGGCGAAGGCGGCGTCCGCCTCGCCGGCGGCGGTGACGGTCGGCACCGCCCGCGCGTCGAATTCCAGCAGCACGGGGGCGGACAGCCCGTGCCCCTCCAGCCGCGCCACGGCGCCCGGCAGCGTCAGCCACAGCAGCAGGGCCGGCACCGCCGGCACCGCCAGCAGCGCCAGCAGCACCCACCGTCCCCAGCGCCAGCCCCGGCGCCGCCTCGCGCGCCGCACCACCGGCTACTCGGGCTCGATCCCGGCGCCGCGGATCATCTCGCCCCAGGCGGCGATCTGCGTGCGGATGAAGGCCTCCAGCTCCCCGGGCGTGGACACGCCGGCGTCGAACCCCACCTCGGCCAGCCGCGCGCGGAACTCGGGCTTCGCGCCCACCCGCCCCATCGCCCCGGACAGCGCCGCCTGCACGGCAGGGTCCATCCGCGCCGGCCCCAGCAGGATGCAGAAGCTCAGCAGGTCGAAGCCGGCCAGCCCCTGCTCGGCCAGGGTCGGCACCTCCGGCACCAGGGGCGAGCGCTGGCCGGACGTCACGCCCAGCGCCCGCAGCCTTCCGTCGCGCACATGGCCCAGCGTCGGCGTCAAATCCACCACGATGGAATCCACCCGCCCCGCGAGCACGTCCGTGATGGCCGGCGGCGTCGAGCGGTAGGGCACGTGCAGCATCGTCGCGCCGCCCATCCGCGCCACCGTCGCCCCCGCCACGATCCCCGTGCCGTTGCCCGAGGCGTAGGAGACCTGCCGCGTCTTCGCCAGCGCCAGGAACTCCGCCAGGTCGCGCACCGGCGCCGATGGGCCGACGGTCAGCCAGAACACGAAGTTCCCCAGCCTGGAGATCGGCGTGAAGTCGGCGACGGGGTCGTAGTCCAGCCGCCGCATCAGCCAGGGGTTGGCGGCGTGCGTCGTGTTGGTGGTGACGAACAGCGTGTGCCCGTCGGGCGCCGCCTGGGTCACGGCGCGGGCCGCGATGGTGCCGTTGGCGCCCGCGCGGTTGTCCACCGTGATGGCGGCCCCGCCAAGCTCCGCGCCCAGCATCTGCGCCAGGATGCGCGCCACCGCGTCCGTGCCCGAGCCGGCGGCGAAGGGCACGACGAAGGTGATCGGTCGCTGCGGCCGCCACTCCGCCTGGGCCAGCGCCGGAACCGCGAGGGGAACGGCAAGCAAGGAACGGCGCAGCATCATCTCATCCTCCCGAGGTCCCCGGAGCAGACCACCCCCGCCCGCCCCCTGTCATCCCCCGTCAGCCCGCCTCCATCCCCGCCGCCAGCAGGATGGTGAGCAGCGAGGCGCGCATCCCGCGCAGGCTTTCCTCCTCCTCCACGTCGATCCACTCCTCCAGGCTGTGCGCCCGCCCGCCCCGCCCGCCCGAGCCGATCCGCAGCGCCGGCACGCCGAGCGCCATCGGCACGTTCGCATCCGTCGAGGACCATTCGAAGGAGGGCTGGTAGCCCTCGGACGCCACCGCCGCCCATGCCAGCCGCGCCAGCGGCGAGCCATTCGGCGTGTGCCCCGCCGGCCGGTCCCCCACGGGCACCACTTCCACCGACAGCCCGCCCGAGCGCGCAGCGTTCTCCCGCGCCGCGGCGTCCTCCACCGCGCGCAGGAACTGCCGCTCGATCCGCCCCAGCACATCGGCCGAGGCGGAGCGCAGGTCCACCTCCATCACCGCCGTCTCCGGGATCGCGTTGATGGAGGTGCCGCCGCCCACCACGCTCACGCAATGCGTCGTCACCGGCTCGCGCGGCGCCTCGATCGCCGCCACGGCGCGGGCGGCATCGGCGAGCGCATAGACCGGGTTCACCAGCCCGAAGGCCGCGAAGGAATGCCCGCCCGGGCCCCGGAACGTCACGCGGTGCCGCTTGGAGCCGATGCCCCCGGTGACGATCCGCTCCACCTCCGGGCTGTCCACCGTGAGGAAGCCGCGGATGCGCGCGCGTTGCGGGTGGTGCGCGAACAGGTGACGCACCCCGCGCAGGTCGCCCAGCCCTTCCTCCCCCACGTCGCCCAGGAACAGGATGTCGTGCCGCGTGCGGATGCCGGCCGCGTCCATCGCCCGCAGGAAGGCCAGGTTCACCGCCAGCGAGCGCGTGTCGTCCCCCACGCCGGGCGCGAACAGCTTCGTCCCCTCGCGCCGCACCCGCACGTCGGTCCCCGCGGGGAACACCGTGTCCAGGTGCGCCGCCACCACCAGGATGTCGCCATTGCCGAAGCCGCGGCGGGTGCCCATCACGTTGCCCGCCGCGTCCTGCGCGCAATCCTCCAGCCCGTGGGCGCGCAGCATCTCCAGGTAGGCCCTCGCGCGCGGCCCCTCGCCGAAGGGGGGCGCGGGGATCTCCGTCAGGCGGATGATGTCCTCCACCGTGCGCGCGTGCTCGCGCCGCAGCACGTCGCAGGCGGCGGCGAAGCCCCTGTCGGCGCGGATCGTCCGCACCGCCTCCTCCGTCCCCATCACGCCACCTGGTTCAGCAGCGGCTCGCCGGCACCGAGCCGGCGCAGGTTCTCCTGCAGCATGTCCAGCACGTTGTCCTCGTACTTCCGCGTCTCGCCAGCGGTGTGCGGCGTGATGAACACGCGCGGGTGCCGCCACAGCGGGCTTTCCGGCGGCAGCGGCTCCTCCACCGTCACGTCCAGCGCCGCCGCCGACAACCGCCCGGAATCGAGCGCCCCCAGCAGCGCCGCCTCATCCACCACGCGCCCGCGCGCGCAGTTCACCAGGATGGCGCCGGGCTTCATCGCCCCCAGCCGCGCGGCGTCCATGAGGTTCGTCGTCTCCGGCGTCAGCGGGCAGACCAGGATCACCGCGTCGGCGCGCGCCAGCACGGCGGGCAGCGCGTCCAGCCCATGCACCTCGTCCGCGCCCTCCGTCCCCGCGGCCGGGTCGCGCCGCACGCCGACCACATGCATCTCCAGCGCCTTCAGCAGCCGGATGAGGCGCGAGCCGATCCGCCCGGTGCCCACCACCACCGCCGTCTTGCCGGCCAGCTCGTCCTCGCGCACCGCGAAGTCGGCCTTCATGCCCGACCAGTGCTGGCGGTGCTGGTCGTCGCGCGCCGTGAACAGGTTGCGGGTGACGCCCAGCAGCAGCGCCAGCGCGTGCTCGCTCACCGCCTTCGCGTTGCCCCCGGCGGCCGAGGCCAGCCGGATGCCATGCGCCTGGAACACCGCGCGGTCATACTGGTCGGTGCCCGCGCTCAGCGACTGCACCAGCCTCAGCCGGGGCGCGGCCGCCGCCAGCGTGTTGCGCCACAGGCCGGAGACGACCAGCACGTCGGCCTCCCCGATGCGCGCCTCCAGCTCGGGCAAGGAGCGCACCTCGAAGAAGGGCAGGGGCGCGCCGCGCGCCTCCCACCGCGCGCCGCACTGGTAGGCGACGTGGGCGAAGCAGATGGTGGGAGTCGTGGGCGGCCGATTCACGCCCTCGCCGCCGCCCGGCCGATCGGACGCCATCAAGCGGAAGCCTCCTCGAGGAACACCTGCACGGCCTGGAACAGCGCGCCGCGGTTGCGCTCCATCCACATGCCGTGCGTTCCCTCGCCCAGCAGCACCAGGCGCTTGCCCGGCGAGGCGGTGAGCAAGGGGAACAGCGCCTGCGCCATGTATGGCGGCGTGTCCTGGTCCCATTCGCCCAGCACCAGCAGGGTGGGCGCGGTGATCCTGCCGGGTTCGTAGAAGGCGCGCCCGGCGGCCCAGAACTCCCTGCCATCGGCGACCGAGCCGTTGGGCGCGCGCAGCGCCGGCGGGTTGCGGCGCTGGCCCTCCGGGTCGGTCGCCCAGGTCACGCCGGCCCAGTGCTCGAACCAGCCGGCGGGAACGAGGTTCGCCCGCGCCGCCTCCGGCACCCCCGCGCCGCGGCGGGCGCGCGCCGCCTCCTGTGTCACCCAGCGATAGGCGCCCAGCGTGCCGCCCGGATCGGCCAGCGAGGCGCCCTGGCGCAGCCACACCGGCGCGTATTGCACCAGGCGCTCCACGGCCGCCGGGTTGTCGGCGGCAAAGCGCCCCATCAGCGCCGTGCCCCAGGAATAGCCCAGGTGGACGCAGCGCGGGATGCCGCGGCGGTTGCGGATGAAGTCGGAGGCGGCGGCGATGTCGCCCACCGCCGTCTCGCCCCGCACCAGCGGCGGGTTGGCCTCGGGCGGCTGCGCCATCTCGGCCGGGCGGGTGGAGCGGCCGTAGCCGCGCAGGTCCAGGCACCACACGTCGAAGCCGCGGCCGGCGATGTAGTCCATCCAGGACAGCCCGCCCAGCGGCAGGTCGAAGGCGGTGTGCGCCGGGTAGGTGGCGCCGTGCACCATCAGCAGCGTGCGGCCGGGGGTGAAGGCGGCCATGCCCTCGGGCCGCTTGTTGCGGAGGAACAGCTCGATCCCCTGGTCCTTCGCCGGGATCATGTGGTCCTCGGACAGGATCCGCGGCGCACCCTGCGCCTGCGCCTGCGCCAGGGTCGGCGCGGCGGCGGCGAGGGCGGGTGCGGCGAGCAGCGCGCGTCGGTTCATGGCGTGGGGTCCCTGGCTGTTGCCGGGGACGCTAGCGCGGCGGCGCGGGTCGGGAAACCTACCGCTCGCAGCGGATGAACAGCGTGCTCCGGTGCGCCACCTCGCCCACGTCGGCCGTGGCGCGGTCGGGGCCGGTGCTTTCCGCCACGCGCGGCTCCACCCCCGCGCGCCGCAGGAACTCCCGCGCGGCACCCCCCTGCACCGCGAAGTTCACGTTCTGCGCGATGTCGCCCGTGCGGCGCGACACCGCCTGCGCGTTCAGCTTGCTCACCACCACGCCCACGATGTTGCCCTGCATGTCCACCAGCGGCCCGCCGCTGTTGCCCGGCTGCACCTCGGCGCTGATCTGGTACTGGTTCGGGTTGTCGCCCAGCCCGCGCAGCCCGTTCACCTCGCCCCGCGTCAGCTTGGGGTCCGAGGACAGCAGCCCGGCCAGGGGAAAGCCATAGGCCACCACCCCCTCGCCCCGCCGCACCGCCGGGCCGGTGCGGAAGGCCAGCGCCGGCCCGGCCAGCCCGGGCACGTTCAGCACGGCGAGGTCCAGCGCGGCGTCCGAGCGCGCCGGCGGCCGCGCCTCCAGCCACGGCCCGGCCGGGGTGCGCAGGATCACCCGGTTGCAGGCGTCCACCACGTGGTGGTTCGTCATCACCCGCCCGTCGGCCACCAGGAAGCCGGTGCCGGTGCTCACCTGCCGCGCCTGGGCGTTGGGCTGCGCCACGGCGACCTCGCGGCTCGCCGGCCCCGCCATCGGCTGCCGCGCGGCGGCTGCCGCTGCCGCGGGCGCGCGGGTGGTCGTCGCCATCTCCACGGTGCGCTCGGCGCAGATGTCGCGGTCGCGCAGCACGGATTCGCGCCCGTCGCCCAGCACCAGGCGCAGGTCGAAGCGGCACCCCGCATCGGCGTTGGGCACCACGCGGAAGCCCTGCCCATCCCCCAGCGGCCGGTCCGGGCGCAGCAGGTTGGCGCCCCACTCGCCCCGCCCCGCCCGCACCGCGTTCAGCGTGGCGGCGTCCGCCCCCGTGCGGTTGACGACGCGGAACCCCTCCTGCGCCACGGCAGGGGAGGACAGGAGCAGGCCGGCGAGGATGAATGCGCGCATGGCTGCCCATCTGGAATCGCGCCGTCCCCCTGTCCAGTCCGCCTTGACCCTCCCCGCGGGGGAACCCCCATCTTCGCAGCCATGAGCATGACGATCCCCGTCGCCGGCATGACCTGCGCCGCCTGCGCCAGCCGGGTGGAGCGCGCCCTGGTCCCCGCCCGCGTCAACCTGGCCGACGAGACGGCGACGCTCGACGCACCCCGCCCGTTGCCAGACATCGCCGCTGCCCTGTCCCGCGCCGGCTACGCCCTGCGGACGGAAGACCGGGACTGGCCCATCGAGGGAATGACCTGCGCCACCTGCACCGCGCGCGTGGAGAAGGCCCTGCTGGCGACGCCGGGCGTGCTGGAGGCCCGCGCCAACCTGGCGACGAACACCGCCGCCATCCGAATCCTCGCCGGCACCGACCCGGCGCTGCTGGAGGCCGCGCTGGCCCGCGCCGGCTACCGCCACGCCCCGGGCGAGGACGCCGCCCCCCGCCGCTTCGGCCGCGCCGAGGCCGAGCTGCTGGCCGCCTTCGCACTGGCCGCGCCCTTCCTGTGGGGCATGGTGGGCATGGGGCTGGGCCGCGACTGGATGCCGGCGCCGCTGTGGCAGCTGGCGCTCGCCACGCCGTTGCAGTTCATCCTGGGCTGGCGCTTCTACCGCGGCGCCTGGGCCGCGCTGCGGGCGGGCGCGGGCAACATGGACCTGCTGGTGGCGCTCGGCACCTCGGCGGCCTTCCTGTACTCCGCCTGGCTGCTCACGCAGCCGCACGCCCACCACCTGTACTTCGAGGGCGCGGCGGCGGTGATCTTCTTCGTCCTGCTCGGCAAGTGGCTGGAAGGGCGGGCGATATCCGCCACGGGCGCGGCCATCCGCGCCCTGCTGGCCCTGCGCCCCCGCACCGCGTTCCGCCTGGGCGCGCATGATGCGGAGGAAGAGGTCCCCGCCACCCTGCTGCGCCCCGGCGACCGCGTGGCCATCCGCCCCGGTGGGCGCGTCCCCGCCGACGGCACGGTGGAATCCGGCGAGGCCGGCGCCGACGAGGCCGCGCTGACCGGCGAGAGCCGCGCCGTGCCCAAGGCGCCCGGCGCCGCGCTTTCCGCCGGCACCACGGTGCTCGACGGGCGCCTGGTGATGCGCGTCACCGCCACGGGGGCCGAGACGACGCTGTCGCGCGTCGCCGCCCTGGTGTCGGCGGCCCAGTCCTCCCGCGCGCCGGTGCAGCGGATGGTGGACCGCGTTTCCGCCGTCTTCGTGCCGGTGGTCGTGGCGCTGGCCGTGCTGACCTTCCTCGGCTGGCTGCTGGCGGGCGCGGGATGGGGCGAGGCGCTGATCCCGGCCATCGCCGTGCTGGTCGTGGCATGCCCCTGCGCGCTGGGCCTCGCCACGCCCGCCGCCATCATGGCCGGCACGGGTGCGGCGGCGCGCGCCGGCATCCTGCTGCGCGACGCCGACGCCATCCAGCGCGGCGCCCATCTCGACCTCGTGGCCTTCGACAAGACGGGCACGCTGACGGAAGGCCGCCCGCGCCTGGCCGCCCACCACGCCGCCGAAGGCCGCGCCCTGGCCTGGGCCGCGGCCCTGCAGGCAGGCAGCGAGCACCCGCTGGCCCGCGCCACGTTGGCCGCCGCCCGCAGCCCGCCCCCGGTGGGGGATTTCCGCGCCCTGCCGGGCCGCGGCGTGCGCGGGATGGTGGAGGGGCGGATGCTGCTGCTGGGCTCCGCCCGCCTGCTCGCGGAATCCGGCCTGCCCGACCCCTTCGCCGCGCAGGCCGCCGCCGAGGCCGCGCAGGGCCGCACCCTGTCCTGGCTCATCGAGGAAGGGGAGCGCGTCCTCGCCCTGCTCGCCTTCGAGGACGTGCCCAGGCCGGGCGCCGCCGCCGCGGTCCGCGCCCTGCGCGCGCGGGGCCTGCGCGTCGTCATGCTGTCGGGCGACAGCCAGGAGGCCGCGGGCGCCATCGCCGCGCGCCTGGGCATCGCGGAGGTCGAGGCGCCGCTGCTGCCGGCCGACAAGCTCGCCCGCCTGCGCGGCTGGCAGGATGCAGGGCTGCGCTGCGGCATGGTGGGCGACGGCATCAACGACGCCCCGGCGCTGGCGCAGGCCGACCTCGGCCTGGCGATGGGCACGGGCACGGAGGCCGCCATCGCCGCCGCCCACGTCACCCTGCTGCGCGGCGACCCCGCGCTGGTGCCCGCCGCGCTGGACGTCGCGCGCCGGACGCTGAGGAAAATTCATGGAAATCTGTTCTTTGCCTTTGCCTACAATGCAGCAGCTTTGCCCCTTGCGGCGTTGGGCATGCTGAACCCTGCGATTGCCGGGTCTGTGATGGCAATGTCCTCGGTCAGCGTCCTCGCCAACGCCCTGGTGCTGGCGGGGTGGCGGCCGGGCAAGGAGGCACCGCGATGAACATCGGCGAAGCCGCCGCCCAGAGCGGCGTGAGCGCGAAGATGATCCGGCACTACGAGACGCTGGGATTGGTGAAGCCCGTGCGCCGGGCGAACAACTACCGCGCCTACACCCCGCAGAACGTGGCGGTGCTGCGCTTCATCCGCCACGCGCGGGACCTGGCCTTCCCGCTGGCCGAGGTGAAGCAGCTCCTCGCCCTGTGGCAGGATGAGGGACGCGAAAGCGCGGATGTGCGGCGCATCGCGCTGTCCCACGTGGAGGCGCTGGAGGAGAAGGCGCGGTCCATGCAGGCGGTCGCCGCCTCGCTGCGCCACCTGGCCGAGCACTGCGCCGGCGACGGCAAGCCCGACTGCCCGATCCTGGACGACCTGGCCAGCAGCAAGCAGCGCATGGCGGCCGAGGACTGAGCGGCCCCGACGGCCGCGCCGCACCCCGCCGGCCGCCCGAGGGCGGCGCGGCGGGCGACGCGCGTCGTTAACCAAGCGCGCCGAACAGCCACAGCAGGATGATGATGGGGATGGGGATGCCGACGAGCCACAGCAGGATGCCGCGCATGGTGTGTGTTCCTTCCTCGGGCGCCATGCCCGTGCCGCCGCAAACGTCCCTGCGAAGCGCGGAGTTTCCCGCAACCGCAAGGCCGGGGTGACGTTTGGAGCAGCAGCCCGCCAAGGGTTCTCATTCGAAGGAAGGACAAAGCCATGCGTCACCTGTTCCTGGTTCCCGTCGTCGCCCTCGCGCTCGCCACCACCGCCTGCGGCGGGCCGAGCGAGGGCCGCCCCGGCAACCCCCCCGGCACGGAGGTGACCCGCGCCGTGGACCGCGCCGCCGGCACCAACGTCTCCGGCGCCTTCCCGGCCCAGAGCGACGGCACCCGCGCCAACCCCGCCGGCACGGAGGTGTCGCGCACCTTCGACCGCGCGGCGGGCACCAACACCTCCGGCGCCTACCCCGCGCAGCGGGACGGCACCCGCGCCAACCCGCGCGGCACGGCGGCGAGCCGCGCGCTGAACACCACCAACCGCTGACACGCGGACCAGGGGAGGGGCCGGTTCCCGGAAGGGGCCGGCCCTTTTCCATGCCATGAAGGCCGCCCTCCTCCTCAACCCGCTCGCCGGCCGCCTGTCCCGCATGGAGGCGCCGCGCGCCGCCATCGAGGCCGCGATGCAGGGCGCCGGCTTCACGCCCCTGCCCCTGCGCGGGGAGGCGCTGGACGCCCAGTGGGACGAGGCCCGCGCGGCGGGCGCCGAGGCCATCTTCATCGCCGGCGGGGACGGCACGCTGCGCGGCTTCGCCCGCCGGCTGCTCGAGTCCGGCCTGCCCTTCGCCCCCCTTCCGGGCGGCACCATGAACCGCGTCTGCACCCGCCTGGGCCTGCCCGACGACCCGGTGGAGGCCGCGGCCCTGTTCCGCCCCCTACGCGCGGCGCAGGGCCTCGACCTCGGCCTGCTGAACGGCGAGCCGCTGCTCTACCAGAGCCTGGTCGGCCGCCCCGCGCGGATGCTGCGCTTCCGCGAGATGCAGCGCGACGGCGGCTCCTGGTGGCCCCTGCTGGCGGCCGCGCTGCGCGCCCTGTTCCGCGCCCCCTGGAAGGACGTGGTGGTGCCGCTGGGCGAGCAGTCGCGCGCCACCGGGATGGCCGCCGTCGTCACCGTGCCCGCCCCCGGCGAGGACCCGGCCCTGACTCTGCAGCTGGTGCGCGCCCTCGGCCCGCTGGCGCGGCTGCGGCAGGCCTGGGCCTGGTTCCGCGGCCGGCTGGGCGATGATTCGGGCGTGGTGACCCTGCACGCGCCCCGCTTCGTCGTCCACGGCCGCTCGCGCCACATGCGCGTCTCGCTGGATGGCGAGATGCGGACCATGGCGCCGCCGCTGCGCTTCCGGCTCAAGCCCGGCGCGCTGGCGCTGCTCGCCCGCGCATGATCCGCCTCGCCCTGCTGGCCGACCTGCATTTCGGCGAAGGCACGCCCGCGGCCGCCGAGGCCCTGCGCGCGGACGTGCTGGCCGCCGACCCCGCCGCCCTGCTGGTGGCCGGCGACCTCACGCGCCGCGCCCGCCCGCGCGAGTTCGCCGCCGCGCGCGACTTCCTGGCCGGCTTCGACCGCCCAGTGCTGGTGGTGCCCGGCAACCACGACATCCCACGCAACGACCTGTGGGAGCGCTTCACCTCCCCCCGCGCCGCCTGGACGGAGGCCGGCCTGCCGATGGCCGACGGTGAGCTGGTGATCGGCGGCTGGGCGGTGCTGGGGCTGGACAGCGTGCGCCGCGCCCAGGTGCACCTGGACTGGTCGGCCGGCGGCGTCTCGCGCGCGCAGCTGGAGGGGATGCGCGCGCGCGTGGCGGCGATGGGCGGGCGGCGGGTGCTGCTGCTGTGCCACCACCCGCTGCGCCACCCCCCTGGCTTCGCCCGCCGCCAGCGCCCGCGCCGCGCCGACCTGGCGCTGGAGGTGCTGGGCCGGCTGGGGGTGGAGGGCGTACTGTCCGGCCACCTGCACGTCGCCTCCCGCATCGCCGGCCGGCCGGAGCAGGTGATCGCCCCCACCGCGCTGTCCCCGCGCCGGCTGGGCGTGCCCGGCGGCTGGGTGCTGCTGGAGCTGGACGACGGCCCGCTGCGCGCCACGGCGCACGAGGCGGGGGAGGGGGGGTACGTCCCGCGCGTGCTGGGCTGAGCGGCCGATTCACCGCTCCGGGCTGCGCCCTGCGCGGATCGGGCGCTACCGTAGCGCCTTTGCCATCCGGTCCAGCCCGTCCAGCGTCATGGGGAACATGCGCCCTTCGGTCAGGCGCTGGATCAGTGTGATGGTGCGGGTGTGGGCCCAGTGCCCCTCGGGCACCGGGTTGATCCAGCCCACCCGGCGGAAATGGCCGGTGATGCGCTTCAGCCAGGCCTGTCCCGGCTCCTCGTTCCAGTGCTCCACGCTGCCGCCGGGCTCCAGCAGCTCGTAGGGGGACATGGAGGCGTCGCCCACGAACACGACGCGCCAGTCGGGGCCGTAGGTCCGCAGCACCTCCTCCGTGCCGATCATGTTGGCGGCGCGGCGATGGTTGGTCTTCCACAGGCGTTCATAGGGGCAGTTGTGGAAGTACAGGTGCACCAGGTGCCTGAACTCGGACTTGGCGGCGGTGAACAGCTCCTCGCTGGCGCGGATGTGGTCGTCCATGCTGCCGCCGATGTCGAGCAGCAGCAGCACCTTCATCGCGTTTCGCCGGGGCGCCTGCATCCGCAGGTCCAGCGTGCCGGCGTTGCGCGCGGTGGCGCCGATGGTGCCGGCCATGTCCAGCTCCTCCGCCTCGCCCTGGCGCGCGAATTTCCGCAGCCGGCGCAGCGCCAGCTTCATGGCCCGCGTGCCCAGCGCGGCGTCATCCGCCAGGTCGCGGAACTCCCGCTTGTCCCACACCTTCACGGCGGAGCGGCGGCGCGATCCCTCCTGTCCGATCCGCACCCCCTCCGGGTTGTCGCCGAAGGCGCCGAAGGGCGAGGTGCCGGCGGTGCCGATCATGCGGTTGCCGCCCTGGTGGCGCTTCTTCTGCTCCTCCAGCCGCTGGCGCAGCAGGTCCATCAGCGCCTCGAAGCCCCCGGCGCGCTCGATGGCCTGGCGCTCCTCCTCGCTCAGCAGCTTCTCCGCCAGCTTGCGGAGCCACTCTTCGGGCAGGTCACGGGTGATCAGTTCCCCGGTGATGGTGGTTTCCGGCAGCACGCCCCGAAAATGCTCGGCGAAGACGCGGTCGAAGCGGTCCATGTGCCGCTCGTCCTTCACCAGCGTGGCGCGGGCGAGGAAGTAGAAATTCTCGACTTCGTACTCCGCCACGCCCGCCCTCGTCGCCCCCACCAGCGCCAGCCATTCGGTGAGGCTGACCGGCAGGCCGGCGGCGCGCAGCTTCAGCAGGAAGGGGGCGAACATCTCGCGTCCGATCGCTGGAGGGCGCAGCCCGGAGGCGTGAATCGGCCGCGCATCATGACCTCCTTCCCCTGTGCAGGAAGGCCAGCCGCTCCAGCAGGTGCACGTCCTGCTCGTTCTTCAGCAGCGCGCCGTGCAGCGGGGGCAGGGCCACCTTCATGTCGGCGGTCCGCAGCGCCTCGGGCGGCATCTCCTCGGCCATCAGCAGCTTCAGCCAGTCCAGCAGCTCGCTCGTCGCCGGGCGCTTCTTGAGGCCGTCCACCTCGCGCAGCAGGAAGAAGGCGTTCAGCGCCTCGGCCGCCAGCTCCTTCCGCACGTCGGGGTAGTGGGCCTGCACGATGCGCTCCATCACCTCGCGCTCGGGGAAGCGGATGAAGTGGAAGAAGCAGCGGCGCAGGAAGGCGTCGGGCAGCTCCTTCTCATTGTTGCTGGTGATCAGCACGATGGGGCGGTGGACGGCCGCCACCGTCTCCTTCGTCTCGTAGACGTGGAACTGCATGCGGTCGAGTTCCAGCAGCAGGTCGTTGGGGAACTCGATGTCCGCCTTGTCGATCTCGTCGATCAGCAGCACGACCGGCGTGGGCGCGGTGAAGGCCTCCCACAGCTTGCCGCGGATGATGTAGTTGGCGACGTCGCGCGCCCGCTCCTCGCCGAGCTGGCCGTCGCGCAGGCGGGCTACCGCGTCGTATTCGTACAGCCCCTGCTGCGCCTTGGTGGTGGACTTGATGTGCCACTCGATCAGCGGCAGGCCGAGGCCCTTGGCGATCTCCTGCGCCAGCACGGTCTTGCCCGTGCCTGGCTCGCCCTTCACCAGCAGCGGGCGTTGCAGGGTGACGGCGGCGTTCACCGCGACCTCGAGGTCGCGGGAGGCGATGTAGCGGTCGGTGCTCTGGAAGCGCATGGAGGCATCTTTCCCTGCCTGCGCGTTTCCGCCAAGCATCCCCGGCATGGACGCCTTCTTTCCCGCCCTCATCGCCCTGTCGCTCGCCTCGCTGATCGAGGGGCGTTTCTCCACCCCCGGCCTGCGCCCGGCCCACCCGGCCGGCGAGCGCGCCTTCTGGCTGCTGGGCAAGTTCGCGCTGGTGACGTGGCTGATGCTGCTGGCCTGGGGCTTCTGGAAGCTCCCCTGGTGGCAGCCGGTGGCAGGCATCCTGGGCTCGCTGGCGGCGAATGCGCTGCTGGTGCAGTCCGGCCCGCGGCCGTGGTGGCCGGGCCTCAGCATGGGCCTCGCCATGCTCGGCCTGTTCCTCGCCGCCCGGGTGTGGTTCGCGGACGGCGCCTTCTAGCCCCGCATCGCCCGCCAGCCCAGGAAGATCAGCACCGGCAGCCCCAGCAGATCCGCCACCGCGATGGGCCGCAGCGCCGCCGGCATGCCGCCGAGCGCCCAGATCACCAAGAAGGACACCATGCTGGTGCCGACCGCGACGGTGGCCAGCGGCCGCACCGCCGGCCGCAGCGCCGCCCAGCCGGCGACGAGCGCGACCACCAGGAACAGCGCCGCCCGGTGGTGCAGCAGCAGGAAGGCGACGGAGCCCGCCTGCACGCCGTACAGGGTTTCCAGCAGCGCCGGCCGCACCAGGGCGGCGGCCGGCACCACGTGCAGCGCCGCCAGCAGCCACCAGCCGATGGCGGCCGCCGGCGCCACGGCCTATTGCCCCACGCGCACCAGCCGCAGCGGGAAGCCGTTGTCGGCCTGCTGCTGCAGCGTCACGTTCTGCCGCACCGCCCAGACCACCGTCTGCTGGTGCATCGGGATGTAGGCCTGGTCCTCCTGCAGCATCCGCGTCGCCTCGGTGATCAGGGCCTGGCGCTGCTGGGGGTTGGTTTCCACCGCGATGCGCTCCACCAGCGCGTCGAAGCGCGGGTTGCTGTAGCCGCCGTTGTTGAAGTTGCCCCGGTCGGCCTGCCGCGTCGCCGCCATGTTGAACAGCGCGTTGTGCGCGTCATAGGTGTTGGGCGTCCAGCCCAGCAGGTAGAAGCTGGTGTTGAAGCGCGGGGCGTTCACCTCGGCGAAGAAGCGCACGCGGGTCTGCGCGTTCAGCGTCACCCGCACGCCGATGCGCGCCAGCATGGAGACGACGGCCGTGCAGATCGCCTCGTCGTTCACGTAGCGGTCGTTCGGGCAGTCCAGCGTCACGCCGAAGCCGTTGGGGTAGCCCGCCTCGGCCAGCAGGCGGCGCGCCTGGTCCAGGTCCACCGGCGGGCGGCGGTCGTTCTCCTCCAGGAAGCCGTTCACGCCGGGGCCGAAGATCTGGTTGGTGATCCGCGCTTGGCCGCGCATCACGCGGGTGCGGATCGCCTCCATGTCGATGGCCAGCGCCATGGCGCGGCGCACGCGCACGTCCTTGAACGGGTTGCGCCCGCGCACGTCGGACTTCAGCAGCTCGTCGCGGCTCTGGTCCATGCCCAGGAAGATCGTCCGCAGCTCCGGCCCCTGGATGATGCGCAGGCCGGGCGTGCGCCCGATGCGGTCCATGTCCTGCGGCGGCACGGTGTAGACCATGTCCACCTCGCCGCTCAGCAGGGCGGCGATGCGCGTGGCGTCGTTGGCGATGACGTTGAACTCGACGCGGGAAAGGTTGTGCTCCGGCCGGTCCCACCACAGCGGGTTGGGCGCCAGCACCGTGCGCCGGTCGGGCTCGCGGCTCACCAGCACGAAGGGGCCGGTGCCCATGGCGTTGCGGGTGGCGAAGTTCTCCTCGCGCGAGGTCAGGTCGGCCACGCGGGTGGCGTTGTTCCGCTCGGCCCAGGCCCTGGACATGATGCCCCAGGAGGTGAGGTTCTGCGGCAGGATGGGGTCCGGCACGCGGGTGGTCATCTCCACCGTCACGTCGTCCACCTTCCGCACCTCGGCCACGGAGGCGAGGAAGGACGCGGTGTTGGACCCCGGCCCCCGCACCCGCTGGGCGGAGAACACGACGTCGTCCGCCGTGAAGGGCGTGCCGTCGGAGAACCTGACGCCCGGGCGCAGGTGGAAGCGCCAGGTGGTGGGGTCCACCTGCTCCCACCGCGTCGCCAGCGCCGGCTCCAGGTCCAGCGTGCGCGAGCGGCGGATCAGCGGCTCGTAGATGTTGGCGTTGAAGGTGAGCAGGAAGGTCTCCTGCCGCGAATAGGGGTCGAGCGAGTTCACGTCGCCGTCATTGGCCCAGCGGAACACGTTGGCCTGCGCGGAAGCGGCCCCCGCGAGGCCGAGCGCGACCGTGGTCGCCAGGAGGATTCGTCGGAGCATCCCTGCCATCCCTGATTCGGTTGGTTCTGGGAAGGATGCTGCGGCACAACGCGGCCGGTGGGAAGCACCTTCAGCCCCGCTCCACCCGCGCCAGCCAGCAGCCGGGCCGCGCCGTGTGGATGTTCACGAAGGCCACCCGCAAGTCGGCCAGCCGCTCGCGCAGCGGCGCCTCCGCCTCCGCCCCCGGCAGGACGAGGCCGAGGTCGTAGAGACACATCCCCGCCGCGTCGTAGTGGCGCAGCGAGACGATGGGATTGGCCGTCACCGTCTCGGGCAGCGCAGCGGCGGGGACGGCCGCCGCGCAGTCGCGCGCGTGCAGGAAGATGGGCGAGGGCGTCCAGTACGGGCCCTGCGGCAGGGGCAGGTCCCAACTCGCCAGCAGCATCTCCTCGCCCGGCAGGCCGAGGCGCAGGCAGTGGCGGCAGGGGAAGCCAGGCCCGTCCACGATGCGCGGATGCACGGGCCCGCCACGGACGTCGCGGCGGGTGACGCGGAAGCGCCGGGCGGATTCGGTGTCCATGGGGACGCAGCGGAAGCGGCTCATGCCGCCGGTGATGCCAGGGATGCTGGCCGCGCCGCCTCCCGCTCGTTGCGGCGGAAGGAAGTGCCCCCGCGCCGACCCGCTGGGGTGCGGAAGTAAGGCCGGCGCGGGGGGTGCACCACGGAAGGAAGAGCCACGGCGCGTGCAGAAGGATGCACTCGGGGCCAGGCCTTCGCTGTGATGTCCATCACATGGGCGGAAGGAAAATGCGCGCCGGTGGCCTCACCCGAACAGGGCGCGCAGGCGGTTGAGGATGTCGCGCAGCTCCAGCCCCGGCTCCGGCGGGGGCGGGGCGGTGCCGGGGGGCTGCATCCGCCGCAACCGCTCCAGCGCCGCCGCGGTGCCGGACAGGCGCAGCTCCGCCGGCTCGGTCGCGGCGGTGGCACCGCTGCCGATGCCGCCCATGCGCACCAGGGCGCGGCCGGCGGCGGGCAGCTCCTCCGCCGCGCGGGGCGCGTCGGCGGCGCGCGGGGCGCAGACCAGCGAGCGGCCTTCCAGCGTGCAGGGCAGCTCCATCATCGGGTGCGCGTCCAGGCGCAGCTGCGCCACGCCGGTCAGCGCCAGCACGCCGCGCGCCGCGCCGTCCAGCGACAGGTCGCGCGCCGTGACGGCCGGCACCAGGCGGCCATGGCGCTCGATCACCTCCAGCCCCAGGCCGGGCTGCGCGCCGGGCCGCTCCACCCAGTCGCGGTGGCGCAGGATGCAGGCGGTGCGGTCGGTCATGCGGTCGGCGACGCAGCGCAGGCTCCAGCTGCCGATCTCCTCGCCCGCCGGCTGCGCGCCAACGGGAAATGAGAACGATATCGCAACGATGGCAATGCGCAGCGCCTTCATGCCCATACTGTAGCACGAAGGGCGGAGGGGCGGGGAATGCGCCAGGTTCGGTTCCCGGATGGCACGGAGGTCCCGGCGCTCGGCCAGGGCACGTGGCGCATGGGCGAGGACCCGGCGCGGCGCCGCCAGGAGGTGGCGAGCCTGCGCGAGGGCATCGAGCGCGGCCTGACCTTGCTCGACACCGCCGAGATGTACGCCGAGGGCGAAAGCGAGCGCGTGGTGGCCGAGGCGATCGCGGGGATGCGGGACCGCGTCTTCCTCGTCTCCAAGTTCTATCCGCACAACGCCAGCCGTCGCGGCCTGCCGCTGGCCTGCGCCCGCAGCCTGCAACGCCTGCGGGTGGAGCGGCTGGACCTGTACCTGCTCCACTGGCGCGGCGGCGTGCCCCTGGAGGAGACGGTGGAGGCGCTGGAGCGCCTGCGCGCCGAAGGCAAGATCGCCCGCTGGGGCGTCAGCAACCTCGACGTGGAGGACCTGGAGGAGCTTGGCCCCGCGCTGTCCGCCTGCGCCACCGACCAGGTGCTGCTGAACCTGGAGCATCGCGGCCCGGAATGGGACCTGCTGCCCTTCTGCCGCGCGCGCGCCATGCCGGTGATGGCCTACAGCCCGGTGGGGCAGGGTGGGCGTCTGCTGGCCCATGTCGGCCTCGGGCGGCTGGCCGCCGCGCGCGGCGCGACCCGGGCGCAGCTGGCGCTGGCCTGGCTGCTGGCGAAGGAGGGCGTCGTCGCCATCCCCAAGTCGTCCGAGGCGGCGCACCTGCGGGAGAACGCGGCGGCCGCCGGGATCACCCTGACGGTGGAGGAGCTGGCGGCGCTGGATGCGCTGTTCCCCCCACCCACCCGCAAGCGCCCGTTGGCGATGCTGTGAGCATGAAAAAAGCCCGGCGGGGCATCCCCCGCCGGGCCGTGGCGCGTGGCGCCCGAGGCTTCGATCAGCCCTGGTTGCGGTTGCCCATGAAGGACAGCAGCAGCTGGAACAGGTTGATGAAGTTCAGGTACAGGCCCAGCGCGTCCATCACCGAGCGCTTGGCGGCGCCGTCGGTGCCTTCCTCGTAGGCGTGTTCGATGTAGTCGTTCTTGATGCGCTGCGTGTCGAAGGCGGTCAGCCCGCAGAACACCACCACGCCGATCACCGAGATGGCGAAGGCCAGCGCGCCGGACTGCAGGAAGATGTTGACGACCGAGGCCAGGATGATCCCGATCAGGCCCATCAGCAGGATGGAGCCCATCTTCGACAGGTCGCGCTTCGTCGTGTAGCCGATGAGGCTCATGGACGCGAACATCGCCGAGGTGATGAAGAAGGTGCTGGCGATGGAGGACTTCGTGTAGATCACGAAGATGTTCGCCATCGAGGCGCCCATCACCGCGGCGAAGGCCCAGAACAGCGCCTGCACCGTGGTGCGGCTCATCCGGTTGATGCCGAAGCTCAGCGCCAGCACGAAGGCGAGCGGGGCGAACATTGCCACGTAGCCCAGGATGGTCGGCGCCGTCGCCAGGCCGCGCGGGGTGCGCACGACGTTGAAGAACAGCTCGCTCAGCCCGGTATGGGCCACCAGGTAGGCGACGATGCCGGTCAGCAGCAGGCCGGACGCCATCCAGTTGTAGACGCGCAGCATGTAGGCGCGCAGCCCGGCATCCAGGGTGGCGGCGTCCACCGCGGCGGTGCGGCCCCAACCTTGCTGGGCCGGCCCGAGCGGGTTGGTCCACCGCGATTCGGGTTGAAAGGCCATGGGTCTTTGTTCCTCCAGGGGAAAACGGGCGGTTGCCCGCGTGGACAGTATATGGATATCAGGTAACCTGAATCAAGCGCGTCCGCTATTCGTTCCGCAGCAAGGGCGCGGGCCGCACGCGCAGCGCCAGCGCCGTCCCGGCGTAGCCGAAGGCCAGCACCAACGCCATGCAGCCGGCCACCGTCACCAGCAGCGTGCCGGGCAGGAACACGAACTCCTGCCCCATGATGCCGCGCACCACCCCCCAGGCCGCCGCCGTGCCAGCCAGGGCCGCCAGCACGCCGGCGAAGGCCCCCAGCACGCCGAACTCCACCAGGAAGGCGCGGCGGATCTGCCCGCGGCTGGCGCCCAGCACCTTCAGCACCACCGCCTCGCGCACGCGCCTCGCCTGCCCGGCGGCCACCGCGCCGGCCAGCACCAGCGCGCCGGCCAGCAGCGTCACCGAGCCCACGGCCGTCAGCCCCACGCCGATGCGGCCCAGCAGCTCGGCCACCTTCTCCAGCGCCTCGCGCACGCGGATGCCCGAGACGTTGGGCAGCGCGTCCGTCACGCGGCGCAGCAGCGCGCCATCCTGCGCCGGGTCACCCCGCACCGTGGCGATGTTCGTGTGCGGCGCCGCCGACAGCAGCCCGGGCGAGGCCACCATGGTGAAGTTCATGGCCAGGCTGCGCCAGTTCACCTCGCGCAGGTTGGCGATGGTCATCTCCACCTCGCGCCCCATCACGTTGACGGTGATGGCGTCCCCGATGCCCACGCCCCAGCCGCGGGCGATGTTGGCGTCGAAGCTCAGCAGCACCGGCCCGCGGTAGCCAGGCTCCCACCATGCGCCCTCCACCACCCGCGCCCCCTCGGGCGGGGTGGCGCTGTAGGTCAGCCCGCGGTCGCCGCGCATGGCCCAGGCGGATTCGGGCGTGGTGCGCCATTCCTCCGCCGGCACGCCCTTCACCGCGACGACGCGCGCGCGCAGCGAGGGCACGCGCCGCACCTCCTCCACGCCCGGCGTGCCGCGGGCCACCGCGTCGAACTCCGCCACCTGGTCGGGCTGGATGTCGATGAAGAAGAAGTTGGGCGCGCGGACCGGCATCTCGTCGCTCAGCGCCGCGCGCAGGTTGCCCTGGATCTGCGCGATGGCGGCCAGCGTAGTCAGCCCCAGGCCCAGCGCCATCAGCATCACCGGCGTGGCGCTGCCGGGGCGGTGCAGGTTGGCCAGCCCCAGCCGCCATTCCGGCCGCCGCAGGCCGCGCACCCGCCGCGCGCCCGCCATCAGAGCGGAGCCGCCGAGGCGGAACAGCAGCATCGCCACCGCCGCACCGCCGCAGAAGGCGGCGGCGAAGAAGGGCTGCTCTGCCGTGCCCACCACCAGCGCCACCAGCGCCACGGCGGCCACGGCATTGGCCAGCAGCACCCCCCAGCCCGGGAAGCGCGTGGCGTCCACCGTCGCGTCGCGGAACAGCGCGGCACCCGGGATGCGCCCCGCGCGGCCCAGCGGCCACAGCGCGAAGCACAGCGCGGTCAGCGCGCCGTACAGCCCCGCCAGCGCCAGCGGGGCGCCATAAAGGCCCAGCCGCGGCGGCACCGGCAGGGCGCCGGCCAGCGCCTGCGCCGCCGCCCAGCTCAACCCCCAGCCCGCCGCCAGCCCCAGCAGGATGCCCAGCGCGCCCAGCACCGCCACCTGCCACAGGTAGGCGGCGAAGATGGCGCCCCGCGGCGCGCCCATGCAGCGCAGCGTGGCGATGGTGCGCGCCCGCGCCCCCAGCCAGGCCCGCACCCCGGTCGCCACGCCGATGCCGCCCACCAGCAGCGCCGTCAGCCCCGCGAGCGTCAGGAAGGCGGCGGCGCGGTCCATGAAGCGGTTCACCCCCGGTTCCGCCTGGTCGGCCAGCCGCACGCGCCAGGGCGCCCCGGGGAAGGCCGCGCGCAGATCATCCGCGAAGCGCCGCGGCTCCGTGCCTTGCGGCAGCAGCAGCCGGTATTCGTGGTTGATCAGCGATCCGGGCTGGATCAGCCCCGTCGCCTCCAACGCCGCCAGCGGGATGATGGCGCGGGGGCCGAAGAAGGTGGGCGTCGCCACCTTGTCCGGCTCGTCGGCGATGATGCCGGCCAGCGGCAGCGTGCTTTCGCCCAGCCGCAGCGCGTCGCCGGGGCGCAGCCGCAGCCGCTCGGCGATGGCCGGCTCCACCAGCAGGCCGCGCGCGCCCGGCGGCTCCGTCACCAGCTCCCCCACCATGGGGTAGGCGCCGTCGGCCGCCTTCAGCTCCACCAGCGTGCGCTCGCCATCGGCGGCGACCAGCATGGCGCGCAGCAGCCGCACCTCCGACACCCGCGCCCCGCGCGCCGCGGCCCAGGCCAGCACCTCCGCCGGCACGGGCTGGTAGCCCGCGCGGACCTCCAGGTCGCCGCCCAGGATGCGCGCGCCATCCGCCCGCAGCGCGGCCTCGATCCCCGCTCGCAGCGTGCCGACGGCGGCGATGGCGGCCACGCCCAGCGCCAGGCAGGCCAGCACGAGCCGCAGCCCCTTCACTCCCCCGCGCAGCTCCCGCCGCGCCAGGCGCCAGCCCAGGATGGCGTTGCGCATCACTGCGCCGCCACGGCCAGCGCGGCGGAGTCGGAGGCCAGCATCCCGTCCTCGATCCGCACCTGCCGGGCGCAGCGCGCCGCCAGGGCGGGGTCGTGGGTGATGAGCACCAGCGTCGTCCCATGCGTCTCGCGCAGGCCGAACAGCAGCTCCATCACCGCGGTTCCGGTGGTGCGGTCCAGGTTGCCGGTCGGCTCGTCGGCCAGCAGCAGGCGCGGGCCGGCCACGAAGGCGCGGGCCACGGCCACCCGCTGCTGCTCGCCGCCCGAAAGCTGGCCGGGGTAGTGCCCCAGCCGGTGCCCCAGCCCCACCTGCTTCAGGGCGGCCTCGGCGCGGTCGAAGGCATCGGCCCGCCCGGCGAATTCCAGCGGGATGGCCACGTTCTCCAGCGCCGTCATGGTCGGGATCAGGTGAAAGGCCTGGAAGACGATGCCTACCTGCTCGCGCCGGAAGCGGGCCAGCGCCTCCTCGTCCATCGCGCCCAGATCCTGGCCTGCCACGCGCAGGCTGCCGCCCGTCGCCCGCTCCAGCCCGGCCAGCAGCATCAGCAGCGACGTCTTGCCCGAGCCGCTCGGCCCCACGATCCCCAGCGCCTCGCCCGCCGCCACCTCCAGCGACACGCCGCGCAGGATGTTGACCCGGCCGGCCGCGCCCCCCACCTCGAATTGCAGGTCGCGCGCGGCGATGATCGGCTGGATCGGAGTGTTCATGGGTGTCCAATATGGTCGGCGCGCTGCGCTGCAACAGGTGGCGATGATCGCGGCCGCCACGCCGGCGCTTGCCCAGGCCGCGCCCACCACCCTGCTGGCGCTGGGCGACAGCCTCACCGCCGGCTACGGCCTGCCCCAATCCCAGGGCTTCGTGCCGCGGCTGGAGGCGGCGCTGCGCGCGAAGGGCCGCGACGTGCGCGTCGTGAACGGCGGCGTGTCGGGCGACACCATGGCCGGCGGCCTGTCCCGCCTGGACTGGCTGCTGGCCGAGAATCCCCGCGCCGCCATCGTGGCGCTCGGCGCCAATGACGGGCTGCGCGGCCTGCCGGTGCCGCGCATGGCGCAGGCGCTGGACGCCATCCTCGACCGCCTGGCCGCACGCCGCGTCGCCGTGCTGCTGGCCGGGATGCACGCGCCCCCCAACCTGGGCGCCGACTACGGCCGCGCCTTCCACGCCGTGTACACCGAGGCGGCGGCCAAGCGCGGCCTGCCCCTCTTTCCCTTCTTCCTGGACGGCGTGGCGGGCGAGCGCGCGCTGAACCAGGCCGACGGCATCCACCCCAATGCCCGGGGCGTTGAGGAGATGGTCCGCCGCATCCTCCCCGCCACGGAAGATTTGCTGGACCGCGCCGCGCCACCCCCCGCAGGATAGGGGCGGGGAATCGGGATGGGGGTCCTGCCATGCGTCTCTTCGTCGCCCTCGACCTGCCGGAGGAGGTGAAGGACCAGCTGTCCGGCCTCGCCGGCGGCCTGCCCGGCATGCGGTGGGTGCCGCGCGCCAACTACCACCTCACCCTGCGCTTCATCGGCGAGATGCCGCCCTTCCGCGCCGAGGAGGTGGACGAGGCGCTGGCTGCCATCCGCGCCAAGCCCTTCGAGCTGCGCCTCGCGGCCCCCGGCATCTTCGAGAAGAACGGCCAGGTGCAGTCCCTGCACGTCGCCGCCGAGCGCACGCCCGGGCTCACCCACCTGCAGAACAAGATCGAGACGGCCCTCCAGCGCGCCGGCTTCCCGGCGGAGAAGCGCCGCTTCGCCCCCCACGTCACCCTGGGCCGGGCCGGCGGGGTGCCGCTGCCCAAGCTGGTTGCCTTCCTCCAGGCGCACAGCCTGTTCCGCGCCCCGCCGGTGACGGTGGAGCGCTTCGTCCTCTTCTCCTCCCTGCTGGGCAAGGAGGCCTCGGTCTACACGCCCGAGGTGGAGTACCCCCTGGCGGCCTGACGCGCCCCGCGCTACCCCCATGGGCGTGACGCGGTCCCGCCCCGCCCTGCTGCTGCTGCTCGCCATCCTGCTGGGGTTCCAGTCGGGCGCCGCGCTGGCGCATTGCCTGCGCGGCATGGCGTGGGACCCGCTCGCGGGCATCGAGATCTGCACCGCCGAGGGTCGCCGCGCGCTGGACCACGGCGAGGCGCCCCAGGCCGAAGCCGCCTTCTGCCCCGCCTGCCACGCCCTGCCGGCGGTCACGGCGCCCGAGGCGCCCACGGCCTGGCAGCCCGTCCGCTACGCCGCCAGCATCGCCTGGGCGCCGCTGCCGGCCCCGTCCTCGGCCCCGCGCGCCCGCGCCCCGCCGGGCTCGCCCCGCGCCCCACCCCTCCAGGCCTGAACCCGCCCTCCGCGCGCCCGTGACCCACGGGCGCAGACGCGTGTCCCTGCCTGGAAACACCCAGACCATGTCCCCGATCCGCGCGGCCCTGCCGCTGCTGTGCCTCGCCGTCCCCGCCCTCGCGCAGGAGGCGGTCCTGCCCGAGCTGACCGTCACCGCCGACCGCCCCTCGCTCACCGCCCCCACCGATGCGGAGGCGGCGGAACGCCTGCGCCAGGCGCCCGGCAACGTGTCCCTGGTGCCGGCCCGGGACTTCCTCGACCGCCCCGCCAGCACCACGGTGCGCGACGTGCTGGAATGGGTGCCGGGCGTCTTCGCCCAGCCCAAGTGGGGCGAGGATTCGCGCCTGTCCATCCGCGGCTCCGGCCTCGCGCGGAACAACCACCTGCGCGGCGTGCGCCTGTTCCAGGACGGCATCCCGGTGAACCAGGCGGACGGCTCGGGCGATTTCCACGAGCTGGACCCGCTGACCTTCCACCGCGCCGAGGTGCTGCGCGGCGGCAACGCCTTCGCCCTGGGTGCCAACACGCTGGGCGGCGCCATCGCCTTCACCAGCCCCACGGGGCGCGACACCCCCGGCACCGCGCTGCGGCTGGAGGCGGGCTCCTTCGGCCTGCTGCGCTCCCAGGTCAGCCACGGCGCCGCCCATGGCCCGGCCGATGCCTGGGCCAGCGGCACCCTGCGGCGCGAGGATGGCTGGCGCGCCAACTCCAAGGGGGACAGCGCGCGCCTCAACGCCAACCTCGCCTATCGCTGGTCCGACGACGCCGAGACGCGGGTGTTCCTGGCCCACGCCGGCGTCAACCAGTTCATGCCCGGAACGCTCACGCGCTCGCAGGCGCTGCAAAGCCCGCGCATGGCGAACCCCACGAACCTGGCGCTGCGCTACCAGCGCAACGTGGAAAGCCTGCGCCTGGGCACCCGCACCGCCATCCGCCTCGACCCCGACACCCTGCTGGAGTTCGGCGGCTCCTGGGTGTCCCGCCAGCTCGACCACCCAATCTTCCAGTATCTCGACAACCGCACCAACGACGGCAACGCCTTCGCCCGCGTGACCTGGGAGGGCAGGGTGGGCGGCCTGCGCAACCGCCTGGTGGCCGGCGCCAACTTCGCCCACGGCACCAACGACAACCGCCGCTTCGTGAACCGCGCCGGGCTGCGCGGCGCCCAGACCTTCTCCTCCTGGGACACCGCCCAGACGCTGGACGCCTACGTCGAGAACAGCCTTTGGGTCCTGCCGCGCCTCGCCGTTGTGGCGGGCGTCTCGGGCGGCGCCGTCCGCCACGCCTCGGAGAACCGGGTGAACCCGGCGCTGGGCGGCGCGATGAAGAGCGACTTCGCCAACCCCCGCCTCGGCCTGCTGTGGCAGGCGGCGGAGGGCGTCCAGGCCTACGCCAACCTCACCTGGAGCACCGAGCCGCCGACCCTGTCGGACCTCGTCGCCCTGGTCCCGCTCGGCGGCTTCTCGCTGCTGAAGGACCAGCGCGCCCGCACGCTGGAGGTCGGCGCCCGCGGCACCGCCGGCCCCCTGGCCTTCGAGGCGGCGTACTACTTCGCCTGGCTGGACAAGGAGATCCAGCTCTTCCAGGGTCCCGTTGCCGGCTCCGTCTTCGCCCGCAACGCCGACCGGACGGTCCACCAGGGCATGGAGCTCGCCGGCAGCCTCCTCGCCGCGGAGGCGCTGCTGGCCGAGGGCGACGGCCTTTCCCTGCGCGGCGCCTACACCTTCAGCGACTTCCGCTTCGATGGCGACCGCAGCTGGGGCGACAACCAGCTCCCCGGCGCCCCCCGCCACCAGCTGCGCGCCGAGGCGCGGTACCGCCACCCCTCCGGCGCCTGGATCGCCCCGAACCTGGACTGGGTTCCCCAGGGCATCCTGGTGGACAACGCCAACACCACCCGCACCAACGCCTACGCCCTGCTGGGCCTGCGCGCCGGCGCCGAGTTCCTGCAAGGCCGCCTCACCGCCTTCGCCGAGGCGCGCAACCTGCTGGACCGGCGCTTCATCTCCTCGGCCGCCATCACCACCTCCGCGGCGAACAACCCCGCCATCTTCGAGCCCGGCACGGGCCGCGCCGCCTTCGCCGGCCTTCGCTTCCGTTTCTGACGCGAACCCCGAACCGCTGTAGGATACCGACGATGATCCCGACCCGACGCCTCCTCCTCGCCCTGCCGGCCCTGTTGCCCGCCGCCGCCCTGGCCCAGCCCGCCGTGACGGTGGACGCCCCCTGGACCCGCGCGGCCGGGCAGGGCGGCACCGGCGCCGGCTACATGTCGCTGCGCGCGCCCGGCGGCGACCGGCTGCTGTCCGCCACCAGCCCGGCCGCCACCCGCGTGGAGCTGCACACCCACATCCGCGACGGCGAGGTGATGCGGATGCGCGCCGTCGAGGCCATCGAGGTTCCCGCCGGGGGCGCCGTCACCCTGGCCCCGGGCGGGCTGCACCTCATGTTGATCGGCCTCACCCGCCCGCTGGCGGTCGGCGAGACCGTCCCCGTCACCCTGCGCTTCGAGCGGGGAGGGGAGGTGCAGGTGGCGCTCGCTGTCCAGGCGGCCGGCGCCCGCGGGCCGGCGGCGCACCGCCATTGAACCTGGTGGTGCTGACAGGGGCCGGGATCTCCGCGGAATCCGGCCTCGCCACCTTCCGCGACCTCGGCGGCACCTGGTCCCAGGTGCGGCTGGAGGAGGTCGCCACGCCCGAGGCCTTCCTGGCCGACCCCGCCCGGGTGCAGGCCTTCTACGACGCGCGGCGCGCCCAGCTGCGCCGCGTCGCCCCCAACCCGGCCCACGAGGCGCTCGCCCGGCTCGAGCGCGCCTGGACCCGCGGCGACTTCCTGCTCGTCACCCAGAACGTGGACGACCTGCACGAGCGCGCCGGCAGCCGCCGCCTGCTGCACATGCATGGCGAGCTGCGGAGCGCGCGCTGCCTGGCCTGCGGGGCCGACAGCCCGTGGGACGAGGACATTCGCCCCGAGAGCGCCTGCACGGCCTGCGGCACGGCGGGCCGACTGCGCCCGCACGTCGTCTGGTTCGGCGAGATGCCGCTGTACATGGAGGCGATCGAGGTCGCCTTGTCGCGCTGCGCCCTCTTCGTCAGCATCGGGACTTCCGGGCAGGTCTGGCCGGCCGCGGGCTTCGTGCGCATGATCCCGCGCGACGCCCGTTCGGTCGAGATCAACCCCGAAAGGAGCCAGATGGCAGACGCCTTCGCCGAGCATCGCCGCGGCCCCGCCAGCGTCGAGGTGCCGCGCCTAGTCGCGGAGCTGTTGGCATGAGGGCGGTGCTGGCCACGCTGGCGCTGCTGGTCGCCGGGCCGGCGCTGGCGCAGAAGCCGCAGCCCGCGCCGCTGCCGGGCGTCGGCGCCACCGATCCCCGCCGGCCGGTCGAGGTGTCCCGCGCGCCGTGGAATTCGGTCGGCCGCGTGCAGACGGAGGTCGGCGGCCGATGCACCGGCACGCTGATCGCCCCCCGCCTGGTGCTGACCGCGGCGCATTGCCTGGTGGCGCGCACGGGCAAGCTTGTGCAGCCCGGCTCGGTGCATTTCCTGCTGGGCTACCACCAGGGCCGGTTCGCCGCCCATGCGCGGGTCGTGGACTTCGCATTGGACGAGGGGTTCGTGCCCGGCGGGCCCTTTCCGGCCGGCGCCGACTGGGCGGTGCTGGTGCTGGACGCGCCGTTGCGGGCCCCGGTGCTCCCGCTGCATCCCGGCGCCCCCCCCGAGCGAACACCCTTGATGCTGGGCGGCTACCAGGCGGATCGGCCGGAGCAGATCATGGCCGACACCGGCTGCCGCATCCTGGGGACGGTGCGCGGCACCATCACGCATGATTGCGCGGGGACTCGCGGCGCCTCCGGCGGGCCACTGCTGGCCGAGATCGGCGGGCGTTGGCAGGTGATGGGCGTCGCGTCGCGGGTCCGGCGGGACATGGCGCTGGGCGAGGCGGCGTCCACGGCGGGCGTGCAGCGATTCCTCGCGCGTCAATGACCCAGCGACGGAATGGCTGCGCGTGGAGCCATGTGAATTTTGCATGGAAAAGGCGTTTGACGGAATGCCCGACCCCCGCTAAATCCCCGTTCACCGG